>Ga0076929_100018_pt1 | contig 437933 bp, 418 predicted proteins | sample HotLakConUCCSL28_FD_87104 | JGI IMG/M metagenome (GOLD analysis project Ga0076929, IMG submission 87104) | Hypersaline microbial mat communities from Hot Lake, Washington, USA - Hot Lake Consortium UCC-SL28 (version 3) (version 3) | ecosystem: Environmental > Aquatic > Thermal springs > Hot...
CTTCGCCGAACACGCCTTCGGCGTGCCCCATCCGTCTCGGCGCTTCGCGCCGATCCACCTTCCCCTACAGGGAAGGAGATTGGTGGCTCGCGCGGCGGCGGCGCCCTAACCACGAGAAACGAGAACCCCAATGCCCACCCCCGCCTACCCGCCCCGCATCGCCCTCGCGCCCGGGCTCGAGATCCCGCGCGTCGTCACCGGCCTCTGGCAGGTGGCCGACCAGGAGCGCGGCGGACGCCTGCTCGACCCGGACGCGGCGGCGCAGGCGATGGCGGGGTATGCGCAAGCGGGCTTCGACGCCTTCGACATGGCCGATCACTACGGCTCGGCCGAGGACATCGCCGGCCGCTTCCTCGCCCGCCACGCCGGGCCCGGGGCGGCCTGCTTCACCAAGTGGTGCCCCGAACCCGGGCCGATGACCCGCGCGGCGGTGCGCGCCGGCGTGGGGCGCTCTATGGAGCGGCTCGGGGTCGCGACGGTGGACCTGATGCAGTTCCACTGGTGGAGCTTCGCGCACCCCGCCTATCTCGACGCGATGCGCGAGATGGCGGCGATGAAGGACGAGGGCCTGATCCGGGCGCTGGGCGTCACCAACTTCGACACGGACCACCTGCGGGTGCTGGTCGGCATGGGCGTCCCCGTGGCGACGAACCAGGTCTCGTTCTCCCTCGTCGACCGCCGCGCCCGCGAGGACCTCACGGCGCTCTGCCGTGAGAGCGGGACGAAGCTCCTCGCCTACGGGACGCTCTGCGGCGGCTTCCTGACCGACCGATGGGTCGGCCGGCCCGAGCCGACGCAGGCCGACATCCCAGATTGGTCGAAGTCGAAGTACCGCCGCTTCATCGACGCGATCGGCGGGTGGGGCGCGCTCCAGACCCTGCTCGCCGCCGCGAAGGCGATCGCGGACCGGCACGGCGTCTCGGTGGCGAACGTCGCGACGCGCTGGGTGCTGGAGCAGGAGGCGGTCGCCGCCATCATCGTCGGCGCACGGCTGACGGAGCGCGAGCACCGCGCCGACACGATGAAGTTGTTCTCGTTCGCGCTCGACGCCGACGACCACGCCCGGCTCGAGGAGGCCTTCGCGAAGACCGGGCGGGTGCCGGGCGATTGCGGCGACGAGTACCGCAAGCCCCCGTTCCTCACGGCGTCCGGCGACCTCAGCCACCATCTCGACGCCCTCCCCCCGGTCTATGCGGCGTCCCCGGTCCCGGGCCGCCCCGATCGGCTGCGGGTGGACACCGGCAGCGTATGGGAGGGCATCGCCGGCTATGCCCGCGCGATGAGGATCGGCGAGCGAATCCTGGTGAGCGGCACCACCGCGACGCACGGCGCGGGCGAGGTCGTCTGCCCGCAGGACCCCGGCGCACAGGCCGTCTACATCCTCGACAAGATTCGCGCCTCGATCGAGGCGCTGGGCGGGCGGATGGAGGACGTCGTGCGCACCCGCGTCTACCTGCGCGACGTCGCCGAGTGGGAGCCCGTCTCGCGCGTGCACGGCCGCTATTTCGGCGACGTGCGGCCGGCCAACACGTTGCTCGCCGTCGGCGGGCTGGTGGGGGACTACCGGGTCGAGATCGAGGCGGAGGCGATCGTCGGCTGACGGTATGGCTTACGTAGCGTGAAGAACCGTCGACACGGGTGACGATCGATTAACCATGTCCGTCTAAAACGGTCCTGCGGACAAGGACTCGTCACCGGCATGATCACCAGGCGTAACGCTCTCGGCCTGCTCTTCGCGACGCCCCTCCTCGCGGGCTGCGTCACGGCTCGGCCAACACTGCTCGACGGCGTCGTGGACGGCGAGTATCGGCTCGCGCCGGGCGACCGGCTGCGGATCATCGTCTTCGGCCAGGACGATCTCTCGAACCTCTACACCGTCGACACGACGGGGCGGATCGCGATGCCGCTCATCGGGGCGGTGCCCGTTCAGGGCGCGACGACGCGCCGGGTGGAGGCGGATGTGGCCGCGCGGCTGCGCGCGGGCTTCCTGCGCGATCCGCAGGTCACGGTCGAGGTCGACGCCTACCGGCCGTTCTTCATCCTGGGAGAGGTGGGGAGCCCGGGGCAATACGCTTACGTCGACGGGCTCACGGTCCAGACCGCCGTCGCCATCGCCGGCGGCTTCTCGCCCCGCGCCAACCGGGTGAACGCCGAGATCAGCCGCGTCGTCGGTGACGCAATCGTAACCGAAGCCGTGCCAATGACTTTCCCGGTCCAGCCGGGGGATACGATCACAGTCGCAGAGCGCTGGCTGTAGGTCGCCTGCGCCTCTCCCGCCGCTGCCAGGGCACGGGAGTCGCGACATGACCTTCACGCAGCCGCTGCGCATCCTGCACGTGTTCCGCGCGCCGCTCGGCGGGCTGTTCCGCCACGTCCTCGACCTCACCGAAGCCCAGCTCGCCCGCGGGCACGCGGTCGGGCTCCTCTGCGATTCCACGATCGGCGGCGACGCGGCGGAGGCGGCCCTCGCCGCGCTCTCGCCCCGGCTGCCGCTCGGCCTCCACCGCCGGCCGATCGCCCGCGATCCGGGGCTTTCCGACATCGCCGGCATCCGCGCGCTCGCCCGGCTGCGTCGCGAGACCGGCGCGACCGTATTGCACGGGCACGGCGCCAAGGGCGGCGCCTACGTCCGCGCCCTGCCGCTGCCGCGCGGCGCGCAGGTGGCGCGCGTCTACACCCCGCACGGCGGCAGCTTCCACTATCTTCCCGGCACGGCGAAGCACCGCCTCTACATGGCGGCCGAGCGCCTGCTGACGCGCCGCACCGAGCTTTTCACCTTCGAGAGCGCCTATGTCGCCCGGCGCTTCGAAACGGAGATCGGAGGCGCGGACGACCGGATCCGGGTGGTCCACAACGGCATCGCCGATGCGGAGTTCGACCCCGTCGACCCGTCGGGCGCGGCCTTCGACGCGCTCTACATCGGGGAGCTTCGCGCGCTCAAGGGCATCGACACCCTCATCGATGCGCTGGCGCTCGTGCGTGCGCGCGACGGACGCCGCATCCGGCTGCTCGCCGTCGGCTCCGGGCCCGACCGCGATGCGTTGAGGGCGCGCGCCGCGGACGCCGGCCTTTCCGACGACGTGGTGTTCGAGGGGCCGCAGCCGATCCGCGCCGTGCTCGGCCGGGCGCGTGTCATGGTGGTCCCCTCTCGTGCGGAATCCCTGCCCTACGTGGTGCTGGAGGCGGCCGCCGCGCGCCAGCCGCTGATCGCCACGAATGTCGGCGGCATTCCCGAGATCTTCGGCCCTTATGCGGGCGACCTGATCGCGTCCGACGACCCGGCGCGGCTCGCCGAGCGGCTGCTCGCCAAGCTCGACGAGCCCGAGAGCGCGCGCGCCGCATCCGCGCAGACGCTCGCCGAGCACGTGCGCGGGCGTTTCTCGCTCGACACGATGGTCGAGGGCGTCCTCGCCGGGTACGCGAGCGCGCTCGCGGCGCGTGCGGGGGCGGCCGGCGCGCTCGTGGCGGCGCATTCGTCTTAAGCCTTCGCTCACGCTGCTTCGTTACAAGGCGATTGAAATGCGATGCGGTGAGCCGGCGGGACACGGATCATGAGCGGACTGGACATTCGAGACCTGATGCAGGCGGCGGCCGGCGTCGCGGCCGACGCGCCGGCGCAGCCGCGGCCCGCCTCGGGCGGTTCGGGTCCCGCCGCCATCGCGGAGAGCGCCACCGGGCTGCCGGTCGCGAAAAGCGTCTCCCCCGTCGTGCTGGTCGGGGTCGTGCGCTTCCTCGAGGCCGTGATCGTGGTGGGCTCGGGGGTGCTCGTCCACGCGCTCTACCTCGCACGACCGCTCGATGCGAACTACTGGGGCGCCCTGCTGGGTCTCGGCGCACTCGCGCTCCTCACCTTCCAGGCGCTCGGGGCCTACTCGATCGGCGCCTTCCGCGCCTTCTTCCACTACGGCGTGAAGATCGTCGTCGGCTGGGGCCTCGTGTTCCTGATGGCGCTCGCGGCGGTGTTCCTGCTCAAGGCGGGGGACGAGTTCTCCCGCGTCTGGCTGGTCTCGTGGTTCGCGACGGGCCTCGTCGCGCTGACGGGCGAGCGCCTCGTCGTCTCCCTCGTCTTCGCCGGAATGAGCCGCGCCGGGCGCTTCGATCGCCGCACCGCCATCGTCGGCGGCGGGCCCGCGGCGGAATCGATGATCAAGGCGCTCGACGCCCAGCCCGACACCGGCATCAAGATCGTCGGCGTGTTCGACGACCGCTCCGACACGCGCTCGTCGGACGTGATCGGCGGCTACCCCAAGCTCGGCCGCGTCGACGACCTCGTCGACTATGCGCGGCGCACGCAGCTCGACCTCGTCATCTTCACGGTGCCGATCTCGGCCGAGGAGCGGCTCCTGCAGATGCTCTCGAAGCTCTGGGTGCTGCCGATCGACATCCGCCTCGCCGCGCACACCTCGAAGCTGCGGCTGCGCCCGCGCTCCTATTCCTACATCGGCTCGGTGCCGGTGCTCGACGTCTTCGATCGGCCGATCGCCGATTGGGACCTCGTGGTCAAGGGCCTGTTCGACAAGATCGTCGGCCTCCTGCTGCTCGTCGCGCTCTCGCCCGTTCTGCTCGCGACCGCGATCGCCGTGAAGCTCGACTCGAAGGGGCCGATCTTCTTCAGGCAGAAGCGCTACGGCTTCAACAACGAGCTGATCGAGGTCTTCAAGTTCCGCTCGATGCATGTCGACATGTGCGACACGACGGCCTCGCGGCTCGTCACCAAGGACGATCCGCGGGTGACGCGCGTGGGGCGCTTCATCCGCAAGACCTCTCTCGACGAGCTGCCGCAGCTCTTCAACGTGGTGTTCTTCGGCAACCTCTCGCTCGTCGGCCCGCGGCCGCACGCGCTCCACGCCAAGGCGGCGGACCGGCTCTACGACCAGGTCGTGGACGGCTACTTCGCCCGCCACAAGGTCAAGCCCGGCATCACCGGCTGGGCGCAGATCAACGGCTGGCGGGGCGAGACGGACACGCAGGAGAAGATCCAGCGGCGCGTCGAGCACGACCTCTACTACATCGAGCACTGGTCGGTGTTCTTCGATCTCCAGATCCTGGCCATGACGCCGCTCGCCCTGCTCTCCGATCGCGAGAACGCGTATTGAGCGCGGGCGCCGCCCAGCTCGACGCGGCGGCGCCGCGCGCGGTCTCGCCTCGGCTCGAGACCGCCGCGCTGTGGCTGCTGGGCTTCGGCGGAGCGATCACGCTCGTCGAGCCGTCGCCCTACGAGTTCGCCTTCGGCCTGTGCCTTCTCCTCCTCGTCATCGGCGGCCTGCGGCTGCACCGCTCGACGCTGCCGCTCGTCGTCCTGATGGGCCTGTTCAACCTGGGCGGCATCGTCAGCCTCGCGCCCTTCCTGCACGACGCCGACGCCGTGCGCTTCATCGCCATCTCCGTCTACCTGATGGTGACGACGATCGTCGTCGCCGCGATGGTCCTCGACCGCGGCGCAGAGCGTCTCCGGGCCCTGCGGGCCGGCCTGATCGCGGGGGCGGCGCTCGCGGCGATCGCGGGCATCCTCGGCTATTTCGACGTCGCCGGCCTCTCCGCCGCCTTCACGCTGCACGACCGCGCCTCGGGCACCTTCAAGGACCCGAACGTGCTCGGCGCCTTCGTCGTCCTGCCGATCGTGCTGCTCGCGCAGGACATGCTCACCGGGCGGGGCGGCTTCCTGCGCAAGGCGGCGCTCGTGGCGCTGCTGCTCGGCGGCGCCGTGTTCCTGTCGTTCTCACGGGGTGCTTGGGGACATGCGGTCGCGTCGTTGACGATGATGGTGGGCCTGACGTTCCTGCTCGCGGCGACGCCCCGCGTGCGCCTGCGCGTCGTCGGCTTCGCCGCCCTCGCGCCTGTGGTCGCCGTCGCGGGGCTGGCGGCGGCGCTCTCGGTCGACGAGGTGCGCGCGATGTTCGAGGTGCGCGCGAGCCTCGGCCAGTCCTACGACGTCGGGCCTGAGGGACGCTTCGGCCGGCATGTCCGGTCGATCCCCGAGCTGCTCGCGCTCCCGAACGGCTACGGCCCGCTCCAGTTCCGCAATCATTGGCCCGAGGATCCGCACAACGTCTACCTCAACGCCTTCGCCTCCTACGGCTGGTTCGGCGGCATGTCCTATCTGGCGATGACGCTGGCGACCATCGCGGTGGGCTTCGCCACCGTCGCGACGCGCTTCTCGCAGCAGCCGCTGGCGATCGCGGTCTGGTCGGTCCTGTTCGTGCAGATGCTCCAGGGCCTGACCATCGACACCGACCATTGGCGCCACTACTGGCTCCTGCTCGGGCTGATCTGGGGCCTGTTCGCGCTGTCGCGGCTCGAGAGCCGCAGGGCCGCCGGCGGCGGCCCGGCCTAGCGCATCGCCAGCGCGGCGAGCCGCGCGACCATCGCCGAATCCGGGTCCGCGAGCGGGGCGATGACGTCGAAATGGTGGGCGCCGGGGACCTCCTCGTAGCGCGTCGCGACGCCCTTCGCCCCCCAGGCGTCGACGATGGCGCGGCTCTGGCGATGGTATTCCGCGCTCTCGATCCCACCGACGACGGCGTCGAGGGTCAGGCCCAGCTCGCCGTGCGGCTCCCACAGGAGCGGGCTCATCGCCCGGGCCTCGACCGGGTCGAGGCCGAGCTTGTCGTTGACCCTGGTGTGGAGGAGCGGTGCGAGGTCGAACAGACCCGAGATCGCGTAGGCCGCGCGCACGAGGTCGGCGGGCAGCTCGGAGGCGATCGCCGTCCAGCTCGTCGCCAGCAGGCAGGCGGCGAGGTGGCCGCCGGCGGAGTGGCCGGCGACGACGAGGGGGCGGTCGTAGCGCGCCATCTCCCGCGCCGCCAGGCGCATTTCCTCGACGATCTGCGTCACCCGCACCTCGGGCGCGAGCGTGTAGCTCGGGATCGCCACCTGTACGCCGTGGGCGAGGAGCCCGGCGGCGAGGTGGCTGAAATAGGAGCGGTCGAGCGCCTGCCAGTAGCCGCCGTGGATGACCATCACGGTCGCCGGCGCGCGGTCCTCCGTGGGTCGGAACAGGTCGAGCCGCTGCCGGAGGCCCTCCCCGTAGGCGATCTCGAGGGGCGGATGCGCCTCGCGGAAGGCGGCGGCGTCGCGCGCCCAGCCCGCGATGATGCCGGGATGCTCCGGCACGCGGGCACGATTGTCGTATTGCGCGTCGTAGTCGATCGGCTCGCTCATCGGGCGCCTCCTGGTCCGGCGCGATGAGACCGCGGGAGCGCGCGCGCCGCAAGGCCCTGCCGTCCCCGAGCCCGCATTGGCCCCCGCGCGACCCTGGTCTGCGCCGGGCGCTTTTGACTTCGCCGTCCGCATTGGGCACAAGGCGCGCCTTTACGGGCGCGTGTCCCGGCGACGGGGCGCCCGAAGGCGCACGGTTCGATCCAGAGGCCATCTCTTCATGAACAATCCGGTGCTTGTCGAGGTGACGCGCGGTCTGCTCGTCGAATCCCGCCACCGTGGCGCGCTCGCGGTGGTCGATGCGGAGGGCGCAGCCGCGCTCACGGTCGGCGACGTCGACGAACCCGTCTTCCCGCGCTCGGCGGTGAAGGCGATCCAGGCGCTGCCCTTCGTGGCGAGCGGCGCGGCCGACGGCCTGGGGATCACCGATGCGGAGCTGGCGCTCGCCTGCGCCTCGCATTCCGGCGAGCCGGCCCACACCGAGGCCGCGGCCGCGATGCTGGCCAAGGCGGGACGCGAGGAGGCGACGCTCGAATGCGGCTGCCATTGGCCCTTCGACGTGAAGGCCGCGCGCGCGCTCGCCGAGCGCGGCGAACGGCCGAGCCAGCTGCACAACAACTGCTCGGGCAAGCATGCCGGCTTCGTCTGCCTCGCCTGCGCCTCCGGGATCGACCCGTCGGGATACGTCCGCCCGGACCATGCGGTGCAGGAGACCGTGCGCGCGGCGCTCGAGGAGGTCACCGGCGCGACGCTCGCCGAGGACCGGCGGGGCATGGACGGCTGCTCGATCCCGACCTATGCCATGCCGCTGACCTGCCTCGCCTACGGCTTCGCCAAGTTCGGCACGGGCACGAATCTCTCGGCGGACTACGCCCGGGCCTCGACGCGCATCCGCAAGGCGGTCGCGGCGAACCCGTTCATGGTGGGCGGCACGGGCAAGTTCGACACGCGGGTGATGGAGGGGCTCGGGCCGCGGGTGTTCCTCAAGACCGGGGCGGAGGGCGTCTACTGCGCCGCGCTGCCGGAGCTCGGGCTCGGCGTCGCGCTGAAATGCGAGGACGGCGCCACCCGCGCGGCGGAGGCGATGATGGCCGCCGTCATCCGCCGCTTCCTCGACCTCGACGACCGCGAGCGGGCGCTGCTCGACGGGTTCGCGACGCCGGGGCTGACGAACTGGAACAAGCACGCGGTGGGCGAGATCCGCACGGTGGGCCCCCTCTCCGCCTGAGGCGCGTTCCCTCGCGGCGCGGATCGGCGTAGACCCGTCGCGCCGCCCTCGTCGAGGACCCTCGCCATGCCCCCTCCCCCGCGCCGCCGCATCGTCTGCCTCGGCGGCGCCGCGCTGGACCGGACCTACCGCACCCACGCGCCGGTGCGCGCGGGCACCTCGAACCCGGCGTCGGCGGGCGCGTCCTTCGGCGGGGTCGCGCGCAACGTGGCCGAGACGCTGGCGCGGCTCGAGAACGCGGTCGCCCTCGTCTCGCGCGTCGGCGACGACGCCGGCGGCGCGGCGCTCGTCTCCGCGCTGGGGGCGCTGGGCTGCGACGTCGCGGGGGTGGAGACCGCGCCCGATGCCGCCACCGCGCAATACGTCGCCGTGCTCGACGTCGACGGCGCGCTGGTGATCGGGCTCGCCGCGATGGACCTCTTCGCCGGGCTCGACGCCGGCTTCGTCGCCCGCGCGGCGGCGCGGCTCGAGTCCTCGGACATCGTCTTCGCCGACGCGAACTGCACGGTCGACGCCCTCGTGGCGCTGGTGGAGCACGCCCGCACGGCGCGCTGGATGCTCGCGCTCGACGCGGTGTCCGCACCAAAGGCCGCGCGGCTGCCTAGGGACCTCTCCGGCGTCGCCCTCCTGTTCTGCGCCCGCGACGAGGCCGAGGCGCTCGTCGGGCCCGGGCGCACCCCCGAAGCGCTCGCCGCCGCCCTCGTCGCCCGCGGCGCGCGCGCGGCGGTGGTGACGCTCGGCGCACAGGGCCTCGTCCACGCCGACGCCGCCGGCGCGAGCCGGCGCCCGGCGCTCGCGGCCGACGTCGTCGACGTCACCGGCGCGGGCGACGCGCTGATCGCCGGCACGCTCCACGCGCTCGCCGGCGGCGCGCCGCTCGCGGCTGCTCTCGAAACCGGCCAGGCCCTCGCTCGTCTCACCATCGCCCGCCCCGGCGCCGTGCGCGCCGACCTCGGGCCCGCCCTCCTCGCTCGCGCCCTCCCCGCCCGCGACCCGTCGTACGAAGGACAGACCGATGCCTGATCGAAAGCCCCACCTCGACGTCGCCCCGGACGTGGCCGCCGCCCTCGCCGCCGGGCGGCCCTTGGTCGCGCTCGAATCGACCATCATCACCCACGGCATGCCCTGGCCGAAGAACCTGGAGACCGCGCGGGCGGTGGAGGCGACGGTGCGCGAGAACGGCGCGCTTCCCGCCACCATCGCCGTGATCGGCGGACGCATCCGCGTCGGGCTCGACGACGAGACGCTGGAGTGGCTGGCGCAGGCGAGCGAGAAGGCTGGCGAGGACGTGATGAAGCTCTCGCGCGCCGACCTCCCCTTCGCGATCGCCGCCGGGCGGCACGGGGCGACGACGGTGGCCGCGACCATGATCTGCGCGGCGCTCGCGGGGATCCGCGTCTTCGCCACCGGCGGCATCGGCGGCGTGCATCGCGGCGTCGAGGAGACGATGGACGTCTCCGCCGATCTCGAGGAGCTCGCCCGCACCCCGGTCTGCGTGGTCTGCGCCGGGGCGAAGGCGATCCTCGACCTGCCGCGTACGCTGGAGGCGCTGGAGACCCGCGGCGTCCCGGTGATCGGCTACCGCACCGACGCGCTCCCCGCCTTCTGGAGCCGCTCGTCCGGCCTGCCCGCGCCGCTGCGGCTCGACACGCCCGAGGCGATCGCGGCCCTCGTCACGGCCAAGCGGGAGCTGGGCCTCGACGGCGGGGTGCTCGTCGCGAACCCCGTCCCCGAGGAGGCCGAGATCCCCCGCGAGGAGATCGACGGCCACATCGCCACCGCCCTCGCCGAGGCCGCCGCCCGGCGCGTGAGCGCCAAGGCCGTGACGCCCTTCCTGCTGGGCCGCCTCGTCGAGCTCACCGACGGCCGCAGCCTCGCCACCAACGTCGCGCTGGTGCGGAACAACGCCGCCCTGGCGGCGCGGATCGCGGGCGCGCTGGCGCAGGCGTGACCGGGGGGGGCGCTCCCACGTCGCGGGGATGGAGCCACCAATCTCCTTCCCTGTAGGGGAAGGTGGCTCGGCGAAGCCGAGACGGATGGGGCGCGGAGCGGAGCGACGCGTTCGGCGAAGCCGAACCGGTGCAGGGCTGGACGGCGGAAGGTTGGACGGCGCAGAGGAGCCCGATGTCCGCTGCGCGGACCGCGCCTGCGGCGCCCCCCATCCGTCTCGCCGGCTTCGCCGTCGATCCACCTTCCCCTACAGGGAAGGAGACCCTCACGCCGCCGCCCGCCCCTCCGCGATCTTGACGAGGTTGCGCAGGATCACCGTCGTCGTCTTCAGCCGCTTGTCGACGTCGGCCACGTCGCGCGAGAACACGATGCGCATGTCGGGGCGCACCTTCGCGGCCGGACCCTGGTCGGCGACGTAGGCCACCAGGCCCTGAGGGTTGGCGAAGGAATTGTCGCGGAAGGCGACGATGATGCCCTTGGGGCCGGCGTCGACCTTCTCGATGTTGGCGCGCCGGCAGAGCAGCTTGATCGCCATCACCTTCAACAGCTGGTCCACCTCCGGCGGGCGCTCGCCGAAGCGGTCGACCATCTCGGCACCGAAGGCCTCGATGTCCTCCTGGCTCTCGAAGCCGGCCAGCCGACGGTAGAGGTTCAGGCGCACCTGGAGGTCGGCGATGTAGCTCTCGGGGATCATCACCGGCGCGCCGAGCGCGATGTTGGGCGACCACTGGTCGGCCACGGGCTCCTCGACGCCCTCCTTGAGCTGGGCGACCGCGTCCTCCAGCATCTGCTGATAGAGCTCGTAGCCCACTTCCTTGATATGGCCCGATTGCTCGTCGCCGAGCAGGTTGCCCGCGCCGCGGATGTCGAGGTCGTGCGAGGCGAGCTGGAAGCCGGCGCCGAGCGTATCGAGGGATTGCAGGACCTTGAGGCGGCGCTCCGCCTGTACGGTCAGCGTACGGTTCGCCGGCACGGTGAAGAGCGCGTAGGCGCGGGTCTTCGAGCGCCCGACGCGCCCGCGCAGCTGGTAGAGCTGGGCGAGGCCGAACATGTCGGCGCGGTGGACGATCAGCGTGTTGGCGGTGGGGATGTCGAGCCCCGATTCGACGATCGTGGTCGAGAGCAGGATGTCGTACTTGCCCTCGTAGAAGGCCGTCATCACGTCCTCGAGCTGGGTGGCCGCCATCTGGCCGTGGGCCACCGCGACCTTGGCCTCGGGCATCTCCCGGTCGAGGAAGGCCTTCACCTCGGCGAGGTCCTCGATGCGGGGCGCGACGTAGAAGGCCTGGCCGCCGCGGTAGCGCTCGCGCAGCAGCGCCTCGCGCACCAGCAGCGGGTCGAAGGGCGTCACGAAGGTGCGCACCGCGAGCCGGTCCACCGGGGGCGTCGCGATGATCGAGAGCTCGCGCACGCCGGTCAGCGCGAGCTGGAGCGTGCGCGGGATCGGGGTCGCCGACAAGGTCAGCATGTGCACCTCGGCGCGCAGCTCCTTCAGGCGCTCCTTGTGGGTGACGCCGAAATGCTGCTCCTCGTCGACCACGACGAGGCCGAGATCGCGGAAGGAGATGCCCTTGCCGAGCAGCGCGTGGGTCCCCACCACGATGTCCATCGTGCCGTCGGCGAGGCCCTCCTTCACCCGCTTCGTCTCCGCCGTGCCGACGAAGCGCGAGGCGTGGCCGACCTGGACCGGCAGGCCCTTGAAGCGCTCGGAGAACGTCTTGAAGTGCTGGCGCGCGAGCAGCGTCGTCGGCGCGACGATCGCGACCTGCTTGCCCGCCATCGCGGCGGCGAAGGTCGCGCGCAGCGCCACCTCGGTCTTGCCGAAGCCCACGTCGCCGCACACGAGCCGGTCCATCGGCCGGCCGGACGCCATGTCGGTCAGCACCGCGTCGATGGCGGCGAGCTGGTCCTCCGTCTCCTCGAAGGGGAAGCGGGCGGCGAATTCGTCGTAGAGCCCCTCGGGCGCGGAAAGCTTGGGGGCCTCCTTGAGGATGCGCGCGGCCGCGATCTGGATGAGCTGCCCCGCGATCTCGCGGATCCGGTTCTTCATCTTGGCCTTGCGGGCCTGCCAGGCGCCGCCGCCGAGCTTGTCGAGCTGGACCTCGGTGTCCTCCGACCCGTAGCGGGTCAGGAGCTCGATGTTCTCGACGGGCAGGAACAGCCGGTCGCCGCCGGCGTAATGCAGCTCCAGGCAGTCGTGCGGCGCGCCCGCGGCCTCGATGGTCTTGAGGCCCACGAAGCGGCCGATGCCGTGGTCGGCGTGGACGACGACGTCGCCCATGGTCAGCGCGGAGACTTCCGAGAGCACGTCCTGCGGGCGCTTGGAGCGCCGGCGCGGGCGCACCAGGCGATCGCCCAGGATGTCCTGCTCGCCGACGACAGCGAGCGTGTCGGTCTCGAACCCGGCCTCGATGCCGAACACGGCGAGGCCGACCTCGTCACGCGCCAGGTCCGCCACCTCGGCGAGGCGGCGGATGAGCTTGGTGCGGTCGATGCCGTGGTCGGCGACGACGTGGCCGAGCCGCTCGCGCGAGCCCTCCGACCAGGCGGCGAGGACCACGGCCTTGCCGGCACGCTGGAGCGCCTTGACGTGCTCGGCCGCGGCCTCGAACACGTTCGCGCCCTCGGCCTCCCGCTCGGCCAGGAAGGCGCGCCCGCGCCGCGCGCCGCAATCGACGACGAGGCGGCTCTCGCTCTCGGGCACCGCGAAGGGCGTGAGCCGCACCGTCGAACCGCTCTCGAGCCGGGCCGCCCACTCGTCGGGCGCGAGATAGAGCGCCTTCGGGTCCAGCGGCCGGTAGGGCGCGACGCCGGGTTGGCGCTCGTCCATCTGCTGGCGGCGCGCTTCGTGATAGTCGCGGATCGTGCCGAGCCGCTCGGAGGCGGCGTCCTCCGCCTGGGGGTCGAGCACGACGGGCGCGCCCTCCACGTAGGCGAAGAGGCTGTCGAGGCTCTCGTAGAACAGCGGCATCCAGTGCTCGAGCCCGGCGTAGCGCCGGCCCTCCGAGATCGCCTCGTAGAGCAGGTCGTCGCGGGTCGGCGCGCCGAAGGCGGCCGCGTAGCCCTGGCGGAAGCGCTTGATCGTGGCGGTGGTGAGCTGCACCTCGCTCATCGGCACGAAGTCGAGCCCACGCATCGGGGTGGTGGTGCGCTGCGTCTCGGGGTCGAAGGCGCGCAGCGATTCGAGGCTGTCCCCGAAGAAGTCGAGCCGCACCGGCGTCGCGAGGCCCGGCGCCCACAAATCGAGGATGCCGCCGCGCACCGCGTATTCGCCGGTCTCCTGCACCGTGCCGGTGCGCAGGAAGCCGTTGATCTCCAGCCACTCGACGATCGACTTCATGGCGATGACGTTGCCCGGCTGGGCCGAGAACGTGTCCGCCAGGATGCGGGCCTTGGGCACCGTGCGCTGGAGGAGCGCATTCACCGTGGTCGAGAGGATGCGCGGGCGCTCGGGGCTCGACTTCGTGCGGGCGAGGCGCGCGAGCGTCGTCATGCGCTGGGCCGAGACCGCGCCGGCAGGCGACACCCGGTCGTAAGGCTGGCAATCCCAGGCGGGGAAGGACAGCACCTCGAGGCCGGGCGCGACGAAGGCGAGCGCCCGCTCCAGCGCCTGCGCCCGCTGCCCGTCGCGGGCCACGTGGACGAGGATCGCCGAGCGTTCGGCCTTGTCCTTCAGCCCCAGCGCGAGATCGGCGAGCGCCAGCGCGTCGAACCCGTCGGGCGCGGAGGCCAGCGTGAGGCTCTCCCCCGCGCCGACGAGATCGAGCGCGCGGTTGGGCAGATGGGACAGGGGCGCGCGGGCGGCTGGCGCTTTGGGCATCGGGTCTTGGGCTTCTCGGATGTGCTGGTCTGCAACGGAAAGCGCCCGCCTCCGGTTCGGGCGGGCGCGGGCTTTGCGCGGCGGCCGGATCAGACGTTGATCGGCGCGTCGTGGGTATGGAACGTCTTGAGGCGCCGGAACAGCGCCGTGTCGTAGTTCGACGGCGTCTCGTCCTCGCCGGTGATCCAGCGGAACAGGTCGCGATCGGGCACCTCGATCAGGGCCTCGAACGTGTCGAGCTCCTCGTCGGAGAACCTCCCGATCTCGGCGTCGGCGAAGCGGCCCATGATCAGGTCCATCTCCCGGATGCCGCGATGCCACGAGCGGAACAGGATCTTCTTGCGCCGCGTGTCGAGATCGACGCTCGAGCGGGTGGTTCCGGTCATGGGGGCGCTCCCGGGTCTGGTGCGTGGGCTGGTGGGTCCGGGGCGTATATAGACGGTGGGGCGGGGATTGGAAGGCGGGATGGGGGGCGACTGGTGGCGGCGCCCCTGGAACATCGGCCCTCGTCCGCTCCGTCAGATCACCACGTCCACCACCGCCTGTGCCGTGATCGGGCAGGGCAGGCTCGGGTCGAAGGTAATGGTGATCGGGCTCGCGATCACGTAGCCACCGATGGTCTGGGCCTGGATCTCGGGCAGCTCGTTCGGATCGGCGAGGTTCACGTCCTGCGCGAAGACGTAGATCCGCCAACGGCCCTCGAAGGGCGCGCCGCGCTTGCGCAGGATCGGGAAGGCGCTTTCGAGATGAACGGCGCCGCTGTAGGTCCCGTCCTCGGGCTTGGAGTCGGGCGAGAGCCCGTCGTCGGTGAGCGGCACGACGACGGCGAAGGTGGCGTCGGGGGAGACCACGAGGGCGAAGGCGTAGAGTTCGATGCCGCGATAGAGGGCGCCGCCTTCGCGCAGGAATTGCGCCCGGATTCGCAACGGCTCGGAAAAGCCGTTGATCGGGCTCGACGTGACGACCGTGACGCCGTCCGAGACGTGGGTGTTTTCGCGCACCTCGTCGACGGCGTGGTCCGCACTGCCGACCGTCGTGGTGCGCCGATAGCGCCAATCGGCACGCACGCGGTAGGCCTTCCCGGCATTCGGAGGGTCGAGATAGGTCAAGTGCGTCTCGACGGACTCGCTCGTGGTGAGCGCCCCCGCGGGCGGCGGCGTCGCTTCCTGGCCGCGCCACCAGGGATCCGCGTCGTCGGCGAGGCCGACGGCGAGTCCCACCGTGGCCACCGCGCTCGCCACGCCCGCACCCGTGACCTTGCCCTTGTCGAGCCCGGTCTCTTTGGCGACCGACTTGTAGTCCGGCTCGCAGCAATCGATCGCCGGGTCGACCGTGCCGGTCTCGTCGAACTTGCCCTTGACACCGACATAGGCCGTCCCGCCGGACGTCGCGGCCAACACGACGGCGACGATGGAAGCCACGGCGAACACGATCCAGCCGAGGATCTTCCACCAGGGATCGGCGAACGGCAGCTCGCCGTGCGTGCCGGCATAAGCGGGGTTCGGCGTCCAGGCCGACTTGAACGATGCCGGCAGGTAGGGGCCGAGACCGTCTCCGCGCCCGTCCTTGTCGTCGGGGTCGCAGCGCGGCTTCCAGCGGTCGCTCTTCGGGCCGTAGGCCTTCAGGTCCCAGACCTTGAGAGAGCCTTCGGGAACCTCGATCGTGAACTCGCGCGTGGTCTCGTCGTAGGTCGTGCGCGAGACGAAGATCTGCCGCAGCGAGCGAGCGGAGCTCTGCCCCTGTTCGCGAGCCATGATGCTCACGAACGGCTTGCCCGGCGCACCGGCCCGGAAATCCGCGACCCAGGAGACCCGGACCGCCGCCCCTTCGGGGATGCGCGCGAAGCGGTGGGTGACGCCGACGGGGACGATGCCCGGGTCGGAGACGCCCTCGAGCCACACGTCGACGTCGACGAGATCCCGACCCGAGGTGTTGCGCATGAAGGCGGTGATGCGCTGCAGGTAGAGCGCCGTGTCGAAGATGCCGTCGGGCATCATCACGTCGCTGAAGAATTCCACGGCGAACGGGCGGTTCGCCAGGACGAGCTGGGTGGCGGCCATGGCTCAAGCCTCCGCTGCGACGATGACGTAGGTGACGCCGCCGACGAGGGCGCCGGTCTCGCCGTCGCGTTCGACGACGTCGAGGATCCCGTAGGCGTCGCGGTCCAGCTTCTCGGCACGGACGGCGAGCCAGACGACGCCGACGCCGCCTGGCGGCGTGGCGCGCTTCAGCTCGGGCTGGGGCCGGAAGCTCCCGCAGTCGATCTCCGGTCGCTCCAGGAGCCCCGCCTCGATCGGGAGATCCGCCGTGAAGCGGCGCTCGCCGAGGCCGAGGCTGCGGGCGACCTCGTCCGGCAGGGGCTTCTCGCGCCGCTCGACCGCGACGACCGTACGCATGGCGACGCGGCGCGGCGCGGCGACCTGGATCGCAATCATGCGGATCATGCCCGCCGCCATCGGCAGCAGATCGATGTTGCGCTGGGCGACCTGATCGTAGGTCGGCGGCGAGAACGCGTCGGGTAGCGGCTGGGGCAACGGGAAGGCGGGATGGATCGCCTCGGCCACGAGGCAGACGTGCCCGTCGTTCGCCCCGCTCGGAAGCCAGGGCGTCAGGCACAAGACCTCCACGTCGGAGCCCGGCGCGAGGGTCGCGAAACTGGAGCCGATCAGCGTCGAGTTCGAGCGCAGCACGCCGGTGGCCGGATTCGACCAGTAGAAGCGCACCTGCACGTCGGCGAGCTCGCTCCGGCCCTCGTTGCGCACACGTGCCCACACAAACGCCCCTTGGCCGACCTGAGGCGTCCCGGGCGCGCCGTTCGGATCATTGCCGGGAACGGCCCAGATGTCGGGGCTGTTCCACCAATGGGGTTCACCGTCACGGATCAGCAAGGCGCACATGATCATTCCCCGCAGCGAATGGCAAACGCGGTCGGCGAGTACGCAGTGCTAACTAGAAGCGGATGTCGTGCAGACTAATGCCCTCTTAGGTCGTAAATTGTCAAGATTAATTCCGCGCTCGAGCGCACGGCCCGTCGATCCGACGGGTCTGGCGGACGGTTCGCGTCCGCGGCCGGCCGCGCGACGGCCGGGGCGCGGCGCGCGTGCGCGCAGCATCGGCCCGGCGCGGTGTGCGGGAACGGAACGGGTCGCGACGAGGCGCGCGCGTCTTCGGCGTCAGAACGCCTTGAACGTGATCACCGTCTTGGTGTCGTCGATCTCGGGAATGGTCTGGACCTTCTCGGCGACGAAGTGGCCGATGTCGAGGTCCCGGTCGATGTGGAACTTGGCGAGGATGTCGTAGTCGCCTGCGGTGGAGTAGATCTCCGAGGCGATCTCGCGGTCCGCCAGCTCGCGGGCGACGTCGTAGGTCTTGCCGAGCTTGCACTTGATCTCGACGAAGAAGGTCTGCACGGCGAAGGCTCCCTCGGTGACGCTCAGGGCGGGTCGGTTCTTGGTACGGCGCGCTGGGGCGAGACGCAAGAGCGGCGTCCCCCGATCCCCGTCGGGACGCTCGGCCGGCGCGTCGAACGCCGCGCGTCCTCGAAAAAAACCCGCCGACGCGAAGTCGACGGGTTTGAGGTGCTCTCGATGTACGCCCCCACAGGCGCACGCCGAAAATTAGGCCGAAACGTGACCGTAGGCAACGGGTTTTTCTCAAATGTTAGACCCGCGGCGTGTGCCCCGGAGCCCTCCGCCCTCAGGTCCGCGGAGGGGATCGCCGCGTCCGTCGCACGGCGTTGGGACGCCGCGCCATGCCGGCCGTGGCGTTCGCGAGCTCGACGAGCTTGCGCCGCACCGCCGTGTCCTCGATCGCGAGGAAGGCGTGCACGAGCATGCGGCCGTCCTCCGTCGCGAGCAGGCGCTGCGTCTCCACCGCGCCGTCGTAGGCGGCGGGACTCTCGCGGAAATGGCCGAGGTCCGGCTCGAAGAAGCCGGAGATATCGCAGCGCAGCGCATTGGCGATCATGAAGAGCCGGGCGGCGCCGACGCGGTCCGTCCCGTTCTCGTACTTCTGCACCTGTTGATAGGACACGCCGATCTGCTGGGCGAGAAGCTGCTGGTTCAGCCCCAGCTCGTTACGGCGCACCTTGATGCGCCGGCCGATTTCGCGATCGACGTCGGTGGGATGCTTCTTGGTATCGGCTTTGGTTTCGTCGCCCATATCGCGCTCCAAGGCTCTGCCGCTGCGCCGTGTTACTGGCGCGCTCGCTGTTCTCGAACGGCGCGGCGGAAGGAAGAGCAGCATCTCGCCGGCCGAGGACCCGCTGCGCGCTCCTCGGATTCGCGAGCTCGACGAAACACGGCAACGCCGCATCCCCACTCGCGCCGAGGAACACCCTTTGTTCCGATTTCTGACGCGGCAATCTTCACGTGTCAAACCAAAAACGAGCATAAAAACATGAAATCGCCTATTTTGCAACTTTGAGAGGAGCGTAACAGAGTTCTGGACAATAAAGTTTAAACTTATCGAGTGTGTTGGAGCAACTTGCTCGCAGAGCGGGAATCTTACTCAGAAGCTGCGCGGGGAGATGCGAATATACGACAAGGCGTGAAGGGGAATCACCCGAGCGTCGTCACCCTCGGTAATGACCAGCGTCTCGCGCCCGACCACCACCTGCGACTTGCGCACGACCTCCTTGCGGCCGACCGAGGTGATCTCCAGCCGATCGTCCGGCCGGGCGCGGGTGAGAAACTCCGCGATCTCGGCGGCGAGCGGGCTCCGGGCGGCGGTGACGGGATCGGGCATGGGTCTCTCCGGACGCGGGGTGGCGCAGAGACGTTTCCCCAGCCGAGGTGCGGGGTCAACCCGCGCGCGGGCGCGACGCCGGGAGGCCCGGGCTCGCGATATCAAGAGTGAGATTTTGGTCGGAGCGGCCGGATTCGAACCGACGACCCCTTGTCCCCCAGACAAGTGCGCTACCGGGCTGCGCTACGCTCCGACGTGAGGAGGGAGATAGCCGCTCGGGCCGGCGGGCGCAAGCCCGATCCGGCGCGGCGAGGGCGAAAAGCGTCAGGCGCTTCCGCTCGGCTCGCGCAGGGCGGCGAGGAGGCGCTCGCATTCGACGAGCTCGTCGAGCGCGCCGCGCAGCGTGCGGGCGGCCTCGTCGGAGAGCAGGCTGTCGCGCTCCTCCCGCGCGAAGGCGGCCTCCTCCGCGACGTCGGCGGTGCGGTCGGCGTCGTTGCCGGCGCCGTCGGGCGCGTGCGACGGCTCGACCTTGGCCTCGCCCCGCCCCACCGCCGCGACGAAGCGCACGCCCTCGCTCTTGAGGATGCGCTGCACGCCCTTGATCGTGTAGCCCTCGCCGTAGAGCAGATGCCGGATCCCGCGCAGGAGATCGACGTCCTCGGGCCTGTAGAAGCGCCGGCCGCCGCCGCGCTTGAGCGGCTTGATCTGGGTGAACTTCGTCTCCCAGAAGCGCAGCACGTGCTGGGGCAGGTCGAGGTCCTCGGCGACCTCGCTGATCGTCCGGAAGGCCTGGGGTCCCTTGTCCATCCCGTCCCTCCTGGTGCGGCTCGGCCGCCGCTCAGTCCTCGGCGTCGGCGCCGCCGGCCTCGCCGTTGATGCGCGCCTTGAGCACGTTCGACGGCTTGAACACCATCACGCGCCGCGGCTCGATGGGCACCTCGACGCCGGTCTTCGGGTTGCGGCCGATCCGCTCACCCTTGTCGCGCACGACGAAGGACCCGAAGGAGGACAGCTTCACGGTCTCGCCGCGCTCCAGGCAATCACAGATCTCGCCGAGAACCGATTCGACCAGCTCGGCCGACTCGGTGCGCGATAGCCCGACGCGTTGGTAGACGGCCTCGCAGAGGTCCGCGCGCGTCACCGTCCGTCCCGCCATGGAGAAGCCCCCTAGTCCCGCCGATCCAGCGCCTCGAACGCTATGCCGTGCAGCATCGTGAATCAACCGCCACGCCGCCGACGGCCCGACCGATCTACCAGCGAATGAGGGCGGAGCCCCAGGTGAAGCCACCGCCGATCGCCTCCAGCATGACGAGATCGCCCCGCTTGATGCGGCCGTCCTTCACGGCCACGTCGAGCGCGAGCGGGATCGACGCCGCCGAGGTGTTGCCGTGGCGATCGACCGTGATCACCACCTTCTCGCGGGCGATGCCGAGCTTGTCGGCGGAGGCGTCGATGATGCGCTTGTTCGCCTGGTGGGGCACGAACCAGTCCAGCGTCTCGGCGCTCGTGCCGGTGGCCTCGAAGGCCGCCTCGACGACGTCGGTGACCATGCCCACCGCGAAGCGGAAGACCTCGCGGCCCTCCATGCGCAGATGGCCCGTCGTGCCGGTGGAGCCCGGGCCGCCGGAGACGTAGAGCTTGTCCTTGTAGCGCCCGTCGGAGCGCAGCTGGGTCGTCAGCACGCCGCGGTCGGCGCTGTTGCCGACGCCCTCCTGGGCCTCGAGCACGATGGCGCCCGCGCCGTCGCCGAAGAGCACGCAGGTGGTGCGGTCGGACCAGTCGAGGATGCGCGAGAAGGTCTCCGCGCCGACGACGAGCGCACGGCGCGCCGATCCGGTGGCGAGGAACTTGTCGGCCACCGCCACGGCGTAGACGAAGCCGGTGCACACCGCCTGCACGTCGAAGGCCGCGCCGTGATGCATGCCGAGACCGGCCTGGATCATCGTCGCCGTCGAGGGGAAGGTGTGATCGGGCGTCGACGTGGCGCAGACGATCAGGTCGATGTCGTCGGCCGTCATGCCGGCGTCCGCGAGCGCGGCCTTCGCGGCGGCGAGGCCGAGCACGGACGTGGTCTCGTTCTCCGCCGCGATGTGGCGCTGCCGGATGCCGGTGCGCTGGACGATCCACTCGTCGGAGGTGGCGACCACGCCTTCGAGCTCGGCGTTCGGCACCATCTTCGGGGGAAGATAGGAGCCGCAGCCCCTGACGACGGAACGCAGCTTTGTCACGGTCTCACTTCCTCACGCCGACGGCGCCGGCGTCTGTTCGAGCATGTCCCTGATGGTCCGCATCAGGTCGTAATGGGCCATGTCGTAGGCGATGTCGATGGCCGCCGCGACGCCCTTGGCGTCCGCGCCGCCGTGGCTCTTGATCACCACGCCCTCGAGGCCGAGGAAGACGCCGCCGTTGGCGCGGCTCGGGTCCATCTTGGCCTTGAGCGCATCGAAGGCGCGCTTGGCGAAGAGGTAACCGATCTTCGCCATCAGGGTTCGGCTCATCGCCCCGCGGAGATATTCGCCGATCTGCTTGGCCGTGCCCTCGGCGGTCTTGAGCGCGATGTTGCCGGTGAAGCCCTCGGTGACGACGACGTCGACGGTGCCCTTGCCGATGTCGTCGCCCTCGACGAAGCCGTGATAGGCCATGCCGGGGAGGTTCGCCTCGCGCAGCATGCGCGACGCCTCCTTCACCGCCTCGATGCCCTTGATCTCCTCGCGGCCGACGTTGAGCAGGCCGACGACCGGGCGCTCGACGTCGAAGACGATGCGGGCCATGGCGGCGCCGAGGACGGCGAGGTTGACGTAGTGCTCCGCGTCCGCGCCGATCGAGGCGCCGACGTCGAGCACGATGGACTCGCCCTTCACGGTCGGCCAGATCGCGGCGATGGCCGGGCGGCCGACCTGCGGCATGGTCTTGAGGCAGAACATCGACATCGCCATCAGCGCGCCGGTGTTGCCGGCGGAGACGCAGGCCTGCGCGTCCCCGTCGCGCACCGCCTGGAGGGCGAGCCACATGGAGGACTTGTAGCGCCCCACCCGCAACGCCTGGCTCGGCTTGTCGTCCATCTTCACGGAGACGGACGCATGGCGCAGCTCGGTCGCCTTGGCGAGCGCGGGGTGCGCATCGAGAATAGGGCGGACCTGAGCCTCGTCGCCGAGCATCACGAACCGCATGTCCGGGTGGCGCTCCAGCGCGAGCGCGGCGCCCGGCACCACGACGGACGGGCCGTGGTCGCCGCCCATGGCGTCGAGCGAGATCCGGATCGGTTTCGTCATTCGCGCGCGTGGTCCTTGCCGCGTCGTCGGGGCTTGCGAAAGAGCCCGGAACATAGCGACCCGTTCGCGCGCCGCAACCGAAATCGTGATCGAAGGGCCGCACCAGGCTGGTCTGCCGGAGCGCCCGGAGGCCTCGTCGGCGACAAGACTTCGGATCAGTGCCGACGACGCTCGTCCACCCGCGCCATCCAATCGAAGCCCCCGTACGAGACGATGTGGACGAAGACCTCGCGCCGGTCATCGTCCACGCTGAAGGCGATCGCGCCCCGCAGGCTCGCGCCGACGACTCTCAGCCCCGGGAGAAGCTCGGATCTGATCGTGCCACGATGCGGCGTCTCGCCGAGCGCGAGCGCCGCATGACGCAGCTCCCGAAGGATGCGTTTGGCCGTCGTCGCGCCGGCATGCGGTTTCATGCTGCGCTCGATCGCGCGAAAGTCTTCATAGACGCCACGATGAAGCCGGACGGTGTATCGCTTCACTCGTCGTCGAGCCCCAGCTCCGCGGAGATCTCGGCGAACGCCTCTTGCGCGTCGACGTAATCCTCGCGCGGCGTCGCGGCCCGCTCGCGGATCACGTCGGCGAGCGCGGAGATCATGAGCTGGCGCTCCTCCTCGGCCTGCATCATCTGCTCGATCGCGGCGGCGACGCTGGCGCTCGCCGTGGCGTACACACCCTTCTCCACCTGCTCCGCGATGAAGCGGTGGTGGCGGTCCGTGAAGCTCAACGTGGTCTTGACCGTCATGCGCGCCTCCCTCGGTATGACATGATCATACGACGAGGCGCGTGATCGAACAAGCCGTCGCGCGACCCGCGACCCTATTCCTCCGCCCCACCCTGCCCGACCGGCTCCGCCCCCTCGTCGATCGCGCCCTTCGCCCAGCCCTCCTTCGTCTCGGCGATGAAGTCCTCGAGCCGCTTCTCGCGGATCGCGCGGCGCAGGCCGGCCATCAGGTCCTGGTAGTAGGCGAGGTTGTTCCAGGTGAGCAGCATCATGCCCAGGATCTCGTTGGAGCGGACCAGATGATGCAGGTAGGCCCGCGAATAGGAGATCGCGGCCTCGCACTTGGAGCCCGGATCGAGCGGGCGCATGTCTTCGGCGTGCTTTGCGTTCTTCAGGTTCAGCCGCCCGGCGCGGGTGAAGGCCATGCCGTGGCGCCCGGCGCGGGTCGGCATCACGCAGTCGAACATGTCGACGCCGCGGCGCACCGCCTCGACGATGTCGTCGGGCGTGCCCACTCCCATCAGGTAGCGCGGCTTGGCGGCGGGCAGGTGCGGCTCCACCGTCTCGATCATGGCCAGCATCACGTCCTGCGGCTCGCCGACCGCCAGCCCCCCGATGGCGTAGCCCTTGAGGTCGAGACCGACGAGCTCGCGCGCGCTCTCCACCCGCAGCGCCTCGTTCGCCCCGCCCTGGACGATGCCGAACAGGGCGCGTCCCGGCTGCTCGCCGAAGGCGACGCGGCAGCGCTCGGCCCAGCGCAACGAGAGGCGCATCGCACCCGCCACCGCCTCGTCGGTGTTGGGCAGCTTCACGCACTCGTCGAGCTGCATCTGGATGTCCGACCCGAGCAGGCCCTGGATCTCGATCGAGCGCTCGGGCGTGAGCCGGTGCGTCGAGCCGTCGATGTGGGACTGGAAGGTGACGCCGTCCTCGTCGAGCTTGCGCAGGCCCGCGAGCGACATGACCTGGAACCCGCCCGAATCGGTGAGGATCGGGTAGGGCCAGTTCATGAAGCGGTGCAGGCCGCCGAGCTTGGCGATGCGCTCGGCGGTAGGCCGCAGCATCAGGTGGTAGGTGTTGCCGAGCACGACGTCGGCGCCGAGCGCCTTCACCTGGTCGGGATACATCGCCTTGACGGTCGCCGCCGTGCCCACCGGCATGAAGGCCGGCGTGCGGATGACGCCCCGGGGCATGCGCACCTCGCCGGAGCGGGCGGCGCCGTCCTGGGCGGCGACGGTGAAGAGGAATTCCTCGCTCATTGTGTTCCTTTCGCCACCCGGAAGAGATGGGCGGGCAAGCGCGTCATCACGAAGATCGCGACCGGCAGGGCGTTCTTCGCCTCCCGCTCGAGCCGCGCCTCCCAGCTCGTCCCCTCCCCCGCGTCCGACGGCGGGATCAGCGCGCGGATGTCGGCGCCGAGCGCCCGCACCGCGGCGACGATCTCGAGCAGCTTCGGCCGCAGGAAGCCGATCGGCGTGTCGAGGCCGCGCATCCGCTCGACCTTCTCCTCGAGCGCCCCGCGCCAGCGCCCGCCGTGGACGCGGTGCATCAGGGTGAGATGGCGCTCGACGACGCTGCCGGCGAGGAGGATGCAGCTCATGTGCCGGCCCGAGACGTAGGCCGCGACGAGCTCGCGATAGGCCATGTGGTCGTAGGCGCCGAGCCCGGGCGGCGGCGGGCCGATGTGGTGCGCGACCCAGTCGGCCCGCCGCAGCACGGCCTCGTCGTCGCTCGGGCCGCTCACGAGCGCGTAGTGGAGATCCACGTTCGGCGGCTCCGCGGGACCCGCGGAGCGCCCGAACAGGTCGGGGCCGGCGTTGCTCATGGCCTGCGTACCGGCGCCGCGCCGTCCGGCTCGGACCGGAACAGGAGGCTCGAATCGCCGAACGAGTAGAACCGGTAGCCCTGCGCGATGGCGTGGGCGTAGGCGGCGCGCATGGTCTCGAGCCCGGCGAAGGCGGAGACGAGCATCATCAGGGTCGATCGCGGCAGGTGGAAGTTCGTCATCAGCACGTCGACGGCGCGGAAGCGGTAGCCCGGGGTGATGAAGATGTCGGTATCGCCGGAAAACGGCGGGATCGTGCCGTCCGCGCGCGCGGCGCTCTCGATGAGCCGCAGCGATGTGGTGCCGACCGCGACGATCCGCCCTCCACGGGCGCGCGCGGCGTTCAGCGCGTCCGCGGTCTGCGCGGTGATCGTGCCCCATTCGGAGTGCATGCGGTGCTCGGCGGTGTCCTCGACCTTCACCGGCAGGAACGTGCCTGCGCCGACGTGGAGGGTCACGAAGCGGCGCTCGATACCGCGCGCGTCGAGACGCGCGAACAGGTCGTCGGTGAAGTGCAGGCCCGCCGTGGGCGCCGCCACCGCCCCCGCCTCGCGGGCGTAGATCGTCTGGTAGTCGGCGAGGTCGCGCGCGTCCGCGGCGCGCTTGCCCGCGATGTAGGGCGGCAGCGGCATCTCGCCGATGCGGGCGATGGCGAGGTCGAGATCGGGGCCCGAGAGCGCGAAGTCGAGCGTGACCTCGCCCGCCTCGCCCTTCTCGACGACCACCGCCTCGGCCGTGCCGAAGCCGGAGGACGCATCGCCGAAGACGAGAGGATCGCCGGCCGCGAGCTTCTTCGCCGGGCGGGCGAAGACGCGCCAGCGCGCGGCCCCCTCGCGCTTGTGCAGCAGGATCTCGACGCCGGCGACCGCCTCGCCGCGGCGGCGGCGCGCATGGAGACGCGCGGGGATCACCCTGGTGTCGTTGAGCACGAGCACGTCGCCTGGGGAGAGCAGCTCGGGCAGGTCGCGCACGACGCGGTCTTCGAGAGCCGCCCCGAGCCCCTCGCCCGGATGAACGACGAGGAGCCGCGCGGCGTCGCGCGGCTCGGCCGGGCGCAGCGCGATGCGCTCGTCCGGCAGCTCGAAGTCGAAATCGTCGACGCGCATCATCCTCCCCGCGGCAGGCGGCGTCTTGTGCCGCCGCACGCCCGGGCGGTCAAGCGCCGACGTCCGCGACGGGTCTCAGGGCTTGAAGACGCCCTGGGCGGGGGCCGGGCTCGAGGGTCGGTCCCAGCGATAGGTCAACGACAGCGAGACGACGTCGATCGAGGGTTCCGCCACGGCGCGATAGGTCACCGGCGCGACATAGGACGGATTGCCCGACGTCGGCGACAGGTCGATGGGCGCGTCTTTCACGAAGAGATGGGCGTACGAGGCGTCGATCCGAAGCTGCGGCGTGGCCTGGTAGCCGATGCCGGCGGAAAGCCAGAGCCGGTCGTTGTCCGAGATGATGACGTTGCGCACCCGATCGGAGACGGCAGACCACTCGTAGGCGACACCTCCTCGAAGTGTCAGTCTGTCGTTCCAAGCATACTCCGCCCCGGCAGAGACATAGATGCTGTCGTCGTACTCGAAGCTCAGGGTCGTCGCTGTGATCGGGGTACCGGTGATGTTGACGGGAATGCTGTCGAACAAGCTCCAGTTCGTCCACTCGCCACCGAGATGCACTGTCCAGCGATCGTTCAGGACCTGTGAATAGCCGACGGTGACCGAGTCGGGAAGGTGCAGGCGCGCATTGATCGGCAAGGTCGGGAGCCCGGGTCGGGCGAGCGAGCCTTCGAGGTCGTGCTCGATCGCGGAGCGGTAGCCGACGCCGATGGTCGCTCCCTGCCAGGGGGTCAGCACCGCACCGACGCGGAAACCGAAGGCGAGATCGTCGCCCTCGAGAATGACCGGTGGCGCGCCCACCGCCAGGCCGGAGGCCCGCTTGAGCGTGATGTCGAGGTACTGGATCTGCATGGCGGCCCCGAGCGCCAGCCAGTCGTTCACCCGCCAGCCGATCGTCGGCGCGAAGTTGAGCGTCCGGACGGTTGCGGAGCGGTTGTAGACCTGCCCGAGGAAGTTCTGGTTCTCCGGCTTCGACGACAGGCCGTAGGGCGCGCCCGTCGTCCAGCCGAGGTGGAGATCGCCCACCTGGAAGTTCGTGTAGGAGGCGGGGACGAACGCGCCGTTGCCGCCGATCTCGCCGGTGCCCGGCAGGAGGCCGAACGCCGCGGCCGTTCCGAGCGTCGCCGGATCGGTCACGGTGTAGCTCGCCCGCGGCAGGATGTAGGTCGCGTTCAGCTGGCTGTTGCGGCCCGGGAAGAGGGTGATCGTGGCCGGGTTCCAGGCCATGGCGCCGAGCCCGATGCCGCCGGAGGCGGCGCCTGCGAAGGCCATGCCCAGGCCCTGGGCGCTCTGGCCGGAGCGAAGCGAGAAGGAGCTCGCGTCCGCCGGGCCGGCGGCGACGAGCGCGGCGGCGGACACGGAGGCGAGGACGAGGGCCGTGCGCAACGATGCCATGGTCGTTTCCTGTGTTGTTCGCTTTGTGGGGTTCGGGAGCACGATTCGCGGTTTAGACGTGAACGATCTTCGCAAACCCGAGCGGCTTTGCAACTTTTGGCAGGGGCTCCGGCTAGGCGGGGCGGACCGGATCGCTGCGCCGCAACATCCACTTAACGAGCTTTAATTCCCTCGGGATAACAAGGGCTGGCAAGGCCTGTTTCTACCTGAGGCGGCAGTCCTCCCGTCTCCGGGCACCGCTTCGCCGGATACGCATTTTCAATCCCTGTGGCCGCAGCGCCACATCCGCCGCGGGCGGCGCGGTCGCCCCAACACGACCCTCGCGTCCGCGCCGCGCGGCCGAGGTTGCCACGACGCGCCGGGGCGGCCACACTCCCGCGCGTCACACGAGGAGGACGGCATGAAGCTGGTGCGCTACGGTTTGGCGGGAGAGGAGCGGCCGGGTCTGGTCGCCGCGGACGGATCGATCCGCGACCTGTCGGGTGAGATCGCCGACCTCTCGGGCCCGGCGCTGTCGGCGGCGACTCTGTCGGCGCTCGCGACGCTCGATCCGGCGCGGCTGCCGAAGGCGCCCGAGGGCGCGCGGCTCGGGCCTTGCGTCGGAGACGTCGGGCACTTCATCGCGGTGGGGCTGAACTACGCCGACCACGCGGCCGAGACCGGCGCGCCGATCCCGGCGGAGCCGATCCTGTTCTCGAAGGCGCCCTCCTGCATCGTCGGCCCCGACGACGACGTGATCCTGCCCAAGGGCTCGGTGAAGACCGACTGGGAGGTCGAGCTCGCCATCGTCATCGGCGAGCGGGCGCACTACGTCGCGGCCAACGAGGCGCTCGACTACGTCGCCGGCTACTGCGTCTGCAACGACGTCTCCGAGCGCGAGTACCAGATGGAGCGCGGCGGCCAGTGGATGAAGGGCAAGAGCGCCCCCACCTTCGGCCCGCTCGGCCCCTGGCTCGTCACCAAGGACGATGTCGGGGACGTGCAGAACCTCTCCATGTTCCTCGACGTGAACGGCGAGCGGGTACAGACCGGCTCGACGAAGACCATGATCTTCTCCTGCGCGCAGCTGGTGTCCTACATCTCCCACTTCATGGCGCTCGAGCCGGGCGACGTGATCACCACGGGCACGCCGCCGGGCGTCGGGCTCGGCATGAAGCCGCCGCGCTTCCTGAAGGACGGCGACGGGATCAAGCTCGGCATCGAGAAGCTCGGCGAGCAGCAGCAGCGGGTGCGGGCCCACCCGGGGTGAGCGTCGGGGCGGCGTGTTCGGCGACGCCAATCGTCTCCCGTCGCCCCCTCGGGCGTGATCCGCGGGCGTCCCGACCATTCTCCTTCCCTGTAGGGGAAGGTGGCTCGGCGAAGCCGAGACGGATGGGGCGCGCGGGACGCGCGTTCGGCGGAGCCGAAACGGTGCAGGGCTGGACGGCGCAAGCCTGGAGGGCTCGGGGCCGCCCGAATTCCGCTTCGCGGAACACGCCTCCGGCGTGCCCCATCCGTCCCGCCGCTTCGCGTCGGTCCACCTTCCCCTACAGGGAAGGAGGCGAGACGGCGCGGCTCAAACCAGCCCCAGCATCAGCCCGATGTTCTGCACCGCCGCGCCCGAGGCGCCCTTGCCGAGGTTGTCGAGGCGGGCGACCAGAAGGGCGTGGCGCATGCCCTCGTTGCCGAAGACCCGCAATTCCAGCGTGTCCGTCCCGTTGAGCGCCTGCGGCTCGATCCGGTTCTCGCCAGCCGTGGGCACGACGGTGACGAGCCCGCCGGCGCCGTAATAGGCGGAAAGCGCCTCCTCGAGATCCGCCGCCTTCGGCGCGCCGGGCAGCGCGTCGAGGTGGAGCGGGATCGACACCAGCATGCCCTGCCGGAAATTGCCCACCGAGGGCACGAAGATCGGCCGGCGGGTGAGGCGCGCGTAGCCCTGCACCTCGGGCACGTGCTTGTGCTCGAGGCCGAGGCCGTAGAGCTCGAAGGCGGGCGCGGTCCCCGCCTCGTAGGCCTCGATCATCTGCCGCCCCCCGCCGGAATAGCCGGAGACGGCGTTGATGGAGACGGGGAAGTCCCGCGGCACGAGCCCCGCCTCGACGAGCGGGCGCAGGAGCGCGATCGCGCCGGTCGGGTAGCACCCCGGGTTCGAGACCCGCGCGGCGGCGGCGATGGCCACGCCCTGCCCCGGCGCCATCTCGGCGAATCCGTAGACCCAATCCGGATCGACGCGGTAGGCGGTGGAGGCGTCGAGGATCTTCGGGGCGTCGGCGCCCAACGTCTGCGCGAGCGCGACGCTCTCCTTGGCGGCGGCGTCCGGCAGGCAGAGCACGACGAGATCGACCGAAGCCATCATCTCCCGGCGTGCGGCGGGGTCCTTGCGATGGGCGGGGTCGATGGAGCGCACGGTGAGCCCGCGCACGTGCGCGAGCTTCTCGCGGATCTCGAGCCCCGTGGTGCCGGCTTCGCCGTCGATGAAGAGCGTGGGTTCGGGCATGGTGGTGCGTCCCGTGTCGTTCGTGCGTCGGTGAGGGCTGCCGACATGAAAAAGGCCGCGCTCGGGCGCGGCCTCGGGGGGCGTTCGGCGCAGGCTCACGCGCGCCTCATCGCCGCCGCGAGGCGGAGATCGGCAGACGTCGGGCGCGGGCGTGCGGCATGATCATGGCGTTCTCCATGCGCCCGAGCGTCGCGGCTGTCAACCTCCCGGAACTCGCCCGGCGAGGCTCCGTTCCAATCCCCAACGCCACGATTGCGAAAGGACGTCGCGATGGCCCAGACCGCGAAGAAGACCGACCCGAAGCTCTGGGACGAGGTCAAGACCGAGGTGACGAAGTCGAGCAAGGGTGGCGAGCCGGGGCAATGGTCGGCCCGCAAGGCGCAGATGGCCGTGCAGGACTACAAGTCCCGCGGCGGCGGCTACGAGGGCGCCAAGCAGGAGGACACCCACCTGCACGCGTGGACGAAGGAGGAGTGGGGCACGAAATCCGGCGAGGCGAGCGGCGAGACCGGCGAGCGCTACCTGCCCAAGACGGCGCGCGAACACCTCTCGAAGGAGGAGTACGCGCGCACCACGCAGAAGAAGCGGCGGGATACGAAGAAGGGCAAGCAGCACTCCAGCCAGCCGAAGGACGTGAAGAAGAAGACCGCCGAGCACCGCGACGGCGGCAAGTCCGAGCCGACGAAGGCCGAGCTCTACGAGAAGGCGAAGAAGCAGGACATCTCCGGCCGCTCCAAGATGTCCAAGGCGGAGCTGGCGAAGGCCGTGAAGTGACCCGCGCCGTTTCGCCCGTTGTCTCGGCGCGCATCGGCGCGTAACGATGCCGGCGAAACGACGATCGACGGCGGACCATGAGCGAAACACACCTCGACCTGCGCGGGCTGAAATGCCCCCTCCCCGCGCTCAAGACCCGCAAGGCGCTCTCGCGGGCGGCGCCGGGCGCCGTCCTCGTCGTGTCCTGCACCGATCCGATGGCCGTCATCGACATCCCGCACCTGGTCGGCCAGACCGGCGACGCGATCGAGGCGCAGGACAAGCAGGCGAGCGACGCCGGAGCGGAAGTCCTCGTCTTCCGCATCCGCAAGGCGGGTGCGGCATGAGCGGTGAGCAGCACCGGATCGCCGCGGTCCTCTACGACCGGCGCGAGCGCATCGACGCCGTGCTCGCGGGCTTCGCCGGGCGTCTCGTGGCGGAGGGGCGCACCGTCGCCGGGCTGATCGAGGCCGATCCCGCCGGCGACGCCTGCTTCGTGCGCGACATGGCCCTGAAGGATCTCGGCAGCGGCGAGGTCGTGTCGATCTGCCAGGATCTCGGCGCGAACGCCACCGGCTGCCGGATCGACCCGCGGGGGCTCGCCCAGGCGGGCGCGCTCCTGCGCGTGGGGATCGACGCGCGCCCCGATTGCGTCCTGATCAACAAGTTCGGCAAGATGGAAGCCGACGGCCTCGGCCTCGCGGACGAGATCGGGCTGTGCGTCGCCGAGGGGGTGCCGCTGGTGATCGGCGTGCCGCGGCGCTTCGTCGACGCCTGGAACGCCTTCGCCGGCGGGCTCGACACGCAGCTCGCCTGCAGCGCGGCGGCGCTCGCGGGCTGGTGGGAGACGGTGGAGGCCGAGCGCGCGGCGTGAGCCCCCGCCCCTACTCCGCCGCCTCCACGAAGACGATGTCGTCGCTCATGTCGATGCGCGGGCGCGGCGCGCCGAGGATGGCGTTGTCGGCGGCCTGCGCCTTCGCGGCCTCCTCGATGAAGGCGAGGAGGGCGGTCGGCCGAAGCGCCGTCGGATCGAAGTCGCGCCCGTGGCGGTAGCGGCGCGTCAGGCCATCGCCGATGCCCGCGAGATCGCAGAAGGACATGGTCCAGTCCCCGAAGCGCCGCTCGTCGATCTCGCACATGTCCATGATCTCGATGCGCTCGTGGCGCTCGTCGCGGCAGATCCGCGCGAAGGTCTCCGAGACCGCCTCACGGTCACCCTCCAGCACCTGCGCGAAGGCACGCGGCGCGGCGATCAGCGCACCGGTCACCGCGGCGATCTCGTTGTTGCGTCGCGACGCGAGCAGGATGGCGTCGCAGGTCGCGACGAAGTCGGAGCGCATGCGCTCCCCGTTCGGACGGCTGACGTAGACGAGACGCGTCAACGGCATGGCCGAAACTCTCCCCGTTCAGCGCGGTGGGCCCGCGCTCGTTGCATCAGTACTTCACCGCGATGATGCCGAGCGCCGGTTAACGAGCCTTCACTGCCGATTGAATATTTGGGCCCCGAGACGTGGGCAATCATGAAAACCTGTTCGTCTTCGGAAACCCCTTGGGCGGCAGGCGGCCGGCATCGGCCCGGTTCGCGATCCACTCGCGCAGATCCTCACCCTTGACGGTCCAGGTCCGGCCCGAGGTGTCGACCCAGGTCAGCCCCTCCTCGATCGCGAAGACCTTGGCGTCGGAGACGCCGCCGTCGCGGTAGCGCTGCAGCCGTACGCCCTTGCCGCGGGTCATCTCGGGCACCTGCGACAGCGGGAAGACCAGGAGCTTTCGGTTCTCGCCCACGATGGCGACGTGGTCGCCCTCCGCCGGCGCGGCGATCACGGCTTTCGCGCCCGGATCCACGTTGAGCGCGAGCTTGCCCTTGCGAGTGTTGGCGACGAGCGTGTCGGTGGGCGCGACGAAGCCGCGGCCGTCCGAGGAGACGAGGAGCAGCTTCTGCCCCGCCTTGTAGGGGAAGATGGCGGCGATCTCCGCATCGTCGTCGAAATCCACCATCAGGCGGATCGGGTCACCGAACCCGCGCCCGCCGGGCAGCTTGGCGGCGTCGAGCGTGAAGGCCTTGCCGTTGGTCGCGAGCGCCAGGATCTTCGCCGTGGTCTCGGTGTGGAAGGAGAAGGCGAGCGCGTCGTCCCCCTTGAAGGCGACCGAGGAGACGTCCTGCACGTGCCCCTTCAGCGCGCGAATCCAGCCCTTCTTCGAGACGATGACCGTCACCGGCTCGCGCTCCACCATCGCCTCGGCGATGTCGAAGCTGGAGGCCTCGGGCATGTCCTCGAAGGTCGTGCGCCGACGGCCGAGCGCGGTCTCGCCGGAGAAGGTCTTGCGCACGTCGCGGATCTGCTTGGCGACGGTCTTCCACTGCTTCGCGTCGCTCGCGAGCAGCGCCTCGAGGCCCTCGCGCTCGTCGCCGAGCGTGTCGAGCTCGCGCTTGAGCTCCATCTCCTCGAGCTTGCGCAAGCTGCGCAGGCGCGTATCGAGGATGGCGTTGGCCTGGATCTCGCTGAGCTCGAAGGCGCGCATCAGCTCGACCTTGGGCTCGTCCTCCTCGCGGATGATGCGGATGACCCGGTCGAGGTCGAGGTAGACGATCAAGAGGCCGCGCAGGATCTCCAGCCTGCGGTCGATGACGCCGAGCCTGTGGCGGGAGCGGCGCTGGAGCACGTCGCGCCGGTGGTCGAGCCAGGCGCGCAGGGCCTCGGCGAGGCCGATGACGCGCGGCACCGTGCCTCCGACGAGCACGTTCATGTTGAGCGGGATGCGCGCCTCGAGATCGGTGAGCCGAAACAGCGATTCCATCATCAGCGCCGGGTCGACCGTGCGCGAGCGCGGCTCGAACACCACGCGCACGTCCTCGGCCGATTCGTCGCGCACGTCCGCGACGAGGGGCAGCTTTCGCTCGGCGAGCAGCTCGGCGATCTTCTCGATCATCCGCGCCTTGCCGACGCCGTAGGGGATCTCGGTGACCACCACCGACCAGGATCCGCGGCCGAGGTCCTCCTTGTGCCAGCGCGCGCGCACGCGAAAGCCGCCGCGCCCGGTCGTGTAGGCCTCGACGATCTGCTCGCGCTTCTCGACGACGATGCCGCCGGTGGGGAAGTCCGGCCCCGGCACGAAGGCGAGGAGCTGCTCGGACGTCGTGTCCGGGTGGTCGATGAGGTAGAGCGCCGCGTCGCACAGCTCCGCCGCGTTGTGCGGCGGGATCGAGGTCGCCATGCCCACCGCGATGCCCTGCGAGCCGTTGGCGAGCAGGTTGGGAAAGGCGGCGGGCAGCACCACGGGCTCGTCCGTCGAGCCGTCGTAGTTCGGGCGAAAGTCGACGGTGTCCTCGTCGATCCCGTCGATCAGCAGGCGCGCGACCTCGGTGAGCCGCGCCTCGGTGTAGCGGTAGGCGGCGGCGGAATCGCCGTCGATGTTGCCGAAATTGCCCTGCCCGTCGACCAGCGGATAGCGCGAGGCGAAGTCCTGCGCGAGCCGCACCAGCGCGTCGTAGATCGCCTGGTCACCGTGGGGGTGGAACGAGCCCATGACGTCGCCGACCACCTTGGCCGACTTCTTGAACGCCGAGCCGGGGTCGAGCCGCAGGAGCCGCATGCCGTAGAGGATGCGCCGATGCACGGGCTTGAGCCCGTCGCGCGCATCCGGAAGCGCGCGGTGCATGATCGTGGAGAGCGCATAGGCGAGGTAGCGCTCCTCCAGCGCGTCCTTCAGGTTGATGCTCTCGGCCTCGGGGCCGGACGGCGGGTCTACGGGCTTGCCCATGTGGGGCCTCGGGTTGGTGTTCGAATCAGATGGTTAGAACGGATGGGGTACGGCGGCAAGGGCGTGAGGAGGGTTGTCCACTCTTCGCTATCGTCCGCCCGCACCGCGCGGCGACTGCGCCCCTACCCCAGCAGCCGCCCGCAGAACGGATACGTCGTGAGCCGCTCCACGCCGGTCTGCGTGATCAGGAACTGGTCCTCCAGCTTCACCCCCTCCGCCTCGGCCGCCGCGCCGATGTAGCTCTCCACGCACACGACCATGCCGGGCTCGAAGGCGCCCTCGAAGTCGTAGGGGACGCCGTCGAAGGCGTGGGGCACGTAGGGGTACTCGCCGCACAGGCCGAGCCCGTGCGCGAGGCAGTAGTAGCCGTGGCCGCGGTGCTCCGGCGGCACCGGCCAGGCGCGGCGGGCGAAGTCCTCGTAGGCGACGCCGGGGCCGAGCAGGGCGGCGTTGTGCTCGAGCTGGGCATGGGCGCGCTGATAGAGCGCCTTCTGGACGGGCGAGGCGGGCGCGTCGCCGCACAGGAAGGTGCGGGAGAAATCGACCGCGTAGCCGAGCCAGCCCAGCGCGTCGGTGTCGAAGCAGACGAGATCGCCCGCGCACATGCGCCGGGAGCCGGCCTCCTGGAAGTAGGGGAAGGTGCGCGGGCCGGACTGGAACAGGCGCGTTGAGACGAACTCCCCCTCGGTCGCGATCAGGTGGCGGTGAAACCGCGCCCAGACCTCCACCTCGCTCGCGCCCGGCGCGATGCCGGCCTCGAGGTCCGCGGCGGCGGCCTCGACCCGCCGTACGGCTTCGCGCATCGCGACGATCTCGGGCGCCTGCTTGATCCGCCTGGCCTCGACGAAGACGGCCGTCGCGTCGCCCAGCCGCAGCCCGCGGGCGCGCAGGGCGTCGCAGACCGGCGGGTCGAACCCCTCGACGGCGAGGGCGCCGCCGGCGCCGTGGCGCCTGCAGTCCGCCGCGATCTCCTCCGCGAAGGCGCGCACGGCGGCGGGGTAGCGCGCGCCGGCGAGCGCCGTGATCCCGGGCGCGACGCGCACCTCGTCGACCGCCGCACTATCGGCGACGAGATGCTCGCAGCCGGCGAACTCCCACAGGATCGTCGGGCCGTCCGCGAAGGCCAGCATGAAGCGGAAGGGGCCCATCAGCGAGAACACGGTCATGTTCCGCGCCCCGCAGGCGTAGAGGATGTCGAGGGGGTCGGAGGTCAGCACCGCCGGCACGCCGAGCCGCGCCATCGTGGCGCGCAGGCGCGCCGCCCGCGCCTGCGCCAAGTCTCGGGTCAGGCTGCGCTCGTCGGGTCGCCCGTGGTCGCTCGTCATCGTCACCTCCTACGCGCCCACCACCATCCCCACGAACCGCACCCGCTCCGGCGGCGCCTGCGCGCCCTGGGGCGCGAACACGTGCCGCTCCAGGAAATATCCCGTCAGCGCGAAGCCCTGGGCGATCTCCTCGGGACTCGGATCCTCGCCCTCCCCCCGCGCGCCGAGGAAGGCCGGCAGCGGCAGGAGCTTGTCGGCATACGGCGCGCCCGCCTCGCGCGAGACCGCCCGCCCGGTCTTCGGCGAGACCCAGACGAGCCCCTCGGTCGTGCCCGTGACGGCGCAGGCGCCGAGATCCAGCCCGAAGCCGAGCTCGGCGAGGAGCGCCAGCTCGAAGGCCACGAACAGGCGCGGGGCGAGCTCCGGGTCGTCGAGATGCGAGACCAGCGCCTGCGCGGCGGCGTAGAGCGCCGGATGCGGGTCGCGCTCGGGGAGATGGCGCAGGAGCGCGCTCATCGTCGCGAGCCCGTAGAGCGCCGCCCGCGAGCCCATCAGCGCACCCGCGCGCGCGACCAGCGGCTCGAGCGTGAAGTTGCCCATCTGCTCGTCGAGCCGGGCGCGCCAGGAAACGGCCACCGTGTTGCCCGGCTGGATCACCGGCGCGAGCCGCTTGCCGCGCCCGCCGTGGAGGTAGCCGAGATGGCGGCCGTGCTCCTTCGTGAGCAGCTCCAGGATCGCCCCGCTCTCGCCGTGGGAGCGGGCGCCGAGAACGATCCCCTCGTCGGTCCACTCCATGGCGCCGTCCCCGCCCTCAGGACTTGGGGAACTCGAGCCCCATCGCGCGGTAGCGCTCCGGGTCGTCGGCCCAGCGCTCGCGCACCTTCACGAACAGGAACAGGTGGATCGGGTGCTCGGCGGCTTCCGCGATGTCCTTGCGGGCGAGCTGGCCGATGGCCTTGATGGCGCGCCCGCCCTCGCCCAGCACGATCTTGCGCTGGCTCTCGCGGGCGACGTAGATCGTCTGCTCGACGCGCGCCGAGCCGTCCGGGCGGACCTCCCAGCTCTCGGTCTCGACGTGGCTCTCGTAGGGCAATTCCTCGTGGAGGCGCTCGTAGATCTTCTCGCGGGTGATCTCGGCGGCGAGCATGCGCAGCGGCGCGTCCGAGATCTGGTCCTCCGGATAGAGCCACGGGCCCTCCGGCATCATGGCGGCGAGCGTCTCCATCAGCTTGTCGACGCCGTCGCCCTTGAGCGCGGAGATCATGAAGGTGTGCGCGAAATCCGCCTTCTCGGTGAGCGCGGCGGCGAGCGCCAGCAGCTTCGAGCGCTCGATCACGTCGACCTTGTTGAGCACCAGGATCTTGGGCTGGCGCACCTCGCCGAGCTTGTCGAGGATGCCCTCGACCTCCTCGTCGATCCCCTTGCGCGCGTCGACCAGCAGGCACACCGCGTCGGCGTCTCCTGCGCCGCCCCAGGCGGAGCCGACCATCGCCCGGTCGAGCCGGCGCTTGGGCTTGAAGATGCCCGGCGTGTCGACGAACACGATCTGCGCGCGGCCGTGGATGGCGATGCCGCGCACCAGCGCGCGCGTCGTCTGCACCTTGCGCGAGACGATCGAGACCTTCGAGCCCACGAGCTGGTTGAGCAGCGTCGACTTGCCGGCGTTGGGCGCGCCGATCAGCGCGACGAAGCCGGCCGTGGTCGGCCCCGCCTCGCGCGCCTCGTCCGCGCCCTCCCCCGTCCTTCCGGCCTCTCCGGCCTCCGGGATGTCGTCCTCATGATCCGGCATCGGCGTCCTTCCACAAGCCCATCTGGACGAGAACGGCCCGGGCGCCGTCCTGTTCGGCGGCGCGCTTGCTCGGGCCCTCGCCGGCGATCGTCTCCATGCCGGCGATCTCGACGCCGACCTTGAACAGCGGCGCGTGCTCAGGCCCCGTGCGCTCGATCAGCACGTAGCGCGGCGGCGCGCCGCCCTGCCCCTGGAGATGCTCCTGGAGCACCGTCTTCGGGTCGCGCGGCACGGCGCGGGTGGCGCGCACCATCTCGCCGAAGCCGGCCTCGATCACCCGCCTCGCCGCCTCGTGGCCGCCGTCGACGTAGACCGCGCCGAGGATCGCCTCGCAGACGTCGCCCAGGATCGAGCGGTTCGCCCGCGCCGCGGTGCGGCCGATGCCGTGGCCGAAGACGATGTGCGGCGCCACGTCCCAGCCCTGCGCCACCTCGGCGCAGGTCTCCTTGCGCACGATCTCCGAGAAGCGCTTCGAGAGCTCGCCCTCGTTGGCGTCCGGATAGGTCTCGAACAGAAGCGAGGCCACCACGATGCCGAGCGCCCGGTCGCCGAGGAACTCGAGGCGCTGGTAGTGCGCGCCCCGCCCCTCCTTGGCGGCGCTCATGTGGGTGAGCGCCTCCTCGAGCAGCGCGCGGTTCCCGAAGGACCAGCCGACGCGCGCCTCCAGCTCGGCCAGCGGATCCCTGCTCTTGCGGTCGGCGCCCATCTCGGCCGCGTCAGCGGATCTGGTCGAGGATGCGCTCCCAGCGCACCGTCCACGGCCATTCCCACAGCCGCCACGCGGAGGCGTCCTCGCCGATCGAGAAGAAGATGATCTCGGCGCGGCCGACGAAGTTCTCGTAGGGCACGAAGCCGACCGACGAGAGATCGCGCGAATCCGTGGAATTGTCCCGGTTGTCGCCCATCATGAAGAAGTGGCCTTCCGGCACCGTGTAGACCTCGGTGTTGTCCCAGAAGCCGCGATCGGCGTCGCGCTCGATGACGTGATACTCGGTTCCCTCGGGCAACGTCTCGCGATAGCGCGGCACCGAGACGGTGCGCCCGAACGGATCGGTCGACACGTAGGGCTCGACCGCCTCTCGCGGGACGATCTCGCCGTTGAGCCAGAGCCGCCCGTCGATCATCTGCACCCGGTCGCCGGGCAGGCCGATGACGCGCTTGATGTAGTCTGTCGCATTGTCGGCGGGGAGCTTGAACACGGCGATGTCGCCGCGCTGCGGCTGCGAGCCCCACACCCGGCCGTCGAAGAGCGGCGGGCCGAAGGGGATCGAGTAGCGCGAATAGCCGTAGGAATACTTGGAGACGAAGAGGTAGTCGCCCACGAGGAGCGTCGGCACGAGCGACCCCGAGGGGATGTTGAACGGCTGGAAGAGCAGCGTGCGCACGACGAGCGCGATCAGCAGCGCCTGGACGATGACCTTGACGGTCTCGAGAATGCCGCCGTCGCTCTTCTGCTTCGCCTTCACCGGGCGTCCCTTCGTACCGGCGGCCTCCGCGCCGTCGTTGAGGTCGTTGCTCACGTCTCTCTGGTCCTCTCGGGGGCCCGCGCCCGCGCGCGCCGGCCGCATCCCCTCGCGCGGGTCTATCTGAAAGGCGAACGCGCCGCAATCGTGGCGAGACGCGCGAAAAGCCTCATACCGCCGGGATCGGCCGCGCCTCGACGATCACGAAGGCCCGGGCGAGCTTGCGCCGTCGTGGGAACGCGGGCGGCGCCCGCTCAGAGGAATTTCGGCCTGCGCTTCTCCTTGAACGCGGCGATCCCCTCCGCGAAATCGTCGGAGAACCCCGCCTCCTGCTGCAGTCGCGCCTCGAGCGCGAGCTGGGTGGGAAGGTCGTTGTCGAGGCTCTTCGCCACGGCTTCCTTGGTGAGGCGGTAGGCGAGGCGTGGGCCCGCGGCGAGGCGCAGCGCGAAGGCCTGCGCCTCGCGGGCGAAGTCGGCGTCGTCGAAGACCTCGTGGACGAGCCCCATGGCCTGCGCCCTCTCCGCCGACACCGGGTCGGTCGTCAGCATCAGGGCGAGCGCGCGCTTGGGCCCGACGAGGCGGGGCAGGAACCAGGTGCCGCCCGCGTCGGGGATGAGCGCGATGCGCGCGAACGCCTCCTGCAGGTAGGCGGAGCGGGCCGCGAGCAGGATGTCGCAGGCGAGCGCGATGTTCATCGAGGCGCCCACCGCCGGGCCGTTCAGCGCCGCGATGGTGATCTTCGGATACGAGACCAGCATCTCGATCAACGGATTGTAGTCGCGCGCGAGCGGGGGGCCGAGATCGATGCGCCCGTCGGGGCCCCGCGGCAGGTCCTCTGTGAGGTCCTGGCCCGCGGAGAACGCCCTTCCCTCGCCGGTGAGCACGACGACCTTCACCGTATCGTCCTGCGCGCAGGCGGCGAGCGCGCCGCGCAATTCGGCGTGGACGCGGGCAGTGAGCGCGTTCAGCTTCTCCGGCCGCGTGATGGTGAGGGTGGCGACGCCGTCCTCGCGGGTGGTCCTCAGAACCTCGGTCATGCGTCCTCCTTCGCGGTCTCTCGCGCACCGGCGAGCAGAGAGTGCACCCGCGCCCGCAGCACCGGCAAGAGCTCGTCCTCGAACCAGGGGTGCTTCTTCAGCCAGCCGTTGTTGCGCCAGGACGGGTGCGGCAGCGGCAGGACCCGCGGCGCGCCCGGCGCGTCGAGGATCGCGCGCCAGTTCCGCACGGTGTCGGTGAGCCCCGACTTGGCGTGCTCGGGCAGGTGCCAGGCCTGCGCGTAGGAGCCGATGACCAGCACGAGCTCGAGCCTCGGCAGCGCGTCGAGCACCCGCAAGCGCCAGGCGGGCGCGCATTCTCGCCGCGGCGGCAGGTCCCCGCCCTTCGAATCGTAGCCCGGAAAGCAGTGGCCCATGGGCACGATCGCGACGTTGCGCGGATCGTAGAAGGCCGCCTCGTCGAGGCCGAGCCAGGTGCGCAGGCGCACGCCCGACGGATCGAGGAAGGGCACGCCCGCGACGTGGGCGCGATTGCCCGGAGCCTGGCTCGCGATCAAGAGCCGCGCGGACGGATGGGCCTGGATGATCGGGCGCGGCTCGTGGGGGAGAGGCCCGCCGCGGGAGGGCGCGTCCCGGCAGATACGGCAGGCGCGCAGGTCGGCCAGGACGGCGTCGAGGGAAGTCGTCATGGCGCGGGAGATAAGGGCCCGGAGAGGCGAAAGCGAGGCCTCGATCCGCCGCAGGCGGGACGCGCGCCCGGGCGGGAGCGGACAAAAAAAGGGCCCGGCTTTCGCCGGGCCGGAAGAAGCTCTTCCTTTGGAGGTCACCCTAAAGAGAGTCTACTCGGGACGCATGGAAACGCGCCCGCGCCCTTCTGGTTCCATGCCGGTTCCGCGCCGATCCCACGCCGGCGCATTTACTTTCACGACCCCTCGGATCCGGAGAGATCGAGCGGCAGCGAGGCGAGCCGCCGGCCCGTGGCGGCGAAGACGGCGTTGGCGATGGCGGGGGCGAGCGTCGGCACGCCCGGCTCGCCGATGCCCGACGGCGGGTTCTGCGAGGGCACGATGTGGACCGCGACCTCGGGCATGTCGGACATCCGCGTGGGGAGGTAGGAGCCGAAGTTCGTCTCCTGCGGCACGCCGCCGTCCAGCGTCATCGCCTCGCGCAGCACGGAGGCGAGGCCGAAGCCGACGGAGCCCTCGATCTGGGCGCGGATCACGTCGGGGTTGACCGCGATGCCGCAATCGACCGCCGCCACGATCCGCTCGACCCGGATCTCGGTTCCGTCCACGCGCACGTCCGCCACCATGGCGACCGCCGTGCCGAAGGAGGTGTGGACGGATACGCCGCGCCCGCCTCCGTCGCCGTCTCGGACGGGGCCTTGCCAGCCGGCCTTCTCGGCGGCGAGCGCCAGCACCGCGGCCTCCCGCGAGCCCGGCTCGAGCAGGCTCATGCGATAGGCCACCGGGTCCTGCCCGGCGGCGGTCGCGAGTTCGTCGACCATTGTCTCGATCGCGTGGGCGGTGTGGGTGTGGCCCACCGCGCGCCACCACAGGACGGGCACCTGCTCGCGGGTGTCGTGCACCTCGAGCCGGTGATTGCCCACCGCGTAGGGCAGCGCGCGGGCGCCCTCGACGCTGGTGGCGTCGACGCTGCCCGCCAGGATCAGCGCCTCGAAGGGGGTGCCCTTCAGGATGGACTTGCCGGCGATGCGGTGCTCCCAGCCGACGATGCGCCCCTGCGAGTCCAGCCCGGCGCGGACGCGATGGACGACGAGGGGGCGATAATGGCCCGCCGCCATGTCCTCCTCGCGGGTGCGGAAGAGGCGGATCGGCGCGCCCGTGCCGACGGCCCGCGCGATCTGCGCCGCTTCCAGGATCCAGTCCGCCCCCCCGGGCACCGCGCGCCGGCCGAAGGAGCCGCCGGCCGCAGTGGTGTGCAGGCGCACGCGCGCCTGCGGGACGCCCAACGTGTGCGCGAGCGCGGCGTGGTCGATCGTCGGGATCTGGAAGGCGCCCACCGCGTGCCAGTCGCCGCCCGTGTCGCGGTAGAGGAGCCCGTTCATGGGCTCCATCGGCGCGTGCGCGAGGTAGGGATAGACGTGCTCGGCCTCGATCACGGTCACTGCATTCGCGAGCGCACGGGCGGCGTCGCCCGACGAGGCCGCAACCGCGCCCGGGCGGTCGAGCAACGCGCGCGCCTCGGCGGCGAGCCGCGCGGAGGAGCGCGTCTCCGCGCGGCTGTCGTCCCAGGTGACGACGAGCGCCTCGCGTCCCTTCAGCGCCGACCAGGTGTCGCGGGCGACGATCGCGACGCCGGCCGGGATCTCGACCACGGTCTCGACCCCCGGCACGGCGCGGGCGGCCTGCGCATCGAAGGAGGTCACGCGCGCGCCGAAGCGCGGCGGGCGCGCCACGACGGCGACCGAAGCCGGCCGATCCGCCCGCAGGTCCCCCGCGAAGGGGCCGACGCCGGCGATCTTGCTCGGCCCATCGATGCGGGGAACGTGCTTGCCGATGTAGATCCACTCCGACGGGTCCTTCAGCCGCGGCGCGGCGGGGACGGGAAGCCGCGACGCCGCCTCGGCGAAGGCGCCGAAGCCGCTCTCGCGCCCGCTCGCGGCGTGGGCGATGCGCCCGCGCGCCACCGTGATCTCCCCCTCCGGCACGCCCCATTCGGCGGCGGCGGCGGCGACCAGCATCGCGCGCATGGCGGCGCCGGCCTTGCGCATCTGGGTGAAGGAGTTCGCCATCGCGGTCGAGCCGCCGGTGCCCTGGACCGGGCCCCAGGCGAGGTTGGCGTAGAGGGCGGCGTCGGAGGGGGCCGACGCCCATTCCACCTGCGCCCAATCCGCGTCGAGCTCGTCGGCGACGAGGGTGGCGAGACCCGTCGAGATCCCCTGCCCCATCTCGAGATGCTTGATCAGGACCTGGACCCGGTCGTCCGGGACCAGGCGCACGAAGGCGTTGGGCGCGGCGGGCGCGTCGAAGGCGCCCGTCGCCGCCGCGGCGGCCCGGATGGGCCGGCCGCCGAGCGCGAGGGCGACGCCGAGGGTCAGCCCCCCGGCGAGGAGGCCGCGGCGGGTGAGCGGGAGGGCGGTCGGACGAAACAGCATGGCGCGCCTCCTCAGCCGAGCCGCCCGGCGGCGTCGCGCACCGCGGCGCGGATGCGCAGGTACGTCCCGCAGCGGCAGAGATTGCCGTCCATGGCGGAGACGATCTCGTCGTCGCTCGGCGCGGCGTTCTCGGTGAGGAGCGCGATGGCGCTCATCATCTGCCCGGGCTGGCAATAGCCGCATTGCACGACGTCGATCTCGGCCCAGGCGGCGCGAACCGCCTCGGCCACGGGCCCCTGCGCACCCGAGAGCGTCGTCACGACCGCGCCCTCGACCGCCGAGGCCGGCGTCACGCAGGACGGCACCGCCTGCCCGTCGACATGGACCATGCAGGCCCCGCATTGGGCGATTCCGCAGCCGTACTTGGGGTCCGTCGTCCCGGCGTGATCCCGCAGCGCCCACAGGAGCGGCATCTCGGGATCGACGTCGAGCGTGGTCTCGCGCCCGTTCAGGGTGAGGCGGATCATGCGTGCTCCTCGCATTGCGTCGTCGTGAAGATAGGGAGCGGCGGGGCCGGCGCACAGGGGCGACGCACGTCGCGCATGCGCGGCATTCGAGCCGCGCTCTTCACCCTTCGTTCATCGCGTCGCGTGCGAACGGCCGCGGTCGAGCGGAGCGGTAACTCGCCCTCAACCCCTGCCGATGCAGCCTCCTTCTTCAAAGCGCGCTTGCCGCCGGGCCCCTCCCGCGCGCATGCTTCCCGCGACGATTCGAGCCTCGAGGTCCCATGAGCGAGTCGAAAGCCCTCTCGCCGATCGCCGACGAAGACTATGGAGCGATCGAAGCCGCCGTCATGGAGACGCAGCGCGGGCGCTGGTTCCTCTCGGAATACGCCCGGCGCAACCGCAACGCGGACACCAACGTGCTGCTCGGCGCCATCGAGCGCCTGGAGAACGCCGTGTCGCGGGAGCGCGAGGCGGACCGGATGGACCGGCTGCGCTTCGATCTCGTCGAGATGGCGCGCGCCATCACCTCGACGAAGCGCGAGATCGCCGCGATCCGCCCCGGCGAGGGCGCGCCCTCCGATCTCGGGGTGGCGTCCGAGGCGCTCGACGGCATCGTCGTCACCACGGAGCGGGCCACGTCCGACATCCTCGAAGCCGCCGAGAACGTGCAGGAAGCCGCCTGGACGCTGCGCGAGGACGGGGCGCGCGAGGACCTCTGCGACGAGCTCGACCGGCGCGCGACCGAGATCTACACCCACTGCTCGTTCCAGGACCTCACCGCCCAGCGCACCAAGCGCATCATCGAGACGCTGCGCTTCCTGGAGGGCCGCATCAACGCGATGATCGACATCTGGGGCGCCTCCGTCGACGACGTCGACGCGCCGCAGGCGGGCGGCGCCGAGCCCGGCGCACGCCGCGACGGCCTCGGTGCGCAGCTCGAGGTGTTCTCCGGCCTCGACCAGGAGAGCATCGACGACGTCATCGTCGGCGCCTCGCGGAGCGTCGCGATCCTCGAGCCGGAGATCGAGCCCCGCGCCCCGCGCGCCGCCACGTCGGTCGACGAGATCGCCTGGGAGGGCGACGAGACCGCCTTCACCGAGCTCGAGCCGCTGGACGGGCATGTCGAGGCGCTCGCGGACGCGACCGACGTCGCGTTCGTCGAGGAGCCGGCGTTCGAGGAGCCGGCGTTCGAGGAGCTCGCGTTCGAGGAGCCGGAGACCCTGGCCGTCGACGCGGACGCCGCGGACCCGGTCGAGCCGGAGGTGGAGAACGCCGCCGACGACGTGGACGCGGAGGCCCTGGGCTCGGACGACGACGCGTCCTTCGACATCGACGCCTTCGCCGAGATCGACGCGCTCTCCACCCGCGAGAAGCTCGCCCGCTTCAGCTGAGAGCGGCCCCGCACCGGCCGCGCGCCCCATCCGCAATCCTGCGAAGCGGACGCGCCGACACGGCTCCGCTAGCCTGCGCGCAGAACGGCTCGACCGGGGGAGGACGCGTGGACGGAGGGTTCGACGAGGCCGCGGCGCCGGCGGGCATGACGCCGGCGCTCTCCGAGCCGCCGCCGCGCGACCTGTGCACAGATTGCGGCGTCTCGCGCATGAGCGACCCCAAGCGCTGCGGTCGCGCCTGCCAGTTCATCAAGCCCGACTACGAGCGGCTGGAGACGCGTGTGCACGGCCGCGCCCGTGACCCCGAGCGGCCCGACGAGCTGCATTTCGGCCCGTTCCGCCGCATGGTGCGCGCCGCGCTGAAGGCGCCGCGCGAGGGCGCGCAGTGGACCGGCATCACCACGCGCATCGCCGAGCGGCTCTTGGAGACGAAGGCCGTCGAGGCGGTGCTGACCATGGCGCCGGACCCCGCCGACCGCTGGCGCCCGACGCCGGTCCTCGTCACCGACGTCGCCGAGCTCGCGAACTGCCGCGGCATGCGCATGGGCTACGCGCCGCTGCTGGCGCTGCTCGAGCCCGCCCGCGCGCGGGGAATCACCCGGCTCGCCGTCATCGGCATCCCCTGCCAGGTCTATGCGCTGCGCGCGCTCGAGGCGGAGCTCGGCTTCGACCGGCTCTGGGTGATCGGCACGCCCTGCTCGGACAACACCACCACCGAGCGCTTCCACGAGTTCCTGGCGCTGCTCGACGCGCAGCCCGAGACGATTTCCTACCTCGAATTCCGCGCCGACTACCGGGTCGAGATCCGCCACGACGACGGGCGGGTGCGCACGGTGCCGTTCCTGAAGCTGCCGATCTCGAAGCTGCCGGCGGACTTCTTCCCGCTGACCTGCCGCACCTGCGTCGACTACACCAACGTGCTGGCGGACGTCACCGTGGGCTACATGGGCGGCGAGGGCCGGCAATGGCTGATCGTGCGCAACGAGCGCGGCGAGGAGCTGGTCTCGCTTCTGGGCGACGAGGTGACGCTCGAGGCCTGCGGCTCGAAGGGCTCGCGCGCGTCCGCCGTGAAGGGCTTCGTCGGCAACGTCGCGCGCGCCGCCGGCGGGCTGCCGCTGCGGGCGATGCCGGACTGGGCCCGCCCGATCGTCGCCTGGCTGCAGCCGCGCATCGGCCCGCGCGGGCTCGAGTTCGCCCGCGCCCGCGTCGAGATGAAGGCGGCCGAGACGGTGCTCCACCTGCGCCGCGCCCGGCCGAGGCGTATGCGCGCGATGATCCCCGACCACGTCTGGCGCCTGGTGGCGCCCTACGGCCTCGCGTCGGAGCCCGGAGAGCGGGGTGCGGACCGGGAGGGGGAAGGGCAGAGCTGAGCGGCATCGGCTTGCGTCTTCGTGCCGGCTGACGTATATACGGCGTAGATACATGAGGTGCCTGGCTCGAAAGGCGGAGCGATGGTCGTTCAGTTTGCGAAATGGGGCAACAGCTTGGCGCTGCGGATCCCGAACGCAATGGCGAAGGAGATCGACGCGCGCCCGGGCGTGGCGGCCGACGTCAACGTGGAGGACGGCCGACTGGTCGTTCGCCTGCTCGAGCATGCGCCGGACTACGATCTCGACGACCTCCTCGCCGGCATGACCACCGATCACGCTCACCCTGAGACGTCGACCGGCGGCGCCGTGGGTAACGAGTTTGCCTGATCCCTACTGCCCCGAGCAGGACGAGATCGTCTGGCTCGATTTCGACCCGCAGGCAGGGCGAGAGCAAGCCGGGAGACGTCCTGCGCTCGTACTCTCGCCGCGGCGGTACAACGCCATCAGCCGCCTGTGCGTCGTCTGCCCGATCACGACGAAGGACAAGGGCTGGAAGCTGGCGAGCGCCGTTCCGAGTTCCTGTTCGACGACAGGCTTCGTGCTGACGGACCAACTCAAGAGCATGTCCTGGGAGCAACGTAAGGCCGCCTTCATTGAAGCGGCGCCTCCGGCACTCGTCGCGGACGTTCGCGCGAAGGTGAAAGCACTGTTGAACTTGCGATAGAAGGCGCACCCTCACCCCTTCTCCTTCGCTAGCACAAGCGCCCGCGCGTAGACCTCCCGCTTGGACAGCCCCGTCTCGGCCGCGACGAGGGCGGCGGCGTCCTTGATCGAGTGGGTCGCGAGCGCGCGCCCGAGCGCCCCGTCGAGCCCGGTCTCCGCCTCCTCGCGGCGGCTCTCGTCGGAGGCCTCGCCGATCAGGACCACGATCTCGCCCTTGGGTGGTCCTTCCTCGGCGAATTCCCCCGCGAGCGTCGCCAGCGTGCCGCGCCGCACGGTCTCGAACATCTTGGTGAGCTCGCGGGCGACGACGGCGGGGCGCGGCCCGAGCACGTCGGCGGCGTCGGCGAGCATTTCCGGCAGGCGATGGGGCGATTCGAACACCATGAGCGTGCCGGGAATGCCGGCGAGCGCCTCCAGCCGAGCCCGGCGCGCCCCGGCCTTCGCGGGCAGAAAGCCCTCGAAGAAGAATCGGTCCGACGGCAGGCCCGAGACGACGAGCGCCGAGAGGATCGCCGAGGGGCCGGGGATCGGCGTCACCGGCAGCCCCTCCTCGATGGCCGCCTGGACCAGCTTGTAGCCGGGGTCCGAGACCAGCGGCGTGCCCGCGTCGGAGACGAGCGCCAGCGCCTGGCCCTCGCGCACCCGCGTCAGCATGCGCTCGCGCACGATTTCGCCGGAATGCTCGTGGTAGGAGACGAGCGGAGTGGCGATGCCGTAATGCGCGAGCAGGTGCTTCGTCACCCGCGTGTCCTCGGCGAGAACGGCGTCCGCGGCGGCGAGCGTCGCCAAGGCGCGCAAGCTGATGTCGCGCAGGTTGCCGATCGGGGTCGCGACGACGTAGAGACCGGCCTCGAGCGGCTCGGCCTCCGCCGCGAGGCCGAAGGCGGTGAAGACACCGCCCGTACCGCGTCCGGTCCTGGGCGAACGGCGGGTTCGATTGTCGATCGGACGGGGCATGAACGGTTGATCCCGGAGTCGAAACGCGGCCGGACGGCTGGCAGCGTCCGTCGCATTCGAGTTAAATTGCGTCAACGCCCTGTCCGTGCCACGGAGAGGCGCGAGTGATCACGCGACGCGCGAGCGCCATCCTAGGCCGCTGGCGCGAGACGAGGAAAGGGGTGCGTATGGACCAGAACCGGGAATTGGCGCGACGCGCGACGGCGTCGGGCGTCGGGAGAGCGGCGCGCGCCGCCCTCGCCGGCCTCGCCACGCTCGCGCTGGCGGCCTGCGTGACGCCGTTCACAGACGGAGGACCCCTGGCGACGACGCCTTCCGCGCCGGCGGGCGAGCGCCTGAGCGAGGGCTCCGTGGCCGTCGCCATGCTGCTGCCGCTCGGCGGGGCGGGTCAGGGCCAGCAGGCGGCGCAGGACATGCGCAACGCCGCGCGGCTCGCCCTCTCCGAGTTCCGCGATCCCGACCTCGCGGTGACAGTCTACGACACGCAGGGAACGACCGAGGGCGCCCGCGCGGCCGCGACGGCCGCGCTCGCGAACGGCGCGGAGCTGATCATCGGCCCGCTCTTCGCCGGCTCGGTCCAGGCGGCGGGAGAGGTGGCGCGCCCGGCCAACGTTCCGGTCCTCGCCTTCTCCACCGACGCGACGGTCGCGACCCGCGGCGTCTACCTGATGGGCTTCCTGCCCCAGGCCGAGGTCGACCGCGCCGTCGACTACGCCGCCCAGAACGGCCGGCGCTCGGTCGCGGCGCTGATTCCGCAGACGACCTACGGCAACGTGGTCGAGGCGCAGTTCCGCGAGACGGCGGCGCGGCGCGGCATTCGCGTCGTGCAGGTGGAGCGCTACACCCCCGGCCAGCCGCAACCTGCCATCGCCCGCCTCGCGGGGGTGGTGTCGGGTCCCTCGCCGCAGGTCGACGCGCTGTTCATTCCCGAAGGGCCGCAGGGACTGGCGGCGGTGGACGCCGCCCTCCGGAGCGCCGGCTTCGACCCGAGCCGGGTGAAGCCGATCGGCACGGCCCTGTGGAACGACCCGGCGGCGCTGCAGCTGGCCTCGCTCCAGGGCGGCTGGTTCGCGGCGCCCGAGCAGACCGGCTACCAGAACTTCGCCGCGCGCTACCAGCAGGCGAACGGCGCGGCGCCGATCCGGATCGCCTCGCTGGCCTACGACGCGGTCTCGCTCGCCGCGGCGCTCAACCGCACGCAGGGCACGCAGCGCTTCTCCGAGGCGGTGCTGACCAACCGCTCGGGCTTCAACGGCGTCGACGGCGTCTTCCGCTTCCGGACCGAAGGCCTGAACGATCGCGCGCTCGCGGTCTACGAGGTGCGCGGCGGGGGCGCCGCGGTGATCGGGCCGGCGCCCCGGGCGCTGCCCGACGTCTGAGCCGGGACGCGCGGGCTCGCCACGGCGCGCCCGCGCCCTAGGTCGTCGGCTCGGGAAACGTCGCGCGCTGGCCAACGGGCAGCGCCCGCTCATGTCAGGATCGGCACATGGCTTTCGAGGACATCATCGTCGCGGTCGCGATCGGCCTCGTGCTGATCGTGCTCGTGATGGGGCTCACGAACATGCTGCGCGGGGGCAGCGCCAGCAGATCGCAGCAGCTGATGCGCATGCGCGTCCTGCTGCAATTCTTGGCGATCGTGGTGATCATGGGGGTCATCTGGTGGCGCGCTGTGTAGGCTGCACCGTCTCGTGGTCGCGTTTTGCCCGATTTTCGCCCCATTCGGGCGATCTTCCAGTGAGCAGGCGGCGATCCTTCGTCCTTCGGGTGGGAAATCGCCTTCCCTTCGCCGACGTTTAGCGCTACGAAGCGCGAGACAGGAGTTCACCGGAACCATGCGTCTCACCACGGTCACAGCATCGGCGATCGCCTGCCTCCTGGGGCTGGGCGCTGCCGACGCCGCGGACCGCCCGATGCAGCAGGGCCTCCAGGAGCCCGCGGCCGCGCCGGTCCCCGTCGGGATGCGCGGCGGGTTCCTCTCGGAGGCGCGGTTCGGCGTCTTCTCCGTCGAGCCGTTCAGCGAGAACGACGACTGGTCCGCCGCGGTGCACGCCGAGATCCTGTTCGAGAAGCCCTTCACGCCGGCGGACCTGTTCTCCAGCTACTTCGTGCCCCGCCCGCACCTGGGCGGCAGCCTCGATCTCGACGGCGGCGTCAACTTCGCGTTCGCCGGCCTGACCTGGAGCTTCGATTTGAACCCGCGGGTCTTCGTCGAGGCGTCGGTCGGCGGCGCCTGGCAGGAGACGCGGGCCGCCGCCTTCACCCCGGAGCAGCGCGCGAGCGGCGTCGCCGCGGGCTGCGCGCCGAGCCTGCGCGAGAGCGCGTCGGTCGGCTATCGCCTGAGCGAGACCTGGAGCTTCGTCGCCTCCGTCGAGCACCTCTCCAATCGGGGCGTGTGCGACGAGACGAGCAGCATGACCAATTTCGGCGCACGGCTGGGCTATTCCTTCTGAGACGACGCCCTATCTCGGGCGTGACCAACCCGAGCACGGAGGCGCATGTGGTCATCCTGAATCGCATCTACACCCGCACCGGAGACCAGGGCACCACGGCGCTCGCGAGCGGCGAGCGGCGTCCGAAGTACGATCTGCGGGTCGAGAGCTACGGCACCGTCGACGAGACCAACGCCTGCATCGGCATGGCGCGGCTGCACACCGCCGCCTCGGCGCCGGACGTCGATGCGATGCTGGCACGCATCCAGAACGATCTCTTCGACCTCGGCGCCGACCTCGCGACCCCGGACACGGGGGAGGCTCTCCCCTACGAGCCGCTGCGCATCGTGCAGTCGCAGGTCGACCGGCTGGAGCGGGAGATCGACCAGCTCAACGCGGACCTCCAGCCCCTGCGCTCCTTCGTCCTGCCCGGCGGATCGCCGGCCGCGGCGGCGCTGCACCTCGCGCGCACCGTGTGCCGGCGCGCCGAGCGCCTCGTCGTGGCGCTCGCCGACAAGGCGGACGAGCCGGTGTCGGAGGCCGCGGTGAAGTACCTCAACCGCCTCTCGGACTTCCTCTTCGTGGCGAGCCGCCACGTGAACGGGAAGGGCGAGGCGGACGTGCTGTGGGTGCCGGGGAAGAATCGGTGAACCGCAGCCGCTGCGACGACGCGCCGTGGCAAACGCGCGTCGCGAAGCCGGACCGATTGGCCCTTTTCGCGCGTTGACAAGCGAGAACGGCGGTCTGTACGGTCCGCACGCTTTCGGTTCAACGCCAGACGAGGCCGCCTTCGCGCGCGGCCGAGGCGGGCGCGAAACGGCGCTCCGCGACGAGGACGTCAACGCATGAAGATCCTGGTGCCAGTCAAGCGGGTTGTCGACTACAACGTGAAGATCCGGGTGAAGCCGGATGGGTCCGGGGTCGACCTCGCCAACGTGAAGATGTCGATGAACCCCTTCGACGAGATCGCCGTCGAGGAGGCGATCCGGCTCAAGGAGAAGGGCGTCGCGACCGAGGTCGTGGCGGTATCGATCGGGCCGGCGCAGGCCGCCGAGACGATCCGCACGGCGCTCGCCATGGGCGCGGACCGGGGCATCCTGGTCAAGACCGACGGCGTCGTCGAGCCGCTCGCGGTGGCGAAGATGCTCAAGGCCGTCGTCGAGTCCGAGAGCCCGGGCCTCGTGATCATGGGCAAGCAGGCGATCGACGACGATTGCAACCAGACCGGCCAGATGCTCGCCGCCCTGCTGGGCTGGGCGCAGGGCACCTTCGCCTCGAAGGTCGAGCCAGGCGAGGGCACGGTCGACGTCACCCGCGAGGTCGACGGCGGCCTCCAGACCGTGACCCTGAAGCTGCCGGCGATCGTCACGACGGACTTGCGCCTCAACGAGCCGCGCTACGCGAGCCTTCCCAACATCATGAAGGCGAAGAAGAAGCCGCTCGACGAGACCACGCCCGAGGCGCTCGGCGTCGACCCGACGCCGCGCCTCGTGGTGGTGAAGACGGCGGAGCCGCCCAAGCGCCAGGCGGGCGTCAAGGTGGGCTCGGTCGACGAGCTCGTCGGCAAGCTCAAGAACGAAGCGGGAGTGCTCTGACCATGGCGATCCTCGTCCTCGCCGAACACGACAACGCCGTCCTCAAGGACGCGACGCACAAGACGCTCGCCGCGGCGTCGCAGCTCGGCTCTCCCGTCCACGTCCTGGTGGCCGGCTCCGGCGCCGGCGCGGTGGCCGCGGAGGCCGCCACGCTGGACGGCGTCGAGAAGGTGCTGCACGCCGACGCACCCGCCTACGAGCGCTTCCTCGCCGAGCCGCTGGCGGCGCTGATCGTCTCGCTCGCCGGGAGCTACGACGCGCTCGTCGCGCCGGCGTCCACCACCGGCAAGAACGTGATGCCGCGGGTCGCCGCGCTCCTCGACGTGATGCAGGTCTCCGATATCGTCGCCGTGGAGGCGCCCGACACGTTCGTGCGCCCGATCTACGCCGGCAACGCGCTCCAGACCGTCACCTGCGCGGAGCCGAAAAAGGTGATCACGGTGCGCACCGCCTCCTTCCAGGCGGTGGGGACCGGCGGCTCGGCCGCCGTCGAGCAGGTCTCCGCGGCGGAGGATCCGGGGCTGTCGACCTTCAAGAGCGAGGCGATCGCCCATTCCGACCGCCCCGAGCTGACCAGCGCCAAGATCATCATCTCGGGCGGCCGCTCGCTGGGTTCGACGGAGAACTTCAAGACCTACATCGAGCCGATCGCCGACAAGCTCGGCGCTGCGATGGGCGCCTCGCGCGCGGCGGTCGACGCCGGCTATGCCCCCAACGATTGGCAGGTCGGCCAGACCGGCAAGGTCGTCGCGCCGGACCTCTACATCGCGGTCGGCATCTCGGGCGCCATCCAGCACCTCGCCGGCATGAAGGATTCGCGCGTCATCGTCGCCATCAACAAGGACGAGGAGGCGCCGATCTTCCAGGTGGCCGATTACGGGCTGGTGGGGGACCTCTTCGCGATCCTGCCCGAGCTCGAGGGCAAGCTCGGATCGTGACGCCCGGCGCGCCGCGTCCGGAGGTCCAGGCGCGGCCGCCCTCTTCAGCGGTTTTTCGAGCACGGAGGCATGGGCATCCGAGCCGGAAAGTGCGAATGTCTGCGCCGTGGGCGATCCGCCCGCGGGTAACGATATGCGCGGCGTCGCGTCGCGCGAACGGACGGGTGAGGACGATCTCATGGAGATCAAGACGGTCGGCGTGATCGGCGCGGGGCAGATGGGCAGCGGTATCGCCCATGTCTGCGCGCTCGCGGGTCTCGACGTTCTCCTGAACGACCTGAGCGAGGAGCGGGTCAACACCGGCCTCGCCACGATCAACGGCAACATGGCCCGGCAGGTCTCCAAGGAGATGATCTCGGAGGCGGAGCGCAAGGCGGCGCTCGATCGCATCCGCCCCGCCGTCACGCTCGAGGCGCTCTCGCCGGCGGACATCGTCATCGAGGCGGCGACCGAGAACGAGGAGGTCAAGCGCTCGATCTTCACGGCGCTGTGCCCCGTGCTGCGGCCCGAGACGATCATCGCCTCGAACACGTCGTCGATCTCGATCACGCGCCTCGCCGCCTCCACGGACCGGCCGGAGCGCTTCATCGGCATCCACTTCATGAACCCGGTGCCGCTGATGCAGCTCGTCGAGCTGATTCGCGGCATCGCCACCGAGGACCCGACCTTCGAGTCCTCGAAGGCCCTGATCGACAAGCTCGGCAAGACGACGACCGTGGCGGAGGACTTTCCCGCCTTCATCGTCAACCGCATCCTGCTGCCGATGATCAACGAGGCGATCTATACGCTCTACGAGGGCGTGGGCTCGGTCGACGCGATCGACACCGCCATGCGGCTGGGCGCGAACCACCCGATGGGCCCGCTGCAGCTCGCCGACTTCATCGGCCTCGACACCTGCCTGTCCGTCATGCAGGTGCTGCACGACGGCCTGGCGGACACCAAGTACCGCCCCTGCCCCCTGCTGGTGAAATACGTCGAGGCCGGCTGGCTCGGCCGCAAGGCGAAGCGCGGGTTCTACGATTACCGCGGCGAGATTCCGATCCCGACCCGCTGAGGCCGTTCGTTCCGCACCTCGCGATCTCGCCTGTCGCAAGGCCTTCGCCGCGTCGCGCAGGGCGAATGCGATGTTCTCGCGTGAAATCGACGAGGACTCCTTGTGATCCCGGAAGAAGAGGCGTATATGGAGATACGATCTTTTGGCCGGACAATCGGGCCGTGCCGCGCTGGCTGAGCCGTGCGGGCGTTCAGAATCTACCGAAACATCGACGACCGTGACCGGGAGCACACCCTGTGCGCCCGCTTGCATGCACGCACATCAAGACTGGACGACCAATGACCAACGGTACCGTGAAGTTCTACAACGACCAGAAGGGCTTCGGCTTCATTCAGCCGGAGGACGGCTCGAAGGACGTCTTCGTGCACGCCACCGCGCTGGAGCGCGCCGGCATGCGCGGCCTCGTCGAGGGCCAGAAGGTGGCTTTCGACACGGCGGAGGATCGCCGCACCGGCAAGATCGCCGTCAACAACATCCAGGCCGCCTGAGGCTTACCTCGTCGCGAGACGTGCACATCGAAGCCACCCCGTCGCACGGGTGGCTTCACGCATTTGTGCCGATGCGTGATCCGGCCGTCGACGCTCTGCGGAGACCCGACGCCAGGGCGCATCGACGAGAGGACGACAGAATGCATCGTTACAAGATCGGGCAGCGGGTTCGCTTGTCCCGGGCCCCTGTTCCGGACGGCCGCTTCGGCGGCGCCGACACCTACGAGATCGTTCGCCTGATGCCGCCCGACCAGACCGGCGAGGCGTCCTACCGCGTGAAGTCCGGCGCGGCCGAGCTCGCGGTGCGCGAGAGCGAGATCCGGATATGAGCAGCTATCGCGAGAAGAGCTTCTCCGACCGCCAGAGCGACGCGGCGAGCGCCAAGCGCGCCATGCTCGAGCGCGCCAAGGCGAAGTCGCCGGCGAACGACCCCGCCGCGGCGGAACGCCGCGCCGAGCGCGAGGCGGCCACCCGCGAGCGCGACGCGCGTCGCGCCGAGCGCGCCTCGGCCCGCGCCGAGGAGAAGGAACGCCTCGAGGCCGAGCGCATCGCCACCGAAGCCGCCGAGCGCGAGCGCGCCGCGACCGTGGAGGCGGACGCCGTCCGCAGCGAGGCGGATCTGCTGGCTCAGCAGAAGGCCGCGCGCGACGCCCGGTACGCCGCTCGCAAAGCGCGCAAATGAGCCGGACGAGCGCGCTTCCCCCGGCGCTCCCCGCCTCGCCGCTGTCCCCTCGGCGGCTCGTCGCGACCGCGCGCTCGCGTGCGTTCGACGGATATCTCGCGGTGTGGACGGGGCTGTTCGGCCTCGCCATCCCGGTCTTCTGGCTGCTGGGCTCGCCGAAGCCGGCGATTCGGGCGGCGACGCGGGTGTGGGTGCGCGGCGCCTTCGTCGGGCTTCGCGCGATCGTCGGCCTTCGGCACGTCGAGCGCGGGCGCGAGAACATTCCGGACGGACCCTGCCTCGTCGTGGCGAACCACCAGTCGACGTGGGAGACGTTCGCGGCGCTGGTGCTGTTCCCCGGCGTCGCCATCATCGCCAAGCAGGAACTGCTGCAGATCCCCGTCTTCGGCTGGTACCTGCGCCGCTCGGGCATGATCGTCATCGATCGCGCCAGCGGCGGCAAGGCGCTGCGCGAGATGATCGACCAGAGCCGCGACACGCTCGCGGAGGGCCGCCCGGTGCTGATCTTCCCGGAGGGCACGCGCCGCGCACCCGCGGAGCCGGTGGCCTTCAAGCGCGGGACCGAGCTTCTCTACACGGCGCTGGCGGTTCCGGCGGTGACGATGGCGGTCAATTCGGGCCTCTATTGGCGCTCGGGCGCGCCCAAGCGCGCCGGCGCCATCACCGTCACCTACGCCGAGCCGATCCCGCCCGGCCTGCCCGCCGCCGAGTTCGCGCAGCGTGCGGTGTCGCTGCTCGAGGCCAACAAGCAGGGCTGACGCGCGCGCCGGGCTAGACCAACCCCATGCGCTCGGCGATCAGCTCGGCGACATGACGCGTCTGGCGCCCGGCGCCCTGCTCGATCTGCTCGCGGCAAGAGTAACCGTCGGCGAGGATCATCGTGTCCTCGCCCGCCTCCCGCGCCATCGGCAGGATCACCCGCTCGCCGCAGGCCTGCGCCGTCTCGTAGGTCTCCGTCGCGAAGCCGAACGACCCCGCCATGCCGCAGCAGCCCGACGGCGCGACCTGCACGTCGAGGCCGAGCTTGTCGAACAGCGCCCGCTCGCCGGAGTCCTTCAGGATCGCGTGGTGGTGGCAGTGGATCTGCACGAGCGCGCCCTCGCCGATCCGCGGCAGGTCGAAGCGATCCTCGTTCGCCATCACGAAATCCGAGAAGTAGGAGACCTGCCCCGAGAGCGCCCGCGCCTTCGGGTCGTCCGGGAACAGGTTGACGAGCTCGTCCTTGAACGCTGTCGTGCAGGCGGGCTCGACGCCGACGATCGGGGTTCCCGCCGCGATCTCGTCGGCGAGAGACGACAGCGTGCGGAACCACAGCCTCTGCGCCGTGGTGAGAAACCCCTCCGCGTAGAGCGCCCGCCCGCAGCACAGCCGCTCGCGCGGGATCTCCACGCGGTAGCCGGCCGATTCGAGCACCCGCGTCGCCGCGATCAGCGTGTCCGGGCGGAAATGGTCGTTGAACGTATCGGGCCAGATCAGCACCCGCTCGCCCGTGCGCGGGCGATCCGTGCGCCTCGCGAACCAGGCCCGGAAGGTCTCGTGAGCGAAGGCGGGGATCGTGCGTTCCTGCGCCACCCCGGCCACGCGCTTGGCGATCGCGCGCACCCCCGGCATCCGCGTGGCGAGGTTGGCGAGCCGCGCGACGCGGGCGCCCAGCGGCGCCCAGAGGTGGATCAGCCCCATCGAATAGGCCGCCCGCGGCCGCAGCTTGCCCTGGTAGTAGCGCGCCCGGAACTCCGCTTTGTACGTCGCCATGTCGACGTTGACCGGGCAATCGCTCTTGCAGCCCTTGCAGGCGAGGCACAGGGACAGCGCCTCCTCCATCGCATCGGCCTTGAAGCCGCCCTTCATCGCGCCGCCGTGGAGCATCTCGAACAGGAGGCGCGCGCGCCCACGAGTCGAGTGCTTCTCCTCGCGGGTCACCATGTAGGACGGGCACATCACGCCGCCCTCGGAGTCGAGCCGCCGGCACTTGCCGACGCCGACGCAGCGCTCGGCGGCGGCCACGAAGCCGCCCTCCTTGTGGTAGGAGAACGCCGTGCGCGGCTCCTCGGTCTCCACCGTGGGGCCGAGCCGGAGGTTCGAGGTGACGGGATACGGATCGAGGATCTTGCCCGGGTTCATCAACCCGTCCGGATCCCAGATCGCCTTGAAGGCCCGGAACATGGCGAGCATCTCGGGGCCGTACATGCGCTCGAGCAGCGCGCCGCGCGCCTGGCCGTCGCCGTGCTCGCCCGACAGCGAGCCGCCGTACGTCACCACGAGATCAGCGGCCTCCGAAAGGAAGCGCGACCATTCGGCGATGCCGTCCTCGTGCTTCAGGTCGAAGGAGACGCGGCAATGCACCAGCCCGTCGCCGAAATGGCCGTACATCGGCGAGACGTAGCCGTACTTCTCGTAGAGCTTCTGCAGCTCGCGGGTGTAGGCGCCGAGCTTCGCCGGCGGAACGGCCGTGTCCTCCCAGCCCTCCCAGGTCTCGGGCCGATCGGGGATGTAGGCGGAGCCCGGCAGGCCCGCCTCGCGCACGCTCCAGACCTCGGCCTCCTTCTCCGGCGCCGCCAGCACGCGCGCCCGCACGCCCTTCGCCTCGTAGGCCCGGCGCAGGCGGTGCGCCTTCTCCTGCGCCTCCGCGCGGTCGAAGGCGCCGAACTCGACGACGAGCCAGCTGTCGCCCTCGGGCAGGACCTTCAGGTCCTCCTCGAGCAGGTGCTTGCGGTGCATGGCGTCGACGAGGAAGCCGTCGACGCCCTCGATGGCGATCGGCCCGTGCTCGCGCACCGCGACCACCGCGTCCGCGGCCTCGAAGATCGAGGGGAACGACAGCACGCACAGAACCCGCTCGGGCGGGCTCTCGATCAGGTTCAGCGTCGCGCCGAGGATCGAGACGCAGGTGCCCTCGGTGCCCACCAGCGCCTTCGCCACGTCGAACCCGTGCTCCGGCAGGAGCTTGTCGAGGTCGGCGAAGCCCGAGACCCGGCGGGGGATGTCGGGATAGCCCTCGCGCAGGTGACGGGCACAGGTGTTCCGGAAGGCGTCGAGGTCGTCGTAGAGGTCGGCCAGCGGCCCGCCCTCGGCGCGGATGCGGGCGAGGTCCGCGTCCGAGGTCTTGCCCACCGTGAGCCGCAGGCCGCGGCCGGTGATCACCTCGAGCGCCTCGACATTGTCGGCGGTGCGCTTGCCGATGACCGAGTGCACACCGCAGGAATTGTTGCCGATCATCCCGCCCAGCGTGTTGTGGCTGTGCGTCGCGGGATCGGGGCCGAAGGTGAGATGGTGGCGCTCGGCCGCGTCGCGCAGGACGTCGAGGACGCAGCCGGGCTCGACGCGGGCGAGCCTCGCCGCCGGATCGACGTCGAGCACGCGCCTGCAATGCTTCGACCAGTCGATCACGACCGCCGCGTTGGTGCATTGCCCCCCGAGCGAGGTGCCGCCGCCGCGCGAGAGGATCGGCGCCGCGTGCCGCCCGGCGATGCGCACCGCCTCCGCGCCAGCCTCGACCGAGCGCGGCACGACGACGCCGATCGGCACCTGGCGGTAGTTCGACGAATCGGTCGCGTAGAGCGCCCGGTCGCCGTCGGAGAAGCGCACCTCGCCGTCGACATGCGCCGCGAGATCGCGGGCGAGCGCGTCCGTGTCCCCGTCGAAGCGCGCGGCCTCGCTGACGATCCGGCCGGAGGCGTTGCGCTCGACGACGCGGGTTGGTGCGGTCATGCGGGTCTCCTCGCGGGTCGGGGTCACAGGGCGAAGCGCTCGGCGTCCTTCGCCTTGAAGGTCAGCCCGTGGCCGGCGGCGTCGCCCATGGCGATCGCCCCGTCCGTGGGGACGGGCGCGCCGTCGAACAGCATGGCCTCGATGCGCACGTGGTCGTGGAACCACTCGATGTGCCGGCAATAGGGCGCGGCGCGGCACACGGGCAGGTGCAGGGCGGGCGCGGTGTGCGCCGAGATCGGCACTGCGAAGGCCTCGGCGAGCGCCGCCGCCTGCAGGAAGCCGGTATAGCCGAGGCAGCGGGTGGCATCGAGCTGGAGGCAATCGACGGCGCGGGCCTCGAGCAGCCGGCGCGCATCGTGGGGGCCCCAGACGTACTCCCCGGCCGCGCAGTCGATCGCGTCGGGGAGCCCCGCGCGCACGAAGGCGAGGCCCTCCACGTCGTCGGAGGTGACGGGCTCCTCGTACCAGTCGACGCCGAAGCCGTCGGCGATCTGCGCCATAGCGAGCGCCTCGCGCGGGGTGCAGGCGCCGTTCGAGTCGATCATCAAGACGGCGTCGCCGATCGCCTCGCGGGCGACGCGCATGCGCCGCTCCTCGAGGCGGCGATCCGCGCCGATCTTCATCTTCACCCGTGTGCAGCCGTCGTCGGCCACCCAGCGTCCGAGCTGCGCGGCGAGGCGGGCGTCGTCGTAGCTGGTGAAGCCGCCCGAGCCGTAGATCGGCACGCTCTCGCGCCGCGCGCCCCACAGGTCGGCGAGCGAGACGCCGATCAGGCCGGCCTTGAGATCCCACAGGGCGATATCCACCGCCGAGATCGCCCCGGCGGCGACGCCGGACGCGCCCATGTTGCGCACCCGCCGGCGCATGCGGTCCCAAGCGCGCGCCACGTCCATCGCGCTCTCGTCGAGCACGTCGGCCGCCAGGGTGCGGTTCACGATGCCCGCTGCGCCGGCGTCCGCGTACACATAGCCCGTACCGCGCACGCCGCCCGCGACCGCGGTGACGACGACGAGGGTGGTCGCGTCCCAGTCGAGCGTGCCGTCCGCCTCCGGCGCATCGGTGGGGATGCGGTAGGCGCGCGCCTCGAGGGCGTCGATGGGAACGGAGCCCGCCATGGCCGACGTCTCAGGGGGACGCAGGGACGGGTGCGGGCGGCGGCGCGGCCGTCACGACGCTGGCGGTCCTCGAAGCCATGGCGCGTCTCCCTCGATCGATGCGCGCGATCCGCGGGGCGGCGGCGCGGTCGTCTCTCGAGAGGACCAACTGGGGGCGTGGGCGCTTCGTTCCGGCGCGCGGTCAGGCCGCGACCAGCCCCCGGGCGCGAATCGCCGCGACGATGCCGCGCTCGACATGGGCGAGCGCGAGGTCCAGCGCCGCGTCCTCGGCCATGGCGCGGCTCGCCTCGCGCGCCTCCTCGCGGGCGGCCTCGACCTCGTAGCGGCGCAGCAGCACGAGGAGCCGGCCCGCCTCCTCGCTCGGCAGCGCGGCGCATGCGGAGAGCACCCGCTCGACCATGCGTCGCGACAGCTGCGCGCCGGCGCTCGGTCGGTCGCCCTGCGCCTCGCGCAGGGCCGAGAGGGCGGCCTCGAAGGCCGGCATCAGCGCCGGCGGCAGGCCCGCCTTGCGGTAGAGCGCCGGGAAGCCGGCGCCGTGCGGATCGTGCAGGATCGCGACGACGCGCTTTGCCGGCATCTGCGCGAGATCGGCGAAGGCGGACTCGGCGAAGGGCATGGCGCGCGAGAGCACCGCACGCAGGATCATCGCCGGCGTGAGCTGCCCCGTGCGGCGCAGGTGCGTCACGAGCCGGGCCGCGTCCGCGACGGGGCCGGCGGAGAGCGCCACCGTCGCCTTCTCGCGCGCCTCGCGCACCACCCGCGCGCCGCGCTCGGAGGAGAGCCAGCCGCGGCCGACGACGAAGTTCTCGAGCCGCGCGGCGAGCGCGACCGCGATCGTCTGGCGCACGTCGACGGGGCAGTCGGCGCGGGCGAGCAGCGCCTCGCGGACATCGGAGTCCTCGCCGAGGCGCTCGTGGATGCGGCCGAATGTGGTCTGCGCCAGCTCGGCGCCGGGGTTGCCCAGGAGCTCGATCACCGCCTGAGCGCAGGCGATCTCGGCGAGCGCCGCCGCGACCGCCGAGCCGAGCCTCGGGCGCAGCGCGATCGCGGTCTGGGTGAAGTCGTCGCCGAGCGCCGTCGCGTCGACGAGGTCGGCGTCTGTCAGCAGCGGCGAGCGGGCGAGCACGAGGGCGGCGATGCCGCTCTGGTCGGAGGCGAGCGCGACGACGATGTGGCGCGGCGCGTCGGGCGCGTTGGCGAAGGCCTCCGCCATCGCCCGGCGCACCAGCGGCGACGGGTCGTCGAGCATGGTGGTGAGCGCCGTCTCGGCGTCGCGCACGTCGCCGGGCGCGAGGTCGCCGTAGAGGTAGGCGCGGGCGAGCGCGCTCACCGCCTCGGCGCGATCGCCGGGAGACGCGGTGCGGGCCCAAAGCAGGAAGCGCCGCACGATCATCGCGTGGCCCTCATGAACGCCGACAGATCGAGGGGGCCCGCCTGTGCGGCGCGCCGCGCGCGGACCTCGGCGACCGCGGCCTGCGCCGGGCCGACCGCGCCGTCCGGCAGCATGCCCGGAGAGGCGCCCTCGCCGCCCGGCGGCGTCGACCACAGGCTCGCGACCGCCCCCGAGATCGGGCCGGCGGTCGTGTCGGTGCGGAAGAAGCCGTGGAAGGCCTGCCCGTCGTCGCGGGCGAAGGCGAGCGGCGCCGCTTCCGCGAAGGCCGGCGCGGCGGAGGGCGCGACGGCCCGCGCGCGCTCGTGCGCCGCCGCGATCATCCGGTAGAGCTCGCCCGCGCCGCGAGGCACGCCGTCGGCGTCGTGGAAGAGCGCGTGGTTCGCCGCGACCGCGCGGGGGAACATCGCCGCCGCCGATGCGCCGGGGTTCTCGGAGGCGGCGCGGATCAGCGCCGCCGCGCCGCTCGCGCCGAGAACGTGGGCCACCGCGAGATCGGCGTCGCTCGGCTCGCGCCCGAGATCGGCGGCGAGCGCATTGCGGTTCTGCAGGGTGAGGGCGCCGGCGAGCTGAGCCGAGACGTGCGGGTCCTCGCGCAGCGCCAGGATTTCCTGCCGGCGCGCCGGATCGGCGACTTCGAACGTGCCGTCGGCGTTGCGCGTGACGTCGCGTGCCTCGTCAGCGAGGCCGAGCCGCGCGCCCTCGCCCTTCACCAGGCCGAGCCAGGTCTGCTCGATGAACTGGAACAGGCCCGTCGCCGAGGACGTGCCGGCCTTCGCCTGCGGATCGAGCGCCGATTCGCGTTGCGCGGCGGCGAGGAGATAGTCGAAATTGAGCCCGTTCGCCCGCGCGCCGTCGCGGATCGCGTCCACGATCGGGCGCGGCGCGGCGCCGCCCGTCGGGGCCTGGGATGCGGGAGGGGTTGTGAACAGGAACATTGCGCGACGACGATCCCCCTGCCCTTCCCTTGCGCGAGGCGCACGACGGGCATGAGGCGTATCATCGCCGCATCATGGTAAACGAAGGCTGAAGCGCGACGCAGGTCGCGCAAACGCAACTCGAGAACGAAACACGGAGGACACGCATGGTCGACGAGGCGCGCCGCCATCCCCGGGGGGGTATCTATTTCGAGGATTTCGAGCCGGGCACGACCATCCCCCATCGCCTCACCCGCACGGTGACGCAGATGGACAACATGCTGTTCTCCAACATGACGCTGAACCCGCAGCCGCTGCACATCGATGCGCATTTCTGCGCAACCGAGACCGAGTTCGGCCGCCCGCTGATGAACTCGCTGTTCACGCTGGGCCTGATGATCGGCATCTCGGTCAACGACACGACGGTGGGCACCACCATCGCCAATCTCGGCATGACCGACGTCACCTTCCCCGCGCCTCTGTTCGAGGGCGACACGGTGCGCTGCGAGACGCAGGTGAAGGACAAGCGGGAGTCGAAATCGCGCCCCAACGCGGGCATCGTCACCTTCCATCACCGCGCCTACAAGCAGGACGGCACGCTGGTGGCGCAATGCACGCGCCAGGCGTTCATGCTCAAGCGCCCGGCGGCGTGAGGAGGACCCCATGCGCTCGTATCTCTTCGTCCCCGGCGACAGCGAGAAGAAGCTCGAGAAGGCTCTCACGGCCGGCGCCGACGCGCTGATCGTCGACCTCGAGGATTCGGTCGCGCCCGGCGAGAAGGCGCGGGGCCGCGCGGTCGCCGCCGCCTTCCTCGCGCGCGCCGCCGGCGTCCCGGACCGCCCGCGGCTCCTCGTGCGCGTCAACGCGCTCGACACCGACCTCATCGGCGGCGATCTCGACGCGGTCATGCCGGCCGCGCCCGACGGGATCGTGGTCCCGAAGGCCGCGGGCGGGCATGACGTCGCCCATCTCGCCGCCATGATCGCCGTGCGCGAGGCCGAGTACGACCTCGCCGACGGGGGCACGACGATCCTCGCCATCGCCACCGAGACGGCCAAGGGGATCTTCGCGCTGGGCACCTACGGCGGCGCGAGCCATCGCCTGCGCGGCCTCGCCTGGGGCGGCGAGGACCTCTCCGCCGACGTCGGCGCGGAGGCCAATCGCGACGAGACGGGCGCCTATACCGAGCCCTACCGACTGGCGCGATCGCTCACCCTGTTCGGCGCGGCGGCGGCGGCGGAGGTGGATGCGATCGATTCGGTCTACACCGCCTTCCGCGACATGGACGGGCTCGCCGCCGAGTGCCGCGCCGCGCGCCGCGACGGGTTCGTGGGCAAGCTCGCCATCCATCCGGCGCAAGTGCCGGTGATCAACGCCGCCTTCACCCCCTCCCCCGAGGAGGTCGCCCGCGCGCAGGCCATCGTCGCCGCCTTCGCGGCGGACCCCGGCGCGGGGGTGGTCGCGATCGAGGGCGAGATGATCGACATGCCGCACCTGAAGCGCGCGCGGCGGGTGCTGGGGCGGATGGGGTGAGGTGTGCCGCTGATTGACAAGTTTTGCCAATGAGCACAATTTCCCTAGGGACGAGGAGGTTCGCGATGGCGACGATGAATGTGAGCCTGCCGGACGACATGGTCGAGTTCGTCGAGATCGAGATCCGCGAGGGCGGCTACGTGTCCGCGAGCGAGGTGGTCCGTGATGCCCTCCGACTGCTGCGCCGCGAGAAGGCCATCGAGCACGAGAAGATCGAAATCCTGCGCAGGGAGGTCGGGATCGGCCTTGCTGACGCTGCAGAAGGAAAGATGTCCACGAAGTCCGTGAGAAACATCGCCAACGACATCCGAAAGAAACACATTGGGCGATGAGCTATGAGCTGACGATTGCAGCCGAACGCGACATCGAAGAGATATTGACGATGACGCTCAAGATTTTCGGCGAAATTCAACTGGACGCGTACACGGACATTATTGAAAAGGGATTGGATCTGGTCGGCGCAGATCCGAACAGGGCCGGCTCCAGGGACCGGTCCGAGCTCGCGGCCGGCGTCAGATTTTTTCATCTGGAGCTGGCCGCCGGTCGAAGCGGCGGCGCCGCGCATTGTCTATATTACATCGTCGGCACGCTCTCGAACGGGAGCGACGGCACCATCGTTCTGCGCGTCCTCCACGAGCGCATGGAGCCGAGAAACAGGATCGCTCGATCTCTCGGCGTGGATCGGCGTTCCCGGCGGAGATCCGCCACAGTGAACGCGAAGAGACAATCCCGCTAGATCAGGCGCGCGGAGCAGCCGGACGGGTCCCGATCTGATTCCACCCCTACCCGGCGAAAGCCGGACTTCCCCGGGGGCGCGGAAGCCGCTAAGACGCGCCCGGGAAGGGGCGCGGAGCGTCCCGCACGCATTTTCGAGAGGTCGCACGATGGCGAAGATCAAGGTCGACAACCCGGTGGTGGAGCTCGACGGCGACGAGATGACCCGGATCATCTGGACGTTCATCAAGGAGAAGCTGATCCACCCCTATCTCGACATCGACCTCGAGTACTACGACCTCGGCGTCGAGCACCGCGACGCCACCGACGACCAGGTGACGATCGACGCGGCGCACGCCATCAAGAAGCACGGCGTCGGCGTCAAGTGCGCCACGATCACGCCCGACGAGCAGCGCGTCGAGGAGTTCGGCCTCAAGCAGATGTGGCGCTCGCCCAACGGCACGATCCGCAACATCCTCGGCGGCGTGATCTTCCGCGAGCCGATCATCTGCAAGAACGTGCCGCGCCTCGTGCCGGGCTGGACGCAGCCGATCATCGTCGGCCGCCACGCCTACGGCGACCAGTACCGCGCCACCGACTTCAAGGTCCCGGGCAAGGGCCGCATGACGATCAAGTTCGAGGGCGAGGACGGCACGGTCATCGAGAAGGAGGTGTTCCAGTTCCCGGGCGCCGGCGTCGCGATGGCGATGTACAATCTCGACGAGTCGATCCGCGACTTCGCCCGCGCCTCGCTGAACTACGGGCTGAACCGCAAGTACCCGGTCTACCTGTCGACCAAGAACACCATCCTCAAGGCCTATGACGGGCGCTTCAAGGACCTGTTCCAGGAGGTCTACGAGAACGAGTTCGCCGACAAGTTCAAGGCGGCGGGCATCACCTACGAGCACCGCCTGATCGACGACATGGTCGCCTCGGCGCTGAAGTGGTCGGGCGGCTACGTCTGGGCCTGCAAGAACTACGACGGCGACGTGCAGTCCGACACGGTGGCCCAGGGCTTCGGCTCGCTCGGCCTCATGACGTCCGTGCTGATGACGCCCGACGGGCAGACCGTGGAGGCCGAGGCCGCCCACGGCACGGTGACGCGCCACTATCGCGAGCACCAGAAGGGCAAGGAGACCTCGACGAACTCCATCGCCTCGATCTTCGCCTGGAGCCGGGGCCTCGCCCACCGCGCCAAGCTCGACGGCAACGACGCGCTCGCGCGCTTCGCCGACACGCTGGAGGCGGTCTGCATCGCCACCGTCGAGGAGGGCCACATGACAAAGGACCTCGCGCTGCTGGTGGGCCCCGACCAGCCGTGGCTGACGACGACCGGCTTCCTCGACAAGGTGGACGAGAACCTCAAGAAGGCGATGGCCGCGGGCTGAGCCACGCGCCGCACGCGATCGCGAGACGAGACGAGACGACGGGGAGCCCGGCCGGCGACGGCCGGGCTCTTCGCGTTACACGCCCTCACCACGTCCTGAGCGCCCTCAACGTCGGCGTCTTCTTCGACTGGTGCTCGGCCATGCGGCGGAACAGGCCGTCGAGCGCCTCGATGGCGGCGGTGACGTTGGGGCCCTTGTTGAGCATCACGCATTCGGCCCGCGCCGCCATGGCCGCGTCGGTCATCTCGCCGCGCGAGGGCAGGCCGGATTTCACGAGCTTCTCCAGCACCTGCGTCGCCCAGATCACCGGCACGTGGGCGGCCTCCGAAAGCCAGAGCAGCTCCTCCTGCATCTCGGCGAGGCGGGAAAATCCGATCTCCACCGCCAGATCGCCGCGGGCGATCATCACGCCGAAGGGCTGGCGGCCGGCGGCGGCGACGAGGATCTCCGGCAGGTTGCGCACGGCGACCGGCGTCTCGATCTTGGCCACGATCCCGATCTCGCGCCAGCGGGCGCTGCGCGCCGAAAGCTCGCCCTGGAGGCGGCGGATGTCGTCGGCGGTCTGCACGAAGGAATAGCCGATCATGTCGGCGTGCCGCACGATGAAGTCGAGATCGGCGCGGTCCTTGGCGGTCAGCGGGTCGAGCGCGAGCGCCGTCTCGGGGAAATTGAGCCCCTTCTCGGGCTTGAGCTTGGCGCCGCCGAGCTTGGCCTGATCGATCGCCACGACCAGCGCCTCGCCCGCGCGCCCGACCACCGCGCCGGAAAAGCGCCCGTCGTCGATCGAGACCCGCGCGCCGACGCCGATGGCGTCGAGGATCGCGGGCGCGGTGCAGGTCGCCTGGAAGGGGTAGGCGTCGGCGAGCTCCGGCGCGAGGCGCTCGGCCAGAAGGAGCCGGTCGCCGACGTCGATGCGGGCGCGGTCGGCGGGCGTGCGCACCTCGCCGGTGCGGATCTTGGGCCCGGCGATGTCCATCAGGATGCGCAGCCGGCGCCCCGCGACGCTCTCCACGGCGCGGGCGTGGGCGATCATCGCGGCCCATGCGTCGGGCCCGTCATGGGCGCAGTTGATCCGCACCGCGTCGGCGCCGGCGGCGGCGATGGCGTGGAGGAGCGCGGGGTCGCGCGCGGCCTCGCTGGGGAGCGTCACCAGGATACGGCCCTGGCGCGTGTCGCGTGGCGGGCCGAACAAGGCGGTCGTGGCGTCGCGCAAGCGCGCCTCGCCGCGGAAGAACTGCCGCCGCGAGGGCGCGCGCCGACGCGTGGGCGCGTCGGCGAGTGCGGCGAGCGCCACGATCGCGGCGTCGAGCGTCGCGAGCACACGGCCCTCCAGGCGGCCGAGCGACGAGAGCCCGCGCAGCATCAGCTCGCGCTGGAGCCCACGGTGGTCCCGCTGCCGCAGCGCCAGATAGTGGGCGAGGTTGAGCGCGCCCGCCGCGAAGGCGGGCGTCTCCAGCTCGGGCCGGGACGCTACGAAGCGGCGACGTCCCCCGGCGGCCACCTCGTCGCGCAGAGCCTCCAGCTCGTCGAGCAGCGCCCGTGTCTCCTGGTCGCTCGCCATGAACCCCTCCCGGATCGAGTCGCACTGGGGTTAGCCGACTTGCTTGACAGCCGCGTGTCGTCGAGCGAACGCGCACGCCCCCCCCTTCGGCGCAATGCTTTTTCGCGGACCCGGCCTCGCCCGCGGTGGACTTCGTCCGCGCTTCCCGATACGAGCGCGCGGACGCCGCCGAGCGCGTCGAGAGGCCGATCATGACCCAGACGTCCGACAGTCACGCCCCCGGCGAGGCCCCGCACGACGCCCCCCGAGAGTTCCCGCACGAGCGCGCCTCCGACGTCCTCGCCCGCGTGGCGGAGGAGGCGCCCGGCGACCGCATCCCGCTCGGGGACCTCGTCGACGCGCTGGGCGAGCGCACCTTCGGGCTGGTCATGCTGGTGCTCGCTCTGCCCTGCGCCATCCCCTTCCTCTACGGCGTCCCGCAGATCGTCTCGATCCCGATGGTGTTCGTCGCCGCGCAGATGGTGATCGGCCGCTCGGCGCTGTGGCTCCCCGAGGGCTTGCGCGCGCGCGCCTTCGCCAAGGCCGACTACGTGGCGATGATCGCCCGCGCCCGGCCCTGGCTCGTGCGCTTCGAAACGCTCGCCCGCCCCCGGCTCGTGGCGCTCACGACGCGCCCGCTCGACCGCGTGGTGGGCCTCGCCATGCTGATCGCCTCGCTCTCGATCGCGGTGCCGCTGCCCTTGACGAACACCGTGCCGGGAATCGGCGTCGCCATCCTCGCGGTGGGGCTGATCGAGCGCGACGGGCTCCTCGTCGTCGCGGGCGCGCTGGTGGCGCTGGTATGGATCGGCTTCCTGGTCTTCGCCGGCACGACGGTGGTGTCGGTGATCCTCGGGCTGTTCTGAGGGCGGGCGGCCCTGGGGGCCGCGCCCGGGACGCGAATTTCGTCGGCTCGCGAGCATCGGGGCTTGCGCCGAGGGATCGGGGCCGATATATCGCTCCCACCGGCGGACGGGTCGCTTCGCGTCCCCGCCGACGAGGTGGTCTATTCCGGCGTGGCGCAGCGGTAGCGCAGCGGACTGTTAATCCGTTGGTCGTAGGTTCGAATCCTACCGCCGGAGCCATCACCTTCTTTTTCCTACGCATTTTCATCGGACCGCACGCGGCTTGCTGCGCATTCGAAGGCATCTGCCGTTCACGTCCCCCTCTGCGGCCCCAAGTCACACGAACGTCGGTTCAAACCGGGCGCGAAGCTTCGTATCAAGGGGCTGGTTTCGGTTGCCGAGGAGAGTGCCGTGTCCGGCCCCGCGCTCGTCTGGTTTCGCGAGGATTTGCGCGTCAGCGACAATCCCGCGCTGACGCACGCCGTCGAGACGGGCGCGCCGGTGCTGTGCCTCTATCTCCACGACGAGGAGAGCCCCGAGGTCCGCCCGCTCGGCGGGGCGTCGCGCTGGTTCCTGCACGGGTCGCTGGCGGAGCTGTCGGAGAGCCTCGAGCGGCTCGGCGGCGCGCTCGTGATCCTGCGCGGGGCGGCGCGGGAGGTGATTCCGCGCATCGCGGCGGCGACGGGCGCGGCGCACGTCGTCTGGAACCGGCGCTACGGGCCGGAGCGCGCGATCGACGAGGACGTCAAGCGAGCCCTCAAGGATGCCGGCGTCGCAGCCCGGAGCTGCAAGGCGCGCGTGCTCTACGAGCCCGGCGAGGTGACGACCAAGACCGGCGGCCTCTACAAGGTCTTCACGCCCTACCGGAACGCCACGCTCGAATACGACCCGCCATCGCCGCCCCTGAAGGCGCCCGATCGGATCGTCGGGGACGCCTGGCCGGCGGACCTGCCCATGCAGGACGTCGCGCTCGGAGATCTCGCGCTCGAGCCCGCGCGGCCCGACTGGGCCGGCGGCCTGCGCGAGGCCTGGACGCGCGGCGAGGCCGGGGCGCAGGCGCGGCTCGCCGCCTTCGTCGACGGCCCGCTCGTGGGCTACGCCGCATCGCGCAACCGGCCGGACCTGGGCTCGACCTCGATGCTGTCCGCGCATCTGCGCTTCGGCGAGATCTCCCCGCGCCAGATCGTCCACGCGGCGCTGCATGCGCGCGACGCGGGGCGCGTTCCGCACGACGATTACGCCATGCTGCGCTCCGAGCTCGGCTGGCGCGACTTCTCGCATCAGCTGCTGTTCGGCCAGCCCGACATCGCACGCGCGAACATGCACCGCCAGTTCGACGCCTTCCCCTGGCGCACCGACGAGACGAGCCTCGAGGCGTGGCGGGGGGGCCGCACCGGCTACCCGTTCGTCGACGCCGGCATGCGCCAGCTCTGGGAGACCGGCTTCATGCACAACCGCGTGCGGATGATGGTGGGGTCGTTCCTGGTGAAGCACCTGCTGATCGACTGGCGGCTCGGCGAGGAGTGGTTCTGGGACACGTTGTGCGACGCGGACCCGGCCAACAACGCCGCCTCCTGGCAATGGGTGGCGGGCTCGGGCGCCGACGCGGCGCCCTACTACCGGATCTTCAACCCCGTGACGCAGGGCGAGAAGTTCGATCCGCAGGGCGATTACGTCCGTCGCTTCGTGCCCGAGCTCGCCGGGATGCCCGCCTCCTTCATCCACAGGCCCTGGGACGCGCCGCGGAACGTGCTAGACAAGGCGGGCGTTACGCTCGGCGACACCTATCCCCGCCCGATCGTCGCGCACGACGAGGGTCGCCGGCGCGCGCTGGACGCCCTCCAGCAGATGAAGCAGGCGGCGGCGTGAGGCGGACCTTGACCGAGCCCGGGGCAGATTCGAGCAGGCGTATCGCGGTCGTCGGGTCCGGCATCGCCGGCGCCGGCGCGGCCTGGGCGCTGTCCGTCGCCTCCGACCACGAGGTCACCGTCTACGAAGCGGAGGCGCGCCCCGGCGGGCACGCGGCGACCGTCGACATCGACTACGACGGCGAGACGCTCTCGGTCGACACCGGCTTCATCGTCTACAACGAGCCGAACTACCCCAACCTCACCCGCCTCTTCGCGCATCTCGGGGTGGAGACGCAGGCGTCGGACATGAGCTTTTCGGTGTCCGACTGGGACGACGCGCGGGGCGTGGATCTCGCCTGGACCTCGCGCGCGGCCGACGTGTTCGGCGGCTGGCTGCCGATCAAGGCCGGCATCCCCTCCCCCGTGCACGTGCGGGTGATCCGCGACATCGTGCGCTTCAACCGCCGCGGGGCGGCCGATCTCTATGCCGGCCGTCTCGAGGGGCTGACGCTGGGGGATTATCTGGCCCGGGAGCGCTATTCGAAGCGCTTCCGCGAGGACTACGTGATCGCCATGGGCTCGGCGATCTGGTCGATGCCGCCGGGCGACATCCTGGAGTTTCCCGCGGCCTCCTTCTTGTCCTTCTTCGAGAACCACCGGCTGCTGCGCCTCGACCGGCCGACCTGGCGCACGGTGGCCGGCGGCAGCCGCAGCTACGTCGCCCGGATGACGGCCGCCTACCGCGAAGGGCTGCGCCTCGAGACGCCGGTGGCGCGCATCACCCGCGAACCGGACGGCGTGCGCGTCGCGACGCAGGCCGGCGACGAAGCGCTCTACGACGAGGTCGTGCTCGCCTGCCATTGCGACCAGGCGCTCGCCATGCTCGCGAACCCCACGCCGGAGGAACGCGCGATGCTGTCGGCGATCCGCTACCGCGACAACGCCGTCTACCTCCACCGGGACGCGAGCCTGATGCCGCGCTCGCGCAACGCGTGGGCTGCCTGGAACGTGATCAAGAGCAACCGCGACGCGGTCTGCGTCACCTACTGGATGAACGCCCTCCAGGGGCTGGACCCGGAGCGGCCGCTGTTCGTCTCGCTCAACCCGCCGCGCCCGCCCCGCGCGGAGACGATCTTCGCGCGCTACGACTACGCTCACCCGCAGTTCGACCAGCCCGCGATCGCGGCGCAGGCTGCGCTCGCGGGGCTGCAGGGCGCCGACCGGCTCTGGTTCTGCGGGGCGTGGACGAAGTACGGCTTCCACGAGGACGGGCTGCATTCCGGCCTCGCGGTCGCCGAGGCGCTCGGCGCCGCCGCGCCCTGGCGGATCGCTCCGCGCGGCCTGCGGGAGGCGGCGGCGTGAACGGCCCCGGTTCGGCCGACGGGGACGCGCCGGCCGGCCTCTACGTCGGATTGGTGATGCACGCCCGGCTCGCGCCGACGCCCCACCGCTTCCGCTACCGCGTCTTCACGCTCTACGTCGATCTCGACCGGCTCGGGGAGGCCGATCGGCTCTCGCGCCTGTTCTCGGTCGACCGCGCGAACCTGGTGTGCCTGCGCACCGCCGATCACGGCGCGCGCGGCGCGCAGCCGCTGGCCGACTGGGCGCGGGAGAGCTTCGCCGCGAACGGGATTCCCGCCACGCGTGTGCGCCTCCTCGCCTATCCGCGGCTGTTCGGCTACGCCTTCAACCCGCTGAGCCTGTTCTACGGCTTCGACGCGGCGGGCCGGCTGGTGGGCGCGATCGCGGAGGTGCGCAACACCTTCGGCGAGCGCCACTGCTACGTGCTGGCGCTCGAAGGCGGGGCGCGCGCGCGGGCCGACAAGGCCTTCCACGTCTCGCCCTTCCTCGACATGGGGCATACCTATCGTTTCGGCCTCTCGGCCCCGGACGCGATGGCGCGGGTGTCGATCGTCGAGCACGACGCACGCGGACCGGTACTGACCGCGCTGTTCGCGGGCGCGCGGCGGCCGCTCACCACCCGCGGCCTTCTCGCCACGCTGCTGCGCACGCCGTTGATGACGCTGAAGGTCACCGCCGCCATCCACCTCGAAGCGGTCCGGCTGTGGCGCAAGGGCTTGCGGATCGTGCCGCATCCGAGGCATTCCACCTGAGCCGTGCCTCTCGCTGTCCCTGGAGCCCGCACGCGTTGCGTCCCGAAACCGACACCCCACTGACCCGCTCCGGCTTCGCGGCCGCGACGAGCGGCCTCCCCTTCCTGCTGCGTCGGCTCCTCGCGATCGGGCTGCGGATCGAGGCCGGGCGGCTCACGGTCGTGGCGCCCGACGGGCGCCGCCTCGTCTTCGGCGGCGCGCGGCCGGGACCGCAGGCGCAGATGACGATCGTGGACGCCGGCCTCGCCCGGCGCGTGTTCCTCCAGGGCGAGATCGGCTTCGCCGAGGCGTTCTGCGACGGCGCCTTCGACACGCCCGACCTCGGCGCGCTGCTCACCCTGTTCGCGGTCAACCGCCGCGAAGGCGAGCGCGTCGTCGACGAGCCCTGGCCGCTGCGCCTGCTGCGCCGGCTGCGCGAGGCGGCGCGGCGCAACACCCGCGAGGGCGCGCGGCGCAACATCGCCGACCACTACGACCTGGGCGAGGCCTTCTACGCCGCCTGGCTCGACCCGACGATGACCTATTCGAGCGCGGTGTTCGCGACCGGCGCAGCGGATCTCGAGGCCGCGCAGGCCGAGAAGCACCGCCTGCTCGCCGAGGCGACGGGCATCCGGCCCGGCGAGCGGGTGCTGGAGATCGGCTGCGGCTGGGGCTCCTTCGCGATCTGGGCGGCGCGAACGTTGCAGTGCCGGGTGACGGCGTTGACGATCTCGAGGGCGCAGCACGCCCACGCCGCCCGCGCCATCGCCGAGGCCGGGCTCGAGCACCGCATCGACCTGCGCTTCGAGGACTACCGCGACGTGGAGGGGACGTTCGACCGGATCGTCTCGATCGAGATGTTCGAGGCGGTCGGCGAGGCCTATTGGGATGCGTTCTTCGAGACGATGAAGGCGCGCCTGCGCCCGGGCGGGCGCGCGGGGCTCCAGCTCATCACCATCAACGATCGGCGATACGAGGCCTATCGCGGCCAGGTGGACTTCATCCGCCGGCACGTCTTTCCCGGCGGGATGCTGCCGTCCGACGCGGTGGTGGACGCGCTGTGCGCCGAGCACGGGATGGCGATGATCTCGGACCGGCGGTTCACCGAGGATTACGCCCGCACGCTCCGGGAGTGGCGCGGGCGCTTCGAGGCCGCCTGGCCGCTGATCGCGCCGCTCGGTTTCGACGCCCGTTTCCGGCGGATGTGGACGTACTACCTCGCCTATTGTGAGGTCGGCTTCGCCACGCGCAACACCGACGTGCGGCAGATCGTGCTGGAGACGCCGGGCGGGGCTCGAGCGCTCTCCCCTCCCACCGCGGTCAGTGCCGGAAGATCTTCTGGACGATGCGGCCGATCGGGCCGGTGAGCCTCAGCGGCGCGTCGGTGACGGCGAAGCAGAAGCAGTCCTCGTCCGGGTCGGCCTTGGGCTGATGGTCGACGTCCATGTCGGCGATGGCGATGTCGCCCCGGGCGTAGTGGCCGTGAATGTCCGAGAAGGCGCCCTTCAGGACGAGCGTGTATTCCGAGCCCTCGTGGGTGTGGGACGGGATCTTGCGCCCACCGCGGATCCAGTAGAGCGTCGCCTCGCCGTCCTCGTTGTCGCTGACGCGATACTCCTTCACGCCGGGCAGCAGCGTGCGCCACGGCGTCTCGGCGAGGCTCGTGCCCAGATATCGCGCCAGCGGATACGGCACGACCGCATCGCGGGCGTAACGCGGCGGCGCGGGCGTGCGGACCGGCTCGTCGGCCTGCGCGAAGATCGCCGCGAGCCGCCGGTCGCGATCCGGCATCGACACCGGCTCGACGCGCTCTATCTGGCTTGCGGACGCCGCCTCGAGCGCGGACACGAAGCGTCGCCCCTCGGGCCGGATCACGAGATGGCTTTCAACGAGGGCGTGCAGCGGCGCGCTCAGCGAACCACGGGCGTAGTTCGCGAGGAGCGTGTCGAGCGGTTGGTCGGTCTGCCCGGTCGGAGTCACTGACGTCACCTCTTGCGGCGGAGACAACGAATGTGCCGCGTCGTTATGATGTACGCGACTGGTCCGATGCTGGATCAACCCGCGGGGCGACTTTCGGTATCGCGGACGATGAAATGAGCTTCGCCGCAGCGAAATAGGTATAGAGCCGTAAGCGATACTGCGCAAGGGGTGCGCGAATGGGGCTCGCGAGGGGCGCCATCGAGAAGCGACGTGCGGCGGAGGCGGCGCGCTTGCAAGCGGAGGGAGCGCCCCGTAGCGTTGCGCGCCCGACGACCCGCCGACGGAGGACCATCGTGACGACCCTGATGTTTCGAGACGACGCCTATCTGACGCGGACGACGGCGCGGGTCATCGCCGTGACCGAGCAGGGGATCGCGCTCGACCGCACGATCTTCTATCCGCGCGGCGGGGGCCAGCCCGGCGACCTGGGGATGCTGCGCCGCGAGGACGGGACGACGATCCCGATCGTCGACACGGTCTATGCCGAGGATCGATCCACGGTCGTGCACGTGCCCGCGCCGGGCGTGGGCCCGGACGGAGCGAACGGCGCGAGCCCGGGCCTAGTGGGCCAGGACGTCGTCGCCGAGATCGATTGGGACCTCCGCTACAAGCGCATGCGCATCCACACCGCGCTCCACCTCCTCACCGTCGTTCTCCCCTACCCCGTCACCGGCGGCGCCATCGGCGACGGCGACGGGCGGCTCGACTTCGACCTGCCCGAGGCGAGCGCCGACAAGGACGCGCTCGCGCGGCAGCTGAACGCGCTGATCGCCGGCGATGCGCCGGTCTCGGAGCGCTGGATCTCCGACGCCGAGCTCGACGCCAACCCGGAGCTCGTCAAGACGATGTCCGTCAAGCCGCCGCGCGGCGCGGGGCGCGTGCGCCTCGTCGCCATCGGCGACATCGACCTGCAGCCCTGCGGCGGCACGCACGTGAAGTCGACCGGGGAGATCGGGACGGTTCTCGTCACCGACATCCAGAAGAAGGGCAAGCAGAATCGCCGGGTGCGTATCGCGCTCGCCTGAGCGCCGGTCTATGCTGAGCCGAACCACGACCGAGGAGCGCCCGATGACCGACACGCCTTTCGTCACCCCCGAGTGGCTCGCCGAGCGCCTGGTCGCACCCGGGCTCGTCGTCGTCGACGGCTCCTACTACCTCTCCACGATGGGCCGGGACGCAGACGCGGAGTTCCTCGAGGCGCACATTCCCGGCGCGATCCGCTTCGACATCGACGCCGTGCGCGACGAGGGCTCCGACCTGCCGCACATGCTGCCGACGCCGGAGGTCTTCGCCGCCAAGGTCGGGGCGATGGGCATCGGCGACGGCATGCAGATCGTCGTCTACGACGGGGCGGGCCTGTTCTCCGCCCCGCGGGTGTGGTGGACGTTCAAGACCTTCGGCGCGAGCGACGTCGCGATCCTGGAGGGCGGCTTCCCCGCCTGGCGGGCGAAGGACCTGCCCGTGGAGGACGGCCCGGCGCGCCCACGCGCCAAGCGCGCCTTCACGCCGCGGGTGGACCATTCCGCGGTGGCCGACGTCGACGACATCAAGCGCGCGCTCGACACCGGCTCCGTGCAGGTGGTGGACGCACGCCCCGCCGACCGCTTCGCCGGCCGCGCGCCGGAGCCCCGCCCCGGCATTCGCTCCGGCCACATGCCGGGCGCCTACAACGTTCCCTTCGCCGAGATCGTGAAGGACGGGCGGCTCGCCGACGCCGACACGATCCGCGCCGCGCTGGCGCGCGCCGGGGTCGATCCCGCCCGGCCGGTGATCACGTCCTGCGGCTCCGGCGTCTCCGCCGCGATCCTGTCGCTGGCCTTCGAGAAGGTCGGCCGCCCGCCCCGAGCGCTCTACGACGGCTCCTGGGCCGAGTGGGGCACGCGGGAGGATTGCCCGGTGGAGACGGACGGGGGGTGAGGTGTCACGCCCCCGTCGCCCCGAACGCCGCGTGGTGGCCGAGTTCCCCGACCGGGGCCGGGCCCTCGAGCGGCAGGGCGAGCACGTATTCCGGCGGCACGCCGTGCATCACGAGCCCGACGACCGGGCCGAAGCCGAAGCGGCCGTAGTAGCCGGGATCGCCGACCAGCACGATGCCGCGCGCGCCCGCGTCGCGCATGCGGGCGGTCCCCTCGCGCACCAGCGCCGCGCCGAGGCCCCGGCCCTGCCGGTCCGGCCGCACGGCGACGGGGCCGAGCGCGAACCAGCCGACATCGCGGCCGTCCACCGTCACGGGCGAGAAGGCGACGTGCCCCACCACCGCGCCGTCCTCCTCCGCGACGAGCGAGAGCGTCAGCGCGCCGGCCCGTCGCAGGGCGTCGACGATGGCGGCTTCGGCTCCGCTCTTGTGCGGGGCGAGCGCGAAGGCGTCGGTGGTGATCGTGCCGATCGTGGCGGTGTCGTCGGGGATCTCGGATCGGATCGTGGTCATGAACGGCACCGTCCTCGGCTCAGCCCCGCGCCCGCCGCCGGAACGGCCCGGGCACCGCGAAGGCCGGCACGCGGTCGGCGTAGTCGCGCCAGTCCGCGCCGAAGCGGACGGAGAGGGCGCGGTCCTCGACATGGGCCTGGACGCGCAGGACGGAGAGCCCGACGAGCAGCGCCACGAGCGAGAACACGCTCGGGATCGCCAGGAAGAAGCCGATCTGGCCGAGCGCCACCGCGACGAAGAGCGGATGGCGCATGGTGGCGAAGGGGCCGCCGGTCAGGAGGCGGCGCGGCCCCGCCTCGCTGATGCCCGACATCCAGTCCTCGGCCATGTAGGAATGCGTGTAGACCACGAGCGCCAGCGACGCGACCAGGAAGATGAGCCCGCTCGCGACGATCGGGCCTGTATAGAGGAGATCGAAGCGGCCGATCGCGGCGTCCACGCGAGGGTCGAACACCCGGGCGACACAGACCGCCCAGATCGCGAGCCGAAATACGTTGAAGAGCGTGCGACCGACGTGCTGCGCCGAACCGCGCCGGCCGCGGCTCGCGTGCGAGTGGCCGGTCCGCGCCCGCAGAGCGAACAGCTTCGCCGTATAGAATACGGCCACGAAGGTGAAGTAGCAGGCGAGCGCAGCACGCCCGAAAGTCATCAGGTCCACGAGAGCGACCTTTCGCGCAACGAGCCCCACCGGCGAAAGCCGGCCGGGCCCACACGCGTTCCAGAACGCGCCGAGCCCGATTCTTCCCGCGCTCTCGGGTGGCGGGCTCTGACGGCTCGCTCGCTCCGGCGCCCATGGAGTACACCACGGAAGAGGTAAATTGAGAAGCCCCGCCCTCACCCGCCTCGCGTGTCGCAGCGACACGGGCGCAACGCTCGACGCGCCGCGCCGGCGGCGGGAGCGGGCCGGATACGACGAACGCCGCGCAGGCCGGAGCCCGTGCGGCGCGTATCGTCCTCTCCCGGTGCGCCGCGCGGGCGCGCCGCCTCAGTGCAGGATCTGGCCGAGGAAGAGCTTCGTGCGCTCGTGCTCGGGATTCGAGAAGAACGCCTCGGGCGTGTTCATCTCGACCACTTGGCCGTAGTCCATGAAGATGACCCGGTCGGCGACCTGGCGCGCGAAGCCCATCTCGTGCGTGACGCAGATCATGGTCATCCCCTCCTCGGCGAGGGAGACCATGGTGTCGAGGACCTCCTTGACCATCTCGGGGTCGAGGGCGGAGGTGGGCTCGTCGAACAGCATGATCTTCGGGTTCATGCACAGCGAGCGGGCGATGGCGACACGCTGCTGCTGGCCGCCGGAGAGCTGGCCGGGATACTTGTTCGCCTGCTCGGGGATCTTGACGCGGGTGAGGAACTTCATCGCCACCTCCTCCGCGTCCTTCTTGGGCATCTTCTTCACCCAGATCGGCGCCAGCGTGCAGTTCTCCAGGATCGTGAGGTGCGGGAACAGGTTGAAGTGCTGGAACACCATGCCGACGTCACGACGGATCTCGTCGATCCGCTTGAGGTCGTTGGTGAGCTCGGTCCCGTCCACGATGATCCGACCCTTCTGGTGCTCCTCCAGGCGGTTGATGCAGCGGATCATGGTCGACTTGCCCGAGCCCGAGGGCCCGCAAACCACGATCCGCTCCCCGCGCATGACGCGCAGGTTGATGTCGCGCAGGACGTGGAACTCACCGAACCACTTGTGGACGCCGGCCATCTCGACGGCGACGTCCGTCTGCGAGGCCTGGCTGGCTGCCGTCTGCGGCTTGTCGAGGCTCATGCTGTCCATCGTTCCGTTCCCATTATCGTTTCTCGCTGGCCGCGAGCCTTCGCTCGACGGACTGCGAATACCAGGACATTCCCCAGCAACAGAGGAAGTAGAAGATCGCGGCGAACGCGTAGCCCGAATAGTTCACCGACGGCGCCGCCCAGTACGGGTCGACGCGGGCCGACTCGACCGTGCGGATGAGGTCGAAGATGCCGACGATCGACACCAGCGTCGTGTCCTTGAACAAGCCGATGAAGGTGTTGACGATGCCGGGGATCACGATCCGCAGCGCCTGCGGCAGGATGATGAAGTACATCATCTTCGGGTAGGACAGGCCGAGCGACATCGCCCCTTCGTACTGCCCCTTGGGGATCGCCTGGAGGCCGCCGCGGATCACCTCGGCCATATAGGCGGAGGCGAAGAAGGCGACGCCGATGAGCGGTCGCACGAGACGATCCACGGTGATGCCCTGCGAGAGGAACAGCGGCAGCATCGTGTTCGCCATGAACAGCACGGTGATCAGGGGCACGCCGCGCGTGAACTCGATGACCACCACGCAGAACAGCCGCACGATCGGCATCTGCGATCGTCGCCCGAGCGCCAGCAGCACGCCGAGCGGCAGCGAGATCACGATCCCCACCGCCGAGACGACGATCGTGACCAGGATGCCGCCCCACAGCCCGGTCGGCACGGTGCGCAGGCCAAGCGCCGGAAAGCCGGCGAGGAGCGCGTAGGACAGGAACGGGACGACCAGGAAGAAGTAGATCGCTCCGAGCCCGCGCTTGGGCGCGTCGAGCCACAGCATCCAGACGAGGCCGATGGCCAGGAAGAGGAAGAACAGGTTCGGCCGCCAGCGCAGCTCGCCCGGATAGGAGCCGTAGACGAAGTAGTTCATCCGATCGAGGACGAAGGCCCAGCAGGCCCCCACCTCGCGGCCGATCACGTCCTCGCGGCAGGCGTCGCCGCTCGTGCCCTGCCAGACCGCGTCGCCGATCATGTAGTCGAAGATCGGCGGGAGGATCGAGAACAGGAACCAGGCGACGACGAGGGTGAAGGCCGTGTTGATCGGCCCGGAGAAGAGGTTGTCCTTCACCCAGGCCAGCGGTCCGCTGACCGATTTCGGCGGCGGCAGAGCCTCCACCGGCTCCGAGCGGACGAAGCGCTTGTGCTCTGCGCGGTGCGTGTCTTGCGTCATGACGGTCATGGCGCGCCCCTCACCGCTCGACCAGCGCGATGCGCCGGTTGTAGATGTTCATGAAGAACGAGGTGACCAGCGAGATCGTCAGGTAGACGAGCATCGTGATCGTCACCACCTCGACGGCCTGGCCGGTCTGGTTCAGCACCGTACCCATGAACACCTGCACGAGGTCCGGGTAGCCGATCGCGACCGCGAGCGACGAATTCTTGGTGAGGTTCAGGAACTGGCTGGTCAGCGGCGGCACGATGACGCGCATCGCCTGCGGGATGACCACGAACCGCATCGTCTGCCCGGGCTTCAGCCCCAGCGAGGAGGCGGCCTCGGTCTGCCCCCGCGAGACGGCGAGGATACCCGCACGCACCACCTCGGCGATGAAGGCGCCGGTGTAGATCGACAGGCCGAGCACGAGAGCGACGAACTCCGGAAACAGCTGCATGCCGCCGGTCAGGTTGAAGCGGCCCTGCTGGGGAACGTCGAAGGAGATCGGGTTCGTGCCGAAGAGCGAGATCAGCGCCCAGACGAGAACCGGCAAGCCGATCACGAGCCCGAGCGTGGTCCAGCCGATCGGGAACGGCTGCCCCGTCGCGGCCTGCCGCGCCTTGGCCCAGCGGCGGATGAAATAGCTCGCCACGATGCCGATCACGAGCGCGATCGGGATCAGGCCGGCGCCCTCGGCATAGACCGGCGCCGGCATCGAGAGCCCGCGCACGTTGAGGTAGAAGCCGGCGCCGAGCCCGATCGAGTCCCGCGCGGACGGCAGGGTCGCCAGCACCGCGTTGTACCAGAACAGCAGCTGGAGCAGGAGCGGCAGGTTGCGGATGATCTCGACGTAGGCCGAGGCGACCTTGGCGAGCAGCCAGTTCTTCGACAGCCGCGCGATGCCCATCGTGAAGCCGATGATGGTCGCCAGCACGATGCCGATCGCGGCGACGATCAGGGTGTTGAGCAGGCCGACGATGAAGGCCTCGCCGTAGGTCGAGCCCGCGGCGGAATACTCGATGAAGGCCTGGTTGATGTCGAAGCCCGCGGCTTCGCCCATGAACCCGAAGCCGGACGCGATGCGCGCGGCGCGGAGATTTTCGATCGCGTTCGTGACGGCTTCGTAGGCCAGAAAGCCGATGACGAGCACCAGAACCGCTTGGTAAAACAGGCCACGAACCTTGGGATCGTACAACAGCGATCCACGCGGTGGCGCTTGGTCGACGACGCTCGCCACGACCTACCCTCCACTTGCCGGCACGACATCGCGCCGGAAAAACACGTCCCGATCACGAGCAACGAGCCCGTGCGCCCCTCGGCCTTTTCGGCCCTTGCTTCTTTCGTGATGCAAGAAGAGCGCCGCGCCGAAGCGCGACGCTCGTTTTTTCCACGTCAGCGGACCGGGTGGGCGTACTGGAGGCCACCTTCGGTCCACAGCGCGTTCAGGCCGCGGCTGATCTCGACGGGCGAGTCCATGCCGATGTTCTTCTCGAACACCTCGCCGTAGTTGCCGATCATCGAGATGACGTTGAAGGCCCACTCCGGCTGCAGCCCGATCATCTCGCCGAAGTTGCCCTCGACGCCCAGGAGGCGACGGATCGACGGGTTCTCGGACGTGTCGCGCATTTGCTCCGCGTTCGCGGAGGTGACGCCGAGCTCCTCGGCCTCGACCATCGCGTTGTGCACCCAGCGCACGATATCCGCCCACTGGTTGTCGCCGTGACGAACGACCGGGCCGAGCGGCTCCTTCGAGATGATCTCCGGCAGGACCATGTGGTCGGCCGGGGTCGGCGCGCGCAGACGCTCGGCGTAGAGGCCCGAGGCGTCGGTGGTGAACGCGTCGCAGCGGCCGTTCTGATAGGCCTCGAAGGTCTCCGCGGACGTCGCGAAGGCCACCGGCTCGTAGGTGATGTTGTTGTTACGGAAGAAGTCCGCGAGGTTGAGCTCGGTCGTCGTGCCCTGCTGAACGCAGACGGAGGCCCCTTCGAGCTCGAGCGCCGAGGTGACGCCGAGATCGCGGCGCACCAGGAAGCCCTGGCCGTCGTAGTAGTTGATGCCCGGGAAGTCGAGGCCGAGCGACGTGTCGCGCGACATCGTGGAGGTCGAGTTGCGGACGAGAACGTCGATCTCGCCGGACTGGAGCGCCGTGAAGCGATCCTTCGCCGAAAGCGGGATGAAGGAGACCTTCTGCGTATCGCCGAAGATCGCCGCGGCGATCGCACGGCAATAGTCGACGTCGAAGCCGGTCCAGTTACCCTGCGCGTCCGGAACGCCGAAGCCGGCGAGACCCGGGTTGGCGCCGCAGATCAGCTCGTCGCGGTCTGTGACCTGAGCGAGAGTCTGCTGAGCGCTCGCCGCGCCGCTGAACGCGACGGAGGCGGCGAGACCGAAGGCGATGGTGGTAAGCGCTCTTTTCATGCTTGTTGCTCTCCCAAGGAAGGTCTTGTGCGCCGACCCGTATTCAAGTCAGCCCCAGCGTGGTAGGGCGCACCGAGCGGATCCCGGCCACGCTTCGGCGCGCGTCGCGATCTCTGGCAAAATGCGTATTGTGCGTCAATGCCCTTTCGGCATTCGGCATTACGCCTCCCGGCTCGGGTACCCTCACGGCTGCATCTCAGGGCAGCGTGTCAACGGGGTCAAGTGCCGATGCGCGAATCCCTGCCGCAGAAACGCGGGTTTTTTCGCGGGCGCGGGCCCCGCAGGGCTGAATTGCTCACGCACCATGCAAGTCGAGGATGCAAATGACGCAAGAAAAAGCAGGCGACGGGTGGAAAGATCGGACGCGGCTGGTCCATGCGGGCCGCGACCCGAAACAACAACACGGTTTCGTCAACACGCCGATCTACCGCGGATCGACCGTGCTTTACCCCACGTACGACGACATCCTCCACCGTCGGGGCCGCTACAGCTACGGGACGAAGGGGACGCCCACGACGGACTCGCTGGAGGCCGCGTGGACCGAGCTCGCCGGCGCCGCCGGGACGGTGCTCGCGCCCTCGGGCCTCTCCGCCGTCGCGCTCGCGCTGATGAGCGTCGTGAAGGCGGGCGACCACGTGCTCGTCACCGACAGTGTCTATCGTCCCACGCGCGAGTTCTGCGACAAGATGCTCGCGCGACTGGGCGTCGAGACCACCTACTACGACCCGCTCGTCGGCGCGGGCATCGGCGACCTGATACGGCCGAGCACGTCCGTCGTGTTCACCGAGGCGCCCGGCTCGCAGACCTTCGAGATGCAGGACATCCCCGCCATCGCCGCGGTCGCCCACGAGAAGGGCGCGTTCGTGATCATGGACAATACCTGGGCGACGCCGCTGTTCTTCCCGCCGCACGCGCGGGGCGTCGACCTCGCCATCGAGGCCGGGACGAAGTACCTCTCCGGCGGCTCGGACCTCTTGATGGGCGTCGTCTCGGCCAATGCGCGCGCCTGGCCGCAGCTGCGCGCGACCTACGATCTCTTCGCGAACTGCCCGGGCCCGGAGGACGTCTTCCTGTGCCTGCGCGGCCTGCGCACGATGGCGCTGCGGCTGAAGGAGCACGAGGCGCAGGCGCTCGCGATGGCGCGCTGGCTGCAGGCCCGACCGGAGGTCGCCCGCGTCCTGCACCCGGCGCTGCCGGACGATCCCGGCCACGCGATCTGGACGCGCGACTTCACCGGCGCCTCGGGCCTGTTCTCGATCGAGCTCGCCCCGGTCTCGCAGGAGGCGCTCGCCGCGCTGCTCGACGGTCTCGCCCTGTTCGGCATGGGCTATTCCTGGGGCGGCTTCGAGAGCCTGGTCGTGCCCTTCGACTGCAAGACGTACCGCACGGCGACGCGGTTCCCCAACGACGGCCCCATGCTGCGGTTCCACATCGGGCTCGAGGACCTCGAGGACCTCGAGGAGGATCTCGACGCGGGCTTCGCGCGGATGCGGGCGGCGGGGTGAGCCGTCAGGGGACGAGCCAGGTCCGCTCGCGCGCGACCGCGGCCCTCCCCGCCTCGTTCGTTCGCTCGAGCCCGAACCGCGCCCGCCGGTGCCCGTCATGGGCGAGCCAGAGCGTCTCCAGCCTCTCGGCGACCACCTCCACCACCCTGAAGTTCTCCCGCCCCGCGTCGATCTCGACCGCGTCGGCGGGCGCCCGGAAGGCGTCCGGCCGGTCCAGCGGGTCGCCGGGCGCCGGCTGCGTCCCGTAGACGGAGCGGCTCGTCGGGCGCGCGGCGCGCCAGGCCTCCTCGGCGCGCGCGTCGTCCGCGTGGACCACCGCCCTCCCCTCGATGCGGACCTGGAACTTGCCCTGCGCGTCGTAGGCGTGGAGCGCGATGCGCGGATCGGCGGCGATCTCCGCGACCTTCTCGGCGCGGGCGTCGGTGTGGAAGCGAAGCCGCGCCATCGCCGGCTCGACCCCGCGCAGCACCACCGTTCGCAGCCGCGGACGCCCGTCGAGGCCGATCGTCCCCACGCTCGGCGTGTGGAAGGCCGAGCGGCGGTCCTTCACGCCTCGGGCCAGCTGGCGCCAGGCATGGGCGAGCATCTCCTCGAGATCGTCGGCGAAGGCGGGCCTCTCGCGCGGATCGGGCATGGGGCGCTCCCCGGTCAGGACGTCAGCGTCTTGGTCTCGCGCTTCGACTTGGCGATGAGCATCAGGTTGCGCATGTAGATCAACGAGCCCAGCGCTTGGCCGATGATGAATACCGGGTCCTGCCGGTAGACCGCGTAGCCGAGGAGGATGAAGCCGCCGCCCAGCGAGAAGAACCAGAACGAGATCGGCACCACGCTCTTGCCGGCGCGCTCGGACGCGATCCATTGCACGATGAAGCGGGCGGTGAACAGCAGCTGGCCGAGCAGCCCGATCAGGACGACCGTGTCGAAGCCGTCGATGAAGATCGTGTGCAGGCGCCCGCCGAGATCGTTGAGGAGGTTGGCGATCATCGAGACGACCCTTGCGCGGTGATGGAACTGGGAGCCGGGAGCGTCGCCGCCGCGCCGGCGACCTCGCTCGCCCGCGCCGGCCTGCGACGGCGCCTGATCAGCCACCAGACGCCCGCGAGATCGAGGATGCCGACGAAGAGACGGTCGAGCATCCCGTATTTCGAGACGCCGGCGTGGCGTGGCCGGTCCACGACGTCGACATGCACGACGCCGAACCCCTCCCGCGCGACGAGCGCCGGCATGAACCGGTGCAGCGCATCGAAATAGGGCAGCATCAGGTAGACGTCGCGACGCACGACCTTCAGGCCGCAGCCCGTGTCGCGCGTGGCGTCGTTGAGGACGCGACGGCGCACGCCGTTGGCGACGCGCGACTGGAAGGCCTTGAACCGGCCCTTGCGGCTCGTGCGCTGGCCCGCGCACAGGCCGCAGGCCGGACCCGCGGCCTCGAGCGCGGCGACGAGGGCGGGGATGAAGGCGGGGTCGTTCTGCCCGTCGCCGTCGATCGTCGCGACGAGCGGCGCGCGGGCGGCGTGGGCTCCGGTGCGCACGGCGGCGCTCTGGCCGCAGCTCTCGGCATGGCGCAGCACGCGCAGATGCGGGCGCGTCGCGCGCGCGGCGGCGAGCTCGCCCGGCGTCCCGTCGTCGGAGCCGTCGTCGACGTACAGGATCTCGAAGGGCGCGAGCGGCGCGCAGGCCGCCTCGATCTCGGCGATCAGCGGCAGGATGTTGCCGGCCTCGTTCTTGACCGGCACGACGACGGAGAGAACCGGCGGGCTCATCGTCCGCCCTCCCCGGCCCGGACGTAGACGCCGATGCCGAGCGGGTCGCCGCCGTTGATGTTGAAGCCGATCACCCGCTCGGCCTGGCGCGCCTCCACGCCCGCGGAAGCGAGCGCCTGGCCGAATCCGACCTCGAACGCGTCGGTGACGAAGACCGCGCGGCAATCGCCGTCCGCGAGGAAGGCGGCGGCGGCGGCGGGCGCGTCGAGCATCGCGAGATCGGTGCCGCCGAGGAAGACGAGGCTCGGCTCCCGGTAGCCGAGCGTGCCCAGCCGCGGACCCGCGCAGTCGAGAGCGCGCTCGGCCGCGGCGGCGAGGTTCGGGGAGAGCTTCAGCGCGTCGAGATCGCGGTTCGCGAGGCCGAAGACCGCGACCGACAGGACCATGGCCGAGACGATGCCCGCCAACGCCGCGTTCTCGACCCGCGCCTTCGCATACAGCCGCCAGGCGAGGAGGGAGACGCCGGCGGAAACCGCCAGCGCCGCGAGCGCCGGCAGGCCGATTCGGTCGCCGAGCGTGTAGGCCGCGATCGGCAGGCCGATCAGCAGGGCGACGGGCACGAGGGCGAGCAGCCAGCCGAAGACGCGGAAGCGGACCTTGTAGGGCCCGACGAAGCCGCGGCCGATCCCCAGCGCGGCGGCGATGGCCAGCGCGGGGTAGAGCGGCATCGTGTAGTGCGGCAGCTTCGTCGGCACGAGCTCGAGCACGACCCACGCGGGCAGGACCCAGGCGACGAGGAAGGCGGCCTCGCGCACGCGCCGGTTCAGCCAGACGAACTCCGCCCCCATCGTCGCCATCAGCGCGCCCGGCCAGAACGTGGCGTAGAAGGCGACGAGGTAGAAGCCCGGCGGCGCCCAGTGATAGGTCTGCGCGGTCCCCACCTTGCCCAGCAGGTCCTCCCCGGCGGAGGCGGCGAAGAAGTCGGCGCCCGAGCGCAGGCCGATCATCACGAACCACGGCGCGGCGATCGCGAGCGCCAGCGCGATCCCCGGCAGCGGCCGCAGCGCCCCGAGCCACCGCACCGAGCGCTCGTGCAGCGAGAGCGCGATCGCCGGCAGCCCGACGAAGAGCAGCACCATCGGCCCCTTCACCAGCACGCCGACGCCGATGCCGAGCCAGAAGAGCAGGAAGGCGGGCGTCGGCAGCGCCGCGGCCCCGCGGCCGAGCCAGGCGCGGGCGAGGCCGCCCATGGCCGCGACGGTGCAGGCGAGCAGCATGGCGTCGGTCTTGGCGAGCCGCGCCTCGACCATCAGGATGACGCTCGCGCCCACGAAGGCGGCGGCGAGGAACGCCTCGCGCCGCCGCGCCAGCGCCAGCGCCGCCCAGTAGGTGAGCAGCGTCGCCGCGATCGCCCCGATCAGCGACGGGACGCGATAGGCGGCGATCGTGGAGCGGGCGTTCTCGAGCCCGAGCGCGTCGGCGGCGGACACCGCGGCGGCCTGCATCCAGTAGATCCCCACCGGCTTCTTGTGGCGCGCCTCGTCCTGGAAGCGGATGTCGACGAGGTCTCCCGTCTCCAGCATCTGCTTCGTCGCCTGGGCGTAGCGCGGCTCGTCGCGGTCCATCGGGTGGAGCGAGACGAACCCGGGCAGGAAGCAGGCGAGGCAGACGAGCACGAGGAGGAACGCCGCACGCCCGTGCCCGCCTTCGGCGAAGGCGAGGACCCGGCCGCCCGCCGAGCCGCGATCCGGCTTGGGGAAGCTACCGTCGCGGTTGAGGGAGAGTGTCGTCATCAGGGGCTCCGGCGGCGCGGGTCATCTCCGCAATCCGGGCCGAAATGTCAAACGGCGAAGACGGGCTGAAGACGGGCGGATCGCGCGCCGGTGTGGATCGGGCCGTGGGCGAAATCAAGGCGGGAGCAGGGGCTTTCTCCCGGACCCGGAGCTGCTACAACCGTCGGCCCGCGACCGAGGGACATGATGCATCGACGAACCGTTCTACAGGGCCTCGCCGGCACCGCGCTCGCGCTCGGCACGATCCGCCTTCCCGAGACCCGCGCTGCCGCGGGCGGCATCGCGCCCGAGGCGCAGGCCGCCCTCGTCGAGGGGCTCGCGCCCCGCCGGGCCGGCGTGCCCGTCGTCGCCGTGGTCGCGGATGCGGACGGCGCCGAGACGACGGATTTCATCGTGCCCTTCGGCGTCCTCGCCCGAAGCGGCGTCGCCTCCGTGCACGCGCTCGCGCCGGAGGACGGCCCGCTGCGGCTCATGCCGGCGCTGACCGTCGAGCCCACCGGCTCCTTCGCCTCCTTCGAGGCCGCGCATCCCGACGGCGCCGACTACGTGATCGTGCCGGCACTGCACCACCCGCGGGCGCCGGCGGTGATCGACTTCGTCCTGCGGCAACACGAGCACGGCGCCATCGTCTGCGGCATCTGCGGCGGCGCGATCGTGCTGGCCGAGTCGGGGCTCCTCGACGGGCGGGACGCGACGACGCACTGGTACGAGACCGGCAAGGTGCGGCGCGCGGCCGACGGCGTGCGCCTCGTCTCAGACCGGCGCTACGTCGTCGACGGGCGCACCGCCACGACCACGGGCGTGACCGCCTCGATCCCGTTCTCGCTCGCGCTGGTCGAGGCGATCGGCGGACGGGAGACGGCGCAGGCCGCCGCGGAGCGGTTCGGCGCGGGGGATTGGAGTGCCCGGCACGATTCGGCCGCCTTCGGCCTCGACGCCGGCGCGGTGACGACCGCGATCGGAGGCTGGCTCGCCGTCTGGGCGCGCGCCACCTACGCGCTGCCGATCGCGGAGGGCGTCGACGAGATCGCGCTCGCGCTCGCCGCGGACGCATTCTCGCGGACGTACCGCTCGACCGCCGTCGCGGTCGCGCCCGCGCCGGTGCGCAGCGCCTCGGGGCTGCTGATCGTCCCCGACCGGCCGCGGCCCGAGGCCGACGATCGCATTGTCGACCTGCGCGCCGACCGTCCGGCGCTCGCTCTCGACGACGCGCTCGCACGCATCCGCGCAGATTACGGCCCCTCCGTCGCCCGTTTCGTGGCGCTGCAGCTGGAATATGCGGGTCCGGGGGGCTAGCGCCGGGCGCGGCTCACCCGAACCGGTCGCGCCACGCGGGCGTCGCGCCCGGGAAGGGCAGCGCGGTCGCCTCGTAGACGCCGCGGGCGACGGCGCGGGCGAGCACGTCGGCGGCCATGGCACCGATCTCGGTCAGGGCGCGCAGCGGGTCCGGGCCGAGCGGCGCGCGCCCGGTGGCGGCGCAGAACACGGTGTCTCCGTCCATCGGCGCGTGGGTGATGCGCAGGCTGCGCGCGAGACCGTCGTTGGCCTGCACGGCGATGCGGCGCGCCTGGGGCTTCGTCAGCACCGCATCGGTGGCGACGAGGGCGATGGTGGTCGCCGGCTGCGGCCCGCCCTTCCAGGCGAGGGCGCGGCCCCGCACGGCGACGTCCGCGGGCAGGCCGAGGCCGCCGAACTCGCCGTCGACCTCCCAGGGCGCCGCCCAGAAATGCGGCCCCGCGCCCACGATCGCCGAGCCGATGGCGTTGACGACCACGAGCGCCCCGACCGTGTGCCCGCTCGGCGTCACCGCGGAGGCGGAGCCGAGCCCGCCCTTGAGGTCGACGGTCGTCGCCCCGTAGCCCCCGCCCGCGCTGCCGAGCGCGAAGCGGGGGCCGGCGGCCTCGCAGGCCGCGTGGCCGAGCTCGCGATAGGGCGGGTAGAGGCCCCAGCCCTTGTCCCCGCCGTTGAGGAGATCGAACACGATCGCCTGCGGCACGATCGGCACCGTCACCGGTCCCACCGGGAAGCCACGCCCGCGCGCCCGCAGCCAGGCCTGCACGCCGCCGGCCGCGTCGAGGCCGTAGCCGGAGCCGCCGGAGAGCACGATCGCGTCGATACCAGGCACGGTCGAGTCGGGCTCGAGGCAGGCGGTGTCGCGGTTCGCGGGTGCGCCGCCGAGCGTCGAGACCGACGCGACGACCGGCTCGTCGAACACGGCCACCGTCACGCCGGAGGCGAGCGTCGCATCGTGCGCGTTGCCCACCGCGACGCCCGCCACGTCGGTGATGGTGTTGCTCCCCTGCGACATCGCCATCCGCCTTCTTGATCTCGCGCATCGCGCGCGCCGGTCCCATTCTCTAGCGTGGCCATCCTCTATCACGGGCCATCACGAGGCCGCGAGAGCGTGTGGGACGCGCTTCCGCTCGACCCTCATCGGGATTACACGAAGCTCATGACCGACGTCTCGCTCTACGCCGCCCTGCTCGGGGGCCTCATCAGCTTCCTGTCGCCCTGCGTGCTGCCGCTGGTGCCGCCGTACATGTCGTACCTGGCCGGCGTCTCGGTGGAGGAGATGCAGAAGGAGGACGACTGGGCGGTGCGCCGGCGCGCGCTGCTCACCGCGCTCGTCTTCGTCGCGGGCTTCTCGACCGTGTTCACGGCGCTCGGCGCGACCGCCTCCCTGTTCGGCCAGATGGTGCGCCAGTACATGGACGTGTTCGGCTACCTCGCCGGCGTCGTCATCATCGTGATGGGGCTGCATTTCCTCGGCGTCTTCCGCATCGCGCTGCTCTACCGCGAGGCGCGCTTCCAGGGCGGCCCGTCGGCGGGCCTGGGGGGCGCCTACGTCATGGGGCTCGCCTTCGCCTTCGGCTGGACGCCCTGCATCGGTCCGATCCTCGCCGCGATCCTGGCGGTGGCGGGCTCGGAATCGAGCGTCGGGCAGGGCGCCTTCCTGCTCGCGGTCTATTCCGCCGGGCTCGGCATCCCCTTCATCCTCGCCGCCTTCGCGATGCGGCCCTTCGTGGCCTTCCTCAAGCGCATGAAGTCGCGCTTCGTCTACGTCGAGAAGGCGATGGGCGCGCTGCTCGTGCTCACCGGCATCGCCTTCCTCACGGGCGGCATCCAGACCGCCTCGTTCTGGCTGCTGGAGACCTTCCCGGCGCTCGCGACGCTGGGCTGACAGCCTGGGGATCGGTCGGCTCGCTCGACGCCGTCGACGCGGGCGCCCGAATGCGCACACCCTCGACGTGCACGCACCGGCTTCAGGGACAAAATACTTGATTGTCGCGCGCCGTCGTCGGACAGTACCGCTCCTGGCATCTCGTGCGGGGTGCCGGTCCGGCGACGACGTTCTGGGGGGCTCCATCATGACCGATGCCGAGTTGGAGGCACTGGAGAAGCACAAGGCCCATCAATATCACCACATCGTCTGCGACGAGTTCGGCGAGATCGAGATCGCGCTGTCCAGCCGCGGCCGTCGGCGCGCAAAGGCGCTCGCCATTCTCGGCATTTCGTCGTCGCGGACGATCGCGGAGGGCCTGAAGGCGGTCGACGCGTCGCCGTTCGAGACCGTGTTCGTGGTATCGGAGAAGACCGGAAAGGTCCTTTTCGCGCTCTCCAAGAACGAGGATTACGTCCGCGCCGCCCGCAAGAAGAAGAAGCCCAAGCCCCCGCCGCCGCCTCCGCCTCCTCCGACGACGGATTGCTGCCGTCTGTGCGGCTTCATGGGCGGGACGAGCTGCGACGATCTTGGCGACGGCAGCTGCATCTGCTTCGGAGCGGATCGCGGTATCGGTGGGGGCCTGAACGACCCGCTGGAGGTTCTGGCGCCGTGACGCGCGTGGCGCCGCCTCCGATCGCGAGCGCGGCGCCGATCAGAACACGTACAGCCCGGCTGCGAACCAAACCCAATGCGCGAGCAGCACGCCCATTCCCACGACGAAGATCGGGCCGCGCTTGCGCAGGTCGTTCGAGGTGACGAACACCGCCGCGTGGGCGAGGCGGGCGGCGACGAAGGCCCAGGCGAGGACGAGGTCCACCCACGTGCCCACGCCCGTGACCAGCACGAGGCCGACGAGCACGTGGAACAGCACCGGCAGCTCGAGCTGGTTCTGGTAGCAATTGCCGATCTGCGTGATGCGCCGGGGCCAGTTCGGCTCGCGCAGGGCGATGTCGCGCATCTTCACCTCGCCGCGGCCGACCGCGGAAAAGCGCAGGCGTCCGCCCCACAGGAGGAGCCCGAAGGTCATCGCCACGAGGACGAGCACGGGGGCGAGGAGCGCCCCCGCCGAGACCGCCCCGCCCGTCACGTGCGCGCCGGATAGTTCGGGCTCTCGCGGGTGATGGTCACGTCGTGGACGTGGCTCTCGCGAAGACCCGCATTCGTGATGCGCACGAACTCGGTGCGCGTGGCGAAATCCTCCAGCGTGCGGCAGCCGGTGTAGCCCATGGCGGCCTTGAGCCCGCCGGCGAGCTGGTGGATCACGGCGGCGACCGGGCCCTTGAACGGCACCTGCCCCTCGATGCCCTCGGGCACGAGCTTCATCTGGTCCTTGATGTCCTGCTGGAAGTAGCGATCCGCCGATCCGCGGGACATGGCGCTCACCGAGCCCATGCCGCGATAGGCCTTGTAGGAGCGGCCCTGGTAGAGGAACACCTCGCCCGGCGCCTCCTCGGTGCCGGCGAGCAGCGAGCCGACCATGACGCTCGAGGCGCCCGCCGCCAGCGCCTTGGCGACGTCGCCGGAGAACTTGATGCCGCCGTCGGCGATGACCGGCGTCTTCGTGCTCTCGGCCGCGCGCACCGCGTCCATCACGGCGGTGAGCTGGGGCACGCCCACGCCCGCGACGATCCGCGTCGTGCAGATCGAGCCCGGCCCGATGCCCACCTTCACCGCGTCGGCGCCCGCGTCGATCAGCGCCTTGGCGCCGTCGTAGGTGGCGACGTTGCCGGCGATGACCTGCACGTGGTTGGAGAGCGTCTTCACCCGCGTGACCGCCTTCAGCACGCCCGCGGAATGGCCATGGGCGGTGTCGACGACGATCACGTCGCAGCCGGCCTCGACCAGGAGCTCGGAGCGCTCGAAGCCGCCCTCCCCCGTCGTGGTGGCGGCGGCGCACAGCAGGCGCCCATGCGCGTCCTTGGCCGCGTTCGGATAGGCGACCTGCTTCTCCATGTCCTTGACCGTGATCAGCCCGGTACAGCGGAAATGATCGTCGACCACGAGCAGCTTCTCGATGCGGAACTGGTGGAGCAGCCGGCGCGCCTCGTCCTGGCTGACGTCCTCGCGCACGGTGATGAGCCGGTCCTTGGTCATCAGCTCCGAGACCGGCTGGTCCATCCGGTCGGCGAAGCGCACGTCGCGGTTCGTGAGGATGCCGACGAGCTTGCCCTTGCGGCCGGCCGGGCCGCGTTCGACCACCGGGATTCCCGAGATGGAATTGCGCCGCATGATCTCGAGCGCGTCGGCCAGCGTCTCGTCGGGGTGGATGGTGATGGGGTCCATCACCATGCCGGACTCGTATTTCTTGACGATGCGGACCTGCTTGGCCTGCTCGTCGGCGTCGAGGTTGCGGTGGATCACCCCGATGCCGCCCATCTGAGCCATGGCGATGGCCATGCGGGCCTCCGTCACCGTGTCCATGGCGGAGGCGATGATGGGCAGGTTGAGGCGGATCTGGCTGGTGAGCCGGGTGCGCACGTCGACGTCGGAGGGCAGCACCTCCGAATGGGCGGGACGCAGGAGAACGTCGTCGAAGGTCAGGCCCTCGATCAGTCTGTCTTCGATGATTCGGGCCATGGAGCCAACTCCGTCGCGGCGGGAAAGCCGGAGGGGCACGCCTGCGCCCTCGGCCGTGAGTTGGCGTGGGTCCGTAGCATGGTCGCGAGGCCCGGTCGAGCGGCTTTCCCGCGGCGCGCGGGGGCGCGTCGTCGCGGCCATGACGCAGCCGGCGGGACGCGGTCGCGCAGGCCCTGTCGTCGGAGCCGTCTCGCGTTGACTTTCGAAGCCCCATCCGTCATAAGCCGCCCGACTGGAGCGGCGCTCGTGCGAGCGACGTCGGCTCACATTTGCACCACGACATGACGCGGGCGCCGCGCGAGACTTTCTCGCACGGACCACCGCGCCCCAGAAAAAGCGACCGGAGATCAGGCCGTGAAGAGGACGTTCCAACCCAGCAAGCTCGTGCGCAAGCGCCGTCACGGCTTCCGTGCGCGCATCGCGACCGTCGGCGGCCGCAAGATCATCGCCAATCGCCGCGCCAAGGGCCGCAAGCGCCTGTCCGCGTAAGCGGACGGTCGATCTCGGAGGGCGATCGGTCGATGCGCGCACCAGAAGACGCGCCGCGGGTCGGTCGCCTGACGAAACGACGTGAGTTCGTCGCGGCGGCCTCGGGCCGCCGTTTCCATTCGGAGCGCATGACGGTTCAGGGCCGCCTGCGCGACGACGGAGGTCCGCTGCGCGTGGGCTTCACGGTGACGAAGAAGGTCGGCCACGCGGTCGAGCGCAATCGCATCAAGCGCAGGCTGCGCCACGCGACGCGCGAGGCTCTGGCCCGCGGCGCCGCGCCCGCCGCCGACGATGCGCGGCATGACGCCGCGCCGCGCGCCGGCGCCGAGCCGCAAGCGCCTCCGCAGCCGCTGCCCCCGGCGGACGTGGTGATCATCGCCCGGCGCCCGGCGCTCGAGGCCACGTATCTATCCCTCATTGACGATTTCGTCCGCGCCCTCCACTTGGTGACCAAGCCCGGCGGCGCGCGGCCCGAGCGCGGGAGCGCTCCCCGCGGCCCCCGTCGCGGCAGCGGCGGCGAACGCAGGACACCCGAGCCTCCCGACACGACGAGCCGGCGCGACGCGCCTCCCCGCGGCACTTCCGAAGCGACCTCGTAAAGTCCCATGCGCGACGAAGATTCAAGAAACCTCATCCTGGCGATCGTCCTCTCGGTGATCGTGTTCGTCGCCTGGACGTATTTCTACGCGGCGCCGCAGGCCGAGCGCGAGGCGCAGCTCGCCGCGCAGCGGGCGGAGCAGCAGCAGGCGCTGCAGGGCCCGGCGCCCGGCCAGCCGAACCTGCCGCTGCCCTCCGACGGCGGGACCGCGCCGGGCGCGCCGGGCCCCGTCGTCGCGCCGGGCCAGACCCTTCCCGCGACGCGCGAGGCCGCCGTCGCCGCCGCGCCCCGCCTGCCGATCTCGACGCCCTCCAAGGAGGGCTCGATCAACCTGCGCGGTGCGCGGATCGACGACCTGATCCTCAAGGACTACCGCGAGACGCCCGATCCGGAGTCGGACCCGATCGTGCTGCTCTCGCCCACCGGCAGCGCCAACCCGTACTACGCCGAGTTCGGCTGGGTCGGCGGCGGCGAGGTGCCCGGCGGCGTGCCGACGGCGCAGACCGTCTGGTCGACGGATGCGCAATCGCTGACGCCCGCGAACCCCGTCACGCTCACGTGGGCCAACGAGGCCGGCCTCACCTTCCAGCGCACGATCACGGTGGACGACGACGCCCTGTTCACGATCGAGGACACCGTCCTCAACGAGAGCGGCGAGCCGATCACGCTCTATCCCTACGGGCTCGTCTCGCGCCACGGCCTGCCGAACATCCTCGGCTTCTTCGTCATCCACGAGGGCTTCATCGGCGTCCTCGGCGACGAAGGCCTGCAGGAATGGGGCTACGACGACGTGGAGGACGCCGACCGGCTGTCTCCGTCCGTGACCGGCGAGACCTGGACCGCCGAGACCGGCGGCTGGGTCGGCATCACCGACAAGTACTGGGCCACCGCCATCGTCCCCGATCAGGACACGGCCTTCACCGGCCGCTTCACGGCGGAGTCGGGCGGCGGCGCGCCCGTGTTCCAGGCCGATGCGCTCGGCGCCGCGCGCACGATCGCCGCGGGCGAGACGGCGACCTCGACGAAGCGCCTGTTCGCCGGCGCGAAGCAGGTCCAGGTCGTCGACGGCTACGCCGAGGCGTTCGGCATCCGGCAGTTCGACCTGGTGATCGACTGGGGGTGGTTCTACTTCATCACCAAGCCGATGTTCTACGCGCTCGATTTCTTCTTCGGGCTGCTCGGCAACTTCGGTGTCGCGATCCTGATCGTGACGGTGTTCCTGAAGATCCTCTTCCTGCCGCTGGCCAACAAGTCCTACGCCTCCATGGCCAAGATGAAGGCCGTGCAGCCCGAGATGATGGCCATCCGCGACCGGTACGCGGACGACAAGATGAAGCAGCAGCAGGAGCTGATGGATCTCTACAAGCGGGAGAAGATCAATCCCGTGGCCGGCTGCTGGCCGGTGCTGATCCAGATCCCGGTGTTCTTCGCGCTCTACAAGGTTCTGTTCGTCACGATCGAGATGCGGCACGCGCCCTTCTTCGGCTGGATCCAGGACCTCGCCGCGCCCGACCCGACCTCGATCTTCAACCTGTTCGGGCTGTTGCCCTTCTCGACCCCGGCGCTGCTGACGGTCGGCGTCTGGCCGATCATCATGGGGCTGACGATGTTCGTCCAGATGAAGATGAACCCGGAGCCGCCGGACCCGATCCAGAAGGCGGTGTTCACCTGGATGCCGGTAATCTTCACCTTCATGCTGGCCTCCTTCCCGGCCGGCCTGGTGATCTACTGGGCGTGGAACAACCTCCTCTCGGTCATCCAGCAGGGCTGGATCATGCGCCGCCACGGCGTGAAGATCGAGCTGTGGGACAACATCAAGAAGATGCTCGGCGGAGGCAGGGCGGCGGCGAAGGGGTGAGGCCCTCGGGGCCCCGTTCGAGCCGGAAACGAGAAGGGCGGTCCCGCGGGGCCGCCCTTCTTCGTTCGGCTGCATCGACGGTCCGGTTGCCTCGACGTTTGCGGGGCGTTAATCTCATCGGCGCTGCACCAGGAGCGAAACCGTGTCGCATGATATCGGGGTAGAGACGCAGATCCCGGTCGACGGCGCGCTCGTCCGCGAGGCTGAGCGGCTCGCGGTCGACGTCTCGAGCGCCGCCGAAGACGGCGTTCGACGCGCCATCGGAGACGCGCGCGCCGCACGTTGGCTCGAGGAGAACGCGGCGGCGATCGACGGGGCGAACGCCTGGGTCGAGGCCAACGGCTTGCCGCTCGCGCGCTTCCGCCCCATCTGATGGCGCGTCTCGACGTCCACCGCAGCCCCGATGGGAAAGGCTACGTCCTGGACGTCCAAGCCGATCTCCTCGAGCGGCTGGGTACTCGGGTCGTCGTTCCCCTTCTCCCAAGAAGAGGAGGTCCGCCGAGCGCCGCCCGCCTCAACCCGATCTTCGTGATCGGGGGGCGGGAATGCGTGCTCGTCACCCAGCACATCGTCGCAATTCCGAAGTCGGCGCTCGGGGAGCGGGTCGCCTCTCTCCGCGGCCGCTCGCTCCTCCTCGATTGGCTACAAACGACCGCGGCGGTGGACGTGGACTTACCCGAAAGTTACGACCCGCCGCCAGAGGACGTCGAGCTCTGACCGCCGAGCCCGGTGGACGTCATTGACGTCCCATGCCTGGCGTCCCGAGATTCGGCGCCCCATAGTCCGGAGCGGGCGGCGCCGGCGGCGTCGTCAGGCGCGGGAACATCTCCAGCCGGTCGAGGCGCTGGCGGAACTGGCCCTCCTCGAACGCGCGCTGGCGCTCGATCTCGCCGATCCGGCGCTGGAGCTGGAGATCGCGATTGGACTGGTCGATCATCCGCTCGGACGGCGATTGCAGGGGAAGCGGCGCAGGTCCCTGCGCCGCCGCGGGAACGGCGGCGCACAGGCGGGAAGCGAACAGGGCGGCGGCGAGGGCCGCGGGGGCGATGCGATGGGTCATGGCCGAGAGATGGGTATCGCCCCCCGGCCACGCCAACCCGGCTCGACCCGAGCCTCACCGCCGCCGCGATCGTCCGCGGGGGCGGCGTTCGCCGCCTCCGTCGCCCGCTGCGTCGGGTTCCTCCCCGGTCAGTCGCGCTCCCGATAGAGGATCTCGGCGGTCCGGGGGTGGACCTTCGCCTCGTAGCGGACGCCGCCCTCGGTGAAGTAGACCTCGTAGAGCCCGTCGTCGGCCTCTACCTTGGTGACCGTGAGCCCGTCGGCCTCGAGCCGCTGGGCGACCTCGACGACCGAAAGCCATTCGGCAGTGGGGACCCGCTCGCCGAGGCGGACATCGTCGCGATCCGAGGAGGCGAGCGTCGGGCCGGCGGCGATCGCCAGCGCGAGGGTCGCGGCGGCGAGGGAGGCGGTGGAGCGCAGTCGCATGAGTGGTGTCCTTTCGAGGTCCGCGACGCGGGCCTGTCCCGCATCGACGCGAAGACGTTGGCCGATGGGCGCTGACGGGCTCCTGACGCCCGGCGTCAGCGTTTCGTCAGGCGCGATCGGGCAGGATCGGCGCATGGCTGCCCCTCGCCTCCCCCGCCGCACGCTCGGCGCCCTCGCGCCGATCCTCCTCGCGGCCGCCCTCGCGGTCGCTTCCCCGCCTGCGTCGGCGGACGATCATCGCTACGAGGACGACGACGACCACGAGCGCGCCCGCGCCGCGCTGCAGGAGGGGGCGGTGCTTCCGCTCGCGGACATCCTCGCGCGGCTCGGCAGGCAGGTCGGCGGGCGCGTGATCGCGATCGAGATCGAGCGCGACGACGGCCGCTGGGTCTACGAGATCACGGCGGTGACGCCGTCCGGCCGGGTGCGCGAGCTCGCGGTGGACGCCGCGACCGCGCGGGTGCTGGAGCTCGAGGAGGACGACGACTGATGCGCGCGCTGTGCGTGGAGGACGATGCGAAGATCGCGGCCGACATCGCGGCTGCGCTCGAAGCCGCCGGCTTCGTCGTCGAGATCGCCCGTGACGGGGAGGACGCCTGGTTCCGAGGCGATACCGAGGATTTCGTCCTCGTCGTGCTCGATCTCGGCCTGCCGAAGCTCGACGGCCTCGCCGTGCTCAAGCGCTGGCGGGCGAACGGGCGGGAGATGCCGGTGCTCGTGCTGACGGCCCGCGGCTCCTGGATCGAGCGGGTCGAGGGCATCGACGCCGGCGCGGACGACTACCTGCCCAAGCCGTTCTTCATGGCGGAGCTCGTGGCGCGCGCCCGCGCGCTGGTGCGCCGCTCGGCCGGGCACGCCGCGCCGGAGCTGGCCCTGGGCGACATCGTCGTCGACCCGCGCCGCATGTCGGTCACCCGCGGCGGCGCCTCCCTCTCCCTGTCGCCGCTGGAGTACCGGCTCCTCTCCTATCTCGCCCATCATCGCGGCCGGGTCGTCGCCGCGCACGAGCTGATGGAGCATCTCCACGGCGGCGACGACGCCCGCGACCAGAACGCGCTGGAGGCGCTCGTCGCGCGGCTGCGGCGCAAGATCGGCGCGGGCGTGATCGAGACGCGCCGCGGCTTCGGCTACTGCATCCCGGACACGCCGGCATGACCGGCGGATCGCTGCGGCTGCGGCTGATCTCGGCCGGCGTGGTGTCGATCGCCGCCGCGCTGGCGCTCGCCGCCTTCGGGCTCACGCTGCTGTTCGAGGGTCACGTCGAGCGCCGCCAGATCGCGGAGCTGACGGTGCAGCTCGACCAGCTCGTCGCCGGGATCGACCGCGACGGCGCGGGGACGCTCGTGGTCACGCGCGTGCCCGGCGATCCGCGCTTCTCGCAGCCGCTGTCGGGGCTCTATTGGCAGATCGTGGCGCAGGACCGGACGCTGCGCTCGCGCTCGCTGTGGGACGCGGCGTTGACGCTGCCCGCGGACGTGCCGGCGGACGGGCGCGCGCACGTGCACCGCCTGCAGGGGCCGGCCGACGCGACGCTCCTCGTCGTCGAGCGCGGCGTGGTGCTCCCCCGGCGGCTCGGCGCGACGCCGGCGCGGGTGGCGGTGGCGGTGGACCGCGCCGAGATCGCCGCGGCGTCCGCGGCGTTCCGGGCGGATCTGCTGCCCTATCTCGCGGTGATCGGCGCGTTGCTGGCGGCCGCCAGCGTCGCGCAGGTCGGCGTCGGCCTGCGGCCGCTGCGGACTGTGGCGAAGCGCGTGGCCGCCGTGCGCTCCGGCGCGATGGCGCGGGTGGGTGGAGGCTTTCCCACCGAGGTCGCGCCGCTCGCGCGCGAGCTCGACGCTCTCCTCGCGGCGCGCGAGGCGGACGTCGAGAAGGCGCGCGCCCGCGCCGCCGATCTCGCGCACGGCCTGCGCACCCCGCTGCAGGCGCTCGCCGGCGACGTGGCGCGGCTGCGCGCCAGGGGCGAGACGGCGCTCGCGGGGGACGTGGAGACGGTGCTGGCCGCGATGAGCCGGCACGTCGAGCGCGAGCTCGCCCGCGCGCGCCTCGCCGGGCGCTCGCAGATCGCGCGGGCGGATCCGGTCGCGGTGGCGGAGCAGGTGGTCTCGGTGGTGCGCCGCACGCCCGACGGCGCGGCGAAGGCCTGGCGGATCGACGCGCCCGAGGGCGGCCTCGCCGCCCGCATCGACGCGGACGACCTGACGGAGGCGCTCGGCAACCTCGTCGAGAACGCCGCGCGCCACGCGCGCACGCGGGTCACCGTCGCGGTCCGCGACGCGGGAGGCGGCCGCGCCGTCGTCGCGGTCCACGACGACGGGCCGGGCATCGCGCCCGAGGCGCTCGAGGCGGCGCTCGCCCGTGGCGGACGCTTCGACACGCGCGGCTCCGGCGCCGGGCTCGGCCTCGCGATCGTCGTGGACGTGGCCGAGGCGTGGGGCGGCTCGCTGGCCTGCGAAACGACGCCCGAGGGCTTCGTCGCCACGCTGACGCTGCCGTGCGCGGGCGGGGATCCGCCGCCGGAGCGCTCTCGCTGATCCCTCACCCCGCCGCGGCCACCCTCCCCCGCACCGTCGTCGTCGGCCCCGTCTTCCCGCGGATCGCCACGTAGATCGCCGGGATGACGAGCACGGTCAGCAGGGTGGACGAGATCAGCCCGAAGAGGAGTGAGATCGCCAGCCCCTGGAAGATCGGGTCGAACAGGATCACGGCCGCGCCGATCATCGCCGCCAATGCGGTCAGCAGGATCGGCTTGAAGCGCACCGCGCCGGCCTCGATCAGCACCTCGACCAGCGTCCGCTCGCCCTGCTCGGCGTGGCGGATGAAGTCGATGAGGAGGATCGAGTTGCGCACGATGATGCCCGCGAGCGCGATGAAGCCGATCATCGAGGTGGCCGAGAACGGCGCGGCGAAGAGCCAGTGCCCGAAGACGATGCCGATGAGCGTCAGCGGCACGGGCGTGAGCACCACGAGCGGGGCCTTGAACGAGCCGAACTGCGCCACGACCAGGATGTAGATCGCGATGAGCGCGACACCGAAGGCCGCGCCCATGTCGCGGAAGGTGACATAGGTCACCTCCCACTCGCCGTCCCAGAGCAGGACGGGCGCGCTCTCGTCCGCCGGCTGGCCGGCATAGGCGATCACGGGCCTGGGCAGGTCGCCCCAGTCCATGGCGTCGAGGCGGTCCTGCACCGCCAGCATGCCGTAGAGCGGGGCCTCGAAGTCGCCCGCGAGCTCGGCCATCACCATCTCGGCGGCGCGTCCGTTGCGCCGGAAGATCGGGAACGACGCCCGCTCGGTCACCACCTCGACCACGTCGCCGAGCTCGACCACGCCCCGGTCGCCCGGGAGCAGGTTCGCCGGGATCGGCGTCGTCAGCGACGCCTCCCCCACCTGCCGCTCGGCCTCGGGCCGGGCGAGGACGATCGGGATCGGCGCACGCCCCTCGCCGCGATGCGAGTAGCCGACGACCTGGCGGCCGAAGAGCGCGCCGATCGTGTCGAACACGTCGCGCTGCTCCACGCCGTGGAACTCGAGCGCGTCGTCGACGAGCGCGAGGCGCACGCGCTCGGCGGGCTCTCCGAAGCTGTCGTCCACATCGACGACGAAGGGCACCGCCTCGAAGGCCTCGCGCACCCGCGCCGCCACCGCGCGGCGGGTCTCGGCGTCCGGGCCGTAGATCTCCGCGAGCAGCGTCGCCAGCACCGGCGGGCCGGGCGGCGGCTCGACGACCTTCACGGCCGTGCCTTCGGGAACCGCGACCGCGGAGAGCCGCTCGCGCATCTCGAGCGCGATCGGGTGGCTGGCGCGGTCGCGCGCCTCCTTCGCGGCCAGGTTGACCTGGATCTCGCCCATCTGCGGCTGCGAGCGGATGTAAGAGTGCCGCACGAGGCCGTTGAAGTCGAAGGGCGCGGCCGTCCCGGCATAGGTCTGCATGCCGACGATCTCGTCCATCGCGGCGAGCTCCTGCGCCAGCGCGGAGAGGACGCGGTTCGTCGCCTCGACGCTCGCGCCCTCCGGCAGGTCGACGACCACCGAGAGCGCCGACTTGTTGTCGAAGGGCAGGAGCTTCACCGTCACGTCGCGGGTGTAGAACGGTACGACCGAGGCGATCGTCGCCACGCCGACGAGGGCGAGGAAGACGATCGCCCGCGCCCGGCTCGCGAGCAGCGGGCGCGCCACGGCCGCGTAGCCGCGCCCCAGCGCCCCGCCGCTGTGGGCGCCGTGGCCCTCGCCGCCGTCGTGACCCGCCGCGTGCTCCTTCCCGAGCTTCACCATCAGCCAGGGCGTGACCATCACCGCGACGAAGAAGGAGAAGATCATCGCCGCCGACGCCACCGCCGGGATCGGGCTCATGTACGGGCCCATCAGCCCCGAGACGAACAGCATCGGCAGGAGCGCGGCCACCACCGTCAGCGTCGCGACGATGGTCGGGTTGCCCACCTCCGCCACGGCGTCGATCGCGGCCTTCGTCTTGTTGCGGCCGTCGCGCATCGCCCAGTGGCGGGCGATGTTCTCGATGACGACGATCGCGTCGTCCACGAGGATGCCGATGGAGAAGATCAGCGCGAACAGGCTCACCCGGTTCAGCGTGTAGCCCATCAGGTTCGCGGCGAAGAGCGTGAGCAGGATCGTCACGGGGATGACGATCGCCACCACCAGCGCCTCGCGCACGCCGATCGCGAGCCCGACGAGGAGGATGATCGAGACCGTGGCGAGGCCCAGATGGAAGAGCAGCTCGTTCGCCTTCTCGTTGGCCGTCTCGCCGTAGTCGCGGGTGACGCGTACCGTGACGCCGTCGGGGATCAGCGTCCCGTGCAGTCTCTCGACGCGCGCGACGACCGCGTGGGCGATGTCGACGGCGTTGGCGCCGGGGCGCTTGGCGACGGCGAGCGACACCGCCGGCGCGGCGGACAGCCCGCCCGCCTCGGTGGGCGCGAGGTCGAAGACGTAGTGGTCGGTGGCGTCGTAGGCGAAAGCCACGTCGGCCACGTCGCGGACGTAGACGGGGCGGCCGTCGCGGGTGGTGAGAAGGAGGTTGCCGATCTCGGCGGGGCTCGACAGCGTCTCGCCGGCGGCGAGCGCCAGCTGGTCCCCGTCGACGCGCACCTGCCCGACCGGGAAGGCGCGGTTCGCCCCCTCCAGCTTGGCGGCGAGCTGCTGGAGCGTCACGCCCATCGTCGCGAGCCCCGCGGGATCGGGGGAGACGCGGATCTCGACCGGCGTCTCGCCGACGAGGTAGGTGAGGCCGACGTCCTCGATCTTGGAGACCTCGACGCGCAGTTCGCGCGCGATCCGGGTCAGGTCGTTCGCCGTGAAGCGATCGGCCATCGCGGGCTCGGGAGTGAGCGTGAGCACGACGATCGCGACGTCGTCGATGCCGCGCCCGACGATCAGCGGCTCGGGGATGCCGACGGGGATGCGGTCGAGGTTCGCCCGCACCTTGTCGTGCACGCGCAGGATCGCGGCATCGGCCTGCGTGCCGACCTCGAAGCGGGCGGTGACCATGGCGCCGTCGTCGACGGTCTGGGAATAGACGTGCTCGACGCCGTCGATCGACTTGACGATGGTCTCCAGCGGCTCGGTGACGAGCTTCACCGCGTCCTCCGCCCGCAGGCCCGCGGCCTGGAGGTGGATGTCGACCATGGGCACGGAGATCTGCGGCTCCTCCTCGCGCGGCAGGGTGACGAGCGCCACGAGGCCCAGCGCGAGGGAGGCGAGCAGCAGCAGCGGCGTCAGGGGCGAGGCGATGAAGGCGCGGGTCAGGCCGCCCGCGATGCCGAGGGATTGGTTCTGGTTGCTCATCGCACGACCTCGTCGCCGGCGCGCAGGCCGGACACGACCTCGACGGCGCCCTCGGGAAGGCGCTCGCCGAGAAGGACCACGACCTCGCGCGGCCCGTCGGGGCCGGCGAGGGTCACGAAATCGATGCCGCCGCGGGTGTCGACCGCCTCGGCCTGCACCGCGAGCGTCTCGCGGGTGGCGACCGGCACCTCGACGAGCGTGCGCGCACCGACGAAGAAACCGCCGATGTCGGCGACCTCGACATCGGCCTGCACGCGGCCGTTCTCGATCTGCGGATAGACCTTGGCGACGACGCCCTCGCGGGCGCCCTCCTCCGACCGGATGGTGACGGTGGCGCCCTCCTCCAGGAGGTCGGCGTGGCGCTCGGGCAACGACAGGCGCAGGTAGAGCCCACCGCCCGCGATCGTCACCACCGTCTCGCCGGGCATCACGACGGAGCCCGGCGTGGCGGGGGCCGCGACGACGCGGCCCGCGATCGGGGCGAGCACGGCGCCCTCCGCGGTCCGCTGGTCGATCACCGCCCGCTCGGCCTGCGCCGCCGCGATCTGGTTGTCGATCACCTGGACCCGGGTGCTCAGCTCGTCGACACGCTGCTGGGTGGCGATGCCGCGGGAGACGAGCTCCTCGGCCCGGCCGAGCTCGGTGCGGGCGTTGTCGAGCTCGGCCTGCAGCGCGCGCAGCCGCGCCTCGAGGGCGTTGCGCTCGAGCGCGATCTTCTCGTCGACGACGCGGCCGATCGCCTGGCCCGCTTCGACGAGGTCGCCCTCGGAGACCGTGCGCTCGACGAGCGTGCCGCCGATTCGCGCCCGCGCCGGAGCCCGGTCGCGGGCCTCGACGGTGCCGTAGACGGCCTTCGTCGAGGTGACGGTCACGGAGGATACGCTCTCGGCCGACGCCGGCGCGCCCAGCGCGGAGGCGGCGAGGAGAAGCGCGGCGAGCGCCGGTGCGAGGCGCCGCGCGGCGACGGACGGAACTGGCTTGCGGGGCATGACGGGCCTCGTGTGTGAGTAATTTAGAGACTTCTAATATAGAAAGCCGCCGGCCGGATCAAGAGGCGCGCCATCCGGTCGACGCCGGACACGCTCCCGCCCGTGCCACGTACCGATTCTCGCGGCTGGCGAGCGCCTGCGCATTGACACGGCGCATGCGCTCCCCTTGCTTGAGCGACCCGAAACGGAGATGCGACATGATCCTGGTGTGCGGCGAGGCGCTGATCGACCTGTTCGTGGGCGAGGACGACGGGACCGCGCTCGCGGCGCGCGCGGTGCCGGGCGGCTCGCCCTTCAATGTCGCGATCGCGCTGGCGCGGCTCGGCCGCGCGGCCGGCTTCTGCGGCGGGCTCTCGACCGACCGGTTCGGCGAGACGCTCGCCGGGCGGCTCGCCCGCGAGGGGGTCGACATGCGCCTGGCGCCACGGCTCGCCGCACCGACCACGGTGAGCATCGTGGCCAAGCGCCCCAACGGCGACGTCTCCTACGCCTTCCACGGCCACGGCGCGGCGGACCGAAGCCTGACCGGCGCCGATCTCGCCCGCGCGCTGCCCGAGGAGGTCACCGCGCTGACCTTCGGGTCGTTCTCCATCGCCGTCGATCCGGCGGGCGCGACCTACCTCGCGCTCGCCCGGCGCGAGGCCCGCCGGCGGGTGATCAGTCTCGACCCCAACCTGCGCGCCATGGTGACGCCCGACATCGCCGCCTGGCGCGCGCGCTTCGCCGACTTCCTCGCGGTGGCCGACATCGTCAAGGCGAGCGGGGAGGACATCGAGGACGGGTTCGGCGTCGATCCGCAGGACGACGCGGCCCTCGCGGCGCTGGCCGAGAGCTGGCTGTCCGCCGGGGCGCGCCTCGTCGTCGTGACCCTCGGCGCGGACGGCGCGCGGGCGTGGCTGCGCAGGGGAGACGGCGTCGCACGCCTCTCGGCGCCGGGCCGCGCGGTCGCGGTGGCCGACACGGTCGGCGCGGGAGATACGGTCCACGCGGGGCTGCTGGCGCGGCTCGACGAGGCGGGCCTCCTCACCCGCACTGGGCTCGACACCCTCACCCCGGAGGCGGTCGCGGATGCGCTGGCCTTCGCCATCGCCGCCGCCTCGATCACCTGCGAGCGTCCTGGGGCCGATCCACCGCGGAAGGCTGAGGTTGAATCACGACTCGTTTCATAATTATGGATAGAAGCGTTTTCCCGACCTTGAAGTCATTGCCGATTGTATGCCACCTCTGACGCGACGCACCCCGCCTCGCGCGTGCCTGGGGGTTGCTGCGTCCGCGACGAATCGGAGTGCGGCGACGCAAGACCACCATGCGCAATCGAGTGCTTCCTCCGCTCAATTCCCTGCGTGCGTTCGAGGCCGCCGCCCGGCTCGGCAGCGTGACGGCCGCGGCCAACGAGATGAACGTCTCGCCCTCGGCCATCAGCCAGCAGGTGCGGATCCTGGAGAACTGGGCCGGCGTGCAGTTCATCGCCCGGACCGGGGTCGGCTTCTCGGTCACGGATCGCGGCATGCTCTATCTCGAGCGGCTGACCGAGGCCTTCGACATCGTCTCGGAGGCGACGGACCGCGCGCTCGGCCGCACGGGGGCCACGGGTCTGCGGCTCACCGTGCTGCCGTCCCTGGCGATGCACTGGCTGATTCCGCGCCTGCAGAGCTTCTCCGACCGTCATCCCGACATCGACATCGAGATCGACAGCACGCCGACCGTGGTGAACTTCGATCGCGACGACGTCGAGGTCGGCATCCGCTACGGCCTCGGCAACTACCCCGACGCCGTCTCCGAGCTGCTGCTGCCCGATGCGGTCGCGCCGGTCTTCCATCCCGACCTCCTCGAGCCGGGTCACAACCGGCCGGCACTGACCGCGCCGAAGGATCTCGACAGCGTGCGGCTGCTCCACGAGAACGGGGCGCTCACGGGCCGCAAGATCGGCTGGCGGGAATGGCTCGGCGCGGCGGAGGTCACGCGCGTGGAATGCGAGCGCGGGCTGGTCTTCAGCGATGCGCATCTGACCATCCAGGCGGCGCTGAGCGCCGAGGGCGTCATGCTCGGGCGGCGCGTGCTGGTCCACGACCTGATCGCGCAGGGCAAGCTCGTCGCGCCCTTCGGGCCGTGGCTGCGCGATCAGCCGTCCTATTTCCTCGTCCATTCGCGCCTGCGCACGCCGCGCCCGGCCGCGAAGGCCTTCATGCGCTGGGTCAAGGACCAGGCCCGCATGACGCGCGAAGCCGATCCGGTGCTCGCCATCTGATCCGAAGGGAACGTCGACGTGCGAAAGCCGGGGCGCGCGTGGCCGATCTATTCCGCACCGGATGGCGGCTCCCGATGCGAGTTTCCCCCGTCGTATTCTGCGGCTTCTGTTTGTTTGGCGTGGCCCGGCACGAGGGTCGGGCGCACGTCCCGCACGAGCTGCAACTCTTCGAGGCGCCTGAACAGGAATTCTTTGACCTCGGCCCCTGTCGCTGTCGGCAATTCCACCTTCGGCCAGAGACGGAAGGCCCGCTCGACCATCTCCGAAACGAGGTCTGAGGCGCTCCCCGGAGCCAACTTCAGAAAATTTGCAATCCGCGTAATACGGCCCAGCGAAACCGTATCAGTCGTATAGTGGCCCGCGAGCCTGAGCGCCAGGCGATTGTCTCCCCAGAATGCGTGGGGAACGATGTCGTAGGCTGGTGACAGACGCGGGCCCTCGGACCCGAGGGTGAAGCACCAGTTTTTGAGGTGGGCATCGCCGTTCCCGAGCAAGACGTCGCCGACCATCCGGCGAAGGGACTGGTGCACGTCATCGTCGGGTCGGGTGGAGAACCGCTTCACGATGTTGACGCAGGTCTCGTAGGTTCCCGCCGTGTATTTCATGTCGCCGGTCGCCTCTGCGATCTGCGCGAAATCCTCGGCGTGCAGGCGCTCGCCGCCCGGCCGATCGAAGCGGCGTGACAGGAAGATGAATTGGCCGTGACGGAGAAACTGCTCGGGCACGCCGTCCACCTCGTCGATCGTCGCGAGGCGGAAGTCCACCGTCTCGATGCCGAGCACGCGCGCGAGCGTCATGGCGGCGTGCTCGGCCTCGACGATCTGCGGCACCGTCGCGCTTGTCGTCTTTGCGATGTACGCTCCGCCGCGGCCGTGCGCCGGAAAGGTGATCCGATCCTTGTCGAGATCGGCGGCGAACTTCATCTGCACACCGGCTAGCGAGAACCGGATCAATCCGTCGGGGTTCTGATCGGCTGCCAGCGAGATATCGTCGGCCGCGGGCGAGGCAACGACCGCTCCCGGCAGGTCCGCCCCGACGCGGGTCAGAACCGTGAACTCGCCGTGGCGGCCCGGACCGAGTTCGCGCTCGACCATGTTTCGCAGTGCGCCTTCCGGGAGGAGCCCGGAGAACCACGGCGGAAGAAAACCTCGGCGCCCGATCTTGTCGGGGCCGTACGCCATCCGGCGTCGCGTTGAGTCGTCGCCATCGACGGAATGCCAGAGCAGGCTCAAGATGGGACGCTCCGGTCCCAGGTCGACGAAACGCGGGGAAAAGGCGAAGACGGTCTCGCCGGCCTTGGTCTCAACGAGAGTTCCCACGTGGAAACTCCTCGCCCCCTCGCGCAAGGAGATCTCCAGCGCTCTCATGGAGTGGGCGCTGCCTCGACTTCGTCCTCATCGTCTCCGGCCAGATCGACGAAGACCTCATCCCAGGTGGAGCGCACCATGGGTCCCAGATCGGTCGTCCTAGTCGCCTCGGCGACCTCGGCGGGGACGAGGACTGGGACGAGACCCATGGCAGCCGCGGCCCGCAGGAACAGCTGCATCTGCTTGGTCAGCTTCCCGTCACGTAGCCGAGCCTCGAGCTCGGCGATTCGAGGCTGGGCCACGCCGAGGTCCCGCGCCAAGGCCTCCTGCTGCAACCCTCTGGCCATCCGAGCTTTCCTGAAGTCCTGGTATAGCCCGTATGCGACATCGTCCATGTCCATGACGACCACCTCCAGAGCCCAATATACAGATTTCCGTATGATCCTCAATAGCCACCCACCCGCAGCTCACCTCTTGACGATTCTCATCAAGGCCGATGAACGTAAGGGCTCCGACGGGATGCCGGAGCCCTTGCGGTAGCTGTATGTCCTCGGTGGCCGAATGCCTAAGCGCGTCGCGCCCCGGCTTTTTCGCCGGTCTCGCGGGATATGCCGCGTCAGCCCGCGTCCGCCACCGGCTTCGCGCGGTTCGGCAGGACCCGCCAGCCGAGGTTCACGCCGGCGCTGCCGAGCATGATCAGCGCGATGCCGAGGAACTGCACGAGGTGCAGGCTCTGGTCGTAGAAGGCGTAGTCCACGATGATCGCGACCGCCGGGTAGACGAAGCCGAGAACCGCGATGGCCGGGGTCGGCAGCTTCTGGAAGGCCGAGTACATCAGGATGTACATCACGCAGGTATGGATCACGCCGAGCGCGACCAGGTAGATCCACGCCGAGCTCCAGCCGGGCGCCGCGCCGAAATCGGCGAAGGGGAACAGGATGAAGATGCCGAGCGTGACCTGGGTCAGCGCCAGCAGGTGCGGCGGGATGCCCTTGAGCTGCTTGGCGACCAGCGTCGCGACCGCATAGAGCACCGCCGCGCCGATGGCGAGGGCGAGGCCGAAGACGTAGTCGGCCGAGAAGCTCGCGCCCGTCGTGTCGATCTCGATCACGCACAGCAGGCCGACGAAGGCGACGAGGAACCACACCAGCTTCTCGGGCCCGGGACGATCGCCGAGCAGCAGCGCGCCGAACAGCAGCAGGAAGAACGGCTGCGTGTGGTAGACGGCCGTCGAGATCGAGATCGAGGCGTACTCGAACGACGAGAACAGCAGCACCCAGTTGGAGACGAGCGCCGCGCCGCCGATCAGCGTGAGCACGAAGGTGCGCCGGCTGAAATGCGTCTCGCGGAACATGCCGCGCGCCCAGCAGTAGAGGCCCAGGCTGATCGCGCCGAAGACGCAGCGGAAGAAGACGACGTTCCAGGCGCTCTGCTCGGATTCGAAGACGAAGAAACCGAGGGTGCCCGAGAGCACCATGGCGGCGATGAGTTCGAGCGTGCCGACGGCACGGGGAGAAAGCGTGTTCATGGCGAGGGGGTCCTTGTCGGCGCTGAAGAGATGATCTGCGTGGCGGGATCGTCCGCCGCCGGGCGCGGGGCCACGGCGGCGGACGGGGCATTCGCGATGCTCAATTGAAGACCAGGCCCTTGCCGGTCCAGCGGTCGCGCATGCTCCAGATGTCTCGGCGCACGTTGGCGCGCAGCAACCAGCGCTCCTCGGGCCCGAAGGTCGGGTTGAAGGCGGAGCGGGCGTGGACGCCCTTGCGGTTGTTGATCATCAGCGCCTGGCCGGGACGCAGCGGGGCGTCGAAGCGCTGCGCGCCGTCGCGGCAGACCGCGAAGAGGCGCTCGAGCGCGCCGGCGGCGCGATCGTCGGTGGGGGTCACGCCGTTGGCGGCGATGGTGATCTCCGGGCAGTCGGCGCGGCCCGAGAGGATCGGCATCGGCTTCGACCAGACCTTCTCGCCGTTGTTGAGCAGCATGGTGAAGTTCGACGGCGCCGCCATGCGGTAGAGCGGCTCGCGCAGGGCGACGATGTCGTCGTGATCGAGCGCCGCGCCGAGCGTGCGCGCATCGACGAAGTGGGTGACGGCATCGCCGTCCACGTCGGGACGATGGCAGTAGAGGATGAGGAAGTCGGGGTTGAAGGTGTGGAAGTGGAGGCTCTCGTCGTAGACGGAGTCGTTGTGGAAGCTCAGCAGCACGCGGGAGCCGCGGTTCGACTGCGTCGTCTCGGCGCCGGCGACCGGCACCAGGTTGTGGATGATGCGGCCGGACTTCTCGGTCGCGTAGCCGACGGGCTCGCCGATGAGCTTCGAGAGCCCCAGCACGCACGCCTCGCCGACGAAGTCGGTCTGGCCGGGGCTCGGCTCGCCGTTGGCGGGCGTCGGCGGCAGGTTCGGGTCGACGGGCAGATTGTCGAGGAGCAGCGCGCCCGGCGCGTCCGGATCGGTGCCGAAGGAGATGATCTCGTCGAGCAGCTCGTCGCCGAGATTGGCGGCGAAGATCGGCAGCGAGCGCACGACGAAGGAGCGCGGCTCGGCGTAGGGGCTCGGCAGGCCGACGCAGCCGGCGGCGAGCGCGTCGCGGACGCTGTCGGGCAGGCGCAGCGTCTTGACGAAGCGGCGCGGCTGCGGGGCGGGATCGGCGGCGAGCTCGTGGGAGATGCCGGCGGCGTTGGCGATGGCGTTGGTCAGCATGTCGAAGTCTCCAGGGTTTCAGGCCGCAGCCTGGTGTTGAGCGCGCAGCGGCGCGGTGTCTCGGCAGAAGAAGAGGATGTCGGAGCGGATCTTCTCGAAGAGCCCGCCGAGCTCCGGCGTGCCGGGCGCATCGCACAGCCGCGCATGGCGGCTCTGGACGGCCTCCGAGACCGGGATCTCGCCCCAGCGGCGAACCCGGATGGCGCCGGTCGCGTCACGCACCGGCAGGACGTCGGCGCGGGCGTGGACGCTCGCGCTGAAGGGCACGTCGAGCCGGCCCGCGGCGAAGGCCGCCACGACCGCGGCGGCGAGATCGGGCGCGGCGAGCAGGGGCTCGACGATCTCGGCGACCTCGCGCTCGATCCAATGCTGCTCCTCGGCGACCGCGGCGAGGTCGACGGGGACGAGGTCGAGGATCCAGCTCGTGGCCATGCGGGTCAGCCCGATGCCGGCGACGTTGGCCTCCACCGTCGGGACGCCGAAGGCTTCCTGGTGGGTCTTGTTGATGATCTTGGTCGCGCCCCCGAGCCGCGCCGTGATGGCGCCGTAGGCGATGAGGGCGTCGGCGTGGGAGCGATCGCCGGGGAAGGCGCCCATGAACTGGTGGAACACCGGGTAGGCGGCGACGCTCTCGGGCAGGTAGCGCGCCGCCAGGCTGCGCAGGGCGCGCAGGGCCGCGATGTCCTGGGCGAAATGCCCCGTCTGGCAATAGGCCATCGAGAGGCAGCGCACGCCGGCCTGCGCAGCGAGGATCGCCTCGATCAGCGCGATGGAGATGCCGACGCACGGCGGCATCAGCACCGCGGTGAGCGTCCCGAAGAGCTCGCGATCGACGATCACGCCCTCGGCCGCGAGGTCCCCGCTGAGCTGGTCGACGTCGCGCCAGGCGGCGAGAGACTCGGCGAGCGGCACGTCCTTGCAGTAGGGGATGTTGTAGGTGAGCCCGCCGCCCTCGAAGGAGGTGATGCCCGACGCCACCGTCGCAGCGAAGAGAAGGCGCGCATCGGGAGAGCCGTGGCGCACCTCGATGGGGGCGCGCACCAGCGCGTCGAGCTCGCGGCCGCGCCGCCAGCCGTGGGCGATCAGCGGGTAGCCGTTGAGGTTGCCGGGGTTGGCCGCGAGCGTGCGCTCGGCGACCTCCAGGCGCAGGAGACGCGTGTGGGCGTCGATGGTGAGGCTCAGCACGTCGGGCGCGCCGCCGGCCTCGAGACCCTGCAGCAGGGCGCCCATCGCCTCCTGGCCGCCGACGCCGCAGCGCGGCTGGACCAGCATGCGGCCCTCGGCGTCGGCCTTCGCGAGCAGGCCCGCGACGGTCGGTTTCTCGGAGGCGCGCAGGTGCGACACCGTCTCCGCCCAGTCCGGCGCTTCCCGGCCGCGCCGTGCCTCGTATGTGCGATAATCATCGAACATGATCTGTCGTCCTCGCGTTCGCGTGCGGCTCAGGCCGCGGCCGAGACGTCGTAGAGTGAGGCTTCCCGGCCGGCTGCGCCGTAGAGGCGCTCGTGGCTGAAGCGGGCGGCGGCCTCGAGCAGGGCCTCGTCGGCCCAGAGGCTGCGTACCGGGCGGCCGCGCTCGACGACCGTGAGCAGCTTCTGCCCGGTCTCACGGGCGTGGATGCCCTCGCCCCGCAGGAAGCCGACCGCGTCGAAGAAGCCGCAGGTGACGACCAGCGTCGAGCCGCGGTTGCCGGTCTCCTCGGCGCCGAGCGTCACGGTCGGCACCGCGATCCGCGCCAGCGCCGCGTCGGCGGCGATCTGCCCGGCGGCGTCGGCGAAATCGAGCACCATGGAGCGCTTGTCGGGCACTACCGCGTCGATCGGCGCGCCGGCGCCGACGATCGTGCCGATCGGATAGTCGTCGCGGTTGCGGCGGCAATGGATCTCGAGACCGTTGGCGAGGGCGTGCGCGACGCTGCCGTGGTGGAGAACCTTGGCGCCGGACACCGACATGGTGATCGCGTCCGCGTAGGAGACGCGCGGCAGGAGACGCGCCTCGGGGATGATGCCGGGATCGCTCGAGTAGATGCCCTCGACGTCGGAGTGGATGTCGACCTTGGGGCAGCCGAGCGCGGCGGCGAGCGCGATGGCGGAGAAGTCCGAGGAGTTCTTGCCGAGCCAGGTGAGCTGCAGGTCGTCGTTGACCGCCTGGCCGCCGGGCACGATCACGATCGCGCCGCGGGAGAGCGTGTCGCGGATGCGCCGGGTGTCGACCTCCTCGACGCGGGCCCGGCAGAAGTTCGAGTCGGTGCGGATGCCGAGCTCGGGGCCGGTGAGCACCCGGCTCGCCGCGCCGATGCGGTCGAAGGCGGCGCGCAGCAGGTAGGCGCCGACCGTGTCGGCCCGGGGCAGCAGCCCGGCGATGGTCTCGTCTGACGGCGCCTCGTTCACCGCGTGGAGACGGGTGCGCCACTCCTCGGTGAGCCCGGGGGGGGCGCTGACGACGACCACCATCGGCTCGGTGCGGGCGCGCACCGCGATGTCGGCGGCGAGCGCGCGGTAGCGCTCGGGGGTGGCGAAGCTGGAGCCGCCGAACTTGATCACGGAGGGGGTCATGTCAGAAGGCTCCTTCGAGGATGCGGGTCTCGGCGCCGGCGCCGGCGAGAACCGCCTCGCCGATCTGGATGGCGTTGAGGGCCGCGCCGATGCGCAGGTTGTCGGCGATGAGCCAGAGCCAGAGGCCGTGCGGATCGTCGGGATCGACCCGGATGCGGCCGACATGGACGTGGTCGGGGTTCTGCAGGTAGCGCGGCGTCGGGTAGCTGACGGCGCCGGGGCCGTCGTCGAACACCGCGACCTCGTCGGCCGCGCGCAGCGCCGCGACCACCGCCTCGCGGTCGACCGGATCCCGGCAGACGACGAAGGCCGCCTCGCTGTGGCCGTTCACGACGGGGACGCGCACGCAGGTCGCGGTGAGGCGCAGGTCCGGTCGGCCGAGGATCTTGCGCGATTCCTGGCGCATCTTCTGCTCCTCGAGCGTGAAGCCGGTCTCCAGCGGCACGTCGATCGAGGGGATCAGGTTGAAGGCGAGCGGCACGGGGAAGCGCTCGTTCGCGGTGTCGCGCGTCTGCGGCGTATCGAGCGCGTGCCGGGCGGAGGCCTCGAGCTCGGCGATGCCGTTCGCGCCGGCGCCGGACGCGGCCTGATAGGTCGAGACCACCACGCGCTCGACCCCGTGCAGGGCGTCGATGGGCCGGAGCAGCCGCACCAGCGGGATGGTCGAGCAGTTCGGGTTGGCGACGATCCCGGAGGCGGGGCGCGTGCGCAGCACGTCGGCATTGACCTGCGGAACGACGAGGGGCGTGTCCGGGTCCATCCGGAAGGCGTTGGTGTTGTCGATCACCAGCGCGCCCTCGGCGGCGGCGCGGCGGCCGTGGACGCGCGAGACCGGGGTCCCGCAGGAGAAGAAGGCGATGTCGACGGCGCCGAAATCGAAGGTCTCCAGCGACTGCACGCGGTGGGCGCGCCCGTTCACCTCGATCATCTGCCCGGCGCTGCGCTCGGAAGCGAGCAGGTCGAGGCTGGCGTAGGGGAAGCCGCGGGCGACCATCAGGTCGATCAGCGTGCGCCCGACGGCGCCGGTGGCGCCGGCGATGGCGACGCGTGGATTGGTGGGGACGATCATGCTCGGATCCTCGTCAGTCAGGCGTGGATGACCGCCGCGGCGCGGGCGGCGAGAAGGGCGTTCAGGTGGGGGACGATCTGGTCGGCGTCGGTGAGGACGGCGTCGACGCCGTCCGCGAGGAGGCGGGCCGCCTCGTCGCCGGTCTTGTTGGCCCCGACCGACAGGTTGCCGCCGACGATCACGGGGCAGCGGACCTGATAGTCGCGCTTGAGGTCGCCGAGCCCGGCGAGATCCTCGGCCGCGTGGCCGTTGAGGCTGCCGATCAGGATGGCGAGGGCGTCGGGCTGGCGCTGCCAGGCCTCGACGAACTCCTCCACCGGCGTGCAGGCGCCGAGGTTGATCACGTCGAAGCCGCTGTCGCGCAGATGCATCGCGATCAGGTGGTTGGCGACGACGTGGGGGTCCGAGGCGGCGACGCCCAGGATGACGACGGGGCGCTCCTGTGCGGGAGCCGTGGGCACGAGTCGGGGGGGCTGGTCCGCCATGCGGGCGGCCAGTTGGGCTTCGGTTCTCATCGTGGCTCTCCAGGTGGGCGTGGTCCCCGCGTGGGGCGGCGGCTCAGCCGATCGGCGGCGCGTAGAGGAGGCCGCCTTCAGTCCAGATACGGTTCGGGCCCCGGGGGAGAGCCAGATCGGAATGTGCGCCGAGGTTGCGCTCGAACACGTCGCCATAGGTGCCGACGGCGCTCAGCAGCGCCTCCAGCCTGGCGGGCGCGAGCGGGTCGTCGGACGCGATGGGGAGGCCGCGGCGCAGGAAGGCCTCGGCCGGCGAGCCGGGAGCGGCCGCATCGAGCCGGTCGGCGTCGATGCCGAGCTCCTCGGCGAGCACGAGCGCGCGGAAGGTCCAGGCGACGACGCGCGAGAAGACCGGGTCCGAGGCGCTGGTCACGGGGCCCATGGGCTCCTTGGACAGGCGCTCGGCGAGGATGCGGTGGGCGTCCGGATCGGGGAGATCGGCGCGCACGCCGGCGAGCCCGGTGGCGTCGAAGACGACCGCATCCGCCTCGCCTGCCCGGTAGGCGACGGTGGCGGCTTCGAGCGTCGGGTACTCGCGCAGGGCGTGGGGGCGGTCGCCGAAATAGGCCGCGAGGTTCGCCGCCGTCGTCGTCTGCGCCACGATGGCGATGGTGGGCTTCGCGAAGCCCAAGAGCGTCTCGAGGCCGCTGTCGCCGCGCACCAGGGCGCTCTCGCCGTCGTAGAGGGCGATGGCGGGGAAGACGACCCCGGCGAGCTCGCGGGACAGCGAGCAGCTGGCGTTGTAGACGCCGAGGTCGATCGCGCCGGAGACGATCGCCGTGAAGCGGTCGCCGGAACCCAGAGGCGTGAAGCGCACCGCGTCGGCGCGACCGAGGATCACCGCGGCGACCCCGCGGGCGATGTCGACGTCGAAGCCTTCGTATTCGCCTCGCGCAGTCCGCTGCGAAAGCCCGCGGACGCCCTTGGAGACGCCTGCCGTTAGGTAACCACGCCGGGCGATACGAGCCAGCGTCTCGGAGGTGCCGACGGGAACGCTCCAGGCGGCCTCGAGCATCATGTCTTCGGCATCGCTCTTCTGGGTGGCGGCGAACATCGTCTGGCCTCGCTCTTGGTCGTTTCGTCTAAGCACAATACGACCATGCGTTCTCCGGCCCGAACACGCCAGTTCGGTTTTCTTCAATGCGTGTAGAAAATCGGTCGGCAAAACGACGTGCCGAAGTGATCCAGTTTAAATATCTGAGATCAATGAGCTTTTTTACTTCGCATCCTCGATGGAGGCTGTTCGTCCGCGATTGCGCGGGCGCCGATGAACGATTTGGGCGGCGCGCGCGGCCGTGCCGCGCCTCGCCTCGCCCTCGCCGCGCCCGCGATCGCACCGAGTCGCGCCGGGTCGCGCGGCCGAGTGTCGGCTCAGAGATAGCCCATCGCGCGCAGCCATTGCGGCAGCCACAGCGTCGTCGCCGGCACGAAGGTGATCAGCGCCAGCGTCGCGAGCAGCGGGATCAGGAACGGCGCGACGGCGCGCACGCAGTCCTCGAAGGAGATCGCCGCGACGCGCGACAGCACGTAGAGCACCATGCCGACCGGCGGCGTGAGGAGCCCGATCATCAGGTTGAGCACCATGATGATCCCGAAATGCACCGGGTCGATGCCCAGCTCGACGGCCACCGGCAGAAGCACCGGCGTGAGGATCGTGATCGCCGCGATCGTCTCCATGAAGCAGCCGATGATCAGGAGGAAGCCGTTGACCATCAAGAGGAAGATCAACGGGTTGGTCGCCACCTCCAGGATGAAGGCCCCGAGCGCCTCCGTGGTGCGGGTCGTCGTCAGGATCCAGCCGAAGATCGAGGCGCCGGCGACGATGAAGAGCACGACGGCGGTCGTCTCGATCGTGTCCATCGACACGCGCACGAACTGGCGGATGGACAGCGTGGAGTAGCGCGGCTTCTTCCCGGAGTTCACCAGGACCATGTTCATGATCCGGTGAACGACGACGGAGAGCAGCAGCGCGTAGGCGCAGGCGAAGATCGCGGCCTCGGTGGGCGTGAACAGGCCGAGCGCCATGCCGCCGATGATGATGGCGGGCGTCATCAGCGGCAGGATCGCGTCGAGGAAGGTCCAGCCGAGCCGCGCGAGGTTGAAGCGCGCGTCGGCCCCGATGCCGCGGCGGTGGGCGATGATCGTCACCGCGCCGGACAGGAACAGCGCCATCAGGAGCCCGGGCACGATGCCGGCGACGAAGAGCGCGTTGATCGAGGCGCCCGAGACGACGCCGTAGATGACGAGCGGCAGCGAGGGCGGCACGATCGGGCCGATGGTCGAGGACGCCGCCGTGATGCCCACCGCGAGCTTGGCGTCGTAGCCGTTGTCGCGCATGGCCTTGATCTCGATCGTGCCGAGCCCGCCGGCGTCCGCCACCGCCGTTCCGGACATGCCCGCGAAGATCACCGAGGCGGCGATGTTGACGTGCCCGAGCCCGCCCTTCAGCCAGCCCACGGCCGCCACCGCGAAGGCGAAGATCTGCTTGGTGATGCCCGCCGAGTTCATCAGGTTCCCGGCCATGATGAAGAAGGGCACCGCGAGCAGCGGGAAGCTGTCGACGCCGTTGACCATGCGGTGGATGACCGTGATCTCGGGGATCGTCCCCGCCATGACGATGTAGAGCAGCGAGGAGCCCGCGAGCGCGACCGCGATCGGCACGCCGAGCAGGATCATGGCGACGAGGGCGGCGATCATGATGCCGATCAGCATGCGGGCGGCCTTCTCTCGGGGCGTGCGGGAGGTCGTGTCAGTCGATCGCCGCGCCGTGCGGCGTGTCCGGCTCGCGCCGGCGTAGCCGCCTCCAGAAGCGGATCGCGGCGTGGATGGTCATGGCCAGCAGGGCGAGCGCGACCGCCCAGTAGATGTATTTCTTCGGCACGTCGATCGACATGATCATGCCGGGCGCGCGGCGCCCCAGCTGGTAGGCGTACCAGGTGAGGAAGCCGCAGAAGGCGGCCACGATGCCGTCGATGACGACGAGCAGCCAGTGCCGCGGACCTTTCGGCAGGAAGACGAGCAGCGCCTCCACCGCGATGTGCGAGCCCTTGCGCATCGCCGTCACCGCGCCGACGAAGGTGACGCCGATGAGCAGGTAGCGCGCGATCTCCTCGGTCCAACCGAAGGAGTTGTTGAGGACGTAGCGCGTATAGAACTGCAGGAAGACGACCGCGAACAGCGCCCAGAAGATCGTGAAGACTATCCCGTCCGACCAGCGCAGGTCGGAGAGGTCGACATGGCCCTCCTCCTCGCGCCACTCCTCGAAGAGCTCGTCGACGGACGTTTCGGCATCGGGTTTCGGATCGGTCATGGGAGTCGCCGGGACTGGTGAGGACGGGCGCGAGCACTCTGGCCGGCGACGCGTGATCGCCGCCGGCCGTCGATGACTGCGCGAGGCGGAGCGCGGGGAGGACGCGCGCGCCCTCCCCGCGCGCGGATCAGTCCGCGCCGACCGCCTGGAGCCGATCGTAGGTCGCCTGGTCCCAGGTCGCGTCGGGGCCGTTGTGCAGCGCCATGGTGGCCTCACGGAAGGGACCGCGATCGACCTCGTTGACGTTGACCCCCTGCTCCTCGAACCAGGAGGCGAGCTCGCCCTCCAGGGTCGTGATCTCGTCGGTGCAGCGGTCGGCCGCGGCCTGGAGAAGCTCGAACAGGATCTCCTCGTCGGCGTCGTCGATCTTCTCGCGGGCCGGGCCGCCGACGATGGTGAGCAGCGCGTCGGTGATGTGGCCCGTCAGGTTGATGTCGGACTGGACCTCGTAGAAGCGCTTGGCCTGGATCGTCGGCAGCGGGTTCTCCTGCGCGTCGACCACGCCCTGGCTCAGCGCGAGATACACCTCCGCGAAGGCGATCGGCGTCGGGTTGGCGTCCACAGCGCGCGGGAACATGGTGTAGAGAGGCGCGTCCGGCACGCGGATCTTGAGACCCGCCATGTCCTCGGGCCCCATGATCGGCTTGTTGGAGGTGACGTGGCGCTCGCCGTAATAGGTGAGCGAGGCGACCCTGTTGCCGGTCGCATCCTCGTAGCCCTGCGCGAGCTCGCCGAAGAGATCCGACTTGCGATAGGCGTTCCAATGGTCGAAGTCGCGGAACATGAACGGCGCGCCGCCGATGGCGATCGGGCCGTGGGAGCGCCCGGCGAAGAGCTGGCCGGTGTAGATCATGTCGACGGTGCCGAGCGACAGGCCCTCGTTGATGTCGGTCTCCTTGCCCATCGTCGAGGCGGGGAAGACCTCGATCGTGTAGCGGCCGTCGGTGCGCGTGGCGAACTCGTCGGCGGCCCAGAGCGCGCAGGTGTGGTAGGGCTCCGAGGCCTCGTAGACGTGCGCCCAGCTGAGCGTCTGCTGCGCCTGCGCCGGCGCGGTCGTCGCCGCCGCGGCGAGGATCAGAGCGCCGAGCGCGACTCCGTGGGTGAGCTTGCGAGTCATGGCGTTTCCTCCGCTTGTCGATGCGCCGCCCGCCCTATCCGGACGGCGCTCGTGCGCCCGCGCATCGCGGGCCTCGTGGACCGGGGTCGCCTCTTGCCGGGCGATCCGCCGTTCGGTGAAAGTGTGTCACGGGAGAGCCCGGGCGGCAACGCGCCGCCCCGCTTCCTCACGTATCCCGCCGCGACGCCTCGCGAATCTCCGCCAGCGTCCGTCGTGCGGCGGCCTCGAGCATCATCAGGTCGGGTGTGATGGTGACGAGGTCGAAGCCCTCGCGCAGCTTCTGCGCCGAGAAGGCCGGCGCGGCGGTGAAGATACCGACCTTCTTGCCGGCCGCGTGCGTGCGCTCGCGGATGTTCGCGATCGTGGCGACGACCTCGGGATCGTCGTGGTCGGCGCGCGGCGCGCGGCCGAGCGCCAGCGCCAGGTCGGCGGGGCCGATGAAGATCCCGTCGAGCCCGTCCACCGCGAGGATCGCGTCGAGGTTGTCGAGCCCGCGGCGGGTCTCGATCATCGCCATCGAGACCACGCTGGCGCTCGCCTGCGCCGCATAATCCTTGCCGTAGCGGATCAGCGGCCGGCGCGGCCCCCACGAGCGCTTGCCTTTGGGCGGATAGTGCAGGCAATCGGCGAAGGCGCGGGCCTCCTCGGCGGTCTCGATCATCGGCGCGACGACGCCGTAGGCGCCCGCGTCGAGCAGCTTCATGATCGCGGCGGGCTCGTTCCAGTGCATCCGCACGATGGGCTCGACGCCCTGTTTCTCGATGGCCAGCAGCATCGCCGCGCAGGTCGAGAAATCGATGAGGCTGTGCTGGAGATCGATCACCACCGTGTCGAAGCCGCATCCGGCGATCGTTTCCGCCGAGAGCGCGCCCCCGATCTGCAGCCAGGCCCCCACGGCCTGCCCGCCGCCGTCCCAGATTGCGCGTACGCGGTTCATGTGCAGCTCCTCATCGGCCGTGCTCCTTGCGCCAGGCGGCGAAGTCGGTCTGCGTCGCGGGATCGGTGGGGGGATAGAGCCCCAGGATCGAGCGGCCGCGGCGGACCTCGCCCACGACGAAGTCCTCGAAGGCGGTCATCTCGGCGGCCTCCGCGGCGACGGCGTCGGCGATCTCCGCGGGGATCACGATCACCCCGTCGCCGTCGCCCACGATCACGTCCCCGGGAAACACCGGCGCATCGCCGCAGCCGATGGGCGCGCCGATCTCGATGGCCTGGTGATGGGTGAGGTTTGTGGGCGCCGTCGGGCGCCGGTGGAAGGCGGGGAAGTCGAGGCGGGCGATCTCGGCGGCGTCGCGAAAGCCGCCGTCGGTGACGATGCCGGCCGCGCCCCGCACCATCAGCCGCGTCACCAGGATCTCGCCGGCGGACGCCGCGCGCGGGTCCTTGCGGCTGTCGATGACGAGCACGGCGCCCGGCGGGCATTCCTCGATCGCCTTGCGCTGCGGGTGGCCGCGGTCCTGGAAGACCGTGATCGGGTTCAGGTCCTCGCGCGCGGGGATGGTGCGCAAAGTGTAGGCCTCGCCCACCATCGTCCCGGCGGCCGGGTTCAGGGGCTGCACGTCCTGGATGAACTGCGAGCGCAAGCCCCGCTTGAACAGAGCGGTGGAGAGCGTCGCCGTGGAGACGGTCTTCAGCGTCGCGCGGGTCGTGTCGGAAAGCGGCATCACGATCCTCCTCAATAGATGACCGGCTCATCGACCGGGCGGCCGAAGGACGTCTCGAGGAAGTCGAAGTCGCAGCCCTCGTGCGCCTGGCGGACGTGGCGCGAGAACACCCAGCCGTAGCCGCGCTCGTAGCGCGCCGGCGGCGGCGTCCAGGCCGCTCGGCGGGCATCGAGCTCCGCGTCAGAGACCTCGAGCCGGATCGACCGCGCGGGCACGTCGATCGTCACCACGTCCCCGGTGCGCACGAGCGCGAGCGGCCCGCCGACGAAGCTCTCCGGCGAGACGTGGAGGATGCAGGCGCCGTAGCTCGTGCCGGACATGCGCGCATCCGAGATGCGCACCATGTCGCGCACGCCCTTCTTCACGAGCTTCGTCGGGATCGGCAGCATGCCCCATTCCGGCATGCCGGGCCCGCCCTGCGGGCCGGCGTTACGCAGGATCATGACGTGGTCGGCGGTGACGTCGAGGCTCTCGTCGTCCACCGCCGCCTTCATCGACGGGTAGTCGTCGAAGACGAGCGCGGGGCCGGAATGGCGCAGGAAGCGCTGCTCGCAGGCGGAGGGCTTGATCACGCAGCCCTCCGGCGCGAGGTTGCCGCGTAGCACCGCGAGCGCGCCCTCGGCGTAGACCGGGTCGGCGAGCGGGCGGATGACGTCGTCGTCGTAGACTTCCGCGCCCTCGAGGTTCTCTCCGAGCGTCCGGCCGGTCACCGAGAGGCAGGACAGGTCGAGCAGCGGGGAGAGCCGCGAGAGCAGCCCCCGCAGGCCCCCGGCGTAGAAGAAGTCCTCCATCAGCCAGCGCTCGCCCGAGGGGCGGATATTGGCGAGCACCGGCACCTCCCGGCTCGCCCGGTCGAAATCGTCGAGGCCGATCTCGACGCCCGCGCGGCGCGCCATGGCGATCAAATGGATGATGGCGTTCGTCGAGCAGCCGAGCGCCATCGCCACGGTGATCGCGTTGAGGAAGGCCGGGCGGGTCTGGATGCGGTCGGGCGTCAGGTCCTCCCAGACCATCTCGACGATCCGCCGGCCCGCCGCGGACGCCATGCGGATGTGGTTCGCGTCCGCCGCGGGGATGGAGGAGGCGCCCGGCAGCGTCATGCCGAGCGCGTCGACGAGCGCGGTCATGGTGGAGGCCGTGCCCATCGTCATGCATGTGCCGTAGGAGCGCGCGATGCCGCCCTCGACCGCGAGCCAGTCCGCGTCCGAGATCGTCCCCGCGCGGCGCTCGTCCCAGTACTTCCAGGCGTCGGAGCCCGAGCCGAGCACCTTGCCCTTCCAGTTGCCGCGCAGCATCGGCCCGGCGGGCACGAAGATCGCGGGCACGTTGGCGCTCGTCGCGCCGAGCAGCAGCGCCGGCGTGGTCTTGTCGCAACCGCCCATCAGCACGACGCCGTCGACCGGATGCGAGCGGATCAGCTCCTCCGCCTCCATGGCGAGCATGTTGCGGTAGAGCATCGTGGTGGGCTTGACGTTGGTCTCCGACAGCGACAGCGCGGGCAGCTCGACGGGGTAGCCGCCGGCCTGCAGCACGCCGCGCTTCACGTCCTCGACCCGGTGCTTGAAATGCGCGTGGCAGGCGTTGAGGTCGGACCAGGTGTTGAGGATCGCGACGACGGGGCGCCCGGCCCAGTCGTCGGGCGAGAGCCCCATCTGCATCATCCGCGAGCGATGGGCGAAGCCGCGCAGGTCGTCGGGGGCGAACCAGCGGGCGCTGCGCAGGGTCTCGGGGGGCCTTCTGGCGGTCACGTCGGACGCTCCCATAGGGTTATTCGGCGGGACGGAACGGATTGCTCGCGCCTGTGGAGCGCGCGGGCGCGGGGGCGTCGACGGGCCCGTCCCCGGCAATCACCGCCGGCTCGGCCGGCGTGACGAGGGGCTCCGGCGGCGGCTCGACCTTGCGGGTCCAGATCTGCAGCGCGACGGCGACGGCGCCCATCCCGATGCCGATCGCGTCCGTCCACAGCCCCGGCTTGATCAGCACGAAGGCCGCGCCGACGAGGAGCAGCCGCTGGATCGGCGTCGCGCGCGCGACGAGGAACCCGTGCAGGCCGGCGGCGAGGAAGACCACCCCGATCGTCGCCGTCGCCGTGGTCAGCACGATCGTCGGCCACGGGCCGATCATCAGCAGCGAGGGACCGAAGACGAACATGAACGGGATGACGTAGCCCGTCGCGCCGAGCTTCACCGCCGCGACCGAGGCGGACCAGAGCGGGGCGCCCGAGATGCCGTTCGCCGCATAGACGGCGATCGCCACCGGCGGGGTGATCGCCGAGAGGATCGCGAAGTAGAACACGAACATGTGCGCGCTCTCGACGGGCACGCCGAGGCGCACGAGCGCCGGCACGAGGAGAGACACCTGGATGATGTAGGCCGGCGTCGTGGGCATCCCCATGCCGAGCATGATGCCGGCGACCATCGTCAGGAGCAGCGCCGGGAGCAGCATGTCCTGCGCGGCCGAGATCACGAAGCCGGAGAAGGCGAGGCCCGCGCCGGTGAGCGTGATCACGCCGATCACGATCCCGGCAGCGGCGCAGGCGAGCGCCACCACGAGCGAGCCGACGGCGCCCGCCTCGAGCCCGTCGACGATCATGCGCAGCGACACCGCCTTGCGCGTCGTCTTGCGCAGGAGCGCGGTCGGGATCACCGACAGGATCCCGCACAGGGCGGAGAACGGCGCGCTGTAGCCGGAGAACAGCACGGCGATGATGACGACGAGCGGCAGGAACAGATGTCCGCGCTCGAGCAGGACCTCGGAGAGCTTCGGCAGCTCCTCGCGCGGCAGCCCGCGCATGCCGAGCCGCCGCGCCTCGAAATGGACCGCGGAGAAGACCGCGATGTAGTAGAGGACCGCCGGGATCAGGGCGTAGGTCGCGACCGTGAGGTAGCTCACGCCCATGAACTCGGCCATGACGAAGGCGGCCGCGCCCATGATCGGCGGCATGATCTGCCCGCCCGTCGAGGCCACCGCCTCCACCGCGCCGGCGAAGGGCGCGCGGTAGCCCAGCCGCTTCATCAGGGGGATCGTGAAGGTGCCCGTCGTCATCACGTTGGCGACCGCCGATCCGGAGACCGAGCCGAACAGGCCGCTCGTCACGCAGGCGACCTTCGCCGGGCCGCCGGCCGTGTGGCCCGTCAGGCTGATGGCGAAATCCATGAACAGCTTGCCGGCGCCGGATCGCTCGACCAGGGCGCCGAAGAGGATGAAGAGAACGACGTAAGTAGCGGATACCGCGACGGGAATGCCGAAAATTCCCTCGGTCGTGAGGTACAGCTGCTCGAGCAGGAGGAGCGGCGCCGTGTTCGTCAGCAGCAGCGCGTACCCGAGGAACAGCACCACCGTGATCGGCAGGACGAGCCCCAGCGCCCGCCGCGCGGCCTCGATGACGAGGACCGTCAGCGTCACGCCGAGCACGATGTCGGCAGTCCGCAGGTCGTCGATGTAGATGAACCGCGAGTAGATGTAGTCCTTGACCAGGACGGGATAGGCCGCCGCGGCGAACGAGAGTGCGATCAGCGCCCAGTCCCAGATCCGCGGCCCCTTTCCGCGATCGGCCTCGCGCGCCGGAAGGATCAGGAAGGTGAGGACGAGGGCGAAACCGACGTGGGTCGCCCGCAGCGTAAACGCGTCCGGCGTGCCGAAGAAGCCCACATAGAGGTGATACAGGCTCATCGAGAGCGCGACCGCGAGCGCGAGCGCGCGCACGACACGGACGTAGAGCGAGGTCTGCGACATCGCCGCCTGGCCTTTTCGAATGCTGCGGGCGAGAACGAGGCTCACGCCCGCCGGAGCGCTGCTGCTCCGGCGGGCGCAGGCGAGCGCGCGATCACATCACGCCCTGCTCGCGGTACCAGCGCGCGGCGCCCTCGTGCATCGGCACGCCGATGTCCGCGGCCATCTGCTCGGCCTCGATGCCGCGCATCGCGCCCGCGATCGCCTGCAGGTCGCCGATGTTGGCCATCACGTTGTCGAGCATGCCGTAGACGACGTCCGCCGACAGGTCGCAGCGCGCCACCACATGCGTCGCGTAGCCGATCACCGACACGTCCTCGCCCTGTCCGGGATAGGTCTGCGCGGGAACGGTGAGGCGCTGGAAGCCGGGGTTGCGGGTCTGCATCTCGCTCATCAGCGCGTCGTCGAGCCCCAGCAGGCGGATCTCGGCGGAATTGGCGAGGTCCATCACCGACGAGGCGGGGACGGTGGTGCCGAGCGTCATCGCGTGGGCGTTGTTGTCCTTCATCAGCGAGACGCCGTCGGAATAGGAGACGAAATGGGTCTGCGACAGGTCCTCGTAGCCGATGCCGGCGGCGTCGAGGAGCTCGCGGGTGATCTCCTCCGCGGTGTTGCCCCGCGGCTGGATCGCGACCGACTTGCCGCGCAGGTCGGCGACCGTCTCGATGCCCGAGCTCGCGAGCGCGACGATCTGGAAGTACTGCGGGTAGAGGGTCGCGACGTTGCAGACGTTCGTCGCCGCATCCTCGAAGGCGCCGCGCCCCTCGATCGCGTCCACCGTCGACACGGAATTGGCGAAGGCGATGTCCGCGCGGCCGGTGTCGACGCCCTTGACGTTCGCGACGCCGCCGCCCGGAAGCACCTGGATGGAGACGCCGGGCATCGCGTTCTGGACGATGTTCTGGATCGCGCCCCCGAGCGGATACCATGCGCCGCCCTGCGGTCCGGTCATCATCATGAGGTTCTCGGCTTGCGCCGCGCCGGCGAAACCGGCGGCCCCGACGGTCGCGAGAAGAGCGAGGGTGGTCTTTCTCATGGTCGTTTCCTCCCTGGATACGGCCGCCTCTGACGGACGGCCTCTGGCGATGATCGTGGCCGTCTGCGACGACGACCTATCCGGCTGGGTCCTCCAGCAGGAAAGCCGCCCCACGCTCCGCCGCGATGCCCTCGACGGCCTCGATCAGCGAGCGGGGAAGGGGAATGCCGTCGCGCGTGCGGACCGCGCGCACCGCGTGCTCGGGGTCGCCCGGGGCGAGCACGGCCTCGCAGCCGGCGGCCGGCGGCGTCTCGCGCAGGCAGGCGACGAAGGCGTCGAGGTCGCGCGCGAAGCCGTCGGCGCCCGAGCCGTCGGGATCCGTCTCGTCGGGATCTCGGAAAGCGTCGGGATTCAGCGCGAGGAAGAAGTGCCCGACGTCGTAATGCGGCGCGTCGGCCGCGCGCAACGGCGCGTAGGACGCGCCCGTGAGCAGCGTCGAGAGCACCTCGACCATCGCCGCGAGGCCGTAGCCCTTGTGGCCGCCCATGGCGCGGTCGCCGCCGAGCGGCGTCATCAGCCGGTCGCGCAGCGCCACGTCGGGGTCGTTCTGCGGACGCCCGTCCGCATCGAGCGCCCAGCCGTCGGGCAGGCGCTTGCCCTGCCGCGAGGCGAGCTTCAGCTTGCCGATGGCGATGGTGCTCGTCGCGATGTCGAGGAGGAACGGCTCGCCCGTCGCGCCAGGCGCCGCGAAGGCGATCGGGTTCGTGCCCAGCCGCGGGGCGCGGCCGAAGACCGGGACGATGGAGGCCATGTGCACCGCGCTCGTCGCGAGGCCGATCATCCCCGCCCGCGCAGCCCGCAGCGCATAGACGCCGGCCGCGCCGAAATGGTTGGAATTGCGCACCCCCACCGCGCCGACGCCGAAGGCGCGGGCCTTCTCGATGGCGAGATCCATCGCGCGCAGGGAGGGCGCGTGGCCGAAGCCCCCTCCCCCGTCGACGACGGCGACCGCGCCGAAGCCGCGCGCCACGCTCAACCGAGCGTCGCGCACGATCTTGCCCTCGCCGACGAGCTCCTCGTAGAGCTGGACCAGCGTGACGCCGTGGCTGTCGATGCCCATGAGATCGGCCTCGACGAGCACCTCGGCGCTGGCCTGCGCATGGTCGGGACCGGACCAGGCCGCAAACAGCGCTTCCAGCTGGAGGCGCAAGCGCTCCGCGGAGACCGTGAGGTCCCCGGCCGGCCCGGCATGCGCGATCGATCCCGCGGCTGATGCCCCGGCGCCCGAACTCATGCGACGTCTCCGTTCCCTGTTCCGCGCCGTTTTCCGGCGTCGCTTCCGAGAGGTTCGCCGGGGGGCGCGAACCTGTCAAGTTGAAAGACAACTTGTCGGAGCGCGTCGTCCCGGTATGGTCTTCGCGCACGGGATCGGAGACGATGGGCGCGAGCGGGGCGAGAGCGGTGGACGGCGGAGAGAACCGGGGAACGGCGCCGGACGAGGCGGGCGCGGGCGCGGAACCCGCGTTCTTCGCGCCCTACCGACAGGACCGCCTGCCCGACCAGGTCTACGAGCAGATCCTGCTCCAGCTCGGCGCCGGCCGGCTCGGCCCCGGCGATCGGCTGCCGTCGGAGACGAGCCTCGCACGCGCCTTCGGAGTCTCGCGGCCGATCGTGCGCACGGCGCTCGCGCGCCTGCGCGCCGACGGGCTGATCGCGTCGCGCCAGGGCGCCGGCAGCTTCGTGGTGCGCACGCTCTCGCCGGATTTCGTCGCGCAGGCGCCGAGCGGCAGCATCGCCGAGCTGCTTCGCTGCTACGAGATGCGCGTCGCGCTCGAGGGCGAGGCCGCCTTCCTCGCCGCCGAGCGTCGCACCGCGCGCGATCTCGCCGCCATCGAGGAGCAGGCGGCGCGGCTCGAGCGGGAGTTCGACGGCCCGGATTCGGGTGCTGCCGCCGACGTCGCCTTCCACCGCGCCATCGCCACCGCGACGCAGAACCACCTGTTCTCGCGCACGATGGAGATGCTGCGCTGGCCGCTGCGCGACGGCATCGCCACCGCGCGCCGGCTCGCCCAGAAGAGCGCCGCCCTGCGCCTGCCGGTCGTGCTCGACGAGCACGCCGCGGTGCTCGACGCGATCCGCGCTGGTGACGGCGCCCGCGCCCGCGAGGCGATGCGCACGCACATTTCCCGCTCGCGCGACCGGATGCTGGGGTTCCAGCTCTGACGATTCATCGAGGACAGGCCATGATCGATCTCTACACCTGGACGACCCCCAACGGCCGCAAGGTCTCCATCGCGCTGGAGGAGCTCGGCCTGCCCTACCGCCCCATCGCGGTCGACATCGGCAAGGGCGAGCAGCACGCCCCCGACTTCCTGCAAGTAAGCCCCAACAACAAGATCCCGGCGATCGTCGATCACGACACCGGCCAGACGCTGATGGAATCGGGCGCGATCCTCATCTACCTCGCCGAGAAGACCGGCCGGCTGATGCCGACCTCCGGCGAAGGGCGCTACCGCGTGCTGGAATGGCTGATGTGGCAGATGGGCGGCGCGGGGCCGATGCTCGGCCAGGTCCATCACTTCCTGCGCTTCAACAAGGGCGCCGCGCCCTACGCCGAGACGCGCTTCTCCGACGAGGCCAAGCGCCTCTACGGCGTGCTCGACCGCCGGCTGGCGGAGGCCGAGTACGTCGCGGGGGAGTATTCCATCGCCGACATCGCGCTGTGGCCCTGGATCTCGCGCTACGAATGGCAGGAGATCGACCTCTCCGCCTTCCCGAACGTGCGACGCTGGTACCGCGCGATCGCCGCGCGCCCGGCGGTGCAGGCGGGCTACCACGTGCCGAAGGCGATGGGCGAGATCCCGGTGGGCTGAGCGGGGCGCGAGAGCCTCCTCTATCCCCCGTTGCTAGACGATACAGACGTCTCCTGCGGCAGCGGCGCTCACTGCGTGGTCGCGAGCCGCGATTTCCTTCCCTGTAGGGGAAGGTGGATCGGCGCGAAGCGCCGAGACGGATGGGGCACGCCGAAGGCGTGTTCGGCGAAGCCGAAGCGGACGGCGGCGGGCGTGCCGGAGAGGGTGTGCCCGTCCCCGTTTCCGCTTCGCGGAACGCATCGCTTCGCTCCGCGCCCCATCCGTCTCGGCTTCGCCGAGCCACCTTCCCCTACAGGGAAGGAGAGCAGCCGAGGCCGCTCGCCAAGAGCCTCCGACGATGCAGCCGCGCTCTACGCCCGCGCCCCGGCCTTGAGCAGCGTGTAGTCGATCGCGTCGACCAGCGCCTCGAAGGAGGCGTCGATGATGTTCGGCGACACCCCCACCGTGGTGAAGCGCGCGCCGTCGCCGTCGCGGAATTCCACCAGCACGCGGGTGGCGGCGTCGGTGCCGCCCTGGAAGATGCGCACCTTGAAGTCGATCAGCTCGAGGCCGGCGATCGGCTCCTGGTAGCGGCCGAGGTCCTTGCGGAGCGCCACGTCGAGCGCGTTGACCGGGCCGTTGCCCTCCGCGGCCGAGATCAGCACCTCGTCGCCCACCCGCACCTTGACGATGGCCTCCGCCACCGTGGTGATCTCGCCCCGGGCGTTGAAGCGGCGCTCGACGTTGACCGAGTAGCGCTCGACCTCGAAGAAGCCCGGCACCTCGCCCATCACCCGCTTCACCAGCAGGTAGAACGACGCGTCCGCGCCCTCGTAGGCGTAGCCGAGCGCCTCCTTCTGCTTGACGACTTCCAGCATGCGGTTGAGCCGCGGGTCGTCGCGGCCGAGGTCGACGCCGATGCGCTCGAGCTCCGCACGCAAGTTCGACTTGCCGCCCTGGTCGGAGACCAGCACCCGGCGCAGGTTGCCCACCCGCTCCGGCTCGACGTGCTCGTAGGTCTTCGGGTCCTTCAGCACCGCGGAGGCGTGGATGCCGGCCTTGGTGGCGAAGGCGCTCGCGCCGACATACGGCGCGTGGCGGTTCGGCTGGCGGTTGAGCAATTCGTCGATCGCCCGAGACACCGGGGTGAGCCGCGCCAGCGCCTCGGGCGAGACGCCGGTGGCGTAGCGCCCGGCGAAATGCGGCTTCAGGGCCAGCGTGCCGATCAGCGTGACGAGGTTGGCGTTGCCGCAGCGCTCGCCGAGCCCGTTCAGCGTCCCCTGGATCTGCCGCGCGCCCGCCTCGATGGCGGCGAGCGAGTTGGCGACGGCGCAGCCGCAATCGTCGTGGGCGTGGATGCCGAGGTTCTCGCCCGGCACGATCTGCGCCACCCGCGCGACGATGTCGGAAACCTCGCCCGGCACCGTCCCGCCGTTCGTGTCGCACAGCACGACCCAGCGCGCGCCGGCTTCGTACGCCGTGCGGGCGCAGGCGAGCGCGTAGTCGGGGTTGGCCTTGAAGCCGTCGAAGAAATGCTCGCAATCGACCATCGCCTCGCGCCCGCGGGCGACCGCGGCGGCGACGCTCTCGCGGATCGAGGCGAGGTTCTCCTCGGGCTCGATCTCGAGCGCGACGCGCACGTGGTAGTCCCAGGCCTTGGCGACGAAGCAGATCGCGTCGCACTCGGCGTCGAGCAGCGCCGCGACGCCGGGATCGTTCGCCGCCGAGCGGCCGGCGCGCTTGGTCATGCCGAAGGCGGTGAAGCGGGCGCGCTCGGTGCGCTTCTCGCGGAAGAACTCGGTGTCGAGCGGGTTCGCGCCGGGGTAGCCGCCCTCGACGTAGTCGATGCCGAGCGCGTCGAGGTGGCGGGCGATGGCGATCTTGTCGGCGAGGGAGAAGTCGACGCCCGTGGTCTGGGCGCCGTCGCGCAGCGTCGTGTCGAACAGGTGGATGCGCGCGCTCATCGGCTCGTCCCTTCGCCGCCGGCGGGCGGCTCCAACGTCTTGATCATGGTGGTGTTGGCGAGCCATTGGCCCGCGCGATGCACGGTGGTGCGTTGCTGCGGCTCGTAGCCCCGGTCCATGAAGAAGGGCAGGGCGGTCTCGGAGGCCTCGACGGAGACCTTGCGCGTCCCGCGCGCGGCGGCGAGCCGCTCCAGCGCGTCGACGAGCGTGGTCGCGACGCCGCGCCCGGCCATGTCGGGGGCGACGTAGAGCATGTCGACGACCTCGTTCTTCTCGAGCGCCGCGAAGCCGACCACCTCGCCCTCGTCGGTCGCCACCAGGGTCAGCGACTTTGCCAGCCGCGCGGCGAAGGCCTCGGGATCATCCGCCGCGGAGGACCACGCCTCCTGCTGGCCGACGTCGTAGTCCTCGCCGGTGAGCTGCTCGATCGCGTCGCGGAAGATCTCCGCGCAGGCCTGCGCGTCCCCGGGGAGGTACGGGCGCAGCGCGACGGGGGGCGGGCGGGTCATGAGCGGCGCTCCGATGTCGGCGCGGCCCGCCCTGCCGAGGATCGACGAGAACCTTCTCCTTCCCTGTAGGGGAAGGTGGCTCGGCGAAGCCGAGACGGATGGGGCGCGCCGCAGGCGCGTTCGGCGAAGCCGAAACAATGCAGGGCTTCACGGCGCAGTGGAGCCCGATTTCCGCTGCGCGGAACACGCCTTCGGCGTGCCCCATCCGTCCCGCCGCTTCGCGTCGGGCCACCTTCCCCTACAGGGAAGGAGAGCGGTGGCCGGCGTCCAGGGGAAGAGCGAGACGAACGCTCCCCGCCCAGTGCTGCGACCGACGCAGACCGTTGCGTGAAGCGACCGGCCTCTTTCCGGCAGAGAGAGGGAAACGCGCGTGCGGTCTCGACGAGCCTCATCGCGAGACCTCCCAGGTCGTGCCCTCCTTGGAGTCCTTCACCGTCACGCCCATCCCGGCCAGCACGTCGCGCAGGCGGTCGCTCTCGGCCCAGTTCTTCGCCGCGCGGGCGGCGGTGCGCTCGGCGACGAGCGCCTCGACGGCCGCGACGTCGATCTCGGCGCTGGAGCGGGCGAGGGCCGTGGGGTCGCCGGAGAAGCCCATCAGCGCGAGCGCAGCGCGTCGCGCGCCCGGCTCGGCGTGGTGGAGCGCGGCGATCGCGGCGGGCGTGTTGAGGTCGTCGCACAGCGCCGCGACGACGGCCGGATCCGGCGCGGCGTCGGGCGCGCCCGCCTCGCCGTACCAGCGATGCAGGTTGCGCTCGGCCTCCTCCAGCGCCCGGCTCGTCCAGTCGATCGGCTGGCGGTAGTGGGTCTTGAGCATCGCGAGGCGCGCCACCTCGCCCGGCCAGTCCGCCAGGACGTCCGCGATCGTCACGAAATTCCCCAGCGACTTCGACATCTTCTCTCCCTCCACCTGGAGAAAGCCGTTGTGCATCCACACGTTGGCCATGCGCGGTATGCCGAAGACGCAGCAGGTCTGGGCGATCTCGTTCTCGTGGTGGGGGAACACGAGGTCGATGCCGCCGCCGTGGATGTCGAAGATCTCACCCTCGGGGTCGGTGCACGAGAGCCTGCCGGCGAAGGCGCGCACGAGGTGCTTCCACGCCATGGCCGAGCACTCGATGTGCCAGCCCGGCCGCCCCAGGCCCTCGATCCCCGCGGGCGACGGCCAGCCCGGCTCGCCGGGGGAGGAGGGCTTCCAGAGCACGAAATCCATCTCGTCGCGCTTGTAGGAGGCGACGTCGACGCGTGCGCCCGCCAGCATCTCGTCGAGCGAGCGCCGCGCGAGCGCGCCGTAGCGCGGCGCGCCGGGAAGCCGCTCCATCGCCGAGACCGAGAACAGCACGTGCCCGTCCGCCACGTAGGCGACGCCGCGGGCGACGAGCCGGTCGATCAGGTCGCGCATCTCCTCGATGTGCTCGGTGGCGCGCGGCTCGACGGTCGGCGGCAGGTTGCCGAGCGCGAGCGAATCCGCCTTGAACCGCGCCTCGGTGCCCTCGGTGACGCGCCGGATGGCCTCGTTCAGCGGCAGGCCGGGGAAGTCGCGCGCGGCGCGGGCGTTGATCTTGTCGTCGACGTCCGTGATGTTGCGCACGTAGGTGACGTGCGCCGCACCGTGGAGATGCCGCAGCAGCCGGAACAGCACGTCGAAGACGATCAGCGGTCGGGCGTTGCCGATGTGCGCGTAATCGTAGACGGTGGGGCCGCAGACGTACAACCTCACGTGCGCCGGGTCGATCGCCCGGAAGGGCGCCTTCTCGCGCGTGAGCGTGTTGTACAGCACGAGCCCGTTTCCGGCCCCGCGTTCCGCGACGTGTTCGGTCATGCGACCTCCTCCCGCGCCCGCCGGCTCTCAGGAGATGTCATGTGTCGGATGAGGACGTGACGGCTCCGGCCAGCGGGTGAGCGCTAGCGACAAATGGAAATGGCGATGGTGCGCGCCGTCTGCATGAACACTGATTGCCTTTTTCGGAGAAATCAGTCAAGACGCCGCCGCCGCCGATCCGGAACACCGACGCTCCGAGGTTCTTAACGAATCGCAAAGAGCGCTGCGCTAATGGTAGCGGCATCGTGTCGAACGTGGATCGGATGGTCGTCGAATGCGTCGCGTAGCTGCTCTCCTCGCGTTCGTGGCGCTCGGCGCCGCGCTGTCGCTATCCTTCATGCTCCTGCCCACCGACGCGTCGCGGGCCGCCGCGGAGTCCGGCGAGTTCCTCGTGCCGGCGGTCGACGGATACGGCGCCACGAACTGCCTCGCCGCGGGCGAGGAATGCGGCGCGGTGATCGCGAAATCCTGGTGCGAGGCCCACGGCTTCACCCAGGCGGTGCGCTTCGGCCCGGTCGACGGCGGGGACGTGGCGATCTCCTGCCGGCGCTGAGCCCGGATGCGCGAAGGGCGGAACGCGCGTCGCGTCCCGCCCTCCCTCTCCAAACCGACTGTCGGCTACGGGCCGGATCGGCTGCTCACTGCGGCTCGACGCCCGCCGCGTCGATGATCGCCTTCCAGGTCGCCATCTCCTGCTCGTGATACGGCCGGAAGTCGTCCGGCGTGCGCACGTCGAGCGTGAAGCCCAGCGCGCCGATCTTCTCGGCCACCGCCGGCTCCGCGAGCGAGGCGAGGATCGCGTCCGACAGGGTCGTGCGCGCCTCGTCGGGGATGCCTGCGGGGGCGAAGAAGGCCGCCCAGGAGGCCGCGTCCGCGCCCTCGACGCCCTGCTCCGACAGCGTCGGCACCTCTGGGAGGTTGGGGTTGCGCTGCGGGCTCGCGACCGCCATCGCCCGGATCGCCCCGCCCTGGATCTGGCCCAGCACCGAAGGCAGCGTCGAGTTCGAGACGTCGATGCGGCCGGCGACGAGCTCCTGCACCAGCGGCGCCGCGCCGGCGAAGGGGATGTGCGTCATCTCGGTGCCCGTACGCTCGAGGAACAGCTCGAACGACAGGTGCGAGCCCGAGCCGATGCCGGTCGAGCCGTAGTTCATCGCCTCCGGATCGGCCTTGGCCATGGCGATCAGGTCCTGCATGCCCTGCGCTTCGAGGTCGTTGCGGACCACGTAGACGTGCTCGAAGGCACCGATGCCGGCGAGCGGCACGAAGTCCTCCAGCGCGTCGTAGCCCGGATCGCGCAGGAGATACATGTTGTTGCCGTGCGTCTGGTTGTTGCCGAGCACGAAGGTGTAGCCGTCGGCCTCGCCGGTCGCGACCGAGCGCGTGCCGATGGAGCCCGATGCGCCGGCCTCGTTCCTCACGACTACGTTCTGGCCGAGCTTCGAGGACAGGTCCTCGGCCACGATGCGACCGATGGCGTCGGTGGGCCCGCCCGGCGGATAGGTGACGACGAGCGTCACCGGGCGGTCGGGATAGGATTGCGCGGCTGCTGGCGCGGTGAAGGCGGTCGCGGCGAGAAGGCCGAGAGCGAGGGCGGTCGCCTGGCGGCGGTCGATCATCGTGTGTTTCCTCCATGTGGGGACGGGCGCGAGCCTGCGCGCTGTCCTCTTGCTTGCGGGCAAGCGCGGCTCTACCGTCCGCGCCGCCGTACGGCTCCATCTCTAACCGTCTCGCCAGGAGTTTCCCATGGGCTTTTTGTCCGACGCCCTCTCGCGCATCAAGCCTTCGGCGACGATCGTGATCACGCAGAAGGCGCGCGAGCTGCGCGCGGCCGGTCGCGACGTGATCAGCCTGTCGGTCGGCGAGCCGGATTTCGACACGCCCGAGAACATCAAGGAGGCGGCCATCGCCGCCATCCGCCGGGGCGAGACGAAGTACCCGCCGGTGTCGGGCATCCCGCAGCTGCGCGAGGCGATCGCGAGGAAGTTCGCCCGGGAGAACGGCCTCTCCTACGAGCCCAGGCAGACCATCGTCGGCACCGGCGGCAAGCAGGTGATCTACAACGCCATGCTCGCGACCCTGAACCCCGGCGACGAGGTGGTGATCCCGCGGCCCTACTGGGTGTCCTACCCGGAGATGGTCGCCCTGTGCGGCGGCACGCCGGTCTTCGTCGACACCTCGATCGAGGCCGCCTTCAAGCTCCAGGCGAAGGATCTCGATGCGGCGATCACGCCCAAGACCAAGTGGGTGCTGCTGAACTCGCCCTCGAACCCCTCGGGCGCCGCCTACGCGCGCAGCGAGATGAAGGCGCTCACCGACGTGCTGATGAAGCACCCCCACGTCTGGGTGCTGACCGACGACATGTACGAGCACCTGGTCTACGGCGATTTCGAGTTCGTCACCCCGGCGCAGGTCGAGCCCGGCCTCTACGAGCGCACGCTGACCATGAACGGCGTCTCGAAGGCCTACGCCATGACCGGCTGGCGCATCGGCTACGCGGCGGGCCCCGAGCACCTGATCAAGGCGATGGACTTCGTCCAGGGCCAGCAGACGTCCGGCGCGGCCACGATCTCGCAATGGGCGGCGGTCGAGGCGCTCGACGGGCCGCAGGACCACCTGGTGGAGTTCCGCAAGGCCTTCGAGGCGCGCCGGTCGCTGGTGGTGGGCATGCTCAACCAGACGAGCCTGCTCGAGTGCCCGATGCCGGAGGGCGCGTTCTACGTCTATCCGAGCTGCAAGAAGGCCATCGGCCGCAAGACGCCCGACGGCAAGGTGATCGAGACCGACGAGGATTTCGTCACGGCGCTGCTGGAATCGGAGGGCGTCGCGGCGGTGCACGGCTCGGCCTTCGGTCTCGGCCCCAACTTCCGCATCTCCTACGCGACCTCGAACGCGCTGCTCGAGGACGCCTGCACCCGCATCCAGCGCTTCTGCAACAGCTTGAGCTGAGCAGATCGTGAGCGAGCCCCACGCGCCGCTCGTCGGCCCCGTCGCCACGTCGGACGACGGCGCGCGCGCCGCGCTCGCCTGGAGCCCGTTGGCGCTGGCGGCCCTGGCGACACTCGCGGCGGCGCTCGCGGGCGTGCATTCGCGCGGGCTGATCGGGACGGCTCTGGAGCCGTGGGCGTTCGGCTATTTCGTCGAGCGCTTTCCGCTGTTCGCCGCGATGCTCGTCTACGGCGCGGCGCGGGTGATTCTCGTCGCGCTGATCCCGCCGGGTGCGAGCCGCTTCGCGCGCCTCGCGCTGCTCCCCGTGGCGCTCGCGATCCTGCTCCTGCCGGCGCTCTATCCCACCTTCGGCGGCGTGGTGATCCGCGCCGCCTACTTCACCGGCGGCATGGCCTTCCTGCAGGACGCGCCCCTCGTCGCGGCCTGGCCCGTGGGGGCCTTCGTCTCGGCGAGTGTCTTCGCCGCGACGCTGGGGCTCGCGGCGGTGCTCGCACGGCTGGCGCCGGATCCCTCCTGGCGGGCCGCCGGCCGCGCCCTGGCGCGGCTCGTCGCCCTCTGGTTCGCCGCGCTCGTCGTCGCCGCGCCCGCGGCGCTCGGGCTTCCCCTGCTGGGCGAATGGCCGATCTGGCCGATGACGCCGGGAGAGAGCCTCGCAGCGACCGCCCTCGTCCTCCTCGCGCTCGCCCCGCACGCCTGGCTCGTGAGCCGCGGGGGCCGGTGATGCGGCCGTCGCCCCGCTGGCCACGCGCATCGTGACATGCGCGACCGAGCTCCCCGTTCTCCTTCCCTGTAGGGGAAGGTGGCTCGGCGAAGCCGAGACGGATGGGGCGCGCGGAACGCGCGTTCGGCGAAGCCGAAACGGTGCAGGGCCGGACGGCGCGAGTTCGAACGAGGCGGTGGAGCCCGATTTCCGCTTCGCGGAACACGCCTCCGGCGTGCCCCATCCGTCCCGCCGCTTCGCGTCGGTCCACCTTCCCCTACAGGGAAGGAAAGAGAGGGGAGACCGTCGCGGCCCAATCGATCGACCGCGACGGCGCCTCAAAGCCCCTGCTGCGTCACGAACTTCGTCGTCACGTAGGCGTCCAGCCCCTCGATGCCGCCCTCCGAGCCGTAGCCGGAATCCTTCATGCCGCCGAAGGGGGTCTCCGGCAGGGCGATGCCGTGGTGGTTGATCGAGACCATGCCGCTCTCGATGCGCGCGGCGAGCGCCGAGGCGCGCTGCGCCGAGGTGGTGTAGGCGTAGGCGGCGAGGCCGTAGGCGAGGCGGTTGGCTTCCTCGAAGGCCTCCTCGTCGTCCGAGAAGCGGCTGATCGCGGCGATCGGCCCGAAGGGCTCCTCGTTCATGATGCGCGCGTCCTTCGGCACGTCGGTGAACACCGTCGGCTCGAAGAAGAAGCCCTGGTTGCCGATGCGCTTGCCGCCGGTGCGCAGGCTCGCGCCCTTGTCCACCGCGTCCGCCACCATGGTCTCCATCGCCTCGATGCGCCGCGCGTGCATCAGCGGGCCCATCTTGGTCTCGGGATCGAGCCCGTTGCCGACCTTCAGGTTCTTCGAGATGTCGACGAAGCCGTCGACGAAGCGGTCGTAGATCGAGTCGTGGACCAGGAACCGGGTCGGCGCGATGCAGACCTGGCCGGCGTTGCGGTACTTGTTTGCGGAGAGGACCGAGAGCGCCTTCTGCACGTCCGCGTCCTGGAAGACGATCGCCGGCGCGTGGCCGCCGAGCTCCATCGTCACGCGCTTCATGTGCTGGCCCGCGAGCGCGGCGAGGTGCTTGCCCACGGCGGTCGAGCCCGTGAAGGAGATCTTGCGGATCACCGGCGAGGGGATGAGGTATTCCGAGATCTCGGCGGGCACGCCGAAGACGAGCTGGAGCGCGTCGCCCGGCACGCCGGCGTCGAGGAAGCAGCGCACCATCTCCTGGCACGAGGCCGGCGTGTCCTCGGGCCCTTTCAGGATCACCGAGCAGCCCACCGACAGCCCGGCGGCGACCTTGCGGATGGCCTGGTTGATCGGGAAGTTCCAGGGCGTGAAGGCGGCGACCGGTCCGACCGGCTCCTTGATCACGAGCTGGAGCACGTCGCCCGAGCGCGGCGGGATGACCCGGCCGTAGCTGCGCCGACCCTCCTCGGCGAGCCAGTCGCAGGTGTCGGCGGCGCCGTTGGTCTCGATGCGCGCCTCGTAGAGCGGCTTGCCCTGCTCCATCGTCATGATCGTGGCGATGGTCTCGGCGCGCGCGCGCAGCAGGTCGGCCGCCTTGCGAAGGGTCTTGTAGCGGTCGAAGGCGCCGACCTTGCGCCAGGCGGCGAAGCCGCGGTCGGCGGCGGCGAGCGCCTCGTCGAGATCGGCCGCGCCCGCCTTGGGAAGCGCGCCGATGGTCTCGCCCGTCGCCGGGTCGATCACGGGCAGCGTCTCGCCGGAGGCGGCCGGGCGCCAGGCTCCGGCGATGTGCAGGGCGAGCTTCGGATAGGCGACGTCGGGCATGGAGCGCTTCCTCTTGTCCTCGGGATCGGTCCGTCTTCGCCCTCGTCTAGCAAACCGCCGCGCGCCGCGCGAGTGGCGGGCGCGCGCAGACGGGTAGACGGTAAGCGCGGATGCGCGGGTGGGCCGCGCTTGCCAGCGTCGTGCGCGCCATGACACAACGCAGGGGACACGGCCGCAGCAGGAGCTTCTTCGCATGACCCGTTCGTTTCAGGGCCCCGGGCGTTCGGCCGTGTTGGGAACCCGCGCCATGATCGCGACCTCGCACCCGATGGCGGCGCTGGCCGGCGTCGAGGCGATGAAGCGGGGCGGGTCCGCCGCCGATGCGGCGCTCGCCGCCTCCGCCATGCTCTGCGTGGTCGAGCCGCACATGACCGGTATAGGCGGGGACTGCTTCGCCATCGTCGCCGCGCCCGGCGTGGCGGCGCGCGCCCTGATGGCGTCGGGCCCGTCTCCCGCGGGCGTCGACCGCGAGGCCCTCGTCGCCGCCGGCATGAGCGAGCTCTCCGACGACACGCCCCATTCCGTCAACGTGCCGGGCGCCGTCGACGGCTGGGTGAAGCTCCACGCCGCCCACGGAAAGCTTCCCTTCGCCGACCTGATGGAGCCGGCCGCCCGGGTCGCGGAAGCCGGCTACGCCGTCGCGCCGCGCGTCGCCTACGACTGGGCGACCCACGCGCCGCGCCTCGCGCGCCGGCCGGAGACGGCGGCGATGTTCCTGCGGGACGGCGAGGCGCTGCGCGTCGGCGACGTGCATCGCCAGCCCGCGCTCGGCGAGACCCTGCGCGCAATCGGCCGCAAGGGCCGGGCCGGCTTCTACGAGGGCGCGGTCGCGCAGGACATGGTGGCGAGCCTGCGCGCCATGGGCGGCACGCACACGCTCGACGACTTCGCCGCCTACGAGGCGCAGTGGGCGGAGCCGATCCGCGCGCAGTATGCCGGGGTGGAGATCGTCGAGACGCCGCCCAACGGGCAGGGGGCGACGGCCTTCCTGATTCTCAAGGCGCTCGAGACCTGGGACGTCTGGCGCGCCGCGCCGGGCCCCGAGCGGATGCGCCTCTACGTCGAGGCGACCCGCGCCGCCTACCGCCTGCGCGACCGCGCGATCACCGACCCGGCGGCGATGACGATCGGGCTCGAGACGTTCCTCTCGGACGCCGCCGTCGCCTACGTGCGCGCCGCGGCGGTCGATCCCGGCGCGGGAACCGGCGTCGCGCACGCCCGGCGCGATCTCGGCCGGGTGCCTTGGGAGACGGACACGATCACCGTCACCGTGGTCGACGAGGACGGCCTCGTGGTCTCCTTCATCAACTCGCTGTTCTTCAACTTCGGCTCGACCCTGGTCGCGCCGACGAGCGGCGTGCTGTTCCACTGCCGTGGCGCGAGCTTCTCGCTCGAGGCGGATCATCCCAACGCGCTCGCACCCGGCAAGCGCACCATGCACACGATCATCCCGGGCCTCGTCGAGAAGGACGGCGCGCCGCTGATGCCGTTCGGCGTCATGGGCGGGCAGTACCAGGCCGCCGGCCACGCGCACCTGCTGTCGCGGGTGTTCGAGGAGGGCATGGAGCTCCAGGACGCGCTCGACGCGCCCCGCGCCTTCGGCTACGGGGCCGCGACGGAGGTGGAGGAGGGGATCGACGCCGAGACCCGCGCCCACCTCGCCGCGCACGGCTGCCTGCTCGCGCCCGCACCCTCGCCGATCGGCGGCGCCCAGGCGGTGCTGATCGACCGCGCGCGGGGCGTCCTCGTCGGCGCGTCGGACCCGCGCAAGGACGGGTGCGCCCTGGGCTATTGAACCGCACGTTTTCGATGCGTGTGGCGCGTGACAGCGCCCGCGCGGTTTCCTAAGTTCGGTGACATGACCAGCGATGCTTCCCCCGGCGCGCATGCGCACCACGATCACGAACACGATCACCACCACCACGGCCACAGCCACCTGACGCCGATCGAGGCGCGGGTGAGGGCGCTCGAATCGCTGCTCGTCGAGAAGGGCTACGTCGATCCCGCCGCGATCGACGCGCTGATCGACACCTACGAGACCAAGGTCGGGCCGCGCAACGGCGCCGCCGTGGTGGCCAAGGCCTGGAGCGATCCGGACTTCCGCGCGGCCCTCGCCGCCGACGCGACCGCGGCGATCGCCGGGCTCGGCTTCATCGGCCGGCAGGGCGAGCACATGGTGGCGGTGTTCAACACGCCGCAGGAGCATAACCTCGTCGTCTGCACGCTGTGCTCCTGCTATCCCTGGCCGGTGCTCGGCCTGCCGCCGACCTGGTACAAGTCCGCGCCCTACCGCTCCCGCGCGGTGATGGAGCCCCGCGCGGTGCTCGCCGAGTTCGGCGTCGTCCTGCCGGAGAGCACGAGCCTCGGGGTCTGGGATTCGACCGCGGAAGTGCGCTACCTCGTCGTGCCGATGCGCCCCGAGGGGACCGAGGGCTGGGACGAGGCGCGGCTCGCGGACCTCGTCACCCGTGATTCGATGATCGGCACGGGCCTCGCCCGCGCTCCGGAGGCGGCGCGATGAACGGCGGGCAGGATCTCGGCGGCATGCAGGGCTTCGGCCCGATCGCGCCGGAGGCGGACGAGCCGCTCTTCCATGCGCCCTGGGAGCGGCGCGCCTTCGGGCTCACGCTCGCCATGGGCGCCACCGGTTCCTGGACGCTCGACACCTCGCGCCACGCCCGCGAGAGCCTGCCGCCGGCGGAATACCTCGCCTCGAGCTACTACGAGATCTGGACGAAGGGCCTGGAGCGGCTCCTCCTCGCCGCCGGCCTCGTTGGCGCCGACGAGCTCGCCGCCGGCCGCGCGCTGCACCCGCCCGCCACGCTCGCGCGCGTCCTCACGGCGCAGGCCGTGCCCGCCGCGCTCGCCCGCGGAGGCCCGACCGACAGGCCGGAGGAGGCGCCGCCGCGCTTTCGCAGAGGCGACCGCGTGCGCACTCGGCTGATCAACCCGAAGGGCCATACCCGCCTGCCCCGCTACGCCCGCGGCAAGGTCGGCGAGATCGTCCGCCGCCACGGCGCCCACGTCTTCCCCGACACCAACGCGCATGGCGCCGGCGAGGCGCCGCAGCATCTCTACACGGTGCGCTTCACCGGCACGGAGCTCTGGGGGGAGGGGGCCGACCCGACGCTCACGGTCTCGATCGACGCGTTCGACAGCTACCTCGAGTACGACTTCATCCGACCGACGCCCCTGTGACATGACGCAGCCCGACAGCTCCGCGCCCGTTCCTCACGCCTGCGACGACGTGCTCGCCGCCGCCGCCCGCGCCGACGCGCCGATCCCGTTCGGCGAGGACGGCCCGGTCTTCGCCGAGCCGGCCTTCGCCGAACCTTGGGAGGCGCAGGCCTTCGCGCTGACGGTGGCGCTGCACGGCCGCGGGCTCTTCGCCTGGAGCGAGTGGGCGCAGGCGCTCTCGTGGGCCATCCGCACGTCCGAGGCGGCCGGCGACGGCGCCGGGTACTACGAGCACTGGCTCGCGGCGCTCGAGGCGCTCCTCGCCGAGAAGGGGCTGGCTGCGCCCGACGCCGTGTCGGCCCGTGCCGACGCCTGGCGCCGCGCCGCCGAGGCGACGCCCCACGGCGCGCCGATCCGGCTCGAGAACGACCCGCTGCATCCGCGCTGACCCGCGCCGCTCCAGCCCCGCGCAAGCCAGGCCGCCCATCCTCGCCCCCGGTGATCCATGGTGGCGAGGAGGCCCGCATGCTGGCGACGGCTCTGTCCTACAAGCTCGTGGCGAGCGACATCTCGCGCACGCTCGCCCGCGTCGCCGACACGCCGCAGGCGGCGCGCGAGATCGCCTACTACAAGGAGAACATCGGCACGGTGAAGTCGATCGACGACTTCCTGAAGGACGACCGGCTGTTCGCCTTCGCCATGAAAGCCCACGGCCTCTCCGACATGACCTACGCCAAGGGTTTCATGAGGAAGGCGCTGGAGGAGGGCATCGATTCCCGCGACGCCTTCGCCTCGAAGCTGGTGGACAAGCGCTACCGCGATTTCGTCGAGGCCTTCAACTTCGAGCGACACGGCGCGGCGGCGACATTGTTCACGCGCGCCGTGCAGGGCACCGTCGACAAGTACGTGCGCATGACTCTCGAGGAGAGCGAGGGCGCCAAGAACGAGGGCGTGCGGCTGGCGCTCTACTTCGAGCGCAAGGCGCCCGGCCTGAAGAACCCCTACGAGATCCTCGCCGATCCGGCGCTCGCGAAGGTGGTGCGCACGGCGCTCGCGTTGCCCGACTCGATCCAGAGCGCAGACATCGACCGGCAGGCGCGCCTGATCGAGAGCCGGGTGAAGCTCGAGGACTTTCAGGACCCGGCGAAGCTGGCCGAGTTCCTGGAGCGCTTCACCGGCCTGTGGGACGCCTTCAACCCGGCGGCGGCGCCGAGCGTGCCCAACATCCTCATCGGCCAGCCGGTCACCGCCCAGATCGGGGCGGACGTGCTGATGAGCCTGCAGTCCATCCGCTTCGGCCGTTGACACGAGGACGAGAGATCCGCGCATGCAGCCTTCCATCTACGTCGCCCTCTCCGGCCAGGTGGCGCTCGAGCGCCGCATGGAGACGATCGCCCGCAACGTCGCCAACATGAACACGGTCGGCTACCGTGCCGACGAGGTGACCTTCGAGCAGCTCCTGTCGAGCGCCGGCAAGGACCCGGTCTCCTTCGCGTCGGCGGGCGAGACCTTCGTCTCGCGCAACGCCGGTGGCCTGAGCCAGACCGGCAACCTGCTCGATTTCGCGGTGGACGGGAGCGCCTTCTTCGCCTTCGAGGGGCCCAACGGCCCGGTCTACACCCGCGACGGGCGCTTCACGATCGACCAGAACGGCCAGCTGCTCACCACCACCGGCTACCGCGTCCTCGACGCCGGCCTCGCGCCGATCCAGCTCGATCCCGACGCCGGCCCGCCGGTCGCCTCGCGCGACGGCATGCTCCAGCAGAACGGCGTGCAGGTGGGGGCGCTCGGCCTGTTCGCCATTCCCGAGGCGGCGCGGCTCGCGCGCTTCGAGAATTCCGGCGTCGTGCCCGACCTGCCGGCCGAGCCGGTGCTCGACTTCGTCGGCAACGGCGTCGCGCAGGGCTTCACCGAGGGCGCCAACGTCAACCCGGTGCTGGAGATGACCCGGCTGATCATGGTCTCGCGCGCCTTCGACGGCGTCTCGAAGACGATCGAGCAGGCCGAGCAGGCGCAGTCGAGCGCCATCCGCACCCTGGGCGAGTCGTCCTGATGAGCGAGATCGCCGCTCCGGTCGCGAGCAGCTTGGGCGAGAGCCTGGGCAAGAGCCTGGGAATGGGCGCGGACGTGCACGAGCGGATCGCCCGGCTCGAATCGGCGCGCGACGTGCTGCGCGCGGCGCGCACGCCGCCCACCGCGCTGCCGGTGGAGAACGTGCCCCTGCCGCCCTCCTTCGAGGAGGCGCTGATGGCGCGCGCGGCCCACGCGGCGGCGCACGCGCCGCCACCTCCTCCTCCGCCACCGCCCCCCGAGACCCCGGCCGATCCGTCGATCCGGCTGTGGACGAGCGAGCGCGAGCCGGCGCTCGCCGGCAGCCCCGACGGCCCGCCGGTCGGCGTGCCGGTTCCGCTGCCCGGCGCCGCCGCCGCGCCGCCGGCGGACCCGGGCGCGGATTGGCGGCCCGCGGCCGTCGAGGCGCCGCCCGCGCCGGTCGTCGTCGACCCGCAGGTCCTCGCCGAGGATCCGCGCAGCGTCTTCACGGCCGACGTCATCGAGGCGCTTCGGACGCGCCACCTCGGCGGAGGTCTTCCGAGGGGTGACCTGCCGCTGCGGGCTGCGGATACCCAAACCGAGCCCGGTACCCCGTGAGCCCGCCCCCCGCCACCGCCCTCGATCGTCTCGCCGACGCCGTGACCCGGGCCGCGCGCGAGGCGCCGCTCGTGGCGCAGGGCGGGGTCGTCGCCGCCGTCGCGCCGGGGCACTACCGGGTCGGCGGCCTCTCGCCCTTCCTGAAGCTCGGCGAGCGGGTGCTCATCCCGGGCCCCGGCGAGCCGCAGATCGGCGAGGTGGTGCGCATCGACGCGCAGGGCGCCACGGTGAAACCCTTCGAGGGCGCCATCGACGCGCGGCTCAAGTCCCGCGCCTGGCGGCTGGAGCCGGTGTCGCTGCAGCCCGACCCCTCCTGGAAGGGCCGCGTCGTCGACGCCCTCGCTCGCCCGATCGACGGGCGCGGCCCGCTGCGGCTCGGCGCGGACGTCGTCCACCCGTTCCGCGAGCCGCCGCCGGCGATGCGCCGCGCGCGCGTCGGCAAGCACTTCCGCACCGGGGTGCGCGCCATCGACATGTTCACGCCGCTCTGCGCCGGCCAGCGCATCGGCGTCTTCGCCGGCTCGGGCGTGGGCAAGTCGACGCTGATCTCGATGCTCGCGGCCGCGCAGGCCGTCGACACGGTGGTGATCGCGCTCGTCGGCGAACGGGGCCGCGAGGTGCGCGAGTTCCTGGAGGAGACGCTGGGCGCGAACCGCGACAAGGCGGTGATGGTGGTCTCCACCGGCGACGAGAGCCCGATGATGCGCCGGCTCGCGCCCAACACCGCGATGGCCATCGCCGAGTATTTCCGCGACCGCGGCGAGCACGTGCTGCTGATCTGCGATTCCGTCACCCGCTACGCCCACGCCGCCCGCGACGTGGCGCTCGCGGCGGGCGAGCCCGCGGTCTCGCGCGGCTATCCGCCGAGCGTGTTCTCCGACATGCCGCGGCTGCTCGAGCGCGCCGGGCCCGGCTACGAGGGCTCGGGGATGATCACCGGCGTGTTCTCGGTTCTCGTCGACGGCGACGACCACAACGATCCGGTGGCCGACAACATCCGCGGCACGCTCGACGGCCACATCGTGCTCGAGCGCTGGATCGCCGACCGCGGCCGCTTTCCCGCGATGAACCCGCTCTCCTCGATCTCCCGCCTCGCCCGCCAGGTCTGGCGGCCCGACGAGCAGACGCTCGTGCGCAAGTTCTGCGCGCTCGTCGCCCGCTTCGAGGAGACCCGCGACCTGCGCCTGATGGGCGGCTACCAGGCGGGCGCCGACCCCGACCTCGACCAGGCGGTGGCGATCGTGCCCAAGCTCTACGACGCGCTCCGCCAGGACCCCGCCTCGCCCAAGAGCGAGGACCCGTTCCGGGAGCTGGCGGCGCTGCTGAAGGGGTGAGTACAACTTTTCCTTCCCTGTAGGGGAAGGTGGCTCGGCGAAGCCGAGACGGATGGGGCGCGCGGGACGCGCGTTCGGCGAAGCCGAAACAGTGCAGGGCCGGACGGCTCGAGGGAGCCCGATGTCCGCTGCGCGGACCGCGCCGTCGGCGTGCCCCATCCGTCCCGCCACTTCGCGTCGGGCCGGCTTCTCCTACGGGGAAGGAGAAGGTGTGTCTCGCTCCTCGCGTGGAAGCCGCCAACGCCGCCCCCCTGTCATCCAGGCGTCGCACGCCCCTCCTACCGATGGCCACGCTTGCCTCAGGGAGAGGGACCCCCACGATGACACCCCGCATGCTCACCGGCGCGCTCGTCGCCGCTCTGCTCGCCTCGACCGCGATCCCGGCCGCCGCGCAGAGCTTCGACCGCATCGCCGCCTTCCCGACGCCCGAGAATCTCCCGGCGGACGCCGATCCGCTCACCGAGACCTCGGCGGAGATCATCGCGGCGACCGGCGACGGCATGACGCTCGTCTATTCGGACAGCCCGCTGGGCGCGGTCGGCCTCGTCGACATCACCGATCCGGCGAACCCGCAGGCGCTCGGATCCGTCGCCACCGACGGCGAGCCGACCTCGGTCGCCACGCTGGGGAACACCGTCTTCGTCGCGGTGAACACGTCCGAGAGCTTCGTCGCGCCGTCGGGCCATCTCGCCGTCCTCGACGTCGCGACCCGGGAGCTGACCCGCTCGTGCGACCTCGGCGGCCAGCCCGATTCGACCGCGGTCGCCCCGGACGGCTCCTTCCTCGCCATCGCCATCGAGAACGAGCGCGACGAGGACCTGAACGACGGCGTGATCCCGCAGCTGCCCGCGGGCTATGTCGCGATCATCCCGCTCGTCGAGGGCGCGCCGAACTGCGACGGCATGATCATGGCCGACGTCACCGGCCTCGCGGAGGTGGCGCCCTCCGATCCGGAGCCCGAGTTCGTCGACATCAACGAGGCCGGCGAGATCGTGGTCTCGCTCCAGGAGAACAACCACATCGTCGTGCTGGCCTCGGACGGCTCGGTCGTCTCGCACTTCTCCGCCGGCGCGGTGGACCTCGAGAACGTCGACACCGCGGAGGAGGGTGCGCTCACCTTCGACGGGACGCTCGAGGGCGTCACGCGCGAGCCCGACGCGGTGAAGTGGCTCGGCACGGACCGCATCGTGACCGCCAACGAGGGCGACTACGAGGGCGGCTCGCGCGGCTTCACCATCTTCTCGAAGACGGGCGAGGTGCTCTACGAATCCGGCCTGTCCTTCGAGTACGAGGTGGCGATGATCGGCCACTACCCGGAGCAGCGCTCCGGCAACAAGGGCGTCGAGCCCGAGGGCATGGAGATCGCGACCTTCGGGGACGAGACCTACGTCTTCCTGCTGGCCGAGCGCTCCTCGGTCGTCGGCGTCTACCGCGACACCGGCGCCGAGCCCGAGCTGATGCAGCTGCTGCCGTCGGGCATCGCGCCCGAGGGCGCGGTGGCGATCCCCGAGCGCGGGCTCTTCGTCACCGCCAACGAGGCGGATCTCGGCGAGGACGGCGGGCCGCGCTCACACGTGATGATCTACGCGCTCGGCGACGGCGCGCCCTCCTACCCGACGATCCGCTCGACGCTCGACGATGCCGGCCGGCCGATCGGTTTCGGCGCGCTGTCGGGCCTCGCCGCCGACCCGGAGGTCCCCGGCCGGCTCTATGCGGTCAACGACAGCTTCTACCGCTCGCAACCGACCATCTTTACCATCGACGCCACGCAGACGCCCGCGCAGATCACGAGCGCGCTGCGCATCACCCGCGACGGCATGCCCGCGCAGAAGCTCGACCTCGAGGGCATCGTCGCCATCGAGGGTGGCTTCTGGCTCGCCTCCGAGGGCCGCACCGACCGGCTGATCCCGCACGCGCTCTACCGGGTCGACGCCCGCGGCCGCATCCGCGAGGAGGTGCCGTTCCCGGCCGAGCTGAACGCCGTCGAGCGCCGCTTCGGCGCGGAGGGCGTCACCATGGTGGGCTCGACGCTCTGGATCGCGATCCAGCGCGAGTGGGGCGACGACGAGAAGGGCTTCGTCAAGCTCGTCTCGTACGATACCGAGACCGAGGACTGGGGCGCGGTGCGCTACCCGCTGGAGACCCCCGGCGAGGGCGCCTGGATGGGCCTCTCCGAGATCACCGCCCACGGCGACTTCGTCTACATCGTCGAGCGCGACAACCAGGTCGGGCCCAACGCGGCGGTGAAGGCGCTCTACCGCGTGCCGCTTTCGCAGATGGCCTCCGCTCCGCTCGGCGGCGAGCTGCCGGTCGTGGAGAAGGAGCTCGTTCGCGACTTCATCCCCGATCTCGCGCGGTGGAACGGCTACGTCGTCGACAAGGTCGAGGGCTTCGCCATCGACGCGGCGGGGATCGGCTACGTCGTGACCGACAACGACGGCGTGGACGATTCGTCCGGCGAGACCCTCTTCTGGTCGATCGGCGCGATGTGATCCGCGCGCCGCGCGCCGTCCGACATGCAGCGAAGGGCCCGCTCCGGCGGGCCCTTTCCTTTCGCGTCGGCGCGACGCGGGACATTCCGCCGCCGCAACGGCTGCGCCTCGGGCGCGTTCGCCTCTCCGACACGCGCACGATACGAACGGAGAGACGCGATGAAGCTCGACCTCGAAGGCAAGCTCGCCCTGATCACCGGCGGCGATTCCGGCATGGGGCGGGAGACCGCCCGCTTCCTGCTGGAGGAAGGCGCGTCCGTCGCGCTCTGCGACATCACCCGCGAGGAGCTGGCGAGTGCGGCCGAGGAGCTCTCTTCCCACGGGCGCTGCGCGCCCTTCACCGCCGACCTGACGAAGCTCGCCGAGGTCGAGGGCCTGCGCGAGGCCGTGGAGGAGGCGATGGGCGTCCCCGACATCGTCGTGCACTGCGCCGGCACGACCGGCCCGACGGGCGACTTCCTCGAGATCGACGACGAGGGCTGGATGGAGGTGCTCCAGGTCGACCTGATGAGCGCGGTGCGCGTGTCGCGCGCCTTCATTCCCGGCATGCGCGCCAAGGGCTGGGGGCGGCTGATCCTGATCTCGTCGGAGAACGCCGTGCAGCCCTACCCGGAGGAGACGCCCTACAACGTCGCCAAGGCGGGCGTGAACACGCTGGCCAAGAGCCTGTCGAAGGCCTACGGACCCGACGGCGTTCTGGTCAACGTGGTCTCGCCCGCTTTCGTGGCGACGCCGATGACCGACAAGATGATGCACGAGCGCGCGAAGGAGGAGGGCACCGACTTCGAGGGCGCGGTCGAGGGCTTCCTCCAGGAGAAGCGCCCCGGCATCGCGATGCATCGCCGCGGACGTTCGGAAGAGGTCGCCGCCGTCATCGCCTTCCTCTGCTCGGAACGCGCGAGCTTCGTCGTCGGCGCGAACTGGCGGGTGGACGGGGGCTCGGTGCTCTCCGTGTGAGGGCGCGCCCTCAATCCCCGCACAGCACCCGGCTGTCGAGCGCGTAGAGGCGCTCGCGGCCGGCGACGTGGGCGGTGAAGGGACCTGCGAAGAGCGGCGCGAAGGCGCGGTCGCAGACGTTGAGGCCGCCGGCATAGGCGCCGAAGGCCGGCATCACCAGCCGCGCGCCGTCGGTCGCGAAGCAGCGCGCCCGCACGGCCCGGCCGCGCAGGCGCACCTTCGCCACGGGATGGAGATGCCCGGCGATCTCCGGCGGCGCGCCCGCGCCGGGCTCGTGGCGCAGGCCGACGCCGTCGAGGACGAGCGTGTCCGCCACCGCGCCGCCGATCGTGTCCGGCAGGCGGGCGTCGTGGTTGCCGGTGAGCCAGAGCCAGTCGCGCCCCGCCTGCGCGGCGGCGAGCATCCCGCGCTCCTCGTCGCCCAGCCGGTCCGGACCGCCGACGTCGTGGAAGCTGTCGCCGAGCGCGATCACCCGCGCCGGATCGTAGGCCGCGACCAGCGCCGCGAGCCGCGAGAGCGTCTCGCGCGTGTCGTAGGGCGGCAGCAGGAATCCGCGGCGGGCGCGCGAGGAGCCCTTCTCGAGGTGCAGGTCGGCGACGAGCAGCGCGCGGTGGTCGGGCGCCCAGGCGACGCCCTCGCGGTCGAGAACGAGCGCCAGCGCGCCGACGGTGATCTCCACCCGCCGCGCCTCCCGCATCTCGCCATGCCCCGAACCTCGCGCCAAAGCCGTCACGTCGCACACTCCGTTCGCGCCCCGTTCCCCCTCTCTGACCGATTCGCGCGGCCCTGGCGAGAGCCGCGGCGCGGACCGGTCGTCGCGGGGGGCGCTCAGAACCCGAGCCCGGTCTGGAACAGCCGCACGGCCATCACGGCGAGGATGCCGACGATGATGCGCTCGAAGGTCCTGCGCGAGGCCTTCTTCGCCAGCCAATTGCCGATCGGCATGCCGAGCGCGATCGGGACGAGCGCCAGCACGCCCTCCACGAGCCGGAACGGCGTCAGCACCCCGGCCACCGCGAGCGAGGCGGACTGCACCAGCGCCCAGGAGACGAACATCACCGAGACCGCGAAGATGAACGGCCCGCGCTCCAGCCGCAGCGCATGCATGAAGGTCACGGTCACCGGCGCGGAAATCCCGGTCGCGCCTTGCAGCACCCCGCCGACGAAGCCCACGCCCGGCGCCAGGCGCCGGCCGCGCTTCGGCGAAAGCGCCAGCTGCGGCTTGGCCAGCGTCATCACGATGTAGAGCGTCACGATGGTCGCGAGCGTCAGCGACAGCGCGTTCACCGGCAGCTCGGTGAGCGCCCAGGTTCCGAGCCCGATGCCGGCGAGACCCGAGAGGACGAGAGGCGCGAGAAAGGGCGTCTCGCCGCGCTCGTGGCGGTATTGCCAGATCTGCCAGGCGTTGGTCACGACGAGGGGGACCATGATGATCGCGAGCGCGTGCGGCACGCCCAGGAAGGCGGCGAGCACCGGGATCGCGACGATCGGCAGGCCGAGCCCGATCGCGCCCTTGACGACGCCGCCCAGGCCCAGCGCGACGAAGACGATGAGGAAGAACTCGAGGCTCACGTCGGGGCGGCTCCGCTGAAAGCCCCGGTTTAGGCTCCGCCGCCGCGCCGGGGAAGGGGCCTGCGCGCGCATCCGCCCCGACAGCCGTGCACGGCCGGCGCGTGCGCAGGCCTCTTCCGCTCGTGCGCCGCGCCCGGTACACCGGGACGAACAGGGGAGAACACCATGCAGCTCACTCAGCTTTCCGCCGCGATCGTCACCGGCGGCGCCTCGGGCCTCGGCGAAGGCACGGCCCGGCGGCTGGCCGCGGCCGGCGTCAAGGTCGCGATCTTCGACCGCGACGCCGAGCGCGGCGAAGCCGTCGCCGTCGAGATCGGGGGCGTGTTCTGCGCCGTCGACGTCACCGACGAGGCGGCGATCGACGCCGGCCTCGCCCGCGCCCGCGCGGCCCACGGCGTCGAGCGCCTCCTCGTCAACTGCGCCGGCGTCGCGCCGGGCAAGCGCACGGTGTCGAAGAAGCGCGACACCGGCGCGCTCGTGGCCCACGACATGGCGACGTTCACGAAGACGGTGCACATCAACCTGATCGGCACCTACGCGATGATCGCCAAGTGCGCCGCCGGCATGGCCGGACTCGACCCCGTCACCGCGGACGGCGGGCGCGGGGTCATCGTCAACACGGCCTCGGTCGCCGCCCAGGACGGCCAGATCGGCCAGGCGGCCTACGCGGCCTCGAAGGCGGGCGTGGTGGGCCTCACCCTGCCGGTCGCGCGCGACCTGTCGGGCTACGGCATCCGCGTGATGACGATCCTGCCCGGCCTGTTCGAGACGCCGATGTTCGCCTCCGTGCCGGAGGAGTACCGCAAGGCGCTGGAAGCCGGCGTGCCCTTCCCCTCGCGGCTCGGCAAGCCCGAGGAATACGCGGCGCTGGTGGCCGCGATCGTCGAGAACGACATGCTCAACGGCGAGACCATCCGCCTCGACGGCGCGCTGCGCATGCAGCCGAAGTGAGGTGAGGCGGCCTCACCCCGCCGCCAGCCGGTCCATCGCCTGCGCCAGGGCCACGTCGAGCGCCGTCAGCCCGCCGGCGTCGTGGGTGGAGAGGGTGACCTCCACGGTCTTGTAGACGTTGAACCATTCCGGATGGTGGTCGTGCTTCTCGGCCACCAGCGCCACCTTCGTCATCCAGCCGAAGGCGGTGACGAAGTCGGAAAAGACGAAGCGCTTGTGGAGGGCGTCGCGGCCCTCCACCAGGCTCCAGCCGGTGAGCGCGGGGAGCATCTCGCTGCGCTCGGCGTCGGTGAGCTTGTGGGCGGCCATGGCGGTTCTCCTCGAGAGCGGGATCGACGCTCTGCGAGGTAGGGCGCTGGATCGCCGCGGGCCAGGGGAGGGGCTTCGCGAGAAAACGCGCCCGCCGCCCGGATCGGGGCTAGGCAAGCGCCGCGCGAGCGTGTATGACCCGCGCCTCAATCGAAATCCGTGCCGACGAGCCGCGGAGACCGCAGGCTCGCATCAGTGCGTGCCGTTACCTATGCCGTGACCGGAGACGAACCATGGCCGTTCCGAAGAGAAAGACGTCGCCGTCGAAGCGCGGCATGCGCCGCGCCGCGGACGCGCTGAAGGCCCCGACCTACGTCGAGGACAAGGACTCGGGCGAGCTGCGCCGCCCGCACCACATCGACCTGAAGACCGGCATGTACCGCGGTCGCCAGGTGCTCACGATGAAGTCCGACGACTGATCGTCCTCCGGCGTCACGCGCCGGTAGATCCTCGTTTTCACGAATAGCGGTCCCGATCGGGGCCGCTATTCGCGTTCCGGGGGCCGTGGCGACGCCGCCGCCGTCTTGATCCGCCGGTATTGCAGCGGCGTAAAGCCCAGCCGCTTCCGGAACTCGCGGCTGAAATGCGGCGGATCCGCATAGCCGGCGAGCAGGCCGACGAGGCCGATCGGCGTCTGCGTGTCGGCGAGCAGCCGGGAGGCCTCCTGCACCCGTGCCTCGGCGACCGCCCTCGACAGCGAGAGCCCGTCGGCGGCCAGCCTGCGCTGCAGCGTGCGCGTGCCGAGCCCGACCTCGTCGGCGATGCCCTGCAGCGACCAGGAGCGCGTCGGGTCCTCCGAGAGCCGGGCGAGGACGCGTGCGGTCCATCCGCGGGGCGTCGCCTGCGCCGCGCCGAGCGGTGCGCATGGCGCACCTGCGGCCGGCTCGGCCCGCCAGCTGAGTCGCCAGCGGAAGGTCTCGACCGGCTCTTCGCCCGCGCGGATGAGAATGGGGTCGATCTCGCTGCCGTCTCCCTGGACGAGGCGCAGCGAGACGTCGGCGCAGCCGCGCCGCTCCAGGAGCCCGACGAGAAGACCTGCGATGAGCAGGTCTTCCGCCGGTTCCGGCCGGTCGCCGCGCTCGGAAACGTGCGCCAGGACGAGATCGCGCGCGCCGGTCCGTTCGGTTCGGACCCGATGGCGCGAATGGACGTAGCGCTCGACGCGCTGCCAGCGCCCGATCAGGTCGCGCCCTGTCGGCGCACCGAGCAGCATGTGCACGATCGGGTCGAACGGCGCGAGGCGGATGTCGGTCCCGATCGCGTAGACGAGCGCGAGGCCGTGCGCGTCGGCGATCCGCCGCAGCAGCGCGCGCTTCGCATCCAGAGCGATCAGAGGTCCGGTCTCCGCCCGGTCCGTCTCCGTGCCGCCGAGCCGGCGCCGTGCGAGCGACGCGCGCACGAGGCCGACGAGGGCGGCGCTGGCGTGATCCTCCACCTCCACCGACGCCTCCCGCTGCCTCAGTCTTCCGGTGGACCCGTCGTCCACCCACCCTCATACCCCATCCGGTAGCCGGCGTCGTAGAGCCCGCGCATCTCCCTCGGATCGAAGGCGAACGGGTTCGTCGCTTCGGGGACGGCGTCCGGGAGAGCGGCGAGGCGAACCGCGATTCCGCGTGCGCGGAGATCGGCGGTCGTCGCGGCGATGGTCGTGTAGAGCAGCCGACGAAGCAGCTGCGAGACGCCCCGCCGCCCCGCCGCGACCGCGCTGTCGAGGGACGCCGTCGTCGCCGCAACCGGGCTCACGTGACCGTTGGCGACGATCCAGACCGTGGGCCGCTCGCCGCGGAACATCCCGGTCGCGTCCGCGGGAACGAGGATCGGCCCGAGCACGCCCCCGTCTGCGTGCGCTTCGTCGCGCGCGCCCGACCTGCGCAGGACGACCGGCTCGATCAGGCCCGGCGCCGTCACGGAGGCGAGGAGGAGGCCGATGAAGCGCACGCGGCGGGCCGGATCCGCGGACGCGGCGATCGCTCCCATGTCCCAGACCGCGCGGCGCCCGTTCGTCAGGTCGGTCGTAGCGACGAGGAGCCGCCGTCCCCTGCGATGCTCCGCGGCGATCTCCTCGACGAGCGCGTCCGTGATGACGGCGTCGAGCCGCCTGCGCAGGGGGGCGATATCGTTCAGGCCCGTCTTGAGGATGGCGCCGATGCCGTTGCCGTCGAGGACGTCCGCCGTTCGGGTCGTCGTGTAGACGTCGCGCAGAAGACCGTCGTAGCGAGGACCGAGGAAGGCGAGCGGCGCCTGCAGGGCGCCGGTCGAGACGCCGGTCACCACGTCGAACACGGGGCGCGCCCCCGACGCGGTCCAGCCGGCGATCAGGCCGGCGCCGAATGCGCCGTCGGCGCCACCGCTCGACAGCAGGAGCACGTTGCGCACCGGGCGCGCGTCGCTCGCGGTCTGCGCGATGGGTGGAACGCCCGAGACGTCCACGACGATGCGTGGCGCGATGCATGCCGTCATCGCGAGGCAGGCGAGGCCGACGATCGCCCGCGCGATCATGCCGTCCTCGGATCGTAGGGCAGGCGCGTCACGGTGCGGCCCGTGATCGCCGCAATGGCGTTGGTGATCGCCGCCGGTGCGGCGACGATGGCGGTCTCGCCCGCGCCCGACGGCGGGTCTCCCTCGTCGACGAGGTCGATCGTCATCGCCGGCACCTCCCCGAAGCGGGGGAGCGCGTAATCCTGGAAATTGCCGGCGGCCACCCGGCCGTCCGCCATGTCGAGGCGCTCCTGCAGCGCGGTGCCGATGCCCCAGACGAGGTTGCCCTCGATCTGCGCGCGCACGCCGTCGGGATTGACGACGAGCCCGCAATCATGCGCGCACCACAGCTGCGTGACGCGCGGCCCCTGCGCATCCAGCCTCACCTCTGCCACCACCGCGGCGAACGAGGTCTCCTTGTAGACGCCGCAGGCGACGCCGTAGCCGAGCCCCGGCGCGGCGCGCCGCGCGCGCCAGTTCGCCGCCGCGGCGACGCGCTCCAGCACGCGGGCGAGCCGCGCGGCGTCCGGCCCGAGATTGGCGAGCCGGAACGCGACCGGGTCCTGCCCCGCGGCTCGGGCCAACGCGTCGATCGCCGTCTCCACGACCCAGACGTTCGGGGCGGCGCCGAGCCCGCGCCACGGGCCGGTGTCGACCGGCAGGCGCACGTCCGTGAAGCCGACGCGGACCGCGTCGATGGCGTAGGGCGGAACGGCGCCGCGCGCGACGCCGGGATCGGCGACGAACGAGGTCGCCCGCTGCAGCAGCGGCCCCATCGCCGCCGAGGTGAAGATGACATGTCCCGAGCGGAAGCGATGGCGCCAGGCGGCGATCCGGCCCTCGGGAGTCAGCCGCGCCTCGATCCGGTGCGTCGACGGCGGCCTGTGGAAACCGTGGCCGAACTCGTCCTCGCGGCTCCAGCGGACCTTGACCGGCCGGCCGAAGGCGCGGGCGAGGCGCGCCGCCTCCAGCTCGACGGTGCAGATCGTGCGCCCGCCGAAACCGCCGCCGAGGCGCTGCCCGTGGACGACGACGCGCGCCGGGTCGAGGTCGAGCTCCTTCGCCAGAACGCGCGCGACGAAGGTGACGTCCTGCGAGCCCGTCCACACCTCGAGCCGCTCGTCCCGGAAGCGCGCGACGGCGCAGCGCGGCTCCATCGCCGCGTGCGCCGCCATCGGCACGGCGAGCCGCAGCGCGACGTCGAAGGGCGCCATGCCGTTGAGACGATCGGCGTCGGGCCGATCGTCGACGAGCGTGTGCTCGGAGCCGCCGTCGGGATGCTCCCGGTCGACGTCGATCGCGGCGTCGATCTCCGCTTGCGAGGCGGTCGACCCGCCCGACCATCGGGTTTCGACGAGGGCGCGGGCGCGTTCCACGGCGTCCTGCCCGAGCGCCACGACGCCGACGAAATCGCCCGCGCGGTGGAGACCGAGATACGAGGGGAGGGCCCGCGCCGCTTCATCGTCGACGGCGTCGAGTCGCGCGCCGAGACGCGGCGGGCGCAGGACGGCGCCGAAGGCCAGGTCCGGCAGGCGGACGTCGTCGGAAAAGAGCGGCACCGCACCGGTGATCAGCGCCCGCAAGCCGTCCGGCTCGGGCGAGGCGCCGACGACGGACCGGGCGACCGCCCGATCGAAGCTGCGGGGCCGGGCCGCGTCCACGGCGTCGGCGTCGAGCACGAGCGGAGCGTGGGCGACCTCGGCGAGGGGAAGCCTGCGATCGCCATCGGTCACGACGGCATCGTCGATGATCCGGACCCGCGCGACGGGAACGCCGAGCGCCTCGGCCGCGCGCCGTCGCGCGGCCAGCGCCAGCGCCGCGCAGGCCTGGGCCAGCAGCGGTGCGAAATCGCCGATCGAGTCCGATCCGACCGTGGCGCGGGCCGGCGGCACACGGTCGGTGCGCGGATGCACGAAGGAGACCCGCTCGAAGCCGACGCCCGTCTCCTCCGCCGCGATCTGGCGCAGGGCCGTCGCGACGCCCTGGCCCATCTCGGCCCGGGGCGAGACGATCTCGACCGTGCCGTCGGGCCTGAGGCTCACCCACAGCGCGGCGTCCCCGGCGGTCGGATCCGCCCGATGCGGCAAGGCGGGCGGGCGGACGAAGACGGCGCCCGCCCCGGCGGCGGCGACGATCCCGGCCGCGCTCCAGCCGAGCGCCTTCAGGAAGCGGCGGCGAGACCAGGCCATCATGCGCCCTCCCGCAGGAGGGTCTGGGCGCGCGCGACGGCGCGGCGGATGCGGACTTGCGTCCCGCAGCGGCAGAGCACGCCGTCCATCGTCGCGGCGACGAGGTCGGGGCCCGCCTCCGGCGCCTCGCCGAGGAGCGCGGCGGCCGTCATGATCTGCCCGTTCTGGCAGTAGCCGCATTGCGGGACGCGCTCGGCGAGCCAGGCCTTCTGGACCGGGTGGAGGCCGTCGGCATGCCCGGCGCCGAGCCCCTCCAGGGTTACGACGCGCCGGCCTGCGACGTCGCGGACGGCGAGCAGGCACGACCGCTCGGCGCGCCCGTCGACATGCACCGTGCAGGCGCCGCAGGCGCCGATCCCGCAGCCGAATTTCGGCCCGAGCACGTCGAGACGATCGCGCAGGACCCACAGGAGGCGGTCCTCGCCCGCCGCTTCGGGAACCGAGACGGGCGTGCCGTTCAGCTGGAATTCCATCGTGTCCTCCGGCGGGCCCGATAGGGGCCCGATCACCGGACGATACGGTGCGCGTCGGCGGGGACTTGAACGATCGCGCCAGAATCGAACTCGGCCGGGCGCGGGGCCGGCCGGACGGTCACGCCGCGGCGCGACCTGCGTCTCAGAAGTCGCGCGAGAGCACCGGGCGCGCCGGGCCGGGCGCCGCGGCGCCGTAGCGGGCCACGCCCTCCGCGGGCTCGGCGCGGCGACGGTCGCGGTAGGCGGGCAGGCGCCGCTCGCAGGCGATCAGCTGGGTGAGGAAGCCCGCGTCGGGCCGGACCGGAGCGCACGGCGCGGGCTTGCGGGGCTCCAGCACGACGAGCGCCCGGCATTCGCTCGGCGCCGTTAATGGTTCATTATGCAACGGCTCAACCTCGGTTTCGACCAGCCGGCGAATCGTAGCAAGTCTCGGGCCGGTTTTCACCTTTTGTTAACCCTCGCGGCGCATCCTCCGTGCAACGATGCCAATTCGAGAAAATGCGCGGCGGCGCCCACCGCGACGCGCGGGGGGCGGACTTTCATGACATCTCCGGGCGCGCGCGCCGACGACGCACAGCCGAGAGGATCGGACACCCGGTCCGCCCGCCGCGAGCGCGGGCCCCTCGACCCGCGCGCCGTGCTCACCTCCATCGGCGAGGTCGTCTACGACTGGGACATCGGCACAGACGCCCTCGCCTGGAGCGCCAATGCCGGCGACGTGTTCGGCCTGCCCGACATGGCGGTGTTCGCCTGCGGCGGCGCCTTCGGCCTCGCCTGCGAGGACAGCGCCGGGCGCACCCGCCACGACGTCGTGCTGGACGCGCGCGAGACCGACGCCGGCGAGGGCGTGCCGTATCGCGCCAGCTACCTGCTTCGCCTCCCCGCCGCCGCCCGCGGCCAGATCCAGGGGCGCGGCAAGGGCCTCGTCCCCGTCGAGGACACCGGGCGCTGGTACGCCGGAGCGGATGGCCGCCCGGCCTTCGCCCACGGCGTCCTGCGCCTCGGCCAGACGCCGCGCGACCTGCCCGCGCCCGTGCGCGCGCGCACCGACTTCATCGAAGCCATCGCTCCCGACGTCGCCGCCGCCGCCCGCGCCAAGCGCGCGATGGCGCTCATGGTCATGTCGGTGGAGGGGCTCGAGCGGCTCAACGACGATTACGGTTTCGACGTGGTCGACCAGGCGATCGAGGAGGTGATGCGCCGCGCCGCCGTGGTGATGCGCCGCCGCGACGTGTTCGCCCGCTACGCCTCGAACCGCTTCGGCGTGGCGTTGCTCTCCTGCGCGCCGGAGCAGGTCGAGATCGCCGCCGACCGGCTGCGCGCCGGGGTCGAGAGCGCGCCGATCGCGACGCCGCGCGGGCCCGTGACGATCCGCGTCGCCGTCGGCGCGGCGAGCGCGCCGCACCACGCGACCGACGCGCCCGGACTGCTGCGCCGGGCCGAGGACGCGCTCGCGGTCAGCCGCCGCTCGGCCCAGGCCCTGACGATCTACCGCCCGGGGCTCGTGCGCCGCGTGGCGGGCCCGGACCAGGGCCAGGGCCGCGAGCTCGACGTCATCGCCGCCCTCAACCAGCGCCGGGTCGTGATGGCCCGCCAGCCGATCGTCGACGCGCGCGGCCGCGCGCCGGCCTTCCACGAGGCGCTGGCGCGCATTCGCGAGCCGGAGGGCCGGATCATCGGGGCGGGGGAGATTATCCCGCTCGTCGAGCGCGCCGGGCTCGTCCCGCTGCTGGACGCCCGTATGCTGGCCCTCGCCGCCGAGCGGCTCGCCGCGCACCCCACGGAGCGGCTGTCGATCAACGTCTCCCCGCTCACGCTCGAGACGCCCGACTGGCTCGGCACCCTCGCGAGCACGCTCGGCGCCCATCGCGGCGTCGCCGAGCGGATCATCGTCGAGGTCACCGAGACGGTGGCCGTGCGCGACCCCGAGGCGACCCGCGGCCGGCTCGACGCGATGAAGGCGCTCGGCGTCGCGGTGGCGCTCGACGATTTCGGCGCCGGCCACACCTCCTTCCGCCACCTGCGCGACTTCCCCATCGACCTGCTCAAGATCGACGGCGCCTTCGTGCAGAACCTCGCCCGCTCGCCGGACGACCGATTCTTCGTGCGCACCCTCGTCGACCTCGCCCACCACCTCGGCATCCCCACCGTGGCCGAATGGGTGGAGGACGAGGAGACGGCCGCCATGCTCCGAGACTGGGGGGTGGACTACCTCCAGGGCACGTTCTTCGGCGCGCCCGCGCTGGAGGACGCGCGCACCGGGTCGGGGGATCGCAGGGCGGCGGTGGCTTGAGGGGGGGCGGTCCGGACCGCGTTCACGGTCTCGGATCGGAGCCTTGCACGCGGTCCGCCAGAAGGTTGACGACGCTCTCGATGCTGAGGAAGAGGGCGGCGAGCGCGAGGACGAGCACCCCGACATAGGGCTCCTTCGTCGGCGTGGCGTCGAGGATCAGGCGGATGGTCGCCGAGCTGAACTCCAGCCGGTCGAGCTGCGCCAGGGCGGCCGCCCAGATGTCGGCGCCGCCGACGACGACGGCCAGAAGGAAGAACGCACGAAGCGCTCGGCTCTTCACCCGTTCGAGTTGCGACCGCTTCGGGAAGAAGGTCTCGAGGAGTCGAACGAGGATCGCAGGCTGGCCCGGCCCGGCGGGGTCAGGATCGAGCATCGCCCTCGCTCGACCAAGCGCCGCAGATCGCCGCGTCCTGCGCCTCGATCTCGTCGGCGAACCGGGTGAACGCGAAATAGACGCGGGCGATCGCGGCCAGCGCGGCCGTCGCGAGGAGCCCCGATATGCAGAGGTAGAAGATCACGTCCGGCCCGCTCAGGCTTCGGATGAAGGCCGCGGTGGCCACGAGCACCGCGAGGCTCCCGAGCAGCGAGGCCCCGAGCGCCCTCGTCCGCGCGGACTCCGTTCGTAACCGCCGTCGCATCGCGGCGACGATCTCCGCGTCCGACGGCTCGCCGGCATGCGGACCCGCCCAGTAGGGCGTCGGCGGCTCGGCGAAATGGTCTGCGCGCGACATTCCCCATGTCCTTCTCTCGTCGAGGAGTGTGTACGCGGGATTGCAAGTCGAGTCAATTCTGACATAAGATTATGAGTACCCGTCGGCGTCCCCGGCGACCCCCGCGCCGCCGCGCCCCCCTTCCCCTCCCGCCCCTTCTCCCCTAGAACCCCGGCAGGAGCGCGCGTCCCATGTCCCACAACACGTTCGGCCATCTCTTCCGTGTCACGACCTTCGGCGAGAGCCACGGGCCGGCGCTCGGCTGCGTGGTCGACGGGTGCCCGCCCGGCATCCCGCTCGAAGTGGAGGACATCCAGGCCGAGCTCGACCGGCGCCGGCCGGGGCAGTCGCGCTACACGACGCAGCGGCGCGAGCCGGACGCGGTGAAGATCCTCTCGGGCGTGTTCCAGGACGAACGGATGGAGGCCCAGGTCACCACCGGCACGCCGATCGCGCTCGTGATCGAGAACGTGGACCAGCGCTCGAAGGACTATTCCGAGATCCGCGACAGCTACCGCCCCGGCCACGCCGATTTCGCCTACGACGTGAAGTACGGCGTGCGCGACTATCGCGGCGGCGGGCGCTCCTCGGCGCGCGAGACCGCGGCGCGGGTGGCGGCCGGGGCCATCGCGCGCAAGGTCCTGCCCGGCGTCACCATCCGCGGTGCGCTCGTGCAGATGGGTCCGCACGCGATCGACCGCGCCGCCTGGGACTGGGAGGAGGTCTCCCGCAACCCCTTCTTCTGCCCCGACGCGACGGCGGCGGCGGCCTGGGCCGAGTATCTCGACGGCATCCGCAAGGCCGGCTCCTCCATCGGCGCGGTGATCGAGATCGTCGCCGAGGGCGTGCCCCCGGGGCTCGGCGCGCCGATCTACGGCAAGCTCGACGCCGAGCTCGCCGGCGCGCTGATGTCGATCAACGCGGTCAAGGGCGTCGAGATCGGCGAGGGCTTCGCGGCGGCCGCCCTCACCGGCGAGGAGAACGCCGACGAGATGCGCCCGGGCAACGACGGCGCGCCGGTGTTCCGCTCCAACAAGGCCGGCGGCGTGCTCGGCGGCATCTCGACGGGCCAGCCCGTCGTCGCCCGCTTCGCGGTGAAGCCCACCTCGTCGATCCTGGCGCCCCGCGCCTCGGTGACGCGGCGCAACGCCGAGGCCGAAGTCGTCACCAAGGGCCGGCACGACCCCTGCGTCGGCATCCGCGCGGTTCCCGTCGGCGAAGCCATGGTGGCGTGCGTGCTCGCGGACCATTATCTGCGCCACAGGGGCCAGGTCGGCGACGTCCGCAGCTGGCCCCTCGAGCGTCCCTTCGGCTGACCCCGCAACGAGCAGCGACACCATGCCCCAATCGGTCACCAACGCCATCGAAGCCTTCGCCCGCGGCGAGATCGTCATCGTCACGGACGACGACGACCGCGAGAACGAGGGCGATCTCATCGTCGCCGCCTCGCTGTGCACGCCCGAGAAGATGGCCTTCATCATCCGCAACACCTGCGGCATCGTCTGCGCGCCGGTGACGCCGGGCGAGGCCAAGCGCCTGCGGCTCGACCCGATGGTGGCCTCGAACGACGCGCCGCTCGGAACCGCCTTCACCGTCTCGGTGGACGTCCGCCACGGGCTCACCACGGGCATCTCGGCCGAGCAGCGCTGCAACACCGTGCGTGCGCTCGCCAACGGCAACATGGGCGCGGAGGACTTCGTGCGCCCCGGCCACGTCTTCCCGCTGGTGGCCAAGGAGGGCGGCGTGCTGATGCGGTCGGGGCATACCGAGGCCGCGGTCGACCTGTGCAAGCTCGCGGGCCTGCCGCAGGTGGGCGTGATCTGCGAGCTCGCCAACGACGACGGCACGGTGATGAAGGGCGATCAGATCGTCGCCTTCGCGCAGGCCCACGGCCTCGCCCGCGTCTCCGTGGCCGACATGATCGCCTACCGCCAGAAGCGCGAGCGGCTCGTCCAGCGCCTCGGCACCTTCCCGGTCGAGACCCGCCACGGCGAGATGACGGGCTACGCCTACACCACGCCCTTCGATTCGGTGCAGCACTTCGCCCTCGTCCACGGCCGTATCGGCGACGGGAAGAACGTGCTCGCGCGGCTCCACCGCGCCAACGTCGTCTCGGACGTGTTCGAATCGTCGGGCGCCGTCGACCGCGCGCTGGAGCGCTTCGCGGCCGAGGGGAGGGGGGTCCTCGTCTACCTGCGCGAGGGCACGGCCGGCGTGCCGCTGACCTCCTATTCCGACGAGACCGCCCATTCGGAGGCGGAGCGCAACAAGACCTGGCGCGAGGTCGGTCTCGGCGCGCAGATCCTGCGCGACCTCGGGGTAACCTCGATCCGCAACCTGGCGAGCTCCTCGCGCGCCTATGTCGGGCTGGCGGGCTTCGGCATCGAGCTCGTGGAGACGGTGCCGCTGGAGGGGTGATCGCGCCCGTTGCAGATCCTTCGAGGCCTCCGGCCCCGCGCGCGCCGGCCTTCCCGGCTTGCATTCGTCGTCGCGAGCCCGTATATGCGCGCCCATCCCACACGCGGAGCCCTCCTCGCATCGTGCGAGGCGAACCCGGTGCCGGCTGATCAAGCCGGAGCTCGGCCCCGCGGAGGTTCAACCGGAGTTTAGAGACATGGCCCTTCCCGATACCTCCATGCGTCAGCTGCTCGAGGCCGGCGCGCATTTCGGTCACCAGTCCCACCGCTGGAACCCGAAGATGCTGCCGTTCATCTTCGGCACGCGCAACAACATCCACATCATCGACCTGGCCCAGACCGTGCCGATGTTCTACCGCGCCCTGCAGGCCGTGAGCGACACGGTCGCTCGCGGCGGCCGCGTGCTGCTGGTGGGCACCAAGCGCCAGGCCCAGGACGCGGTGGCGGACGCCGCCAAGCGCTCGGCCCAGTATTACGTCAACTCCCGCTGGCTCGGCGGCATGCTGACGAACTGGAAGACCATCTCGGGCTCGATCACGCGCCTGCGCAAGGTCGACGAGATCCTCGAGGGCGGGGCCGTCGGCCTCACCAAGAAGGAGCGCCTGATGCTCGCCCGCGAGAAGGAGAAGCTCGAGCGGGCGCTCGGCGGCATCAAGGACATGGGCGGCGTGCCCGACCTGATCTTCGTGATCGACACCAACAAGGAGCAGCTGGCCGTGAAGGAGGCGCAGCGCCTCGGCATCCCGGTCGCCGCCATCGTCGACACGAACTGCGATCCCGACGGCATCACCTATCCGATCCCGGCCAACGACGACGCCGGCCGCGCCATCGCGACCTATTGCGACCTGATCGCGCGCGCCGCGCTCGACGGCATCTCGCGCTCGCAGGGCGACCTGGGCGTCGACATCGGCGCCTCCGAGGCCCCGATGATGGAGGAGCTGCCCGAGGTCGTGGCCGAGGCCGGCCCGGCCGAGGCGCCCGTCGACGTCACCATGGAGCAGACCGAGCGCTTCGAGCGCCTCGCGGCCCCGCGCGGCGCGCCGGACGACATGACCAAGCTCACCGGCGTCGGTCCCGAGCTGGAGCAGGCTCTCAACGACGCGGGCGTGTTCCACTATTGGCAGATCGCGGCGATGTCGGACGCCGAGGCGGCCGCGCTGGACGCCGACCTCAAGCTCAACGGCAAGATCGCGCAGAACGGCTGGGTCGCCCAGGCGCGGGCGATGCTCGAAGCCGCCGCCGCGTAAGTCGCGCCGAGCGTCATCGGAACGTCGCAGGCCCGCGGCGTTTCTTCCGACGCGCTGACGATACGACATCAGCCCGGCGTGCCGACGAGGACCGCCGGGCTCCCTTTTGACGGAGACCCGAGATCATGGCGAACATCACCGCGGCGATGGTGAAGGACCTGCGCGAGAAGACCGGCGCGGGTATGATGGACTGCAAGAACGCGCTGGGCGAGACCGACGGCGACATCGAGGCCGCCATCGACTGGCTGCGCAAGAAGGGCCTCGCCAAGGCGGCGAAGAAGGCCGGCCGCGTGGCGGCCGAGGGCCTCGTCGCCGTCGAGATCCGCGACGCGATCGCCGGCATGGTCGAGGTGAACTCCGAGACCGACTTCGTGGCGCGCAACGAGCAGTTCCAGGGCTTCGTCTCCGCGACCGCGCGCATCCTCCTCGAGACCGACGGCACCGTCGACGGCTTGAACGCGGCATCCTATCCGGGCGCGACCGGCACGGTCGGCGAGAAGCTCCAGGAGCTGATCGCGACGATCGGCGAGAACATGACGATCCGCCGCACCGCCAAGGTCACGGTCAAGCAGGGCGTCGTCGCCTCCTACGTGCACAACGCCGTCGCCGACGGGCTCGGCAAGATCGGCGTGCTCGTCGCCATGGAATCGACCGGCTCCGACAAGGAGGCGCTCGCCGCGCTCGGCCGTCAGATCGCCATGCACGTCGCCGCCGTGAACCCGGTGGCGGTGGACGCGTCGGGCGTCGACGCCGCGACGCTCGAGCGCGAGGCCGCGATCCTGCGCGAGAAGAATGCCGGCAAGCCGGACCACGTCATGCAGAAGATCGTCGAGAGCGGCCTGAAGTCCTACTACAAGGAAGTCACCCTCTTGGAGCAGTCCTTCGTGCACGACCCGTCGAAGACGGTCGCGCAGGTGCTCAAGGAGGCCGAGAGCAAGGTCGGCGGCCCGGTCGCGATCGGCGGCTTCGTGCGCTACGCGCTCGGCGAGGGCATCGAGAAGGAAGAGACCGACTTCGCCGCCGAGGTCGCGGCCCAGGCCGGCGTCAAGGGCTGAGCCCGGCCGCGACGGCGCCGCGCGCGCCGCGACGCATCGACGAGGCGGCGCTCCGGCGCCGCCTTTTTCTTGACGTCCGGTCACCCCGAAAAAGCGCCCGGCTCGGCTTGCGCCCGGCCCGCCGCAGCGGCAGGGTGCGCCGCGGCGGGCCGACTTCGGCGACGGCGGACGGGAGATTACGGCGTGGCGATGCCTTACAAGCGCATATTGGTGAAGCTCTCGGGCGAGGCCCTGCAGGCCCCCGACGGGTACTGGCTCGACGCGCAGACGCTCGCGGCGCTGGCCGAGGACGTCGCCCGCGCGCATGCTGCCGGCTACGAGATCGCGCTCGTCGTCGGCGGCGGCAACATCATCCGCGGCGCGCGCATGAGCGCGGCGGGCTGGATCGACCGGGCCACGGCCGATTCGATGGGCATGCTCGCGACCGTGATGAACTCGCTCGCGCTGGAGACCGCGCTCAACGCCGCCGGCGTCTCGGCGCGCACGATGTCGGCGGTCTCGATGCCCACGATCTGCGAGACCTACGCCCGCCAGCCGGCGCTCCACCACCTGGAGAAGGGCCAGGTCGTGGTGCTCGCCGGCGGCACCGGCAACCCGTTCTTCACCACCGACACCTCCGCCGTGCTGCGCGCCGCCGAGCTGCGCTGCGACGCGGTCCTCAAGGCGACGCAGGTCGACGGCGTCTATTCCGCCGACCCCAAGCGCGACCCGGCCGCGCAGCGCTTCGACCGGATCACCCACGACGAGGCCATCGCGCGCGATCTCAAGGTGATGGACACGGCCGCCTTCGCGCTCGCCCGCGAGCAGCGCCTGCCGATCGTGGTGGGCAGCGTGCACGCGCCGTCCTCGGTGCTGGCGATCCTGGAGGGCTCGGCCCCCGCCACGATCGTAGCCCCTTGATGCGCAAGCCTCATCGGCGTAAGCCGGACCGACAACGGCGTTAAGGCGAGAGAGCGATGAGCGACGATTTCGATCTCAACGATATCAAGCGACGCATGGACGGCGCGGTCAACTCCCTGAAGAACGACCTCTCGGGCCTGCGCACCGGGCGCGCCTCGGCGAGCCTCGTCGAGCCGATCACGGTCGAGGCCTACGGCGCGGCGATGCCGATGAACCAGGTGGCGACGATCTCGGTTCCCGAGCCGCGCCTGCTCTCGGTGCAGGTCTGGGATCGCGGCATGGTCGGCGCCGTCGAGAAGGCGATTCGCGAATCCGATCTGGGGCTCAACCCGCAGACGGAAGGGCAGGTCATCCGCCTGCGCATTCCCGAGATGAACGAGCAGCGTCGCAAGGAGATGGTCAAGGTCGCCAACAAGTACGCGGAGGAGGCGCGCGTCGCCGTCCGCCACGTGCGCCGCGATGGCCTCGACACGCTCAAGAAGCTCGAGAAGGACGGCCTGATCTCGCAGGACGACGAGAAGCGCCAGGCCGACCTGGTGCAGAAGGCGACGGACGAGCACGTCGCCGAGGTCGACAGCGTGCTGTCGGCCAAGGAGAAGGAGATCATGCAGGTCTGAGGGCCGCATGATCGCACGCCGCGCGCCACCGCGCGCGGCTCGGAGCGCCGCAGAGATGAGTTCACGGCCCGCAATCGGCATGTTGGAGCGGAGCGACTGAATGGCCGCTGAGATCGGCGCATCCGCCGCGACCGCGCGTGCGCTCGACGACGCCTCAGCGGCGCCGGGCCCCGGCGCGCGCCACGGCGACGCGCGCATCCCGCGTCACGTCGCCATCATCATGGACGGCAACGGCCGCTGGGCGGCGCGCCGCGGTCTTCCGCGCGTGGAGGGCCATCGCCGTGGGGTGGAGGCGGTCCGCCGGGCCGTGCGGCTCGCCGGCGAGGCGGGGGTGCGCTACCTGACGCTGTACTCGTTCTCGGCAGAGAACTGGTCGCGCCCGGCGCAGGAGATCTCCGACCTGATGGGCCTGCTCAAGCGCTTCGTGCGCAACGACCTGGCCGAGCTCCACAAGAACGGCGTCCGGGTGCGCATCATCGGCGAGCGCGAGGGGCTCTCCGCCGACATCCTGGCGACGCTCGACGAGGCCGAGAGCCTGACGCGCGCCAACAGCGGGCTCACCCTGGTCGTCGCCTTCAACTACGGCGGGCGCCAGGAGATCGCCCGCGCGGCCCGGGCGCTGGCCGCCGAGGTCGCCGCCGGCCGGCTCGCGCCCGAGGACATCACCGCCGACCGGATCTCGGCCACGCTCGACACGCGCGACATTCCCGATCCCGATCTCGTCCTGCGCACCTCCGGCGAGCAGCGGATCTCGAACTTCCTGCCCTGGCAGACGGCCTATTCGGAACTCGTCTTCCTGCCGGACCTGTGGCCGGACTTCGACCGCGAGGCCTTCGGGGCGGCGCTGGCCGAGTACGCCCGGCGCGAGCGGCGCTTCGGCGGGCTCGAGCCGCGGACGCCCTGAGATGGCGCGCCCACCCCCATCGGGCGGCTTCCTGCGATCCGAGACCGGCGTTCGCCTCCTGTCCGCGCTCGTGCTCGTGGCGCTGGCGCTGGGCTCGGCGTGGCTGGGCGGGCCGGCGCTGGCGCTGTTCTGGCTCCTCGCCGCCGGCGGCGCCGCGGTCGAATGGACCGACGTCTGCAAGCTTCAGCGCCGGGGCGCGGTGCGCGCGGCGCTTCTCGCGAGCCTGCTCGCGGCCTCGCTGCTCGCGGTCGTCGACTCTCCCGGCTGGCTCGTCGCGCTCGTCGCCGGCCTGGCGATCGCCGCCGCGCTCGCCGCCGGCCGAACCGGACGCGACCGTGTCTGGACGCTCGCCGGGCTCGCGATCCTGGGGCTTCTCGCCGTCACCCCGGTGCTCGTGCGCGAGAACCCCGCGCTCGGCCTCACCGGCCTCCTGTGGATGTTCGCGGTCGTCTGGGGCACCGACATCGCGGCCTACTTCACCGGGCGCGCGCTCGGCGGGCCGAAGCTCGCGCCGAGCATCAGCCCCGGCAAGACCTGGTCGGGCTTCTTCGGCGGGCTCGTCGTGGGCACGCTCGCGGCGGTGCTGGTCGTCGCCGGGGGCGTCGCGCTCGGCTGGGAGCGCCCACTCGGATGGGGGACCATCGTCGTCCTGTCCGCCGTCGCCTCGGTCGTGGGCCAGATCGGCGATCTCGCCGAATCGAAGCTGAAGCGCCAGTTCAACGTCAAGGATTCGAGCCGCATCATCCCCGGCCACGGCGGCGTGCTCGACCGCATCGACGCCTTCGTCGCCGTGTGCGCCTTCGTCGCGCTCGCCATGGTGCTCGCGAGGGCGTTCGCGGGACTTTCCGCCGGCGCGGCCGGGTGACTTCGCGCGGGGTTCGGCGCATAGTCCGACGGGGCTGGAGACGTCATGCCGGATACCAACACACAAGCCGCGGCCCGCTCGCGCACGATCAGCATCCTCGGGGCGACGGGGTCGGTCGGCCGCTCCACCGTCGACGTGGTGCGCGCGCATCCCGACCGCTTCCGCGTCGAGGCGCTGGTGGGCGGACGCGACGCCGCCGCGCTGGCGGATCTCGCCATCGGGCTCTCCGCCCGCTTCGCCGCCGTCGCCGACGAGGCCTCGGGCCCGGCCCTGCGCGAGGCGCTCTCCGGCTCCGGCATCGCCTGCGGCGCGGGGCCGTCCGCGGTGATCGAGGCGGCCGAGCGGGACGCCGACGTCGTCCTCGCCGCGATCTCGGGCGCCGCCGGCCTCGCGCCGACGGCGGCGGCTATGAAGCCCGGGCGCACCATCGCGCTCGCCAACAAGGAATGCCTCGTCAGCGCCGGCGCAGCCTTCATGGCGCGGGCGCGCGGGCTCGGCGTGGTGCTGCGCCCGGTCGATTCCGAGCACAACGCGCTCGAGCAGGCGCTCGGCGCCGGCCGCCGCGAGGACGTCATCGCGATGACGCTGACGGCGTCGGGCGGGCCCTTCCGCACCTGGTCGCGCGAGAGCCTCGAGACCGCGACCGTGAAGCAGGCGCTCAAGCACCCCACCTGGTCGATGGGCGCGAAGATCTCGATCGACTCGGCGACCCTCATGAACAAGGGGCTCGAGCTGATCGAGGCGCATCACCTCTTCGACGTGCCGGCGGAGCTGCTCGAGGTGCTGGTGCACCCGCAGTCGATCATCCACGGCCTGGTGCATTGGCGCGACGGCTCGATCACCGCCGGGCTCGCGGCGGCGGACATGCGCATCCCGATCGTCAACAGCCTCGCCCTCGACGGCGTGCGGCTCGATCTCGACGGCCCCCGGGTCGACTTCGCCGCGCTCGGCGGCTTCACCTTCGAGCCCGCCGACCGCGCGCGCTTCCGCTGCCTGGCGCTCGCCGAGGCGGCGATGTCGCAGGGCGGCGGCGCGACGACGGTGCTGAACGCGGCCAACGAGATCGCCGTCGCCGCCTTCTGCGCCGAGCGGATCGGCTTCTACGGCATCGCCGAGACCGTCGAACGGACGCTCGACGCGATGAGCGCGGGCGCGCTGCCCGCGCCCGCGAGCATCGCGGACGCGTTAACCCTGGATGCGGAAACCCGCGCGCGGGCGGAGCAAATCTTGCAGGATCGGCCGATACACCCGATCTGACACGCACAGCCGATACGCCAGCAGCCGCCCGGGGCGGCGCCGAGGAGACGACGACGATGGATTTCTTCAGCATGATCGGCACGGGAGCCGTCGATCTCGTCTTCGGCTACCTGGTGCCGTTCATCGCGGTTCTCGCGGTGGTGGTCTTCATCCACGAGATGGGGCACTACCTCGTCGGCCGCTGGTGCGGCGTCGGCGTACAGGCGTTCTCCGTCGGCTTCGGTCCCGAGCTCGTCGGCTGGAACGACCGCCATGGGACGCGCTGGAAGATCTGCGCCGTGCCGCTCGGCGGCTACGTCAAGTTCTTCGGCGACGCCAGCGCGGCCTCGACGCCGGACAACGAGGGCCTGAAGGGTATGAGCGAGGCCGACAGGGCCAAGAGCTTCCATCACAAGCACGTCGCGGCGCGCGCGGCGGTGGTGGCGGCCGGCCCGCTGGCGAACTTCATCCTGGCCGTCGCGATCTTCGCCGGCCTCGTCTACTTCAACGGCCGCGACGTGCTGATCCCCCAGGTCGACGAGGTGATCGAGGGCAGCGCGGCCGAGCGTGCGGGCATCGCGCCCGGCGACGTGATCGTGGAGATCGACGGCCGCACGATCGTCAGCTTCAACGACATGCAGCGCATCGTCTCCTCCTCGGCGGAGGATCGCCTCACGATCGTGGTCGACCGTGGCGGCCGGCTGGTGACGCTGGAGGCGACGCCCGAGCGGCGTGAGGTCGAGACCGCCTTCGGCATGCAGCGCATCGGCATGCTCGGCATCCAGGCGTCGAATACGCCCGAGGCGATCCGCCACCTCACCTACGGCCCGGTGGAGGCGCTCGGTCTCGGCGTCTACGAGAGCTACTTCGTCGTCGAGCGCACCTTCGACTATCTCGGCAAGCTGATCACCGGCCGCGAATCGGCCGACCAGCTCTCCGGCCCGATCCGAATCGCCAAGGTTTCCGGCGAGGTGGCGGACATGGGCGGGATTCTGGCGCTCCTGTCGCTCGCGGCCGTCCTGTCGGTCTCGATCGGGCTTATCAACCTGTTCCCGGTCCCCATGCTCGACGGCGGCCACCTCGTGTTCTACGCCGTGGAGGCGATCCGCGGGCGCCCGCTCAGCGAGAACGCGCAGGAAATCGGGTTCCGAATCGGCTTCGCCCTCGTCATCTTCCTCATGCTCTTCGCCACTTGGAATGATCTCGTTCACCTTACCGCCTCGTTTACGAACGCGGGGACGTGACACGAAGGCCACGCCCGGTCAAAATTCCTCCCGGGTGGAGGACGAGGCGGTTGCGTGGCCGCTCAACTCGGGTAGAAGCGGAGATTGACCAGAACGGTCGGGGGGCGGTCGAGAGCCTGCCGGTCCGCGCGGCAACCCGTGGCAATCAAGAACGAGACGGGCCGATTACATGTCGATGATAGTGAAACGCCGGCGTCATGCGGCGAAGACGGCCTCGGTCGCGCTCGCGGCGCTGATGGTCACGTTCACCGTGTCCGAGGCGCTTGCCCAGCAGGTCGTCGTTCGCGGCAACAGCCGGATCGACGATCAGACGATCCGCGCCTACGTCACCGGAACGAGCCCGGAGGAGGCGCGGCGCAATCTCGTCGCTACCGGCTTCTTCACGGACGTGCGCGTCTCGCGTTCCGGCGGGCAGACCATCGTCACCGTCGTCGAGAACAACATCATCAACCGCGTGGCCTTCGAGGGGAACCGCCGCCTTCCGGGCGACGCGCTGCTCCCCGAGCTGCAGACCAGGGCGCGCCAGCCCTACAATCCCGCCACCGTCCAGGCCGACATCGAGCGCATCACCGAGATCTACCGCCGCACCGGCCGCGCGCTGGCGACGGTCAGCTCCCGCGTCGTCGATCTCCCCGACGGCCGCATCGACGTCGTGTTCACGGTCGACGAGGGCACCAAGACCGGCGTCCGCGAGATCGGCTTCAGCGGCAACGAGGCCTTCTCGGAACGGCGCCTCCGCGACATCATGACGACGACGGAGACGGGTCTCTTCTCCTTCCTGAAGACGACCGACGTCTACGACCCCGATCGCCTCGCCGCGGACCTCGAGCTGATTCGCCGCTACTATCTGCGCAAGGGCTACGCCGACTTCCAGGTCGTGGGCACGAACGTCGTGTTCGATCCGCAGCGGGAAGGCTACGTCATCGACATCGCCGTGCAGGAGGGCCAGCAGTACCGGGTCGGCGCGGTGTCCGTCGATTCGCGCATCGCCGACGTCTCCACGGACGAGCTGCGGCGGCGCGTGCTGACGCGCGAGGGGCAGGTCTACGACGCCACCGCCGTCGAGCGCACGCTCGTCGACCTCACGACCGAGGTCGCGCGTCGCGGCTACGCCTTCGCGCAGGTGCGCCCCGCGGGCGAGCGCGACCCCGCCGCCGGCGTGGTCAACATCACCTACATCGTCGAGGAGGGCCCGCGCGTCTACATCGAGCGGATCAACATCCGCGGCAACACGCGCACCCGCGACTACGTCATCCGTCGCGAGCTCGATCTCGGCGAAGGCGACCCCTACAACAAGGTGCTGATCGATCGCGCGGAGCGTCGGCTCAACGGGCTGGGCTTCTTCGAGCGCGTGCGCATCTCCAACGAGCCGAGCCTCTCGCCGGATCGCGTCGTCCTCAACGTCGACGTCGAGGACAAGCCGACGGGCTCGTTCTCGGTCGCGGGCGGCTACTCGACCTCCGACGGCTTCATCGGCGAGGTCTCGCTCTCGGAGGCGAACTTCCTCGGGCGCGGCCAGGCGGTGCGCATCGCGGGCTCCTGGGGCGAGCGCTCCCAGGGCGTCGACTTCTCGTTCACCGAGCCGTATTTCCTCGGCTACCGCCTCGCTGCGGGCGTCGACCTGTTCTCCCGCTTCTCGGAGAACTCCGACACCTCGCTCTACGACACCCGCACCACCGGCGGGACGCTGCGGGTCGGCGTGCCGATCACCGAGGACTTCACGATCTCGGCGCGGTATTCGCTCTACCAGCAGGAGATCACGGTTCCGGCGGTCTTCCGCGACGGGAACATCGCGAACGGCGAAGCCTCCCTCGCCATCCAGCAGGCCCGCGGCGACACGGTGACCTCGCTCGTCGGCCTGACCTTCGCCTACAACACGCTCGACAACATGCGTAACCCCACCTCCGGCATCTACGCCGAGCTGAAGCCGGAGGTCGCGGGCCTGGGCGGGGATTCGCAGTTCGTCCGCGTCACCGGCGATGCGCGCTATTATCGCGAGCTGTTCGAGGACGTGATCGGCATCGCGCGTGTCCAGGGCGGCTACGTCACCGCCTTCGGAAGCGACGACCTGCGCATCCTCGATCACTTCTTCCTCGGGTCCTCGCTGGTGCGCGGCTTCGAATCGTCCGGCATCGGGCCGCGCGATCAGAACGGCAACGCGATCGGCGGTACGGCCTACGCCGGCGGCTCGCTGGAGGTGCAGTTCCCGCTTCCGATCTTCGCCCGGGAGCTCGGCCTGCGCGGCGCCGTCTTCGCCGATGCCGGCACGCTCGTGAACTACGATGGCGCGACGACGTTCACGAACCCCGCCGGCACGATCAGGGTCAGCGAGAACGACGAGATCCGGTCGTCCGTCGGCGCCAGCATCCTCTGGGCCTCGCCGCTCGGGCCGCTGCGGTTCGACTATTCCTTCGTTCTCTCGAAGGCGGACCAGGACCGTACGCAGGCGTTCCGCTTCTCCGGCGGAACGAGCTTCTGATCCGATCGGTTGACCTCCCGCTGCGGGCGTCCGCGGCGGGAGCCATCGTCATCATGACCGACAGAGCGTCCGGATATGGCGGAGCCTGATTTCTTCCCCAAGGCCGGGGCTCTCTCGCTGTCCGAGATCGCGAGCCTGGCGGGCGTCGTCTCGCCGGAGGGCGCCGACCCCGAGGCGCGGTTCGTCGAGGCGACGGCGCTGGAGCAGGCCGGGCCGGACTCGGTCGCCTACATGGACAATCCCCGCTATGCGGAGGCGCTCGACGCGACCGCTGCCGGGCTGGTTCTCGTTTCCAAGCGCTTCGCAGCGCGCGTCCCCGAGCATGCCGTCGCGCTCGTCTGCGCGGAGCCGTATCGCGTCTTCGCCGAGATCCTGGCGCGCCTGCACCCGATGGCGATGCGTCCGCAATCCTGCTTCGACGCCGTCGGCGTCTCGCCCGGCGCGCTCGTCCACCCCACGGCGCGGATCGAGCACGGTGCGTCGATCGATCCCGGCGCGGTGGTCGGCCCTCATGTGGAGATCGGCGCCGGCACCGTGGTCTGCGCCAACGCCGTGATCGGCCCGCATTGCCGCATCGGGCGCAACTGCTCGATCTCGGCCGGCGTGACGCTCGTCAACGCGCTCGTCGGCAACCGCGTCATCCTGCATCCGGGCGTGCGCATCGGTCAGGACGGGTTCGGCTTCGCCATGGGCCCGCGCGGGCACGCCAAGGTGCCCCAGGTCGGTCGCGTGGTGATTCAGGACGACGTCGAGATCGGCGCCAACAGCGCGGTCGACCGTGGCTCGGGCCGCGACACGGTGATCGGGGAGGGCACCAAGATCGACAACCTCGTGCAGATCGCCCACAACGTGGTGATCGGCCGTCATTGCGTGATCGTCGCGCAGGTCGGGATTTCCGGGTCGGCCACGTTGGAGGACTTCGTGGTGCTCGGCGGCCAGGCCGCCGTCATCGGCCACGTCACGATCGGGGCCGGCGCGCAGATCGCCGCGACCAGCAACGTCAACAGCGACGTGCCGCCGGGCGCGCGCTGGGGCGGAACGCCGGCGAAGCCGGTGCGGGAGTGGTTCCGCGAGGTCACCGCCGTCAAAATGCTTGCATCGAAGCGGGTTTCGGCCAAAGACGACGAGGGTTGAGCGCGCGCCGCGCCGAGGCTGCCCGCGAGCGTTCGCGCCGCGGCGTCGGGCGCCCTGCTGGAGGACGAGGATGAACGAGACGACCGGAGAGAGCGCGCCGACGACCCTCGAGGCCGTCGACATCGTCGGGATCCTCGAGCTCCTGCCCCACCGCTACCCGTTCCTCCTGGTCGACCGCATCCGCGACATCGACGGCGACCGCTCCTGCATCGGCGTCAAGAACGTGAGCTTCAACGAGCCGCAGTTCACCGGTCACTTCCCCACCCGCCCGATCTTCCCGGGCGTCCTCATCTGCGAGGGCATGGCGCAGACGGCGGGCGCGATCTGCGTGCTCGCGACGCGTGCGGAGAACAAGAAGCCCGAGCAGGTGTTCTTCATGACCATGGACAAGGTCAAGTTTCGCAAGCCCGTCCAGCCGGGCGACGTGCTGGAGTATCACATGACCAAGCTCAACAAGCGCCGGGCCATGTGGTGGTACCGCGGCGAGGCCTATGTCGACGGCAAGATCGTCGCGGAGGCCGAGCTGTCGGCGATGCTGGTGCTCTCGTGAGCGGCGAGATCCACCCCACCGCGAAGGTCCACCCCACCGCCATCGTCGAGGACGGCGCCCGGCTCGGCGAGGGCGTGTCGATCGGTCCCTTCACGCTCGTCGGACCGGAGGTCGTGCTCGGCGACGGCTGCGAGGTCGCCGGCCACGTGGTGATCGCCGGCCGCACCGAGATCGGCCCGCGCACGAAGATCTACCCCTTCGCGGCCATCGGTCACGGGCCGCAGGATCTCAAGTACAAGGGCGAGTGGAACCAGCTCATCGTCGGGGCCGATTGCATCATCCGCGAGTCGGTGACGATGAACGCCGGCACGCCCCAGGGCGGCGGCATCACCCGCGTCGGCGATCGCTGCTTCCTGCTCGCCTACAGTCACGTCGCCCACGATAACACGCTCGGCGACGGGGTCGTCCTTGCGAACAACGTCATGCTCGCCGGACATTGCAAGATCGGCGACCACGTCATCGTCGGTGGCGGCGCGGGCCTGCACCAGTTCGTCCGGGTGGGCTCCTACGCCTTCATCGGCGGCATGTCGGCGATCGAGAACGACGTCATCCCCTACGGCATGGCCATGGGCAACCGTGCCGCGCTCGCCGGCCTCAACATCATCGGCCTCAAGCGCCGCGGCTTCTCGCGGGACGCCATCCACGACCTGCGCCGGGCCTACCGCCTGCTCTTCGCCAACGAGGGCACGCTGGCCGAGCGCATCGCCGACGTCGAGGAAACCTACGGCGCCCATCCCCAGGTCGCCGAGATCCTCGCCTTCGTGCGCGCCGGCGGGAGCCGCGCGGTGATGACGCCGAGGGACGCCTGACCATGCGCAACGACGGGCCGGTCGTCGTCGTCGCCGGCTCCGGCGCACTGCCGGCGCATCTCGTCGCGACGCTCGAGCGCGAGGGCCGCGAGCGGCGGGTGCTGGCCCTTTCCGGCTTCGCCGACCGGGCGTTGCGCAAGCGCGCCGACCGGGTGGTCAACCTCGTCGACGTCGCCGGCATCCTCGACCAGCTCGCCGCCTGGGCGCCCTCGGCGATCACGCTCGCCGGCGGCGTGCGCCGACCGTCGCTGCCGGTGGCGCTGTCGAGCGGCGCCGCCGCCTGGCGCAATCGCAAGGACATCGCCGAGGTTTTCGCCAAGGGCGACGACCATCTGCTGCGCGGCATCGTCGCCTTCCTCGAGGAGCAGGGTCACCGCGTCGTCGGCGCCCACGAGATCGCGCCGGACCTGCTGGCGCCCGTCGGGCGCATCGGCGCCCGCGCCCCCGGCGCCGCGGACCTGCGCGCGATCCGCACCGGCTTCGCCTGCATCGACGCGCTCTCGCCTTTCGACGTCGGCCAGGCCTGCGTCGCGATCGAGGAGCGCATCCTCGCCGTCGAGGGCGCGGAGGGCACGGACCGGATGCTCGAGCGCGTCGGCCGGCTCGGCCGCGGGCTCGCGCTCCTGCGTCGCGAGAGGCCGCCCGGCGGCGTCCTCGTCAAGGCCGCAAAGACCGGGCAGGACATGCGCGTCGACCTCGCCGCGAGCGGGCCGCGCACGATCCGCAACGCCGCCGCCTCGGGCCTCTCCGGCGTGGCGCTCGGCGCGGGGATCGCGCTGATGATCGAGCGCGAGGCGATGATCGCCGAGGCGGATCGGCTGGGGCTCTTCCTCGTCGGGGTCGATCCCGCGCGGCCCGAGGCGTCGCTGTCGTGAGCTCGGGCCCGCTGCTCTACCTCGTCGCCGGCGAGGAATCGGGAGACGCGCTCGGCGCCGGGCTGATGACGGCGCTGCGGGCGCGCATTCCGGGCGTGCGCTTCCTCGGCGTCGGCGGCGAGCGCATGCGCGCGCAGGGCCTCGACAGCCTGTTTCCCATGGACGAGATGTCGGTGATGGGCATCCTCCCGGTGCTGGCGCGGCTCCCCTCGCTCCTGCGGCGCATATCCGAGACGGCGGCGGCGGTGATCGCGGCGAAGCCGGACGCGCTGATCCTCATCGACAGCCCGGATTTCACCCACCGCGTCGCCCGGCGCGCCCGCAAGCGGCTGCCCGGGCTCACGGTGATCAACTACGTCTCGCCGACGGTCTGGGCCTGGCGGCCGGGGCGGGCCAAGGCGATGCGAGCCTATGTCGACCACGTGATGGCGCTCAAGCCCTTCGAGCCGGCCGCGCACCTGCGCCTCGGCGGGCCGCCCTGCACCTATGTCGGCCACCCGCTGATCGAGCGTGTGGGGGCGCTGCGACCGGCGCCCGGCGAGCGGCGCCCGATCGCTGAGGGGCCGCTCGAGCTCCTGGTGCTGCCCGGCAGCCGCCGCTCGGAGGTGCGCCGCCTGATGGCGCCCTTCGGCGAGGCGATCGGGCGCGTGCAGGCGGCGCTCGGCCGGGAGATCCGGCTCACCTTGCCGGCGGTCGACCACGTGCTGCCGCTCGTCGAGGAGGGGGTGCGGGACTGGCCCGTCGCGCCGACCATCGTCCGCGGCGAGGCGGCCAAGCACGAGGCCTTCCGCAAGGCGCAGGTCGCGCTCGCGGCGTCGGGGACGGTGACGCTCGAGCTCGCGCTCGCGGGCATACCCATGGTCGTGGCCTACAAGGTCTCGAAGCTCGAGGAGCAGCTGATGTTCCTGCTCACGATCGACACGATCGTGCTGGCGAACCTGGTGCTCGGCGAGAAGGCCATCCCCGAGTTCATCCAGGACGCGTGCCGCGGCGAGACGCTCGCCGACGCGCTCCTGCCCCTGTGCGCCGACACGCCCGCACGCCGTGCCCAGGAGGCGGCCTTCGCGACGATCGACGCCATCATGGATCTCGGCGGCGAGACCCCGAGCGAGGCGGCCGCGCGGGTGGTTGTGGAGACGATGGGGCTCTGAGCCCTCCCTGGCGCATCCCGATGGCATGGTTTCTGAAGCGTGAACGGCGAAAGGCCGTTTCGAGCGATCTCGCGTTCCGGAACGGCACAGACCGACCCAGGACGGTGCCGCCATGTTCGTGTTCTCCTCCGCCGGAGCTTCGTCCCCCAGGCTCGCGCTCGTCGCCGGCGGGCGGCGGGTGCGCGAGCCCGACCCCGTTCCCCGCTTCGCCAGCGGCGGCTACGAGATCGAGGTGCGCGGCGCGCTCGACCTCGACGCGGTCGCGCCCGCCTGGTGCGCGCTCGCCAAGCGTGCGCTCGTGGCCAATCCCTATTGCGAGCACGCCGTCCTCGCGGCTGCCGCGCGGCATCTGCCGCAGGGCCGCTTCCTGCACGTGCTGATGGTCCGGCGGGGGGAGACGCTGGTCGGCGTCGCTCCTGTCGTCGCCCCGCGCATCGGCGCGCCGCTGCGTCGGCTCGCGCCCTGGCGCGTCCCGCTGCTGCCCGCGGCGACCCCGCTCCTCGACCGGGGCGAGGCGGGGCCGGTGCTCGACGCGCTCATCGCCTTCGCCCGGGAGCGCGGCGCAGCGTTCATCCTCGCCGACGTCCCGTCGGGCTCCGCCCTCGCCGACCTGGCGCGCGCCCGGGGCCTGCGATCCGCGCCGGGCGTCGAGCCGGCGGCGTCTACCGACGCTCCGGTTACGCGCGGCTTCGGCGTCGCGGCGGCGCGCACGCCCGCCGAGGTCCGCGACGCCGTCGAGGTATTCCTCACCCTGGAGGCCGATTGCGCCGTCGCGCGCCGCGCGCTCGCGCTCGTGCAGGATCCCGGGCAGGCGAACCTCGTGCGCACGGCGACGCGGCAGGCGGCCCGCGAGAAGGCGTGCCGGGTCCTGATCGCCCGCCGGGACGACAGCCCGGTCGCGGCGGCGGTCCTCATGCGCGGCGCGCTCTGGCTCGCGGCCGAGCGGCCGGACGCGCCGGGCGCGCGCGCCGCGCTCCTCGCGAGGGCCCGGTACGAGCCGGAACCGGAGCGTGCGGACTGGACCACCGAGGCCGCATCGTCCCGCCGCGCCGCAGCGGGCGGATCCCGCCTGCTCGCCGCGGCGCGCCGCCTGTTCGCGCCGCTCGCTCGGGCTTCCTGAGCGCCGGCGCGGGCGCGACCCTCAGGTGTCCTCGCGCAGCAGCCGGCGGATGACCTTGCCGGTGGTCGTCAGCGGCAGGCTGTCGCGGAAGGCGATCTCGCGCGGGTACTCGTGCGCAGACAGGCGCGTGCGGACGAAATCCCGGATGTCCTGCGCCAGCGCGTCGTCCCCCACGATGCCTTCGCGGGGGACGATGAACGCCTTGACGATCTGCGTGCGCACCGGGTCCGGCTTGCCCACCACGGCCGCGAGCGACACCGCCGGGTGCCGCAGCAGGCAATCCTCGATCTCGGCCGGCCCGATCCGGTAGCCCGCCGAGGTGATGAGGTCGTCGTCGCGCCCGACGAAGCGGACATAGCCGTCGGCGTCCATCACGCCCTGGTCGCCGGTCGTCATCCAGTCGCCGACGAACTTGTCCCGCGTCGCCTCCGGGCGCTTCCAGTAGCCGAGGAACATCACCGGATCGGGCCGGCGTACGGCGATCTGGCCGGGCTCGTCGGGGTCGCAGACGCTGCCGTCCTCGCGCACGACGCCGACCCGGTGGCCGGGCACCGCCTTGCCGATCGCGCCGGCGCGCGCCACGCCGATGGCGGCGCAGGAGGAGAGCACGAGATTGCACTCGGTCTGGCCGTAGAACTCGTTGATCGTCAATCCCAGCGCCTCGCGGCCCCAGGCGAAGGTCTCGGCGCCGAGCGCCTCCCCGCCGGAGCCGACGGTGCGTAGCGCGAGATCCCAGCGCCCGCGCGGCGCGCCGCCGGCGCGCAGCATGCGCAGCGCCGTCGGCGGGATGAAGGCGTTGGCGATCCTCTGCTCGGCCATCAGCCGCCAGGCCTCGTCGGGGTCGAACTTCTCGAGCTTGCGCGCGACGACGGGCACGCCGAAATGCAGGCCCGGCAGCAGCACGTTGAGGAGCCCCCCGGCCCAGGCCCAGTCGGCGGGCGTCCAGAGCCGGTCGCCGGGGCGGGGCAGGAACTCGTGGTGCATCTGCACGCCGGGCAGGTGCCCGAGCAGCACCCGGTGGGCGTGGAGCGCGCCCTTGGGCTGGCCGGTCGTGCCCGACGTGTAGATCATCATCGCCGGGTCGTCGGCGGCGGTGTCGACCGGCGTGAAGTCCGGGCTCGCCGTCGCCAGCGCGGCGTCGAAATCCTCGAGGCTCCGGCCCGGACCGCCGCGCGCCCCGTCGGCGCACAGCACGCAGGCGAGATCGGGCAGGTCGAGCCCGGCGATCTTGTCGGCCCCGGCGCCGGTCGTGATCAGCGCCGTCGCGCCCGCGTCGCCGAGCCGGTAGCCGAGCGCGTCGACGCCGAACAGCATCGCGAGCGGCAGCGCCACCGCGCCGAGCTTGTAGACCGCCACGTGCGCGATCGCGACGGCGGCCGATTGCGGCAGCAGGATCGCCACCCGATCCCCGCGGCGGACCCCGCGCGCCGCGAGCGCGTTCGCGAGCCGGTTGGAGGCCTCGCGCAGGCGCGCATAGGTCCAGGCCTCGACCCCGCCCGACGCGTCCACCTCGACGATCGCGACGCGCCCGGGATCGGCGGCCGCCCAGCGATCGCAGACGTCCACGCCGATGTTGTAGCGCTCGGGCACGGCCCAGCGGAAGCCGGCGATCAGCGTGTCGTAGTCGCGGGCCTCGCCCAGCATGCGTCTCTCGCCTCCATAGAACGGAGGAGAGGTGTACCAGAGCCGGCGGGAGCGCGCCAACGGGCGCGAGCGTCGTTCGCGACGCGATTGGCGGATCCGTGAAACGAAGCTTGTAGCATCGATATAACGATGCTATTTCCATACTAGCATTTAAATTGCGAGGCTAGAGTGCCATCCCTCAAGGTCGATCGTGTCCTCGCGGCTCTGGGTGACCGCATCAGGGTCGCGCGCAAGAAACGCCGCATCCCGGTGAAGGATTTCGCCGAGCGGATCGGCGTGGGCGAGGGCACGGCGATCCGGCTCGAGAAGGGGGATCCGGGCATCCGCATGGGGACCTTCGCCATGGCCCTGCTGGCCTTGGGCGAGCTCGACCGGCTCGATCGCCTGCTCGATCCCGCCGACGACGATGCGGGCCTCCTGCTCGAGCGGGACCGCCTGCCCAAGCGCATCGACCGGCCGCGGCGTCGCCGCCCGGCGTCCGCACCGCCGGGGTCGCCGCAAGGCGACGACGAGGGAGAGGTCTTCTGATGCCGGACGCGATCGTGGCCCTGGGCGAGAGCAAGATCGAGGTGGGCCGGCTGCGATTCACGAGCGACGGCCGGCGGCAGCATGCCGCCTTCATCTATTCCGACGGCTGGCTCTCCAACCCGCGTCGGTTCGCGTTGGCTCCGGGGTACCCCCTCGGTTCCGCGCCGATCCACACGAGCGGCCGCGAGGACGCGCGCGACGCGCTCGGCGGCCCATTCTCGGACGCTGCGCCCGACAGTTGGGGGCGGCGCCTGATGGCGCGGATCCTGGGCGAGGGCCTGACCGAGTTCGACGTCCTCGCCCTCTCGGACGATGCGACGCGGCAGGGCGCGCTGCGCTTCCTCGGGCCCGATGGCGAGCCGCTGTCCCACATGAGAGATCCGGTTCCCCGTCGCGTGGACATCGAGAAGATCCGCAGTATCGCCGCGCGCTACGAGCGCGATCCGAGAGGTGCCGATGAAGACGCGCGCTTTCTCGCCGGCGCGGGCGCTTCGCTCGGCGGCGCGCGCCCGAAGGCCAACGTCGTCGACGGCGACGATCTCTGGATCGCGAAGTTCACGTCCGTGGACGATACGTGGCCGGTCGAGAGGGCGGAGGTCGCGATACTCACGATCGCCCGGCAGATCGGCCTCGATGCGGCGACGGCCGTTCTCGCCCTGCCGCGGTCCGAGCGCCCGGTGGCGTTGATCCGCCGCTTCGACCGACGTCGCGGCGGGCGGGTTCCCTACATCTCGGCCCGGACCGCGCTTCAGGTGACGGGGACGACGCCGGGCTACTACACCGACATTGCGGACGTGATGAGGGAGACGTCGCTCGACCCGCGCGCCGACATGGCGGAGCTTTGGCGACGCATGGTCTTTTCCATCCTGGTCAACAATACCGACGACCACCTCAAGAACCACGGCTTCCTCTATGTCCGCGACGGCTTCTGGCGGCTTTCGCCGGCGTTCGACATCAACTGCCAGCCCCGCCGGACGCCCGGCATGGAGACGGGTATCAGCCCGTTGACGGGTTTCCAGCCCGATGTCCGGGCGGCGGTGGAGGCCGCGCCTCTCTTCGACGTCGACGAGGCGCTCGCTCGCCGCGACGCGAGGACGATGGCCGAGACGATTGCAGCGGTCTGGCGGGACGTCTTCCGCATGAACGGAGTCACGGGCGCGACGGCTGCCGCCTATGCGGAGATCCTGGAGGGCGGGCAGATCGAAACGGCCCGTGCGCTCGCGGACTGAGCGACGACGGCGGACGCATCCCCCGGCGCGAGGGGAGGCGGACCGTCCGCCGCCATACGTCCCCCGCCTTCAGGCGAGCGGCTTCAGCCCCGCCTCGATCTCGGCGCGGCGGCTCTCCAGGAACGGCGGCAGCGCGAGGCGCTCGCCGAGCGCGTCTGCTGGCTCGTCGACCGCGAAGCCCGGGCCGTCGGTGGCGAGCTCGAACAGGATGCCGTTCGGCTCGCGGAAGTAGAGGCTCTTGAAGTAGTAGCGGTCCACCGGCCCGCTCGAGGGCACGCGCAGCGAGCGCAGCCGCTCCGCCCAGTCCCCGTAGGCCGCATCGGGGATGCGGAAGGCGACGTGGTGGACGCCCCCGGCGCCCTGCCGCGCGGGCGGGAGGCCCGGCTCGACGGCGACGTGCAGCTCCGCCGCCGGCCCGCCGTCGCCCATCTCGAAGACGTGCGTCGTCGAGCCCGGCCGCCCCGGCGTCTGGTAGGCGCGCGCCTCGCGCATGTTCATCACCTGCGTCAGCATCAGCGCGGTGGGCGCGAGGTCCGGCACCGAGAGGCTGATCGGGCCGAGCCCGCGTATCTGATGCTCCGCGGGAACGGGGCTGCTCTCCCACGGGTGCGCGGGGCCGGCGCCGCCGTCGTCGAGAAACGTCAGGCGCTGGCCCTCGGAGTCCTCCACGTCGAGCACGAGCCGCCCGTCGCGGCGCTCGATCCCGCGATGCTTGAGGCCGTGGTCGGAGAGGCGAGCCTCCCAATACGCGAGCGTCGCCTCGCCGGCGACCCGCAGGGCGGTGCGGGTGATGGCGTGCGTGCCGCGCCGCTCGGGCGCGGCCGGCCAGTCGAAGAAGGTGATGTCCGACCCGGGCGAGGCCTCGCCGTCGGCATAGAACAGGTGGTAGGCCGAGACGTCGTCCTGGTTGACGGTCTTCTTCACCAGCCGGAGCCCCAGCACCTGCGTGTAGAAGGCGTGGTTCCCCGGCGCGTCGGCGGTGACGGCGGTGAGATGGTGGATGCCGGTGAGCTGCATGGCGGGCTCCGGGTTCGGGGGAGGGGCCCGAGCGGGCCACGCTTGCGATACGTCTGCAGTATAGCGCGGATCCAACGCTACGCGCTTGCAAGTTTGCAAGGATTGACCTGCATTCACCCGCGGCGCAACCGCGCGTGCGCCGAACCGACGCCGAGCCGGGCCGTTGTCGAAGTCACCAACGTCGTCCTCGGCGGCTCGGGCCGCCGCAAGTCCGGAGGCCTCATGGCTTCGATCATCTCCCGTGGCCGCATCCGCGGCGCGCTCGTGCACGCAGCGTCCGCGGGCGTCTTCGCCGCGGCGCTCCTGGCCGCGGCCCTCCTCGCGGCGGCGCCCGCGCAGGCGCACGTGAAGTGGTTCGCGCCCTACATCGTCGACGCCTCCCCGCAGCCGATCGGGGCGACGCTGACGAACGAGTGGTTCTGGATCGGCATCGCGCTCGTCCTCGCCTTCTTCCTCGTCGCCCGCGCGGTCGAGCGCTCGCATGCCGGAGAGCCCGTCCTCGCCGCGATGGACCGGGCGACCGACCCGCTGCACCGCCGGCTCGACGACTTCATGAGAGTGTGCATCGGCGGCTTCTTCATCGCGGTTTTCGCCGTGGGCGGCGTCTACCTCACGCCCGACCTGCAGACGCCGAGCGAGTGGGTCTCCTGGGCGCAGCTCGCCATCGCCGTGTGCGTGTTCTCGCGCCGCACGATGCCGATCGCGGCCGCGGGCATCATCGGGCTCTGGGTCCTGGCGCTGCGGGACTACGACTTCTTTCACCTGCTCGACTATCTCGCGCTCGGCGTCGGCGTCGCGGGCTACCTCGTGCTCGCCGCCTCGTCGAACGAGGCGTGGCGCAAGCACCGCTTCGAGACGCTGCGCTGGGCGGTGGCGATCGCGCTGATGTGGTCGAGCCTGGAGAAGTTCGCCTACCCCGAATGGTTCTATCCCCTGGTGGAGGAGCGCCCCTTCCTCACCTTCGGCCTGCCGCGGGACGTGTTCATCCCCATGGCGGGCATCGCCGAGTTCACGATGGGCTTCGGGCTGCTCTGGACGCCGCTGGTGCGCCGGCTCTCGGCGCTGGCGCTGCTCGTGATCTTCACCGCCGCGGTCTACCCGTTCGGGCGCATCGACCTCGTCGGGCATGCGCTGATCATGGCGGTGATCCTCGCCATCGCCGCCGACCACGAGCGGCAGGTGCACTTCCTGCCGGCGGTCAAGCGCCGGCTCGCCGGCGTGCCGGCTGGGCTCGCGACGGCGCTCGTGGTGATGGTCGCGGGCTATTGGGGGCTGCACTTCGCCTTCTACGGTGCGGGCTACGAGGAGCGCCCCGCCGGCGCCGTCGTCGCCACACACACGCCGAACGCGGAGCACCCCCACGGCTCCGTCGCGCCGATCGAGCCGCAGCCGTTGGATGCGAACACGACCGGCGGCATTGCGCAGAGCGTCGACCCGGCGAGCGCGCTCTTCGCCGAGGTCAACGAGCGGATGCACGAGATGATGGTGCAGGACCCCTCCGGCGACGTCGACGTCGACTTCGTCCGCGGCATGATCCCCCACCATGCCGGCGCCGTCGAGATGGCCGAGATCGTGCTCGACCACGGCGACGACCCCGAGATCCGCGCGCTCGCCGAGGAGATCCTGGCGCACCAGGAGGCGGAGATCGAGGCGATGCGGGAGTGGCTCGACCGCCAGGGCGGGTGATTCGCGTCGGGTGCGCCCGCGCCGAGATCAGCGCTCCGCGGAGAAATGCCGCTTGAGGTAGGAGAGGATCAGTTCGCGGGTCTCGTCGTCCATCTCGGGCATGCCCTGCTCTTCGACCATCCAGGTCCAGGTGTAATCCCAGCGGGCGTCGGTCAGGTTCTGCTGGGTGACGATGCTCATCGAATGGCAGGCCGAGCAGAGGTAGTACGTCTCCTCCACGCCGGGCGTGTCGGGCAGGTTGCCGAGATCGGCGTTGAGCGGGACGTCGGAGTCCGCGGGGGCCGGTGCGGCGGGCGCCCCGCCTCCCGGGAGCATCGGGTTGAAGCCGCCGCCGCGGGGCGCCATCGGGTCGAAGCCCTGCGCCGTGGCGAAGCCGGCGCACGCGACGAGCGCGGCCGCGAGGGAGAAGGTGCGAAGCGTGGGGGCCATGGTCGAGGAACCGTTTGCGGTGAGCGACGCGGGAAAGACCGGGCGCGCTTCTCGCTGGCGAGAGGCGCGCCCGGCAAGGCGGTCGGGAGGGCGCATGGAGCGCGCCGGGACGCCGTCCGTCAGACGGCGAAGAGGGCGATGCGGTGCACCATGTTGTTGCCGTAGCCGCGCGGGTTCCAGCCCGGCACGACAGGGGGCTGCATCATGCCGTCCTTGTCGGTCGCCCGCGCCCAGACCTCGTAGTAGCCGGCCTGCGGCGGCGTGACGCTCGCCGTCCAGCGCTGCCAGGCGAAGGGGTTGGGCGGCGCCATCAGCTCGGCCTCGGTCCAGGTCTGGCCGAAGTCGAGGGAGACGTGCATCGCCGCGACGTCGCCCTTGCCGCACCAGGCATGGCCGCGGACCTCCGTCGGACGCCCGGCCGCGACCTCCACGCCCGTCGCCGGGAAGGTGATCAGCGACTTCACCGGCATCTCGAGCATCACGACCATGTCGCTCGTCGGCACCTCCGTGCCGGGCGCCACCGGGTAGGCGGGCATCCGGTAGGAATAGCCCATCATCTTCTCGCCGTCGTGCTCCTGGTCGCGCACCCAGATGCGGTTGAGGTATTTCTGCGAGACCGAGCCGGGATAGCCGCCGATGACGAGGCGCAGCGGGAAGCCGTGCAGCGCCGGGATCGGCTCGCCGTTCATCGCCCAGGCGATCAGGTTCTCCGGCGCCATCGCCTTCTCGATCGGCACGCCGCGGGATATGACGACCCTCTCCGGGTCGCCCGAGAGGTGCACGTCGTTGCCGTAATGGCCGGTATAGACCGCGCTCGGCTTGACGCCGGCGCGCTCGAGCACGTCCTTGAGGCGCACGCCCGTCCACTCCGGGCAGCCCACCGCGCCGACGGTCCACTGGTTGCCGGACGCGCCCGGCTGGAAGAAGGCGCGGCCGTTGCCGCCGCACTCGACCCAGAGCGGCGCAGTGACGGTCTCGAAGTCGTTCTGCAGGTCGGCGAGGGTGAGGGTGAGGGGGGTGTCGACCTCGCCGTCGATGGTGAGCGTCCAGTCGTCGGCGCTCATGTCCATGGCGTGCTGCGGCACGAGGCCGTTGTTGCGCACGAAGAGGCGATCGTACGGCGTGACGTCGTCGTCGAGGAGATGGGCCGGCGTCTCGGCGTTGAGGGGGCGATCGTTGAGCAGGGTGAGGCCGTCCTTCGCCTCCATCAGGCCGGTGCCGGCATCCTGGGCCAGCGCGACCGGCACGAGACCGGGCGGCATGTTGCGCTCGAACGGGATCGAGGTTCCGAGCAGCGCGCCTACGGCGGTGAGCCCGGCGCCTTTCAGGAAGCCCCGGCGCCCCGGCTCGAGGCCGGCGTCGACCGCGAGGGGTGCTGCGCCCTCGGGCGCTGCATGGGTGGGATGGTCGTCGTTGAGCATGGCTTATTCCTCCAGCTTGCGATTGCGCCGCGGCCGATCTGGTGTCGACCTTCCGTCGGAGAGGCTATCCGCGTCGGGTTACGCATGCAAGACGAGGAATTCGTGCCGTCGGCCGAGACGCGACGACTATTTTATCACAGGTTGCTGTAAAAAGTTCAATACGCCAGTATGCCACAGCCGGACGCGCCCTGAAGTGGCGGCGTCCGGACGCGTCGGCCGAGTGGTCGGAGCCGGCGAAGCTTCAGAGCTCCGGCTTGCCGGCGATCACGGTGAGCAGGCGCCCGTCCCCGAGCATCCGCGCGCCGGCGCGGCGCACGTCCTCCGCGGTCACGGCGGAAACCAGGGCGTTGCGGCGCGCCACGTAGTCGACGCCGAGATCGTTGAAGGCGAGCTGCACCAGCTGGTTGGCGATCTTCGTGGAGGTGTCGAACCCGAGCGCGTAGGAGCCGGTGAGATAGGCCTTGGCCTTGGCGAGCTCCTCGTCTCCGGGGCCCTCTTCGCGCAACCGGTCGATCTCGCCGCCGATCACCTCGAGGGCTTCCTCGACGCGCTCGTTCTTGGTGGCGGTGAAGCCCCAGGTCATGGCCGTGGCACGGAAGGTGGCGAGCGAGGTCCCCACCGAATAGGCGAGCCCGCGCTTCTCGCGCACCTCCTGGAACAGCCGCGAGGTGAAGGCGCCGCCGCCGAGCACGTGGTTGAGCACGTAGGCCGGCAGGAAGTCCGGGTCCTTCCAGGCGAGGCCGTTCACCGCGAAGCGGATCACCGATTGCGGCACGTCGACCTCGACGACGTGGCGGTCGCCGATTCCCGAGAGGCTCACCGCCGGGGTGGCGACGAGCTGCGGCGTCTGCGGCAGCCCGCCGAAGGCGTGGTCGACGCGCCGCGCCACCTCGTCCGCGTCGATCGCGCCGACGACGACGACGCGCAGCCGCTCCCGCGCGACCTGGGCCCGGTGGATCGCCACGAGGTCGTCGCGGCCGATGCCGGGAAGGGTCTCCAGCGTGCCCGCCGTCGGGGTTCCGTAGGGGTGCCCGGGGAAGGCCTCGGCGAAGAAGCGCCGCGTCGCCTGCGCGCCGGGATCCTTCATCTGGTAGCGCAGGCCCGCCATGGTCTGGGCGCGGACGCGCTCGATGTCCGTGTCGTGGAAGCGCGGCTCGGCGAGCGCCAGCCGCAGCAGCTCGAAGGCGTCGTCGGCGTGGCGGGTCAGCGTCTTCAGCGAGCCGCCGAGCGAATCCGCCCCGGCCGTGAAGGACAGCTCGATCGCCTTGTCGGCGAGGCGCTCGTGGAACTCGGAGGAGGCGTAGGGGCCCGCGCCTTCGTCGAGGAGGCGCGCGGTCATCTGGGCGACGCCGGCCTTGCCTTCCGGGTCCTGCGCGGCGCCGCCCTCGACGAGGAAGGACAGCGCGACGAGCGGCACGACGTGCGATTCGACGTGCCAGACCTCGATCCCGGCGGGCGTGACGACGCGGCCGACCTGCGCGGGCGGGGCGGTGACGGGGGTGACGGCGATCGACATGAAGAGCCTTTCCTCGGCGCGTCGGATCAGGCGGATTTGCGCAGCTGGCCGGTGACGGAGCGGTGCGGGGCGAGGACGCGCTTCGCCGCCTCGGCCAGGTCCTCGCGGGTGACGGCCTCCACGTCGGACGGCCAGCGCCGCACGTCCTCGATCGTCTCGCCGATGGCGAGCGCCGAGCCGAAGATGCGCGCGAGCGAGGTCTGGCTGTCGGCGGCGTAGACCGTCTCGGCGACGAGGCGGGTCTTGGCGCGGGTGATCGCGGCGTCAGAAAGCGCCGCGTCCGGGATCGCCCGGATGGCGGCGTCGAGCGCCTCCTCGGCCGCCTCGAGGCTCACGCCGTGGGCGGGGACGAGGTAGACGGCGAAGCGGGTCTCGTCGATGGCGGACGCCATGTACCAGGCGCCTGCGTTCACCGCCACCGCCTTGTCCAGCACCAGCGTGCGGTAGAAATACGAGGTCGGCCCGCCGCCGAGGAGCTCGGCCAGCACCTCCAGCGCGACGCTCTCGCGCGTCGTGCCGGTCATGACCGAGGGCGCGAGATAGAGCCGCTGCAGCGTCGGCTGCTCGACCCGCGGATCGGCGACCGCCACCCGGCGCATGGCGCGAGGCTCGGGCTCCCGCGGACGCAGGCGCACCGGGGGGGCGCCGCGTGGCGCGACCCGGCCGTAGGTGGCGTCGGCCTGGCGCAGCACGTCCTCGGGCGTCACGTCGCCGGCGACGACCAGGATCGCGTTCTCGGGCGTGTAGAAGCGGCCGTAATAGTCGAGCGCGTGGGTGCGGTCGAGCGCCTCGATCTCGTGCATCCAGCCGATGATCGGGATGCCGTAGGGATGGTGCACGAAGAGCGAGGCGGCCATCGCCTCGGAGAGCTGGGCTGCCGGGTCGGTCTCGACGCGCATGCGGCGCTCTTCCAGGACGACGTCGCGCTCGGGCGCCACCACCTCGTCGGAGAGGCGCAGGTTCGCCATGCGGTCGGCCTCGAAGCCCATCATCGTGGGCAGATGCTCCTTGGCGACACGCTGGAAATAGGCCGTGTAGTCGAACGAGGTGAAGGCGTTCTCCTGCCCGCCGAGCTGGGAGACGACCTTGGAGAACTCGCCCGCCGGGTGCTTCTCGGTGCCCTTGAACATCAGGTGCTCGAGGAAGTGCGCGATGCCCGAGACGCCGATCGGGTCGTCGGCCGAGCCGTTGCGGTACCAGACCATGTGGGTCGCGACGGGCACGCGCGTGTCCGGCACGACCACGACGTCCATGCCGTTGTCGAGCCTGTAGGAATGCACCTGGGGCCCATCGGCCGAAGCGCTCGACGCACCGCTGGCGCCGGGGGCTCGGATCAGGCTCGAGGCGGCGGGCGGCGTGCGGGACATGCGGGAACCTCGTGACGCTGACGGAGGGTGGGGCGCGCGGCGGCGGCGCGGGGGAACTGGACGCGATATAGAGACGCCGCACGTCCCGAGGAAGGACGCGCGGCGTTCGGAAGCAGGCTTTCGGGCCGAAAAGGCGTCAGCGCGCGCTCTGCTCGCGGACGAAATCGGTTGGGGACTGCGGCTCGGGCCGCGGGCCGCTGAAGCTGGTGGTGCGCTGGGGCATCGGCGCGCTCGGGTCCGGCGATAGGTAGGCCTGCGGCGGGTCGGTGAGGAACTGGCGCTGCAGCCGCGTCTCCTCCGCCTGCGAACGCATGGCCTCGTCCTGCCGGCGCAGCGTCTGCGGCGGGATCCAGGCCGGGTTGGCGTTGGCGCCGCCCAGCCCGCGATCCGCGGGAGCCCACTCCGGCCGCGCCGAACCGCCGAGGCCGGCGCCTGCCACGCGACCCCGCCGCAGCTCATCGGGCGTCATCCGCTGTCCGATCCCCTCGAAGGCGCCTGCGCGTTCGGGCGCAGGCGTGCGCGCCTCGATGGCGCGGGCCCGCGCCGCGGCGACGTCGGGATCCTGCGGCCACGCGGGGTTCGCGGCGGCGGCGTCCTGTTCCACGGGAGGCGGCAGGCTCTGGAGGCTGGGCGGGACGACGAGCGGCGCGCGCTCACGATAGTCGATGGCGGGACGATCGGGCTCAGCGAGGCCGATCGCGCTGGCGACGCCTCGAAAAAAGCCGCCCTCCTGCGCCTGCGCTCCCGGCGCGGCGACGAAGGCGAAGGCCGCTCCGGCGAGGGCGGCGCGTGCGATCCGGGAACGCGTCATGACGTATCGATCCTTCCGTTCGCTCGACGGCGGCGCGAAGCGATGCGCCGGGCGTCCTCCCCACTCATCCGTCATCGCGGCTTTCGTGTGGCGGCGTCCCGCGTCGCGCGCGGCGCGGCTCGAGAACGAGGGAGTCATAGAGGAGACCGGCCACGCCCGCAACGATGGCGGCGTCCGCCACGTTGAACACGTACCAGGAGAACGTTCCCCAGTGCAGGTGCACGAAATCGAACACGGCCCCGTAAGCGATCCGGTCGACGGCGTTGCCGAGCGCGCCGCCGACGATCAGCGCCAGCGAGGCGGCGAGAAAGCGAACCGGCGTGCGCAGCATCCACACGCCGAGCGCGACGGCGGCGAGGATCGACCCCACGACGAGGATCCAGCGGCCGATCTCGGTCTCCTGCTGGAACAGGCCGTAGGAGATGCCGCGGTTCCACACCACGATGAACTCGGCGAAGGGCGCGAGGACGAGCGGCTGATGGATGCGCAGATCGTAGCCGAACAGGAACCAGAGCTTCGTCGCCTGGTCGAGCGCGAAGATCGCGAGCGCGATCGTGGTCGCGAGGGCGCGCGGGGAGCGCGGCGCGGGGGAGGGCGCATCGGCGATCGGCATGGGAGGGCGGCGGATCTCGGTTCAGGCGGGGTTCAGGCGGGGAGCGCCAAACGGCGGGACGATGCTCTCCTAGCACCCCCGACGCCCGGGAGGAACACCGCGATGCGGGAACCGCCGGGCGCTCGCGGGAGTCGATACAGCGACAGAACACCAAGAAAGAACGGACCACGCCATGACCCGTATCGCCGCGCTTCTCGCATCGACCGCGCTGCCCCTCGCCCTCATGGCGAGCGGGAACGCCGCCGAGCCCGCGCCCGCCCCGATCCATCTCGCCCAGGCGCAGACGCGCAGCGCCGACGATCCGCTCCGGTTGATCCTGCCGGGGGAGGAAGAGGAGGAGAGCGCCGAGGAGCCCGCTCCCGCCGAGGAAGCCCCGCCCGCCGAGGAACCCGCGCCCGCGGAGGAGCCCGCTCCCGCCGAGGAGCCTGCGCCCGTCGAGGAGACCGCGCCTGCGGAGGAGCCCGCTCCCGCCGAGGAGCCTGCGCCCGTCGAGGAGCCCGCGCCTGCGGAGGAGCCCGCTCCCGCCGAGGAGCCGGCGCCCGTCGCGGAGGACGCGGTGGAGTCGCTCGCCGCGCCGGAGCCGTCCGAGGAGCCGGCTGCCGAGAGCCTGAGGACGCTCGAGGCCCCCGCGGACCAGGTTCAGCCCTCGCAGCAAACGGCCCCTGCGCCCGAAGCCGCCCCCGCCACCGCTCCCGCCCCGGCGGATGCGACCGCGCCCGCAGCGGCCGGCGTCGCTCCGACCGACCAGCCGCCGTCCTTCCTCGCCGATCCGACCCCTGCGCCGAGCGGTGGCGTCGAGGCGCTGTGGGGCATTCTCGAGCAGGGTGCGCGCACGCTCCAGGACGTGCAGCGCCAGCGCGAGGAGCGCGTCATCGACGGCCGGACCGTGATCTACGAGCCGGGGGACCGCACGATCATCCGCGAGGGCGATCGCTACGTCATCATCAACGACGAGCAGCAGCGCCTGCGCCGCTACTACGACGATGTCCGCGTCATCGAGCGCGACCGCGAGACCATCCTGATCGCCGACCGCCCGGGCGGCTACCAGGTGATCACCGTCACCGACGAGTACGGCAACCTCGTGCGCCGCATCCGTCGCGCGCCGGACGGCACGGAGACGGTGCTGATCGACAATCGTCGCGACCGCTTCCCCGTCGACCGCTACACCCGCGACCGCCGCCGCGCGGACCTCGGGGGCGACCGGATCTTCGACGACTACTCGCTCGCGCTGCCCCCGCCGCGCATCGAGATTCCCTATGGCGATTACGTCGTGTCGCTGGAAGAGGTCGACGCGGGCCTCTCCGTGCCCGCAGCGCCTCCGCCGCGGGTGATCCAGGCCTTCACCGCCCCCCCGGTGGCGCCGCCGCCGCGGGCCTTCAGCCTGGACGAGGTGCGCTACAATGAGAACCTGCGCGACTACATGCGTCGGGTCGATCTCGACGTGGTCACCTTCGCCAGCGGCGAGTGGCGCGTGTCGGAGCGTCAGATCGAGGCGATCGCGCCGGTCGCGCAGGCGATGCGCGACGTGCTGCGCGAGGACCCGGACGAGATCTTCCTCGTCGAGGGCCACACGGACGCCATCGGTTCGGAGATCGACAACCTCTCGCTCTCCGACCGGCGCGCCGAGAGCCTCGCCTACGTGCTGAGCGAGCGCTACGGCATCCCGCCGGAGAACCTCGTCACCCAGGGCTACGGCGAGGAATACCTCAAGGTGCCGACGCAGGCCGCCGAGGCGCGCAACCGGCGCGTGACCGTGCGCCGCATCACGCCGCTGATCGAGCAGGCCGCGCGGCAGTAGGCGCGGGCTCAGAGCATCGAGGCGAGGCCGTCCGCGCGCGAGAGGATCGCGCGGGCGGCCTCGCTGTCGCGGTCCATCTGCGCGATCAGGGCCTCGGCCGAGTCGAACCGCTCCTCGCCGCGGATGAAGCCCGCGAACTCGACCCCCACGGTCTTCCCGTAGAGATCGCCCGAAAAATCGAACACGAAGGTCTCGAGCAGCGGCGCGCCGTTGTCGAAGGTGGGCCTGCGCCCGAAACTCGCGACGCCGTCGCGCACCGCCCCGTCAGCGGACAGCCGCACGGCATAGATGCCGTGGGCGAGGCCGCAGCCCTCGGGCAGGCGCATGTTCGCGGTGGGGTAGCCGAGCAGGCGCCCGCGCTTGTCGCCGTGGCGCACCTCGCCGAGCGCGAACCAGCGGTAGCCGAGCAGCGCGTTGGCGCGCGCGATGTCGCCGTCCGCCAGCGCCGCGCGGATGCCCGAGGACGACACCGGCGCGCCGGATTCCTCCACCACCGGGATCACGTCGCAGCCGAGCCCGCGCGCGGCGCACAGCCGCGTCAGCACCGCGGGTGTGCCGGCGCGCCCCTTGCCGAAGTGGAAATCGTAGCCGACGACGACGCTCGATGCGTCGAGCGCGCCGACGACGAGCTCGTCGACGAAGGCCTCCGGGCTCATCCCCGCGAGCGCGGCGTCGAAGGCGCGCACGTGCACCGCGCCGATCCCGATGCGCCCGAGCACGCGCTCCTTCTCGGCCGGCGGCGTGATCCGGAACAGCGGCTTGTCGGGCTGGAAATAGGCGCGCGGATGCGGCTCGAAGGTGAGCACCGCGCTGTCGACGCCGCGAGCGGCGGCTCTCTCCCGGGCGTTGGCGAGCAGCGTCCGGTGGCCGCGATGCACGCCGTCGAAATTGCCGATGGCGACGACGGGCCCGCGCCGGCCGGGCGCGGGCGCGACATGGGTGGCGGAGGGCGAGGTGGAGGCCTCTGAGGTCGGCGCGGTCATGCCCGCAGCAAGTGCGTCACCCGCACCGGCTCGTCAAGCCCGGCGCTCCTCCGGCGCCGGTGGCCGGGTCCCCGGCCCGGCCGTCGCGATCCGGGATGACATTCATCGACGCCGCCCGTCAGGCGCGGTTGCGGCTCGGCACCGCCACCCAGGCCTCGCCTTCGAGCACGGGCCGGCTGTCGACGCTCGCCTCGCAGAACAGCCGCGCACGCCGGCGTTCGGGCACGAGCTCGACGATCTCGACCATGGCCGAGACCACGTCGCCGATGCGCACGGGACCGAGGAACTGCAGCGATTGCGAGAGATAGACCGAGCCGGGGCCCGGCAGCCGCGTGCCCAGGATCGCCGAGATCAGGCTGGCGGTGAACATGCCGTGAGCGATGCGCTGCCCGAACCGCGTCGCCTGAGCGTAGTCGTCGCACAGATGCAGCGGATTGGTGTCGCCCGAGATCTCGGCGAAGCGCGCGAGATCGGCCTCCATCACGGTACGCATCAGGCTGGCGCGCTGAGCCAGCGCCAGATCCTCGAAATAGAGCATCGGAAACATGTGCTCGCGCGGCTGCGCGAGTGCGTTCGCGGCCATGACGGTGGGTCCTTCTCGATGGCCCAAGAGAATTAGGCGCAAGTGCAACGGTCTTCCATGAGACTTTGGTTCCGTAAAACTTAAGGCGGAGACAGGTGCTGGAAGCCGCCCGCGATTAACCGCTTTTCAAGACGCGTCGATGTAGAACGGCGACATCGGCGTCCCTCCGCGGAGGCCGCCTCGATCATTGTTTCATCGCCGCCCTGTGAGAGGCGGTGGGTCGCGAACTCGGAGCTGGGACATGGCCCTCGATCTCAAGATGCCGATCCTCGTCGTCGACGACTACCAGACGATGGTGCGCATCATCCGCAATCTTCTCAAGCAGCTGGGCTTCGAGGACGTCGACGACGCGAGCGACGGCACCGCGGCGCTGGCGAAGCTGAAGCAGAAGAAGTACGGCCTCGTCATCTCCGACTGGAATATGGAGCCGATGACGGGCTACGAGCTCCTGCGCCACGTGCGCTCGGACGAGGGGCTGCGCATCACGCCCTTCATCATGGTCACGGCCGAATCGAAGACGGAGAACGTCATCGCGGCGAAGAAGGCGGGCGTGAACAACTACATCGTCAAGCCCTTCAACGCCCAGACGCTGAAGTCCAAGATCGAGGCCGTCTGCGGCTCCTGACGCGGGCGACCCATCGACCGGAGCCCGCCGCGCGCGGCGCGCGCGCCGGGCTCTCGGCCGCACGCAGAACAACACAGAAGGTGGCGAGCATGGCGGCGACGGCGGCGCGGCAGACCCGGGTGCGGGCGCCCGGCGGGAACCTCGATCCCGGCGGCATCGATCTCGGGCAGGTCGTGCGCGAGCTCCAGGCGGTGGCGGACTACGTCACCAACATCAAGCGTGAGATCGGCGCCCTGCGCGCCGGCGAGCTCTACAGCGCGCGCCTGCCGGTGGCGCACGACGAGCTCGGCAACGTCGTCGACGCCACGGCGTCGGCCACGAACACGATCATGGCCGCCGCCGAGGAGATCCTCGGCTCGGCCGAGGCGGACTTCGAGACCTACCGCACCTTCGTCCAGGACAAGGTGTTGCAGATCTTCGAGGCCTGCTCGTTCCAGGACATTACGGGTCAGCGCATCACCAAGGTGGTGGACGAGCTCGCGCAGGTGGAGAAGCGCCTCTCGCGCTTCGCCGCCGCGGTGACCGTGAAGGAACAGGCCGCGGTCCCGCTCGATCCCGAGGATGCGGCCAAGCAGGCCCGCAAGGAGGCGCTCCTCCTCAACGGGCCGCAGACCGAGGACCTCGCGGTGAGCCAGAACGACATCGACGCGCTGTTCGACTGACGGCGCCGATTCACGGTTCTTCAAACGACCATGCCGGCGTGTCCTCGGCGGCGGGAGCGTGGCACGTCGCGCGATGCCCACGCTGATTCACCGATCCCCGGCCCAGCCGTCCTGCGTGATCTCGCGTATCTCCTCGATCGTGAGCGGCGGTTCTCCGTCGCGCTGGAGGAGCCCGAAGATGCTGGAGACGGGCCGTCTCGGTGATGCTCGGAGCCGAACGCGCCCTCCGGGATGGAGCTCGACGCTCACGCGGTCTCCCGGCCGGACGCCCAGATGGACCAGCACCTCATGGCTCAGCGTGAGCGGTCCGTCGTCGCCCACCTCGAGATACATGCCGATCGCCTCCGTACCGCACGATGAGCAAACGGCGAACTCGCCTCTCCCGCGAAGCCTCCCTGCAACATCTCCCCGGAAGACCTCCCGGCAGGACCTCGTCTCACATGCTCCTGTTCCGCGCCCTGCATCGTCCGCCCGTCTCGCGCGTTGAACCCGCATGACGCCCGCGCGGCGGGCTGGCCTCAGGCGCGCGCCGGGACTATCGTCGGCGCATACCGAACAGGGAGACGGGAATGGCTTTCAAGCACGCGATCGACCTCGCGCTCGGACGGCGGATCGGCGGGGCCGGCATTCCGGAGACGGCGATCGAGGCGGCGATGACCCTCGCCGACGTCGGGATGGCGCGCCTGCGGGAGGAGGCGGACACCGGCAAGCTGCCGCTCCTTCACGTCCCCACCGACACCGACGACCTTCCCCCCGTACGCGCGGCGGCCGAGCGCATCCGCTCGGGCGGCACGACGGACGTGGTGTTCCTCGGCACCGGCGGCTCCAGCCTCGGCGGCCAGACGCTGGCCCAGCTGAAGGACTACGCGGTGCCCGGCCTCGGGCGCTTCGCCGAGGGCCCGCGCATCCACTTCCTCGACAATCTCGACCCGCTCACCTACGAGCGGCTGCTCGAGAAGCTTCCGCTCGAGACGACGCATTTCGTCGCAATCTCGAAGTCCGGCGGCACCGGCGAGACCCTGATGCAGGCGATCGCCGCGCTCTCGGCGTTCGCGCGCGCCGGGGTTTCGCCCGGCGATCGGTTCACCGGCCTCTCCGAGCCCCGCGCCGCGGGCGGCACGGGGACGAACGCCCTGCGCGACCTGCTGGAGCCCGAGGGCGTGCCCTTCCTCGAGCATCACACCGGCATCGGCGGGCGCTACTCGGTGCTGACCAACGTCGGCCTCCTGCCGGCGGCGGTGATGGGCCTCGACATCGACGCGATCCGCGCCGGCGCCCAGGACGCGGTCGGGCCCATCCTCGCGTCGAAGCCCGCCGCGGAGATCCCGGCCGCCGAGGGCGCGGCGCTCGCCATCGCCTCGGCGCTCGAGGGCAAGCCGATCGCGGTGACGATGGCCTATGCCGACCGGCTCGAGCGCTTCACGCGCTGGTGGGTGCAGCTCTGGGCCGAGAGCCTCGGCAAGGACGGCAAGGGCTCGCAGCCCGTCGCCGCCATCGGCCCGGTGGACCAGCACTCGCAGCTCCAGCTCTATCTCGGCGGCCCCAACGACAAGGTCTTCACCGTCATCACGACCGGCTGCGCCGGCACGGGGCCGCGCATGGATGCGGCGCTCGCCGAGCGCGCGGGCCAGGGCGGCTTCGCGGGCAAGACCATCGGCGACCTCGTCGCGGCGCAGGGACGCGCCACGGCGGACACGCTCGCCAAGAACCACCGACCGGTGCGCACGATCCACATCGACCGGCTCGACGAGCGGGCGATGGGGCATCTGCTGATGCACACCATGCTGGAGACGATCATGACCGGCTACGCGCTGGGCGTGGACCCGTTCGACCAGCCGGCGGTGGAGGAGGGCAAGATCCTGGCGAAGCAGTATCTTTCGCAGGGATAACCACGCCGCGGCGCGGGGGGCGTGTGTCGACACGCGGCCGGAATGGGGCTCCAATGCGGCGACCCGTCGCGCACGAGCCCCGCCGCCATGATTCGCACCCCGCGCCGACCCGTCCTGGTCTCGTCCTCCGCGTTGATCGCCGCGAACCTGATACCGCTCGCGGGCGTGCTCGCGGGCGGCTGGCGCGTCTTCGACGTGCTGCTGCTGTTCTGGGCCGAGAACGTGATCATCGGCGTGTTCAACGTGCTGCGCATGCTCGTCGTCGCGACGCGGCGAGAACCCGGCGCGGTCGGCCTCGCGCTGTTCTTCACCCTGCATTACGGCATCTTCACCATCGTCCACGGTGTCTTCGTGGTGACGCTCTTCGGCCCGCCCGCCGAGTCTCCGCTGCCGGCCTTCGCCGCGCTGGCCGCGCCGGGGCTCGTGCTGCCGCTCGCGGCGCTGGTGGCGAGCCACGGCGTGTCCTTCCTCGCGAACTTCGTCTTCGGCGGCGAGATGGACCGCGTGTCCGCCGGCGCGCTGATGGCGGCGCCCTACGGGCGGGTCGTGGTGCTGCACGTCACCATCATCTTCGGCGGGTTCGCCGTCGCGGCCTCGGGCGCGCCCGTCCTCGCGCTGGCGCTGCTCGTCGCACTCAAGATCGTGGTGGATCTCGCGGCGCACCTGGCGGAGCATCGGGGGATGGCGAAAGCGAAGCCGGCGCGTGCCTGAAGTGCGCCAAAGCACTGGTTGTTCAAGTGGAACTCGTTGCGCGAAAGACACGTTCACCCTGATTGGAGGCGCGGGCGTCACCGGCCTATCGGCCGCCACATTTCGGCCCCAGGCTGCACGCGTTCACGTTGACGATGTCGCCCCGCGGCCGACGCCGAGCCGCGCAACACACGGACCAGTCATGCCCGATACCGCCGACCCTCAGCCTCGTCCCGCCGCGCCCGCCAAGGCGGCCGCGCCGACCACCTTCAAGCCCGTCGCGCTGCCGGCGCTCGCCGGTGTGCTGAACGCGCGCAAGGCCTGCGAAGGCAAGGTGGAGGCCCCGCCCAGGACGTCGCGGCACGACGACCTCGACCGTTTCGGACGGTCGTACACGGCCTGAGGCTCAACGCCCCGCATACGCCCTCACGCGTCGGCGGCATGCGGAGTGACCCGCGGGGGATGGACAGCCCCGGGCGCGGCTGCGACGATACGGACGAGAAGAACCAGCAACGGTCGCACTCGTCCGAGGGACGACTCGTCAAGGCAGGCTGCCCATGCCGACCCTGTATCTCTGCCATCCCGCCGCCCTCGATCACGCGACGCCGCTCGGTCATCCCGAGCGGCCGGACCGGATCCGCGTCATCGAGCGCGCCCTCGAGGACGAGAGGTTCACGACCCTCGTGCGTGAGCAGGCGCCCGTCGCCGAGCGCGACACGGTCGCCCTCGTGCATCCCCGCCGCTACGTCGACGCGTTGATCGAGGCCTCGCCCCGCGAGGGGCTGGTGGCGATCGATTCGGATACGGTGCTCTCGCCGGGCACGCTCGAGGCGGCCCTGCGCTCCGCCGGCGCCGCAGCACAGGCGGTCGACGAGGTGATGACGGGCGCGGTGACCAACGCCTTCGCCGCCATGCGTCCCCCGGGCCACCACGCCGAGCTCGCCCAGGCGATGGGTTTCTGCTTCTTCAACAACGCCGCCATCGCCGCGCGCGTCGCGCAGAAGGTGCACGGCGCCGAGCGCGTCGCGATCATCGATTGGGACGTCCACCACGGAAACGGCACCCAGGACATCTTCTGGAACGACCCGTCGGTGCTCTATTGCTCGACCCACGAGATGCCGCTCTTCCCCGGCACCGGCGCGCTCGGCGAGCGTGGCGAGCACGACACGATCGTCAACGCGCCGCTCTCCGCCGGCGACGGCTCGGAGGTCTTCCGCGAGGCGCTGGAGACGCGTGTCCTGCCCCGAATCGACGCCTTCGCCCCGGACCTGATCGTGATTTCGGCGGGCTTCGACGCGCATTGGCGCGACCCGCTCGGCAACGTCATGCTCACCGAGGCCGATTTCGCCTGGGCCACGCTGAAGCTGATGGACCTCGCCGAGCGGCACGCCGAGGGCCGCGTCGTCTCGCTGCTCGAGGGCGGCTACGATCTCGACGGCCTCTCCCGCTCGGTCGCGGCGCATGTGCGCGCGCTGATGGGCCAGGTTTGAGAGACCGGGGGCCGTCATCCCGGATTGCGATAGCCTAGTCCGGGACCCAGATCCCCGAGGCTGGAGTAGCGGCGTTTACGCCGATCCTCGGCACCCTGCTCGCAACGCCCCCGGAGCGAAGTGGAGCGAGCGCGCGAACGCGCTTGACTGACGCGTCGGGGATCTGGGTTCCGGGCCCGCATAGCGACCCGGAATGACGATCACCCTGCGAGAGCCCCCGCGCGCGGGTCGTGGCGAGCGAGGCGGGCGAGGAGGTAGTCCACCTCCGCCTTCGTCTTGGCGGAGACCCCGCCGCCGGGCTTGCGCAGGGCGGCGGACGCGATGATGCCGCGACGGGCGAGCACGTACTTGCGCACGGCGAGGCCCGCGCCCGGCTGCTGCTCGTAGCGCATGTAGGGCAGGTGGGCGTCGAACAGGTCGTGCGCCTTCTCGCGCTCGCCGGCGCTCGCGAGGCGCACCACGTCCACCAGCATGTCCGGGAAGGCGTAGCCGGTCATGGCGCCGTCGGCGCCGCGCTCGGTCTCGAAGTCGAGGAACATGCCGCCGTTGCCGCACAGGATCGAGATCCGGCGCATCGAGCCGTCCTGCTCGTACCCGCGCAGGGTCGAGATCTTCTCGAGCCCCGGCCAGTCCTCGTGCTTCAGCATCACCGCGCTCGGATTGTCCGCGACGATCCGGCGGATCACGCCCGGCGTCATCACGACGCCCGTGGAGAGCGGGTAGTCCTGGATGACGAAGGGCACGTCCGCGCCGATCGCCTCCGCCGCGTTGGCGTAGTAGGTCACGATCTGGTCGTCGGTCTTGAGCGAGGAGGGCGGGGCGATCATCACGCCGGCCGCGCCCTTGTCCATGACGGAGCGGGTGAGCGCGCGCATGGCCGCGAAGCCGGGCGCCGACACGCCGACGATGACGGGCACGGTCGCGCGCATGATCACCTTCGAGGCCACCTCGATCGCCTCGTCCGCGTCGAGCTTGGGCGCCTCGCCCATCATGCCGAGCACCGTGATGCCGGTGCAGCCCGCCTCGAGGAAGAACTCGGTCATGCGCTCGGTCGAGGTCCCGTCGACGCGCCCGTCGTCGTGGAAGGGGGTGGGGGCGATGACGTAGACGCCTTTGGCGGACGCGTCGAACATGCGGGAGCTCTCCTCGGGATCGGCGAAAACGAAGGGCCGGAACGCTAGGGGGCGTCGGCGCGGCGCGCAAGCGCGCGGGCGCGCATGTGCGTGCGTGTGCGCCTTCGCCGGCTTGCGGGATGCGGGCTGGACGTGGTGTCTTGCGCGGGTCGAATTTCCACGATCTTTCCGAAGAGGCCACGTTCCATGTCCCGCACCGTCTTCGTCAACGGCGACTTCGTTCCCTACGAGGAGGCCAGGATCCCCATCATGGATCGTGGCTTCCTGTTCGCGGACGGGATCTACGAGGTCGCGGCGGTGATCGGTGGGCGGCTCGTCGACGAGGTGGCGCATCTCGCGCGGCTCGACCGCTCGCTGAAGGAGATCGAGATCGAGAACCCCTACACGGGCGAGGAATGGATCGGGCTGATGAGCGATCTCGCCCGGCGCAACGATCTCGACCAGGGGCTCGTCTACATCGAGGTCACCCGCGGCGTGTACGAGCGCGACTTTCCCTTCCCGCCCGCGGGCACGCCGCCCACGGTGGTGATGTTCACGCAAGCCAAGCAGATCCTCGGCGCCAAGGCCGCTGAGACCGGCGTGAAGGTGATCACCACGCCGGACCTGCGCTGGAAGCGCCGCGACATCAAGTCCGTTGCGCTGCTCGCCCAGGTGCTCGCCAAGCAGGAGGCCGCCCGCGCCGGCGTCGCCGAGGCCTGGATGGTGGAGGACGGGCATGTCACGGAGGGCGGCTCCTCCACGGCCTTCATCATCACCAAGGACGACCGGGTGGTGACGCGGCCGTTGTCGAACGCGGTCCTGCCGGGGATCACGCGACTGGCGGTGATGCAGCTCGCTCACGAGATGCAGCTCACCGTGGAGGAGCGGCTGTTCACCGTTGAGGAGGCGCGCGACGCGAAGGAGGCGTTCTACACCTCCGCGTCGGCGATCGTGATGCCGGTCGTCGCCATCGACGACGCGCCGATCGGCGAGGGCCGGCCCGGCCCGCTGACGCGCCGCCTGCGCGAGCTCTACCTCGACCTCGCCAAGGACGCGGCGCTGGCGAGCCGGATGCCGTGAGCCGCCCGAGAGGGTCGCGCCTCAGAGCGTCTTGAGGAACCCGGCGAAGCGCATCAGCCCCTCGGGCCAGGGGCCATAGCCCGAGGCGCTGTCGAGCGAGCCGGCGTCGCCCGCGTCGACGACGGGCGCGCCCCAGGCCGCGGCGATCGCCTCGGCGCGGGCGTAGTCGCACCACGGATCGGTGCGGCTCGCGACGACGAGGCTCGTGAAGGGCAGGCGCGGCGTCGGCACGCCGAGCCCGGCGAGCGCGTCGGGGAGGCGGGCGGCGTCGTCGAGATCCGGCGGCGCGACGAGGAAGGCGCCGGCGATCCGGCCCTCGAGCGCGTCCGCGGCGCGCGCGACGGCATGGACGCCGAGCCCGTGCGCCACAACGACCACCGGGCGCGTCGCGCCCTCCGCGGTGGCGACGATGCGCTCCGCCCAGGCGGCGAGGTCGGGCGCATCCCAATTGGGCTGATGCACCCGGCGCGCGGTCGAGAGCTGGCGTTCCCAGCGGGATTGCCAATGGTCGGGACCCGAGCCCCCGTGGCCCGGAACGATGAGGATGTCGACGTCGGAGGTGCGCATGGGCGCGTCTTAGCACGCCGCCGCGGCCGCGCTCAAACCGGATCTGCGACGGTTTTCGGCCGGTCGTGCGGATATCGGCTCGTCCGAAGGTGACAAATGCCGGCCTCTCGGCCTATCTGAGAGCGAGCGGCCGCTGCGGCGAAGCGTCGGCGCGGTGGTCTCGATGCCGCATCCAAAGGCGCGACGCCTCCGCCACGTATAGGGTGGGGAGCCGGCCGGGGCCTGGCGCAGTCGCGCCGTCCGCGCCATATTCAGTTGCAACACGAATGAACGGACCGATCAGGAAGACACTATGAGCGAGACCATCGAAACGGATGTGGTGATCGTCGGCGCGGGGCCCGTCGGGCTGTTCGCGGTGTTCGAGCTCGGGCTCCTCGACATCAAGGCGCATCTCGTCGACATCCTGCCGAAGGTCGGCGGCCAATGCGCCGAGCTCTACCCGGAGAAGCCGATCTACGACATCCCGGGCTTTCCCATGGTCACCGGCCAGGGCCTGATCGACAACCTGATGGCGCAGATCGAGCCGTTCGGACCGCAGTTCCACTTGAACGAGATGGTCGCCTCGCTCGAGGCGCTGGGCACGCCGGACGCGCCGCGCTTCAGGCTCACCACCGACGCCGGGACGACGTTCGACTGCAAGGCGATCGTCATCGCAGCCGGAGGCGGCTCGTTCATGCCCAAGAAGCCGCCGGTGGAGAACATCGACGCCTTCGAGGGCACGGGCGTGTTCTATGCCGTGCGGAAGATGGACGCCTTCCGCGGCCGGAAGGTGCTCGTCGTCGGGGGCGGCGATTCCGCGCTCGATTGGACGGTGAACCTCCAGCCGGTGGCCGAGCGGATCACCCTGATGCACCGCCGCGACGCCTTCCGCGCCGCGCCCGACACGGTCAACAAGATGCGCGCGCTCGTCGCCGCCGGCGACATGGACATGCATCTGGGCCAGATCGCGGGCCTGGAGGGCGAGGCGCCGAACCTCGAGGCGGTGATCGCGCGCCGCGACGACGGCTCGACCTTCGAGATCCCCTGCGACGTGCTGCTGCCGTTCTTCGGGCTCACCATGAAGCTCGGGCCCATCGCGGACTGGGGCCTGAACCTCGCCGAGCAGCTGGTCCCGGTCGACACCGAGAAGTTCGAGACCTCGACGCCGGGCATCTTCGCCATCGGCGACATCAACACCTATCCCGGCAAGCTCAAGCTCATCCTCTCGGGCTTCCACGAGGGGGCGCTGGCGGCCCAGAAGATCCACCGCTACGTCCACCCGGACAAGCGGCTCACCTTCCAGTACACGACCTCCTCGTCGAGCCTCCAGAAGAAGCTCGGCGTGGCGGCGTGAGTGTGCGCTGACGGGAGGCGGGGGCTCTGGCGCTCACGCAAATTGGGCGGTCCCGACCGCCCGTAAAGGCCGCTGCCGGTCTCCCCTCCCCACTGCGGCTAATCGATGCACACATCTCCTGCATCCGTTGTCGACGCCCGCGTTTCGCGCCGAGGATCGATGCGGCCCTTCTCCTTCCCTGTAGGGGAAGGTGGCCCGACGCGAAGCGGCGGGACGGATGGGGCACGCCGGAGGCGTGTTCCGCGCAGCGGAAACCGGGCGTCCTCGACCTGCGCCGTTGAGCCCTGCACCGTTTCGGCTTCGCCGAACGCGCGTCCCGCGCGCCCCATCCGTCTCGGCTTCGCCGAGCCACCTTCCCCTACAGGGAAGGAGGTAGCTCGGCTTTCTCGCCGAGCACCTCCACGACGCCGCTCGTCCGGGACCGCGAGTGGCGCAGGACGATGTGTGAATCGATTAGCCCTTGCGGGGAGGGGCCGGGGGTGGGGGTCGTGCAGGATTTGCTCGACTTCGTTGCAGGGCTGCAGCAGCCGCTTCGCCGGGCTTCGAAGGACCAGCACTGCCCGCCGACCCCCATCCGTCGGCTTCGCCGCCACCTTCCCCGCAAGGGGGAAGGAAGGCCTGCAGCAACCCGATGAGCGCGATCCGCCGCGTCGGTGCAAACGCGTCCGCCTCGCCGCTTCGCGTCGACCCACCTTCGCCCGAAGAGAAGGAGGGGGAGCGCTGCTCGCCGACGACGACCTTCTGCGATAGCCTCGCTCGCAGACTCGAGGAGCCCCCCATGACCCGCCGTCCCGACCCGATCCCGCTCACCGTCCTCACCGGCTTCCTCGGCGCGGGCAAGACCACGCTCCTGAACCGCCTCCTCCAGGACGAGGCGCTGGCGGACACGGTCGTGATCATGAACGAGTTCGGCGAGGTCGGGCTCGACCATCTGCTGATCGAGACCGTCGACGAGGGCATGGTGCTGCTGTCGGCCGGGTGCCTGTGCTGCACGATCCGCGGCGACCTCGTCTCGACGCTGGAAGACCTGCTGCGCAAGCGCGACAACGGGCGGATCATGCCTTTCAAGCGGGTGATCATCGAGACGACGGGGCTGGCCGACCCCGCGCCGATCCTGCACGCGGTGCTCTACCACCCCTACCTGTCGCTGCGCTACGCGGTCGAGGGCGTCGTCACCGTGGTCGATGCGGCGAACGGCGCAGGCACGCTCGACGCGCACGAGGAGGCGGTGCGCCAGGCGGCGGTCTCCGACGAGATCGTCGTCACCAAGACCGACATCGCCGAGCCCGAGGCGGTAGCGGCGCTGGAGGCGCGGCTCGCGGCGCTCGCGCCCGGCGCGCGGCTTCACCGGGCGGTGGCGGGCGCGATCCCCGCGGGGGAGATCCTCGGGCGGGGCCTGTTCGACCTCGCCGGCAAGCCCGCCGACGTCGGCGCCTGGCTCTCGGCGGAGGGCGTCGCCGCCGCCGAGGCGAAGGCGCACGCGGCCCAGCACGCGCACGATCATGGGCACGGGCACGATCATGGCCACGGCCACCATCACCACCACGATCGCAACCGCCACGACGCCTCGATCCGCGCTTTCTGCCTGACCGCCGACGAGCCGGTGCGGCGCGGCGCGCTCGACCTCTTCCTCGACATGCTGCGCGCCACGCAGGGCCCCAAGCTCCTGCGCATGAAGGGGATCGTCTGCACGGCGGAGGACCCGGAGCATCCGGTGGTGATCCACGGCGTCCAGCATGTTCTGCACGTGCCCGCGGTGCTCGACGCCTGGCCGAGCGAGGACCGGCGCACCCGCATCGTGATGATCGTCGACGACCTGGAGAAGTCCTACGTCGAGAGCCTCTGGGCCGCCTTCCGCTCCCAGCCGGCCATCGACACGCCCGACGCCGCCGCCCTCTCGGACAATCCGCTCGGGCTGCTGCCGGGGATGCGGAAAGGGTGAGAGGCGCGAGGCGCGTTGCGCTGAGCGCGAGCGGCCCACCCGTTCACGAAGCGTCCGCTCACAGTGGCCGCGGCGCGCTCCCGGGAAGCGTGAAGATCTCCACGCCCGTCTCCGTCACCCCGACCGAATGCTCGAACTGGGCCGAGAGAGAGCGGTCGCGGGTCACCGTGGTCCAGCCGTCGGAGAGGGTCTTCACCTCGGCGCGGCCGGCGTTGAGCATGGGCTCGACGGTGAAGAACATGCCCGGCTCGAGCCGCACCCCGCGCCCCGGCAGGCCGTAGGAAAGCACTTCCGGCGGGGCGTGGAAGGCGCGGCCGAGCCCGTGCCCGCAGAATTCCCGCACCACCGTGTAGCCCTTGGCCTTGGCCAGGGCCTCCACCGCCGCGCCGACGTCGCCGAGCGTGGCGCCGGGGCGGATCTGCGCGATGCCCGCCATCATCGCCGCATGCGCCGACGCGATCAGCCGACCTGCCTTGACCGAGGGCTCGCCCACCGTGAACATCCGGCTGGTGTCGCCGTGCCAGCCGTCGAGGATCGGCGTGACGTCGATGTTGAGGATGTCGCCCTCGGCGAGGCGCTTGTCGTCGTCGGGCACGCCGTGGGTGACGACGTGGTTCACCGAGATGCAGGTGGCATGCCTGTAGCCGTGGAAGCCGATCGTCGCGGGCACCGCGCCGTGGTCGCGCATGAAGGCCTCGCAGAGCCGGTCGAGCGCGCCTGTGGTGACCCCCGCGCGCACGTGCGGCCCGATGAAGTCGAGCGTCGCCGCCGCGAGGCGCCCGGCCCTGCGCATCGCCTCGAACTCGTCGGGCCCGTGCAGCGGAATGCCCCGCGGGCGCGTCTCGCGTCTCTCGTCCATGACCTCTCCTTCATCGGCGGCACCCTAGCACGGACGCGCGCCGAATTGTCCCCCGCCGCGGAAGCCGGTAGACACGCCACATGACCGCACCCGCAACGCCCCCCGTTCTCCGCTTCGCGCCCTCGCCGACGGGCCTCATCCACATCGGCAACGCCCGCACGGCGCTGCTCAACGCCCTCTTCGCGCGCCGCGAGGGCGGGACCTTCGTCCTGCGGCTCGACGACACCGACCGCGAGCGCTCGAAGGAGGAATACGCGCAGGCCATCGTCGCGGACCTCGCCTGGCTCGGCGTCCCGCCGGACGTCAGCGTGCGCCAGTCGGACCGCTTCGCGCTCTACGACGCGGCCGCGCAGGACCTGAAGGCGAAGGGGCTGCTCTACCCCTGCTGGGAGACGCCCGACGAGCTCGAGTTCCGCCGCAAGCGGCAGCTCGCGCGGGGCCTGCCGCCGATCTACGACCGCGCGGCGCTGGCGCTCTCCGACGAGGACCGCGCCCGGCTCGAGGCGGAGGGCCGGCGGCCGCACTGGCGCTTCAAGCTCGAGCACCGGGCGGTGATCTGGACCGACCTCGTGCGCGGGGAGGTGAGCGTCGACTGCGGCTCCCTGTCGGACCCCGTCCTGGTGCGCGGCGACGGCTCGTATCTCTACACGCTGCCGTCCGTCGTCGACGACGCGGCGCTCGGCATCACCCACGTGATCCGCGGCGAGGACCACGTCACCAACGCGGCGGTGCAGGTGCAGATCTTCGAGGCGCTGGGCCATGCGGCCCCGGCCTTCGGACACCACAACCTGCTCACCACCGCGAGCGGGGAGGGGCTGTCCAAGCGCCTGGGGCACCTCTCGCTGGCGGGCCTGCGCGAGGCGGGGCTCGAGCCGCTGGCGGTGGCGGCGCTCGCGGTGCTCGTCGGCTCGTCCGACGCGGTGCGCCCGGTGGCGTCGCTGGACGCGCTCGCGGCGCTGGTCGATTTCGGCCGGATCTCCCGGGCGCCGGCGAAGTTCGACGAGAGCGAGCTCGCCGCCCTCAACGCCCGGATCGTGCACGAGCTGCCCCATGCGGCGGTGGCCGAGCGGCTCGCGGCGCTGGGCGTCGGCGGCGGGGCGGACTTCTGGGAGGCGGTGCGCGGCAATCTCGCCACCGTGGGCGAGGCGCGCGACTGGTGGGGCGTGGTCGCCGGCCCGATCGACCCCGTGATCGACGACGCTGGCTTCTGCGCCGAGGCGGTGGCGGCTCTCCCGCCGGAGCCCTGGGACGCGGGCACCTGGAAGGCCTGGACCGACGCGGTCAAGGCGAAGACGGGCGCGAAGGGCAAGGCGCTGTTCATGCCCCTGCGCAAGGCGCTCACCGGCCGCGACCACGGCCCCGAGCTCGCCGCCCTCCTGCCGCTGATCGGCCGGGACAAGGCCGTGGCGCGGCTCTCGGGCGCGCGGGCCTGATCGCCATCACACCCCGTCCGGCGCGGGGATCACCTCGGGCGCGACGACGCGCACGCGCCGGCGCCCGTCGGCGGTTTCGACCTCGCGCCATTCCCCCTCGGCGAGGCCGAAGAACGGCACCGAGACGACCGGGCCGATCGCCGGCGCGGGACCCGGCGCGGGTGCGTCGCCGCGCGGCTGCGAGAGCTCGCGGGCGCGCTCTGGCGTGACGATCTCGCCGCCGCCGCCGATCATCGTCTCGGCCTGGGCGAGCGCGTCCGACCAGGTCTGCCCCGGCGTGCGGCACGCGCAGGTCTCGTCGAGATTGGTGCGGTAGCTGAGCGCGTTGGGGAGCGAGAGATAGGGCTGGCCGTCCGCCGAGAAGGACTGCTCGATCTGCCCGCCCTGCTGCTTGTAGAACACGGCCGTGGGCGCGGCCGGGCATTGCGCCTGGCACATCTGCGCCGCCGCGCGCGAATCGCGCGGCGAGGAGGGCAGCGGGAAGAAGAAGCCGTCGCAGGTGCGCACGCACACCGCCTGCCCGAGCACCGGGCGGTCTTCCTCGTAGAAGCCCGGGCCGTCCATCCAGGGTGGGTTTCCGCCGGGGTTCTCGAACAATTGGTCGTAGGGGCTGCGCGCCTGCCGATCCTGCGGGAACGGCTGCTGCGGCGAGCAGAACTGCTCGATCGCCGACATCAGCGCGAAGCGCCGCTCGTTGCCGGAGCGCGAGGCCTCCGCGAGCAGGCGCCGGTAGTTCTCCTCCATGGCGCCGAGGCGCGCCTGCGCCTCCGTGCATTCGGGCGACGTCGGCGCGCCGAAGATCAGGAAGCGGCTGCCGCGGCCGCAGTCGAGGCTCTGCACGTAGCGGCGCATGCGCTCGAGCTCGATGCTCTGCCGATCCGCCAGCTCCCGGTAGTCGCGCCCGCCGCCCTGCTCGATCGCGGCGAGCTCGGCGCGGTAGCGCTGGCACGCGTCGTCCTGCGCCCCGGCCGCGCCGGCGAAGGCGAGGAGGCCGATGAGGAACCCCGAAACCCTGAGCTTGAACCCGTGTCGCATCGCGCCTTCTGTGTCGCTCCCGGAAATGGCCGCGCCGCCGCTCGTCCCGGCGCCGCACGCACCCTTATAGCCGCCCGGATGGCCGCAAGATGAGCGAATCACGGTCGCGCCGCGGCGGCGCCCCCGCATGCGACAGCAGCTTGCCACGTCGGCGCGCAATCGCGAAATCGAAGCGTCTTTCAGCTCCTTCGCTAAACGCCTCGCGGCTTGGCCCGCGTCGTCGGCGCGGCGGCGGCCGGGTCCTCCGGCCAGGGGTGCCTGGGGTAGCGCCCGCGCATCTCGGCGCGCACCGCGGACCAGGATCCGCGCCAGAAGCCCGGCAGGTCCTTCGTCACCTGGATCGGCCGATGCGCCGGGGAGAGCAGCTCCAGCACGAGCGGCCGGCGCCCGCCGGCGAGCGCCGGGTGCGTGTCGAGCCCGTAGAGTTCCTGCACGCGGATCGCGATCGAGGGCTCCTCGCCCTCGTAGGCGACCGCGACGGACGAGCCGGTGGGCGCGCGCCAATGGGTGGGCGCCTCCGCGTCGAGGCGCCGCGCGAGGTCGTAGGGCAGAAGCGTGCGCAGGCCCTCCAGCACGTCGGAGGCGTCGATCTGCGACAGCGCCGTCTTGCCCGCGAGCATCGGCGCGAGCCAGGTCTCCATCGTCCCGGCGAGCGCCTCGTCCGATATGTCCGGCCAGGGATCTCCTTCTGCCGCGCGCAGGAAGGCGATCCGCCGGCGCAGCTGCGCGCCGGCCTTCGACCAGGGCAGCGCCTCGATGCCGATCTTCGCCACGCCCCGCGCCAGCACGGCCGGGGTCTGGGGATCGTCGGCGAGCGGGATCGGCCGCTCGGAGAGGATCACCGCCCCGATGCGCCGCACGGCGCGCCCGCGCACGGCCTTCGCCTTGGCGTCGAAGGCGACCTCGTCGCGCACGACGATGCGGTCGGGGAACAGCGCCTCGATCTCTTCGGGGGAGAGCGCCGCGGCGGCGAGGACCCGCGCCGACCCCGCCGCGCCGGCGATCTCGGCCACCGCGAGGAAGGGCTCGCGACCGAGCGCCAGGTGCGGCTCCAGCGCCGCGCCGCGGCCGTTGGCCAGCACCACCTCGCCGGGCTTGCCGCGCGCGCGGGCGATGCGATCGGGATAGGCCAGCGCCACCAGCGCGCCGACGGAAAGGCCCTCCGGCGGGCGGCGGTCGAGTCCCTCGGCCGCCTGCGCCGCCCAGCCGCGGGCGAGGCGGCGCATGTCCTCGGCGCGCCCGCCCGTCTCGCGCACGAACCGGTCGCGGCGGTGGGCGAGGTCGACGTCGTCACCGCCGAGCCCGCGCTCGACGAGGAGCGCCGCGACCTCGGCCGCGCGCGACGCCTCGCCTCGGTCGGCGGCGCGCAGCACCATCGCCGCGAGCCGCGGCGGCAGGGACAGCGCGCGCAGCCGCGCGCCGAGCGCGGTGAGGCGCCCGTCCGCGTCGAGCGCGCCGATCTCAGAAAGCAGCGCGCGGGCCTCGGCGAGCGCCGGGCGCGGGGGCGCGTCCAGGAAGGGGAGGGTGGTCGGGTCGCCCACGCCCCAGGCGGCGCAGTCGAGGACGAGCGAGGAGAGGTCGGCGGCCAGGATCTCGGGCGTCGTGAAGGGCTCGAGCGCCCCCGTCGCCGCCTCCTCCCAGAGCCGCCAGCAGACGCCCGGCTGCGTGCGCCCGGCGCGGCCGCGGCGCTGGTCGGCGGAGGCGCGCGAGACGCGCACCGTCGCGAGCCGGGTGAGCCCCACCGCCGGCTCGTAGACCGGCACGCGGGAGAGGCCGCAATCGATCACCACCCGCACGCCCTCGATCGTCAGCGAGGTCTCGGCGATGGAGGTCGCGAGCACCACCTTGCGGCGGCCCGGTGGGGCGGGAGAGACGGCCCGGTCCTGCGCGCCGCGCTCGAGCGCCCCGTAGAGCGGGGCGATCTCGACGGTGGGATCGCGCACCTTGTCGCGCAGGATCTGCTCGGTGCGCCGGATCTCGCCCTGGCCGGGCAGGAAGACGAGCAGCGAGCCGGTCTCCTCCGCGAGCGCCCGGAGGACCACCCCTGCCACCGCCTCCTCGATGCGCTGGCGCGGGTCGCGGCCGGCGTAGCGGGTCTCGACCGGGTAGGCGCGGCCCTCGGACGCGATCACCGGCGCGTCGTCGAGGAGGGCGGCGACGCGCGCACCGTCGAGCGTCGCGGACATGACGAGGATGCGCAGGTCCTCGCGCAGGGCCCCTTGCGCGTCGCGGGCGAGCGCCAGCCCGAGATCGGCGTCGAGGGAGCGCTCGTGGAACTCGTCGAACAGCACCGCGGCGACGCCCTCGAGCGTCGGGTCCTCGAGGATCATGCGGGTGAAGACGCCCTCGGTGACGACCTCGATGCGGGTCTTCGCCGAGACCTTGGTGCCGAGACGAACCCGCAGCCCCACCGTCTCGCCGACCCGCTCGCCCAGCGTCTGCGCCATGCGCTCGGCGGCCGCGCGGGCGGCGAGGCGGCGGGGCTCGAGCACGATGAGCTTGCCGCCCTTCGTCCACGGCTCGTCGAGGAGGGCCAGCGGCACGCGCGTCGTCTTGCCCGCGCCCGGCGGCGCGACCAGCACTGCGCTCGACCGCGCGGCGAGAGCCGCGGCGAGATCGGCGAGGACGGCGTCGATGGGCAGGGGCGTGTCGAAGGCGCGCATGAGCGGGTGATGGCGCGGACGCGGGCGCGGCGCAAGCGGCCTCTCCCCGGTCGAGCGCGAGATGGACATGGCGGCGGGCGGGGTGAAGCCCTACGGCGCCGAGGTCCGGCAGCGCGGCCGGCCCTCGCGGGAGGGCTGAGCGCGGCCCGTCAGCCCTTCCGCGCCATCTTGTCGAGCTCCTCCTTCGAGGGCGCGACCTTGTCCGACAGGATGCCGGTCTCGTGCGTCGCGACGAAGTCGTCGGTCTCGGGGCGGTCGGTGCGCGACCCGGCTTGAGCCTGACGCTCGTTGTGCTGGCGCAGCTGGTCCTGGCCGTGCAGCTCGTTGTCGCCCATGCGCTTGGACGCGAGATCGTCCTCGCGGGTGACGGTCTCCGGCGCGTCGCCGACAGTCTCGGCGTGACGGACCGTGTCGTGCCCCATTCCCTTGCCGGCCTTGGCCATGGCGTTCTCCTTTGCGTGTCTCGCGTGGCTGGAGGGGCAACGGCCGCGGGGGCGTCGGGGTTTCTTCGGGGTTGGTGGGGGAGGGGATTGGCTCGCGGTCGCGGCTTGCCGGACCCGTTTTCGACGTGTATCGATCATGCATGTTCTATCGAGAGAAGGTGTGTCGTATGAGCGACATTAAGGATGAGGTCGAAAAGCCCGATCGCTCCTGCGAGCACCCGTCTCAAAGTACGATCGAGCGCGAGACTGGCCGGATTGCCGCCGAGGCCTCGGATCGACAAAGCGCGCTTTCGGTCCTCGATGCCTTCTCGGCGGACCCGCAGGACGAGGACCTCCAAAGGGCGCTGGACGAGCTCTTCCACGAGATCCTCTCACGGCCCCGCGACACTGGCTGGCGTGAGATCGATTGGTGACCGCCGGCGAGCAAGTGTAATGTGTCGCTTGACAGGTTACAAGCTTACTGCTACACCTCGGTCATCGCCTGCATCTCCGACACTGAACCGATCGAAGATCCGAGTGTGGCGGCGCAACATGATTACCAGCTTTCTGAATAAGGGCCTGCAAGAGCTGTTCGAGACTGGAAGGTCGGCCAAGATCGACAGGAAGCTGCACGATCGGATCCTGAGGCGGCTCGATGTTCTGGACAGTGCGAAGGGAACGATGGAGTTGAACGTGCCTGGTTTCGACTTCCATCCCCTGAAAGGCTACAGGCCGACACGGTATTCGATTCACGTGAACGGCCGCTGGTGCCTCACGTTCGAGTTCGAGGACGAATCTGCGCTGCGAGTCGACCTCGAGCAGTATCATTGACGAGGCAGCGTTGGTCGGTAGGCGAGAGAGTCACATCATGGATCAGTCTTCCCACCGTCCGAACAGGCCCCCGACCCATCCCGGCGCCGTCCTGCGCGAGGACGTGCTGCCGGCGCTCGGCCTGACGGTCACGGAGGTCGCCAGGCATCTCGGGGTCACGCGCCAGCAACTCCACCGTATCCTCTCGGAGCAGTCCGGCATCTCCCCCGAGATGGCGCTGCGGCTGGGGAAGCTGTGCGGCAACGGCGAAGGGCTCTGGATCCGCATGCAGGAGGCCCACGACCTGTGGCATGCGCGCCGGAAGCTCGGCGATGCGCTCGATCGCATCCCGACGCTGCACGCCGCCACCGCCTGAACCCGCCCTCACATCCCCCCCATCTCCCGCACGATCGCCCATTCCTCCTCCGTCACCGGCTGCACGGAGAGGCGGGAATTGTTCACCAGGATCATGTCCTTCAGGCGCGGCTCGGCCTTGATCGCCTCGAGCGTCACGGGCCGGGGCAGTGGCTCGACGGCCTTCACGTCGACCATGCCGAACTTGCCCGAGGCGTCGGTGTGGTCGGGGTAGTATTCCCGGATCACCTCGACGATGCCGACGATCTCCTTGCCCTGGTTCGAGTGGTAGAAGAACCCCCGCTCGCCGAGCTTCATCGCCATCAGGTTCTGCTTTGCGACGTGGTTGCGCACGCCGTTCCAGTGCGTGCCCGCCGCGCCGGCCTCGACCTGCTGCTGCCACGACCACACGTCCGGCTCGGACTTGTAGAGCCAATACGCCATCTCGATCACGCCCCCGTTTCTCGTCTCTTTCAGTCCTCGGCCTTCAAGGGCCGGTTCATCAACGCGTCCATGGTCTCGTCGAGGCCCGAGCGGCCCGACACCAGCGCCGCTACCGCCTCGGATATCGGCATCTCGATCCCGCGCGCGCGCGCCATCGTGACGAGCGCGTCGGCCGTGTAGGCGCCCTCCACCAGCTTGCCGCCGGCCGCCGCCTCGACCGAAAGGCCCCGCCCGAGCCGCTCGCCGAAGGCGAAGTTGCGCGACTGCGCCGAGCCGCAGGTGAGCACCACGTCGCCGAGCCCCGAGAGACCCATCAGCGTCTCGGCGCGACCGCCGTAGGCGCGGGCGAAGCGCATCAGCTCGGCGAAGCCCCGGGCGGTGAGCGCGGCCTTGGCGCTCTCGCCGAGCCCGCGGCCGATCGCGGCGCCGCAGGCGATGGCGAGCACGTTCTTGGCCGCGCCGCCGATCTCGACGCCGCGCAGGTCGCGGGAATGGTAGACGCGCAGCGCCCTGCCCGAGAGCCGGTGCGCCAGGCCGGCGGCGAGCCCCTCCTCCGGCGCGGCGAGGGTCACCGCCGTGGGCAGCCCGCGCGCGACGTCGTGGGCGAAGCTCGGGCCCGACAGGACCGCGACCGGCGATCCCGGCCGCAGGTCCGCGACGACGTCGGTGAGGAAGAACCCCGTGCGCGTCTCGATGCCCTTGGCGCAGATCACCAGCGGCGCATGGGGCGCGAGCACCAGCGGCAGGGCGACGGCGACCTCCCGGACGGCCTGCGCGGGCACGACGAGCAGCGCCGCATCGCTGGCTGCGAGGTCGGTCAGCGCGCAGGTCGGGCGCACGGCGTCGGCCAGTGCGACGCCGGGCAGATGGCGTGCATTCTCGCGGGTCTCGGACATCTCCCGCGCGTGATCGGGATCGCGCGTCCAGAGCACCACGTCGCACCCCGCCGCCGCGGCGGCGTTGGCCAGCGCGGTGCCCCAGGCGCCCGCGCCGACGATGCCCAGCGGCGCGCCGCTCACGTTCCGCCCTCCGCAGTCGCGACGTCGGGCGCCGGCGCAGTGGCGAGCGGCCAGCGGGCGCGCGCGGGCGCGTCGAGATCGTCGGTGAGGCCGAGCCGCAGGCGCTCGAGCCCGGCCCAGGCGATCATCGCGCCGTTGTCGCCGCACAGCGCGAGCGGCGGCGCGACCAGGCGCAGCCCCGATTCGGTGGCGAGCCGCTGGAGCCCGCGCCGCACCCCGCCGTTCGCCGCGACGCCGCCGGCGACGACGAGCGCGGTCGGGCGCGGGGCGATCGCCTGGAAGGCGCGCAGCGCGATGCGGGTGCGGTCGACGACGACGTCGACGACCGCCGTCTGGAAGGAGGCGCAGAGGTCGGCGACGTCCTGCTCGGAGAGCGGCGCGATGCGCTCGGCCTCGAGCCGCACCGCGGTCTTGAGGCCCGACAGCGAGAAGTCCGGCGTCGGGCGACCGATCAGCGGCCGGGGCAGGGCGAACCGCTCGGGATCGCCGCCCTTCGCCATCCGCTCGACCTCCGGCCCGCCGGGATAGGGCAGGCCCAGCAGCTTCGCCACCTTGTCGAAGGCCTCGCCGATGGCGTCGTCGATGGTCGCGCCCAGCCGCACGTACTCGCCGACGCCGCGCACGGCGAGGAGCTGGGTGTGGCCGCCGGAGACGAGCAGGAGCAGGTAGGGAAAGCCGATCCCGTCGGTGAGCCGCGCCGTGAGCGCGTGCGCCTCGAGGTGATTCACGGCGATGAGCGGCCTGCCGGAGACGAGCGCGAGCGCCTTCGCGGTGGTGAGGCCCACGATCACACCTCCGATCAGCCCCGGCCCGGCGGCGGCCGCGATGGCGTCGACGCCGTCGAGATCGGTGCCGGCCTTGGCGAGCGCCCGCGCCACGAGGCGGTCGATCACCTCGACATGGGCGCGCGCCGCGATCTCGGGGACGACGCCGCCATAGGCCGCGTGCTCGGCGATCTGGGAGAGGATCTCGTTCGACAGGATCGCCCCGCGGCCGTCCTCCGCGAGGCCCACCACCGCCGCGGCGGTCTCGTCGCAGGTCGTCTCGATGCCCAGAACCCGCATGTCCCGTCCTCGCCGCTCGCCGCCGCCGCACACGAATGAGAATATCGTGCCTTGTCCGAACTTCCGTGATCAAGGTCGGGCACCTATAGTCGCGGCCCGCGGCGAAGGAAACGCGCGAAACGGGAGAAAAAGCAACATGAGCAACGGCGCGGCGCGCACACCCGGCGCGGCTTTCGTCATCGGCACCCGCGGCAGCCCGCTCGCGCTCGCCCAGGCGCACGAGACGCAAAGGCGGCTCTCCGAGGCGCTCGGGATCGAGCCCGAGCGATTCCCGCTCGAGGTGATCAAGACGTCCGGCGACATGATCCAGGACCGCGCGCTCTCCGAGGCCGGCGGCAAGGGGCTGTTCACCAAGGAGATCGACCAGGCCCAGCTCGAGGGCCGCGTCGACATCACCGTTCATTCGGGCAAGGACCTGCCCAACGACCTGCCGCCGGGCCTCGTCATCGCCGGCTTCCTGCCGCGCGAGGACGTGCGCGACGCGCTGATCAGCCGCGCCGGCGCCTCCTTCGCGCAGATGCCGGCGGGCACGCTCGTCGGCTCGGCCTCGCTGCGCCGCCAGGCGATGGTGCGGCGGCTGCGGCCGGATCTCGAGGTGACGCTGCTGCGCGGCAACGTCGGCACGCGGCTGTCGAAGATCGAGGCCGGCGAGTACGGCGCGACGCTGCTCGCCATGGCGGGCCTCAACCGGCTGGGCCTCGCCCACCACGTCACGGCGGCGCTGCCGGTCGAGGAGTTCCTGCCGGCGGTGGCGCAGGGCGCGATCGCCATCGTCGTGCGCGAGAACGACGAGGCGGCCCGAGCGGCCGCGGACGCGATCTGCGACCCGCAGGCGGGTCTCCAGGTGGCCGCCGAGCGCGCCTTCCTCGCGGTGCTCGACGGCTCCTGCCGCACGCCGATCGCCGGGCACGCCCGAATCACCGCGGGCGGGATCGCGCTCGAGGGCCTCGTGCTGCGCCCGGACGGATCGGAGAGCGTCGGCGGCTCGGGCGAGGGGGTCCTCGCCGACGCGGTCCGCCTCGGGACCGAGGTGGGGCGCGAGGTGAAGAGCCGTCTGCCGGCGGGCTTCTTCGGCTGATGCGCGACGCCGCCGCGGCGCCCCTCGTCCTCGTCCTGCGCGCGCCGCAGGACGCGCGCCGCACGGCCGAGCGGCTGGAGGCGATGGGGTTTCGTGCGCTGCCCGCGCCGCTGATCGAGACGCGGGAGACGGGCGAGCCCCCGCCGGCCGGGCCGTTCGACGCCGTCGTCGCGACGAGCGCCAAGGCGGCGGCGCACCTCGCGCGGGCGGTCGATCTCACAGTGACGCCGGTGTTCGTGGTCGGCGCCCGCAGCGCCGAGGCCGCTCGTGCGGCGTGGGCGCGCGACGTGCGCACGGGCGCCGGCAACGCCGAGGCGCTCGCCGCGCTGGTGGCGGAGAGCCTGCCCCGAGGGGCGCGGCTGCTGCACGTCGCCGGCGAGGACCGCAAGCCGGAGCCCGCGGCGCGGCTGCGCGCCCTCGGGTTCGACGTCGCGACCTGGACCGCTTATCGTGCGGCGGCGGTGCCGCTGCCGGAGACGGCGCGCGCGGCGGTCGCGTCCGGCGAGGCGCGGGGGGTGCTGCATTTTTCGAGACGCAGCGCCGGGCTGTTCGTGGAGGCGCTGGCGCAGGCGGGCCTGTCGGACCGATTGCCGCGGCTCCTCCACGCCACGATTTCGCCGGACGCGGCGGTTCCGTTGCGCGAGGCGGGCGTGGACGCCGTCGCGATCGCGCCGACGCCCGACGAAAGCGCGCTCCTGCGCACTTTTGCGGACGCCGCGAGCGTGGCCTTTGGAGCAGAATGACGGTTCGCGCGTTGAATCAATGCTAAGGTTCGGCGTGCAATCGACCGCCGCGACGGTGTAGACCCTCACGACCCGCCGCCGCGCGTCCGCGCGGTTCGACCCTGTGGAAGGACGACGTGACGAAGAGACCCTCCTCCAAAGCGGGCCGTTCCGCGCGGCCCCGGCAGAGCTCCCCGAAGCAGGGCGGCCCCGTCCCGAGCGTTCCCCAGACCGTCGCCGCAGAGCCGGGCGCCGCGGCCGAAGAGGCTTTGCCCATGAAGGAATCCACCTCCGCAGCGGGCGGGACCGTCATCGTCACCGACGAGAAGCGCATGGGCGAGACGCGCACGCCAGCCGCGCCGCCCGCCGCGAAGCCCGCGGGCGAGACCGCCGAGCCTGCCGAGCAGACCGTCGCGGAGGCGACGCCCCCGGCGGACACTCCTGCGGCCGAGCGCGCGTCGGCATCCGCTCCCGAACCCACGTCAGAGCCCGCCTCGGACCCCGAGCCGCTCCCCACGGCCGCGCCGCGCGCGTCCTCCGACGAGATCGCGGCCGCGGCCGCCGTGGAGGCGCAGCGTCCCGATGCGCAGCCGGAGCGCGGCGGCATGGGCGCGCTGACGGCGGCGCTCATCGCGGCCGTCGTGGTCGCCGGCCTGCTCGTCGCCTACGACGTCCTGTTCCGCGCGGACGCCGATCCCGCCGTCACGGGCGCCGAGATCGCGGCGCTCGAGCAGCGCCTGGCCGCGACCGAGACCACGGCGCAGGAGGCGCGCGCCGCCGCCGCCCAGGCGCAGGAAACCGCAGCTCAGGCGCCCGAGCAGCCCCCCGGCGTCGACGCCGAGAGCTTCGCCGCGCTCGAGAGCCGGCTCGACGAGGTCGCGGCCACGGCGCAGGCGGCCCAGCAGGCCGCCGGCGCCGCGCCCGCCGAGGAGCGCCTCGCCGCGCTCGAGGATCGGGTCGGCGGATTGGCCACCCGCCTCGACGAGGAGATCGCGCCGGCGCTGGAGAGCCTTCGCGGCGAGATCGGCGGCGTGGACGAGGCGACCCAGGCGGCCGAGGCCGCGCGCCAGGCCGTCTCGGACGCGCAGGCCGAGGTGGCGTCGCTGCGCGACAGCGTCGCCGCCGAAGCGCAGGCGACCCGCCAGGCCTATCTCGCGATCACCGCCGCCAACGCCATCGCGAGCGCGCTGCCGGCGGGAGAGCCCTACGCCGCGTCGCTCGGCATGCTGCAGGATGCGGGGATCGGCGGCGCGACCGCCGAGGCTCTCGCGCCCTTCGCCGACACCGGCGCGCCGACGGCCGAGGAGCTGCGGGCCGAGTTCGCGACGGTCGCGCCCGCGGTCCGCCGCGCCCTGACGCCGGAGGACATCGGGTCGGAGGGCGTCGGCTCGTTCTTCGAGGGGCTGTTCACGCGCGCCGTGCGGGTGGAGCCGGTCGACGGCCTCGTCGAGCCGGGCGATCCGGCGATCGACCCGACGGCGGCGATCGCGCGGGACCTCGCGGTCGACGACCTGCCGGGGGCCTATGCGGCCTGGCAGGCGCTGCCCGAGGCCGCCCGCGCCGTCTCGCAGGACTTCGCCGATCGGCTCGCCGCGCGCATCACCGCCGGCGACGCGGCCCGCGCCGCCGTCGATCAGGCCCGAACGGCGCTCGCGCCGCAGGCTCAGTAAGGAAGATCGGACATGTGGCGCGTTCTCTTCTACCTCGCCGTCGTCGCCGCGCTCGCCGCGGGCGCCATCTGGCTGTCGGACCAGCCCGGGCGGGTGGCGTTCGTCTGGCAGGGCGTGAGCTACTCGGTCGGCCTCGCCGTCGCGGCGGTGCTGCTCGTCCTGCTCGTCTTCGTCTTCCTGCTCGTCGAGGCCGTGATCCGCTGGCTGTTCAAGGCGCCGGAGAAGATGGCGGAGGCCTCGGTGGCGCGCAAGCGCCGCAAGGGGCTGCTCGCGCTCTCGCGCGGCATGGTCGCGGTCGGCGCCGGAGACGAGGCGTCGGCGCGCCGCTACGCACGCGAGGCGCAGCGCTACCTGCGCGCCGACGAGCCGCTGGTGCTGCTGCTTCGCGCCCAATCGGCGCAGATGGCCGGTGACCGGCAGGAGGCGGAGAGCGCCTTCCGCGCCATGGCCGAGAATCAGGAGACGCGGGTGCTCGGCCTGCGCGGCCTGCACGTCGAGGCGCGCCAGCGCGGCGATCGCGACGCGTCCCTCGCCTACGCGCAGGAGGCCGCGCGCCTCGCGCCCGCCGCCACCTGGGCGAACGAGGCCGTGCTCGAATCCCACGTCGCCAAGGGCGACTGGACGGCCGCGCTCGACGTCGTCGAGCGACGTGCCGCGCTCGGCCTGATCGACAAGGCCACCGGCAAGCGCCAGCGTGCCGTGCTGCTCGCCGCCGACGCGCTCTCGCGCGGGGAGAAGGACGAGGAGATCGCGCTCCAGAAGGCGAAGGAGGCGTTGCGCCTCGCGCCGGACCTCACTCCCGCCGCGGCGCTCGCCGGGCGCATCCTGTCGAAGCGCCTCGAGCTGCGCAAGGCGTCGAAGATCCTCGAGACCGCCTGGAAGACCACGCCGCATCCCGAGATCGCCGACGTCTACACCCATCTGCGCCAGGGCGATTCGACCCACGACCGGCTGCAGCGCGCCGAGAAGCTCGCCACGCTCTCGACGTGGTCGGTGGAGGGCCGCCTCGCGCTCGGCCGCGCGGCGCTCGACGCACGCGAGTACGCGAAGGCCCGCCAGACCATCGAGCCGCTGGTCGGCGAGCGCCCGAGCGTGCGCGCCTGCCTGCTGATGGCCGACATCGAGCGCGCGGAGCACGGCCCCACGGTCAAGGTGCGCGAATGGCTCGCCCGGGCCGTTCACGCGCCGCGCGACAAGGCCTGGGTCGCCGACGGCATCGTCTCCGACCGCTGGGCGCCGATGTCTCCGGCCTCGGGGCGTCTCGACGCCTTCGAGTGGAAGCAGCCGCCGGAGGTGCTCGGCGCGATCGGCACGACGGTGGTCGATTCGGTGGTGGGCGACCTCGACCCGCGCCCGGACGACGCGCTCGCCCGGCTCGAGCCGCCGGTCTATCACGGCGCCACGCTCGCGCCGGTCGCGAAGGCCGAGCCGCCCGTCGTCGAGGAGGCGCAGATCCTCGCCCCGACGCCGAAGCCCTCGGTCGAGAAGCCGCCGGTCGCCGAGGCGTCCGCCCCCGCGCCGAAGCCCGCGCCCGCGCCCGCGCCCGCGCCTGCGTCCGCGCCGAAGCCGGCCGCAGGGCCGGTCGTGGCGCCGGCCGCGGTGGCCTCCGGGGCGGAGGAGCCGGTTCGGCCGACGCCGCAGCCCACCGCGCCCGCCGCCGCTCCCGTCGGCTACGCCGCTCGGCTCGCGCCGAAGCCCGCTCCGGTGCCGCAGCCGGCGCCGAAGCCGCAACCTGCGCCGAAAGCCGCGCCCGCGCCCGCGCCGGCGCCGGCGCCGAAGGCGGTGCCCGCGCCAGAGCCTGCGCCCACGCCAGACCTCATGCCGTTCCAGCCCGTGCGGCGGGAGACCCCGCCTGCCAAGGCCGCCCCGATGGCCGCCGCCGAGCCTGCCCTGCATGGGGCGGCGGAACCGGCGTCGACCGGGTCCACCGAGCCCTTGCCGGCCCCCGCCGAGCCCGCGCGCGGGGCCTGGCTGCGGCGCGATCAGGACGAGCTGCAGGCGGCGCTCCAGGCCGGCCGACGCGCCGAGGCCGCGCCGGCCCCGGTCGCCGCGCCCACCGAGGAGCCGGCGCGCGGCGGGGACGGCGTCGAGGAGGGTGAGCCGTCGGACTACGCTCGGCGTCCCCCGGACGATCCCGGCGTCGAGGAGCCGCGCAAGACGAGCCGCTTCCGCCTCTTCGGCTGATTCGCGCCCGCGCCCGGGAAACAGCGACGGACGGCCGAAAAACCGGTCGCCCGACGCTTGCCAACCGCGCCCCCTCCCTATAAGAGGAGCGCTCCGAAGGGGACGCGCCGCGCGCGCCGCCTTCCGCCGCAATAGCTCAGGTGGTAGAGCACGTCATTCGTAATGATGGGGTCGGGGGTTCGAGTCCCTCTTGCGGCACCACTTTCCGAGCTTTTCCGGGGCTTACCGGTGTCGGACGACGGGTCCGGCGCCTCATGCCTGCGCACTTGATGCAGCGCAACGACAGGCGCGAGCGTTTCTCTAAAGTGGCCGACGAACCGCCCGCCCGGAGAGGCGTTCGTCATGCACTCACGCCAAACACCGACCCTGTTCCAATCCGACGGGCTCGAATACAGCGTTCGCAGCTCGGCGCATGATCGCGCGCTCGCGCGCTTCGCCGATTTCGAGCGCGCGAAGGCTCGCTTCGTGCGCGAGGTGGCCGCGGCCGAGATCTCCGCAGAGAGCAACGGGGACTACGCCTGCCGCGTGAGCCTGTTCAAGGGCGATTCGCTTCTCGTCGAGTTCCGCCGCCATTCGCCCGGCGAAGGAGACGGAGACGACGACGCGTCGTGATCTCCCGCCGCTCCCCGCGCCGCCCGCGTTCCGTCTCGTCAACCTCCCGTTAATCCTCCGCGCCCACCCTGTGGTCATGACGATCGTGGCGCGTTCCAGGGGCAGGCCTGATCACCCTCGCTCCGAAGGCGAAAGCCGGGCGCGCCCGCTCGCGAGGGCGGATGCCGCAACGGAGGGAACGACATGGCCAAGCTCCTGATCGGAACCTTCGTGGCGGTATCCGCCGTGCTCGCCTTGGCGGGGCTCGCCGTGTTCGGCGCGGGCGCGGGCGCGATCGTGCTCGCGGTGCTCTGAGGCGCCCCTCAGACACGGCGCAGCGCGTCGGCGAGGGCGCGTGACAGCTGCGCGCCGTCGAAGGGCTTGGCGAGCCGCGGGAAGCGCGCCGTCGCCTCGCCGAAACCCGTCATCAGCAGAACCGGCAGATGCGACAGCCGCGGGGGCAGCGCCTCGGCGAGCTCGGCGCCCGTCATGCCGGGCATGGCGAGATCGGTGAGGACGAGGTCGAACCGGTCGTCGGAAGCCAGGACGTCGAGCGCCTCCCGGGCCGAGCCGACCGCGACGATGGCGTGGCCGAGGTCGACGAGCATGTCGCCGACGCTTTCGCGCACCAGGAGATCGTCGTCGACGAGGAGGATCCGCTTCGGGGCGAGCGTCTCGACCTCGGGTCCCGGCGCATCCGCCACGGCTCCCGGGGTCTCGCCCTGCGCCGCCGGCAGCCAGATCTCGGCCCGCGTCCCCGCGCCGATCCGGCTCTTCAGGACGAGCCGGCCGCCCGACTGGGCGGCGAGCCCGTGCACCATGGAGAGGCCGAGCCCGGTGCCCTTGCCCACGGGCTTCGTCGTGTAGAACGGCTCGGCGGCGCGCGCGAGCGTCCGTGCGTCCATGCCCGGTCCTTCGTCCGCCACGACGAGGCGTACGTATCGCCCCGGGGCGAGCTCCGCCCCGCCGGCCTGCGGATCCTCGCTCGCGTCCGTCCCCACCTCCTCGGCGCTCGCCGAGATCGTGACGCGCCCGCCCTCGGGCATGGCGTCGCGGGCGTTGACGACGAGGTTGAGGATCGCGAGCTCGAGCTGGTTGGCGTCGACGCGCACCGGCGCGAGCGCCGCGGGAAACGCCGTCTCGAGCGTCACGCGCGGCCCGATCGAGCGCTGCAGCAGCTCCGTCATGCCCTCGACGAGCGCGTCGAGCGAGACGACCTGCGGCTTCAGGTCCTGGCGCCGTGCGAAGGCGAGCAGGCGGTGGGTCAGCGCGGCGCCGCGCTCGCAGGCCGTCACCGCGTTGCGCACCAGGCGCTGGCCGCGCTCGTCCGCCTCGGGGATCCGCTTGCGCAAGAGGATGAGGCTGCTCAGGGCGGCCGCGAGGAGGTTGTTGAAATCGTGCGCGATGCCGCCGGTGAGCTGGCCCACCGCCTCCACCTTCTGCGACTGGCGCAGCGCCAGCTCCGCCGTCTCGCGCACGGCGATCTCGCGCCGCAGGGCGGCGAGCGCGGCGTCGCGCTCGGCGATTCGGGCCTCGAGATCGGCGTTGATCGCGGCGAGCTGCGTGGGTGAAGGCAGGCTGATCGCGGACGGCAGCAGCGGCCACAGCGCCGCCGCGGTGGTGAGCGAGGCGAGCGCCGTGACCGCCTTGAGGACGGCCTGCGTGCCGTAATCCGGATGCCACAGCGTCCAGATCGAGAACAGGTGCGTCGCGCCGCAGGCCAGGATGAACACGGCGAAGCACCAGAACATCCAGCTGAAGGTCACGTCCCGGCGCTTGAGCAGGAATGCGCCGAGCGCGACCGGGATCGAGAAGTAGGCCGCCGCGATCAGGCCGTCCGAAACGACGTGGGCGTAGACGAGCTCGGGGCGCCAGGTCAGGCACATGCCGTGCGGAGCGAGACTCTCGGTGGAGAAGAGCTGACGCAGGATCTCGAACATCGACGTTTTCCAGGAGCGCGAGCGCGCGCACGCGCGCGCCGACTCGCCGGTGCGCGACGCCCGGAGCTTAGACGATCCGCACGGATGCGTCAGGCCGCATTCGATGCCGTGTGGAGCCCCGCCGCGTCCGCGGCGCGCCGGCAGCGCACGGACGTCGGGCCGCTCGTCGCGTCGAGCGGCGGCAGCGCCGCGACGCAGGCGGGCTCGGCCAGAGGGCAGCGCTCGGCGAAGGCGCAGCCCTCGGGCAGCGCCGCGAGATCCGGCGGTGAGCCGGGGATGGTTTCGAGCCGCGCGCCCTTGGCGAGCGCCCCGTGCGCCCGCGAGCGCATCAGGCCGATCGTGTAGGGATGGCGCGGCGTGCGCACGACGTCGCGGGTCGCGCCCTCCTCGACGATGCGGCCGGCATACATGACCGCGATCCGGTCGGCGATCTCCACGGCCGCGCCGAGGTCGTGGGTGACGAAGACGATGGCGAGGCCGAGCTCGCGCTGGAGCTCGCGCAGGAGCAGCAGGATCTGGATCTGCACGGTGGCGTCGAGCGCGGTCGTCGGCTCGTCGGCCAGCAGCACCTTGGGCCGGCAGGCGAGTGCGAGCGCGATCATCGCGCGCTGGCGCATGCCCCCCGACATCTCGTGCGGATAGGACGCGAGGCGGCGCTGGGGGCTGGGGATGCGCACGCGCTCGAACAGCTCCAGCGCGCGGGCGCGGGCATCGGCCTTGGAGATCGTCTCGTGGCGCAGGATCGCCTCCACGATCTGGTCGCCGATGGAGAAGACCGGGTCGAGCGCGAGCAGCGGTTCCTGGAAGATCATCGCGACCTCGCCGCCGCGATAGAACGACAGGTCCTTGGCGCGAAGCCCCATCACGTCGCGTCCGCCGACGCGCATCGTCCCCTCGATGCGCGTCCGGCGCTCGGGGTTGAGGCGCATCAGGGCGCGCAGGGTGACGCTCTTGCCCGAGCCGGATTCGCCGATCAGCGCCAGCGTCTCGCCCGCCGAGAGGTCGAGGTCGACGCCGTTGACGGCGCGGATCGGCGCACGCCCGCCGGTGAAGGTCACCTTCAGGTCGCGCACGTGCACGAAGGTTTCGGCTGCCGACGTCATGAGCGCGCTCCCTGCGGATGACCCGACGCGGGGTCGGCGAGATGGCACGCGACGCCGTGGGTCGGCGACAGCCGCAGCTGCGTCGGCTCGCGCAGCGCGCAGACCTCCGCCGCGGAGGCGCAGCGCGGATGGAAGCGGCAGCCGGCCGGCGGGTCGATCGGGTTGGGCGGATCGCCGGCGAGCGGCGCCTCGCGGGTGCGGTTGTCGGGGTCCATCGAGGGCGTCGAGGACAGGAGCGCTGCGGTGTAGGGATGGCGCGGGGCGGTGAACACCGCCTCCGCCTCGCCGATCTCGGCGACCTTGCCGAGATACATCACCAATACCCGGTCGGAGACGAAACGCACCACGTTGAGGTCGTGGCTGATGAACATGTAGGTGAGCCCGAACTCGCTCTTGAGGTCCATCAGCAGGTTCAGCACCTGCGCCTCCACCGACTTGTCGAGCGCCGAGACCGCCTCGTCCAGGATGACGAGGCGCGGCTCCAGCGCCAGCGCGCGGGCGATGTTGACGCGCTGGCGCTGGCCGCCGGAGAGCTCGTGGGGATAGCGCTCGGCGAAGCGCGCGGGCTCGAGACCCACGCGGGCGAGGAGGTCGCGGGCGCGGGCGATGGAGGCGGCCTTCGAGAGCCCGTGCACCTGTGGGCCGAAGGCGATCGAGGCCTCGATCGTGAGGCGCGGGTTGAGCGAGGAATAGCTGTCTTGGAACACCATCTGCACCTGGCGGCGGAACTCCCGCAGGGAGACGTCGCGCCCCACCACCTCGCCGTCGAACACGACCTCGCCCGTGGTGGGCTCGATCAGGTGCATCAAGAGCCGCGCGGTCGTCGACTTGCCGCAGCCGGACTCGCCCACTACGCCGAGCGTCTCGCCCTTCAGGACCTCGATGTCGATGCCGTCGACGGCGCGGACCTTGCGGTCGACGCGCCCGAGCAGGCCGCCGCGCAGGGGGAAGTGCTTGACGAGCCCCTTGACCGACAGGAGCGGCTGGGCGGGGCCGCCGCGATCGGGCTCGGCTTTCGCGAGCATGGTCGCCTGTTCGCTCATTGCTTCACGTCCATCGCCGTGCGCAGCGAATCCGAGAGGAGGTTGAAGGAGATCGAGGTGATGAAGATCATCACGCCGGGCAGCGCCGCGACCCAGGGCTGGACGTAGATCGCCGTGCGCAGCGTGTTGAGCATCAGCCCCCATTCGGGCTCGGGCGGGCGCACGCCGAGCCCGAGGAAGGACAGGCCCGAGGCGAGGATCATCGAGACCGAGACGAGGCTCGTCGCGTAGACGAAGATCGGGCCGAGCACGTTGCCGAGCACGTGCACCCGCACGATGGTGAAGGCGCCGGCGCCGGAGGCGCGCGCCGCCTCGACGTAGTCGCGCGTGCGGATCGAGGTGGTGACGCTCTCCGCCACGCGGGCGATGGGCGGGATGAAGACCACGGTGAGCGAGAGCAGCGCATTGCCGAGCCCCGCGCCGAGCGCGCCCGACAGGGCGACCGCGAGCAGCACCGACGGGAAGGCGTAGAAAACGTCGATCGTGCGCATGATCAGCGTGTTGGCGAAACCGCCGACGTAGCCCGCGAAGATGCCGATGGCAGAGCCCACGACGAAGGCGACGATGACCGGCGTCACGCCCATGAACAGCGACAGCCGCGCGCCCCAGATCAGCCGCGAGAGCATGTCGCGGCCGAGCTCGTCGGCGCCGAGCGGGTAGCCCTCGGTGCCGATCGGCCTGAGCCGGCGCAGCATCTGGCCCTGGTAGGGGTCGGCCGGCGCGATCCAGGGCGCGAAGACGGCGCAGATCAGGAGCGCGAGCAGCGCCGCGCCGGCGATCAGCGCGACGGGGTCGCGCAGGAGCTTCCTGCCCACCCCGGTCCAGTAGCCCTGCGCACGCGGGGCGTTCGCGGCGGCGACCGCGGCGGTGGTCGCCTTCGAGACGTCCGCCTTGGAGAGGCTCGTCATCTCAGGCCCTCACGATGCGCGGGTCGAGCGCCGTCTGGATGACGTCGACGACGAGGTTGAGCACGACGAAGAACAGCGCCAGCACCAGGATCGTGCCCTGGAGCAGCGGCAGGTCGCGCTGGAAGATGGCGGAGTTGAGCAGCAGCCCCGTGCCCGGCCAGGAGAACACCGTCTCGATCAGGATCGAGCCGCCGAGCAGGTAGCCGAGCTGGAGGCCCATCACCGCGAGCGCGGTCGGCGCGGCGTTCTTGACGACGTGCAGGAAGATGCCGAGCTCGCCGAGGCCCTTGGCGCGCAGGCCGGTGATGAAGTCCTGCGCGAGCAGGTCGGCGACGAGGGCGCGCACGGTGCGGGCGATGATGCCCATCGGGATCACGGACATGGTCAGCGCCGGCAGGATCAGGAACTGGACGTGTGTCCAGTCCCAGGCCCAGGAGGAGGAGCCGCCGGGTCCCGCGCCGGTGGCGGGAAGCCAGCCGAGCTGGGCGGAGAAGATGATGACGAGCACCATGCCGAGCCAGTAGTGCGGCACCGAGACGCCGAGCACCGAGATGGCGGACGCCGCCTTGTCGACCCAGGAATTCGAGAAGTAGCCGGCGACGAACCCGAACAGCCCGCCGAGCAGGAAGCCGATCGCGGTCGCGACCGCCGCCAGCATCAGGGTGTTGCCGACCGCGCGCAGAACCTCGGCGGTCACCGGCCGCCCGGTGGCGATCGAGGTGCCGAGGTCGCCCTGGAGCGCGCGCCAGAGCCAGATGAAGAACTGCTCCACGTAGGAGCGGTCGAAGCCGTAGAGGCCGATCAGCATCTCCTGGAGCTCCACCGAAGCGTCGGCGGGCAGGATCGAGATCAGCGGATCGCCCGGGGCGATGTGCACGAGGGCGAAGCACACGAGCGAGACGCCGAGCATGATGGGGATCGCGTAGACGATCCGGCGCAGGAGGTACTGGAGCATCGCTCACCCGGTTTTCGGTGCCGTGTCTCGAAGAAGCGCTCGGGCGCGCGGCGCGCGCCCGGGCGAACGCGTGCTCACTCGATCGTCATCGTGGCGATGTCGATGAACCAGCTGCGCGGCTGGACCACGTTGCCGACGCTGGTCGACATGGCGCGCGGACCGACGTCGTGGGCGATCCAGACGAAGGGCGCCTCCTCGACGATGCGGGCGTGCAGCCGCGCCAGCGCCGCGTCGCGGGCCTCCGCCTCGAACGAGGTGCGCGCCTCCTCGATGAGGGCGTCGAACTCGTCGTTGCCGAAGAGGCCCCAATTGTTCGACACCGGCGGGAAGGTCTTCGTCGAGGTGAAGCGGATCATGGCGAAGAACGGGTCCATCGCCGCGAAGGAGACGTTGATCGCATGCGCGCCGTTCGCCGTCGGGTCGGTCGCGCCGCGCCGCCAGTTGGTGAACAGCGTGTTCCACTCGATCACGTCGAGCTCGACGTCGAAGTAGCAATCCCGCAGCGACTGCTGGACGTACTCGTTCATCGGGATCGGCTGCATCTGGCCAGAGCCCGAGGCGGAGGTCTGCACCTTCACCTGCACCGGGTTGTCCGCCGAGAAGCCCGCCTCCTCCATCAGCGCGCGCGCCGCATCCGGATCGTAGGAGATCTCGAAGGACGGGTCGCCCCACCAGGGATGGCCCGGCGCGACCGTGCCGACGGGCTCGGCCATGTAGCCGCCGAGCAGCTCCTTGAGCTCCGAGCGGTTGATGCACAGGTTCGCGGCGTGGCGCACGCGCCGGTCGAGCCAGGGCGAGCCTTCCGCGAAGGACAGCTGCCACGGCCACACGTGCGGCTGGGCGTTGGCGTAGACCGTGAAGCCGCGCGACTCGATCTGCGGGATCGCGTCGGGCGAGGGCGCCTCGATCCAGTCCACCTGGCCCGACAGCAGCGCCGCGGTGCGGGCGTTCGCCTCCGGCAGCGGGATCAGCACGACGCGGTCGATGGTCGGCGTGCGCGCGGGGTCCCAGTAGCTCTCGTTGGGCACCATCTCGAGCCGCTCGCGGGGCGCGAAGCTCGTCACGCGGAAGGGGCCGGAGCCCGAGGGGTCGGCGGCGAAGGCGGTCCAGGCCTGGGCGGCGCGCTCCTTGGCGTCGGTGACGTCGGCGGGAACCGCGTCGTACTTCGCCTGCCAGTGCGCGGGCGAGGCCATGAACAGGTTCGTCAGGTTGAACGGCAGGAAGGCATCGGGCTCCGACGTCGTCAGCTCCACCGTCATGTCGTCGATCACCCGGGCCGAGCGCAGGGTGGGCATGCGCGAGGCGGTGACGCCGACCTGGCTCGCGTCGAAGTGCGGCGCCTCCTGGTCGAGCACCTTCTGCACGTTCCACACCACGGCGGCCGCGTCGAAGGCCGAGCCGTCGTGGAAGACGACGCCGTCGCGCAGCGTGAACACCCACTTCGTGGTGTCGTTCGGATCGACCGCCCACTCGGTGGCGACGCCGGGGATCACCACCGAGGCCGCGTCCGCCTTCGAGAGGTCCCACTGCGTCAGCGAATCGTAGATCGGGATGCCGGTGAAGCGGTTGCCCTCGAAGCCCTGGTCGGGCTGGCCGAGGGTGCGGGGAATGTCCGCCGCGGTCATGCCGATGCGCAGGACCTTCTCCTGCGCGTGGGCCGAAGCGGCGACCGCGGTCGTCGCGAGAAGCGCCACGGCGAGCGTGCGCACGGTTTTCAGGATCATCTCTTCCCCTCGTTCTTCGTGTGCCGGGCGTTCTCGCCCGGAAACCCGGCCGGGCCTCGGGCCCGGGTGACGGAAGGGGAGTTGGCAAGCGTCGTGCCAGGAGGGGCGCAGCGGTTGGCGCGCTCGCCACTCCGGCAGGGAGAGGGAAGGCGCGACGGCGTCCGCCGGATCGCGACGAGCCGGTTCGGTGAGTCGCATTGCACCGCGCCTTGCATACGATGTGCTCAACGAATAGCCAAACGGCCAGTAAGCCGGCAGCTGCTCGCCATCTTAGCACCCGGCCAACCAAAGGGATCGCCATGCGCCTGCTCGTGCTCAACGCCAACACCGACGCCGCCATCACCGAGCGCCTGTGCGCCGCCGCGCGGGAGCGGCTCGGCGACGAGGCCGAGGTCGTGGGCTCCACGGCGCGCTTCGGCGCCGCCTACATCGCGAGCCGCGCCGCCGCCGCGATCGCCGCCCACGCGGCGCTGGACGCCTTCGCGCGCGACGGGGCGGGCTGCGACGCGGCACTGATCGCCTGCTTCGGCGACCCGGGGCTGCTCGCGCTGAAGGAGATCGCCCCCGTGCCGGTGGTGGGCATGGCGGAGGCATCCTGCCATGCGGCCTGCCTGCTGGGGCGGCGCTTCTCCATCGTCACCGGCGGCGCGCGCTGGCCGGCCATGCTGGAGGAGTTCGTCGCCGCGCAGGGGCTGTCCACGCGCCTCGCCTCGATCCGCGCCGTCGCGCCCACGGGCGACCGCATCGCCGCCGACCCGGAGGGCGCTCTCGCCGACCTCGCCGCGGCGGCGCGCGCCTGCGTCGAGGACGACGGCGCCGAGTGCGTGATCCTCGCCGGCGCGGGCCTCGTCGGTCTCGCGGAGCGCATCGCGCCCGACGTGCCCGTCCCGGTGCTGTGCTCCTTCGCCGCTTCGCTGGAGACGACGGTGGCGCTGGCCCGCCTCGCGCCGCGGCGCGCGCAGGCGGGGTCGCTGGCGGCGACGCCGGGGGTGGTTACGCGGGGGTTGGGGGAGGGGCTGGCGGGGATGATGGGGGGGTAGGTGCGGGCTTCCCCCTCAAAAATCCAAATCCACCCGCGTCCCACCCCCACCGCCACCCCCCGACCGATACAACCCCTTATCCCCCACGAAGGCCGCCTCCCCGGTATCCCGGAAGCGGTTCACGATCGGATACCGCCGGTCGCGGCCGAAGCTGCGGCGAGTGACCTTGACGCCCGGCGCCGCCTGGCGGCGCTTGTACTCGGCGATGTAGAGCAGGCGCTCGACCTTGCGCACGGTCTCCGCGTCGTGGCCGCGGGCGACGATGTCGGAGATGCGGGTCTCGCCTTCCACCAGCATCGAAAGGATGTCGTCGAGCACGTCGTAGGGCGGCAGCGAATCCTGGTCGGTCTGGTTCTCGCGCAGCTCCGCGGTGGGGGGCTTCACGATGATCCGCTGCGGGATCACCTCGCCGTCGGGGCCGAGGGCGCCGGGCGGCTTCCAGCGGTTGCGCAGCTGGGAGAGGGCGAAGCACTCGGTCTTGTAGAGGTCCTTGACCGGGTTGAAGCCGCCGTTCATGTCGCCGTAGAGGGTGGAATAACCCACCGACATCTCGGACTTGTTGCCGGTCGTCACCACCATGGCGCCGAACTTGTTCGAGATCGCCATCAACAATAGGCCGCGGGTGCGGCTCTGGATGTTCTCCTCGGTGACGCCCGGCTCGGTTCCCTCGAACAGCCCCGCCAGCACGCGCCCGGCGCCCTCCACCGCCTCGGCGATGGGCAGGATGTCGTAGCGCACGCCGAGCGCCCGCGCGCAGGCGGCGGCGTCCTCGAGCGAGGTCGAGGCGGTGTAGCGGTAGGGCAGCATGACGCAGTGCACCCGCGACGGCCCGAGCGCGTCGACCGCCATCGCCGCGCACAGAGCCGAATCGATGCCGCCCGAGAGGCCGAGCACGACGCCGGGGAAGCGGTTCTTCTCGACGTAGTCGCGAAGCCCCAGCACGCAGGCGGCGTAGTCCGCCTCCTGGCCCTCGAGCCCGACCTCCTCGGGCGCGTCGACGCAGCGCCAGCCGTCGGCGCCCTTCTCCCATTGCGTGGTGACGACGCACTCGCGAAAGCCCGGCAGCATTGCGCCGAGCGACGTGTCGGCCTGGATGACGAAGGAGGCGCCGTCGAAGACGAGCTCGTCCTGGCCGCCGACCTGGTTCAGGTAGATCAGCGGCAGCCCGCTCTCCGACACCCGCGAGACGGCCACCGAGAAGCGCTCGTCGGTCTTGCCGCGCCAGTAGGGCGAGCCGTTGGGCACGACGAAGAGCTCCGCCCCGGTCTCGGCGAGGCACTCGACGACCTCCTCCCCCCAGATGTCCTCGCAGATCGGGATGCCGACGCGCACGCCGCGAATCATCACCGGGCCGGGCAGGGGGCCGGCCTCGAACACGCGCTTCTCGTCGAAGGGGCCGTAGTTCGGCAGGTCGACCTTGTGGCGCACGGCAACGACCTGGCCCTCGTCGAGGAGGGCGTAGGAATTGTAGAGGCTGCCCGCCTCGACGAAGGGCAGGCCGATCAGCACTGCGGGCCCGCCGTCGGCGGTTTCTCGCGCCAGGCGCTCCAGCGCCGCGCGGCAGGCGTCCTGGAAGGCGGGCTTGAGCACGAGATCCTCCGCCGGGTAGCCGGCGAGGAACAGCTCGGTGAAGGCGATCACGTCCGCGCCCTGCGCGGCGGCCTCGGCGCGCGCCGTGCGGGCGAGGGCGAGATTGCCGTCGACGTCGCCCATGGTGGGGTCGAGCTGCGCGAGGGCGATGCGGAAGGAGGTGCGGGTCATGGAGGGAGTGTAGTCCGCCGTCCGGCTGCGGCAAAGGGCGTGCGACGAAGATCGGGCATTCGGGAAACGGGGGGCTCTCGGGCGGGTTCGGCGATCGCGCGCTTCGTTCGGGACCGACCCCCGCCTTGACGCCCCCGTCCGCCCGGCGTTAGCTCCCGCGCACGTCATCGGAGCCCGCACGCCCTTGTCTCGTCTCGCCGGCCGCGCCCTCGCCGGGCTGATCCTCGCCGCAGCCGTCTTCACGGCCCCGCTCGCGGCGCAGGAGCCGGAGGCGCCGATCGCGCAGCCCGCTCCCGCCCCGACGCCCGCCCCGGCGCCCACCGACGAGCGCCTCTCCGCCTTCCGCCTCCCCGAGGTCGTGATTCCCAATTTCTGGGACCCGCGCGCCCCGGGCGAGGCGGTGGAGCTGCTGCCCGGGCGCACGGTGCGGTTCCTGACGAGCGGGGACTTCCCGCCGATGCACTTCATCGGCGCGGACGGGGCGCCCACCGGCTTCGTCGTCGAGCTCGCCCGCGCCGCCTGCGAGGAGGCGGGCGTGGCCTGCACGATCCAGGTGCGGCCCTTCCCCGGACTCGTCCCGGCGCTCGACGCGGGGGAGGGCGACGCGCTCGCCGCCGCGATCCGGATCACGGGGGACCTGCGCGAGGGCCACATGGTGACGCGCCCCTTCTTCCGCTTCCCCGCGCGCCTCGCCCTGCGCCATGCCGACGCGGCCGGGTTCTCGCTCGACGCCGTGCCGGCCGCACGCGTGGCGGTGGTCGCGGGCACGGCGCACGAGGCCTATGTCGAGACCTTCTGGCCCGGGGCCGAGCGCGCGCCCTTCGAGACGCTGTCGGCGGCGCAGGACGCGCTGCGCCAGGAGGAGGTCGACCTCGTCTTCGCCGACGGCCTGGCGCTCGCGCTGTGGATCGGCGGGCGGGCCTCGGAGGGGTGCTGCACCTTCGCCTCGGGCCCCTTCCTCGACGACCGCTTCTTCGGAGAGGGCGTCGGCTACGTCTTCCGCGCCGGCGACGCGAGCCTCGCGCGCGCCTTCGACAACGCGCTCGCCCGGCTGTGGGAGGAGGGCGACTACGCGGAGATCTTCCTGCGGTTCTTCCCGGTGAGCCCGTTTTGAGGGGCGGTTGCAGAAGGGTTTGCGAACCCTCTTGAAGTAGCGCCGGGCGTATGTTATCCGACATAGCCTCGATGCGCGGAACGAGCGGGATGAACGCGGACATGCCGGGCTACACGGCCCTCGACATCGCGAAATGGTTCGTCAACGCCAAGGACCGGGAGGCGGGGGACGCGATCACGCACCTGAAGGCCCAGAAGCTTCTCTACTATGCGCAGGGCTGGTCGCTCGTCCACCTCGGCGGGCCGCTGTTCGCGGAGGACCTGCAGGCCTGGGCGCACGGGCCCGTCGCGCCGAGCGTCTTCGCGCATTTCCGCGGCCACGGCTTCGACGCGCTGCCGGCCCAGCGCGTCACGCGCCGGGTGACGGGAGACGTTGCCGGCCTGCTGGAGGGCGTCGCCGGGCGCTACGGGATCTATTCCGCCAAGCGGCTCGAGGCGATGACCCACGCCGAGGCGCCCTGGCGCGACGCGCGCGGCGCCCTCGCGCCCGAGGCGCGCTCGTCCGCGGTGATCTCGAAGGAGGCGCTACGCCGGCATTTCGAGCGGCTGAAGCCCGCGGCGTGACGAAGGGCTTCGCCTTTCCGCCGCCGGATGCGGAACCCGGCGGGATCGACGGACCGCTGCGCTCGGTCTCCGTGTCGCTGCGGCATTGGCATGCGGGATCGCAATGCCTGTCGGATTGGCGGCAGCCCGAGCTGAAGAAGCTGCGCAAGCTCGTCGAGAAGGTTCAGTCCCTCACGCCGGCGCAGGTGCGCAACGACCCCGGTCTCGGCTGGAAGCCGCATCGTGGCCCGGCGGCGCGCGGCTTCTCGCGGCGGGGCTCGCTCTCCAGGGACATCGATCTGTGCGAGCTGCGGATCGACGGGAAGGGGCGGGTTCACGGTGCGCTGTTCGACGGCACGTTCTTCCTCGTCTGGCTCGACCGGAGTCACGCCGTGTTCCCCGACGGCAAGTGATCGCCGCCCGTCGTCACCGCGGCATCGGTTGACGCCCCGCGTCCCTCGGGCGTAAGCCACGGGCTCGCCGCCCACAGGGATTTTTGAGAGATGATCGACCCCGACGCCCTCGGTTCCGCCACTGCCTGGCCCTTCGAGGAGGCGCGCAAGCTCGTCGCGCGCCTGGAGCGTACGGGCAAGAAAGAGGTCGTCTTCGAGACCGGCTACGGCCCGTCCGGCCTGCCGCATATCGGCACGTTCGGCGAGGTGGCGCGCACCACGATGGTGCGCAACGCCTTCCGCGCGCTTACGAACGACGCCGTCCCCACCCGCCTCGTCGCCTTCTCCGACGACATGGACGGCCTGCGCAAGGTGCCCGACAACCTGCCGAACCAGGAGCTCCTGCGCGGCGCGCTCGGCCTGCCGCTGACGAAGGTGCCCGACCCGTTCGGCACGCACGAGAGCTTCGGGCACCACAACAACGCCCGCCTGCGGGCCTTCCTCGACGCCTTCGGCTTCGACTACGAGTTCCTGTCCTCGACCGAGTGCTATGCGTCGGGCCGCTTCGACGACACGCTGCGCCTCGTGCTCGCGCGCTACGACGCGGTGATGGCGGTGATGCTCCCCACGCTCGGCGAGGAGCGGCGGGCGACCTACTCGCCTTTCCTGCCGATCCACCCGAAAACGGGAATCGTCATGCAGGTGCCGACGGAGGCGCGCAACGTCGAAGCCGGCACCATCGTCTGGCGCGACCCCGACACCGGCGAGCGCTTCGAGACGCCGGTGACGGGCGGGCACGCCAAGCTGCAGTGGAAGCCCGACTGGGCGATGCGCTGGGTGGCGCTCGGCGTCGACTACGAGATGGCCGGCAAGGACCTGATCGATTCGGTGAAGGTCTCGGGCCAGATCGTGCGCGCGCTCGGGGCCGAGCCGCCGGAGGGCTTCAACTACGAGCTGTTCCTCGACGAGAACGGGCAGAAGATCTCCAAGTCCAAGGGCAACGGCCTCACCATCGACGAGTGGCTGACCTACGGCACGCCCGAGAGCCTGTCGCTCTACATGTACAACCGCCCGCGGGAGGCGAAGCGGTTGTTCTTCGACGTGATCCCCAAGCATGTCGACGAGTATCTGTCGTTCCTCGAGCGCTACCAGCGCCAGGACGACAAGAACCGCCTCGGCAACCCGGTCTGGCACATCCACGGCGGCGCGCCGCCGGAGCCCGAGGTGGTGCGCAGCGAGGGCGGCGAGAACGCGCCGGCGGCGCAGATCACCTTCGGGATGCTGCTCAACCTGGTGGCGGTGGCGAACGCCGAGGAGCCGGGGCTGCTCTGGGCCTTCATCCAGCGCTACGCTCCGTCGGCCTCGCCGCAGACGCATCCGCGGCTCGACCGGCTGGTCCAGCTCGCGGTGCGCTACTACCGCGACTTCGTGCGCCCGGCGAAGACCTACCGCGCGCCCACCCCGCAGGAGCGCGCGGCGCTCGAAGACCTCGACCGCGCGCTCGCGCCGATGGAAGGCTCGACCGACGCGACCGCGCTCCAGGACGTGGTCTACGAGATCGGCCGCACGCATTTCCCCGACACGTCCGGCAAGTCGAAGAGCCCGGACGGACGCCCGGGCGTCTCGCAGACCTGGTTCTCGACCCTCTACCAGGTGCTGCTCGGCGAGGACCGCGGCCCCCGCTTCGGGTCGTTCGTGGCGCTCTACGGCGTGGCGGAGACGCGCGCGCTGATCGAGAAGGCGCTGTCGGGGGCGCTGGCGCGCGAGCATGCGGCGTTCTTGGCGGGGCGGAAGGCGGGGTGAGGCGGGCGCCCGTTCTTGCCGTCGTGGTGCGCGGTATCCAGCGCCGAGGCTCGGCGCGGTCCTTCTCCTTCCCTGTAGGGGAAGGTGGCTCGGCGCAGCCGAGACGGATGGGGCGCGCGGGACGCGCGTTCGGCGGAGCCGAAACGATGCAGGGCTGGGCGGCGCAGGTTCGGACGACGCGAGTTCGGACGAGGCGGGGGAGCCCGATTTCCGCTTCGCGGAACACGCCACCGGCGTGCCCCATCCGTCCCGCCGCTTCTCGTCGGGACACCTTCCCCTACAGGGAAGGAGAAAGCTCGACGGTCCCGCCGAGCACCCCCACGCCGCTGATCTCCCCTCAGCGCCCCATGCCGCCGAGGGCCGTGACCAGGCGGTAGGCGAGGCGGGCGGCGCGGCCGCCGTCCTGCGGCCCGGGTGCGCCGGACCGGGCGCCGGACCCGGACGACCCGGACGTCGGCCGTTGGTCGGCCGGCGTGGCGTCGGTGCGCGTCGCGAGGTTGAAGGTGGCGCTGAACATGTCGATCATGGCGGCTCTCCCGATTGGGCTTGCGTCTGCATGGACTCTTGCCCCCGAATGCATCCGGTTGCGAGCCAGCCTTTCTCGCACCCTGCAAGCAGAGCTTTCAGATGGACTGGTCCGGCCTGCCCCCGCTGACGATGCTGCGCGCCTTCGAGGCGGCCGCCCGGCACGGCGGATTTTCCGCCGCCGGGCGCGAGCTCAACGTCACCCACGCCGCCGTCGGCCAGCAGGTGCGCGCCCTGGAGGAGCGGCTCGGCGTCGTGCTGATGCGTCGTGAGGGCAGGGGGCTGGCGCTCACGCCCGAGGGCGAGCGCCTCGCCGCGACGCTACGCGAGGCGCTCGACCTGATCCACGAGGGCGTCGGCGCGCTTCTCGCCGCCGCCGCGCACCGACCGGTCCAGGTCACGACGACGATCCGCTTCGCCTCGAGCTGGCTCGCGTCCCGGCTCGGCGCCTTTCGCGCCGAGCACCCCGAGATCGAGCTGATGCTCAATCCGAGCATCCAGGTCGTCGACCTCGCGCGCTCGGAGTTCGATCTCGCCATCCGGTGGGGCGCCGGATCGTGGGAGGGGCTCGTCGCGGAGCCGCTGCTGGTCTCGCCGATGATCGTGGTCGGGACACCCGCGCTCCTGGGAACGGACCCGATCGACACGCCGGCCGACCTCTTGCGCTTTCCCTGGGTCCAGGAGATCGGCGTCGAGGAATGGCGGGTCTGGCTCGCCGAGCGCGGCGTCGCCATGGGGGCCAAGCGCGACATCCATCACCTGCCCGGGCACATGGCGGTCGAGGCGATGCGCGCCGGCGAGGGCATCGGCTTCACCGCGCGCTCGCTGGTCGAGGCGGACCTCGGGGCGGGGCGCCTGGTGGCGCTGTTCGACACGTCCGACTCGGCGAATGTGGGCTACCACCTGGTGCGCCGGCCGGGCCGGATGCGCCCGAGCGCCGCCGCCTTCGCGGATTGGTTGCGGCGTGAGGCGCAGACCGATCGCGCCCGCGCGACCTGAGGGCACCCGCGCGCGGCGCCGGAACGAAGAAGGGCGACCCCGCGGGGCCGCCCTTCCGGAAGATCGCCGACGCGCGCGCCCCGGGGGCGCGGCGGCTCAATCCTCTTCCTCGTCCTCGGGTCCCTTGAGGTTCTTGAGCTTGGCGAAGACCGAATCGGCCTCGGCGCGCTCCTCCACCTCGCGGCGGCGCTGGGCGCCGTAGCCGCCGTAATCCTCCTCCTCGGGGGGCTGGTAGCCCGGATCGGTCGAGACGTCGGCCGGCAGCAGCGTCTGGCCGCCCTCGCCGACCGGGGTCGCCGGACGGTCCTTGGCGGAGCGCTGGACCTCGAGGTCGAGGTCGATCTGCGAGCACAGGCCGAGCGTCACCGGATCGAGCGGCGAGAGGGAGGCGGAGTTCCAGTGCGTCCGCTCGCGGATCTGCTGGATCGTGGTCTTGGTGGTGCCGACGAGGCGCATGATCTGCGCGTCCTTCAGCTCCGGATGGTTGCGCAGCAGCCAGAGGATGGCGTTCGGGCGGTCCTGGCGGCGCGACACCGGCGTGTAGCGCGGGCCGCGCTTGGCCTTGATCTCCGGCAGGCGCACCTTCGGGGGCGCGATCTTGAGCCGGTAGTCGGGGTGCTTCTGCGCCTTGTCGATCTCGTCGTGCGTCAGCTGGCCGCTCGTGATCGGGTTCGCGCCCTTGATGCCGGTCGCCACCTCGCCGTCGGCGATGCCCTTCACCTCGAGCGGGTGCAGCTTGCAGAAGTCTGCGATCTGGTCGAACGTCAGCGACGTGTTCTCGACGAGCCAGACGGCGGTCGCCTTCGGCATCAGTGGAACGGCAGCGGACACGGGACTTCCTCCTGGAAACGAGCGCGGGACCGCGACTCTCTCGCGATGCGCCGGCGCGCGGCAAAACTTCTTCGTGCTCCGGCCCGGCTGCGGCCGGAGCGACGACGTACCCGATTGTGAGGGGACGGGGGAATATAGGCGCTTCGCGGGCCGCGCGCAACGAGGATGGCGCGGTCGCGGGCGCTATCCGAGCGCGCGCGGGAGATCGCGGCCGGCGGGGGCGATACGCAGAATCAGGATCATGTCCGGTGAGGACCGGTACACGAGGGTCGCGCGCCCCGCGAGCACGAGGATGCGCACTCCGGGAGCCAGTTCGGGACGCGGAGCGCCGCGCTCCGCGAGTGTGCTCAAGCTCGCTGCGAATTCCCTGATCTCGCGCGTTATGGCGTGCGCCTTGGAATTACCCGCGCGATCCGCGAACCAGGCGAAGATCTCGTCGAGATCCGCGCGGGCAGATACCGACAGGACGACCCGTTTCGGCGTCATTTCTCGCCGCGGCCGTTCGCCTTCCTGGCGAGGTAGCGTTCCTCGACTCCGTCGAACGCCTCTTCCAGCGACACGACACCCTCCTCGCCGCGGTCGATCCGCTCTAGAACCGGGAGTACTTCACGCCGCAGCCAGTCGTCGTCGATGAGCGGGCTATCCGGGGGAGCGACGAGGAAAGCCTCCAGCGCCACCTGGACGGCTTCGCTTTCCGAGCCGAACGCGCCAACGGCAACGGCGTCGCGCAGGCGCGCAGCGATCTCGGCAGGTATCTCGACCGTGATGCGTTCCGTTCGAGCCATCGGCGACGCTCCTCTTGCCAGCCGAAGGAAACCTACCACATCCGCGGACGCCCGACCCGCCGTGCTCTGCAGTGCTCTCTGCGCCATTTCGGCTCGGATTTCCGCGAAGACCTGCTCGGCCGGGATCAGCTCCTCTTCGCCGCGCTCGATCGCGTCCAGAATCGGTAGCACCTCACGAGCCAGGACGTCGTCGTCGATCTCTTCGATTGTGTCCGGAAACCCGAAATGGACGGCGAGAGCGACGCGGATCGCATCTTGCTCGGAGGCGTGACCGTCGGCGCCCGCCAGTTCGCGCACCTTGCTCAAGAGGTCGTCCGGCACGTCGATCGCCATCGTCTCGATTCCGCTCATCCCGAACGCTCCACCATGCGGCACCACAGTAGAAGGTCTTACAGACGGCGTAAACACACGTTTCAAGACAGTGTCAGCACGATCTTCCCCACATGCGCGCTCGAGTCCATCCGCGCGTGCGCCGCGCGCACCTCCTCCAAGGGATAAGTCGAATCGATCACCGGCTTGCAGCGGCCCTGGGCGAGCAACGGCACGACCTCGCGGGCGAGGGCGGCGGCGATCTCGGCCTTCTGGGCGACCGTGCGCGGGCGCAGCGTCGAGCCCGTGTGGGTCAGGCGCTTCATCATCAGGCGGCGGAAGTCGACCTCGACCTTGGGGCTCTTCAGGAAGGCGATCTGGACGATGCGGCCCTCCACCGCGGCGGCGTCCCAGTTGCGCGTGATGTAGTCGCCGCCGACCATGTCGAGGATCAGGTCCACGCCGCGGCCGTCGGTGAAGTCCTTGGCGGCTGCGACGAAGTCCTCCTCACGGTAGTTCACCGCGCGGTCGGCGCCGAGGTCGAGGCAGCGCGCGCATTTCTCGGCCGAGCCGGCGGTCACGATCACCCGCGCGCCGAAGGCCTTGGCGAGCTGGATCGCCGTCGTGCCGATGCCGGACGAGCCGCCGTGGACGAGCAGCGTCTCGCCCGAAGCGAGGCGGCCGCGGTCGAAGACGTTCGTCCAGACCGTGAAGGTGGTCTCCGGGATCGCGCCGGCCTCCACCATGGAGAGCCCCGTCGGCACGGGCAGCGCGTTGTCCTGGTGCGCGAGGCAATAGTCCGCATAGCCGCCGCCGGGAACGAGCGCCATCACCGCCTCGCCCTCGCGCCAGCGCTCGGCGCCGTCGCCGCGGGCGACGACCGTGCCGGCGATCTCGAGGCCGAGCACGTCCGGCGCGCCCGGGGGAGGGGGGTAGTTCCCCTCGCGCTGGATCACGTCGGGGCGATTGATGCCGGCGGCTTCGACCTTCACCAGGATCTCACCGGGGCCCGGCGTCGGCACGGGGCGCTCGACGAGCGTCAGCACCTCGGGGCCGCCGCCGCCTTGCGCGATCACGGCGCGCATCGTCTGCGGGATCGTCTCGGGCATCGGAGGTCTCCTCGTGGCGTTCATGGGTCGGATCGCGGCGAGGTGACACGCCCGCGCGGGCTTTGGCAAGGCGGGGCCCGAGACGCGCGGGGCATCGCCGCGGTTGGCCTCGGCCGACCGAACGCGCTACCATGCGGGATCGACATGCGGCGTGGAGGAGACGTAGATGTCCATCGATCCCTTCGGCGAGGAGCTGCCTCGGCCCCGCCCGGATTCGCACGTCATCGGGCAGGATCTCGCGCAGCTGTCGATCGAGGAGCTCGACGAGCGCATCGCCGCGCTCGAGACCGAGATCGGGCGCCTGCGCGAGGCCAAGGGCAGGAAGCTGGACTCGAAGACCGCGGCCGACGCGTTCTTCAAGGCCGGTAGCTGACGATCGGGGACGTGTCCCGAAATCGCGCAGGTGGGGAAATCTTTCCTCGCGCGCTTAACCGTCCGTTAAGCTTTTTGCTTCATGAATGACGCTGTCCAGTCTTCTGGATGCGAGTGGCTCCTGTCCACTCTGTTTGACGCCTCCCTGTTGACCACTTCAGAGCCGCCCCCGGGCGGCTCTTTTTTGCGTGTGCCTGCGCCCGCGCCGGATCGTATCCCCTGCCGCAGCGCCGCCCGCCTCGTAACCGCCCGCATCCGGCGGCCTTCTGGCATCGTTAAGGTTAACCACATCCTAACGCGGCGGAGGTCCGCGTTCGGCGCTAGGCTTGCTCCGATGATTCGAGAACGCCGCGCGCCGTATCGCGCCGGCACAATTCGAGCCAAATTGTTCGTGAGGAGGCGGCACATGAACGCGGACGTCACTTTCCGGGAAGCCCACGACCCGGTCGATTTCGGGCGCACCTTCGTCCATTCCGACGCGTTCCGGGCCCTGTTCCGCGACGGGATGGCGCTGGTCGAGGAGACCGCCGCCTATCTCGACGGGGACGGCCGCGAGGACTCGCGCACCCTGCCGCGCCAGGCCGCGCTGACCTACGCCAGCGAGAGCATGCGCCTCACCACCCGGCTGATGCAGATCGCCTCATGGCTGCTCGTGCAGCGCGCGGTCGCCGAGGGCGAGATCACCGCCGAGGAGGCGCTCAAGGAGAAGACCCGGGTGCGCCTCAACCGGCAGGAGAGCGCGAGCTCGCTGTTCGACGCTGAGGCGCTGCCCGAGCGGCTGAAGGAGCTGATCGGCTCGAGCGTGCGCATGCATGCGCGCATTCTCCACCTCGACGGCGTGCTCTCCGAGGCGACGACCCGCAAGACCGAGGCCGACAGCCCCGTCGCCATGCAGCAATGGCTGATCCGCTCGGCCTTCGGCAAGGGCTGAGGCGAGGGCTGAGGCGAGGGCCGAGGCGAGGGCTGGCGGCGTGCCGGGGCGGTGCGGCGAAAGGCAGCGGGCGACAGGCGTGCGAGGTTGGGTTAACCTTCTCTTCACCAAGCCAGAGAGCAAGCCAGAGAGGGAGAGGTCGACATGCGTGCATCCTTCGTCATGAGCCTGGGCGCCATCGCCGTCGTATTCGCCGGTCCGGCCGTTGCGCAGTGCTCCTTCGAGAGCGCCAAGTCCTACACGCCCGCGACCGCGAGCGTCGTGAACGACGTGCTCGTGACGGCCTCCACGACGGAGGCGCCGATCGTGCAGTCGGGCGAGCGGGCCGTCGTCGTCACCCCGCGCCGGCCCGCGCCGCGCGAGATCATCGTCACCCCCGGCGTCGCCCAGGTCGCGGGCATCCGCCCGGCCCCCGTCGAGGCGCCGGCGCTCTACGTGATCGAGGACCCGTCGTAAGCCGCTCTCGACGGCGAACGACAGACGAGGGCGTGGCGCGAGCCGCGCCCTTTTCATTGCGCGCTCCCGGCCGCTCAGGCGGCGTCGATGCGCCGGGTGAGGGCGTAGAGCGCGATGGCGGCCGCGTTGGAGACGTTCAGGCTCTTGATCGCGCCGGCCATGTCGAGGCGGGCGACGACATCGCAGAGCCCGCGCGTGCGCACCCGCAGGCCCTTGCCCTCCGCGCCGAGCACGAGCACCGCCGGGCGGCGCGCCTGCAGCGTCTCGAACGTCTCCTCGCCCTCCGAATCGAGCCCGATCCGCAGGAAGCCGCGGTCGCCGAGCGCGTCGAGGGCGTTGCCGAGGTTGCCGACGACGACGAAGGGGACGTGCTCGAGCCCGCCGGACGCCGATTTCGCGAGCACGCCCGTCGCCGCCGGCGAATGCCGCGCGGTCGTCAGGATCGCGGTGACGCCGAAGGCCGCGGCCGTGCGCACGATGGCCCCGACGTTGTGCGGATCGGTCAGCTGGTCGAGCGCCAGCACCAGCGCGTCGTCGGGAAGGGTGTCGAGCTCGTAGCCGGGCAGCGGGTCCGCCTCGGCGTAGAGGCCCTGATGCACGGCGTCGGGCTCGACCAGCGCATCGATCTCGCCGGGGCGCACGATCTGCGGGTTCATGGGCACGCCGGGCAGTTCCTCCGCGAGGCGGCGCGCGGCGTTCTCGGTGGCGAGCAGGCGGTGGATGCGCCGCTTGCCGCTGCGCAGGGCCTCCGCCACCGGATGCCAGCCGTAGAGCACCACGCGGTCGCCGAGATCGGCGCGCGGCCCGCGGGGGCGGGGACCGCGGGCGCGGTTGCGGGCCTGCGGCCCGGCGCGGCCCGGATCGAAGCGCTCGTGGGGGCGCTTGCGGGGTGGTTTCTCGTCGTCCGCCACGGGTCTCGGGGCTCCCTGTGCTGTCCTGCGAGGGATGCGCGCCGCTCGCGCCGCGGTCAAGGCCGGGATCGGCTCGGCAAGCCGCGTTTTCGTGCGAAGAAGCCGGAATTCGTCGTTGACAGGCCCCGCCCGGGTCACCATAAGAGCCCCCACGCCACGGCCGAGGCGTCGGGTCCGCCCGGCGCCGCCGAGCGTCCGGGCCGGGGCACCGCATGTCGATGTGTGTGCGCCAGAGCGTCCGAGCGGCCGGAGCGATCCGGGGGAATGTCCCGAGCGGCAAAGGGGGCGGACTGTAAATCCCAGAAAAACCTAGGTTTTTCAGCTGGTTAGTCCGCTGTACGGGACACGCAAAACTAAGTCCAACGGCATCTGTTGACGCGCAAAAATGAACTTGTGCGGGCGTGACCTGTGACATAGAGGCTGAGCCTCCGTTGATCGCAGGGATGATGCTATGAGTAGCGTTGCGCTAAGCTCGGGGGTTGAACTCTTCGCTGAGCTCGATCCCCACATGCAGCTCACAACAATGCTAACCTTTCTTTTCATCGCACAGCGTAGTGAGGTGAGCCAGAAAACGATTGAGACTCATCTTGGTTTTAGCAATGCGGCAGCAAGCCGGAATGTCAGCTATTGGTCTGATTTTAAGAAGTATGGTGTTCCGGGTCACGGGTTCGTTGAACGTTTTGAGAACCCTACGGACAGGCGAGAGAAGTTGATCCGACTGACAGATCGTGGGCAAGCGTTCTACGATCGAGTCTGCTTGCACATGCACAAAGCCAAGCCGGCAATCTTGTGATGCTAAAATATCTTCCTGCAAGCGGCACAAGGGGCTTGCAATCGGATTTGAACCTGATACATCCACGCCATCGCTGGCCAGCGGATTTTTAATCCGTTGATGCGCCAAACGCGTGCCACGCGGGACACAAGCCAAGCGGATTTCAAGCCGCTAAGTGCTTGACCCGCTTGGAGGGGGAATGTCCCGAGCGGCAAAGGGGGCGGACTGTAAATCCGCTGGCTAACGCCTTCGTAGGTTCGAGTCCTACTTCCCCCACCATCTCCGACGCGCTAAGCTCTAAGCCGCCCGAGCGGGTGTAGCTCAATGGTAGAGCAGCAGCCTTCCAAGCTGACGACGAGGGTTCGATTCCCTTCACCCGCTCCAGCACCCCGAAGTTCGTCATCCGTGAGGGACGAACCGGTCGGTCATCGCTGCGCTCAGGCTCTGGAGGCTGAACGGCTTGCTCAGGCGCGGCGCATCGTTCAACGCCGGTGCGTTGCCGGAACGGATGTCGTATCCGGTGACGAGCAGGAAGGGCACGTTCCGAGCCATGAGCTTCTCGGCGGCCGGCAGCACGTGCTCGCCGCGCAGGTTCATGTCGAGGAGCGCGCCGTCCACCTCCGCCTCTCCGATCAGCGCCAGGGCTTTCTCGACCGTCGATACCGGGCCGACGACCTGGCACCCGAGCTCCGTCAGCATGTCCTCCATCTCCATGACGATGAGCGCCTCGTCCTCGACGACCAGGATGCGCAGGCCTTGCAGCGCTTCGGCTCGTGCTTTCATGGCTCGATTCCGTCTTGTGCTCGTGGCGTCGGCGCAGAGCCTCCGACGGGAAAGGTGATCTCGTAGCGCAGCCCGTCGGCACGGGATTCCGGCGTCGCCGTGCCGTCGAGCTGCTGGACGATGCTGTGCTCGATCAGGCTCGTCCCGAACCCGCGCCGGGATGGCGCAGTCACGGCCGGGCCGCCGGTCTCGGTCCACTGCAGCCGGACCCGGCGCTCCGCGGACCCGTCGTCCAGCCGCCAGCTCACGCGCAGCCGGCCGCTCTGGTTGGACAGGGCGCCGTACTTGACCGTGTTGGTCGCCAGCTCGTGGAGAACCATCGCGATCGCGACGCCGGCCTCGGGCGGAAGGTGCAGGCTCGGACCGTCCACGGCGATCCGGTCGCCCAGGCCGTACGGCTCGAAGGTTCGCTCCGCGATCTGGCCCAGCTCGACGCTGCCCCAATCCTGCTGGACCAGGACGTCGTGAGCACGGCCGAGCGCGTGCAGGCGCCCGTCGAACGCCGTCTTGAAGTCGGCCAGCGAGGCGCACCGTCGCAGCGTCTGGGAGCTGATGGACTGGACCATCGCCAGCGTGTTCTTCACGCGGTGGCTGAGCTCGCCGATGAGAACCTCGCGCCGGCTTTCCGCCTCGACGAGCCGGGTGACGTTCTCGATGGCGAGCAGGATCAGGTCCGGCCGATGATCGCCGCCCGCCAGCTTGCGCGCGTTGAGCAGCATGTGCCGCCGTCCGAGATGCGGGAAGACGTGCTCGATCGGGAAGCCCTCGAAGGTTCGGTCCTCGTTCAGCGCCTCCCGCAGCATGCGCCTCAGCTCCGGAATGTCCCAGGCGCCGTGATCGAGCTCGTGCAGGAGGAAGCCGACCGACTCGTCGAAGGGGCAAGCGAACGACTCGCAGAACGTCGGATTGACCGAGACGACCCGCAGGTCGCCGTCGAGCACCATGATCGGGTGCCTCACCGTCTCGATGATGGTTTCCGCATAGAGACGCGCCTCGTTGACGGCATCCCCCGCCCGCTTGCGCTCCGTGATGTCGATGAAGCTGATGACGACTCCTGCGATGCGGTCGTCGTGCGTCCGGTAGGGGAGCAGGCGCCGCAGGTACCAGCGGCCGGCGTCGCCGCGCACCTCCGCATCGATCCGGCTCAGCTTCCGAAGCGCCGTCTGGGCGTCGCGCAGCAGCGCCTCGTCGTCCACCTTCCAGGCGAAATGCGTCACCGGCCGTCCGATGTCGGATAGAACCAGCTCGAGCAGATCCTTGCTGGCGGGAGAGAACCACCTGATGCAGAAATCGGCATCGAGGAACACAGTCGCGATCTCGCTGCTGGCCAGCAGGTTGTTGAGCGTGTCGGTGGCTTCTTCCAGCTCCTGGATCTTGTGCTGTAGCTGGGCATTGACCGTCTGCAGCTCTTCGTTGAACGACTGCAGCTCCTCCTGCGCGGTCACCTGCTCCTCGTTCGTGCTCTGGAGCTCCTCGTTCATCGCGGTCGCTTCTTCGTTCGCCGCCTTCAGCTCCTCGTTCGCGGCCGCCAGCTGAGCGATCGTGTCCTGCAGCTCGGCGCGCGTGCTCCTCAGCTCCTCCTCGACCGGGTTGTGCAGGCTTTCGGCGTCGCGCCCATCGGGAGGCGTCGCCGCCGAGGGTTGCGGCGCGTCCGCAGGGCTGAAGCTGACCAGCAGAAGGTGCTCCTGCCCCGGCGTCGCCAGCGGCGCGACGGTCACGGCGACCGCCTGCGACCTGCCGCCTCGGCGAATCCGCGCGTCGAACGCAGCAGGCCGCTTGTCCGCGACGGCGCGGCGGATGCCATCGCGCAGCTTGAGCCGCAAGCCGTTGCGGGCCATCGCCAGCAGATCCCGGCTCGGCTCGCCGGGCGGCGGCTCCAGATAGTCGCCCGTCTGGCCGTGGAACCACAACGTCCGGCAGTTGCGATCGATCAGAACCGAGGCCGGAGCGAAGCGGTCGAGGAGCGCGCCGCGCGCCACGTCGACGAGGCGCGCCGGCGGCCGGCCCTCGCCCGCCGAGTCGGGCTGCTCGTCCGGACGCGTGCGGCCGAGCGCGGTCAGGGCCGGGAAATCGACGATGTCGCGGCGCACATGCCCCAGCCGGCGATAGATGCGCCATTTCCTGGAAACCGTCTCGAAGAGCCCGTCCTGCCGGCCGACGGTCTCCGCATTGCCGAGCAGCAGGTGCCCGCCCTCCCTCAGCCCGAAATGAAGCAACGAGATCGCCCGGCTCTGGGCCGCCGGGTCCAGGTAGATCAAGAGATTGCGGCAGCTGATCACGTCCATCCGCGAGAACGGCGGATCGCGCAGCAGATTGTGGGCGGCGAAGACGACGAGGTCGCGCAGCTCCTTCTTCACCTGGTAGGCGCCGTCGAGCTTGTCGAAGAAGCGGTGCAGCAGCTTCGGCGGGATCGTCGCCACCGCGCCGTCCGAATAGATTCCGGCGCGCGCTACATACAGGTTGTCCTCGCGGCCGTCGGTTCCGAACACCTTGACGTCGAGGTGCTCGTTCGCGGCTTCCGCGCGGGCGATCACCAGCATCGCCAGGGTATAGGCTTCCTCTCCCGTCGCGCAGGCGGGAACCCACAGGCGCACCGTCGTGCGGCCGTCGCGCGCGGCGACCAGCGGCGCGATCACCGTCTCGTCGAGCGCCGTCCAGGCTCCGGGATCTCGGAAGAAGCCCGTGACGCTGATCATCAGGTCCTTGATCAGCGTCTCGATCTCGGCGGGGTTGGCGCGCAGGAACTCGACGTAGGCGCCGAGCCCTTCGATGGTCTGGAGGCCCATGCGCCGCTGGATGCGGCGCACGAGGGTGCTGGGCTTGTATTGGCGAAAGTCCTGGCCGGCCTGCGCCCGCAACAGCGCCAGCACCGGCTCGATCGAGGGGCCGTCGGCGATCGTCTCGTCGGTGACCTCGGGCCCCGCGACATAGGGGTGGCGGATGTACCGGAGCAGAACCTCGGGCATCCGCTCGGGAGCGAGAACCCTGTCGGCCAGATTGGCCTGGATCGCGCTGCGCGGCATGCCGTCGAACCGCGCGGTCGCGGGATCCTGCACCAGGGTGCAGCCGCCCTGCGCCTTCACCTCCCTCAGTCCTTCCGTGCCGTCGCTTCCGGTGCCCGACAGGACGATGCAGATCGCGCGTTCGCGCCGATTCTGCGCCAGCGAGACGAACAGGCGGTCGATCGGATAGCGGTGGCCGCGCCGCTCGGCCGGCTCGGTCAGCCGGAGCCTTTCGCCGTCGACCGTCAGCGCGCAGTCCGGCGCGATGACATAGACATGATCGGGCTCGATGGCCATTCCGTCGGCGGCCTCCGCGAACGGCATGGCGTTGTGCCGGCCGAGCAGGTGCGCGAGCCCGCTGTCGCGGGTGGGGTCGAGATGCATCACGACGAGGAAAGCAGCGCCGGTGTCGGACGGCAGGGCCTCGAACAGACGGATCATCGCTTCGATGCCTCCGGCCGAGGCGCCGATGCCCACGACGGGACACGCGGTCGCCGGCGCGCTCTCCGGTGCCGGCGCCTCGACCGCATCGGGCCCGGCCGCGTCAGACGCCGCGCTCTCCGGCAACGGCCCCGACGAGGGACCATCTCGACGCGAGCGCTCGGCCGAAGATTTTCGGCTGCCCGCGTGCTTTCGCTGATTTGAAGAGTCCTTGTTCATACCTCACCTGACAGCCGCGAATTCGATGCGAGCTTCTAGTCGGAGCAAAATCTGAGGTGAGGGATGCACTCGGATGAATTCGCCTAAGGTGCAATCGCACGACGTCGGAAGAGATACATAGCATAGAACCGCGGAGAGAGGCTTCTCCCGTTAAGTCCGGCGGCACAGGATGTGGTGTCAGGGGCTTGCGGCGGGATGTGGTGTCAGGGGTTTGCGGCGGGGCTCGTGTTCCGGTAATGTTCTCGCATGTCGAGCCGCTGGAAGCATGACCGCCCTCTCTCTCGCGCCGAGTTCGAAGCGCGGTTTCCCGACGACGCGGCTTGCGCGGACTACCTGGCTGCGCAGCGCTGGCCGGAGGGCTTCGTCTGTCCTGCTTGCGGCGACGCGAGAAGCTGGGCTCTGAAGGGCAAGCGCTTCACCCGGGAGTGCGCCGGGTGCGGCAAGCAGACCTCGGTCACTGCGGGGACCGTGATGCATCGGTCCCATCTGCCGCTGAAAACCTGGTTCACCGCGGTCCACATCCTCACCAGCCACTCGAACGGCATCTCCGCCCTGCAGCTGCAGGCGCAGCTGGGGCTGGGTAGCTACAAGAGCGCCTGGCTGCTGCTGCACAAGCTGCGCCGGGCCATGGTCGATCCCGGCCGCAGCCTGCTCCAGGGCGCGGTCGAGATCGACGAGACCGAGATGCCGTTGCGGCGCAAGGACGAGCCGCCCGCCGGCGGCGGGGGCCGCAGCCCGATCGGCAAGATGTTCATCGCCGGCGCGGTGGAGCTCTCGCCCGAGGGCCACGCCCGCCGCATTCGCCTCGCCGCCATCCCCGACTTCTCCGCCGCGACGCTCAAGCCCTTCGTCGCCGCCGTGGCCGCTCCCGGTGCCCGCGTCGTCACCGACGGCTGGTCCGGCTACATCGGGCTGCCCGACCACGTCCACGATGCGAAGACAGTCGGCCGCATGGCCGCCCACATCGTGCTGAAGTGGAGCCACCGCGTCTTCTCGAACCTGAAGAGATGGGCGCTGGGGACCTTCCACGGCCTGCGTCGCCAGCACCTGCGCCGCTATCTCGACGAGTACGTCTTCCGCTGGAACCGACGCCGCCACACCGCCCCGGCGTTCGACACCCTGCTCGGCATCGGAACGCGCCTCGCGCCGGCCACAGCACGCGACTTCATCGATCAGCGCGTCTGAATACTCGCCGCCAAGCCGCCCGGCGCCGTCGCGCGGCGCTCGAAGCTGGCCGGCAGCACGGTCAAAACTTCCGCAACATCGCCAAGGAAGCACGCCCGACGGGCCGATCGCCCCGTCCGCAGCATCAGCGCGCTCTCACCGCCGCACCGCCTGACACAAGATATCGACGCGCCGGAGCAAAGGGGAGAAGCCTCCGCGGAGAATAACGAGAATTGTTCTCCGTCTATCCCGTCGACGATGCGCCGCGATGCCGCCGCGCACATCGGCGGAGGGTCCATCGGGCGAACCGGAGGCGCGGGCGTTCCGCGAGTTGGCGGTTCCGATCTCGCCTGGAAGCATGAGACCCGCGGTCACCGTTTTCTTCCCGGACGGCTCCAGACGACGGTCCCGCTACTTCGTCAGCCCCCAGAAGCGCGCTATCCGGCGCGTCGACGAGATGCCGACGTCGAGCATGTACTTGCCTTGCGTCCCCAGGCCCTCGTCCCCCTCCGCACGGATCGGCGTGCCGTGGCCCATCCTGCCGATGATGTATTCCTCGATCACCTCCCGCCCGCTGCGGTCGCACCAGACCCGGCGGGGAAAGCCGTCCACCTCCTCGATGCGTGTCGGCGGACCTTCGACACCATGGATCTTCTGCCATTGCCGGACGATGGAATGCGCATTGGCGCTGTCGACGACCGTGTCGCGGTCGCCATGCCAGACCGAGATCGTCGGCCACCGGCCCGAGAAGGTCGAGGCCCCGCGGACGAGGGCGTCGAGCTTGCGGTCGGAGGGGCCGCCGTAGCCCTTCATGCGTACGATCGCCTGCATCAGGGTGCCCGCGCTGCGATAGGGCAGGCCGGCGATGATCGCACCTCCCGCGAACACGTCCGGATAGGTCGCGAGCATCACCGACGTCATGGCCCCGCCCGAGGAGAGCCCCGTCACGAAGACGCGCGCGGGATCGACGGCGTGATCGTCGACGACCCGCCCGATCATCTGGCGAATGGACAGCGGCTCGCCGCCGCCGCGGTGGGAATCCCCCCGCTTGAACCAGTTGAAGCCGCCGATGGCGTTGTTGATCCGTCTCTGCCCGGGAAACAGCAGCGCCACCCCGCATTCGTCGGCGAGCGTGGACCAGCCGGATCCGCTATTGTAGCTCTCCGCCGACTGGGTGCTGCCATGCAGCACCACCACCAGGGCGCCGTTCTTCTTCGGGAAGCTCTCCGGAACGTACGTGTTCGCGAGCAGCGCGCCGGGGTCCGTGCCAAACCCGTTCAGGGGGGTGAGGCGGTCGTCGATGTCCGATGATCTCTGCAAGGGGATACCCGGTTCTCGGCCAAAGCAGAATAAGCTTGTCGCCCCGACAACGTTCCTCGCGCGCGTCCGCACGCTCCTGGAAGAGCGCCGGCTCGGTGAAGACGGCGGGCTCGAAGATGCCCGGCGAAGACGGGCCGCCGAGGCCCACTGGACCGCGTCGAGCGTCGCCGCGATCCGCACGCTTCCGACCCGAAGAAACGATTCCTCCCCCTCGAACGTTCTCGGTGTCTCGGCAAACCGAACGAGGCACGATGCGCACCCGATATCTCCTGGCTTTCATCCCGGCCGCGTGCGGCGCCGTCTTGGGTGGCGTCGCCTATCTGGGCACGAACACCGGCGTCGACGGAACGGCGGGAGCGCTCCTCGCCTTCGTCGGCGCGATAGCGGTCGCGGCGGGGTCGTTGCTGGCGCTCTTCCTCTCGCCGCAGACCCGCCTGCTCGGAGCGCTGGACGCCTTGCTGCTGCTGGGTGCGCTGCTCACCGCGCTCGCCGCGTGGTTCCTGATGCAGGACGCGTTCACATTGGCCATGATTCTCGCCGCCGTGGGGCTGATCGTGGCTGTGGTCCTGCGCGACACGACGAGAGCCTCTTTGACGCGGATCGGGATCGTCCCGGTCGGCGCCGTGCTCCTGCTCGGCGGCACGGACGCATCGGCCGAGCAGCCCGCCTGGACATCGTTCCACGCCGACCTCGCCGCGAGCAAGTTCGCCGACGTCGAGAGCTTCACGCCCGAGACGATCGACCGCCTGGAGCGCGCCTGGGAATATCGCACGGGAGACGTGTCCGACGGCTCCGGCGCGCTGCCGTCGACGGTCTGGTCGGCGACGCCGGTCTACGCCAACGAGACGCTCTATCTCGGAACGCCGTTCTACCGCATCGTCGCGCTCGATCCCGCCACCGGCGCGGAGCGCTGGGCCTACGACAGCCGCTCGACGCTGGAAGCCCTGACGCAGCCGTCCCTGAAGAACCGCGGCGTGGCCTTTTGGGAGAGCGGGAGTGAGGGCTTCTGCGAGAAGCGCGTGTTCATCGGCACCATGGACGCCGAGCTCCACGCCGTCGACGCCGACGCCGGCACGCCTTGCGAGGATTTCGGCGAGGGCGGCGTTCTCGACGTGAACCAGTGGAACACCGTCAACGACAAGTTCCCGTTCTCGCTGCTCCAGCCGCCGGCCGTGGTCGGGGACACGCTGCTGCTCGGCTGGGCCGGCAAGGACTGGGAATACAGCGTCGCGCCTCCCGGCAACCTCCTCGCCGTCGACGCGCGCACGGGCGAGCTCCTCTGGGACACGTCGTTCGTGCCGCAGGAGATGATTCCGCGCACCGGCACCGCCAACATCTGGACGGCGATGTCCGCCGATCCCGAGCTCGGCCTCGTCTACGCTCCGGTCTCATCGCCGAGCCCGAACTATTGGGGCGGCGACCGAACCGATCCGATGCCGCTCGCCACGTCCGTGAGCGCCATCGACATCGAGACGGGCGAGATCGCGTGGAGCTTCCAGCACGTCCGCCACGACATCTGGGACTACGACACGCCCTCCGCGCCGACCCTCGTCGACATCGAGCGGGACGGGCAGACGATCCCCGCGCTCGTGCAAGCCACCAAGCAGGGCTTCCTGTTCGTGCTCGACCGGCGCACCGGCGAGCCGCTCTTCCCCGTCGAGGAGCGCGCGGTGCCCGCGAGCGACGCGCAGGGCGAGGTCGCCGCGCCGACGCAGCCCTTCGCAACCGTCCCCGCTCCCGTGAGCAACGCGCTCGAGATCCCCGAGGTCTGGGCGCTCGCCGACGCCATGTCGTTGGGTCAATGCTCGCGCGACCGCGAGCGCTACCGCTACGAGGGGCTCTTCACGCCGCCCTCCGAGCAGGGAACGCTGATGTATCCCGGCACCGCCGGGGCGACGAACTGGGGCGGTCTCGCCGTCGATCCGCAACGCGGCATCCTCTACGTCAACGCGATGCGCGTGGTGCAGCTGATCAAGCTGATCCCGCGCGAAGAATACGAGCGCATCGCGGGGGAGTCGGGCGCGGAGCAAGGCTATTATCCGCAGGAGGGGTCCCCCTACGGCTTCCTCCTCACCGACTGGAGCAACTGGGCCGGGATTCCCTGCTGGGAGCCCCCGTTCGGCACCTTCTCGGCCATCGACCTCGCGACGGGCGAGCTCTTGTACGAGGTCCCCTTCGGCATGGGGCAGTATTGGGGCTTCTACGGCCTGCGCGACTGGGGCACGCCGACCCTCGGCGGCCCGGTCGTGACCGCCGGCGGCGTCGTCTTCATCGGAGCCTCGATGGACGCGCGCGTGCGCGCGCTCGACGCCGCCACCGGCGAGGAGATCTGGTCGGACCGCGTGAACGCGCCCGCCGTGTCGATCCCGGCGGTGTTCACCCACGACGGCGTGGACTACGTCGTGTTCGCGGTCGGCGGCAATCCGATCCTGAAGGATCAGGTCGCGGATCAGGTCGTGGCCTATCGTCTGGGCGAGCGACGCTGACCCGGCCCGGCCGGGGGCCCGGCCCTTTCCTCCCCGCGTGCGCGGTCTATCTCGTATCGGAGACGCCCGCACCGCCGAGGAGCCGCCCGTGACGAGGACGATCGCCGCCGCCCTGCTCGCCGCCGCGCTGATGCTCGGAGCTCCGACCGCGCGTGCTCAGGATTCAGGCTCGGACGTCGCGTCCGTCGACCTCGAGCTCGTCTTCGCCGCCGACGGCTCGGGCTCGATCGACGACGACGAGCTCTACTTCCAGCGGCGGAGCTGGGGGGAGGCGCTCGCGAGCGCGGACGTGCTGTCGGCGATCGCGCAGGGCATGCTCGGCTCCATCGCCGTCGCCTACGTGGAATGGGGCGGGCCGTCTTCGCAGGTGCTCGTCGTCGACTGGCGGATCATCGACGGGCCCGAGAGCGCGCGCGCCTTCGCCGACGAGCTGATGGCGGCGCCGCGCGGCGCCTTCGGCTGGAACTCGATCTCGAACGCCATCGACTTCTCGGTGCGCCTCGTCGAGGAGAACGCCATCGAGGGCACGCGGCGCATCATCGACGTGACCGCCGACAGCGGCAATCGCGGCGGCCGTCCGCTCGCCGCCGCGCGCGCCGACGCGCTCGCCGCAGGTTTCACCATCAACGGGCTGGCGATCGCCCGACCCGGCGGGCGCCCGGGCCTTCCCGGCGGCATGACGCTCGAGGACTACTTCGCCCGCGAGCTGATCGGCGGGCCGGGCGCCTTCGTCGAGATCGCCGACGCGCGCCGCCCCTTCGAGGTCGCCGCGCGCCGCAAGCTCCTCACCGAGATCGCCGGCAGCCCGGAGGCCGCGCAAAGGTTCGCCGAGACGCGCCCGCGCGCGTTCGGACGATTCGAACCCCGAGCCATGTCCACCGATCGCCGAGACGAAGCCGCCATTGCGCAGTGATCTCTCGCGAATCTGCGCACCTTCGGCCGCAGAACGAGCCGCCGTCTTGACCATGATGCTCCAACCGGGCAAATACTGCCTCGATGATGCAACATTACAGAAGCCTATCGCTCGCTGTGGCGGCCTGCCTGACCCTCGTCGCGTGCGGCGAGCCGACCGAGACGGCGCAGTCGCCGCAAGCCGAGCCGCCGGTCGAGGAGCCGGCGCCCGCCCCCGAGCCCGTGATCGCGACCGAGCCGCCGGTCAGCCGCCAGCCGGACATCCCGCCGCCCAGCGCGCACATCGCCCTGAACCCGGGGCTCTATCGTGCCGACGAGGTCGAGCTGTCGCTGAGCGCATTGCGTTTCGAGCTCGCGATCCCCGGACGGGACATCGCCGCCGAAGGCGGCTACGAGGTGATCAACGGCGTCCTGGTCCTCTCCGCAACCGGAGGCGAGACGGGCGACGTCGCATTCCCGCTCGAATGCCAGCTCGTGCGGGCTGGACCTTCGATCGCTTTCGACGACGTCGAGGACGGTTCTTGCGGCGTGCTGGACGGCTTGCGCTTCCAGCGGGAGTCCCGGCCGGGCTGACGGTCTCGACCGGCATCCCCCCGACCGAGCTTTTCCGGCTGCGCGAGGCGATGCGCCCCGACGCCGGTGAACGCGTGTGCGATAGGTCGCGAGGACACGCGGACTTGCGCTGCCCGCGCCGCCTGGCATTTCCTGCATCGCGGCGGCGACGGGGGTCCCATTCCTCGATCTCGCCCCCGGTCGCGCACGACCGGGGGCGACGTGTCGCGCACGCTCAGTGGCGCTCGCCCTTGATCGCGTCCTTGGCTTCCCCGAAGCCCTTCTGAACCTTCCCTTCGGCCTGGTCGGCCTTGCCGCGGCGCTCCAGATCCTTGTTGCCGACGGCCTTGCCCGCGGTCTCCTTGGCGGAGCCGAGAACGTCCTTCGTCTTACCCTTCGTGCGGTCGTCGTCCATGTGGGCTTCTCCATGTTCCCGTGGACGGAGACAAGAGCTTCGGACGCACCGAGTTCCGGAGGCACCGATCGGGCACTCGGCGCCTTCGCTCGCGTCGACGCGAGACGGCCCCGGGGAGGGCTCCCGGGGCCGCGCCCGTGCTCGAAAGGGCCGTCCCCTCTCACATCCCGGTGAACGCCTTCACATACGGCTGGCCCTCGGCGTTCAGCGCCGGGCCGTCGACGTCGGTCGTGCCGTCGCCGAACCCGTACATGCCGTCGCCGTCGGTGTCGTAGTGGAGCATGGCGATGTAGTCCTCGCCGTCGACGAGGGGGTAGTCGGCGGTCACAATGACGCCCTCGGTCGTGCCGGCGGGCACCATGACGTGGCCGATCGAGGCGGGGACCACGACCTCGCCGTCGACGACGGCGTGCAGGACGAGGAAGCCGGGCTCGTCGATCTTCACCGACGGGAAGGTGACCATGGCGCCGTCGATCATCACGCCGTCGGCGTCGATGTTCAGGTGGTCGGCGGCCGCGGGGGCGGACACGCCGATCGTGGCGGCGGCGGCGGTGGCGAGGAGGAGGGTGCGGGTCTTCGTCATGCCTGTGTCTCCGTGGCTGTCGGGCGCTCTGGCGAGGCCCGGTGGCGCGCTCGCCGGCCGCAGGACGCGGGCGGCGAGATGGCGGCAGCTACGGAGGGGATCGGCGGAGAGTTTCGGCGGGCGGGAATTTTCTCGCGACTTTCTTCGCGCGGCCGTTCGCGCCGTGCGTCTGCGTCACTGCGGGATGAGGATGCCGGTATAGACCACCGGCCCCGTCGGCGCGCCGGTGGGGGAGCCGCCGGTCGGCTCGACGCTGACCGCCAGCGTCGCGCCCGGCGAGGCGCGGGCGACGGCCGGCTCGATGCGGAAGTCCGAGGCGTCGCGCACGAGGCCGAGCGAGCGCGGCGCGCCGCCGTCGGCCACGAGCCAGAGCTCGAGGTCGCGCTCGGGCGGCGCTTCCGCGGCCGGGGCGCGCACGCGCACCAGGCCCTGCGCGACGTCGACCTGCACGATCAGCGCCGGCAGCGCGCCGCCGCGATCGACGACGGCGACGTAGCGCTCCTCGGCGGGGGCGACCGGGGCTGTTGGAGACAGAACCCCCGGCGCGAGGATCGCGAGCGCCACGAGCGCCGCCGCCAGCGCCCCGAGCGCGCCCGACGCGACACGCCAGCCGCGCAGGGACCGGCGCAGCCGGCGCACCTCGTCGAGGGACACGACGGACGCCTCCACGGGGATCGCCGCAGGCGCGGGCGCCTCCGCGTCGAGCCGCGCCTCGATGCGGGCGAACAGGTCCGCCGGTGGCGCCACCGGCTCGATGGCCTCGGCGAGGGGCGCGAGGCGCTCGCGCCAGGCGGAGACGGCGCGGGCGAGCGCCGGCTCGCGGGCGAGCCGCGCCTCGAAGGCCGCGCGCTCCGGGCCGTCGAGCGTGCCGAGCGCGTATTCGCCGGCGAGCGCGTCGTCGTCGTCGCGGTCGAAGGGGGTGTCGGTCCCGGCGCTCATGACGAGAGGCATCCCCGAAGCGTGGCCAGCCCGCGGTGCAGCCAGGTCTTGATCGTATTGACGTTCATCCCCGCGCGCTCCGCCAGCTCCTCGCGCGACCAGCCTTCGCAATAGGCGAGCAGAATGCAATGGCGCTGCGCTTCCTCCAGCAGATCGAGGCAGCGGGTGAGCGCGTCGCGGTCGGCGAAGTTCGCCGCCGCGTCGAACGGATCGGGGATCGCGGCGAAGGGGTCTGCGCCGTCCTCGTCGGGGTCGAGCAGCACCTCGCGCCGCCCGCGGGCGACGTCGAGGGACTTGTTGCGGGCGATGGTGATCAGCCAGGTCATGGGTCGCGCCTTCTCCGCCGCGTAGGACGAGGCGCTGCGCCAGACGCTGAGATAGATCTCCTGCAGCACGTCCTCCGCGATCGCCCGATCCCGCAGGATACGGAGCGCGACGCCGAAGAGTTTCGCGCTGGTGCGCTCGTAGAGCCTCGCATAGGCCCGTCTGTCGCCCGCGGCGACGGCGGCGAGGAGCGCCTCGAGGGGCTCGTCCAGCTCCGGGGGATGACGCACGCGGCCCTCTGCTCCGACACCGATCACCGTAACCTAGCGCACGCGCGCCCGGAGGTCAGGGGGAGCGCCGCGTATTCGGGCCGGCATGCGCGTGCGAAAAAAATCGCCGCGGCCGAAACCTCGCGCCCCGGCGCTCCGTAGCTGCTCCCCGATCCCGACACGCGGGACGCATGAGCAATCGAGCAGGAGCCATTTCATGAAGAGCCCCCTCCGCACCCTCGCCGCCGCAGCCGCCCTCCTCGTTCTCGGCGCCGGCGCCGTCTCGGCCCAGGCCGTCAAGACCGTCGGCGGCGCGCCGATGCTGCCCTCGCGCACCATCGTCGAGAACGCGGTGAACTCCGCCGACCACACGACCCTCGTCGCCGCCGTCACGGCGGCCGGGCTCGTCGACACGCTCTCCGGGCGCGGGCCGTTCACGGTCTTCGCGCCGACGAATCGCGCCTTCGCGCGCCTGCCGGCCGGCACGGTCGACACGCTGCTCGAGCCCGCCAACAGGGGCCAGCTCACCGACGTGCTCACCTTCCACGTCGTGCCCGGGACGTACACCGCCGCCGAGCTGCTGGCGCTCGCCCAGCGCGGCGGCGGCCAGGCGGAGCTGCGCACGGTGGAAGGCGGCACGCTCGCCGTCCTGCTCGACCGCAACGGCAACGGCCCCTACATCGCCGACAACCAGGGCAACACGGCGCGCGTGCCGATCTCGGACGTGATGCAGTCGAACGGCGTCATCCACGTCATCGACACGGTGATGCTGCCGTGATGGGGGCGTAGCAGCGTCGGACGCGCGGGCTAGAAACGCGCGCTCAGCGGGCTGTCGCCGAGGGGCCAGGTCTCCTGGCGGATCGGCTCGCCGTCCTCGAACGCGACGTGGCTATGTCTCGCGTAAAACCGCAGTCGCGCCACGAGGTCGGCGAGCGTCTCGGCCTCGTCCGCCGAGACGAAGACGCGGGGCGCGCCGTCCCGCGCGACCCAGGCCCGCGCGTCGCCGACGCGGGCGGGGGCGTCTCCGGGCGCGAGGCGTGCGACGTCGTCGGTCAGGCCGATCACCAGCGTCGGCCCCGCGCCGAGCGCCGCCGTCGCGGCGAGGGCGCGATCGCTGCCGACGAGGCGGCGCGCCAGCGACTCGGCCTGCGCCGCCGGTACGCTCGCCGACGGCGCGACGAGGGCGATCTCGGAGGCCTGCAGCGCATCGCGCAAGCTCGGCGCGGTTTCGCCGTCCAGGAGCGCGCGCACCAGGCGGTAGTCCGGATCGACGTGGATCGCGGTCGGCGCGGCGGGCGTCGCGAGGCGGAAGGTCTGCGTCGCGCCCTCGAGGATCGCCTGCGTCTCGACCGGGCCCTCCTCGGTCTCGATCCGCACGGGCACGCTCAGCCGGTAGGCGGGCGCGTCCTGCGTCAGGGTGAGCGTCACGCCGCTGCCGTCCGCGAGCGGCCGGGCCGCCGCGAGCGCGATCCGCGGCTCGCCGGCGCGCTCGAGCCACTGCGCGAAGAACCAGCCGAGATCGCGGCCGGACGCCTCGTCGAAGGCGGCGCGCACGTCCGCCCAGGATGCTCGTTCGAGGCGGTGCGCGTCGTAGAGCGCCCGCAGGCCCGTCGCGAAGGCCTCGGAGCCGAGCTCCTCCTCCAGCATCCGGAAGACCAGCGCGAGCTTGCCGTAGCCCACCGCCTGCCCGCGGCCGCCGTGGGCGCTCGTGCGGAAGGCGAGGATCGGCTCGCGCGCGTCCTCCGAGAGGGCGGCGAGGTTGGAAAGCCATTCGAGGCGCATCGCCCGGGCCGCCTCGGGGCTCTCCTCGGCGGCGAGCACGTAGTCGGCCTGGTAGGTGGTCAGCCCCTCGGCCCAGTTGCCCGCGCCGTAATCGACGCCCACCGCGTTGCCCCACCAGGTGTGCAGGATCTCGTGGGCGAGCGAGCGCCCGCGCATGTAGGGGTGCTCCAGGATGCTCTGCGCCACGTAGGTCAGCCGCGGGAAGCCGAGCCCGACGGGGATGGGGGCGGCGACGACGGAGAAGCCGTCGTAAGGGTAGGGGCCGATCTCCTCGGCGTAGCGCGCGATGTAGCCCTGCGTGGCATCGAGATAAGCCTCGGCGAAAGCGCGGCTCTCTTCCGGAAAGTAGGTGCGCAGCCGCAGGTCGCCCACGCTGCGCTCGTCGACGTGGTAGGGGCCGACCAGGACGACGGGCGCCTCGTCGTGGGGCTGGAAGCGGAAGGTGGCGCGGGCCGTGCCGTCGGCGGCGTCCTCCTCCTCCGAGACGAGCGCGCCGGTGGCGACGGCGCGCCAGGGCAAGGGCGTCTCGACGGTGAGCGTGTAGGCGTCCGCGCCCGTCGCCGAGCGCGGAACCCAGGCGCGGGGATCGAGCAGGAAGACGCCATCAAGGCTCGCCCCGGCGGCCTCGGGCGCGCCGGTCGACGGCGGGACGACGCCGTGCGCGCTGATCGTGACGGCTTCGCCCGCGTCGGGCAGGCGGAAGGCGGTGGCCGCGCCGACGGCCTCGGCGGTGAGGGCCGTGTTCCCGACCCGCGCCGCGACGGCGTCGATCCACTCCGCGCCGTCGAGAACGATCGCCGCGCCGGCGCCGGTGACCGTGTCGCGCATGGCGAGCGCGCCCGTTCGCGGGTCGAGCCGCAGGAGCACGGCGTGCTCGGCCGCATCCGGCTCGGCGGCGGCGGGGGAGAGCCCGGCGCCCGCGAGCCAGATCGCGAGCCCCGCGGCGAGCGCGCGCGCCGCGCGAGGCGTCGTTCGTGTCGAGCGCATCCATGCCTCCTCTCGCGCGTCGCGGGGGAAGCGATGCGCATGAGGCCGGCATATAGGGGAGGCGCGCGGTGCGTGCAGGGCCGCTCAGAAATGCTCCCGCCGGATCACCTGCACGTCCGAGATCGTCACGACCCCGATCTGGCGCGAGAGCAGCCTGTAGACCGGCTCCAGCACGTCGGGGACGCGGCTCTCGTCCAGCACGCAGATGACGAGCACCATCTGGCCCGCGTCGGAGACGAGGCCGGCGCCGCGCCAGGGGCCCTCGCGCCCGCGGCCCGCGAGCGCCGGGACCACCGTGTAGCCGGTCACCGCCAGGCGATCGAGCAGGTCGAGGAGGCGCTTCATGATGGGCGCCTCGACGATGATGTCGAGGCGCTTCTTGGCGTGGGTCTCGAGCCGGGGCTTCGCGTCGGGCGCGGGCACCGGCTTCGTCTCGTCCGTCATGGCAGCGCCTCCGCGATCGCGATGTAGAGCGGGATGCCGAGCGTCAGGTTGAAGGGGAAGGTGACGCCCAGCGACAGGGTTAGGTAGATCGCCGGGCGCGCCTCGGGCAGCGCGAGGCGCATCGCCGCCGGAACCGCGATGTAGGAGGCCGACGCCGAGAGCGTGATGAGCAGCGCCGTCCCGCCGGCGGAGAGCCCCAGCGGCAGCGAGACCAGCGCCGCCAGCGCCGCGCCGACCAGCGGCATGTAGAGCCCGAAGGCGAGGACCGGCCCCTTCAGCTCGCGCCAGCCCGAGCGCAGGCCGCGCCCGGCGACGAGGCCCATGTCGAGCAGGAACAGGCACAGCACGCCCTGGAAGGGCGCCACCAGGAAGGGCGAGACGATCTCGAGCCCGCGATCCCCCGTGATCCAGCCGATCACGAAGGCGCCGGCGAGGAGCACGATCGAGCCGTTGAGCAGGATCTCGCGGATCAGCGCGCCCGGCGGCTCGTCGCCCTCGGCCGGCGTCCGGCCCGCCGCCTTGCGCGCGCCCTGCGCCAGCCACAGCGCGGTGAGGATGGCGGGCGCCTCCATCACGGCCGCCACCGCGACGAGGTAGCCCTCCGCGACGAGGCCCGACAGGCGCACCGATTCGGAGGCGGCGACGAAGGTGACGATGGAGATCGAGCCGTAATGCGCCGCGACTGCGGCCGCATCGATCTTCGGCAGCTTCGTCGTGCGCTGGAGGAGCTGGAAGGCGATCCACGGGATCGAGAAGCTCAGGAGCGCGCCCACCACCACCGTGGCGATCAGGCGGGCGTCGATGCCGTGCCCGGCGACGCTGGCGCCGCCCTTGAAGCCGATCGACATCATCAGGTAGAGCGCCAGGCCCTTGGCCACGGCCTCGGGGATCGCGAGGTCGGATCGCGCCAGGGCGGCCGCGAGGCCGAGCGCGAAGAACAGCACGATCGGCGAGGTGAGGTTGGCGACGATCAGCGAGAGCACGCGGGACGGACCTCCGTTGGGCCCGTCCTCTTAGCGCGCGTCGACGCCCGGGCATAGCCCGAGCGCCTCGGCGTTTCGGCCTATTCCGCCGCGATCACCGCGGGCGCGCCCGCGCGCATGCGGTCGATCTCGCGGAACTGCCCGCGCACCACGTCGGCCCAATGGGCGAGGTCGTAGGTGGCGACCTCCTTGGCCATCGCCGCCATCGCCGCCGCCGCCTCGTCCGCCGGGGTGGCGAGCGCGGTGTCGAGCGCGTTGTCGAGCGATCGGTTGGAGTAGGGGTTCGTCAGCAGCGCCTGCGGCAGCTCGACGGCGCAGCCGGCGAATTCCGACAGGATCAGCACGCCCGGACGCCCGGCTTTCGACGCGACGAACTCCTTCGCCACGAGGTTGAGCCCGTCGCGGAGCGGCGCGGTGAGGCACACGTCCGCGATGGCGTAGTAGGCGACGAGCTTGTCGAACGGGATCGCCGCGCCGAACAGCACCACCGGCGTCCAGTCGAGCGTCGAGTAGCGCCCGTTGATGCGCCCGACGATCCCCTCGATCTCGCGCTGGGTCTGCTCGTAGACGGTCATCTGCGCCGCCGCCCGCACGGAGGTGGCGAGCATCTTGACCGTGCCGCGCAGCTCGGGCCGGCGCTCGAGCAGGCGCTCGAAGGCGCACAGGCTCTCGACCATGCCCTTGGTGTAGTCCGTCCGGCCGACCGTCATGATCAGGCGCCGGCCGTCGAGCTCGGAGAGCAGCTGCTGCTGCAGAGCTTCGTTCTCGTCGGTCGCCAGGACCGTGTCGACGAGCGGCGCGTTGCAGCCCACCGGTGCGACGCCCAGCAGCACGTCGCGACCTTCCCAGCTCACGTGCGCCGGCACGTCGGGCTCGGAGAGCGCCATGCCGGGGGTGGCGAGAACCGGATCGACCGGAACCGACGGACCCATCGTCGCGCCGAGCAGCGTGCGGGCCACCTCGGCGAAGTTGCGCGCGTAGCGCGGCAGGTGGAAGCCGACGAGGTCGCAGTCGAGCAGGCTCTGCGCGATCTCGCGCCGCCAGGGCAGGACGTTGAACACGTCCGGCCCGGGGAATGGCGTATGGTGGAAGAAGGCGATCTTCACCTCGGGCTTGATGCGCCGCAGGTAGAGCGGCACGAGCCAGAGATTGTAGTCGTGAATCCACACGAGACCGTCGTCGGCGACCTCCTCGGCCGCGGCCTGCGCGAAGGCGCGGTTCACCTCGCGGAACGTCTCCCAGTCCACATTGTCGTAGCGGTAGCGATCCGGGAACGAGTGCAGGATCGGCCACAGCGCCTCCTTGGAGGTGACGTGGTAGAAGCTCTCCACCTGCTCCGCCGTCAGCGGCAGCCGCGACACGGAATAGTCGCCGTAGGGGTCCTCGACGGTGACCACGCGCTCGAAGTCGACGCCCTTATCGGGGTCGAAGGTCTTCCACGCGACCCAGGCGCCCGCGTCGTCGCCCAGCGTGTTGAAGAAGCTCTTGAGCGTGGGCACGATCCCGTTGGGGCTCTGGTTCGTGCGGTAGTGGATCTTGCCGTCGACCGTCACCTCTTCGAGAGGCTGGCGATGGTAGACGATGACCAGAGGCGATCCGCTCATACGTTTTCTCCCGTCAGCTCGAAATGGCGCAGCGCGTCGGCGATGCCGGCCGCGCCCGGATGGGGCGAGTGGTACACGGTGGGCACGCCGCCGATCGCGCGCACGAGCGGCTCCTCGGAATTGCCCACCGCCACGGCGTTGAAGCCCGACGCCAGCATCGCGAGGTCGTTCATCGTGTCGCCGGCGGCGAGCACGCAGGCCGGGTCGAGGCCCAACGTCTGCACCAGCCGCGCGAGGGTGGTGCCCTTGTTGATCCCCTTGGGGAGCACGTCGAAGAAGCGGCCCGCCGAGACGATGCAGTCGAAGCCCGCGGCCTCGACCTTGGCGACGCTGGCGGGCGTGAGCAGCGCCGGGTCGTAGTCGTAGCTGACCCGGTAGCGGAAGGGCGTGTTCTGGATCGCGAGGCCGGGCTCGTCGGCCAGCATGGCCCGCACCCGCGCGCCGGAATCGCCCCAGGCGTGCTTGATCGGCGCCTCGAAATCCTCCCAGGGCCGCAGCGAGACGCCGTCGAACACCGAGGTGCCGATGTCGCCGATGATGTAGTGCGGCCGCGGCATGCCCGGGGTCTGGATCAGCTCGGCGATGAAGTCGATGTCGCGGCCGGTGACGAAGACCAGCATCGCGTCCTCGCGGGCCGAGAGGCTCGCGTAGAGGTCCGCGCGCTGCTCGTCGGAGCCGCCGAGGAAGGTGCCGTCGAGATCCGTCGCGAGAACCAGCGACGGGGCAGGGGAGGTCGGGGCGTTCATGCGGAGAGGCGCTCCTCTTCTTCATCGATTCGGGCGGGATGGGGCGTCGTCCAGTCGTCCTGGGCGCCCACCGCCTCGGGGTGGAGATCGGCGAGCATCAGCGCCTTCATGGAGGGCGCGACGGGCGCGCCGTCGAGGATGGCGAGCACGGTCTCGCAGACCGGCATCGGAACCTCGAGCCTGCGCGCGAGCGCGACGACCGAGGCCGCGTTCTCCGCGCCCTCGACCACGGGCCCATCGGCGCGGCGCACCGCCTCCTCGCCGGCGCCGAGCGCCTTGCCGAAGCTGAAGTTGCGCGACTGGGTGGAGGAGCAGGTCAGCATCAGGTCGCCCGCGCCGGCGAGGCCCGCCAGCGTCTCGAGCCGGGCGCCGATGGCGAGGCCGAGCGCCGTGATCTCGGTGAGGCCGCGGGTGATGATCATCGCCCGCGCGTTCGAGCCGAGCCCCAGCCCGGTCGCGATGCCGCAGGCGATGGCGATGACGTTCTTCGCCGCGCCGCCGATCTCGACGCCGCGCACGTCGTCCGACAGGTAGGGCCGGAACGATTCGCTCGCGAGCGACACCGCCACCCGCGCCGCCAGATGCCCGTCGTGGAAGCCGTCCTCGGCGGCGGCGACGGTGACGCCGGTGGCCATGTCGGCGGCGACCTCGGCCGCGAAGGTCGGGCCCGACAGCACCGCCATCTCGCGCTCCGGCATCACCTGCGCGATCACCTCGCCCATCAGGAGGCCGGTGTCGCGCTCGATGCCCTTGGAGCAGATCACCACGGGCGCGCCCGGTGCGAGCACGGGCTCGACCTGCCGCGCCACCGAGCGCAGATGCTGCGAGGGCGAGACCAGGATCGCGAGGTCCGCTCCCGCGAGCGCCTCCGCCATGTCGTTGGTGACGAGGATGTCCTCCGGCAGCTCGACCGTGTCGAGGAACGGATTGCGGCGCGTCGCGCGGACCGCGTCGACCACGTGCTCCTCGCGCGCCCACAGGCGCACTGTCCGGCCGGCGCGCCAGGCGACGAGCGCCAGCGCCGTGCCCCAGGAGCCGCCGCCGACGACGGCGATGGTGTCGAAGACTTCAGGCCTCGCCTCGTCGCGTGGGCGTACGGTTGCGCCGTTGGTGGTCAATGGTGACCCTCCGAAAATGAGCGCGCGCGAATTTCGCGGCCGCCTCGTAGAAGAGGCATGCCTATCGCGCTGCGCTTCGCTCATGATGACGGTCTAGTTAGAGCATCGCAGCGCAAAAGGCAAATCCACCCGAGCGTGGCAGTGGAAAGATGCCACGCGCAGGGCCGGGTCGAATGCGCGGAGATGTTTCGATCGTCTATCGAGCACCCTTGTTTTTCAAAGAATTACGCTGGTAGAAACAGGGATTGCGCAAATGGCTGTTCGGTTGCTCAAATGTGCGGCAGTGCAGCATGGAGAATCGCGTCGGGAGCCTGCTCCCCGGCGCAACCGCGGGCGGCTGGCGTTCGACGGAATCGGGCTGCGGCGCCAGTGCGCCGCGCAGCGGGCGCCGCGCTCTTGGCGTCTCCCCGCAAGTTCCGCTATGACGGGTGCATGGAGCTCATCACCGATACCGACGGCCTCGCCGCCGCCTGCGCCCGACTAGCGCTGCATCCGTTCGTCACCGTCGACACGGAGTTCATGCGCGAGACGACCTACTATCCCAAGCTCTGCCTCATCCAGATGGCGAGCACGGAGGAGGCCGTCCTCGTCGATCCGCTGGCGCCGGGGCTCGATCTCGCGCCGTTCGTGGCGCTGATGGCGAACCCGGACGTGACGAAGGTCTTCCACTCCGCCCGGCAGGATCTCGAGATCGTCTGGATCCTGGGCCGGCTCATCCCCGCGCCGCTGTTCGACACGCAGGTCGCGGCGATGGTGTGCGGCTACGGCGATTCGGTGTCCTACGAGCAACTCGCCAACGATCTCGCCAAGGCGCGCATCGACAAGTCCTCGCGCTTCACCGACTGGTCGCGCCGGCCGCTCTCCGACGCGCAGCTGTCCTATGCGCTGTCGGACGTGACGCACCTGATCGCGGTCTACGAGGCGCTGGAGGCGAAGCTGGCCGAGACCGGGCGGCGCTCTTGGCTCGAGGAGGAGATGGCGATCCTCACCTCGCCGGAGACCTACGCGGCCGAGCCGGAGAACGCCCATCGCCGGCTGGCGGGGCGGGTGCGCAAGGCGCGCGAGATGGGCGTGCTGATCGAGGTCGCCGCCTGGCGCGAGCGCGAAGCGCAGACGCGCGACGTGCCCCGCCAGCGCGTGATGAAGGACGACGCCGTCGTCGAGCTCGCGATCTCGCAGCCGCGCGACGCCGCCGCGTTGGGCCGGCTGAGGGCGCTGCCCAACGGCTTCGAGCGCTCACGGGCCGCCGAGGCCGTCCTCGCCGCGGTCGAGCGCGGGCTCGCCCGCGACGCGTCGGACATCGTCATGCCCGAGCGTCGCGGCGGGCGCGGCCAGACCGGCTCGACCGTCGATCTCTTGAAGGTGCTGCTCAAGGCGATCTGCGAGGAGGAGGGCGTCGCTCCCAAGATCGTCGCCACCGTCGACGACCTCGAGGCCATCGCCGAGAGCGACGCGGCCGACGTCCCCGCGCTGCACGGCTGGCGCCGGGAGCTGTTCGGCGAGAAGGCGCTCGCGCTCAAGGACGGGCGCCTGCTGCTGGGGCTGCGCGAAGGGCGTGTCGTGCTGGAGCGGGCCGCGGAAGGTTGAAGCCCCGCCCGTCCGGGCTACGCCTCGTCGACGAGCCGACGCAGCAGAACCGCGAGTCCCTCCATGTCCGCCGGCTTGGCGACATAGGGCGCCGCCCGCAGCGCGTCGGGAAGGACGTCGCGGGTCTGGCCCGTGAAGGTCGCGAACGGCACGCCGGACGAAGCGAGAGCCGCCGCGATGCGATCCGTGCGCGCGCCGGTGAGCAGCACGTCGAGAATGGCGACGTGCGGGCGGAACGTCGTCAGCGCGACGAGCGCCTCGGCCTCGGTCCGGCACGGACCGATGACGACGAAGCCCCGCTCCTGCAGGCTCTCCTGCAGATCCATGCCGATCAGCGGCTCGTCCTCGATGACGAGCACGACGGTGCGGGTCAAGCCGCTCTCCTTCGTCCGTTGTGTTGCGCTTTCCTAGGGGCGCATCGACCCGCCCGTCTTCGCACTAGTGCACACAAGGGTCGAACCGCCACGCTCGCCGGGCGTTGTTTCGCTCGAAACCCGAAGGAACGGCCAGACCCATGCGACCCAACCGCAGCGAACCCCTGTTCACGAACGGCAACAACCTCCTGCGCGCCCTGCGCGCGGACGACCTCGCCCTGCTCGAGCCGATCTGCTCGGGCTGGGACGGCAGCGCCGGCGAGGTGCTCTACGAGCCCGGCGACGGCGTCGACCACGTCTTCTTCCCCTGCGGCCCGAGCGTCGTCTCCTTCCAGGTCCTGCTGCGGGACGGCGCGGCGATCGAGACCGCGCTCGTGGGGCGCGAGGGCGCCGTCGGCGGTGTCGTCAGCCGCGGACGCCTCCCGGCCTACGTCCGGGCCGTCGTGCAGTTCCCGGGCCGCTTCCTGCGGGTCGAGACCGCACGGCTCGAGGAGGCGAAGGCCCGCTCGAAGCCGCTCGCCGACCTGTTCTCGCGCTACGCCGACTGCCTCCTGGCCCAGGTCTTCCAGAGCACGGCCTGCAACGCGGCACATACGATCGAGCAGCGCACCGCGCGCTGGCTGCTCGCCACGATCGACCGCACGGGCGATCACATCGTTCCGCTCACGCAGGAGCAGCTCGCCGGGCTGCTCGGGGTGGGACGCAGCTATGCGAGCCGCGTCGTCCAGACCCTGAAGCGCCGCGGCGTGCTCCAGACGCGCCGCGGATGCCTCGAGATCCTCGACTTCGGGGCGCTCTGCGCCGTCAGCTGCGATTGCCAGAACGCGATCCGCGATCACTTCGACGCCGTCCTCGCCGACGTCTACCCGGTCGAGCACGACCTCTCCGACTGCCGCGACGACGACGACCGGCCGGCGCCCCCCCGGCCGGTGGTCGCAAATGCCGAAATGGCCGAAACGCTCCGCAAACCATTCCCGGCCAGACCCGCTTAACCTGAACACGCGTTCAGATCTCGCGATTAACCGCTCGCCAAGCCGCCTCCCGCACCGTGCTCGTACGAAACACGACACCGGTCGCACGAAGAAAGACCGGGGAGGCGTCGACCATGATCCAGGAAAAGCTTCGTGAATTCGCCGACGCGGTCTGCGAAACCCGCGAGATGACCAGAGCCGACGTGAAGCGACTGACCGACCTGACGCTCGAGACGGGCCTCGCCACCCGCGAGGAGGCGGACGTCCTCATCGCGCTCGACCGCGCCGTCAAGCGGGCCGACGAGTCGGCGGAGGAGGCGTGGGGCGAGCTGTTCACGACGCTGCTCGTCGACTTCGCCGTCTGGGGCGCGCGCCCCACGGGCTACGTCGACGCCAAGACCGCACGCTGGTTGGTCACCGCCGTGAACGCCTGCGGCGGTCCCTCCGAGAACGCCCGGCGTGCCGTCGCGCAGATGGTGCGCGAGGCGCAGCGGGTCGACGAGGCGCTCCTCGTCTTCGTCATGCGCCGCGGCGTGATGCGCCTGCGCGACGTGGTCGACGCCGAGCCGGACGGGGAGGTCGCCGGGGGCACCCGGGGAAAGCCCGAGGTCCACGCGGCGTGAGGCGCGCCTAGATGGCGCGCCTAGATCGAAAGAGGCGTGGACGACACGGGTGAAGGCTCGCTAAAGCTGGGGCGTCTCAGATACGCGCAAGCCGAGGGCCCGCTCGTCCATGTTCGACAAGATCCTGATCGCCAATCGCGGCGAAATCGCCTGCCGCGTCATCAAGACCGCGCGCCGGATGGGCATCGCGACGGTCGCGGTCTACTCCGACGCCGACCGGGACGCGGTGCATGTCGAGATGGCGGACGAGGCGGTGCACATCGGGCCCGCAGCCGCCTCCGAGAGCTACCTCGTCATCGACAAGATCGTCGAGGCCTGCAGGCGCACCGGCGCGCAGGCGGTGCATCCGGGCTACGGCTTCCTGTCCGAGCGCGAGGCTTTTCCCAAGGCGCTGGCGGCGGCCGGAATCGTCTTCATCGGGCCAAACCCCCACGCCATCGCCGCGATGGGCGACAAGATCGAATCGAAGAAGGCGGCCGCCGCCGCGCAGGTGTCGACCGTGCCGGGCTTCCTCGGCGTGATCGAGAGCCCCGAGCACGCGGTCGCCATCGCCAGGGAAATCGGCTTTCCGGTCATGCTCAAGGCCTCCGCCGGCGGCGGCGGCAAGGGCATGCGCATCGCCCATTCCGAGGGCGAGGTCGCCGAGGGTTTCGCCCGGGCGAAATCGGAGGCGGCGTCGTCCTTCGGCGACGACCGGGTCTTCGTCGAGAAGTTCATCACCCAGCCGCGCCACATCGAGATCCAGGTGCTCGGCGACAAGCACGGCAACTGCATCTGGGTCTCCGAGCGCGAATGCTCGATCCAGCGCCGCAACCAGAAGGTCGTCGAGGAGGCGCCCTCGCCGCTGCTCGATCCCGAGACCCGCCGCGCCATGGGCGAGCAGGCGGTCGCGCTGGCGAAGGCGGTCGGCTACGATTCGGCGGGCACGGTGGAGTTCGTCGCGGGGCAGGACAAGGCGTTCTACTTCCTCGAGATGAACACCCGCCTCCAGGTCGAGCATCCGGTCACCGAGATGATCACCGGCATCGACCTCGTCGAGGAGATGATCCGCGTCGCGGCGGGCGAAAAGCTGCGCTTCGCCCAGGACGACGTCCAGCTGAAGGGCTGGTCGATCGAGAGCCGCATCTACGCCGAGGACCCGACCCGCAACTTCCTGCCCTCGACCGGTCGCCTGACCACCTACCGCCCGCCGGCCGAGGGCACCGTCGACGGGATCTCCGTGCGCAACGACACCGGCGTCGAGGAGGGGGGCGAGATCTCGATCTACTACGACCCGATGATCGCAAAGCTCGTCACCCACGCCCCCACCCGCGAGGCGGCGATCGACGCCCAGGCGCGCGCGCTCGACGCCTTCGCCATCGACGGCATCCGCCACAACATCCCCTTCCTCACCGCCATCATGCAGAACCCGCGCTGGCGCGAGGGGGCGCTGTCCACCGCCTTCATCGACGAGGAATTCCCCGAGGGCTTCAAGGCGCCCGCGCCCGAGGGCCCGATCGCCACCCGGATCGCGGCGGTGGCGGCGTGGATCGACTATCTCGAGGCCAAGCGCAAGCGCAGCCTCACGGGCCAGCTTCTCGGGCGCGAGCTCGCCGTCTCCCGCGAGCGGGTCGTGCTCCTCGACAAGGCGCGTTTCGACGTGACGCTGGAGGAGGAGGGCGAGGTCGTCTCCGTCGGCTTCCAGGGTGGCGACGCCTATCCCGTCGTCTCGGCCTGGCGGCCGGGCGAGCCCGTCTGGTCGGGCCTCGTCGGCGGGGTGCCGATCGCGGTCCAGGTGCGCTCGATCCTCAACGGGCATGTGCTGCAGCACCAGGGCGCGTCCGCGCAGGCCAAGGTCTACACGGCCGCCGAGGCGTGCTACGTCGAGCTGATGCCGGAGAAGAAGGCGGCCGACACCTCGAAGCAGCTGCTCTGTCCGATGCCCGGCCTCGTCAAGGCGCTCAGCGCCGCGGTGGGCCAGGAGGTCAAGGCCGGCGAGCCGCTCGCCGTCGTCGAGGCGATGAAGATGGAGAACGTGCTGCGCGCCGAGCGCGACGGCACGATCAAGGCCATCCACGCCAAGGAAGGCGACAGCCTCGCGGTCGACGCGGTCATCCTCGAGTTCGCCTGAGGCGATCCGCGCGATGCCGCTCTACTTCGCCTACGGCGCCAACATGGACCATGCGCAGATGGCCGTGCGCTGCCCGGCGTCGAAGCCGCTCGGAACCGCGCGGCTGATGCGCCATCGCCTCGTCATCATGCGCGAGGGCTGGGCCTCGGTGGCGCGGGCGCCGCAGGGGGCGGTCTGGGGCGTGCTGTGGGACCTCGCGCTGCGCGACGTCGCCGCGCTCGACCGGTTCGAGAGCCTCCACACCGGGCTCTATTCCAAGGTCGTGCAGCCGGTGGTCACGCAGACCGGCTCGCGCCGCGCGATCCTCTACGTCGGCCGCGCCTCGGAGGGGGGGACGCCGCAGCCGGGCTACCTCGAGGGCGTCGTCGCCGCCGCCGAGGCGGCCGGCCTGCCGCCGGCGTATTGCGCGAGCCTGCGGGCGCTCCACCCCGACGCGGCGCGCGGCCGGGCCGGCCGATGAGCCGACGCGGACCGCGTTCCCTGGTGCACAACGTGTAGATAGAATCGGCTGCGGCCTTTCCTCTGCGCGTCGCTTGGCGCATGATGAGGGAAAATACGGTGCTTGGGGCAGAGTGAGCGAGCGGCAGACCATGGACCTTTATCCGCCGACCTTCATCGCGGTCGCGCCCAACGGCGGGAGGCGCTCCAAGGCCGACCATCCGGGGCTGCCGATCTCCTTGCAGGAATGCGTCGCGGCGGCCAAGGCGGCCCAGGCCGCCGGCGCGGCGATGATCCACCTCCACGTGCGCGACGCGCAGGGCCGGCACAGCCTCGACCACGGCCGCTACCGCGAGGCCATCGCCGCGGTGCGCGAGGCGGTGGGGCCGCGCATGGTCATCCAGATCACGACCGAATCGATCGGCATGTACGCCTCCGACGAGCAGGTCTCCGTGGTCAAGAGCGTCAAGCCGGAGGCGGTCTCGATCGCGCTGCGCGAGATCGCGCCGTTGGAGAGCGACGCCAAGCGCCTCTCGGACCTCCTCGCCTTCTGCCAGGACGAGCGCATCGCCCCGCAGATCATCGCCTTCGACCGCACGGACGCCGACCGGCTCGCACGCTGGGTGCAGGCCCGCGTCATCGACGGGCGCACGACCTCCGTGCTCTTCGTCGGCGGGCGCTACACCACGCCGCCCACGTTGGCGACGCCCACCGAGCTGGTGCCGATGATCGAGAGCTGCGGCGATCTCTTCCGCGACTTCATGGTCTGCGCCTTCGGCCCGCGCGAGGCGGGGTGCGGCGTTCTCGCCGGGCTCCTGGGCGGCCACGTCCGCTGCGGCTTCGAGAACAACTTCGCGCTGCCGGACGGGCGCGTCGCCGAGGACAACGGCGCCATCGTGGCGGCACAGGCGAAGGCGCTCACCTGCGCGGGGCTGCGCATCGGGGATGCGATCGCGTTGCGCTCGCTCTGGGGTATCGAAGGCCGCTGACGTAGAGTAACGCGACAGCGGCGCGCGGGGACGCGCCGAGCGGGTGGAGGTGACGGCGTGGCGCCCCGGGCGGATTGGCGGGACGTGATCGGGGGGCTCGCGTTCGCGGGCGTGGGCCTGGCTTTCGCGGCGGGGGCGCTGGAGCTGCCGCTCGGCGAGGCGCGCCGGATGGGGCCCGGTTACCTGCCGCTCGTCGTCTCGCTCGTGGCGATCGCGGTGGGCCTCCTCATCGCGGCGCCCGCCCTGCGCCGGCCCGGCGCGCCGTTGCCGCCGATCGAGTGGCGTCCCTTCCTCGCCGTGATCGGCGCCATGGGCGCCTTCGGGCTCGCCATGGCTTTCCTCGGGCTGCTCCCTGCCGTCGCCGCCGCGGTGCTGGTGAGCGCGCTGGGCGACGCCCGCTCGCGTCCGCTGCCGGCGCTGGCGCTGGCCGCCTTCCTCGCCGGGGTTTCGTGGGTCGTCTTCGTCGTCGCGCTGCGACTCCCCATCGTGCTCTGGCGGAGCCCGTTCTGAGATGGATCTCCTCGCGAACCTCGCGCTCGGCTTCGCCACCGCGCTCTCCCCGACGAACCTGTTCTACTGCTTCGTCGGCGTGTTCCTGGGCACCTTCATCGGCGTGCTGCCCGGAATCGGCGCGCTCGCCGCCGTCTCGATGCTTCTGCCTGTGACCTTCTACCTCGAGCCGACGACCGCGCTCGTGATGCTGGCCGGCGTCTACTACGGCGCGGAGTACGGCGGCTCGATCGCGTCGATCCTGCTCAACCTGCCCGGCACGCCGTCCGCCGCCGTCACCTGCCTCGACGGCTACCCGCTGGCGAGGCAGGGGAGGGCGGGCGTCGCCCTGTTCATGACGACGATCGCCTCCTTCGTCGGCGGCACGATCGGGATCGTGGTGCTCACCTTCTTCGCCCCGGTCCTGGCGCGCTTCGCGCTCGAATTCGGCCCGGCGGAATACGTGGCCGTGATGACGCTCGGGCTCATCGCCGCCTCCGCGGTAGGGCAGGGCGCACCGATCAAGGGCATCGCCATGGTCGTGCTCGGCCTGCTGCTCGGCTTCGTGGGCACCGACATCAATTCCGGATATGCCCGCTACACGCTGGGCATCCCCGACCTGCGCGACGGCATCAGCCTGATCGCGCTCGCCATGGGCCTGTTCGGCCTCTCCGAGGTGATCGCCTCGATCCGGGCCGCGGGCGGCTCGATGACGGCGAAGCGGATCGCCTTCCGCTCGATGCTGCCGACGCGCGCGGAAGCCCGCGCCTCGGTCGCGCCGACCGCGCGGGGCACGCTGATCGGCTCGATCTTCGGCACCCTTCCGGGCACCGGCCAGACCATCGCCGCCTTCATCGCCTACGCGCTGGAGAAGCGCGTCGGGCGCGATCCAGCGCGCTTCGGCAAGGGCGCGATCGAGGGGATCATGGCGCCCGAGAGCGCCAACAACGCCGCCGCGCAGACCGCCTTCATCCCAACGCTGACGATGGGCATCCCCGGCTCGGCGACCATGGCCCTGATGCTCGGCGCCCTGATGATCCACGGCATCCAGCCCGGCCCGCAGCTGATGACGACCCACCCGGACATGTTCTGGGGCCTCGTCGCCAGCTTCTGGATCGGCAACGTGCTGCTGCTCGTGCTCAACATACCGCTGATCGGCATCTGGGTGCGGCTCCTGCGCATCCCCTACCAGCTGCTCTATCCGGCGATCGTGGTGCTGATCTGCGTGGGCGTCTACTCGATCTCGAACAACGTCTTCGACGTCGCCCTCGCGCTGGTCTTCGGGGTGATCGGCTACGGCCTTCGCCTCGTCGGCTTCGAGCCGGCGCCGCTGCTCATCGGCTTCATCCTGGGCCCGACCTTCGAGGAGAACCTGCGCCGGGCGCTGCTGCTGTCGCGGGGGGATTTCACCGCCCTCGTCGCGACCCCGATCGCGGCGGGCCTTTTCGCCGCGGCGGCGCTGCTGCTGGCGTGGGCGCTGTGGACGAGCCTGCGCCCGCGCCGTGCGGCCGCGCCGGCGTCGGCGGAGTAGTCCACGCACTCTTTCGGAAACGCCCGCTTCTCAGGCGGGTATTTACCGGCTAATCCATGTGAATGAAGACGATCGTCGCCGGCGACTCCCGGGCTCTTCGAGCCCCAATCCTGGTGCTCTGGCTCATCCTGCTGACGGCGACGCTCGCGCCGATGGCGTTGATCGGCGCGATCGCCTGGCAATCGCGTCAGAGCGCGCTCGACGGGGCGGCGCAGACCGCGACTCGCACGGCGCTGACGCTGCACGAGCACGCGAGGAACGTCTTCGATACGTTCGTCCTCGTCATGGACCGGATCGACGTCGCGGTCGGAGCGCGCAGCTGGGACGAGATCGCGCAGGACGAGGGGCTGCAGGCGCTCCTCTCCGACCTCGCCGGGAAGCGCGCGCAGATCGGCTCGATCTGGCTCGTGGACGCGGACGGGCGGGCGCGGCTGAGCAGCACGATGTTTCCGCAGCCGGACATCGATCTGTCGGACCGCGACTACTTTCGCCCGCTCGCGGCCGGCCAGCGCGGGCTCCATGTCGGCGAGACGATCACCACGCGCGCCCGGGGGCGCACGGCCTTCACGGTCTCGCGCGCATTGCGGGGGGCCGACGGCGGGTTCGCGGGCGCCATCGTGATCAGCGCCTATCCGGCCTATTTCGCCGAGTTCTACCGCACCGTCGCACCGGAGCTCGACCATTCCGCGGGGCTGGTGCGCGCCGACGGCGTCTTCCTCGTGCGCGACGCCGCCGCCGTGCCGAGCACCGAGCAGCCCGCCGCCAGCGAGAACTTCTTCCGCGCGACCGCGCAGGCGGACGAGGGGCAGTGGATCGGCGTGTCGCTGAACGATGGCGTCCGCCGGCTCGTGGCCTACAAGAAGCTCGAGAGCTACCCGGTCTACGTGCTCTTCGCCGTCGGGCTCGACAGCGCTCTCGCGTCCTGGCGCCGGGAGATGGGCGGCTACGCGCTCGTCGCCGGCTCCGCGGCGCTGGGCCTGCTCGCCATGGGCGGGCTCGCCCTGATCCGCACCCGCCGCGAGCAGCTCGCCGCGCTGCGGCTCGCAGAAGCCTCCCAGGCGCGCCAGGATCTGGAGGCGCAGCTGCGCCATGCGAGCCAGCTCGACGCGCTGGGCAAGCTCACCGGCGGCATCGCACACGATTTCAACAACATCCTCACCGTGGTCCTCGCGAATCTCGAGCTGCTGCGCCGCGGCTCGGAGGAGAAGCGCACGCGCTACATCGAAAACGCGCTCGCGGCCGTGGAGCAGGGCCGGCAGATCAACGCGCAGCTCCTCTCTTTCGGCCGTCGCCAGCCCCTGCGCTCCGAGCCGATCGACGTCAACGCGCTGATCGCCGGCATGGAGGACCTGCTGACGCAGTCGCTGCGCGGCGACATCGCGCTCGTGCTCGATCTCGCCGACGACCTTCCGCTCGTCACGGCGGATGCGAGCCAGCTCAAGGTCGCGCTCGTCAACATCGCGGCCAACGCCCGCGACGCGATGCCCGACGGCGGCGTCCTCACCGTCTCGACGCGCCCCGCGCGGCTGTCGCGCACGCCCGCCGACGGGGTCGCGATCGCGGTCTGCGACACCGGCTGCGGCATGAGCGAGGAGGTTCGCGCGCGCGCGTTCGAGCCCTTCTACACCACGAAGGACATCGGGCGCGGGACGGGGCTCGGGCTGCCGCAGGTCTACGGCTTCGCCGAGCAGTCCGGGGGCGACGCGCTGATCGACTCCGCCCCGGGGCAGGGGACGACGATCACCGTCCGCCTGCCTGCGACCACCGAGCCGCTGCGCGAAGCCGCCGCGGCGGAAGCCGGCGGGACGGCGCCCGCGACCGGGCCGCTGCGGATCCTGCTCGTCGAGGACAACGGCAAGCTCGCGGAGACCGCGACGGCGATCCTGGCGGACGCGGGCCACGAGGTCGTCTGCGTGGCGAACGCCGACGACGCCCTCGGCGCGAGCGAGCAGGCGCCCGGCTTCGATCTCGTCGTGTCCGACATCGTCATGCCCGGGACGATGAGCGGGTTCGATCTGGCCATGCAGCTGCGTGCGCGCCGCCCCGGCCTGCCGATCCTGCTCTCGACCGGCTACAGCCAGGCGATCGACCAGGTCCGCGAGAGCGCCTTCCCGCTCCTGCCGAAGCCCTATTCGCCGGACCAGCTGCGGGACGCCGTGGCGGTCGCCGCTGCGGGCGAGTGAGAAGGCGAGCGGGCGGGGTTGCGCCCGAGTGCCGCGTCACCGCGGCTCGGAGGGGCGCGCGAGCGCGGGCGGCGGGACGGGCGCCTCGCGATGGGCGCCCGCGAAGGCGCGGGCCGGGAACAGGCAGGGCGCGAGCGTCAGGACGGCCGCGAGCACGAACACCCCGTCGCGCCCGATCTCCGGCGAGAGCGCACCGCCGACGAGAGGGCCGATCATCGCGCCGAACGTGAAGATCAGGAACGTCGCACCGAAACCCGCCGAGGGCCGCTCCCGGAACACCCGCAGGCTCCAGACGCCGAGAAGCCCCGTCACGAAGATGAAGGCCGCCCCGAACACCGCGCCGGAGGCGACGATCGCGGCGCCCGAGGCCGGGGCGAGGCCGAGGAGCAGGCAGGCCGCGGCGATGGCGGCGAGCGTGCCGCGGGTGACGAGCGGCAGCCCGCGCCGGTTCACCGCGTCGCCCGTCAACGCGCCGACGAAGCCCGACACGCCCGTCAGCGCCCAGAAGGCGATCTCGGGACGCTCGATCGCCCCGAGCGCGCCGCCCGCCTCGAAGATCGTGGCGATCGAGAAGGTCCAGTAGATCGCCGTGGTCAGCCCCGCGACGAGGGCGCTCGCGTAAAGCGGCAGCGCCGCCGGCCTGATCAGGTCGACGGCGGCGAAGGGCGGTCCCTGCGGCCGGTCGTGGCCGGGCGGGTAGGGCGGCGCGAGCGCGATCGCGCCCGCGCCGAACAGGAGCGAGGCCAGCGCGAAGGCGGCCCAGGCGTGCTGCCACAGGTCCGGGGGCACGAGGGCGAAGGGCGCCGCCAGGATCACGCCCGCGCCGGTGCCCGAGTTCATGATCGCGAACAGCCGGTTGCGCCCCTCCTCGCGCGCGACGATCGAGACCCAGTCCGACAGAGCGGGGAAGACGAGGCCCGGGCTCGCCCCGGCCAGCGCCACGCCGAGCGCCAGGACCGCGAGCCCGTCCGCGAGCGCCACGATCGCCGCTCCGCCGGAGGCGGCGGCGACGCCGAGCGCGATCGGCAGTCGCGGTCCCCAGCGCCCCGACGCCCAGGCCGCCGCGACCGTCGCGAGCACGTAGGCGGCGTAGGAGCCGCTGGCGACGAGCCCCTGCATCGGCTCGTCCATGGCGAAGGTCTCGGCGATGCGCGGGAGGAACAGGCCGTAGCCGTAGCGCGCGATGCCGAACGACACGCCGACGAGCGCGAGGCCGGACGCGGCGGTCCAGAACAGAAGGGGGAGGCGGAGCATCGCGGTCTCGCTTCTGGCCATACAACGGTGTATAATCGAAGCTGCCAGGGGAGTCGAATCCCCTCGGGCGGTCAGTTCTGGAAGCGAGAATATCGGGAGAGGGAGGTGCAGCCGTGCAGGACAGCCGTATCGCGATCGTGCAGGCGTCGAATGAACTGTTCTATCGGCTGGGATTCGTCGGCGTCAGCGTCGAAGAGCTGCTGGCGGCCTCCGGGCTGTCGCGCGGGACCTTCTACAAACACTTCCGCAGCAAGCACGCGGTCGCCTCGGCCGTGCTCGCATACCGTGCCGCGCTGTTCGAGGCCGCGATCGCCCGGGCGCTCGAGAGCGCCGACGGCGTGCCTGCATCGGTCGACGCGCTGTTCGACGTGCTCGCCGCCTGGCACCTGGCGCACGGCGCCCACGGGTGCCTGTTCCAGACCGCGGCCTCCGAGTACGGACGCCGTCATCCGGACGTGTTTCGGCTCGCCCGCGATCACAAGGTCCGCGTCCGCGGCCTGCTCGAGACCGGGCTCGCCCGGGCCGGCGTGCGCGAGACGCGGCGCGGCGCGGAGCAGCTCCTGCTCTTCCTCGAAGGGGCGGTCGCTCTCGGCCAGTTCGGCGAACAGCAGCGGGAAATCGATGCGGCGAGGCGCATCGCGCGCGCCCTGGACTACTAGACCGCGGAAGACCGAGCCCGCGGAGCAAGCGCTCCGCGGCCGCGCCTCACGCCTCCGGCCGGCGATACACCCACACCCGTGCGGGCGGCAGGTTCAGCCAGATGCGCTGCGACGGCGTCGCGGTGTACTCGCTCGGGTGCTTGGGGATCGGCGGCACCACGGCGTAGGTGAACTGCACGAAGGGCGCGCCGGGATGCGACAGGTCGTGGGCGGCGCGCAGGAGCGCGAGGCGCTGCTCCACGGGCTTCGTGAACAGCGGCAGCGACGAGATCGTCGCCACGACCGGCGTCTCCCCGAGCTCGCTCACCGACGTGCGGATGTCGTAGGCGTCGCCCTGGATGATCGTGGCGCGCGGGAAGCGCGCCTTCAGGAGCCGGCAGAAATCCGGGTTGAACTCGACGAGGACGAGCCGCTCCTGCTCGATGCCGCGGGCGACCAGCGCGTCCGTGACGGGGCCGGTGCCGGGGCCGAGCTCGACGATGGGCCCGGGCAGATGCGGGTCGACATAGGCCGCCATCGTCTTGGCCAGCAGCTTGCCCGAGGGCGTGACCGCACCGGTGACGAGGGGGCGCTCGATCCAGGAGCGCAGGAACCGCGCCTCGTCGTCGAGCTTGATCGGAACCTTCTTCTGCGGGTGCCGGTGCGATTGAGGCAGCACGCCTGATTCCTTTCCTGGCGACGGCCCGGATCACCGAGCGTCCCGTTTAGAACAACGACGAGACCCCTCGTCAAGCCCGCCCGGCGCCGCCGAGCCCATCGAAGAACTCGCGCACGCGGTTGAGGAAGCCGTGGCTTTCGGGATGGGTCTCCCGGGAGCATTCCGATTCGAACTCGCGCAACAATTCCTTCTGTCTTTTGGTCAAGTTCTGCGGCGTTTCGATGACGACCTGAATGTGGAGGTCGCCCACGTCTCGTGAACGCAGGATCGGCATGCCTTTTCCACGCAGGCGGAACTGCTTGCCCGTCTGCGTGCCCTCGGGGATCTTCACCCGGGCGTCCGAGCCGTCGATCGTGGGCACCGTCACCTCCCCGCCGAGCGCCGCGGTCGCCATGGGAATGGGCGCCCGCGCGAAAAGATCCGCCCCGTCGCGCTGGAAGAACGCGTGCGGCGCGATCGACAGGAATATGTACAGGTCGCCGGCGGGTCCGCCGCGCAGGCCGGCCTCGCCCTCGCCGGCGAGGCGGATGCGGGTGCCCTCCTCGACGCCGGCCGGGATGGCGACCGACAGGGTGCGCTCGCGGGTGACGCGCCCGGCGCCCTGGCAGATCTCGCAGGGGTTGTCGATCACCTCGCCGCGGCCCTGGCAGGTCGGGCAGGTGCGCTCGATGGTGAAGAAGCCCTGCGTCGCTCGCACCCGGCCGTAGCCGTTGCAGGTGCCGCAGGCCTTCGGCTTCGAGCCGGACTTCGCCCCGGAGCCGCCGCAGGCCTCGCAGGAGATCGCGGTGGGGATCTTGAGATCCTCGGTCTTGCCGGCGAAGGCCTCCTCGAGCGTGATCTCGAGGTTGTAGCGCAGGTCCGCCCCGCGCTCGCGGCCGGCCCCGCCGCGCCCGCCACCGCCGCGCCGCGGCCCGCCGGTCTCGCCGAAGAAGTTCTCGAAGATGTCCGACATGAAGTCGGAGAAGTCCGGGCCGAAGCCGGGTCCGCCGCCCGGGCCGCCGCCCGCGCCCTGGAAGGCGCCGTGGCCGAAGCGGTCGTAGGCCGCGCGCTTCTGCTGGTCGGAGAGGACCTGATAGGCCTCGTTGAGCTCCTTGAACTTCATCTCGGCTTCGGCGTTGCCCGGATTGCGATCCGGGTGCCATTGCATGGCGAGCTTGCGGAAGGCGCTCTTGAGCACCTTCTCGTCCGCCGTCTTCTCGACGCCGAGAATCTCGTAATAGTCGCGCTTCGACATCGGGGCCGGTGCCTTCGGTCAGTGCGCCCCGCGCGGGAGGCGAGGCGTGCGGCGCGGGGCGCTCGAGACCCGTGCCACGCTCATTCGGAGAGCGCGCCCCCCGGGGGGGGACACGCGGACGCCGCGCCCGCCGAGCTCGTCGAAGCTCGATCGGACGCGGCGCCGGTCGTCGCGGGCGCGCGGTCTTACGCGCGCTTCTTCTTGTCCTCGTCGTCGACTTCCTGGAAGTCGGCGTCGATCACGTCCTCGTCGGGCTTCTGCTCGCCCTCGCCGCCCTCGGCGCCGGCCTCGCCCTGCTCGGCTTGGGCCTTGTACATGGCCTCGCCGAGCTTCATGGACGCCTGCATCAGCTCGTCGGTGCGAGACTTGATGGTCTCGACCTCCTCGCCGGCGAGCGCCGCGCGCAGCGCGTCGATAGCGGTCTGGATGCCCTGGCGGTCGTCCTCGGAGACCTTGTCGCCGTAGTCCTTCACCGACTTCTCGGTGGCGTGGACGAGGCTCTCGCCCTGGTTCCTGGCCTCGACCAGCTCGCGACGCTTCTTGTCCTCCGCGGCATGGGCCTCGGCGTCCTTGACCATCTTGTCGATGTCGGCGTCGGTGAGGCCGCCGGACGCCTGGATGCGGATCGCCTGCTCCTTGCCGGTGGCCTTGTCCTTGGCCTGGACGTTGACGATGCCGTTGGCGTCGATGTCGAAGGTCACCTCGACCTGCGGCACGCCGCGGGGCGCCGGCGGGATGCCGACGAGGTCGAACTGGCCGAGCATCTTGTTGTCGGCCGCCATCTCGCGCTCGCCCTGGAAGACCCGGATCGTCACCGCGTTCTGGTTGTCCTCCGCCGTGGAGAAGACCTGGGACTTCTTGGTCGGGATCGTGGTGTTGCGATCGATGAGCCGCGTGAACACGCCGCCCAGCGTCTCGATGCCCAGCGACAGCGGGGTCACGTCGAGCAGGAGCACGTCCTTGACGTCGCCCTGCAGCACGCCGGCCTGGACCGCCGCGCCGATGGCGACCACCTCGTCGGGGTTGACGCCCTTGTGCGGCTCCTTGCCGAAGAAGGACTTCACCACCTCCTGCACCTTCGGCATGCGCGTCATGCCGCCGACGAGCACGACCTCGTCGATCTCGCCGGCCGAGAGGCCCGCGTCCTTGAGCGCCTTGCGGCAGGGCTCGACGGTGCGCTGGATCAGGTCGTCGACCAGGCTCTCGAACTTGGCGCGCGAGAGCTTCACCGCGAGGTGCTTGGGGCCCGACGCGTCGGCGGTGATGTAGGGCAGGTTGATCTCGGTCTGCGTCGTGGACGAGAGCTCGATCTTCGCCTTCTCGGCGGCCTCCTTGAGGCGCTGGAGCGCGAGCTTGTCCTTCGTCAGGTCGATGCCCTGGTCCTTTTTGAACTCCGCCGCGAGGTACTCGACCACGCGCATGTCGAAGTCCTCGCCGCCGAGGAAGGTGTCGCCGTTCGTCGACTTCACCTCGAACACGCCGTCGCCGATCTCGAGGATCGAGACGTCGAACGTGCCGCCGCCGAGGTCGTAGACCGCGATCGTGCCGGTCTGCTTCTTGTCGAGACCGTAGGCCAGCGCCGCCGCGGTGGGCTCGTTGATGATGCGCAGCACCTCGAGGCCGGCGATCTTGCCGGCGTCCTTGGTGGCCTGGCGCTGGGCGTCGTTGAAGTAGGCCGGCACGGTGATGACGGCCTGGGTGACCGGCTGCCCGAGATGGCTCTCGGCCGTCTCCTTCATCTTCTGAAGGGTGAACGCCGAGATCTGCGAGGGCGAATACTGCTTGCCGTCCGACTCGACCCACGCGTCGCCGTTGCCGCCGCGCACGATCTTGTAGGGGACCAGATCCTGGTCCTTCTTCGTGGTCGGATCCTCGAAGGTGCGCCCGATCAGGCGCTTGATCGCGAAGAAGGTGCGCTCGGGATTGGTGACGGCCTGGCGCTTGGCCGGCTGGCCGACGAGGCGCTCGCCCTCGTCGGTGAATGCGACGATCGACGGCGTGGTGCGCGAGCCTTCCGCGTTCTCGATGACCCTGGGGGTCGACCCCTCCATCACCGCGACGCAGGAGTTCGTCGTGCCAAGATCGATACCGATGACTTTACCCATGGCGGGATCCCTCACTTTCAAGCAGACCGCCGAGCCCCGAAGCGACTCGGCCCATGGCTGACTTCCACTGTAGACCTGTTCGGCTGGAGCCGGGTGGCGGCGTGCTGGCGCGCGTCGCTCCGGCCCCGTTCGGGTTGCCGCTGATATAGGCTCGCCCAAATCACGCCGCAAGGCGGGACATGGGCCGCGGCGCGCGGCGGTTCAAGGCCGCAGGTGCAGATCCGATGCGTGGATCGTACGCGCGGACCGGGGGTGCGGACCGGGCCGCGATGGACTCCCGCGCGTCGCGCGCGTAGGGTCCGCCGGTCGTTCGACGTCGGGTTCCGTCCTTGCCGCTCACGTTCTCGCCACGCCTCGCCCTCGGTGCGCTGATCCTGCCCCTCGCCGTCGCGAGCGCGCTGGCGCAGCCCGTGCTGGCCCAACCTTTGGAGCTGCCCGGCGCGCAGTTCAACCTGCCGCCGCTCACCGTCCCCGAACTGCCGTCGGCGCCGGCGCCCCAAGAGGCTCCCGAAGCGGCGCCGCGCGACGCGCCGATCCTGCGCGGCGCCGCGGAGACGCCGTCGCCCGCCGACATCACGCAGCTGACGCTGCGCCGCGACGGTCGCGACGGGGCGCTCTCGCTCGTCTCGGCGAACGGCGGGTATCGCGCGACGCTGACACTGGAGGGCCGCGGGATCGCGACCCCCGACGAGGCCTGCGCCGTCACCATCGCCGCCGACGACGGCGCGGCCGAGGTGGCGCTCGAGCCCGTGCCCTCGCTCGGGCGCTATGCCCGCATGCGCTTCGCCGCCCCGGCCTGCCCGGTCGTGGTGACGCTGTTCCCCGACGCCGCCCTGGTCTCGCACGAGGGCTTCTGCACCTTCGAGGCCGCCGATTGCCGCGTCGATGCGAACGGGATGTGGGGTCCGGAGCCGGAGGCGCTGCCGACCGATCCCGAGCGGCTCGCCCGCGAGCGCGTGGAGGCCGAGGAGGACGTGCGCGCCGCCTTCCGCATCATGGCCGAGCGCAGCGACGGCGACGCCCTGCGCGCGGCGCTCGCCGAGCAGGCCGGCTTCTCGGCCGAACGGACCACCGCCTGCGCCCGCTTCGCCGGCGAGGAGGCCCACGGCCTGTGCGCCGCCCGCTGGACCCAGGCCCGCGCCGCGAGCCTGCAGCAGCGCCTGGCCTATCTCCCCCCGCCGCCCCAGCAGACCCCCGCCACCGCCGCCGACCCCGGCGCCGCGCCGATGTCGATCCTGCCGCAGGACAATTGAGCATTCTCGTCATTCCGGGTCGCGAAGCGGGCCCGGAACCCAGACGCCCGACGATTCAGTCGGGCGCGTTCACGCGCTCGCTCCACACGGGCGCCGCTGCGGCGAGGGGCGGCCACGCCGGTGCGGATCGGCGTTTGCACGCCGCTACTCCTGCGTCGCACCCTCTCGCGGCGCGAGCCGCCCTCGGTAGCGGTACTCCCGGAACCCGTCCTCCCCGATCCCGCGGTCTTCCAAGCGGAACCCGGGAGGCTCGCGCCCCGGGGCGCCGGCGCCGGTGGCGTAGACGATCTCGCAGGTGTCGGGGAGCTCGGCGAGGCGCCAGGTCAGGCGGTCGTCGAGGGAGAGCGGGCTCGCCGCCGCCACGTGCGCCTGCAGCGCCTCGCGCACCAGCGTCGTCGAGACGAAGGCCATGTCGAGCCGCCCGCCGCAGAAGCGCCCGCCGCCCCCGGCGCGGTAGGTGTTGGTGGCCACCAGGAAGACGTCGTCGTCGCGAAGCCGCCTGCCGTCGAAGGCGACGTCGCGCACGCGCCGCGCATCGGCGTGGAGCACGTGGCCATCGCGGTCGAAGCGCGACGGCTGCGTCGGGTCGATCGTGTAGGTCAGGCCGCGGATCATGTCGAAGTGATAGGAGGGGACGAGCGGGTCGAGCAGCGGCTGCGGGGCGCGCGAGGCCGGGTCGATCCGCGCGAACATCCCCGCCGCGCGCTCGAGCCAGAGCACGATCTCGGCGCCCGTCATCCGCACCGCGCAGACCGCGTTCGGGTAGGGATAGAGCGCCGCGAGATCGCGCATGGCGACCTTGCCCGCGGGGATGTCGGTGTAGGCTCGCGGCCCGCCTCGGCCGCCGGCGAGGAAGGGCGCGGCGGCGGAGAGGAGGGGCAGGGCGGCGAGCTCCGACCCGGCGATTCGCGCGCGTACGAAGGCGGCCTGCGCCGCCGCCAGGAGCGCGAGATCGGCGTCGTCGCCCAGCGCCGTGAAGTAGCTGTCGATCGGGCGCAGCGTCTCGCCGACGGGTTCGCGCACGTAGGCGAGGGTGCGCGCATGCGCGCCGGCCGTGACGGAGAGCACCCGCGCGGCGGGCTCCGGCGCGGGGTCGGCGAGCGCCGGGACGGGCCGCGCCTCGCACGCCGCCGCCGTCACGCGCCAGGCGCCGTCGCGCCTCGCGAGCGCGAGGTCGACGATCCCCAGGTGTGAGCCGTGGAAGCCCGGCATCACCGCCGGTGTGCCGGCGAGCCGGCCCGCCTGCGCGTCCGCCCCGTCGATGTCGGCGAAGTCGCGCCCGCCGGGGAAGACGCGGTGGAGATGGCCGGCGACGAGCGCGTCGATGCCGGGGATCTCGGCCGCCGCGAACAGGGCGGCGTTCTCGTCGCCGCCCCGGCGCGGGCCGGCGGATACTCCGGAATGGCAGAGCACGACGACGAGGTCCGCGCCCGCCGCCCGCATCGCGGGCACGGTCTGCGCGAGCGCGTCCACCATGTCCCGCGCCGTGAGGCGGTCCCCGATCAGCGCCTTGTCCCAGAGCAGGATCTGCGGCGGCACGACGCCGGTGACCCCGATCCGAAGCGGGCGGTCGGCGCCGGCGAGCGCCCGCTCGAGGATCACGAAGGGCGGGAACAGCGGGCGGCCGTCGGTATGTGCGACGTTGGCGTTCACCACCGGGAAGCGCGCGCCGGCATAGGCCGCCTCGAGGAAGGGGAGGCCGTAGTTGAACTCGTGGTTTCCCGGCGTCGCCGCATCGCAGCCGAGCGCGTCGAGCCCCGCGATCATCGGGTGGGTCGCGCCGTCGGCGAGGCCCTCCGACGCGATCAGGTCGCCGAGCGGCGCGCCCTGCAGGAGATCGCCGTTGTCGAGGAGAAGGCAGGCCGCGCCCGCCGCCTGCGCCTCGTCCCGCGCCTGCGCGATCGCAGCCGCCGCCGCCGCGAGGCCCCGGCTCGGGTCGGGCCGGTCGGCGATGTAGTCGTAGGGCTGCGCGTGGGCGTGGAGGTCCGACGTGGCGATGAGCCGAAGGCGCGGCATCGGGTCTCCTTCAGGCGAGCTTCAGGTCGGGCGTCGAGGGGAACAGCCGCTGGTGCTCGCGCAGCGCGTAGCTGTCGGTCATGCCGGCGATGTAGTCGGCCACCCGGCGGGCGACGCGGCCGGCATCCGCGCCCGCGAGATCCCCACCGGAAAGATCCGCGCGCCATTCCTCGGGCATGGCATCCGGCTCGGCGGTGAAGCGGACGAAAAGGTCGCGCACCACCCGGTCGGCCTCGGTGCGCACCACCTTCACCTTCGGATGGCGATACATGTTGGGGTAGAGGTAGCCCTTGATGGCGCGGTCGGCCTCGGCCATCGCCGGCGAGAAGTCCACCAGCGTGCGCCCGGCGCGGCGGACGTCGTCGGCGCAGGCCGGCGCGGCCTCGGCGAGGCGCGCCTCGCTCGCGCGGATCACGTCCTCGACGAGGCGGGTGATGACGCGGCGCACCAGCTCGTGGATGCGCCGGGGCGTCTCGAGGCCGGGGTAGCGACCGTCGACCTCGGCCAGCAGCTCGGCCAGGAAGGGGATCGCCTTCAGGTCGTCGAGGGCGAACAGCCCCGCGCGCAGGCCGTCGTCGATGTCGTGGGCGTCGTAGGCGATGTCGTCGGCGATCGCCGCCGCCTGCGCTTCCGCGGAGGCGTGGGTGGCGAGGTCGAGGCCGAACTCGGCGTCGAACTCCAGGATCGCGCCCGGCACGCCGTGGGCGGCGTAGCGCTCCCGCGGGCGGCCGGCCTCGTCGACCAGGGGGCCGTTGTGCTTGACGAGGCCCTCCAGCGTCTCCCAGGTGAGGTCGAGCCCGTCGTGCTCGGCGTAGCGGCGCTCGAGCCGGGTGACGATACGCAACGCCTGGGCATTGTGGTCGAAGCCGCCGTGCGCGGCCATCAGGTCGTCGAGCGCATCCTCGCCGGTATGGCCGAAGGGCGTGTGGCCGAGGTCGTGCGAGAGCGCCAGCGCCTCGGCGAGATCCTCGTCGAGCCCCAACGAGCGGGCGAGCGCGCGGGCGATCTGGGAAACCTCGATCGTGTGGGTGAGGCGCGTGCGGTAGTGGTCGCCCTCGTGGAAGACGAAGACCTGCGTCTTGTGCTTCAGGCGCCGGAAGGCCGAGGAATGGATGATGCGGTCGCGGTCGCGCTGGAACTCCGAGCGCGTGGGGGACGCGCCCGACCCGTGCTGGCGGCCGCGGCTCGCGCCGGGATCGCAGGCGTACGGCGCGCGCCATCTCTCGCCGCCCGATCGCATCAGCCTCTCCCCGTTGCGGTTGAGCCTGTCTCGACTTACATTCGGGGTGTCCGACTTGGCAAGGTCGCAGGGACGAGGATCGACGATACGATGGCCGGGATCGAGCTCACGCCGCGCGCCGCGAAGCGCATTTCCGAGATCATGAAGACGGAGGCGCCCGGCTCGATGCTGCGGATCTCCGTCCAGGGCGGGGGCTGCTCGGGCTTCCAATACGCCTTCGACGTCGACGCCGCGCGCCAGGACGACGACATCGTCGTCGAGCGCGACGGGGCGGGCGTGCTCATCGACGAGACGTCGCTGCAGTACATGGACGGCTCGGTGATCGACTTCGTCGACGACCTGATCGGGCAATCGTTCAAGATCGAGAACCCCCAGGCTCAGGCCAGCTGCGGATGCGGGGTGAGCTTCACGCTGTGAGGCCACGCGTCGGCGCGGCACCGCGAATTGCATCTCTGCAAAGGCGAGCTTTCCAGGCTCGCCTTTTTCTTGTGCGTGCGCATATCCTCCGTCATGAGAAAGCGCCTCTCGCGCGCCCCCTTTCGGAGACGATCCATGACCTCCACCGGTCTGCACCACGTCACCGCGATTTCCGGCGAGGCCCGCCGCAATCGCGACTTCTACGCCCGCGTGCTTGGGCTGCGCCTCGTCAAGAAGACGGTGAACTTCGACGATCCGGGCACGTACCACCTCTATTTCGGCGACGAGGCGGGCTCCCCGGGCACGATCCTGACCTTCTTCCCCTGGGCCAACGCCGCGCCGGGCAAGCCGGGCGCGGGCGAGACGCGCGAGACGGCGTTTCGCGTGCCCGCCGGCTCGATCGGGTTCTGGATCGCGCGGTTCGTGCAGGCGTCCGTCGACCACGACGCGCCGACGACCCGCTTCGGCCGCCCGGTGCTCGCCTTCCGCGACCCCGACGGGATGCGCCTCGCGCTGGTCGGTGTCCCCGGGATCGAGGGCGAGCCGGCCTGGCCGGCGGACGGCATCGACGCGGCGCAGGCGATTCGCGGCTTCGACGGCGTGACGCTCGAGGTGCCGGAGATCGCCGGCACCGCGCGGGTCCTCACGGAGGTCTTCGGCTTTCGGGAGACCGCGCGGGAGGGTGCGCGCGTGCGCTACGAGGGCACGGCGGCGCTCGGCGCGGCGGTGGAGCTCGTGGAGAGCGGCGCCGGTCGCCCGCGGCTGGGGGTGGGCTCCGTCCACCACGTCGCCTTCCGCGCCGCCGACGACGCGGCCCAGGCGGCGATGGCGGACGCGCTCGCCGGCATGGGCCTGCCCACCACCGAGCAGAAGGACCGCAACTATTTCCGCTCGGTCTACTTCCGCGAGCCCGGCGGCGTGCTCTTCGAGATCGCCACCGACGATCCCGGCTTCGCCGCCGACGAACCCGCCGAGGCGCTCGGCGCGGCGCTGAAGCTCCCCGCCGCCCTCGAGCCGCAGCGCGCGCGGATCGAGGCCATGCTGCCGCCGCTCTGAGGAGACGCAAGATGGCCGAGCTTTCCTTCGTGCACGCGCACGCGCCGGGCGACCCGGCGCGTGCGCCCCTTCTGCTGCTCCACGGCACCGGCGGCAACGAGCACGATCTCGTCCCCCTCGTCGCCGAGATCGCCCCGGGGCGCGCCTACGTCTCGCCCCGTGGCAAGGTGCTGGAGAACGGCATGCCGCGCTTCTTCCGCCGCTTCGCGGAGGGCGTGTTCGACGAGGCGGACGTGCGCGCCCGCGCGGGCGAGCTCGCCGCCTTCGTGGAGGAGGCGCGCGCGGCCTACGGGCTCGCCGCGCCCGTGGCGGTGGGCTTCTCGAACGGCGCCAACATCGCCGCCGCGATGCTCTACCTCCATCCCGAGGCGCTCGCCGGCGCCGTGCTCTGGCGCGCGATGACGCCGCTCTCGACGCCCCCGCAGGGCCGGCTCGATGGCCTGCGCGTGCTGATCGCGAGCGGAAGGATGGATCCGATCGTCCCGGCCGCAGACGCGAGCAACCTCGCCGCGGCGCTGACGGGCGCGGGCGCGGCGGTGACGCACGAGGTGATTCCCACAGGACACGGGCTCACGCGGCAGGATCTGGACCTGGCGAAAGCGTTCCTCGGCTGACGCCTCGTCGTTCCCGTTCGCGAAGCGGTCCGGCTCCGGGATCGGAGAGGCGACAGAGGGTCGGTCAATACCACTGCGCGGGGATCGGGAACACCGACGGCGCTGGGGTGGCGAGGGCGATCGACAGCGCGAAGTCGTTGCTCCAGTCGGTGAGCGGGGAAACCTCGGCGAGGTCGGCGGGGGCGAGGACCCGCGGGACGAGGCGGCGGGTCTCGCGGGCGAAGAGGTCTCGCGGGTAATCCGCGATCGTCAGCGTCGGCGCCTCGCTCGCGCCGGGGCCGGCGAGGAGGATGCGGTTGCGCCGGCCGTCCGCGCCGGGCGTCTCCTCGTAGACCGCGACCGGGCCGCCGGTCGCCGCTGCGATCGCCGCGACGAGCCGGCGCGTCGGGCGCGTGTCGAGCGGCGGCACGACGGCGTTGACCACCATCGCACCGCCCGGCGCGAGGCAGCGGGCCGCCGCCGCGAAGGCTTCCCGCGTCACCAGGTGCTCGGGGATCTCGAGGCCGCTGAACACGTCCACCACGATCGCGTCGTAGGCGCTCGCGCAGCGCTCCACGAAGCGCCGGGCGTCCCCGACGCGCACGTCCACCGCAGGCGCGAGGTCGAACCAGCGCGCGGCGACCCCGGCCGCGGCCGGGTTCACGTCGACCGCGGTCACGGCGTAGCCCGCCCGCGCGATGTCGCTGGCGATCGTGCCGCCGGCGAGGCCGAGCACGAGGACGCGTCCGCCTTGCGGCGCGGCGACGACGACGGTGGCCTCCACGATCGCGGCGTAGGCGAGCGGTCGGCCCGGAACGCCCTCCCCGAGCGCGCTCTGGACCTGGTTCTCCTCGAGATAGACGCGCACCGACCCGGGGCGGCCCTGCTGCGTCACCCGCGCCACGACCACCGTCGCATGGGGGCTGCGCTCCGTCGCCACGTGCGCGACGCGGTATTGCCCGACCGCGATCGACTCCGGCGCGCCGACCAGCGCCGCGGCCCCGAGCGCTGCCGCCCCGAGCGCGCCGGGGAGCACGAGCGCCACCGCGGACCAATTCCGCAGGGCGTGCGCGCTCGCGGCCGACACGGCGACGAGCGCGAGCGCCAGCACGCCGAGCGTCGCCGGCGGGGCCATGAAGGGCAGGAGCGCGAAGGCGGCGAGGAAGACGCCCGCGACCGAGCCCACCGTGCTCACCGCGAAGACCTCGCCCGCGCCGGAATCACCTTCGCCGGTGCGGATCAGCGCGATCCCGAGCGGGCCCATGGCGCTGAGCAGCACCAGCGCCGGGGCGAGCACCAGGGTCACCCCGACGAAAGCTCCGGTCAGCGCGCCCCCGACGGCGAGTTGCGGCAGCAGGAACGGATAGAGCGCCGCGGTGAGCCCCAGCACCACGGCGGCGAGCGCGGGGATGCGCACGAACAGCCGGCGCGGGTCGTGCGCCGACCAGCGCGAGCCGACGTGGTAGCCGAAGGCGAGCGCGAGCAGCGTCACCGACAGGATCGCCGTCCAGACCGTCAGCCCGCCGCCGACATAAGGCGTGAGCAGGCGCGACGCGATCAGCTCCAGCGCCAGCGTCGCCGCGCCGGTGACGAAGAGGCTGGCGTAGACGACGGAGCGCGGGGCGGGCGCGGGGGGGACGACCGCCACGCGTCAGGCTTCCCCGGGCGCGGGCGCTTCCAGCCCCTCGACGAGCCCGCGCTTCTTCAGCAGCGGCCCGACGTCGGGCATGCGGCCGCGGAAGGCGGCGTAGGCCTCGGCCGGGTCGCGGCGGTTGCCGGCGGCGTAGATGTGGTCGCGCAGCTTCTTCGCCGTCTGCGGGTCGAACACGTCGCCGGTCTCCTTGAAGGCGTCGAACGCGTCCGCGTCGAGCACCTCCGACCACATGTAGCTGTAGTAGCCCGCGGCGTAGCCGCCGCCCGCGAAGATGTGGGCGAAATGCGGGGTGCGGTGGCGCATCACGATCTCGTCGGGCATGTCGATGCGCGCCAGCGCGTCGCGCTCGAAGGCGATCGGGTCGAGGTTGTCCGCCGACGGCAGGAGATGGAAGTCGAGGTCGACGAGGGCGCAGGAGAGATATTCCACCGTGGCGAAGCCCTGGTTGAAGGTGCGCGCGCCGACGAGCTTCTCGCGCAGCGCCGCCGGCATCGGCTCTCCGGTGCGATAGTGCAGGGCGAAGCGCTCCAGCACCTGCGGCGTCTCGAGCCAGTGCTCGTAGAGCTGCGAGGGCAGCTCCACGAAGTCGCGCGCCACCGAGGTGCCGGCGAGCGAGGGGTAGGTCACGTCCGAGAGGAGCCCGTGCAGCGCGTGGCCGAACTCGTGGAACAGCGTGCGCGCGTCGTCGAAGGAGAGGAGCGAGGGCTCCCCGGGCGCGCCGGCCGAGAAGTTCATCACGTTGACGATGATCGGCCGCACCCGGCCGTCGAGGTTCTGCTGCGAGCGGAAGGCGGAGGCCCAGGCGCCGGAGCGCTTCGAAGGCCTCGCGAAATAGTCGCCGTAGAACAGCCCGATATGGTCCCCGTCGGGCCCGGTCACCTCGTAGGCGCGCACGTCCTCGTGCCAGGTCGGCACGTCGTGGCGCTCGGTGAAGGAGAGGCCGAACAGGCGGTTCGCCACCCAGAAGGCGGCGCCGATGATGTTCTCCAGCTGGAGGTAGGGCTTGAGCGCCCCCTCGTCGAGGTCGTAGCGCTCGCGGCGGACCTGCTCGGCCCAATAGCGCCAATCGTGCGGGGCGATGTCGTCAGCCTCTCCCCGCTCCTTGGCCAGCGCCGCGAGGGCATCGCGCTCCTCGCCGGCCCGCTTGCGGGCGGGCGTCCAGACCGCGCCGAGGAGGTCGCTCACGGCGTCGGGCGTCTTCGCCATGGCGTCGTCGAGCTTGTAGTGCGCGAAGCTCTCGTAGCCGAGGAGGCGCGCGCGCTCGGCGCGCAGCCGCACGGTCTGCGCGACGATGCCGCGATTGTCGGTCTCCGGCCGGCTCTCGCCGCGGGTGGTCCAGGCGTCGAAGGCCCGCTTGCGCAGGTCGCGCCGCGCCGAGAAGGCGAGGAAGGGCTCGACCGAGGAGCGCGACAGCGTGATCACGTGCCGGCCCCGCATGCCGCGATCCTCGGCGGCGCGGGCGGCGGCCGAGATCAGCCAGTCGGGCAGGCCGGCGAGGTCGTCCTCGCCCTCCAGCACTAGGGTGAAGTCGCTCTCGTCCTTCAGCACGTTCTGGGCGAAGGCCGTGCCGATCTCGGCGAGGCGCTGATCGATCTCGGCGAGCCGCTCCTTCTTCTCGGGGGGCAGCTGCGCGCCCGCGCGCACGAAGCCCAGATGCGAGCGCTCCAGGAGGCGCGCCGCTTCGGCGTCGAGGTCGAGCCCGTCGCGCGCCTGGAACACCGCGTCGACGCGCGCGAACAGCGCGCCGTCGAGGGTGATCTTCGAGGTATGGCGCGAGAGAATCGGCGCGAGCTTGCGCTCGAGCGCCTGCAGCGCATCGTTGGTGTGTGCGCCCGCGAGGTTGAAGAACACGAGCGCCGCCCGGCGCAGGTCCTTGCCCGCGCGCTCCAGCGCCAGGATCGTGTTCTCGAAGGTCGCCGGCTCCGGGTTGTCGCGGATCGCGGCGATCTCTTCGTCGTGCGCGGCGAGCCCGGCCTCGAAGGCCTCCTCGATCTGCGACGGCTCGATGTCCCGGAAGGGGGGCGCCTCGAAGGGGGTGGTCCAGGGCTGGAAGAAGGGGTTCTCGGCGGTGGGGGCGGTCATCGCGGGCGGCGCTCCTCGGCTGGTGCGGGGCATTGCCCTGCATGTAGGCCCTGCCCGCGGCTTCGTCGAGGCGCTATAGGTGTCGCGATGAGCATCCCCGACGCCGCCGCCTTCGTGCGCGCCAACACCGCGCTCCTGCCCGTGCCCCACGCGCCGGAGCTGGTGCTCCACGTCGCCGACGAGGCCACCGCCCTGTGGCAGAAGACCGAGGAGGAGCTGGGCGAGATCGGCCTGCCGCCGCCCTTCTGGGCCTTCGCCTGGGCCGGCGGCCAGGCGCTCGCGCGCTTCGTGCTCGACCATCCCGAGGTGGTGGCGGGGCGACGGGTGCTCGACTTCGCCGCCGGCTCGGGCCTCGTCGCGATCGCCGCTGCGCGGGCGGGCGCGGCGCGGGTGGAGGCTGCGGACATCGACCCCTTCGCCCGCGCCGCCATGCCCCTCAACGCCGCCGCGAACGGGGTGGTGATCCATCCGCGCGGCGAGGACCTCATCGATGCCGACGAGGGCTGGGACGTCGTGCTGGCCGGGGACATCTGCTACGAGCGCGACCTCGCCGCGCGCGTCATCGCCTGGCTCGAGCGCCTCGCCGCGCGGGGCGCGACGGTGCTGATCGGCGACCCGGGCCGGGCCTACCTGCCCGTGGAGCGGCTCGTGCGGCTCGCGACTTACGAGGTGCCGGTGACGCGGGCGCTGGAGGACGCGGACGTGAAGCGGTCTTGCGTGTGGCGGGTGGGGGAGGAGCCCGCCCGCGCCCCTCACGCGTAGGTCGGCCGCAGGTCGATCGTGGGGCGCACGCCGATGTCGTCGTAGTTGGTCGCGAGCCAGGCCTGCGCGGCCTCGCGCCCGCGGGCGAACAGCGTCTTCATCATGGTCCAGTCGGCGGTGCGCCGCGTGCTCGCGGGGAACTCGTCGAAATGGCCGGTGGGCTCGATGCGGTGGAGCAGCACGCGTTTGTAGTCGGCTTCCGCGAGCTTGCCCTCGTCGAGGAGCCGCGTCACGAAATCGACGGCGCGCAATTCGCGCAGGAGCGGCGCGTTGAAGGTGATCTCCGAGAGCCGGTCGCGGATCTCGCTGCGGGTGCGGGGCGTCCTGCGGCTCTCGATCGGGTTGATCTGAACGAGCAGCACGTCGTTCGTCTCGACGCCGTAGAACAACGGGAACAGCGGCGGGTTGCCCATGAAGCCGCCGTCCCAATAGGGCACGCCGTCGATCTCGACCGCCTTGAACACCTCCGGCAGGCAGGCCGAGGCGAGCAGGTGGTCGACGGTGAGCTCCTCGCGCTCGAACACCTTCACCTTGCCGGTCCAGACGTTGGTGGCGGAGATGAACAGCTTCACCCCGCCGCACGCGCGCACCGCGTCGAACGTGATCAGCGCCTCGAGCGCGTCGCGCAGCGGGTTGATGTCGAGCACGTTCTGATAGGGATTGGTGAAGCCCGCGAAGAAGTCGGTCCAGAACCGGAAGGGCGAGTGCTCGTCGGTCCAGAAGCCGAGCGCCTGGCGCACCAGCCGGGCCTTGTAGGGCGAGAGATCGCCGTCGAGGCTGATGTCGCGCCAGAAGTCGGCGAGGCACCGGCGCGCGCCCTCGGCCTCGCCGAGGCGCCAGCCCTCCGCCATCACCACCGCGTTCATCGCGCCCGCGGAGGCGCCCGAAACCGCCTCGATGGCGAGGCGCCCGTCCTCCAGGATGGCGTCGAGCACGCCCCAGGTGAAGGCGCCGTGCGCGCCCCCGCCTTGCAGCGCGAGGGAGACGGCTTTCTCGGCTTTCGGGCCGGCGAGGCCGGGGAGGGGGGAGGAGGTCATGCCGCGGAGCGTCCCTTCCTGTGGGTGCGGCCATGCCGGCCGTGCGAGCGCCGCTCGCGGGCGAGCGTGAAGTAGCGGCAGGCGAGGGCGACCGTCTTCGGCAGCGGCCGACCCGCGGCATAGTAGGCGATGGTGCGCCGGCCGAGCCCGAGCCGCCGCGCCGCCACGTCGAATGTCCAGCCCTGCTCCTCGAGAAAGGCCTTGAAGTCGAGCGCGGCCTCCGCCTGCGACGCCACCTCCTCGACGGCGACCGAGCTGACGTCGATCGCGCCCTCGGCCCACTCGATCGACGAGCCGTACGGGCCGAGGCGCGCCGCCGCGAACAGCGCGGGATCGTCGCGAAGCGGGCGGTAGAGGGCGAATGTCTCGAGGAACGGTGCGAGATCCACCACCTCGGGAGCGCCCGACCGCTCTCCGTGCGCCCAGGTCACCTCGACCAGGAACGGCGCGAGCGCGCGCACCGACCCGAGCACGGGAAGCCGCCTCCCGACCACGATCTCCTCAGCGCGTCCCATTCAGTTCCTCCCACTTCGCGAGGAGCGAGGCGCGCTCGCGCGCCGCCCACCGCAACACCTCCGCGAGCAGCGCTCTGTCGCGGCATGCCCCTTCCATGACCTTCCCCGTCCTGATTGCGATCGCGACGTTCGTATCCGGGCCGACCAGATGGAAATGGGGTGGCGGATGCTCGAACGGCGCCGCGTAGACGTATACGCCGTACTTGCCGAACGAAGCAATCCGCGGCATTGAACCCAGTCCGGATACTAGTGCATCAGGTGCACCGCTGCAAGAGCCTGCTCGCCCCTCACGCCGCCGTCCACCCGCCGTCCATCGACAGGTTCGCGCCCGTGATCTGGCTCGCGGCGTCCGAGCACAGGAACAGCGCCATGGCGGCCACCTGCTCGACCGTGACGAATTCCTTCGTCGGCTGGGCCTTGAGGAGCACGTCCTCGATCACCTGCTCGCGGGTGAGGCCGCGCGCCTTCATCGTGTCGGGGATCTGGCTCTCGACGAGCGGCGTCCAGACGTAGCCCGGGGAGATGCAGTTCACGGTGACGCCGTGCGCCGCGGTCTCGAGCGCCACCGTCTTGGTGAAGCCCACGAGCCCGTGCTTGGCCGCGACGTAAGCCGACTTGTAGGGCGAGGCGACCAGCGAATGCGCCGAGGCGGTGTTGATGATCCGCCCCCAGCCGCGGCTCTTCATGCCGCCCACGACGAGGCGGGTGGCGTAGAAGGCCGAGGAGAGGTTGATCGCGATGATGCGGTCCCACTGCTCGAGCGGGAAGTCCTCCACCGGCGCGACGTGCTGGACGCCGGCGTTGTTGACGAGGATGTCGACGGGCCCGAGCTCGCGCTCGGCGCGGTCGACCGCGTTCGCCAGCTGCTCGGGCTTGGAGACGTCGGCGCCCGTCCAGGCGGCCTTGACGCCGTGGGCCTGCGCCAGCTCGGCGGCGAGCGCCTCGCAGGCGTCGGTCTCGCCGAAGCCGTCGAGCATGACGTTGGCGCCCTGCGCCGCCAGCGCCTTGGCGACGGCGAGCCCGATGCCGGACGTGCCTCCGGTGACGAGGGCGGTTCTGTCTGTGAGGGTCTTCATGGGGCGTCTCCCGCGCGCGCGTGTTCTGCGGGGCGAGAGACTAGGCGCACGCGGGCGCGAAAGGAAGATGCCGCAGCGCAGCAATACGTCATCGATGGGCGCGGATCACCCGTGCGCCTCGTCTCCGTCGCCTCCCGATCGCGCGGCCACCGGCGCGAGGCGCGCGTCGGCGAGCGCCTCCTGGAGGCGGGCGGTGTTCTCCGCGGGCGAGCGCGGCGGGCCGTCGAAGGTGATGGCCTGCACGTCGATGCCGGCGTTGAGCGAGCCGAGGATCAGGTTGAAGAACACGGTCACGTCCTGGTGCGCGAACTCGAGGTCGAGCGAGACGGCGGGCATGCCGCCCCATTGCAGGTCGACGTCGGCGCGCAGCGCATACCGCAGCGTGCCGGGCTTGAAATGCAGCTCGGTCGAGGAGGCGACGAGATCGTCGATGTTGCCGTGCTGGGCGCCGTGCACGTAGCGGGCGAGGATGTCGAGGTCGACCAGGCGCAGCTCCGCGGCGACGCCCTGGACGGCGTCCGCGACGATCTTCTCGCGCTCCTTGAGGCCCGGCCTCTCGCCCGCTCGCTTCATAAGGTTTACGCTTTCCTAACTCGCTCTCTCGACCTTGCTATAATAGAAGAAGTACAGAAGCTCCGCAACGACGCGGTAGAACTCCGCCGGGATCGGCCGGTCCACTTCCACAGCATCGTACATCGACCTTGCGAGGGGCTTGTCCTCGATCACGGGAATCCCGTGCGTCTGCGCGATCTCGCGGATCTTGAGCGCCACCAGGTCCTGGCCCTTGGCCACCACCACGGGCGCGCCGCCCTCCTCGCGCACGTAGCGCAGGGCGATGGCGTAGTGGGTGGGGTTGGCGATCACGATCGTGGCGCGGGGCACGTCGGCGATCATGCGCCGGCGGGCGCGGTCGCGGGCGAGGGAGCGCATGCGCATCTTCACGAGCGGGTCGCCCTCCGCCTGCTTGTGCTCGTCCTTCACCTCGTGGCGCGACATGCGCAGGTCCTTCTTCCACTTGAAGCGGGAGAAGGCGATGTCGGCGATGACGAGCACCACGATCGAGACGCACACGGCCGAGAGCAGCCGGATGGTCAGCGACAGGATCAGCTCGGGGATCTGGGTGGGGTCGGAATACATGCCGTTCACCACCCGCCAGTAGTCGACGCGCGCGATGAGCGCGACGACCGCCGAGACGACGACGAACTTGAACACGGCCTTGCCGAGCTCCATCCCGCCCTGCGCGCCGAAGATTCGCGTGAAGCCCTGGATGGGAGAGATCCGGTTGAGCTTGGGCTGGATGCGGTCCTTGGCCATGCGCGGCGCGTTCTGGAGGAAGCTCGCGGAGAGGCCGAAGACGGCGATGATCGCGACGATCGGCGCGAGGAACACGCCCAGGCCGAGGGCGAGTGCATGCATGAGCGTCGTTGCGTCCCTCGCGTCATGGAGCGCGATCCCCCCCGGGTCGTCGATCAGGCGGTACAGGAGATCGACCATCTCCGCCGCCGCGTTGCCGATGACGAAGTGGGCGATCGCGAGGGAGGCCAGGACGCCGGCGAACACGGAGGCCTCCTTGGAGACCGGCACGTTGCCCTTATCGAGCGCGTCCTTGATCTTCTTCTCGGTCGCTTCCTCCGTCTTGGATGCCTTGTCCTCGTCGGACACTGGTCCCTCCTCCTCGGTCCTCCCGGGGCCGGCGCGCGCGGCGCCGGCGTTCGAGGTCAGCTGAAGAAGGCGCGGTCCTCCTGGTCGGAGTTGAGCTCGATCTCGCCGCGGCCCGCCATCTCCAGCGCGAGGTCGGTGATGGCGCGGCGCGCGTCGATGACCTCGCGCTGCGCCACCGGCTCGCCCGAGACGAGCTCGTGCTCGACCATGCGACGCGCCCGCGAGCCGAGCGAGGACAGGATGGCGTCGCGGAAGGCGGCGTCGGTGCCCTTCAGCGCGGTGACGATGCGCTCGGTCGGGATCTGGTCGAGGATCGCCATGCGCGCGCGCGGCTGCAGCTTGATGACGTCCTCGAAGGTGAAGAGCAGGCCCTTGAGCACCTCCGCCGTCTTCGGCCGGGTGTCGGCGAGCGAGGTGAGCACGTCCTCCATCTGGTCGCGCTCCATCTTGTTGATGATGTCGGCCATGCGCGCATGGGTGTCGCCGCCCATGTTGCGGGCGAAGTTGAGCATGAAGTCCTCGTGCAGCGTGCGCTCGACGATGCGCATCGTCTCCTCGACCACGGGCTTGAAGGACAGCATCCGGCGCATCAGGGAGTTGCGCAGCTCGTGCGGCAGGAGGCCCATCACCTTGGCGGCGCAGGAGGGCTTCACCTTCGAGAGGATCAGCGCCGCGGTCTGCGGGTGCTCCTTCATCAGGTAGGCGGCGAGGATCGATTCCGAGACGCCGGAGATGCGCTCCCAGATCGAGCGGTTGGCGTTGCCGAGCACGTCCGACATGATCTCGGAGACCTGGTCGGGCGGCAGCACGCCGGTCAGCAGCCGCTCCACCTCCTCGGCGGTGCCGTAGAGGCTCGTGCCGTTGGTGATCTCGCCGGCGAACTCCTCGACGATGTCCTCGAGCTCGGGCGCGGAGATCGGCCCGAGGTCGGCGGCGGCGCGGGAGATGCGCTTGAGCTCGTCCGGGTCGAAGCGGGCCAGCAGCCGCCCGGCCGTGTCCTTGCCGAGCGCGAGCAGCAGGGCCGCGACCTTCTCCGGTCCCTGGAGTATGCGCGGGCCGACCGGCCCTGCGTTGAGCGTCGCGGGGATCGCCATCGCGCCGCTCCTCCTCAGGCGTTCGCCGCCGGCGCGCCGACGATCTCGGTGAGGGACACGCCGAAGCGGGAATTGTCGTCCTCGACGACCACGACCTCGCCGCGGGCGACGACGCGCCCGTTGACGACGACGTCGACCGGCTCGCCCACGCGGTGGTCGAGCGGCACGACGGCGCCGCGGCCGAGCTTCATCAGGTTCGACACCGGCATCGTCGCCGAGCCGAGCACGACCTGCAGCGAGACGGGGATGCGCATGATGGCCTCGAGGTTGCCGTGCGCGCGGGCCGCGCCGATGGTCGCGGCGGCGGCGGCTTCCGCCGCTTCGTCCTTGCCGAGGCGCACGGTCTCGGTCTCGGCGAAGGCGCCGGCCTCGGCGGCGGCGAACTCGGCGGGCTTGGGGGCGGGCTTCTTGGTGGACATGGATCGTCTCCGGGTTCTCGGTATCGGTTCAGGCCTCGTCGGGCAGGCGCTTCACGACGACGGTCGGCCAGGAATAGGCTTTGGAAGAAACCTGGGGCTTCTGCTCCGGCCGGGGCCGGAAGGCTGCGGGGGGCGGCTCGCGCGAGGCGGGCGCCTGCGCAGGCGCCTCGGTGAGGACGCGGGGGACCGTCCCGGCTCCGGCGGCCTCCGCCGCCTCGAGCCGCGCCATCACCGCGCGGGCCTCGTCGATGCGCTCGCCGAGCGCCAGGAGCACGCTCGCGCCCTCGGCCTGGACGCTGTCGACGGCGCGCTCCACGCCCTCCATGGCGCGGCCCGTCTGGGCCAGCACGGCGGCGTATTCCTCGTTGTAGGCGCGGAAGCGCCGGAACTCGCGGCGCAGGCCGACCGCGTAGGCGGCCGTGGCGAGGAGCGCCACGATCAGCACCGCGTCCAGCAGCGAGACGGCGTCAATCGGCAGCGAGGTCATCGATGAACTCCTGCTCTTCGTCGATCACGTCCTCGACCCTCAGCATGTAGGCGCCCTGCGACTGGCCGAGGTGGCAGCGGAACAGCGCCTGGCCGTTGCACTCGAGCCGCACCAGCGAGCGCGGCGTCGCCTGCAGCTCGATCACCTGGCCGACCTCGAAGGCGGCCACGTCGCCGAGGTCGACGGTGCGCTCCTCGAGCACCGCCTTCAGCGACACCGCGGTGCGCGAGACCTCCGACTGCATCTGCTTCGACCAGCGCGGATCGGCGGTGGCGACGTCGCCGGAGACCACGTGGGCGAGGCCCTGGCGCATCGGCGAGAGCGCCGATTGCGGGATGATCACGAACATCTCCCCGCCGCGCCCGAGCGCCTGGATCAGGAGCTTCGCCACGACGGCGAGGTTGTTGCGCCGGCCGATGATGGCGAAATCCATGCGGGTCTCGGTGCGCTCGAGCTTGAGCGCGGTCTTGGAGATCGGCGCGAAGGCCGCCTGCACGGCCTTGCCCGCCTCGTCGAACAGCGCCTGGGCGACCTTCATCTCGACGTTGGAGAAGGCGCGCTCGTCGTCGATCGGCGGCTCGGAGCCGTCCGAGCCGAAGAGCACCTCGATCATGGTGAAGACGAAGTCCCGGTCGAAGCCCACCAGGATGCGGGTGTCCCAATCGACCGCGTGGTACATCGCGGCGATGGCGTTCGACTCGTAGTCCTCCAGGATGTCGCCGATGCGCCCGCTCTCGATGTTCGACACCGAGAAGTAGGACGGCGAGGCCGACATGTGGCGCAGGCCGTCGGCGCAGTAGGTGGCCACGCGATCGAAGATCACGTGCAGCATCGGCAGCCGGTCGATGGTGATCCCGGCGGCGTCGAGCAGGCGGTCGGAGACGCCGCCCGCGGCGCCGGCTTGGAAGTTCTCGATGTTCATCAGGCCGCTCCCTGGAGGGCCGCGCGGTCGTTGGCCGGGCGGCTCGAATGGGAGATCGTCTCGCTCTCGACCTCGTCGATCGACGGGCGATCCCCGGCGGCGATGGCCTTGCGGCCGTGCTCGACCGCGATCTGCGGCAGGGCGCCGTTCATGAAGGCGAGCAGCGTCTGCTTGGCGATGGTGTAGAGGCGCATCTGGTGCTCGCGGGTCGCCTTGATCTTGATCGCGAGCGGGCCGACGAAGCCGTAGCTCAGGAAGATGCCGGCGAAGGTGCCCACGAGCGCCGCGCCGATCAGCGAGCCGAGCAGCGCGGGCGACTGGTCGAGCGCGCCCATCGCCTTGATCACGCCCAGCACCGCGGCGACGATGCCCAGCGCCGGCAGCGCCTCGGCGACCGTCATCAGCGCGAAGTAGGGCTTGAGCTTCTCGCGCCGGTGGGTCTGGATCTCCTCGTCCATCAAGGCCTCGATCTCGTGGGGACGGGCGTTGCCGATGACCATCAGGCGGACGTAGTCGCACACGAAGCTCGTGAGTTCCGGGCGCGCGAGCACGCGCGAGAACTTGGCGAAGATCTCGCTCTCCTGCGGCGCGTCGATATGCGGCTCCACCTCGTTGCGGCCCTTCGAGCGGATCTCGCGCATGAGCATGTAGAGCAGCCCGAGCAGGTCGAGATAGTCGCGCGATTTCGGGACCTGGCCGATCATCGCCTCGACCGAGGCGCGACCCGTGTCGCGCACCGTCTTGAGCGAGTTCGCGATGATGAAGGTGCCGATCGCGGTGCCGCCGATGATGACGAACTCCCACGGCTGCCAGATGACCGGAATATGCCCGCCCATGGCGGCGAAGCCGCCGAGCAGCGAGGCCATCGTGATCACGATGCCGATGAAAACACCCAAGGCCGATGCCTCCCCTGATGCGTGCGCGTCGTGGGGAAGGTTTAGGCGGGCAAGCTTGTGCGAGGGTGGTGGGGGAGGGGAGGGGGGACGCCGAGCCAGCAGATGTACCATTTTTGTTCTTGATCAACCAACGTGACTTGTGGCAGTCTCCCGGTCGGGTTCTCCGCACGCCACGGAAAGCCGGGAGATCGGAGCATGAGCGATATCAGGCGCTATTCGCTGAGCGAGATCGAGGAGATGCGCCGCCGCGGTGAAGTTCACGTGTTCGCGGATGCGCCCGAGGGACCTGCGATCGACGACGACGACTGGGAGGAGGCGTTTCCGGGCGAGGCGGAAGACGATCGCGCCGACCGGGAGGTGGTGACGCTCAGCCTCGACCGCGAGGTCGTCGAGGCGCTCCGGCGCGAGCGGCCCTGGGATTGGCAGGGCTTGATCGAGGAGATCCTCCGAGACCATGCCACGCGCTCGCGGGTTGATCCGGACACGTCTCGGCGATCCCGCGGGCGGTGAGAGGCGATATCGATGCTCGACGTGCAGATCGGGTCGTGTGAGGAGCCTTTCGACACTTGGCACGGCCCCGATTTCGGCGAGGCCTTCTGGCGCGGCTCCGATCCGGCCCTGAGCGAGGCGGTGTTCGACGTCGTCTTCGACGAGGACATGGTCGAGCCGCGGCCCGGGGAGACGCCGGAGGCTTGGCGGGCGCGGGTCGAGGACGCCGTGCGGACACGGGCGGACGAGCTCCGCGTGCGAACCGATGCGCCTGCGCCCCGCCCGTCCCGCTGATCGCGAGGCGCTGCTCGCGATCTCGCTCGCCACCGGCGACGCGGGGGGCGACGCGGCGCGGCTCTACCGCGACGGCGACCTGATCGGGCTGATCTACTCGGCCCCCTATCTCGCGCTGGAGCCGGATCTCGCGCCCGTCGCGCAGGACGGCGACGGCGTCGCCGGCTTCGCGGTGGGGACGGCGGACACGCCCGCCTTCGAGGCGCGGCTCGAGCGGGACTGGTGGCCGCCCCTGCGCGCGGCCCATCCGGCCCACGAGGGCGATCCCGCCGCCTGGACCGCCGACGAGCGCCGTATCGCCCGCTTCCACGCCCCGCGTCTCACGCCGACGGCGGTGACGGCGCGCCGTCCCGCGCATCTGCACCTGAACCTCCTGCCGCGCGCCCAGGGTCGCGGGCTCGGCCGGCGGCTCGTGCAGACGTGGCTCGCGCGTCTCGCGGAGCTCCCGGCCCCGCCGGGCGAAGGCCGGCCGGAGGTCGGCGTCGGCGTCCATGTCGGCGTCGGCCCCGCCAACGCGCGCGCCCTGCGCTTCTGGCGCGCCTGCGGCTTCGAGCCCCTGGAGGACCCGGAGCGCGCGGCGCGCGCGGGCGTCGTCTGGATGTGTCGGGATGCGGACGAACCGGCAGGGGGCGTGCTCGGCCGCGCTGCGCCGTGAAACTTCGCGCCGCCCGCGCGATTTCCTTCCCGCGAGGAGACGCAGCACCGCGCCCCCTCGGCACGAAGGAGGCGACCCATGGCCGACACCGACACGCACCGGCTCCAGCGCCGCGGGCTGACGCCATGATGTTCAAGGACCGCATCCAGGCCGGCCGCCGCCTCGCCGGGGCGCTGGCCCACCACGCGGGCGAGGGGACCATCGTGCTCGCGCTCCCCCGCGGCGGCGTGCCCGTGGCGGCCGAGGTGGCGGACGCGCTGGGCGCGCCGCTCGACCTCGTCATGGTCCGCAAGATCGGCGCACCGGGCCACCCGGAATACGGCATCGGCGCGCTCGTCGACGGCAAGGACCCTCAGGTCGTCATCGACGAGGCCACCGCCCGCATGGCCGGCGCCGACGTGGCCTATCTCGAGGAGACGAAAACGCGCGAGCTCGCCGAGATCGAGCGTCGCCGGCGCGCCTACCTCGGCGACCGCACGCCGCTCGACGTGGCGGGCCGCACGGTCATCGTCGTCGACGACGGCATCGCCACCGGCTCCACCGCCAAGGCCGCGCTGCTCGCCCTGAAGAAGGCCGGCGCCGCCCGCTGCATCCTCGCCGTCCCCGTCGCGCCGGTCGAGACGGTGGAGGCTTTGCGCGCGCTCGCGGACGAGGTCGTCGTGCTCGCGACGCCCTATCCGTTCCACGCCGTGGGGCTCTACTACCAGGACTTCGACCAGACCACGGACGAGGAGGTGGTGGAGGCGCTACGGCGGGCGAAGGGGTGAGGGGGCAGGGGCGGCGGTTCAGGCCGCGCCGTCGAGGAGCCGCGCGACGAGCGCCTCGATGCGTGCGCCGACCCCGTCGTCCGCGAGCGCGCCGCGGATCAGCCCGCGCGCCCGCTGGAAGCGCACGCCCTCGGGCAGCGCCACCGCCGCCGCCACGCTCTCCGCCTCCCGCGCAGCCGCCGCGAGATCCGCGTGGAGCGCGTTCGCGGCATCGAAGCGGGGGATCGGCAGGGACCAGACGACCTTGTCGAAGTGGCGGGCACCGAAGAGGCCGCGGGCCTGAAGGCCGACTATGAGTGCACGGGTCGTTTCGCTGTTGACGATCGCCGCGAGAAAAAGCGCTTCTTCGTCTGATGCCGGCGCATACCAATAAAGCATGTGATCGATTACAAAGCTCGCATCTCGTACAACGCACGCAGCAGGTCGCGAGCCCGATTTTGCGTAGACGATCCTTAAGGATTGCAGCGGAAATTGAGCTCCTAGTTCGTTATGATAGTTCCACCTTCCCGCAAGAGTGAGACCACTTCCTTCTCCGAGGTCCTTCCAAGTTCTTTCGGCGGCCCGCATCCATCCGCTGAGCCCATCGTAACCGCGGTTCGCCGCCCCCTCCGCATCGAGGACGTGCCCGGTCGCGTCTACCGGCACGACGCCTTCGAACGGCGCGAAGACGCGATACGGCAATATGCTCTCACCGAGCAGCACAGGCCGGATGAACTCCGCCTCGACCGGATGCTCGATCGACGGCGCCGATTTCCACGGCTCCTTTTCCTGGTTCGAGCGGCGGCTGACGACCGCCGGCTTCGCCGGGTTGACGCCGAGCTTTCCGAACGTGCGCCGCTCGACGAGGCAGAGCTTGCGCGGATAGAGCGTCGCCCCGTCCCGAAACAGCTTGCGATATTCCGATCCGCCGCTGAACGTCCCGGCGCTGGGCGCCGGGCCGCCCTCGCGCACGGTGAGCAGCCGGTCGGCGACCGCCTCCGGCGCGTCGCGCAGGGGCAGGTGCCCGGAATAGGTGCGCACGGTCGTGGGGATCGGCTTCGCCGTGGCGCGGCGGCGGCCGAAGACGGCGCAGGACGGAACCGGGAAGAGCGGCTCGACGTCCCGGTCCATCACCCAGGCCTCGTCCCAATGGATGCGCAGCGAATCGAACGAGCCGGCGCGCAGCTGCTCGAACTGCCCGCGCGAGAGCACGGCGAGCGGCAGAACCAGCCCCAGCCGCCCCGAGGCGCGCAGGTAGAGGCCCGCCGCGCGCACCGCGAAGAGGGCGCACAGGTCGTTCTGGGTGGCGAAGCGCCCGCCGACATACACCCGCTCGCCCTTGGCCAGCTCCTTGAAGCGCTTCTGCAGGTCGGCGCTCATGTGGCGGAAGGCGACCCAGGGCGGGTTGCCGACGAGCACGCTCGCCCATCCGTTCTTCGCCGAGAAGGCGAGTGGCCGCGAGAGGTTGCGGGCGACGTAGGCCCAGACCGTGTCGCGGCCCTCGCGGCGCAGACGGTCGAAGGTCTCGTAGGTCGCGCCCATGTCGACCACCGAGTCCCGCTCCTCCTTGGTGAGGTCGCGCTTGTAGTGCATCTCGATCTCGCGAACGAGGCGGTACTCGACCTGGTCGCGCGTGTTGCCGGCCTCCGAGCCGGCCCGCATCGCCTCGATCGCCTTGTCGAACAGCGCCGGGTCGCGGCAGAAGGCGTCGGGGAAGTCGAGCTTGGTCGCGCCCGATCCGTCTGGCTTCGCCGGCACGCGCACGGTCAGCTCCTTGAGCCCCATCACGTCCGTGATGGAGAGCTGGAGCGCATCGCCGAGATAGACCGGCACCGAGATCGAGCCCTTGCGCGCGGGCAGAACCGGCGCCAGCGCGAGGAGGTAGGTGACGCGCGCGATGATCACCGCGACCGGGTGGATGTCCATGCCCGCCACCAGCTCGGTCGCCCGCCCGGCCCGTTCCGCCTCCGGCAGGTCGCCGTCCTCGGCCTCGGCGAGCACCAGCCGGATCGCGTGGAACAGGAACGCGCCAGAGCCGCAGGCGGGATCGAGGACCCGCTGCTCGAGGGGCGACGTCACGCAATTCTTCACCACCTTCGAGGCGAGCCAGTCCGGCGTGTAGTACTCGCCCAGCCCGTGCCGCTCGTCGCGGTCGATCAGGCTCTCGTAGAGGGTCTTGAGCACGTCGGTCTGCGCTTCGCGCAGGCGGAAGCGCCGCACGTGGGCGAGCACGCGCCGGACCAGCGCCTCGCCCGCGGTGGACGCGACGATCCAGTCGAAGAAGTCGCTCTCGACCGCGCCGTAGATGCCCGCCGCCTGGAAGGCGTCTCCCGAGAGGAGTCGCTTCGGATCGTCCTCGCGGATCTCCAGCACGGCGCCCGCGATCGCCTTGGCGACGATGACGAGGAACGTGTGCTGCATGAACAGCGCGTCGCTCTCCACGTCCTTGCCGTAGACGAGCTTGAGCAGCTGCGCCCAGAGCTGGCGCTTGAGCGCCACCGCGGGATCGTCGCGCAGCGAGACCCAGAGCGCATCCAGCTCGCGGGAGGCCCGCCGGTAGGCGACCGACTCCTGCCCCAGCTCGGCCTTGATCGTCAGCTCGTCGGTCGGCAGGGAGGCCTTGAGCGCGAGCGCACCGTCCAGGAAGGCGAGGAACGCCTCCGCCCGGTCGGGATTGAGCGTCTCGCGTCGCAGCTCCACGAGCGCGCCGTCTGCGGAAAGCTCGAGCACCACCCACACCCGCCCGTCGGACGCGATGCCGATGAAGCGCTCGCCTTCCTCCGTCTCCCGATTGGCGAGATAGTCCGGCATCTTGCGGGCGACGTCGGCCCACTCCGCCGTCACGTCGCGCTTGGCTTCGAAGACCGTTCGCCCGATCAGCGCATCGGTCCGCGATCGCACCTCGATGCGCTGCTCGAACCGGATCTCCGCGAGCGGGACGCCGAACTCCTCGACGAGGAGATCCCTGAAGTCCGCCTTCACCTCGTCGTGGCCGGGCCGGCTCGCCAGATGGACGAGGAGGTTTCTCACTTTGTCCGAAACGGCCACGTCGAGCCCCACAACACCCTGGTTCGACAAGGTCTGCGGCATCGGGGAAGGGGGGTCAAGCGCGGTCGGTCCGGGCTTTGCCGGTTATCCCTTTCGAATCGCCGGATGCCGGGCGGCTCACACCGCGATCGCCCCCATCCCCAGAGCCAGCGCCGCGCCGGCGGCGAGGATCAGCCGCAGGCGGCCGAACCATTCCGGCGCCTCCTCGCGGCAGACGAGGCCGTAGTCGAGGAGGCCGAGCAGGACGTGCAGGCCGGCGAGCGTCCACAGCCGCGGCTCGGGGGGAAGGGCGAGCGCGGCGAAGGCGAGGAGCGAGGGCACGACCGAGATGACGTATCCGCGCCGCGCCGGGCCCTGTTCCTCCATCGACACCGCGATGCCCCAGCGGATGCCGCCGAGGAAGGACAGGATCAGCGCCCCGTAGGCGGCGAGCGCCAGCGCGAGCGCCGGCGCACCGACGCCGAGATCGACGCCCGTGGCGACGCCGAGCGCGAGGCCCCAGTAGGGAATCAGGCCGGCGAGCCCGAGGGCGAGCGGGACGGGCGGGATGGACGCGTCGGCTTTCATGATCGGCGGGCGCTCGCGGTCGTCTTCGGGGAGGGGACGCGCGGGCGGACGCCCGGCAAGGGCAGACATAACGCCTGAGGCTTCCCTGGCAAGTTCTACCGGCGAGTCGCAGCCACGCGGCGAGCGCTCTACAGCCGCGCGAGCGCCCGCTCCAGCGCCGCGACGCACTCCCCGTCGAAGGCCGCGCCGACGTCCGCACGCAGGATGCCGAGCGCCGTCTCCACCGGCATGCCGGCGCGATAGGGCCGGTCGGCGGTGAGCGCGTCGAAGACGTCGGCCACCGAGAGCACGCGCGTGTCGAGCCCGATCGCGTCGCCGCGGAGGCCGTAGGGATAGCCGCGCCCGTCGAGCCGCTCGTGATGCGCGCCCGCCACCTGGGCGAGCCCGCCGAAGGCGCGGATGCGCGCGAGGATCAGCTCGCTGTCGCGGGAATGGTTGCGCATGATCCGCCACTCCGCGTCGTCGAGCTTGCCCGGCTTGTCGAGGATGGCGTTCGAGACGCCGAGCTTGCCGATGTCGTGGAGGAGGGCCGCGCGCTTCAGCCAGGTGCGGCGCAAGCCGGGGAAGCCGAGCTCGTCGGCCACGAGATCGGCATAGAAGGCCACCCGCTCGCTGTGGCCGGCGGTGAAGGGGCTCTTGGCGTCGATCACCTGCGCGAAGGCGCTCGCCACGTCGTCGAGCCCCGCGCCGTCGAGCCGCCGCGTGCGCCGCGCCGGGGACAGGAGGAGGGTCCGCGCCTCGAGATCGGGCGCGGCGAGCGCGTCCCAGAACGCCGGTGTGGCGGCGACGTCCTCGAAGGCGGCGACGATGCCGGGGTCGAACCAGGTCCCGGCGCGGGCGCGCGCCTCCGCGCGGGCGGCCTCGCGCCCGCCGGTCTGGTGGAAGACGTCGACGACCTGCGCCAGCAGCGCGATGCGCGCCTCTCGGGCGATCGCCGCGCCCGCGAGGCCGGAGGGCCGTCCGCCGCCGTCCCAATGCTCGTCGAGATCGCGGATGCCGGTGCTGACCGTCTGCGAGAACCCCATCGCCTGCGCGATCGCCGCGCCGCGCTCGCAGCGGATCTCGATCAGCTCGCGGGCGATCTCGCCTCCGTTGCGCACCACCTCGATCACCGCGCCGAAGCGCGCCGCGAGGCCGTGGCCGAGCCCGGTATGGTCGAGCACGAAGCGCAGCGCCTGGGGCAGGCTGTCGCCGACGCGCTTGTAGTCGCGCTTGAAGGTGCGGTCGTCCGTCAGGTAGAGCGCGCAGATCCGCGCCGCGTTCGACGAGCAGCCGAGGTCCTTCAAGAGCACCGCGTAGAACACGTCCGACAGCGCATCCTCGTCGAGCCCCAGCGCGCGGCCGATCTCGTGGCCGATGAAGGCGCAGCGCAGGGCGTGGCCCTGCGGCTGCCCCTCGGTGATGTCGAGGGCGTGCGAGAACGCGCCGAGGACGTCGGCGAGCGCGAAATCGCTCTCCTCGCTCTCGGGAAGGCACGGCGGCGGCGTGAAAGGATGGGCGCCCGAGGCGATCGCGGCGGGAGAAGGCTGGGGGAGGCTCATCGCGCCAGCGTGAGGGGTGCGCCTTGCCGTCGGATTAACGCCTCAGTCGCGCCGGAACACCACGCTCGCGAGCCAGCCCAGGAACAGCGCCGCGCCCGCCGTTCCCAGGCCGTAGACCAGCGACTGCTCCTCGGCCAGGAAGGCGATGCGCTGCTCGAAGCCGATCTTGACGAGCTCGAAATTGGTCGTCTCGCGGGCGAGCAGCGCGCCGTCGGCGAAGAGCATCGCCTCGACCTCGTAGTTCCCCGGCGGCGCGTCCGCGGGCAGCGTGATGGCGGCCCGGAAGATCTCGGGCGTCATGAAGGCGATCCCGCGCTCGCGCTCGACGTAGAGGTTCATGTCGCGTTTGATGCGCACCAGCGCCTCGCGGAAGAGCGCCTCGCGCCCGTCGCGGGGCATGGTGTCGCCGACGTGCAGAGCGAAGCCGTCGAGCCCCACGGCCAGCCGCTCGCGCAGGATGGGCGCGGCGATCTCGTCCAGCGGCGCGGAGGTCAGCGCGGCGTAGAAGGCCGGGACGCTCGCGAACTTCTGCTGCTCGCCGTTGATCCAGACGAACCCCAGCTCCTCGCGCAGCCGGACCGTGACGCTCTGCGGCGGCCCGCGCACGATCACGGCGGCCTGGTAGGGCCCCGCCCGCGCGATGGTCTGCGCGTCGCGCTGGATCGCCCCGAAGAGCACGACCTGCGAGCCGGCGTAGTTCGAGGTGATCGCGACCTGGTGGCTCGAGAGCGAGATCAGCAGCGATTCGGCCCGCGCCGCGCCCGCGAGCCAGAGCGGCGCGAGGCCCGCGAGAAGCGCCAGGGCGGCCGGGAGGAGGCGGCGGGCGACGCTCATGGCAACGTCTCCGGCCCGGCGATCTGGGTGATCGACAGCGAGAACGGCTCCTCCGGCGGCAGCACCAGCTCGACGGCGAAGCGCAGGCCGACGCCCAGGATGAGCAGCGCCAGCAGGAAGCGGAACAGGTCGGCCCGCAAATTGACGCTGGCCCGCGCCCCGAACTGCGCGCCGAAGACCGCGCCGACGATCAGCATCAGCGCCAGCACGAGATCGACCGCCTGGTTCGCGACCGCGTGCAGCACCAGCGCGGCGATCGTCGTGCAGACGATCAGGAAGTGCGACGTACCCACGACGATCGCGGTGGGCACCCGGAACATGTAGAGCAGCGCCGGCACGAGGATGAAGCCGCCGCCGATGCCGAGCATCGCGCCCGCGAAGCCGATGAAGAGCGCGAGGCCGAGCAGCGGGATGACGCTGGCGTAGAGCTTCGAGCGATGGAAGCGCATGCGCAGCGGCAGGCCGAGATACGCCGGATGCTCGCCCGCCCGGCGCCGCATGCGCGGCTTTCCCTTACGCGATTGCATGAATTCGCGGATGCTCTCGCGCAGCATCAGCGAGCCGACCACGGTGAACAGGGTCACGTAGGAGACGACGATGAGCAGGTCCAGCTGGCCCGCGCGCCGCGCCGCGGCGAACAGCCACACGCCGAGCGCGGTCCCGACGAGACCGCCCATCACCAGCACGAGGCCGAGCTTCACGTCGAGCGCCCGCCGCCTGAGCGCCGCGAGGCCGCTCGTCGTCGAGGAGGCGACGATCTGCGCGGTCTGGGTCGCCACCGCGACCGCCGGCGGTATGCCGAGGAAGATCAGGAGCGGCGTCATCAGGAAGCCGCCGCCGATCCCGAACAGGCCCGAGATGAAGCCGACCGCGGCCCCGAGCCCCAGAATGAGAAAGAGGCTGACCGGCATCTCGGCGACGGGCAAGTAGATGAGCACGGACGGACCCTCGGACCCGGAGGCGGCCCCCGGGCGTGACGCAAGACGATCAACGGCGGCCCCGCGAGGGGACCGCCCACCTGTCCTGCCGCGCGTCGATGACGCTGGTGTGGCCGAGCGCGAGAAAGCTCTCGCGGCTCAGCCGAGCCGCGCGCGGGGGGAAAGGCTCGCGGAGCGATCGTTCCACCCATGCGCCGGAAGCGCAACCTCGTTCGCGTCCGCCGAGGGCGTTTCCGGCCGCCAGGCCTCCGCGGCGGCCTCGGCGAGCACGAGATCGCTCGCGGAGAGGCGGCTCGCCAGCTCGTCGCGGCGTGCGCCGGCGTCCGCGTCGCCCTGGGCCTCGGCGATGGCGAACCAGGTGTAGGAGGCCGAGAGGTCCTGTGGCGTGCCGAGCCCGCGGGCGAGCAGGACGGCGAGATTGTACTGGCTGTCGCGCACGCCGTGCTCCGCCGCGCGGCGGAACCAGCCGATCGCGCCGGTATAGTCGGGCTCGCCGCCGATCGCGCCCTCGGCGAGCAGAACCGCGAGGTTGTGCATGGCGGTGATGTTGCCGCTCTCCGCCGAGCTCCGGTACCAGCGCTCGGCCGCCTGCGGATCGCGCGGCACGCCGACGCCCTTGTCGTAGATCTGCCCGATCCGGTATTGCGCCGGAACGATGCCGCGCTCGGCGAGCCGCTCGAACAGTGCGGCGGCGAGCTGCGGATCGCGGACGGCGTCGCGGCCGTCGGCGAGGCGCGAGGCGAGCTCGAAGGCGGCGGCCGGGTCGCCGGCCAGCGTCGCCTGGCGCAGCCGTGACGGCGCGGCGCTCTCGGGAATGTCGAGGTCGGCGACGAGGGGCGAGACCGGTCCGAGGGGCGCGGGCTCGGCGGCCGAATCGGCGTCCATGACCCGTGCGGCGAAGGTCGTCGCCTCGTCGCGCCGCGGCGGCAGAAGGATCTCCCGACCGGACGCCTCGCGGTCGACGGTCTCGCTCCGAGGGGCCGGGATGACGAGATCGCCGGCGGGGATGCCGTTCGCGAGGGGCGCCGCGGGCAGGCCCATGAAAGTGGGCATGCGCGGGCGCTCCGGCGCGCCCGCGTCCGTTGCGCCCGCCGTCCCGAGCGACTGCGTCGTCTCGGGCGTCGCGCCCGCGGCGGGCGCGTCCGTGACCGGGGCGGCGGCAGGAGCGGGAACCCGGACGGGCGCGTCGACGGCGCCGAGCGGCGCGCCGCCGTCCGAGGGCGCGGCCATCATGGGCTCGGCGATCCTGGGCTCGGCCATCTCGACGCCGCCGCTGGACCGGCCGAGCATGCTGTTGACCTGCAGCGCGCCGATCGCGAGGACGATCGCGGCGAGGCCGAGCAGCAGCGGCTTGCGGCGGCGGTCGAGGATGCCCTTCATGCGCGAGGCGAGGCTCGCCGGCCCGGCGCCTTCGTCCGCGCCGGGCTTGTCGCGCTTGGCGGCGGCCGCGGCCTCGGCGGCGGCGGACTGGGCCGCGCGCCGGGCGGCGGCGATGAAGCTCGCCTTGACGTCTCCGCCGTCGGCCTCCTCGGCGCGCGGCTTCGGGCCGCGGTTCGGCGAGGGACGGCCGGACCCCGGCTCGAGCAGGATCTCGTCGAGCGGCGGCGGCGTCGGCGCGTCGGCTTCCGCGAGGAGAGCGGCGGCGGCGGTATCGGTTCGCGGGTCGGGCATCGCGGCGCGCGCGCCGCTGCGGAAGGCGGAGAGATCGAACCCGCCGACCTCCGGCTCGGGCCGCGCCGTCCGCGCCGCCTTCGGCTCCTTGGCGAGCGACGGCTCCCTGGTTTCCTCCGCCTTGCCCTCGGGCGCCTTGGCGCGGCGGGGGTCGCGGGCCGGATCGCGCGCCGGCGCAGCGCCGGGCTCGAGCGAGGCGAGCCGCGTGACGAGCGCCTCCAGCGTCGTGTGCACCGCGGTCATCGTGTCGCGGCTCTTGCGCTCCGCCTCGACCTGGGAGGCCTTCAGCCCCTCGATCGAGCGGGTCAGGCTCGCGAGCGCCGGATCCTCGCCGCGCGGCGCGGGCGCGCTCTCGCGCAGGCCGTCCTTGAGCCCGTCCACCTGCGCCATCAGGTCGGACATCGACTTCTCGAGCGCTGCCAGCGCGGGGTCGCCCCCCCGGTCGCGCTCCAGCCGGGCGGCGATCTCCGAGATCTGCCGCTCCAGGGCCTCCATGCCGTCGGATCCGTCGCGCGGCGTCTCGTCGAGCTTCGCGGCCAGGCTCGCGAGCATGCCTTCGAGCGGCTTCAGCCGCTCGTCCGCGGGCGGCGCCTCGAGCCGCTCGTCGATGCGGTCGAGCCGGCGCAGCAGGCCGTCGAGATCGAGCGGCGACTCGGACCGGGGCGTCTCGCGCAGGGCGTCGAGCTTCTCGGCCATGACGTCGAGCCGCGCCGCCAGCGCCGCCGGCGCGGGCGCCTCGAGGCGCTCCGTCAGGCGCTTCTCGAGCGTCTCGATCTGCCTCGCCACGGGCGACACGTCGACCGCCGTCTCCCGGGCGGCGAGCGTGTCGATGCGCGCGCCGAGCGCCTCGATCTGCCCGGCGATGGGGGAGAGATCGACGGCGCCGGCGCGCCCGTCGAGGCGCGCGGCGGATTGCGCGAGCCCCTGGATCTGCTGCGTCAGCGCGCCGATGTCGGCCCGCGAGAGGAGCCCCGTCGTCGCCTCGAGCTTCTCGGCGAGGGTGTCGATGCGCGCGCCGAGCGCCTCGGCGCCGGCGTCGCTCGCGCGCGGCGCGGTGAGATGCTCGCGGATGTCCTCGACGGCGTGGCGCATCGTGGCGAACTCGATCGGGTCGACCTGGGCCCGCGCCATGCGCTCGACCTGGCGGGTCAGCTCCGCGACCTGGCCCGCGAGACCGGCGAGCCGGGTCGGCTCGGCGATTTCGCCGAGGAGCCCGCGCAGGTCCGCGATCTGGTCGCTGAGCGCCTGCACGACCTGCGGGTCGATGCCGGCGTCGGCGACGAGGTCGACCTTGTGCGAGAGCGCGTCGAAAGCCTCGCCGAGGCTCGCCGGCCCGTTGCCGGCGACCTCGTCCGAGAGACGGCGCACCTCGTGCTCGAGCCGCGAGAGCGTGGCGGCGATGTGGGCCGCGTCCGGGCCGCCGGCCTGGCCGAGCTTGGCCTGGAGCAGGGTCTGGGACGCCTCGCGGGCGAGATTGCGCAGGATCTCCTCGAGCGCGCCGACCTCGGCGCGCGTGGCGAGCCCGGCGACCGTGTCGCGCAGCTCCGCGATCTCCTCGCGCACGGTCTCGACCGCGGGCGCGGCCTCCTCGCCACGCGGGCGCACGGTCTCGAGCTGCCCGGCGAGCCGGGCGATGTCGGCGCGCAGCCCATCGAGAATCTCGGCATGGGAGCGGCCCTCGCGGCCGGGCTGGGCGCCCGCCTCCTCCGGATCGGGCCGACGCAGGTGCGCGGCGAAGGCGGGCGCCTTCGCCGTGGCCTGGCTCGACGGCTCGTCGAGCGCCTTCTGCCGCGAGCGGATCTCGGCCACCGCCTCCTGCAGCTCCTCGCGCACGGAGAGCCCACGGCTGCCCCGCGCCCCGGCGACGGGCGTCGCCGGGGCCGCGATACGCTCGGAGATCGCGGCGATGCGCTCCTCGAAGCCGCGCAGCGCGGTGTCGATCTTGGCGTCGAGGGCCGCCTGCTTGGCCTCGTCGCGCGCCTTCTCGGCCTCGCCGTCCTCGCGGCGCCGGGCCTCGAGCTTGGCGAGATGCTGCTCCACCTTCTCGACCGCCTTGAGGGCGGCGTTCATCGAGGGTTGATGACCTTCCGAGACGCGGCGATCGATGTCGTCGAGCCGGCGCGTCATCAGGCCGAGCGCCTCGCCCAGCACGTTGGCGGTGCGGTCCTGGCGCTCGGCGACGGCCTTCGACGTCTCCGAGATGCGGTCCTCGGCGCGCTCGATCCAGCGCGCCACGGAATCGAGGGCCTCTGCGGTCTTGGCCGCGCTCTCGCGGGCGCGGCGGTCCTGCTCGGCGGTGAGGTTGGCGATGACGTGGTCGAGGTTGCGGCTCGCGGCCTGGGCGCGGGCCTGCCCGGCGCCCGAGGCGGCGGCGCCGCCGGAGGCCGCGCCGCCTCCCGCGCCGCGGGTGATCTTGCCGAGCCGGCTCGCGACGCCGTCGAGCTCGTCGTAGCCCGATGCGCCGTAGCCCTGGCCGCCGGCGGCGTAGCCCTGCGCCGCGGGAGCGGCGCGGCGGCGGACCGGCGCCTCGGCATAGGCGCGGGTGGCGCGATCCGCGATGGCGACCGACAGCCACTCGTCGAGGCTCATCCCCGCGCGTCGCGCCGCCTCGCGGGCCGCGTCGCGCACGTCGGGCTCGAGCCCGTCGAGGCTCCAAGGAGCGTTCTGAGAAACGTTCTGCCGCATCGCCGCGCTCTCGGTCCTGTCGGCCGGACGGGAATCCGCCCGGCTCCGGGACGTGGTCTTCGGCCCCCCGCCGCGAGAGCCCGATCGAGCGAGGCGCCGCCCCAACGCGCCTCCCCCGCCGGCGTCCGCATGCGCCGATCCTTGACGATCGGTTGCGGACATGAGCCGACGGGTCGACTTTTCTCCCTCAAGGTAAATACCGGGTTAATGGGATTCTTTACGGGCTCCCCAATCGTCCGCCGAACGCCTTTAGCTTGCGCCGGGCGCGGCGAGCCGACCCTCGGGCCGCGCGGCAGGGGCGAAGGGGCGGCCCCTGCGCATGCGCGCTCGCGCGATCTTGACCTTCGAGGCCGCAGGCGTCACCTGTTCTGCGACCGACCCGCACCTCCGGACGCCCCCATGACCCTCCTCGCAGACGCCGACCACACCAAGTCCGGTCCCGCCGCGCGCCACAGGACCGTGGGCGTGCGGATCGGGGACGTGATCGTGGGCGGGGGAGCCCCGGTCGTCGTCCAGTCGATGACGAACACCGACACGGCCGACATCGACGGGACGGTGGCGCAGGTCGCCAAGCTCGCGCGGGCGGGCTCGGAGATCGTGCGCATCACGGTCGATCGCGACGAGGCCGCCGCCGCCGTGCCGAAGATCCGCGACCGGCTCGACCGGATCGGCTGCGACGTGCCGCTGGTGGGAGACTTCCACTACATCGGCCACAAGCTGCTCGCCGATCACCCGGCTTGCGCGAAGGCGCTGGCGAAGTACCGCATCAACCCGGGCAACGTCGGCTTCAAGGACAAGAAGGACCGGCAGTTCTCGATGATCGTCGAAGAGGCGGCGCGCCACGGCAAGGCGGTGCGCATCGGCGCGAACTGGGGTTCGCTCGACCAGGAGCTGCTCACCCATCTGATGGACCTCAACGCCGCCCAGCCGAACCCGCTTCCCGCCGGCGCGATCACCCGCGAGGCGATGGTGCAGTCCGCCCTGCTCTCGGCGGAGCGGGCGACGGAGATCGGCCTGCCGAAGGACCGTATCGTGATCTCGGCCAAGGTGTCGAACGTGCAGGACCTGATCGCGGTCTACCGCGAGCTCGCCCGGCGCTCGGACTACGCGCTGCATCTGGGCCTGACCGAGGCCGGCATGGGCTCGAAGGGCATCGTCGCGTCCTCCGCCGCGCTCGGCGTGCTCCTCCAGGACGGCATCGGCGACACGATCCGCTTCTCGCTCACCCCCGAGCCCGGCGGCGACCGCACGCTCGAGGTGAAGGCGGCGCAGGAGCTGCTCCAGACCATGGGCTTTCGCACCTTCGTGCCGCAGGTCGCGGCCTGCCCGGGCTGCGGGCGCACTACCTCGACCGTGTTCCAGGAGCTCGCCCGCGACATCCAGGACTGGATCGCCACCTCGATGCCCGAGTGGAAGACCACCCATCCCGGCGTCGAGGCGCTCAACGTCGCGGTGATGGGCTGCATCGTCAACGGCCCGGGCGAATCGAAGCACGCCGACATCGGCATCTCGCTGCCCGGCACCGGCGAGACCCCGGCGGCCCCGGTCTTCATCGACGGAAAGAAGGCCATGACGCTCCGCGGCGCGGGCATCGCCGACGAGTTCAAGACGCTGGTCGTGGAGTACATCGACCGACGCTACGGGGCGCAGGACCGCTCGGCGGCCGAGTGAATCGCGCCGCCCCGTTGACCGTCGATTAACCTTCTTCGTTCAGGTTTCGGAAAGCATGCCGCGTCCGCGCGCGCCTTTCCGGAGCCCTCCGCGTTGCCCCGCGTCCCCGCCACCATCGTCGCCGTCTCGCTCGCCGCCTGCCTCGCGGCGGGCGCGGCGCGCGCGCAGTCCGTGATCGGGGTCGAGGACGGCGACCTCGGCCTGCGGCCCGCTCGGGACGCAGCGGTCTACGCCCCCGTGTACGCTCCCGTTCGCGCCGAGGTCCGCGCCCCGGTCACCCGGCTCGTGCCGGCGTTCGAGGCGCCGCGATTCGTGCGCCGTCCCGCGCCGGAGGCCGATCCGTACGCGCCGATCGGCATCCGGGCGGGCGCCTTCCGGCTGCGCCCGTCGATCACCCAGTCCGCCGGCTGGGACAGCAATCCCGAGCGCGTCGAGACCGGCGCGCGGGGTCGCGCGCTCTCGCGCACGCAGGCCGCGGTGACGCTCGAGAGCGACTGGACGCGCCACGCGCTCACCGGCTCGGCGAGCGGCGTCTACGACGCCTATCGCGGCGGCGACGTCGAGCCACGCGCCTCTGGCGACGCCGACCTCGCGCTGCGCCTCGACATTCGCGAGAACGCCACGCTGACCCTACGCGCCGACGCGGCGACCGCCACCGAGCGCGTCGGCGCCCCCGACCTGCCGAGCGACCTCGCGGAAGGGCCGCGGACCTCGAGCTTCGGCGGCTCGGCGGCGCTCGCCATGAGCTTCAACCGCCTCGCGGTCGGCCTGCGCGGGGGGATCGTGCGGTCGGTCAACGAGGACGGCGTGCGCGCCGACGGCACCCGGGTCGATCGCTCGGGCGAGGACTACGACGAGACCGCCGCCGCGATCCGGCTCGGCTACGCGGCGAGCCCGCGGCTCGTGCCCTTCGTCGAGGCCGAGATCGACCAGCGGCGCTACGATCGCGCCGGTACAGGCCGTGATTCCGACGGCGTCACGGGCCGGGTCGGGGCCGAGATCGAGCTGACGCGCCTCCTGACCGGCGAGGCCTCGGCGGGCTGGCAGGTCCGCGATTACGAGAGCCCAAACCGCGACGACGTCGCCGGCGCGGTCGCGCAGGCGCGGCTCGTCTGGACGCCGACCGCGCTCACCTCCGTCAGCCTGACCGGCGAGAGCCGCATCGCGGAGACGAGCGTCGCCGGCGCGCGCGCCGCCCAGGCGCGCCGGGCGAGCATCGCGATCTCGCACCAGGCGCGGCGCAATCTCGTCTTCGACGCCTCGCTCAGCTGGGCGGGCACCGACTACGAGGGCACCGCGCTGACCGAGGAGCTGATCGCGGCGACCGCGGGCCTCGAATGGCGCCTCACTCGCACCCTCGCGTTCACCGCGACCTATGCGCACGAGCGGCTCGACTCGAGCGCGCCCGGCGGGGACTCCGTGGCCGACGTGGCGCTCGTGGGCGTGCGCCTGACGCGCTGAGGGTTGCCAACCCCGCTTCCGGTCGGCCAAGGTCCGAGCCTTCGAGGGAGGCCGGACGCGCCATGAAGCTGTTGCCGCATCTGCTGACGCGCTTCGTGCGCGACGGGTGCCTCACCGTGATCGACCACGACGGGTCGCGCCAGGACTTCGGCTCTGGGGAGGGCGGTCCGCACGTGGCGATCCGCTTCACCGACGCGAAGGTCGAGCGCGAGATCTTCCTCAATCCCGAGCTTCGCGCCGCCGAGGCCTACATGGACGGGCGGCTCGTGTTCGAGGAGGGCTCGGGCGTGTTCGACCTGCTCCAGCTGTTCTCGGTGAACCGCTCCGGCCTCGCCAGCCACCCGCTGCAGCAGGCGCTGCGGCGCTCCTGGAAGGCGCTGCGGGGCGTGCACCAGTCCAATCCGCTGGGGCGCGCGGCGAAGAACGCGAGCTCCCACTACGACCACCCCGCTTCCTTCTACCGCCTCTGGCTCGACGAGCGGATGGCCTATTCCTGCGCCTATTTCGAGCATCCCGAGCAGCGCCTCGAGGACGCGCAGCTCGCCAAGTTCCGCCACATCGCCGCCAAGCTGAAGCTCGAGCCCGGCATGCGGGTCGCCGAGATCGGCTCGGGCTGGGGCGGGCTCGCGATCTACCTCGCGCAGGTCTGCGGGGCGCGGGTCACCGCGATCAACGTCAGCCCCGAGCAGCTCGCCGCCTCGCGCGAGCGCGCCGCGGCGGCGGGCGCCGCCGAGCGCATCACCTTCGTCGAGCAGGACTACCGCGAGCTCGAGGGCCGCTTCGACCGGGTCGTGTCGGTGGGCATGATGGAGCATGTGGGCGTCGCGCACTTCGACGACTACTTCGCCTCCGTGGGCCGCCTGCTCGAGCCCGGCGGCTTCGCGCTGATCCACGCCATCGGCCGCATGTCCCCGCCGGGCTCGACCGCGCCCTTCATCCGCAAGTACATCTTCCCCGGCGGCTACGTGCCGGCGCTCTCCGAGGTGTTCGCCTCGACCGAGCGCACGCGGCTGTGGGTCGCGGATTGCGAAGTCCTGCGGCTGCACTACTATTGGACCATCAAGGCGTGGCGCGAGCGCTTCGGGGCGCAGCGCGCCGCGGTGGTGGCGCAGATGGGCGAGCGCTTCGCCCGGATGTGGGAATTCTACCTCGCCGCCGTCGAGCTCGGGTTCCTGAACGGCTCGAACATGGTCTTCCAGCTCCTCGTCGCCCACACCCGCGACGCGGTGCCGGTGCGGCGCGACTACATGGTCGAGGAGGAGCGCCGGCTCGCGGCCGCGGAGGGGGAGACTGGAGTCTGAGCGCGCCTCGACCCTCCGCCGCCGACGACTTGTCGTGAAACGACACCGATGCGGCGCTGTAGCGACAGCGCCGTGCGCGCGGCCGTGCGAGGCCGCACGCAGGGCCATACGATTGCACGGCCGCAGGAGGACCGATCATGCTGCAGGTGTTCTCGGCGGTCTGGGCGCTTCTGCTCGGCATCGTGCTGATCATGCTCGGCAACGGCATGCATTTCACCCTCATCGGCCTGCGCGGCGGGATCGAGGAATTCACGGCGGCCGAGCTCGCGATCGTCACCTCCGGCTACTTCGTGGGCTTCCTCTCGGGCGCGCGCTACACGCCGGTGCTGATCCGGCGGGTGGGGCACGTGCGCGTCTTCGCGGCGCTGGGCAGCTTCATGTCGGCGGGGCTGATCTCGTTCCCGCTGCTCGCCGAGCCCTGGGCCTGGACGGTGCTGCGGATCCTGATCGGCTTCTGCATGTCGGGCATCTACGTCTCCGCCGAGAGCTGGCTCAACAACGCCGCCACCAACGAGACCCGCGGCAAGGTGCTCTCCGCCTACATGATCGCGCAGACGCTCGGCATCATCGGGGCGCAGGGGCTGCTCACGCTCGGCGATGCGGGAACCTCCGTGCTCTTCATCGGGGCCTCGATCCTGGTCTCGATCTCGTTCGCGCCGATCCTCCTGTCCGTCGCACCCGCGCCCGTCGTCGAGGTCGCCAAGCCCATGCCGCTGCGCAAGCTCTTCGTGGGCTCGCCGCTCGGCACGGTCGGCATCTTCCTGCTCGGCACCGTGTACGCGACCCAGTCGGGCATGGGCGCGGTCTTCGGCACCCAGATCGGGATGAGCGCCTCGCAGATCGCGCTGTTCGTGGCCATGCTGTTCGCCGGCGCGCTGGTGCTGCAAGTCCCCATCGGCTGGCTCTCCGATCAGGTGGACCGGCGCAAGGTGATCTTCACCGCGGCCGCTCTCGGCGCGAGCTCGTGCACGCTGGGCTTTCTCAGCGAGGGCGATCTGTGGTTCCTGATGGGGGCCGCCTTCCTCGCCGGCGGCGTGACGACGCCGCTCTACGCGCTGCTTCTGGCCCATACCAACGATTTCCTCTCCGCCGACGAGATGCCGGCCGCCTCCGGCGGGCTCGTCTTCACCTTCGGGCTGGGGGCCATCGCGGGCCCGCTCGCCACCGGCTGGGCGATGGAGGGGCTCGGCCCCTTCGCGTTCTGGCTGGTGCTCGGCGGCACCTTCGGCCTCATGGCGCTCTACGCCCTCTATCGCATGACCCAGCGCGCGATGGTCCCCGCGGAGGAGACAGCGGCCTACCTGAGCGTGGTGCCCACCGCCTCCCCCGTGGCGGTGGAGGCGGCCGGCGCGTGGTCGGTCGAGCAGGCGGAGGCTCAGGCGGAGGCTCAGGCAGAGGCCGCGGAGGCGGAGGCGGCTGGGTCGGACAGCGCCTCCACCGAGGGCGACGCCGTGGCCGCATCCGGCGACACGGGCACGAGCAGGCCGTAACCCGTCCAGGGGAACCGCCTCAGGAAGAACGGCGAGGGCGCGAGAGATCGCTCAGTCGCGATCGTAGCGGGAGAGATCGGACTGGGCGACGAGCGCCACCGTCTCGGCCAGCTTGGGAACCTCTTCTGTCAGGATCGCGTGCAGAACCTCGGGCTCCAGCGCGAAGTACTGGTGAGCGACGACGTTGCGCAGGCCGACGAACCCACGCCATCTCACCTGCGGATGATCGGCGATCAGGCGCGGGGGCAGCATGCGGATGGCTTCCCCGATCTCCGTGTGTGCGTTCTTCAGCGCGCGGTAGCGCATCTCGTCCTCGAGCGGCAGTCGTGTGAGCCGGTCCAGGTCGAGGCCGCCGGCATACTCCGTCGCGTCCGCACATCCGGATCGAATGTCGTCCAGCAGAGCGGTCGTCGCGCGCGCCATCACAGCACCCGGATCGCTTCCGAGCGAACGCGCGTCGCCGCGCCTTCGGGAATGGCCTCCCAGCGCAGGACGTCGATGTCACGGCCGAGCCACTGGGAGAAGTCGTAGTTGACGACGCCCAGGTCGAGCAGGCTCACCCGGTGGTCCGGGGCGAAGGACACGACGAGGTCGACATCGCTTCGGGAGGTCGCCTCGCCCCTCGCCACCGATCCGATGACCCAGAGCCCCTGGATCCCATTCGCCCGCAGCTCCTCGCGATGCGTCTCGACCACGTGGCGGACATCGTCGAGCGTCGGTGCGCGCCGATCGTAGGGCTCGATCTCCTTTCCCAATGCTTCGAGCCGACGCATCACTGCATCCGGCAGCCCGCCGTCCGCCATCAGCGCCCGATGCGCGCCCGTCCGCACCAGGTCCTCGAGGCTGAGCAGCGCATAGCGGGGCGTCTCGTGGTGGGTGATGAAGACGGGCTCGCGCGAGGCCGTGCGCTGGACCTCGGCGGAGCGCCTCTGCAAGTCTGCGGCTGTGACGACGGCCATGGCCGGTGAGCCTCCGGTCGGATGAGGTCAGTCTGTAAAATACAGATTTTCACCCATCCCCGCAAGCGAGTGGAGGCCCAGGCCGAGGCTGCGGAGGCAGAGCAGGACGACGGCCCGACCCGAGCGGGGTGAGGCACGCCGCGACGTCGAAACCGCCGCGAGCCTGCTACACGCCGAGCTGCGCCTTGCTCATCCGCAGCGTCACGACGACGCCGCCGCTCCTCCACTCGTGGGTGATGGAGCCCTGAACCTGCTTGATGACCTTCGTCGTCAGCAGGGTGCCGAACCCGACTTGGTCGGCGCGCGGTTCGGCGACCGGAACGCCGCTCTCCGTCCAGACGAGACCGACGTCCTCTTCCGTCTCGCTGCCGGACACGTCGAGCCGTCCCTGCGGGTTGGACAGAGCTCCGTACTTCGCCGAGTTGGTCGCCAGCTCGTGGACGATCATGGCGACCGAGGTGGCGGAGCGCTCGCCGACCAGGACGTCGGGAGCGGAGATCGTCACGCGCTTCGCGACGGCGCCGTCCTCCGTGTACGCCTTCAGGAGCACGTGGAGGATCTCCGGGAGGACCACGGCGCGCTTCTGCTCGCCGTATCCCGGGTGGATCAGGTCGTGGGCCGCGGAGAGCGCGCCCAGGCGGCGCCTCAGGTCCTCGACCATCTCCTCCTTCGAGCCGGTGCTTCTCGACGCGATGGACGACAGCGCCGCCGTGAGGCTGAACAGGTTCTTGATCCGGTGCTGCATCTCGCCGGTGATCATCTCGCGCGCTTCTTCGGCGAGCTTGCGCACCGTGACGTCGAGGAACACGCCGAACAGCGTCCGGCCGACGATGCCGTCGTCGTCGCCCCGACCGCGCGAGGAGACCCACCGAACCTCGTCGCCGTGCATGATCCTGAAATCGATCTCGTACACCCCGGGCCGCCCCCTCGCCGCGGTGAACGCGGCCCGGACCCTGTCCAGGTCGGCGGGATGGATCTGCGCCGACAGCTCTTCGAACGTCACGCGCTCCCTCGGCGGAACGCCCCAGAGCTCGAAGGCACGCTCGTCCATGGCGATCTGGTCCGTATCGACGTTCCAGGACCAGAGCGCGACGCCGGCCGCATTCGTGGCGGTCCGCAGGCGCCGTTCGTCCCATACCGGATCGCTCATGGCGGGCGAGAACTCCGAGGTTGCACCGGACTTCATCTATCCAACCTGCGAGCAAGCCGGCACGAACGCCCGCGGCGAATCCCTGCGCCGCACGCCGCCGCCGACAAAGACCGATGATCTGAAGCGAAAGTAAGGCTCCTCGCCGCAATCCCCGCACAATTGCCGTGGGCGCGTCCGCGGCCTCGATGTCGACGGCCATGGCGAGGCTTCGGGCGGCGGGGGCAGTCTGTAGAATATGAATTCTCGCTCACCCCCGCAATCCACCGCCCACCACCGCCCCCGGATGACTCCACCCCGCGATTCTGCTGTATGCTTCCGCCCATGCGCTACCCCCCCGACCTGCTCGACGAGATCCGCGCCCGGCTTCCCGTTTCGGAAGTCGTGGGCCGTCGCGTGCAGCTGAAGAAGGCGGGGCGGGAGTGGAAGGCGCTGTCGCCGTTCAATTCCGAGAAGACGCCCTCGTTCTACGTCAACGACCAGAAGGGCTTCTATCACTGCTTCTCGTCGGGCAAGCACGGGGACATCTTCTCGTTCCTGATCGAGACCGAGGGCGTCACCTTCCCCGAGGCGGTGGAGCGGCTCGCCGCGCAGGCCGGCGTCGCCCTGCCCACCCCCGATCCCGTCGACCGCGCCCGCGAGACGCGCCGGGCCGGCCTCGTCGAGGTGATGGAGATGGCCGCCGCCTTCTACGAGGCCGAGCTGAAGGGCCGGCGCGGCGGCAAGGCGCGCGAATACCTCGCCCGGCGCGAGATCGGGGAGGGGCTGCAAGGCCGCTTCCGGCTCGGCTATTCGCCGGCGGACCGGTTCGCCCTGCGCGACCACCTCGCCGGCAAGGACGTGCCCGCCGAGCTGATGGCGGAGGCTGGGCTCCTCGTCACCGGGGAGGACGTCAACGTCCCCTTCGACCGCTTCCGCGACCGGGTGATGTTCCCGATCACCGACCTGCGCGGGCGCGTCGTCGCCTTCGGCGGGCGCGCGCTGCAGGCGGACGTGCCGGCGAAGTACCTCAACAGCCCGGAGACGCCGCTCTTCCACAAGGGCGCGATGCTCTACAACGCGCACCTGGCCCGCAAGGCGGCGCACGATCGCGGCACGGTGGTGGCTGTCGAGGGCTACGTCGACGTCATCGCCCTGTCGGCGGCGGGCTTCCCGCACGCGGTCGCGCCGCTGGGCACGGCGCTCACCGAGGAGCAACTCGCCCTGCTCTGGCGCATGGCCGACGAGCCGATCCTGTGCTTCGACGGCGACAAGGCCGGCCGGCGGGCGGCCTTCCGCGCCCTCGATGTGGCGCTGCCCACCCTGCCGGTGGGCAAGTCGCTGCGCTTCGCCATCCTGCCCGAGGGGCAGGACCCCGACGACCTCGCCCGTTCCGGCGGCGCGCCCGCGATCGAGCGGGTGCTGTCGGCGGCGCTGCCGCTCGTCGACATCCTCTGGGCGCGGGAGCTCGAGGCGGGGCCGACCGACACGCCCGAGCACCGCGCGGCGCTGGAGCGGCGGCTGTTCACGGCGGTGCGCACCATCAAGGACGAGACACTGCAGCGCTATTTCCGCGAGGACGTCGAGACGCGCCTCGCCGAGGCCTTCGGCGCCGCGCGCCGCGGGCGCGGGCGTGGCGAGCGGGGCGGATACGATGCGCGCGGCGCGAACTACGCCGCGGGCGGCGGCCGCGGCGGCCCGCGCGCCGGCGGGCGCTTCGGGGAGCGCCCGGGCGTGCGCCTGCCCGCGGGCTACAAGCCGAGCCCGCTCCTCCTGCGCAACCGGCTGTTCGCGGGCGGCGAGGCCGCCGCAGAGGCGCCACATCCGCGCGAGGCGGCGATCCTGGGGGCCTTCGCCACCCATCCGACGCTGCTCGAGGCCCAGGCCGAGACGCTGGCGGAGCTCGATTTCGGCAGTCCCGAGGCGATGGCCGTGCAGCGCTGCCTCGTCGATTGCGCCGCGCGCCACGAGGATCTCTCGCCGGAGGTCATCGCGGCGAGGCTCGAGCGTTCGGGGCTTCACCGCGCCGTCGAATCGTTGTACGAGCGCATCGTGCCCGGGTTGCGTTGGATCGGTGACCCGCTCGCCGATCCGATGCGCGTGGAAGACGCCTTGCGGCAGGCGATCACCTTGCATCGACGCGCGCGCACGCTACATACCGAACTTCGGGCGGCCGAGCGGGCGCTCGCCGACGACGACAGCGAGGCGAACCTCACGTGGCTACGCGAGGTACAGCTCCAATTGTCGTCGCTGGAAGGCGCCGAAGCCCAGCGCGACGACGCATGACGAGCCCCCCGGCCGCCGATGGCGACGGTCGAGGCGGGTGAAGAGGGTTCGAGTGGTGAAGGCCGTGCGCGGCGTGCGGGTTTCATGGTTAACGGTTCGACAAGGCGGTTCGTGCTCTATCGCCCGAAGGCCCGGGGGCAGGTCCCACGGGGCGCGCAACGGGCGGACGCGAGGCGCGAAGCTCGCACGACGCGTGAGCGGGACGCGTAGGATATCCGAATGGCGACAAAGACGACTGAAACGACCGACACGGCCCCCGAGCAGCAGTCGGACGGGCCGCTGCTCGATTTGACCGATGCCGCCGTCAAGCGGATGATCAAGGCCGCGCGCAAGCGCGGCTGGGTCACCTACGACGAGCTCAACGCGGTCCTGCCCCCGGACGAGTTCTCCTCCGAGCAGATCGAGGACGTGCTCGGCCAACTCAGCGAGATGGGCATCAACGTCGTCGAGAGCGAGGAGGCCGATCCCGAGGCGCAGGCCGAGGAGGCCGAGGAGGAGGCCGAGGGCGGCGATCTCGTCGAGGCCTCCCAGACCCGCGCGGTCGCGGCGCGCCCCGAGACCACCGCGAAGGAGCCGACCGACCGCACCGACGACCCCGTGCGCATGTACCTGCGCGAGATGGGCTCCGTCGAGCTGCTGTCGCGCGAGGGCGAGATCGCCATCGCCAAGCGTATCGAGGCCGGCCGAGAGGCGATGATCGCCGGGCTCTGCGAGAGCCCGCTGACCTTCCAGGCCATCATCATCTGGCGCGACGAGCTCGTCGAGGGCCGGGTGCTGCTGCGCGACATCATCGATCTCGAGGCGACCTACGCCGAGCCGGAGGGCCGCGGCACCGAGCGCCCCGACGGCGAGGCCGAGGCGGGCGCGAATGCGCAGGGTCCCGACGGCGTCGCCGGCGGCGGCCCGGGCGGCATGCAGGGCTCGATGGCGGGCGGGACCCAGCCGAACGGCGGCATCCCCAACGGCGCCGGCCACGTGCCGCCGTCGGGCGCCCCCGAGGGCGATATCGACGACGACGACATGGAGAACAACGTCTCGCTCTCCGCCATGGAGGCCGAGCTCAAGCCGCGCGTGCTCGAGACGTTCGACAACATCGCCGACAACTACAAGAAGCTGCGCCGGCTCCAGCTCGAGCACGTCGAGCAGCGGCTGCAGAACTCGCAGCTGACGCCCTCGCAGGAGCGCAAGTACAAGAAGCTCAAGGACGAGATCGTCGGCGACGTGAAGTCCCTGTCGCTGAACCAGAACCGTATCGACGCGCTGGTCGAGCAGCTCTACGACATCAACAAGCGCCTCCTGTCGTTCGAGGGTCGGCTGATGCGGCTCGCCGAGAGCTACGGCGTCTCGCGCGAGGACTTCCTGCGCAACTACCAGGGCCACGAGCTCGATCCGAAGTGGCTGCTGCGGGTGTCGAAGCTCGGCGGGCGCGGCTGGCGCGACTTCTCGGCGGGCGGCAAGGACAACATCCACGCGCTGCGCGACTCGATCCAGTCGCTCGCCTCCGAGACCGGGCTCGAGATCTCCGAGTTCCGCAAGATCGTGCACATGGTGCAGAAGGGCGAGCGCGAGGCCCGGCAGGCGAAGAAGGAGATGATCGAGGCCAACCTGCGTCTCGTGATCTCGATCGCCAAGAAGTACACGAACCGCGGCCTGCAGTTCCTGGACCTGATCCAGGAGGGCAACATCGGCCTGATGAAGGCGGTGGACAAGTTCGAGTACCGCCGCGGCTACAAGTTCTCGACCTACGCCACGTGGTGGATCCGCCAGGCGATCACCCGCTCGATCGCCGACCAGGCGCGCACCATCCGCATCCCCGTGCACATGATCGAGACGATCAACAAGATCGTGCGCACCTCGCGCCAGATGCTCCACGAGATCGGCCGCGAGCCGACCCCCGAGGAACTGGCGGAGAAGCTCGCCATGCCGCTCGAGAAGGTCCGCAAGGTCCTCAAGATCGCCAAGGAGCCCATCTCCCTCGAGACGCCCATCGGCGACGAGGAGGACAGCCACCTGGGCGACTTCATCGAGGACAAGAACGCGATCCTGCCGATCGACGCCGCCATCCAGTCGAACCTGCGCGAGACCACCACGCGGGTTCTGGCCTCGCTCACGCCCCGCGAGGAGCGTGTCCTGCGCATGCGCTTCGGCATCGGCATGAACACCGACCACACCCTGGAGGAGGTCGGCCAGCAGTTCTCCGTGACCCGCGAGCGCATCCGCCAGATCGAGGCGAAGGCGCTGCGCAAGCTGAAGCACCCGAGCCGGTCGCGGAAGCTGCGGAGCTTTTTGGATAATTGATCGGGTCGTTCGGTCTAGCAATGCAGACGCTCGCGGCGGGAGCCGCGGGCATCGTCGTCTTGCGTGCGGCCGTGGACAAGTCTCGACGCTCACTTCCGTTGGCGAGTGTCCGGTCCTAGGGTCTTCCCATGGAGCTGTTCGCCATCGCCGGACTGATGCTGCCGCCCGCCGGCGGCGGGAAGCGTGCCCCTGCGGGCGGGCGGAGCCTGCGCGTTCCGCTCTTCAACCACGACGTCGTCGAGAACGCCCTGCAGCGCGCGGCCTTTGCGCCCTCTCCCGAGGAGCGCGCGGCGGCGGCGGGCTATGCGCGCGCGGCGCGCGCCAAGGGCTTCACGAAGAAGACGGAGAGCGCCGTGCGCGGGCTGATCCGCGACGTCTTCGTGCGCGTCCTCGGCTATACGCCGCTCGACCCGGAGGCGCTCTACACGCTGGCCGAGGAGCGCGCGGTGCGCCGCGGCGCGGTCGACATCGGGCTCGGCCGCTTCGACGATCCGGCGGGCATCGACGAGCTCGTCGCGCCGCTGGAGATCAAGGGACCGGGGACCACGGACCTCGACCGGGTCGATCCCGGGCGGCGGCGCAGCCCGGTGCAGCAGGCCTGGGACTACGCCGTGGACACGCCCGGCGCACGCTGGGTCCTCGTAACCAACGGGCTGGAGCTGCGGCTCTACGGCTTCGGCCGCGGACGGGACGCCTACGAGATCTTCGATCTCACCCGCCTCGACGACGAGGGCGAGCATGCGCGTCTGTGGCTGCTGCTGGGCGCGCAGCAGCTCCTCGGCGGCGCCGTCGACGCGCTGCTCGCCGAGACCGACGTCGCCTACCGGCGCGTCACCGACGAGCTCTACGTCCAGTACAAGGGTCTGCGCACGCGGCTGATCGCCCATCTGGTCGACGGCGCCGCCGGGCCGCGCCTCACGCCGCTCCCGGCGATCGCGGCGGCGCAGAAGATCCTCGATCGGGTCCTGTTCATCGCCTTCTCGCAGCGCAACGGGCTGCTGCCGTCCGGCCTGCTCGAGCAGGCGGCGGCGACCCGCAACAAGTTCGTGCCGCAGCCGCTCTGGCTGAATTTCCAGGCCCTGTTCCGCGCGGTGGATCGCGGGCATGCGGACCTCGAGGTCCTGGCCTACAACGGCGGCCTCTTCGCTCCGGATCCGGCGCTGGACGCGCTGGTCCTGCCCGACGCCCTCGCCGCGGACGTCGCCGCGCTGGGGGACTGGGACTACCGGCGCGAGGTGCCGGTGACCGTGCTCGGGCACGTCTTCGAGCAATCGATCACCGACCTCGAGCAGCTCAAGGCCGAAAGCACGGGCGCGGAGCCCCCGCACGTCTCGAAGCGCAAGCGGGAGGGCGTGGTCTACACGCCCGACGTCGTCACGCGTTTCGTCGTCGAGCGGACGATCGGGACCGCGCTGGACGAGGCGCTCGCTCGGTTGCGCGCGGAGCACGGCGTCTGCGAGACGCCGGGCGCGGACGCGGACGCGGAGCGCGCGGTCTGGCGCGGATACCTCGCGCTGCTCCGCCGGTTTCGCGTCGTCGATCCCGCCTGCGGGTCAGGCGCGTTCCTCGTCGCCGCGTTCGACGAGCTGGCGCGGCGCTACCGCGATGCGGTGAGCGCGCTCGACGCGCTGGGGGAGCCCGCGGAGACCGTCGCCTTCGACGTCTTCGACGAGATCGTGACGAAGAATCTCTACGGCGTCGATCTCAATCATGAATCGGTCGAGATCACCCGTCTGTCGCTCTGGCTCAAGACAGCGCGCCGCCAGCACAAGCTCCAGAACCTCGAGCACACGATCAAGGTCGGCAACAGCCTCGTCGGGGACCCCTCCGTCACGGACGCGCCGTTCGTGTGGGAGACCGCCTTTCCGAAGGTGTTCCAGGCAGGCGGCTTCGACGTCGTGATCGGCAACCCGCCCTACGTGCGGATGGAGTACCTCAAACCCGTCAAGCCGTACCTGGCGAAGACCTACGACGTCGCCGCCGATCGAGCCGATCTGTACGCCTATTTCTTCGAGCGCGGCGCCGGATTGCTAAAGCCGGGCGGGCGGCTCGGCTACATCTCGTCGTCGACCTTCTTCCGCACCGGATCGGGGGAGAACCTCCGCGCCTTCCTGTCCGAGCGCATGCGCCTCGAATGCGTCGTCGACTTCGCGGACACGCAGATCTTCGAGGGCGTGACCACCTACCCCGCCATCCTTACGGCGCGCGCCGGACCCGCGGGGGAGGGCGATACCGTGTCGTGGCTCGTGCAGCGCGGCTCCGTGCCCGCCGATCTCGGGCGCGCCTTCGATCGAAGCGCCCAGAGCGCGCCGCTCGCCCGCTTCGGCCGCACCACCTGGAGCTTCGAGAACGACGCGCGCGCCGCCCTGCGCGAGAAGCTCGCGACCGGGCGGCGGACGCTGGGCGAGGTCTACGGCGCGCCGCTCAGGGGTATCGTCACCGGCCTGAACGAGGCTTTCGTCGTGCCCCGCGCGATCCGCGACCGGCTCGTGGCGGCCGATCCGAACGCGGACGCGCTGCTCGTTCCGTTCCTGCGCGGCGAGGACGTCAAGCGCTGGCGGACCGAGAGCGAAGACCACTACCTGATCAACATTCCAAAGGGCGCCGTGGATATCGACGACTACCCGTCGCTCCGCGGTCATCTCCTCGCGCACAAGGACGCGCTCGAGCGCCGCGCGACGAAGCAGGAGTGGTTCGAGCTGCAGCAGGCACAGGCGGCGTATCAGCCGAAGATGCGGCGTCGCAAGATCCTGTATCCGCATTTCCAGAATGAGCGCATGTTCACGTTCGACACCGAGGGTGCCCTTTCGAACGACAAGTCTTATTGTATTCCAACTGACGATCTCGCGCTGCTCGCCTACCTCAATTCGCGGGTCGCTTGGTTCTTGTTGAGCGGGATCTCCCCAGCGGTCCGCAATGGCTGGCACGAGTTGCGGGTTCAGTACGTTGAACGCCTCCCCATCCCGCAAGGTGATATCGCAGACGTCATTGCGCTGGCGAACTCCGCTTCGGCCTGCCTCCACGCCGCAAGCGAGCAGCACGCCCTCGCCGAGGCCGTCCGGCACCGGATCGGGGATCTCGCCTCCGGTCGCCGCGCTAGGCCGACGCGCCGGCTCGCCGAGTGGTGGGCGCTCGACTTCGCAGCCTTCCGGGACGAGGTTCGCAAGGCGTTCGGCGTCGAGATCCCGGTCGCGGAGCGCGACGGGTGGGAGACCTATCTCGCGACCGCGCGGGCGTCGTACGACGCGCAGGCGCGGCGCATCGCGGAGGCGGAGGCGGCGATCGACGCCGTCGTCTACACGCTCTTCGATCTCACCGCGGACGAGATCGCTCTCGTCGAAGCCGACGCCTCGTGACTCGCAACCCGCCTCACCCCCGCTCCGACTCCCGCCGCGCCTCGTCGTGAAAATTCGTCAGGGCGAAGGCGGCGTGCATCAGGGCCTGCGTGTAGTCGCTGCGCGGGCGCTCGAAGATCAGGTCGGTGGGGCCTTCCTCCACAACCTGGCCGGTCTTCATCACGACGACGTAGTCCGCCATCGCGCGCACCACGGCGAGGTCGTGGCTGATGAAGAGGTAGGCGAGGCCGTAGCGCTCCTGGAGGTCGCGCAAGAGCGCGACGATCTGCTTCTGCACCGAGCGATCGAGGGCCGAGGTGGGCTCGTCGAGGACGATGACGCGGGGCTTGAGGATCACCGCGCGGGCGATGGCGATGCGCTGGCGCTGGCCGCCGGAGAACTCGTGCGGGTAGCGGTTGCGCATGTTCGGGTCGAGCCCGACCTCGCGCAGCGCCTCGGTGGCGCGCCGGTCGCGCTCCGTGCCCGAGAGCTCCGGCTCGTGGACGAGCAGGCCCTCGGTGATGATCTGGCCCACCGTCATGCGCGGCGAGAGCGAGCCGAACGGGTCCTGGAAGACGAGCTGGAGCTGCTTGCGCAGGGGCCGCATCTCGCCCTTGGAGGCGCCGGAGATGTCGCGGCCCATGAAGACGACGCGGCCCCGGCTCGGCAGGAGCTTCAGGAGCGCGCGCCCGAGCGTCGACTTGCCCGAGCCGGATTCCCCCACGACCCCGATCGTCTGCCCCTCCTGGAGGCGCACCGACACGTCGTCGACGGCGTTCAGCAGGACCGGCGGCCCCTTCAGGAAGCCCCCGCCGATCTGGAAGGTCACCCGCACCCGGTCGCCGGAGAGCGCCACGGGCGCGTCCGGCATCGGCGGCGGCTTCTCGCCGGTGGGTTCCGCGTCGATCAGCATCCGCGTGTAGTCGTGCCGCGGGTTCGCGAACACGCCCTTGGCGTCCCCCGTCTCCACCACCTCGCCGCGTCGCATCACGTAGACCCGGTCGGCGAAGCGGCGCACGATGCCGAGATCGTGGGTGATGAACACGATCGCCATGCCGCGCTCGCGCTGGAGATCGGCGAGCAGGGTCAGGATCTGCGCCTGCACGGTCACGTCGAGCGCGGTCGTCGGCTCGTCGGCGATCAGGAGGTCGGGGTCGTTGGAGAGCGCCATCGCGATCATGACGCGCTGGCGCTGGCCGCCGGAGAGCTCGTGCGGGTAGGAATCGACGCGCCGCTGCGGGTCGGGGATGCCGACGCGGTCGAGGAGCGCGATCGCCTTCTCGCGTGCCTCGCGCTTGGAGAGCCCGCGGTGGTGCATCATCGGCTCGGCGAGCTGGCGCCCGACCCGGTAGAGCGGGTCGAGCGAGGTCATCGGCTCCTGGAAGATCATGGTGATCTTGTCGCCGCGCACCGCGTTGATCTCGCGCTCGCGCATGGCGAGCAGGTCGCGCCCACGATAGAGCGCCGACCCCGTGGCGCGGCCGTTCGACGCCAGCAGCCCCATCGTCGCCATCATGGATTGGCTCTTGCCCGAGCCCGATTCCCCCACGATCGCCACCGTCTCGCCGCGGGCGACGTCGAAATCGACGCCGCGCACGGCCTCGACGCGCCCGTCGTTGGTCTCGAACGCCACCGTGAGGCCGCGCACCGTCAGCACCGGGTCCCTGCTGGCGACATTCATGATCAGCGATCCCTCGGGTCGAGCGCGTCGCGCAGGCCGTCGCCGAGGAAGTTCAGCGCGAACAGGATCGCGATCAGCGTCAGCGCGGGGAAGACGAGCATCCAGGTCGCGCTCTGCATGTTGGCGGCGCCCTCCGAGATCAGCACGCCGAGCGAGGTCAGCGGCTCCTGCACGCCGAGCCCCAGGAAGGAGAGGAAGCTCTCGAGCAGGATCACCTTGGGCACGAGCAGGGTCAGGTACACGACGACGGGGCCGAGCGTGTTGGGCACGATGTGCCGGCGCACGATGCCGGTGCTCTTCACGCCGAGCGCCTCCGCCGCCTGCACGAATTCCTGGCGCTTCAGCGAGAGCGTCTGGCCGCGCACGATGCGGGCCATGTCGAGCCACTCGATGGCGCCCACCGCGAGGAACATCAGCACGAAGTTCCGGCCGAAGAACACGACCAGCAGTATGACGAAGAAGATGAACGGCAGCGAGTACAGGATGTCGACGAAGCGCATCATCACCGCGTCGATCCGCCCGCCGAGGAAGCCCGCCGTCGCCCCGTATAGCACGCCGATCGCGAGCGCCGTGAGGGAGGCGAGCAGCCCGATCGCGAGCGAGATGCGCACGCCGATCATGGTGCGGGCGAAGAGATCTCGGCCGTTGGCGTCGGTGCCGAAGAGGAAGTAGAGGCGGTTGACGTCCGCCACCATCGTCGCCTGCGTCTCGTCGGCGGAGACGTCGACGATGCGGGCGTTGGCGAAGAGGTCCGAGCGGTCGACGTAGCGGGTGAAGCGCGGATCGATGCCGCGCTCGCTCGTGATCGGGGCGGAGACCGTCTCGCCGTCGACGACGATCTCCCCGATCTCGACCCGCGCGCGCCGCAGCGCGCTCTCGAACGCCGGGAGGATGTCCTGCGCATGCGGGTAGGGCTCCAGGCTCGCCGGCACGCGGACGTATTGCGGATAGACCCGGTCATAGGGGTTGGGCGCGAGTGCCGGGCCGAAGATCGCCACGAGCGCGAAGAACACGAGCACGATCGCGCTCGCCACGGCGGCGCGGTTGCGGCGAAGGCGCAGCCAGGCGTCCCCCCACAGCGAGCGCTGCGGGCCGGAATCCTGGAGCTCGTGCTCGAGGTCGTCGGAGGAGGCGGCGGGGTCGAGGCGCATCTGCATGGTCTCTCTCCCTCAGCTCTCGTAACGCACGCGCGGGTCGAGCACCGCATAGGCGATGTCGACGAGCAGGTTGAACAGCACGACGAACAGCGCGATCACGATCACCGTGCCCATCACCAGCGTGTAGTCGCGCGCGAGCGCGCCCTGCACGAAGTAGCGCCCGATGCCGGGGATGCCGAAGATCGTCTCGACCACGACCGAGCCCGTCAGCAGCGCCGCCGCGGCCGGCCCGAGATAGGACACGACCGGCAGGATCGCCGCGCGCAATGTGTGGGTGATCACGACCACCCGCGTCGGAAGGCCGTAGGCGCGCGCGGTGCGCACGTGGTTCGCGCGCAGCGCCTCGATCGTGGCGCCCCGGGTGAGGCGGGCGATGATGGCGATCTGCGGCAGGGCGAGCGTCACCACCGGCAGCACCATGTGCGCGGGCGTGCCCCAGCCGCCGGCGGGCAGCCAGCCCATCCAGACGCCGAACATCAGCGACAGGATCGGCGCCACCACGAAATTGGGGATGGTGATGCCGAAGGTCGCGATGCCGACGACGGCGTAGTCCTCGATCCGGTTCTGGCGCAGCGCGGCGATCACGCCGAGGCTCGCGCCGACGACGAGCGCGAGCAGCAGCGCCAGCGCGCCGAGTTGCACCGAGACGGGCAGCCCCAGCCGGAACAGGTCGGCGACGGTGAAGTCGCGCCGGGTGAAGCTCGGCCCGAAGTCGCCCTGCAAGACGTTGCCGAGATAGAGCACGTATTGCTGCCAGAGCGGCTTGTCCAAGTTGAAGGCCGCATTGATGTTCTGCATGATCAACGGATCGATCGGCCGTTCGAGGTCGAACGGGCCGCCGGGCGCCGCGCGGATCATGAAGAAGGCGACGGTGACGATGATGAAGATCGTCGGTATGGCGCCGGCGAGCCGCCGGAGCACGAAGCCGAGCATGACGGTATCCTGCTGATCGTCGCGTTCACGCCCACGCGTGCGGCGGGGAGGGGGTCCCCGTCGCACGCGCGCCCGCGGTGTCCCGCCGCGGGCGTGGGCTCACTGCGTGAGCGAGAGGAAGCGCGTCCCGTGGACGTTCATGATGTTGTCCTCCCAGCCCTCGAGCCGGTCGGAGACGAGCGACTTCGAGGTGTAGAACAGGATCGGGATCGCCGGCACCTGCGACAGGAACAGCCGCTCGGCCTGCGCCAGGATCTCGGCGCGGGCCTGGAGATCGGTCTCCTGCTCGGCCTCTTCCATCAGCGCGTCGTAGTCCTCGTTCGCCCAGCGCGGGTAATTGAAGCCGAGGTTGTCCGACTCGTAGAGGAAGAGGAAGTTCTGCGGGTCGTTGTAGTCGCCGATCCAGCCGGCGCGGGCGACGTCGAACTCGCCGTCCTCGCGCAGGTAATTGAAGTAGGTCGCGCCTTCCATCTCGGTGATGGTCGTCTCGATGCCGATGTTGCGCAGCATCTCCGAGATCGCTGTCATGGTGTTGCGGTTGTTCTCCGAGGTATTGTAGCGCAGGTCGACGGTGAGCTCGCCCGCCTCGATGCCGGCCTCGGCCAGGAGCTCGCGGGCGCGGTCCTCGCGGTCGAGGATGTCCTCGTCCGCGTACTCGAGCTGCGGGGCCGGATCGAGGTAGTTGTTGGTGCCCGGCGGGACGAGCGAGTAGGCCGGCACCATCGTGCCCTGCCAGATCTCCTCGGCCAGGAACTCGCGGTCGATGGCGAGCGACATCGCCTCGCGCACCCGCGGGTCGCCGAGGACGTCCTTGGTGGTCTTCACCGGCAGGTAGTAGGTGCCGAGATAGGGCGCGACGCGCACGCGCTCGCCGAGACGCTCGCGCAGCTCGTCGATCTGCTCGGAGGGCAGGTCGGAGCAGGACTGCACCTCGCCCGCCTCGAAGCGGCGCACGCAGGTGGCGCGCTCCTCGAAGGGGATGAAGTTCACCACGTCGATCTGCACGTTCTCGGCCTCGTGGAAATTCTCGTTCTTGCGCAGCACGATGCGGTCGTTCGGAACGAAGGCGTCGAGCGTGTAGGCGCCGTTGGTGACGATGTTCCCGGGCCGCGTGAAGGCGTCCCCGTGCTCCTCGACGGAGGCCTGGTGCAGCGGCAGCGCGGTCTGGTGCGTGAGCAGCTCGATGAAGTAGGGGGTCGCCTGCGCCAGCGTGATCTCGAGCGTCTTGTCGTCGATCGCACGCGCGCCGAGCTCCTCCTTGGGCATGTCGCCCGTGTTGATCGCCTGGGCGTTCAGGATCGGGTAGAGGATGTTGGCGTAGCCGGCGGCGGTGGCCGGGTCCTGGATGCGGCGCAGGGCGAAGACGAAGTCGCCCGCGGTGACCGGGTCGCCGTTCGACCAGCGGGCGTTCTCGCGGATCGTGAACGTGTAGACCGTCCCGTCCTCCGACACCTCCCAGCTCTCCGCGACGCCCGGGACGACCTCGGCGGCGGAATTGTAGACGACCAGGCCCTCGTACAGGTCGCGCAGCACGTTCGCCTCGGCGACCGTGGAGGTCTTGTGCTGGTCGAGCGACGACGGATCGGTGTCGTTGCCGCGGTTGTACACGACCTCCTGGGCGAGGGCCGGCGCGCCGGCGACGCCGAGGGCCGTGGCCAGCGCGACCGAAAGCGCGCCGGCCTTGAGCATGGTCTTGATCATGAGCGAGAATCTCCCTGCTGCCGGTTCGGCAGATGCCCCGTCTCCCGCGACGGATCAGGTGTAAACTATCCGCAGCGAAACCCGCTCGCAAGCGTGGCAATTTCCGGGAGGCTCTATCGGCCCGGTCGCACCGGCTGCCGGGCGCCGCAGCGCCGTGCGCGGCGAGGCGGCTCGGCCGGGAGCACGGGGAGACGCGCCGCTCGGCGCGGTCGGCACGCGCTCAGTCGTACCGACGCTCGAACGCGACCACGGTCCCGTCCGCGCGGGTCAGCGTGCGGGCGTAGATCTCGCGCGGCCCGAGACCATCGTCGACGAAGCCGCTCACCGTCACCGTCTCGCCGACGTCGGCGGGCACCCAGTTCGGGCCGACGTAGACCCGGATCGTGCCGCTCGCGTCCGTGAGCCTGAACTCGTCCTCGTCGGTGATCCGCTCGACCGTGCCCCGCACCGTCACCATCGTGCCCCGCTGCGCCTCGGCGATGGGCGTGACGTCGGCGGACCGGGCGGATGCCGCGGACGTCGGTGCGGGGACGGCGAGCGCGAGCGCCAGAGCGCAGGCGAGGGCGGTGGTTGCGAGGGCTTTCATCATGGTCTCCGAGGGGCGAGTGGGCTCGTCCGTGGCGGGTTCAGTCGAATGCGAGGAGGACGAGGACGGCGAGCGCCACGGCCCCGGCTGCGAGCCATGTCTTCGGCACGCGGATTTCCACGACCCCGGCGAGCCAAGCGCTCGCGCGCCTCACCTCGATCTTGCGAATCTCTTGCATGGGTCTCTCCCGTTTCCATGGATCGCCGCGCGATCCGGTGAGACCCTCCTACGCGTTTTTCCTGACCGCAGCCTGACGCGCGCGTCGTCACTCGGCGGGTCGGAAGCGCAGGACGAACTCGGCTCCGCCGCCCGCCGGCGTGCGGACCTCGACCGAGCCGCCCTGCGCGTGCTGGAGGCGCTCGACGATTGCGAGGCCGAGCCCGGCGCCGCCGGGAGGCGCGTTCTCGCCGCGCCAGAACGGCTCGAAGAGGTTCGTGCGCGTGCCGGCCGGAACGCCGGGACCGTGGTCCCGGACGCGGATCTCGGGCGCCGGCCCGACCGCGATGTCGACCGCGCCCGGCCCCGCGTGGACGATGGCGTTCTCGACGAGGTTCGAGAGCGCAAGCGCCACCCCGTCGGCGTCGCCCCGCACCTGAACCGCCGACTCGGGAAGATCGAGCGCGAGCTCGACGTCGCGCGCGTGGGCGAAGGACGCGAGCCCCGCCGTCACGGCCTCGGCGACGCGGCGCAGATCGACCCGCGCGCCGTCGTCGACGGCGAGAGCGTCGGCGCTCGCCGAGGCCAGGACCTGGCGCACGGTCCGTGACAATGCGGCGAGGTCGGCGCGGAGCCGATCCGTGGTGTCGCCCGGCGGCAGCGCGTCGAGGCGCGCGACGAGCACCGCCACGGGCGTTCGCAGCGCGTGCGCCGCCTCGGCCGCGCGGCGCTTCTCCGCGGCGAGCGCCGCATCGAGGCGCTGCAGGGAGCGCTGCGCGGCGTCGACGAGGTCGGCGATCTCGGCGGGCGCGCGCTCCCGGGGCGGGGGCGGCGCGGGCGAGCCCGGCCTCACGGCCCGCGCCCACGACGCGGCGGCGGCGACCGGCGCGAGCCCGCGCCGGATCAGGACCGCATTGGCGCCGATCAGGATGAGGACGACGGGCACGACGGGAAGCCAGATGTGCGCGACGAATTCCGCCAGGAGCGCGTCGAGCAGCAGGTTCGCGGGGTCCTCTCCGGACAGGACGAGCACGAGGCGCAAGCCGTCCCGAGGGTCGATCTTGTGCGCCGCGACGATCATCGCGCCCCGGTCGGTGGCGATGCGGGCGATCCAGTCGTCCGCGAACGCGCCCGTCCGGAGCGCCGGCGACGGGACGAGCGACGGATTCTCGATGTCGAGAACCGCGCCCGCCCGGTCGATCAGGGCGAACGCGTAGGCGGAGGGGTGGCGTTCGAACACGTCCCGAGCCTCGGCCTCGACGCGCGGCGGCTCGCCGACGAGCGCGGCCTCCAGACGCGCCATCTCGCGCGCGACGGCTTGCGTCTCCAGCGCCTGCCGATCCGAGCCGTAGTAAACGCCGACGACGACCGCGTTGACGACGAGCGCGGCGAGGGCGATCGCGGCGAGGCGGCGCGTGAGGATGCGCGCGAGGGGCGGCGCGCCGGCGGTCACCGTCCGCTTCCGTCTGCCAGGAGCCAGCCGATTCCGCGCACGGTGACGATCGGCAGCGGGCAGCCCGCCGCCGCCAGCGCGCGCCGCAGGCGCGATACCGCCGCCTCCAGGGCATTCGGCCCCACCTCGTCCTCCAGCGCGTAGACGGCGTCCTCGAGCGCGCTCCGGGAGACGACGCGTCCCGCCGCCGTCATGAGCTGCTCCAGCACGCCCACCTCGCGTCGGCCGAGGTGCACCGGCGTTCCCGCGACGCGGACGCTTCTCGCGACGGTGTCGAGCTCGATCGGCTCGACCCTCAGCATGGCGTCCGCGCGGTCGCCGGGCCGGCGCAGCACCGCGCGGCAGCGGGCGACGAGCTCGGGCATCTCGACGGGCTTGACCACGTAGTCGTCCGCCCCGCCGTCGAGGCCTGCGACACGGTCGTGCAGCGCATCGCGAGCGGTGAGCACGATCACCGGCACCCGCCCGCCGGCGCGCAGGACCGGAAGAAGCGCGATGCCGTCCTCGTCGGGAAGGCCGAGATCGAGGAGGACCAGGGCGTAGGAGGTCGCCGCGGCGAGCGCGCGCGCGTCCGTCGCCGTGCGCGCGATGTCGACGGCGAAGCCGGCGCGCCGGAGCGCGTCCGAGACGGCCTCCGCCAACGGCGGGTGATCCTCGACGAGAAGGATGGACATCACGGTCTCCGATCCGCGGCCGGCGACGAGCCGGTCGCGCTCGGCCGTCCTCTTCGCGCAGGACGGCGAGGCTGTCCATCCGACCACGGCTCCGGGAGTTCCCGCGAGGGTCCGGCCACGGCGTCGTCCACGCCTGTGCGGCCGCATCCCGACGCGGCCCGTGGGAACGATCGCCGACGGCGAGGGTTCGGTCGGAGTAACGGGAGACAGCATCATGAAACGCACCGCCACCGCCGTCTGGACCGGAGCCATGAAGGACGGAACCGGGACGCTCGACACGCAGAGCGGGGCGCTCGCCCGCCAGCCCTATTCCTTCCAGACCCGCTTCGAGGACGAGAGCGGCCGTTCCGGCACCAATCCGGAGGAGCTCGTCGCGGCTGCGCATGCGGGCTGCTTCGCCATGCAGCTCTCCCATTTCCTGGCGGAGAACGGCACGCCGGCCGAGCGACTGGAAGCCCGCGCCGCGGTGGAGGTGATTCCGGGGACGGGCATCACCGGCAGCGCGCTCACGCTCGTCGCCACCGTGCCCGGGATCGATGCGGCGACGTTCGAGGAGCTGGCGACGAAGGCGAAGGAGGGCTGCCCGGTCTCCAAGGCGCTCGGCGCGATCGCCGTCACGCTGGACGCCCGGCTGTCCTGACGTCGGCGGCGCCTCGGCGCGTCTCGTCAGCGTGTCTCGGGCTCCCGCGCCAGATCGGCCAGCGCCGTGGTGGCCGGGTGGAAGGCGAGGGCGGCGGAGGCGTGCGGATCGGGCCGCGCCGCCCGCGGGTCCGCGGCGGTCGGGAAGGTGCAGTCACGCTCGGCGATGCGCCAGCCGGCCGGCGCATCGCGCATCCGCGCGGCGACGGCTTCCGCCCGACGTTCGCGCACGAAACCCCGGCAGACATGGCGCCGCGCCGGGGGCGCCGCTCTCGAGGGCGATAGGCGACCGGCCTGCGGCGCGTCGAGCCGCGTCTCGAACACGCACCAATCGTAGGCCCCGCGCGCATCGACGGCGATGGGGAGGATCGTGCGCATCCAGCCGGCCCCTGTGGCGTCCTCGCCCGCGACGCGCTCGCGCAGCACCGGGGCGTTCGACAGCGCGGCGCGCGCCTCCCCCGGCGCCAGCGCCGGGCGCGCCGCGCCGCGCTTCCAGTCGAAGGCGTTGGTGCAATAGGTGCGTATCTGCTCGGTCGAGGGCGTCGCCGGGGGGCCGGCGATGCCCGACACGTAGATGCCCAGCCGACCGGCCTCGCCGACGGAGTCGACGAACTCGAACGTGTCCTCCCCCGAGACGAGCAGATCCGTGAGCAGCTTCGTGTCCACCTCCAGGTCGTCCGCGAGGGAGAAGATCATCAGCATGCTCTCCACCGCCTGGGTGTAGGCGCGCTCGACGTCGGTGATCAGGAACATGCGGTTGCGCAGCGTGAGGTAGGGCGCGTGGAAGCCCAGGCGGGACGTCGCACCCATGGCGCGCGCCGCGACCGTGCCGTGCACCGGGTCCTCCAGCGCGCCCCCGAGGAAGGCGATCGCGCAGGCGGAGAGGCACCGCGCGCCGTCCGGGATCACCGTGCCGACGTGGTCCTCCCGGAACAGCCGCGCCAGCGCCACGCCCTCCGCCCAGGCGCCGCCCTCGCTGCGCAGCACGACGAGCTTGCGCCGCACGGCGCGCGACCGCGGCTCGGCGAGGATGGCCGCGACCCGGTCCGCCGTGCCCGGCGCGATCGGGCCCTCGACCTCGATCACCAGCCGCTCGAGCGCGCCGGCGCCGCGGATCTCGTGGCCGATCGTGGTCTCCGCGGCGAACGCCTCCGCCCCGCCGGCCACACCCGCGCAGACGGCGGTGACGAGCGCCACCAGGACGCGGCGAATGACGAGCGCTCTCGGAATCATGCGGGCGTCGAGGTTCATCACGTCCCCTCCGGAAGGTTCGGCGTCCGTCGCGCACAAAGTCTCGCACAGCGCGGCGGACGTGCGAACCGAGGCGTCGTGTCGTAGGATCGCGCAACCTTTGCTGGCGGTCAACCGCACCTGATGATTTCGGCGCGCCTGCGGCCGGCCTTACAGGACGTCGGCGCCGGTCGCGTCGTCGCGGCGCAGCCTCCGCGGCGCGCCGCCGGTCGCGTTCTCCTCGGGCGTCGCGGCGTCGGCATCGCCCTGCGGCGCGGATCGCGACGGCTGCGCGGGCGATCCGGAGCGGCCGGTGGCGTCGGGCTCGGCGTCCTCGACCTCCCCGGGCAGCGGCACCCGCACCGTCGGCATCGACTCGCTCAGGATGCCCGGCGCCGTCGTTCCGCGTCCGGTGGGGCGGCCGGAGGGCTCGCTCGCGCGCTCCTCGGCGGGTCGCCGCGTCCGCGTCGCCGGCTCGCGCGGCGTCTCGGTGCGTGCGGGCGGCGGCGCGATGGGGCGGGCGGGCTCGAGATCGGGTGCGGGCGCGAGTGGAGGCGCGGCCAGGGGCTCGTTGCGCTGGAACAGGCGCGAGAGGAAGCCGCCCTCGGGCGCCGGCGCCGGGCGGAAGGGGATGCGCACCAGGTAGCGTCCGCTCGCCCAGCCGCGCACCCCCCGGTAGGAGACCACGCACCAGGACCCCTCGCACCCGGCGAGCTCGACGACCGCCCCGCGCGGCATCGTCCCCACCACCGGGTAGCGCACGCCCGGTCCCGTGCGCAGGTTCAGGTCGGTCGAGGTCTCGACCGGCACCGCATCGGCGCCGGTCGCGAGGGCGAGCCCGAGGGCGAGGGCGGCGAGGGTCGCCGCGATGGTCGGCATCGGCCTGTTCATGGCGAGACTCTCCTTCCGGGGTCGTGTGCGAGGTCGTATCGGTTCGCCGGGCGTGCGCCCCGCCCCCACGCTCAACGCCGCCGAACGCGGGGAGTGCCGTGGACGCGACGTCACGGGCCGGATCCACGCTCGGCGCTCCGCATCCCGAGAGCTCTCGCCATGACCATCGGCGTGATTCGAGGCGAACCCGGATCCGTCGCACTCGGGCGAGATCCCAATTCGGGGGGAACATGCCTTCCAGCCGTGAATCAGTCGACGGACACGCCGCCGGCATGGTACCGGCGCTGAACTTTGCGCACCGGAGCTCGCCATGCCTTATCTCGTCCCGGATCGATCGGCGCCCACGCAGGGATCACGTCTGAGGTCTCGTCTGGCCGCCGATACGCTCCTCGTCATGCCGGGCGCGCATGACGGGCTGGCGGCGCTTCAGGCCAGGCGCGCGGGCTTCCAGGCGCTCTACCTCTCGGGCGCGGCCATGACGGCGTCGATGGGTATCCCCGATCTCGGCATGATCACGCTGGACGAGGTCGCCTTCTTCACCCGCACCCTCGTGCGCGCGGCGGATCTGCCGGTCCTGGTCGACATCGACACCGGTTTCGGCGAGGCGCTCAACGTCATGCACGCGGTGCGCACGCTCGAGGACGCGGGCGCCGCCGCCGTGCAGATCGAGGATCAGGTGCTGCCGAAGAAATGCGGCCACCTCAACGACAAGCGCCTCGCCGATCCGCGCGACGCGGCCGCGAAGATCGCCGCCGCCGCCCGCGCCCGGCGCGATCTCGTCGTCGTCGCGCGCACCGACGCCGCCGCGAGCGAGGGGATCGACGGCGCGCTCGCCCGCGCCCGGCTCTACGTGGAAGCCGGCGCCGACGCGATCTTCCCGGAGGCGCTGACCAGCGCCGAGATGCTCGCCGCCTTCGCCGCCGCGATGCCGGACGTGCCGCTGCTCGCCAACATGACGGAGTTCGGCCGCACCCCGGCGCTGACCGCCGCCGAGCTCGAGGCCATGGGCTACCGCATGGCGATCTGGCCGGTCTCCTCGCTGCGCATGGCGGCGAAGGCGCAAGAGCGGCTCTACGCGACCCTCGCCGCCGAGGGCACGACCCGCGGGCTCCTGCCCGAGATGCTCACGCGGGCGCAGCTCTACGACCTCATCGATCTTCCGGCCTACGAGGCGCTCGACGCGGCGATCGTGGCGACGGTGCTGCCGGAGCAGGATCGGTGATTACGGCCCTCCCTCCTCCGGTTCGTACCCGATCAGCGCGCTCCACTCCGCCAGGAATCGCGGCTTCTTCTGCGCGTCGAGATAGGCGAGCAGCGCCGGGGTGAGGCGGATCGGGCGCAACGGGCCCGCGAGGCGGGCCTCCAAGCCGGTGGTCGAGCGCGGCCCGAGGATCGCCGGGTGGACCGCGAACATGCGGCTCACGTCGGCGAGCACGGTCTGGCCCTCGATCGAGATCAGGAAATCGAGGAACAGCGCCGCATCGTGCGGATTGCGCGCCTGCGCCGAGACGAGCGCCGTGCGGGAGACCGCCAGCGTCACGTCCGCGGGCAGCACGATCTCGAGGTTCGCCCCGCGCTCGATCGCCTCCTGCGCATAGGAGCCGAGCAGGTTGTAGCCGAAGGCCCAGCGGCCCTCGGCGATGCCGGCGAGCATGATCGCGGTGCAGCACACGACGTCGGCGTCGACGCGCCCGAGGCTCTCGATCAGGTTGGCGAAGGCGCCGGGCTGGGCCGCGTCCTGCGAGGCGAGGAGGTAGCCCACCCCGCTGTCGACGATGTCGTAGGTGACGACGCGCTCGCGGAAGCGCTCTGGCTCTTCGCGCAGCAGCCGCACGAGATCGAAGCGCGTGCGCGGCGCCTCCTGCGCCGAGACGAGGCTCGGATTGTAGACGATCACCGCCGGTTCGTAGGTGAAGGCGAAGACCTGGTCGCGCCAGCGCGCCCAATCCGGCAGGCTCGCCGCGATCGGCGTGACGTGGCGGGCGGCGAGCCCGTCGTTGGCGAGCTTCACCTGCAGGTCCATGGAGGACGAGATCATCAGGTCCCCCGGCTCGCCCCGCCCCTCCGCCGCGGCCAGCGCCGCCTCGTAGAGGTCGTTCGTGTTCATGTCGACGAAGGTGACGGCGACCTCGGGATAGCGGATGCGGAAGGCCTCGACGATCGGGCGCATGGCGTCGAGGTCGGTGGCGCTGTGGATCCGCAACGAGCGTTCCGGCTGCGCGCGGGCGGGGAATATCTCGACGATGGTCTGCGCGCGGACCGCTCCCGGCGCGGCGACCGCCAGCAGGCCTGCGACGAGCATCGCCGCCACGCCCGCCCCCCGGCTCGCCCGCGGCCGCACCGGCTCGTCGACGGCCGCCGGCAGCAGGATGTCGGCGGCGAGCCCGCCGAGCGGGCTCTCCCCCAGTGCGAGCCGCCCGTGATGCGCCTGCGCCACGCGCGCGACGATGGCGAGGCCGAGCCCGCCGCCGCCGGGCCGGCTGAACCGCTCGACGACCTCGCCGCGACGGCTCTCGGGAATGCCCGGCCCGTCGTCCTCGACGCGGATACGGCGCAGATCCCCCGGCGCGTCCGCGATCGAGACGCGGATGCGCGCGCCGCGCCCAGGGCGCGCGGCATGGTCGAGCGCGTTCGAGACGAGGTTGCGCAAGGCCTCGCGCAGGAGCACCGGGTCCGCCCGCACGGGCGCGGGCGCACCGTCGTGCTCGAAGGTGATGTCGGCCCCGCGCGCCAGCACGAGCGGGGAGAGCTCGCGCAGCGCGCCCGGCACGAGGCTCGCGAGGTCGCAGACCTCGAGCGTCGGCAATTCGCTGCGATGCGCCACGAAGGCGTGGGCGAGGAGCTGGTTCACCCGCGCCGCCGCCTCGTCGACGCGGGCTTCGAGCACCGCGAGCGTCTCGCGGGTCTCGGGCGCCGGCAGGCGCTCGCGCTGGAGGGCGATCTCCGCCTTGATGGTGGCGAGCGGCGTGCGCATCTGATGCGCGGCGTCGGAGATGAAGGCCTGCATCGCCTCGAGCTGCCCGGCGAAGCGGCCGACGAAGGTGTTGAAGCCGGTGACGAGGCGCACGATCTCCGCCGGCACCGCGCCCGACAGGGGTCTCAGGTCCGTCGCGCCACGGCTCGCGAGATCGCGCTCGAGCCGCCGGAGCGGCCGCAGCGCCGTGATCACGCTCGCACCTGCTAGCAGGAGCGCCAGCACCGCGATGGCGACGAGGGGGAACACCGCTCCGAGCGCCATCTCGCGGGCGAGCGCGCTGCGCGCCTCGCGGGTCTGCGCCACCGAGACCCGCGCCCACCCCTGCAGGCCGGGGTCGGCGATCAGCCGGCCGATCGTCGCGACGCGCACGATCTCGCCCTTGTAGGGCCGATCGTCGAACACGGCCTGCGCCGAGATCGGCTCGGTCTCGATCGCCGGCAGGTCGGCATAGCCGGTGACGAGCGTGCCGTCCGGTGCGAGCACCTGGTAGAAGACGCGGTCGTCTCGGGCCAGCGCCAGCATGTCGAAGGCCGCCACGGGCACGTCGACCAGGAGCCGGCCCTCGACGAAGGCCACCGTCTCCGCGATCGACAGCGCGGCCCCCGCGAGTACCTGGTCGTAGGCCGCATCCGCCGCGCGGCGGCCGTAATGCGAGGCGGCGAGGCCGAGCAGCACCGCGCCGCCGACGAAGACGAGGGCGAGGCGCAGGATCAGCCGGCGCAGGAGCGAGACGCGGGCCTCGATCACGGCGCCGGCTCCACGATCGTGTAGCCGAGCCCGCGCAGCGTGCGGATCGTGGCGCCCGAGCCCTCGAGCCGCTTGCGCAGGCGCCCGACATAGACCTCGATCGCGTTCAGCCCCGCCGTGTCCTCGAAGCCGTAGAGCTTGTCGGCGATCTCCTCCTTGGAGAGCACGCGCCCCTGCGCGGTCAGCAGCACGTCGAGGAGCCGGAATTCGCGCTTGGGCAATTCCACCGGCGCGCCGTCGATCGTCACCGTGCGCCGGCCGCGGTCCAGCACGAGGCTGCCGATGCGCAGGGCGTCGTGCGCCTCCCCCCGCGCCCGGCGCAGCAGCGCGCGGCAGCGTGCGGCGAGCTCGTCGCTCTCGAAGGGCTTGATGAGGTAATCGTCCGCGCCCTGGTCGAGCGCGGCGACGCGGTCGTCGACCGCCGAGCGCGCGGTGAGGACGAGGATCGGCGCCGCCATCCCCCGTGCGCGCCAGCGCGCGAGCAGCGTCGTGCCGTCGATGTCGGGCAGGCCGAGATCCAGGATGATCAGATCGTAGGCCTGAACGGCGAGCGCGTCCTGCGCGCCCTCGCCCGTCCCGACCACGTCGACCGCGTGCCCCGCCCGCATGAGCGGCGCGGCGGCGGCGTCGGCGATGGTGCGTGCGTCCTCGACGATCAGGATTCGCATCGGCTTCTGCTGCGAGAGATCGGGGCCAATGAAGGGCACGACAGGTGAATGACAGGTTCGCCCGCTACTGTCACGTCTCGGAGCGTCGACCGCACGCCACAAGAAGCGAGCGACGCCCCGCAGAGAACGCGCGCCACGACGCGCGCCGACACGGAGGAAACCCGATGAAGAGCCTGAAAACGGCGCTGGCTGCGCTCGTCCTCGCCGGCTTCGCCATGCCCGCCGCCGCCTTCGAGCCCGAGCGTCCCGAGTGCATCGCCCCCGCCAATCCCGGCGGCGGCTTCGATCTCACCTGCCGCGTGGCCCAGCGCGCCCTCGAGCCCGCGCTGCCCTCGCTGATGGAAGTCACCTTCATGCCGGGCGGCATCGGCGCGGTCGCCTACGCCCACATGAACTCGAACCGGATCGACGACCCGAACGTCATCGTGGCTCTGTCCTCCGGCTCGGCGCTCAACATCGCGCAGGGCAAGTTCGGCGCCGATTTCGACGAGAACGACGCCCGCTGGCTCGCCTCTGCCGGCGCGGATTTCGGCGCGGTCATCGTGCGCGACGACAGCCCGTATCAGACGCTGGGCGAGCTGATGGAGGCCGCGAAGGCCGACCCGTCGGGCATCGTGCTCGGCGCCGGCGGCTCGATCGGCAGCCAGGACTGGATGAAGGCCGCGCTCCTGATGCGCTCGATCGGCGTCGACCCGCGCAATCTGCGCTACGTCGCCTACGAGGGCGGCGGCGCCTCGAAGGCCGCGCTGCTGGGCGGCCAGATCCAGGTCTATACCGGCGACGTCTCCGAAATGGCGGGCGAGCTCGGCGCGGGCACCATGCGCATCCTCGCCGTGCTCTCCGAGGAGCGGCTCCCGGAGCCCTTCGCCGAGTTCCCGACCGCCCGCGAGGAAGGCTACGACGTCGTCTGGACGATCTTCCGCGGCTACTACATGGGCCAGGGCGTGTCGGACGAGGCCTACGATTGGTGGGTCGCGCGCTTCGAGGAGGCCTATGCCGATCCCCGCTTCGCCGAGATCCGCGCGCAGCAGGGCCTGTTCGAGTTCAACCTGGCCGGCGCGGACTTCGACGCCTACGTGAAGGAGCAGGTCGCCTCCTTCCGCGAGCTCGCCCGGGAAGCCGGCCTCATCCAATGAGCGCCACCACGCTCTGGGACCGCGCCTTCGGCGCGGTCCTCCTGGGCATCGCCGGCCTCTACGCCGTCGACGCCTGGAACATCCGCGTGCCCTTCCAGTACGAGCCGCTCGGGCCGACCGCCTTTCCGCTGCTGCTGGCGGCCGTGCTCGCGACGACGGGCGTGCTCCTCGTCGCACGGCCCGATCCGGTGCGCTGGTTCACCGATGGCGCACAGGCCTTCCGCGTGGCTGCGGGCGCGATCGTGATGCTCGTGTACGCCGCGCTCTTCGTGCCGCTCGGCTTCATGATCTCGACGGCCCTGATGACCTTCGCCATGGCCCGCCTGTTCGGCCTGCCCGCCGTCAAGGCCGCGATCTACGGCGTCGTGCTCGCCGTCGTCGGCTATTTCGGCATCGCCGAGGCTCTGGGCCTCAACGTGCCCTTCGGCGACATTTTCCGGAGCTGATCCGCCATGGACATCCTCGCCGGTCTCGCAGAGGGCTTCGCCGTCGCGCTGACCCCGCTCAATCTCGGGCTCCTCATCGCCGGTTGCTTCTTCGGAACGCTGGTCGGCGCGCTGCCCGGCATCGGCCCGATCAACGGCGTCGCGATCCTTCTGCCGCTCGCCTACTCGCTCGGGCTCCCCGCGGAGAGCGCGCTGATCCTGCTCGCGGGCGTCTATTACGGCGCGGAATACGGCGGCCGCATCTCGTCGATCCTGCTCAACGTGCCCGGCGACGCCTCCGCCGTGATGACGACGCTCGACGGGTATCCCATGGCGAAGAACGGCGAAGCCGGGCGCGCGCTGGCGCTCTCGGCGATGGCCTCCTTCGTGGGCGGCACCGTGGCGCTCGTGATGATGTCGGTGTTCGCGCCCTTCCTCGGCCGCGTCGCCGTCGGCTTCGGGCCGGGCGACTACGTGGCCCTGATGGTCTTCGCCTTCTCCTGCCTCGCGACGCTCGTCGGCGCCCGGCCGTTGAAGACCATCATCGGCGTCGTCATCGGCCTGATGCTCGCCACCATCGGCATCGATTCGGCCACCGGCGTGATGCGCTTCACCATGGGCATCCCCAACCTGTTCGACGGGATGGAATTCCTCATCGTCGTGATCGGGCTCTTCGCCATCTCGGAAGCGCTGCTCCTGCTCGAGAAATGGACGCCGATCGCCACCACCATCGAGGCGCAGCGCGACAACGTCCGCGAACGCGTGCGCGAGATCGTCGGCTATCGCTGGACGATGGCGCGTTCCGCGGTGATCGGCTTCTTCGTCGGCGTCCTGCCGGGCACCGGCGCCTCCATCGCCTCCGCCGTCGCGTACGGCGTGGAGAAGCGCATGGCGCAGGGGGACGACGCCATGTTCGGCAAGGGCGACCCGCGCGGCCTCGTCGCGCCGGAGACGGCCAACAACGCCGCCGCCGCGGGCGCCATGGTGCCGATGCTGACGCTCGGCATCCCGGGCTCGGGCACGACGGCGATCCTGCTCGGCGCGCTGCTCCTGTTCAACGTGACGCCCGGACCCCTGATGTTCGAGCAGCGCCCGGAGGTCGCGTGGGGGCTGATCGCGTCGATGTACATGGGCAACATCGCGCTCCTGGTGCTCAACCTGCCGATGGTGGGCCTCTTCGCGCGGCTGTTGTCGATCGACACGGCCTATCTCGTGCCGCTCGTCGTGATGCTCACCTTCGTCGGCGTGTTCTCGCTCTACGGCGCGACCTTCGACCTCGTGCTGATGCTGATCCTCGGCTTCTGCGGATACCTGCTGCGCAAGCTCGGCTTCAGCCTCGCCCCGGTGATCCTGGGCCTCGTGCTGGGCGCGCTGCTCGAGAGCAACCTCAGACGGGCGCTGTCGATCAGCGCCGGGGACTGGTCGATCCTGTTTTCGACGCCCGCGGCGATCGTGTTCTGGGTGCTCGCGGCCCTCGTCGCCACGAGCCCGCTGGTGATGCGCGCGCGCAAGCGCGGGGCGACATGACGCGCCGCGTCGACCGCGTGCAAATCGAGCCGGGCTGTTCCCAGCCCGCAGCTCGCCTGTGCGGCGCCTTACACCGTCACCGCCTCACACGTCGAGGTTCGACACGCTGAGCGCGTTGTCCTGGATGAACTCGCGTCGCGGCTCGACGACGTCGCCCATCAGCTTGACGAACAGGTCGTCGGCGTCGGCGACGTCCTTGACCTTCACCTGGAGCAGCGAGCGCACCTCGCGGTCGAGCGTGGTCTCCCAGAGCTGGCCGGGGTTCATCTCGCCGAGGCCCTTGTAGCGCTGCAGCGTCATGCCCTTCTGGCCGAGCGCCATCGCCGCCTCGAACAGGGCGGTGGGGCCGTACAGCGTGCGCGTGTCGGACTTGCGCACGAGATCCACCGGCCGGTCGTAGATGTCCTGCAGCGCGGCGGCGCGCTCGTCGAGGCGCTTGGCGTCCTGGCTCTCGAGCAGGGCCGCGTCGAGCACCTCGACCTGGGTGACGCCGCGCAGGGTGCGGGTGAAGGCGAAGCCGTGGTCGCGAACCTCGCCGGTCCAGCCGCGCTCGGTCTCCTCGGAGATCGCGTCGAGACGGCGGGCGACGTACTCCGCCGCCTTCGCGGCGGCGTCCGGGTCGTCGACGAGCTGCGGGCGCAGCACGCCGGCGATCGCCGCCTGCTCGACGACGAAGCGCCGGTAGCGGCTGTGCAGGCCGTTGATGATGTTGCGCACCGTGCGCGCCTCGTCGACCAGCGTCTTCAGCTGCTCGCCCTGGAAGGTGACGCCCGTCGCGAGCTCGAGCTGCGCGTCGGCCATGCCGGTCTCGATGAGGTAGTCCTCCAGCGCCCGCTCGTCCTTGACGTAGATCGAGCTCTTGCCGCGGCCGACCTTGTAGAGCGGCGGCTGGGCGATATAGAGGTGCCCGCGCTCGATGAGCTCGGGCATCTGTCGGAAGAAGAACGTCAGCAACAGGGTACGGATGTGGGAGCCGTCCACGTCCGCGTCCGTCATGATGATGATCTTGTGGTAGCGCAGCTTGTCGGGGTTGAACTCCTCGCGCCCGATGCCGGTGCCGAGCGCGGTGATCAGCGTGCCGATCTCCTGGGACGACAGCATCTTGTCGAAACGCGCGCGCTCGACGTTGAGGATCTTGCCCTTCAGCGGCAGCACCGCCTGGTACTCGCGCGCGCGGCCCTGCTTGGCCGAGCCGCCGGCGGAATCACCCTCGACGATGAACAGCTCGCACTTGGCCGGGTCCCGCTCCTGGCAATCGGCGAGCTTGCCCGGCAGCGAGGCGATGTCGAGCGCGCCCTTGCGGCGGGTGAGCTCGCGGGCCTTGCGCGCCGCCTCGCGGGCGGCGGCGGCCTCGACCACCTTCGACGCGATCGTCTTGCCCTCGGACGGGTGCGTCTCGAGGAAGTCGCGCAGCGCCTCGTTGACGACGTTCTCGACCGCCGGTCGCACCTCCGAGGAGACGAGCTTGTCCTTCGTCTGCGAGGAGAACTTCGGGTCCGGCACCTTCACGGAGACCACCGCGGTCAGGCCCTCGCGGCAATCGTCGCCGGTGAGCGAGACCTTCTCCTTCTTGGTGAGGCCGGTCGCCTCGGCGTAGCTCGTGATCTGGCGCGTCAGCGCGGCGCGGAAGCCGGCGAGGTGAGTGCCGCCGTCGCGCTGGGGAATGTTGTTGGTGAAGCAGAGCACGTTCTCGTGGTAGCTGTCGTTCCACCACAGAGCGACCTCGACCGCGATGCCCTCGCGCTCGGCCTTGAGCATGATCGGCTGCTGCACGAGCGGCGCCTTGGCCCTGTCGAGATAGCGCACGAAGGCCTCCGTGCCGCCCTCGTACATCAGCTCCTCGCGTCGCTTCTCCGCATGGCGATTGTCGGAGAGGATGATGCGCACGCCCGAGTTCAGGAACGCGAGCTCGCGCAGCCGGTGCTCGAGCGTGCCGTAGTCGAACTCCACCATGGTGAAGGTGTCGGTCGAGGGCATGAAGGACACTTCCGTGCCGCGCTGCCCCCCGGCGTCGCCGACGACGGCGAGCGGCGAGACGGGGACGCCGTGCCGGAACTCCATCGCGTGCTCCCGGCCGTTGCGCCAGATGCGCAGCCGCAGCCAGGTGGAGAGCGCGTTCACGACCGAGACGCCGACGCCGTGCAGGCCGCCCGAGACCTTGTAGGAATTCTGGTCGAACTTACCGCCCGCGTGCAGCTGGGTCATGATGACCTCTGCCGCCGAGACGCCTTCGCCGGAATGGATGTCGGTGGGGATGCCGCGGCCGTTGTCGGACACCGTCACCGAGCCGTCGGCGTTGAGCGTCACGTTCACCGCCGTGGCGTGGCCTGCCAGCGCCTCGTCGATCGCGTTGTCGACGACCTCGTAGACCATGTGGTGCAGGCCGGAGCCGTCGTCCGTATCGCCGATGTACATGCCCGGCCGCTTGCGGACCGCGTCGAGCCCCTTCAGCACCTTGATGGATTCGGCGCCGTAGGCGTCGGTGTCGAGATTGGTCGCAGGCTCTGCCATGAACGGGTCCCTGGGACGCGCCGCGACATGCGGCGGGTACGCCCCCATACGAGTTCGATTCGTCTTCTCTATTTAGGCGCTGCGGCTTGATTTTTCACCCACCGCGCGGCACGCGCGCGCGCCCACATGCTTTCTATACACGGGTTTTTGGTGGGATGCACGGCAGGACCCGTCCTCCTCCGGCGCGGCCGTCGTCAGTAGCGGATGGTGACGAGGACGTCGGCCTGGTTCAGGAGTACGAGACGGTTCGAGGTGGCCTCTAGGACCGTCTGCACCCTCTCGCCGACGGGCCGCGGGGTTCCGTCGACGATGACCGCGAGCGTGTCGTTCCAATTCACCGCCGGAACGCCGTCGATCAGGAACAGGTTCGAGAAGGAGCTGCCCTCCCGGGCGTCGTTGGCGCGCGCCACCTCGACGCCCGGGCCGCCGCGGTCGGATACCATCACGGCAGAGCACTGCCTATGCGTGCCGCAATCTCCCTCCCAGGTCTCGAGCCACGCCGCGGCGTCATTCCAGAAGACGATGCTGCCGGTCAGAATCTTTCGTCCCGCGCCTCCTCCGCCGATGAGGCGTAGCCCCTGCGCGTCGGCGACGTAGAGCCGGCTGTCGGGAGAGTTGCCCTGCAGCAGAAACGCGCGGCCGTTCTTTCCCGCCAGGATCGAGTAGGGCATCGCCTCGTCCTTGCGGTGCGTATGGACTCGAACGAGATCGTTTCCTTCGAGCACGAAATACTCGTAAACGACGTAGCTGCCCGGCCTGCCTCGATCCACGTGCCGCGAGACGAGCACGGCTCCGTCCTCGAACCTCCGCATCGACGCTGGAGCCGAGGCTTCATAGCGATGAATTTCCTCGAAATACCGTCCGTCCGTCACGTAAATCGCGGAGTCTCCTTTGGAGTTCAAGCTCGCATTGACGAGGGCCCGCCCGTCTCCGCTCGGGAAGATGCCGGTGATCCGCGGCATGCCGATTCCCTCGACGAAGCCGTAGGCGGCGCCGCCGAGCCTCGAGACGCGACGTCCCTGGGCATCGTTGTGGTCGACGTGATGGATCTTCTGGCTCTCCCCGGTCGTCGACACCTGCAGAACGGAGGATCCGTCCAGCACGACGTACGGCCCCCAGCCGTTGGGAGACACATAGGGCGTGTCGACGACGCCGGGCGCGTCGGCGCGGGCGATGAACATCCTGTCGGGACGGCTGCCGACGAACGTGCCGTCGCGGTACTGATAATTGCTGAAAGCCGCTCCCATGCGCCTCAGGGTCAGGAGGCCCTGCGGCCCCTCGGGCATGGCCGCGAACGCCGCCTTCAACCGCGCCGCGATGTCCCCCGCGTTCGCGGCCCGCGCCGTCGTCGCCTGCGGGCGAGCAACCGTGCCGCTCTCCCGCCCGGGGGCGGAGGCGACGGCGGCGGACTCGTTGCCGGCGACGGCGACCGCCGTGTCGGCGCGATCGTCGGGATAGGGATCCCATTCCAGGTCGGGGTTGCTTTCCCAGTAGGCGTCGGCCGCCGCCATGAGGCGATCGACCTGCGGGTGGCCGTCGTGGCGCAGGATCATGTCGTGCGACGCATCCCACGTGCCGAGGGTGACGAGCCGCCCCCCTTCTCCGCCGATGCGAGAGGACGGGAGACCCGCGACGGCCGGGTCGTGCAGCACGTCGCACATGCGATCCGCCTCGAGCAGCGGCGACCAGACGAAGCCGCGCAGCCGGCTTCCGGCGAGCTCGGCCTGCGCGTCGTCGAGCAGCTCGACCTCGACCCACGCACCGGCGTGGCGGGGATCTCCCGACTTCACGCGCAGCATGGTCGCATTCTCCAGCGACGCGAGCACGTCGAACTCGATCCCCGGTCCTCGCCGGACATTGACGATGTTTCCGGTGGGGGAGCAGATCTCGATGATCGCACCGTAGTCCTGGGCCGTCGCGGGCCGGACCTCGCCGGCGAAAGCGCTCGCCCCGAGGAGAGCCGCGGCGAGGATATGGGCCGCTTTGCGCGGCCGTTTCGAGGCTCCGGTCATGGATGGTGCTCTCCCTGGCGACGACGCGGATGATGCGAGGATTTTTCTCTCATCTCAAGACGCGATGCCTCGCCGCGTGCCGCGAAGCTTCCCGGCACCCTTCCGCCGTCTCGTGCGTTGTCCCCCAATCCTAGACACTCGACGGACGAGGAGCCCCCCATGCCCGAGACGGGAACCGCACAGGCCCAGGCCGATCCGCAGACCCCGCCGCCGCTGTCGGACAAGGCGCTCGCCGTGTTCGCCTTCGCGGCCTACCATCAGCTGGAGAGCGGCGAGCCCGTCACCGGCGTCGTGCGCCGCGACGGGGCCGGGCATCACGCCGACGAGGACGCCATCCGGGAATTGAGCGAAGCCGGCCTCGTGACCGTGGAGGCGAACCGCGTCAACTTCTCCGATCAGGGGGAGGCGGTCCTCGGCGCCCTGATCGGGGCCCTGCGCACGGTCGGCGGACCCTCCTGAGCCGGCCCGAGCCGCGTCGCGACGATCCACCAGCCGGGCCGGGCCTTCGACAGGCGCGCGGCGGCGGATGCGGCGGCGGCGTCGCTCTCGTAGAGGCCGAACACCGTGGCGCCCGAGCCCGACATGCGTGCGAGCCGGCAGGCGGGCGTGCCGGCCACCATGTCGATGAGCCGCGCGATCGGCGGCGCGAGGCTCGTCGCGGGAGCTTCGAGATCGTTGCCCGCCTCGCGCAGGAGCGCGATCAGGGCGCCGGCCGACATCTCCGCGGACGGCTCCGGCGTGGGGGGGCGGTCGCGCAGCGCGCCCGGCGGCAGGGCGAGCGCGCCGAACACCGCGCGCGTCTCGATCGGGATGCCGGGGTTGACGAGGACCGCCGGCAGCGCCGGGCAGGGCAGGGCGGGGCGCAGCCGCTCGCCGATCCCCTCCATCACGCACACCCGCCCCGCGAGGCACACGGGCACGTCTGCGCCTGTCTCGCGCGCCGCCTCGACGACCCGCGGATCGTCGAGGGCGAGGTCGTTGGCGCGGGCGAGCAGGCGCAGCGCCGCCGCCGCGTCGGCCGAGCCGCCGCCGATACCGGACGCCACCGGCAGCCGCTTCGTCAGCCGGAACGCGCCGAGCCGCAGGTCCGGGACGCGCGCGGCGAGCGCGCGGGCCGCCTTCAGGACGAGATTGTCGGCGTCCGCCGAGAGCGCCGCCGCACGGGGTCCTCCGACCGAGAGCGCGAGCGCGCCGCCGGGCGCGAACGTCAGGTCGTCGCCCACCTCGGCGAAGGCGACGAGGCTCGAGAGCAGGTGATAGCCGTCCTCGCGCCGTCCGAGGACGGACAGAGTCAGGTTCACCTTGGCCGGCGCGAAGGCCGCGAGCGTCTCGGTCACGGGGCGGATCTCGAGGCGGCTCAGCCGCCGTCCGCGCCGCCGCCGGGGGCTTCCGCGGCCGCCGGGGCGGACTCGTCCTCGAGGCCGACCTCGAGCTTGCGCTGGATCTTCTCGCGCTCCTCCTCCTCGGGGTCGCTGTCCAGCGCGTGCTGCCACTGGAAGCGCGCCTCCAGCCGCCGGCCCACCCGCCAGAAGGCGTCGCCGAGGTGGTCGTTGATCACGGGGTCTTCCGGCTTCAGCTCCACCGCCCGCTCGAGCTCGCGCACCGCGTCCTCGTAGCGGCCGAGCCGGTAATAGGCCCAGCCGAGGCTGTCGATGATCATGCCGTCGCGGGGCGAGAGCGCCACCGCCTCCTGCAGCATCTCGAACGCCTCGTCGATGTTCATGCCCATGTCGACCCAGGAATAGCCGAGATAGTTCAGCACCTGGGCGCGTCCGACGGGCGAGGTCTCGGGCACGAGCTCGAGCGCGAGCTTCAGGTCGGCCTCGGCGGCGGGCCACTGCTTCGCCCGCTCGTAGGCGGCGCCGCGGAAATAGAGCAGCGTCCAATGCGACGAGGTGGGCTCGCCGACCATGTCGAGCGCGATGCTGTAGTACCGGATCGCGTCGTTCCACTGCTTGCGCACGCGCAGGATGTTGGCGAGCGCGGTGACGACCTCGAGGTCGTCGGGCCGCTCCGCCATCAGCCGCCGCAGCCGGCTCTCCGCCTCCGCATTGCGCTCGAGGCGCTCCAGCGCATGCGCGATCTCGATTTCCGCGGTGACGTGCAGCGGCGAGCCGCGCGGAACGGTCTCGTAGAGCACGATCGCCGATTCGCGGCGCTCCATGCGCTCGAACACGTCGGCGAGCGTGATCAGCGTCATCTCGTGCTGCGGCGCGAGGTGCAGCGCCAGCCGCAGGTAGATGATCGCGGGCATCTCGTCGCCCTGCATGTTCCCGGCCGAGCCGAGCGCGTAGAGCACCTCCGCCGCGCCCTCGGCCACCGAGGCCGCCGGGCGCTCGGGGCGCTCGCCGGCGCGCAGCGACGTGAGGCGCGCCTCCGCCAGCGGATGGCGCGGCACGCGCTCGAGGAAGGCCTCGTAGACCCCGACGGCGTCGTCGACGCGCCCGCGCCGGGCGATGTGGCGCGCATAGGCGTCGACGATCGAGAGGGCGGTCGGCTGCATCTCGTAGGCCGCGGCGAGACGCTCCTCCGCCTCCTCGGCCTCGCCCAGGAAGGAGGCGAGCAGGCCGCCGTGATACAGCCGGAAGATATCGAAGGCGGGCTCGCCGCCGAGCGCGTCCACCGCCGCCAGCGCTTCGTCGTCCCGCCTCGCGCCCGCATGCGTCCAGGCGGCGAGCAGCGTCGCCGTGAGATCGGCGGCGCGCATGCCGCTGCCGTCCTCGAAGCGCGACAGCGCCGCGTCCCAGCGCGCGGCCTTCAGGTCCCGCACGCCGAGCGCGAGCCGGGCGAGGCCGTTCGACGGATCGTCCGCGATCATGCGGTCCGCGACTCCGAAGGCGTCGTCCATCGCGCCGTCGGCGAGGAAGGCGACGAAGCCGCGCTCCCGCAGCTCCGGATTGTTCGGATCCGCCATCAGCGCCTGGCGCATGAAGGTCGCCGCCGCGGCGGGGTCGCGGGCGAGGCCCGCGATGTAGCCGGCGAGGAAGTTGCCCTCGAGCGTCCGCGCGGGCCGAACCTCGCCGCCTTCGCGGGCGCTGGCCGCGGGCAGCGCACCCGGGAGCGCGCCCGCCAGGAGCGTCGTGGCGAGCAGCGCGGCGGCGGCGGCGCGCGAGGAACGTCTCGTGAGAAAAGCGAGCAAGGGCAACGGCTCCGCTGTCGCACGCCGCCGCGTCGGAACGCGGGCGCACGGGGTCCTCGATGATCCGCGACCATGGACCGTTCGCGCGGCGGGAGCAAGGCGGGATGAGGTCGCGGGGGTCACATCCCCCGCGCCGCCTCGTATGCCCGCGCCATCGCCACGAACCCGTCTACCGGGACCTCCTCGGCCCGGGCCGTCGGCGCGACGCCGGCGGCCTCGCACAGGGCGGCGGGGTCGACGCCGAGCGACTTGAGGCTCTGGCGCAGCATCTTGCGCCTCTGCCCGAAGGCGGCGGCTGTGACGGCCTCGAGCGCGCGCACGTCGCAGGGCGCGGGCTCGGGGCGGGGGTCGAGGCGCACGACGCTCGAGGTCACCTTCGGCGGCGGCACGAAGGCGGAGGGCGCGACGTCGAACAGGATGTCGGCCTGCGTGCGCCAGCCGCAGAGCACGCCCAGCCGGCCGTAGTCCTCGCGCTCGGCCGGTGTCGCGACGATGCGCTCGGCGACCTCGCGCTGGAACATCAGGGTCAGGCTCTCCCAGAAGGGCGGCCAGGCGCGTGTCGCGATCCAGCCCGTAAGGAGTTGGGTGCCGACGTTGTAGGGCAGGTTGGCGACGATCCGCGGCTTGCCTTCGCCCGGTCCCGCCTCGAGCAACGGGCGCGGGTCGAAGGCGGCGGCGTCGGCCTCCACCACGGTGAGGCGGCCCGGATAGCGCGCGGCGATCTGCGCCAGCGCCGGCAGGCAGCGCGCGTCGCGCTCGATCGCGACCACGTGCGCCGCGCCGCCGGCCAGCAGCGCGCGGGTGAGCCCGCCGGGGCCGGGCCCGACCTCGAGCACCCGTGCCCCCTCGAGCCTGCCCGAGGCCCGGGCGATCCGGCTCGTCAGGTTGAGGTCGAACAGGAAGTTCTGGCCGAGCTGCTTCTTCGGCGCGAGGTCGAAGTCCCGCACCACCTCCCGCAGCGGCGGGAGGTCGTCGATGGCGCTCACGGGCCGCGCCCCGGCGCGGCGGCGCCGGCCAGCCGCCCGGCGAGCCGGATCGCGGCTATGAGGCTGTCGGGCCGCGCGATGCCGCGCCCGGCGATGTCGAAGGCCGTGCCGTGGTCGGGGGAGGTGCGCACGAAGGGCAGGCCCAGCGTGACGTTCACCGCCTCGTCGAAGGCGATCGTCTTGATCGGGACGAGCGCCTGGTCGTGATACATCGCCAGCACGGCGTCGTAGCCCGCCCGCGCGCGGGCGTGGAACAGCGTGTCGGCGGGGTGCGGGCCGGTGGCGTCGATGCCCTCTTCGCGCAGCGCGGCGATCGCGGGGGCGATGGTCTCGATCTCCTCGCGGCCCATGGCGCCGGCCTCGCCCGCATGGGGATTGAGCCCCGCGAGCGCGAGGCGCGGCCGCGCGACGCCGAACCGAGTGCGCAGATCGTGGGCGACGATACGGGCGGTGGCGAGGATGCGCTCGCGCGTGAGCGCCGCGGGCACGTCCGCCAGCGCGATGTGCACGGTGACCGGCACCACCGCGAGCCCCTCGCTCCACAGCATCATCACGGAGAGGGGTGGGGCCTCGCCCGGCGCGGCGGCGAGCGCGGCCAGGTATTCGGTATGGCCCGGATGGGCGAAGCCGGCCTCGTAGAGCACCGACTTGGCGATCGGGCAGGTGACGACCCCGCTCGCGCGACCGGCCAGGGCGAGGGCGACGGCGCGGTCGATCGATTCGATCACGGCGGGCGCGTTCGCCGGATCGGGCACGCCCGGCGTGGCGGAGACCGAAGCCGCGAGCGGCAGCACCGGCAGCGCCTCGTCGAAGACGGCGGCGGCCTCCTCGATCGACGCCACCACGCCAATCGCGGTCTCGACGCCGAGGTGACCGGCGACGCGCCCGAGATGATCCGGGTCGCCGATCAGCGCGAAGGCGGGGAGGGCGTACGCCGCCCGCGCGCGCCAGGCGGCGAGCGCGATCTCGGGGCCGATGCCCGCCGGGTCGCCGAGCGTGAGCGCGAGGGGCGCTGGCATCGCGGTGGGCTCCTAGCGGTTGCTCGAATCCTGGCTGAGATCCTGCGAGACGCCGACCTCGCCCAGGGTCAGCAGCTCCAGGCGCGCGAGGATCGTGCGGTTGTAGCGCGCGCCGTTCGTGGCGCCGCTGACCGGCGTGGAGGTGAGCGTGACCGTGAAGGTCGTGCACTCGTCGACATAGCCCGCACCGACGGACAGGGACGTGATCGCGTCGCTGTTGAGCGCGTTGCTCGTCTTCCTGCGATACTCGTCGAGGTCGAGCGTGATCGCGCTGTTGAGGAACCAGTTCTCGGTGATGTTGACGCGACCGCTCGCCACGACGCCCTCGCGGGCGCGATCGAAGCCGAGCTGCGGCTGGGGCGACAATCTGGCGTAGAGAACCGACGCCGACAGCGGCCCGAGCCTGCCGCCCATGTCGGCCTCGAGGCGCTGGATCGACATGTCGTGGCGATCGAAGCGCGCGCGGGCGCCGAAGCTCAACGCCCGGCTCGGGTTGAACTGGAGCCTGCCGACGACGTCCGACACCCGCTCGTCGAGGCTGGAGCCGAGGCCGGTGTTGACGAGCCCGTCCTGACGGAAGCTGTTCGCCCCCGCCAACTGGACGGACTGCCCCAGCATGGCGTGCACGAAAACGCCGTTGTCGCCGTTGAACGTGTACTGGAGGCCGTAGTTCAGCCGAACGCCACCCTCGACCCGGTCGTAGCCGGAGAACTTGTCCCACTCGAACAGCGTCGAGTCGTCGAAGACGAGGCTCTGCGCATCCTCGTTGGGGAACTCGCCGACATGCATCTCGTCCGGGCGCGCGACCAGCTGCACCATGGGCTCGAGCACCTGCGTGCCGCCGGCGAGCGATCCGGCGAGCGGGAAGCGGTAGTCGAGACCGATGGCCGGCATGACACGGCCGTAGAAGCTGTCGTCGCGGCCGGTGAAGGAGCGGATCGCCGCGTTCTCGTAGCCCGCGTCGTCCGGAGAGAACCAGATCCCGTCGGCGCGCGCATAGGCGAACGGCGACCAGGCCTGGCCGATCGGGTCGATGAAGCGACGCCGCCAGCTCACTTCCGTCGACAGGCGCGTATAGCTGCCCGAGAGCCCCAGCGCGAGGCAATCCCGATCGTACACGACGCAGGTCTGCTCGGATCTGCCCTGCACCCAGGGGGCGAGGCCGAGCGCGCTCGCCAGCGCCCGGGTGTTCGCCGCCGTGGTCGGCCGGAAATGCGCCGCCTCTCGGCTGAGGCTCGTCAGGTTCGCCGACAGTCCGATCTCCCCGCCGACCGCCCACGGCGCGGCGAAGCGCCTGTCGTAGTCGACCACCGGGTGGACAATCGGCTGCTGCTTCTGGAAGTCCGACGAGGACAGCCCCTCGAAATAGTAGCCCCGCGCGTCGAAGAACGACCTCTCGCCCTTGCCTGTGAGGTAGACGGTGGAGATCGACTCGGAGCGGTAGGTCGTCGCGACGCTCGTGGCGGAGAGGCTGTAGTCCTCCAGGAAGAACCTGTCCGACAGGAGCGTGACGTCCCAGCCGAACGCCCAGCGCGGGTTGATGTCGAAGCGCCCGAGCGTCTCGATCACGCCGCGGGACTCGTCGAAGCCCCCGGGCGGCGCGACGCGGTTGAACGCGTCGGGCTCGTTCTCGAAGATCCCCGCCGCCCGGATCGAATAGGACCCCGTCAGCAGGCGGTGACGCCATTGCACGTCGGCCAGGAAGCCCTGGCGCGACAGGTAGGCCGGACGGAGCGTCAGGTCGTAGTTCGGGGCGAGATTGATGAAGAAGGGCACCTGCGCGCCGTTGCCGAGCGCCTCGGAGAAGATGGCGGTGGGCGTCAGGAAGCCGGTCTTGCGCCGCACGCTGGGGTCCGGCGACCAGAAATAGGGAATGTACGCGATCGGAACGCCCGCGAACTCGAGCGTCGCGTTCTCGTAGTAGATCGTCCGCTCTTCGTTGTCGTGGATGATCCGCGCGGCCTTGACCTGCCACAGCGGCGGGCGCTGTGGGTTGTCCGCGCAGGGCTCGCAGGTCGTGTAGGTGCCGCGCTGGAAGACGATCTGCTCGCCCTCGATGCGCTCCGCCCGCGGGGCGGTGAACCGGCCGGTGGCCGTGCGCCCGTTCTCGACGACGGTCTGCTCCACGCGCAGCGAGTCGATGAAGCCGGAGCGGAAGTCGTCGGTCAGCTCGAACCGGTCGCCGACGACCACGGTTCCGTCCGCCTGCGTCAGCCGGGCATCGCCCTCGGCGAACACCCGCCCGGTATTGCGGTCCAGGATGACGCGGTCGGCCTGAAGGGTGCGACCGTCGTAGTTCATCTGGACATTGCCGACGGCGGCGACGGTGTTGCGATCGTTGTCGTAGACGAGCTCGTCGGCCTCCACGAGGAGGCGCGCGTTGGGGTTGCCCATCGCCCGGGCGCCCAGCGAATCGGCGAGGGTGCCCTGAGCGTGCGCAGGCGCAGTCAGCGAAGCGGCCCCCAGGCCGGTCCCCAAGGCGGCAGCCAGGGCCAAACGCGCGATTCCGTACTTCAACCGTCCCATCCCGGTCCCGCGCCGGCGTCCCTGGAGCGCGGCCATCAGCCGTCCTCCTTGTGCAACAGCACGAGCACGCCCAGCAAACTCCCTACCACTGCTGGAAACCAGGCGGCCAGGGTAGTCCCCACCAGGCCCGATCCGCCGAGGTCTTCCATCAGCTCCGACAGCACATAAAGCAGGAATCCGGCGGCGACGCCACCCAGAACCATCTGCCCCACTCCACCGAAACGGAAGAATCTTAAGGAAACGGAAGCCGCCACGAGGATCATCGCGACGAACAGCAGCGGTCGTGCCAGCAGCGCCTCGCGCTGCAGCCGGTACCGCTTGGCGTCGAGGCCCGCGCGCTCGGTCGCCTCGGCGACGTCGTCGAGCCGCCAGAACGGGACGGAGCTCGGCGCCGTGAAGCGCGTGCGCAGCTGATCGGGCAGGAGGCTCGAGGCGAGCCGATAGCGCTCGTGGCTCCGCGGCTCCTCGTCGAGCGCCATGACCCGCGCGTCCTCCAGCTCCCAATAACCCTCGTGAAGCTCGCCTGCGCGCGCCTCGATCCGCTCCTCGAATCGGCCCTGCCGGTCGAAGACGAAGGCGGTGATGCGCGAGAGCCGCGTCGTGCCCTCGATGGCGCCCTCCGCGCGCACGATCGCCGTGCCCTCCGGGCTGCGTTGGCGGATCCAGATGTTCTCCCGGGCCAGCAGGCCCTCGTCGCGCTCGAAGAGCCGCGCCTCCCAGGCGGTCGCCTTCTGCTGGAGGACGGACGCGAGCGGATTGTAGACGAGCACCACCGCGATCCCGAGCCCGAGCGCGACGACGACGCCCGGCAGCAGGAACTGCCAGGCCGAGACGCCGGCCGCGCGCGCCACCACGAGCTCGAGCTTGCGCGAGAGCTGGAGCAGCGTGATCATCGCCCCGAACAGCACGGCGAACGGGAGCACCTGCTCGGCGACCGAGGGGGTCCGCAGCAGCGAGAGCAGCGCCACGTCCGCCGCGCCCACGCCCTCCGCGTCGCCGGCCTGTCGCATCTGCTCGACGAAATCGAGCGTGTAGACGAGCAGGAAGACCGTCAGGAAGACGCCGCAGATCGTGCGCAGGAAGCGTGCGGCGAGGTAGGAGCCGAAGGTCGCGCCGATCATGTCACGCCCGCCGCCATGCCGGCAGCAGCCGCGCCGGGTTCAGCGCGTGCGCCGCCGCCTCGATCCGCGCCCGAATCACGCCGCTCTGCTGAGGCTGGAGGATGATCCACACGGACAGCCCGATCCCCGCCAGCGGTGCGCCGTACACCGCCAGCAGCGCCGCCGGGGATCCGACCGCGGCGCTCGACGCACCGAAACCGGCGACCCGAACGGCGATCATCGCGATCACCGCGCTCGCCACGGCGGCGCTGCGGCCCTGGCGCGTGGTGACGGCCTGTCCGAGCGCGGCGAAGGCGATGGCAACGCCCGCCAGCGGATAGAGCCACGCGGTCAGGCGATCGTGGAGCTCGGCGCGGAACCGCCCCGGGACGACCTGGTAATAGGGATCGTCCGGATCCGGGGAGAGCAGCGCCGCGGTCGATTGCTCCCGCGGCTTGTAGAGCACGGCTCCCTGCTCCGGCCCGAAGGCGGCGAGATCGACCGCGTAGCGCTCGAACGTCACGATCGATCCGTCGCCGCGCCCCTCCTGCTGGCGATAGACGCTGCCCTGCTCGAGAATGAGATAGCTGCCGCTGTCGAGATCCGCGGTGACGCCGCGCTCGGCGATGTAGACCACCGTCCGCTGCGGGTCGCGCCGGTCCTGGAGGAAGACGCCGAGCAGCGCGCCGCCCGCGCGGTCCCGATAGGAGAAGGTGATGCCCTGGTCGAGCTCCGTGAACTCGCCCTCACGGACCAGGTTCGAGATGAAATCCGCCCGGATCTGGGTGATCAGCCCGCGCAGCTCCGCGAAGCTCGCGGGCATCAGCCAGATCGTGTTGATCGCCACGACGAGGGCGACGATTCCGCCGAGCGCCGCGAACGGGCGCATCAGCCGGGCCGGCGACATCCCGGCCGCCGCCGCGACCACCCATTCCGAATCGCCGTTGAGCTTGTTCAGCGTGTAGATCGCCGCGATGAACAGCGCGACCGGTGCGATGATCGTGACCAGCGCCGGCAGCGACAGGCCGGTGACGACGAGGAAGATGACGAAGGTCTGGCCCTTGCCGGTGATCAGGTCGAGCTCGCGCAGCGCCTGCGTGATCCAGATCACGCCGGTCAGGCCGATCAGGATCGACAGGAAGGCGGTGAGCGCCGTTCCGAAGATGTATCGTTCGATGCGGGTCATCATCAGGCAGGGGCTCCGAGCGCCCTTCGCTAAACCCGCGCGCGGCGTGTGGCAAGCGGCGCCGAGTGACGGCCGAGTCACGCCCGCGTGAGGTGCAGGCGGCCGCCGCGCGGCCGGCGGCTTCTATCCGGCGCGCGCGCGTGCTACGGCGCTGCGCATCCCCCCGGCACTCGCCCGCACGTCCGGCCAGACAGGAAGACAGCCATGGTCCCGCGCTACAGCCGCCCCGAGATGACCGCGATCTGGTCGCCGGAAACCAAGTTCCGGATCTGGTTCGAGATCGAGGCGCACGCGACCTCGGCGCTGGCCGAGCTGGGGATCGTGCCGAAGGAGGCCGCCGACGAGATCTGGGAGAAGGGCTCGGCGGCGACCTTCGACGTCGATCGCATCGACGCCATCGAGCGCGAGACGAAGCACGACGTCATCGCCTTCCTCACCCATCTCGCCGAGATCGTCGGGCCGCAGGCGCGCTTCGTGCACCAGGGCATGACCTCGTCCGACGTGCTCGACACCACGCTCTCCGTGCAGCTCGCCCGCGCGTCCGACATCCTGCTCGCCGATCTCGACGGCCTCCTCGCGGCCTTGAAGCGGCGCGCGCAGGAGCATAAGCTCACCCCCACCATCGGGCGCTCGCACGGCATCCACGCCGAGCCGACGACCTTCGGCGTCAAGCTCGCCCTCGCCTACGCCGAGTTCGACCGCTGCCGCGCCCGCCTCGTCGCCGCCCGCGCGGAGATCGCGACCTGCGCCATCTCGGGGGCGGTGGGCACCTTCGCCAACATCGACCCGCGGGTGGAGGCCTACGTCGCCGAGAAGCTCGGGCTGGCCGTCGAGCCGGTCTCGACCCAGGTGATCCCGCGCGACCGGCACGCGATGTTCTTCGCCACCCTCGCCGTGATCGCCTCTTCGGTGGAGCGCCTCGCCACCGAGATCCGGCACCTGCAGCGCACCGAGGTGCTGGAGGCCGAGGAGTACTTCTCGGCGGGCCAGAAGGGCTCCTCGGCCATGCCGCACAAGCGCAATCCCGTGCTCACAGAGAACCTGACCGGCCTCGCCCGCATGGTGCGCGCCTTCGCGCTGCCGGCCATGGAGAACGTGGCGCTGTGGCACGAGCGCGACATCTCGCACTCCTCGGTCGAGCGCATGATCGGCCCGGACGCGACGATCACGCTCGATTTCGCGCTCGCCCGCCTCACCGGCGTCGTCGACAAGCTGCTGGTCTATCCCGAGCGCATGCAGGCCAATCTCGACCGTCTCGGCGGGCTGATCCACTCCCAGCGCGTGCTGCTGGCGCTGACCCAGAGGGGCGTCTCGCGCGAGGACGCCTATGCGCTGGTCCAGCGCAACGCCATGCCGGTCTGGCGCGGGGAGGGGGACTTCCTGACGCTGTTGAAGAACGACCTCGACGTCTCTGCCAGGCTGTCCGACGCGGAGCTGGAGGCCTTGTTCGACCTCGGATATCACCTGAAGCACGTCGATACGATCTTCGTGCGGGTCTTCGGGCAGGCCTGACCCACCGGAAACCGATCGGCCTGTCCCCGCGTTGGCCATGCCTGCGACAAACCTTCGCGGGGGGAGCCATGGAACCGGTGTTGCGTCGATTGTGCGATGTGGCCGTGCGGGGCGGCCTCCTCGAGGTCGTCACGGCGAGGGGCAATCGCTTCGTCGCCGGCGACGGTTCCGGAGAGCCGGAGGTGACGATCCGGTTCGCCGACACGGGTGCCGAGCGCGCGCTGATCCTCTACCCCGAGATGAAGCTCGGCGAGATGATCATGGACGGCCGCATCGTGGTGGAGCGCGGGACGATCTACGACCTCCTCGCGCTGTTCATGCGCGGCCGCCCGGGTGGGCGTGGCGTCTGGGGCTCGCGGCTGATGAAGAAGGTCCGGCGGGCGGCGCTGGCGCTGTTCGCGCGCAACGGCGAGCGGCGCGCGCGCGAGAACGTGCACCACCACTACGACCTCGACCACACGCTCTACGATCTCTTCCTCGACGCCGACCGGCAATACAGCTGCGCGTATTTCGAGCATCCCGGCCAGAGCCTCGACGAGGCCCAGCGCGCCAAGAAGCGCCACATCGCGGCGAAGCTGCTGCTCGAGCCCGGGCAGGACGTGCTCGACATCGGCTGCGGCTGGGGTGGGCTCGCGCTCTACCTCGCGGGCGTCGCCGGCGCCGGGCGGGTTCGGGGCGTCACGCTGTCGACCGAGCAGCACGAGACGGCCCGCGCGCGGGCGGAGCGCGAAGGGCTCGCCGGCCGCATCGACATCGCCCTGCAGGACTACCGCACCGTGGCGGGCGATTTCGACCGTATCGTCTCGGTGGGGATGTTCGAGCACGTCGGCCGGGCGCATTACCAGGAGTTCTTCGACACGACGGCCCGCCTGCTGCGCCGGGACGGGGTGATGCTGCTGCACACGATCGGCGCCACCGCCGAGCCGGGGCCGACGAACCCCTGGATCACGCGCTACATTTTCCCCGGGGGCCACATTCCCACGCTGTCGGAGATGATGCCGGCGATCGAGCGCGCCGGCCTGCGCCTCGCCGACGTCGAGGTGCTGCGGCTGCACTACGCCGACACGTTGATGCACTGGCGCGAGCGCTTCCTCGCGCGCCGCGCGGAGGCCGCGCGCCTCTACGACGAGCGCTTCTGCCGGATGTGGGAGTTCTACCTCGCCGCCAGCGAGGCGGGCTTCCGCTTCGAGGACCTCGTCGTCTTCCAGCTCCAGCTCACGCACCGCAACGACGCGGTGCCGATCACGCGCGACTACGTGGCCGAGCGCGAGCGTATGTTGCGCGGGCTAGAGGCCGGCACCGCACGAGAGGCGACGCGGCGGACGGGGTGAGGGCGCGGCTTCGTGATGAAGGCTGCGAGCGCTTTCTCCTTCCCTGTAGGGGAAGGTGGCTCGGCGAAGCCGAGACGGATGTGGCGCGCGGGACGCGCGTTCGGCGAAGCCGAAGTCGTGCAAGGCTGCACGGTTCGAGGGAGCCCCATTTCCGCTTCGCGGAACACGCCTTCGGCGTGCCCCATCCGTCTCGTCGGCTTCGCCGCCGATCCACCTTCCCCTACAGGGAAGGAGAATGCGGCGCCTCGGCCCCTCACCGCGCCCAACGGTCGGCGGCGCGGTCGTCCTCGGCCTTGGCGCCGACCCATCCGCCGCTCTCGACCTCGCCCAGGGGATGCTCGCGCTTCCAGAAGGGGGCGCGGGTCTTGAGGTAGTCCATCATGAAGTCGGCGGCCTCGAAGGCGGCGCGGCGGTGGGCCGAGGCGGCCACCACCAGCACGATCTCCTCGCCGGGGCGGATCACGCCGTAGCGGTGGATCGCGACGAGTCCCTGGAGCGGAAACCGCCGCGCGGCCTCGCCGGCGACGCGGGCGATCTCGGCCTGGGCCATGCCCGGGTAGTGCTCCAGCTCCAGCGCGGCGAGCCGCCCGCCTTCGTCGCGGCACAGGCCGGTGAAGGTGACGACCGCGCCGATGTCGGTGCGCCCCCGGGTCAGGGCGGAGGCCTCGGCGGCGGCGTCGAAGCCCTCGGCCTGGATGCGCACGATCGGCGTGACGCTCGTCGTCGGGGCGAGCGTCGGCTCCTCCCTCGTCGGCTCCTCGCTCGTCTGCTGCTCGTTCATCGGCTCAGCCCCCCGTCATCGGCGGGAAGAAGGCGATCTCCGAGGCGCCCGCGATGGCGGCGTCGCGCTTGACGTGGATCTGGTCGAGCGCCGCGCGGATCACGACCTCGTTCTCGAAGGCGTAGGCGTATTCCTCGCCGCGCGTCTTCAGCCAGGCGACGAGATCGGCGATCGTGGCGACGTCGGCGGGGGGCTCGACCACCTCCTCGACCTTGCCGATGCGTTCGCGGACCCAGGCGAAATAGAGGATCTTCAAGGCCATCGTCTCAATCCTCGACCAGATAGCGCATCCCCGCGCGCATGTAGTCCCAGCCCGTGTAGAGCGTCAGCAGCGCGGCGGCCCAGAGCAGCACGAGGCCCGTTACCGTGGTGATGGGGAAGACCGCGTCTCCCGCCGGCCCGGCGACCAGGAAGCCGAGCGCCACGAGCTGGAGCGTGGTCTTGTACTTCGCGACGTTGCTGACGGGAACCGACACTTTCAGCTCGGCCAGGAACTCGCGCAGGCCCGAAACCAGGATCTCCCGCAGGAGGATGACGATCGCCGCCCAGATATTCCAGCCCGATATGGTTTCGTGCGCCACGAGCATCATCAGCACGGCGGCGACGAGGAGCTTGTCGGCGATCGGGTCGAGCATACGCCCCAGCGCCGATTGCTGGTTCCACGCGCGCGCGAGGTAGCCGTCGAAATAATCGGTGATCGCGGCGGCGGTGAAGATCCCCAGCGCCCACCAGCGCGCCCAGCTCTCGTTGGGCCAGAACAGGAAGATCACCACGGCGGGAACCGCGACGCATCGTCCGTAGGTGAGGAGGTTGGGGAGAGAAAGCGCTGTCGATCGTTTCATGAGCCGCCGCCGGTCGCGGGAGGCAGAGAACACGCGGGGGGGTGAAAGGTCAATGCACAGTGCGCCTCTGCGCGGTCTCCCGCGCGCGAACCGAAACGGCGTCCGGCCGCGAGGCCGGGCGCCGCTCGATCGTTCCGGTCGTGGCGCGCCTCAGCGGCCGCGGCGCGGGCGCTCGCCGGCGGGCTTGCCGCCCGAAAGCCAGCCGATGCTGGAGCCGTCGCGGCCGCCGCCGCCGTCGCGGCGCTGGCCGCCTTCGGCACGCTTGGGCTGCTGCGCCTGGCCGCCGGGGCGACCCTGGCCCTGACCCTGGGCCGGACGGCCCTGGCCCTGAGCCGGGCGACCCTGCGCCGGACGGCCCTGGGCGGGCTTCGCCCCGCCGCCGCCGGGGCCGCCGCGACCGCGCTGCGGGGAACGCCCGCGACCGTCGCGACGCGGCTCGCGCGCGGGCTCGTCCGACAGCGCCTCGACGCCGCCGAGGTCGAAGCCCGCGGGGGCCTCGGCCACCGGCACGGTCTGGCGCGTGAGCTTCTGGATGTCGCGCAGGTAGGCGCGCTCCTCCTCGTTGCAGAACGCCAGCGCGATGCCGGACGCGCCGGCGCGCGCCGTGCGGCCGATGCGGTGGACGTACTGCTCGGGCACGTTCGGGATGTCGAAGTTGACCACGTGCGAGACGGCCTCGACGTCGATGCCGCGGGCGGCGATGTCGGTCGCCACCAGCACCTTGCAGGCGCCGGTCTTGAAGGCGCCGAGCGCGCGCTCGCGCTGGCCCTGGCTCTTGTTGCCGTGGATCGCGAAGGCGTTGACGCCCGCCTTCTCGAGGCCGCGCACGACCTTGTCCGCGCCGTGCTTGGTGCGGGTGAAGACGAGCACGCGCTCGATCGCGGCGTCGCCGTGCAGGATGTGCTCGAGCAGCGCCTGCTTGCGGCCCTGCGAGACGAAGGTGACGCGCTGCTCGACGCGCTCGGCGGTGGTCGCCACCGGCGCGACCGAGACCTTCACCGGGTCGGAGAGGTAGCCGTTGGCGAGGCCGGCGATCGCGGCCGGCATCGTCGCCGAGAAGAACAGCGTCTGGCGGCTCTTGGGCAGCAGCGTCACGATGCGGCGCAGGGCGTGGATGAAGCCGAGGTCGAGCATCTGGTCGGCCTCGTCGAGGACGAGGATCTCGACGTTCGACAGGGACAGCGAGCGCCGGTCGATCAGGTCGAGCAGGCGACCGGGCGTGGCGACGAGGATGTCGACGCCGTTGTGCAGCGCGCGCTCCTGGCGCGGCACCGGCACGCCGCCGAACACGACGGTCGAGGTCAGCTTGGAGCCGCGGCCGTAGGCGCGGAAGCTCTCCTCGATCTGGCTCGCGAGCTCGCGGGTGGGCGAGAGGATCAGCGCGCGGCAGCCCTTGCGGGGCGCGGCCTTCTTGTCGGCGGCGAGGCGCTGGATCATCGGCAGCGCGAACGCCGCCGTCTTGCCGGTGCCGGTCTGGGCGATGCCCAGGAGGTCGCGCCCGACGAGAACCGGCGGGATCGCCTGCACCTGGATCGGGGTCGGGCTCTCGTAGCCCTCGCGGGTGAGAGCCTCGAGAATCGGGGCGGAGAGGCCGAGGTCGGAGAATTTGGTCAAGGCTATGCTTTCAGCGGGGAGCCGAGCATGAGGGCGCGCGCGGCAGCGTCTTGTGATCAAGCGCGCGGGTCCGCCCTGAGCGAGGCTCGTCGGTCGGGGAACGACCCGCGTGATGGGGCGATCTGGGAGATCGCGTCCGAGGACCTCTGGCCGGATCCGCCCCCGTGGAACGGGGCGGCCTTCACGCAGCCGGGTCAGGGCGCTCTAGGGTGAGCGCCGACGCGATGGGAGGTAGATGGCGCGGATGGGGGTGGATGTCAATGCAAACCTCGCGATCTCTCCGCAGGGACCCCCGCGGTGGTGGTCGGAGGCGCACGCGAACGGAAGAGGAGGAAAGGGCGGTGGCCACCTGCGGAGCCGCCCGCCACCCCCTCACCGCGTCGCCGCCGGCTCCGCCTTCTCCGTCCGCGCGGGCGCCTCGACGGCCGCGCTCTTCTCCACCGCCGCCGCCTCGCGCCGCCGCTTGCGGCGCTCGAAGAAGGCCGCGGCCTCGCCGACGATGCCGCGGCGGAAGAGGAGCACGACCACGACGAAGATCACGCCCTGCGTGACGAGCACCCACTCGCCGAAGCCGGCGAGGTAGTTCTGCATGGTCACGATCACGGCGGCGCCCACCACGGGGCCGAACACCGTGCCCATGCCGCCCACCAGCGTCATCAGCACCACCTCGCCCGACATCTGCCAGGCGACGTCGGTGAGCGAGGAGAGCTGGAAGGCGACCGCCTTCGTCGCCCCCGCGAGCCCGGCGAGCGCGGCCGAGAGGGTGAAGGCGAGGAGCTTGTAGCGGTCGGTGGCGTAGCCGAGCGAGATCGCGCGCGGCTCGTTCTCGCGGATGGCCTTCAGCACCTGCCCGAAGGGCGAGTGGATGGTGCGGTAGATCACCAGGAAGCCGGCGACGAAGATGGCGAGCACGACGTAGTAGAGATTCGTGTCGTTCATGATGTCGATCACGCCGAAGATGGGCCGGCGCGGGATCGCCTGGATGCCGTCCTCGCCGCCGGTGAAGGGCGCCTGCAGGGCGAAGAAGAAGAACATCTGCGCCAGCGCCAGCGTCACCATGGCGAAGTAGATGCCCTGGCGGCGGATCGCCAGCGCCCCGACGACGAGGCCCATGGCGCCGGCCGCGAGGGCGGCGGCGGGGATCGCCACCTCGGTCGGCCAGCCCCAGATCTTGAGCATGTGGCCGCAGAAGTAGGACGCCCCGCCGAAGAACATCGCGTGGCCGAAGGAGAGCAGTCCGACGTAGCCGATCAGCAGGTTGAAGGCGCAGGCGAACAGCGCGAAGCACAGGACCTTCACCAGGAAGACCGGGTAGAGGACCATCGGGGCCACGAGGGCCAGCGCCAGGAAGGCGAGGAAGGCGAGCTTGCCGCGGGTGACGCTCATCGATCCGCCCTCACTTGGCCGTTCCGAACAAGCCCGCGGGCTTGATCAGCAGCACGATGGCCATGACCACGAAGATCACCGTGTTCGAGGCCTCCGGATAGAACACCTTGGTGAGCCCCTCGATGATGCCGAGCGAATAGCCGGTGACGATCGCGCCCAGGATCGAGCCCATCCCGCCGATCACCACCACCGCGAAGACGACGATGATCAGGTTCGCGCCCATGAGCGGGCTGACCTGGTAGATCGGCGCCGCCAGCACCCCGGCGAAGCCGGCGAGCGCCACGCCGAAACCGTAGGTGAGCGTGATCATCAAGGGCACGTTGATGCCGAAGGCCTGGACGAGGTCGGGCCGCTCGGTGGCCGCGCGCAGGTAGGAGCCGAGCTTCGTGCGCTCGATCACGAACCAGGTGCCGAAGCAGACGATCAGCGAGGCGACGACCACCCAGCCGCGATAGGTCGGCAGGAACATGAAGCCGAGATTGGTGCCGCCCGGCAGCGGGTTGGGATAGGGCTGGCCCGAGACGCCGTATTGGCTGCGGAACAACCCTTCGATGATGAGCGCCAGCCCGAAGGTGAGCAGAAGCCCGTAGAGATGGTCGAGATGGTAGAGCCGCCGCAGCATGGTGCGCTCGATCGCGACCCCGACCGCCCCCACGATCAGCGGCGCGAGCACCAGCGCGCCCCAATAGGGCACGCCCAGCACGGAGAGCAGGATGTAGGCGACGAAGGCGCCCATCATGTACTGCGCGCCGTGGGTGAAGTTGATCACGTTGAGCAGCCCGAAGATGACCGCCAGCCCCAGGCTCAGCACCGCGTAGAAGGCGCCGTTGATCAGCCCGAGCATGAGCTGGCCGAACAGCATCTGCGGGGACACTCCGATGAGCTCGAACACGGTCGACGTCCTCGATCTTCGCAGGTTCGGGGCGCACTGCGGGTGCGCGTGGGGCGGTGCGCGCGGGGGTGGGCGTCGTCCGCCCCCGCGCCGTCGGCGTGATCAGGTCACGGCGATCAGTTCACGAGCGAGCACTCGCCCTCGCCGAGCGGCCGGAAGGCCTCGGCGGCGGGGATCGTGGCGCGCAGGTTGTAGTAGTCCCACGGCCCTTCCGACTGGTCCGGCGACTTCACCTCGAAGAGGTACATGTCGTGGACCTTGCGCCCGTCCTGACGGATCTCGCCCTCGCCGAACAGCCGGTCCTCGGTCGGCATCTCCTTCATCGCCGCGACGACGGCCGCGCCGTCGTCGACGGAGCCTACCTCGGCGACCGCCTTCAGGTAATGCAGCGTGGCAGAGTATACACCGGCATGGACCATCGTGGGGTGGTTGCCGCCGTTGGCCGCTGCGAACTCCTCGGCGAAGGCGCGGTTCTCATCGTCGAGGTCCCAGTACCACGCCTCGGTGAAGATCAGGCCCTGGGCGACGTCGAGCCCGAGCGCGTGCACGTCGGTGAGGAACATGAGCAGCGCGGCCAGGCTCTGGCCGGACTGGACGATGCCGAACTCGGCCGCCTGCTTCACCGTGTTGACCGTGTCGCCGCCGGCGTTGGCGAGCCCGATGATCTGCGCGCCCGAGGCCTGCGCCTGCAGGAGGAAGGACGAGAAGTCCGAGCCCGGGAACGGATGGCGCACCGTGCCCACGACCTCGCCGCCGTTCTCCACGACCACCGCCGACGTGTCGCGCTCGAGCGCGTGGCCGAAGGCGTAGTCGGCGGTGATGAAGAACCAGCTCTCGCCGCCGGTCTCGACGATGGCCTTGCCGGTGCCGTTGGCGAGCGACCAGGTGTCGTAGGTCCAGTGCACCGTGTTGGGCGAGCAGGCCTTGCCGGTGAGGTCGGACGTCGCCGCGCCCGACGACAGGAACACCTTGTTGCGCTCGCGGGTCAGCTCGTTGATCGCGAGCGCCACCGAGGAGGTCGGCACGTCGACGATCATGTCGACGCCGTCGACGTCGTACCATTGCCGCGCGACCGCGGAGCCGACGTCCGGCTTGTTCTGGTGGTCGGCGAAGACGAGCTCGACCGACAGGCCGTTCGCCGCCGGGTCGAAATCCTCGATCGCCTTGCGGGCGGCCCAGACGGAGCCCTGGCCGGTCAGGTCCGAATAGAGGCCCGACTGGTCGTTGAGGACACCGATCTTGACCTCGGTCTGCGCGGCGGCGCCGCCGGCGGCGGTGAGTGCCAGCGTGGAGAGGCCGGCGAAGAGCATGCGTTTCATCATGGTCGTTCTCCCTCGTGTGCGGCGCGGCTCGAACGCCGGGTGGGGTTTGTTCAGACGCCGAGATAGTCCTGCAGCGTCTTCATGTTGGAGCCGATATCGACGTTGCGGAACATCTCCACGACCTGGCCGTGCTCGACGATGTAGTGCCGGTCGGCGACGGTCGAGGCGAAGTGGAAGTTCTGCTCGACGAGCAGGATGGTGAAGCCCTTGCGCTTGAGCTCCCCGATGATGGCGCCGATCTGCTGCACGATGACGGGGGCGAGCCCCTCGGTCGGCTCGTCGAGCAGCAGCAGCTTGGCGCCGGTGCGCAGCATCCGGGCGATGGCGAGCATCTGCTGCTCGCCGCCCGACAGCTTGGTGCCCTGGCTCGCGCGGCGCTCGCGCAGGCGCGGGAACAGGTCGTAGACCTCATCCACGCTCATGCCGCCGGGCTTGACCACCGGTGGCAATTCGAGGTTCTCGCGCACGTCGAGGCTCGCGAAGATGCCGCGCTCCTCGGGCACGTAGCCGATGCCGAGCCGCGCGATCTTGTCCGAGCGCAGCGCCATCGTCTCGACGCCGTCGAACATGATGGAGCCGCGTCGCTGGCGCAGCATGCCCATGATCGAGCGCATCGTCGTGGTCTTCCCGGCGCCGTTGCGCCCGAGCAGCGTCACGACCTCGCCGGCGGCGATCTCGAATTCCATGCCGTGCAGCACGTGGCTCTCGCCGTAATAGGCGTGCAGATCGCTCACGTGCAGGAGGGGGCGCGCGCCCGCATCGTCCTCACGCATGGGCCTGCGCCGCCGCGCCGGTTCCCGCGCCCGTGCCCATGTAGGCCTCCACCACCCGCGGGTCCGTCGAGACGGTCTCGTAGGAACCCTCCGCCAGGATCTCGCCGCGGGCGAGCACGGTGATCGTGTCCGACAGGTCCGCGACGACCGAGAGATTGTGCTCCACCATCAGCACGGTCCGGTTCTGCGCCACGCGCTTGATCAGGGCCGCCGTCCGCCCGATGTCCTCGCGGCCCATGCCCGAGGTCGGCTCGTCGAGGAGCAGCATCTCGGGGTCGAGCGCCAGCGTGGTGGCGATCTCGAGCGCGCGCTTGCGGCCGTAGGGCAGCTCGTTGGCGGTGAGGTCGCGGTACTCGGCGAGGCCGACGTCCTCGAGCAGCGCGGTGGCCCGCTCGTGCAGCGCCGACAGCGAGCGCTCCGAGCGCCAGAAGTGAAAGGAGGTGCCGAGCTTGCGCTGGAGCGCGACGCGCACGTTCTCCAGCAGCGTCAGGTGGCCGAAGGTCGCCGAGATCTGGAAGCTGCGCACCATTCCCATCTGCGCGACGCCCGCGGGCTTGGTGCGGGTGATGTCGCGGCCGTTGAACAGGATGCGCCCGCTCGTCGGCTCGAGGAACTTGGTGATCAGGTTGAAGCAGGTGGTCTTGCCGGCGCCGTTGGGCCCGATCAGCGCGTGGATCGCACCCCGGCGCACGGACAGATCGACCCCCGACACGGCGGCGAAGCCCTTGAATTCCTTGGTCAGGCCCCGCGTCTCGAGGATGTTGTCGTCGCTCATCTAGACCGCCCCGCCTCGCTATCGCCGATGTGGCCACAAAGCGCAAAGGGGGTCAAGCTGTCGCCGCGAGGTTGCCGGGGGGCGACGGTGGGCGCGCCGACGGAGGCCCCGACGCCGATGGTGACCCCCGATGACTACCCCCAGGTGAGTGCGTCGGTCCGGAGCCGGACGCCTCCGCCGGAAACGCGAAACGCCCCCCGCTCGCGCGGAGGGCGTTCGTCATGTCCCGGTACGGTCCGCGCGCGGCGGCCCGCGTCGGCGAAGCCTCACGCCGCCTGCGTCTCGAGCGTCTTGCGCCCGTTGGCGGAGGCGATGGGGATCAGGCGGGGCTTCTTCGATTCGGGGATTTCGCGCACGAGATCGACGTGGAGCAGCCCGTTCTCCAGGGCGGCGCCCGTCACCTGCACGCCGTCGGCGAGCTGGAACCGGCGCTCGAAGGCGCGCGCGGCGATGCCCTGGTGCAGGAACTCGCCCGCGCGCTCGGCCTCGTCGGCCTTCTTGCCGCGGATCGAGAGCGCGTGCTCCTTCACCTCGATGGCGAGGTCGTCCTCGGTGAAGCCGGCGACGGCCACCGTGATGCGGTAGGCGTGCTCGCCCGTGCGCTCGATGTTGTAGGGCGGGTAGCCCTGGGCCGTGTCGACGCCCGCGAGCTGGTCGAGGGTGGAGAACAGGCGGTCGAAGCCCACCGTGTTGCGGTAGAGCGGGGAGAGATCGAAGTGACGCATGGCATATCCTCTCGCTGAAGCGACATCCAAGTCATCGAAGGCTCGGTCCGCCCGTCTGGGCCGGACCGGGTTCGTCGCGCCGCCGTCGAGGCCGGCGCAGATCCGAGATGGGAAGCGCGAGCGTGGCGTTCAAGAGGGCGTGCGCGCCTGTCCGCGCGCCCGTCCGCTCGCCTCTGCCCGCTCGCGTCGCGCCCGCCGATCGCCTAAGATCCGGCCCATGAAGCTCGTCCCCACCGCCGCCAATCCCGTGCCCGAAGGCGCGATCGTCTCGCGCGTCGTCACCCGCGACGGCGCGCCCCTGCGCGTCGCCCGCTGGCCGGCGCGCACACACCCGGTGCGCGGCACCGTCGTGATCTTCCAGGGACGGGCGGAGTTCATCGAGAAGTACTTCGAGACGATCGAGGACCTGCTCGGGCGCGGCTTCTGCGTCGTCGCCTTCGACTGGCGCGGCCAGGGCCGCTCGGAGCGGGCGCTGCCCGATACGCGCAAGGGCCATGTCGGCCGATTCGGGCTCTACACCCGGGACGTCGAGGCCGTCGCGGCGCAGGTTCTCCGGCGCGAGTGCCCACGCCCGCATGCGGTGCTGGCGCATTCCATGGGCGCGGCGATCGCGCTCGCTCTCGCGCGCCGCGGCCGGCTGCCGGCGCAGCGCCTCGTCGCGCTCACGCCGATGATCGCGATCGCCCGGGTGAAGCACCCGACGCTCTCGCTCGTCGCGACGACCGCGGCCTGGCTCGCCGGGTTCGGCGGCGCCTGGGTGCCCGGCGGCGGCGAGACCCCGGCTGTGACGAAGCCCTTCGCCGGCAACCCGCTCACCTCCGACCGGCTGCGCTATGCGCGCAACGCCGATGCGGCGGCGGCGGTCGGCGACGGCGCCATCGGATCCCCCACGATCGCGTGGACCCGCGCCGCCTTCGCGCACATGCGCCGCCTGCGCGAGCCGCGCGCGGCGCTCGACATCCGCATCCCCACCCTGGTGATCGCGGCGGGCGAGGACCGGGTGGTCTCGACGCCCGCCGTCGAGCGGTTCGCCTCGCGCCTGAAGACCGGCAACGCGCTCGTCGTGCCCGGCGCCCGCCACGAGCTCCTGTCGGAGGCGGACGCCATCCGCGGGCCGGTGATGGCCGCGATCGACGCTTTCCTGCCGCAGGCGACCGAGACGACGACGCCGCCCGTTCGGGCGTGACGCGGCTTCATCTCATCGCGTCGGGGCCGCCTGGGCGATCCCCAGGAAATCCTCCGCCTTCAGGCTCGCGCCGCCGACGAGCGCGCCGTCGACGTTCGCCACGGCGAGGATCTCGCGCGCGTTGCTCGGCTTCACCGAGCCGCCGTAGAGGATGCGCATGCGGGCCTGGTCGTCGGCGCTCGCCTTCGCGCCCAGCGCCGCGCGCACGGCGGCGTGGACCTCGGCGATGTCGTCGTTCGTCGGCACGAGCCCGGTGCCGATCGCCCACACGGGCTCGTAGGCGATCACCGTGTTCTGCGCGGTGATCCCCTCCATGAGCGAGCCGTCGAGCTGTCCGCGCACGATCTCGAGTGCCCGGCCGGCCTCGCGCTCGTCCCTGGTCTCGCCGACGCAGACGATGGCGACGAGCCCGGCGCGGTGGGCCGCCTCGAGCTTGGCGCGCACGTCGGCGTCGCTCTCGCGGTGGACCTCGCGCCGCTCCGAATGGCCGACGATGACGTAGGTCGCGCCCGCGTCCGCGAGCATCTCGGCCGAGACGTCGCCGGTGAAGGCGCCCGACGGCTTCGCGTGGCAATCCTGCCCGCCCACCGCGACCGGCGAGCCCGCGAGCCGCTCGGCCAGCCGCGCGACCAGCGTCGCGGGCGGGCACAGCGCGAGGTCGACGCGCGCGGCGAGCGCCGCATCGGCGCCCGCCTTCACGGCGTCGGCGACGGCGAGCGAGGCCGAGGTGCCGTTCATCTTCCAGTTTCCGGCGATGAAGGGGCGGGGCTGCGGCATGGTCTCGTGCTCCTGGGCTCGGGGGGCTTGGGTTTCTGCGCCCGTGCATACAGCCGAACGCGCGGGGGCTCAAATCGTGGCGCGCTGCATCGCGCTCGGAATCGCCCTCATCCGCATCGGAACCCGTGCGGAGCGAGCGCGTGAACGCGCTCGACTGAAACGCTGTGGGTCCGGGCTCCGGGCCCGCTTCGCGACCGGGAATGTTGGGGTGAACGGTCCCCGACGGCATCGTTTGTGCCAAGCTGGAGCGTCGTTCAACCAGCTGAGGAGACCGTCCTTATGAACGCTATCACGATCGGCCTCGACATCGCCAAATCGATTCTCCAGGTGCACGGCGTCGACGCGACCGGCGCCGTGGTGGTGCAGCGCAAGCTGCGGCGCCATCAGGTCGAAGGCTTCTTCCGCCGCCATCCGCCCGCGCTCGTCGGGATGGAGGCCTGCGGGTCGGCGCACCACCGGGGGCGGCTCCTGACCAGGCTCGGGCACGAGGTGCGGACGATGCCGCCGCAATACGTGAAGCCCTACGTCAAGCGCAACAAGACCGACGCGCGCGACGCCGAGGCGATCTGCGAGGCGGTCACGCGCCCGACCATGCGCTTCGTCCCGATCAAGACCGAGGCGCAGCAGGCCGGGCGCGGCCTCCACCGCGTGCGCGACCTGCTCGTGCGCCAGCGCAGCGCGCTCATGCAAACGATCCGCGGCCTCACCGGCGAGTTCGGCGTCTCGGAGAGCAAGGGCGCGCGCGGCGGGGCGAACCTGCGCGCCGCGATCGCCGCCGACGAGATCGCCGTCCCCGAGCTCCTCCACGAAGGGCTCGCGGCGCTCGCCCGGCAATGGGCGACGCTCGACGACGAGATCGAGCGGCTCGACCGGCGCATCGCGGCCGAGGCCAAGGCCGACGCGACCGCCCGCCGGCTGATGGCGGTGCCCGGGATCGGGCCGCTCGTCGCCCACGCGATCGTCCGTACACATGACCGCTCCAGATCTCGCCAAATCCCGCTTCCAGACCCCTTGCGGAAAGGGGACCGTCCACACATCCCTCCCGTCACTCTCCCCGCAGCCACGGCCGGTTCTCCGGAACACGCCGCACCGTCTCCAAGAGCGTCTCCCCCTCCACGAAGCGCACCGTCGTCGCGCCCATCGCCTCGAGCCGCTCGCGCCCCAGCACGAGCGGGGCGGCGCACCAGGGGGGCGGGCGCAGGCGCGTGACGACGATCGCGGCGCGGGCGCAATCCTCGGGGAAGGCGCGGGCATCGCGCACCACGGAGACCGCACCCACTCCCGGAAGCGGGGCGACGCAGGCGAGCGCGTCGCAGGCGACGCCGGCGGCGAGGCCCGGGTCGTCGAGGGCGCGGGCGTCGCCGTCGGCCTTGAGCCATTGCTCCAGCACGAAGTCGCCGGGGTCGCCCAGCACCACGAGCCGCCCGTCCGCCCCGCGCAAGCCCGCCCCGCGCCCGTCGCGGTCGACGTAGAGATCCGGCAGCACCGGGCTCGCCGCGAGCACGACGCCGACGAGGATCGGCAGCGCCGCCAGGAGCCGCAGGGCGGAAACGCACAGGGTCAGGATCAGCAGCCCGGCGACGAGGCAGGCGAGCGCGCCCACCCCGAAGGCGGCGACCACGATCTGCGAGCCCGGCAGCGCGGCCACGGCTTCCGAGAAGGCGATCACCTGCGCCACGCCCGCGCCCATCGTCATCCATGCGGGCGCGTCGAGCCCGGACGGCAGCAGGAGCATGCCCAGAACGGCGGCGGGCATCACGAGGAAGGTCACGAGCGGCAGGGCCAGCACATTCCCCAGGACGCCGTAGGGGTTGGCCAGCTGGAAGTGGAAGGCGGCGAAGGGGCCCGTCGCCAGCGTCGCGATGATCGTCGTGCCCACGATCCCGACGACCACGCCGCGGGCCCAGCCCAGCGCGCGGCCGATCCGCCCGGGCTGCGGGCCGGGCGGTCGCGCGCGGGAGGCCTGCCACTCCGCGCCGGCGATGAGGCCGGCCACCGCCGAGAACGACATCTGGAAGGAGGGTCCCACCAGCGCCTCCGGCTCGCGGGCGAGCACGATCAGCGCGGCGAGCGCGAGGTTGCGCATGGACAGCGCCGGGCGGTCGACCAGGATCGCTCCGAACATGATCGTCGTCATGATCAGCGCGCGCTCGGTCGCCACCGCCGATCCGGAGAAGACGCAATAGGCCGCGCCCCCGAGGATGGCCGCGGCGGCGGCGATCTTCTTGATCGGCCATCTGAGCGCCAGGACCGGGAACGCGGCGAGGAGCGCGCGCAGGCCGAAGAACACGGTGCCCGTCGCGAGCACCATGTGCAGGCCCGAGATCGAGACGATGTGGTAGACGCCGGCCGCGCGGAGCGCCTCGTTCGTCTCCTCCGCGATCAGCCCGCGCTTGCCGGTGACGAGCGCGGCCGCCACCGCGCCGGGCTGGCCGCCCACCGCCTCGGCGATCCGCAGGGTCGCCGCGTTGCGCTGCGCGTCGAGCCGCGCGGCCGTGGCGAGGCCGAGATCCGGCGGGACGGGCGGTGGGCCGATCCGGGGGCGTCCGACGATCGAGCCCACCGCGCCGATGCCGCGGAAGTACGCCTCCTTGGCGAAGTCGTAGCCACCGGGCCGCACCGCCTGCGGCGGCGGCAGCAGGCGCACGCGCGCCACCATCCAGTCCCCCGGCGCGACCGACGCGTCGCCGCGCAGGGTCGCGCGCACGCGAAGCGTACCCTCGCCGCGCGTCGGCAGGTCGTGCGCCACGACGCGCAGCACGATGCGCAGCCCGTTGGGGCGCGTGTCGAGGCTCTCGACGAAGCCCTCGACGGTCCCGCTCGCCGGCGCGACGAGCGCAGGCGCGTCCACGGTCGCCTGGCGCAGCGCCCCCGCGGCGAAGCCCGCCGCCACGAAGGCGGCTGCCGCGAGCGCCACGCCCGCGATCATCGAGACGCGCCGGGCGATCGTCGCCGCGAGCGCGATGACCGCCGCCAGCGCCACGGCGGCGGCAGGGAAGGAGGCGGCGGAGGGGGCGGCCGCGCGGAAGAACCAGAGGATGCCGATCCCGAACAGCACCGCGCCCCAGGGAAACAGCCGCCGCCGCTCGACCTCGAGCAGGACGGCGTCCGCCAGGTGCTGGCGCAAGGGGCGGGCGCGGAAGCGGGCGAGCGCCGCGCGTGCGCGCGCCGCCGCCGTCGCGGCGAGCCGCGCCGCGACGGCCGCGGCGATTCCGGCCTCGATCCGCCCCGCAGGCATGTGCGCGCACCTCCCCGGCAATTCCGACGGGCAGGCTAGCGCCTCCCGCGGGGGCGCGCGCGTCGGGCGAGACGCTTATGTCGCGACGCGCGCATGGGCCCGGCGCGACACCGTACGCGCGTCGCCGGCCGAGGGCGTTTTCGCCGCGCCCGAAATGCTCTAGAGAAGGCCCCGACCCGTTCACGCTCGACCCACAAGGAAAGCGCCCCCACACGATGTCGGACACTGTCGTCACGCGCTTCGCGCCGTCGCCCACCGGCTTCCTCCACATCGGCGGGGCCCGCACGGCTCTGTTCAACTGGCTCTTCGCCCGCCGCCACGGCGGCAAGATGCTCCTGCGCATCGAGGACACCGACCGCGAGCGCTCGACCGACGAGGCCATCGCGGCGATCCTCGACGGGCTGACCTGGCTCGGGCTCGACTGGGACGGCGAGGCCGTGCACCAGTTCGCCCGCGCCGAGCGCCACCGCGAGGTTGCGCTCCAGCTGCTCGCCGAGGGCAAGGCGTACTACTGCTACGCGAGCCAGGACGAGCTGACCGAGATGCGCGAGCGCGCGAAGGCCGAGAAGCGGCCGATGCGCTACGACGGCCGCTGGCGCGACCGCGACCCCTCCGAGGCGCCCGCGGGCGTGAAGCCCGTCGTGCGCTTCAAGGCGCCGCTCGAGGGCGAGACCGTGGTCGAGGACCAGGTGCAGGGCCGGGTCGTGTGGTCGAACAAGGAGCTCGACGACCTCGTCCTGCTGCGCTCGGACGGCAACCCCACCTACATGCTGGCGGTCGTCGTCGACGACCACGACATGGGCGTGACGCACGTCGTCCGCGGCGACGACCACCTCACCAACGCCGCGCGCCAGTCGCAGATCTACCGAGCGCTGGGCTGGGACGTGCCGGTGATGGCGCACATCCCGCTCATCCACGGCTCGGACGGCTCGAAGCTGTCGAAGCGACACGGGGCGCTCGGCGTCGATTCCTACCGCGCGATGGGCTACCTGCCGGAGGCGCTGCGCAATTACCTCGTCCGCCTGGGCTGGGCGCACGGCGACCAGGAGGTGTTCTCCACGCAGGAGATGATCGCGGCGTTCGACCTCGGCTCCATCGGCCGCTCGGCCGCGCGCTTCGACTTCGTCAAGCTCGAGGCGCTCAACGGCCACTACATGCGCCACGCCGCCGACGCGCGCCTCGTTTCGGCGCTGGACACGATCATGCCCGAGATCGGCCCCGAGCGCGGGCTGGGCACGAGCCTCGACCCCGAGCTGAAGCGTAAGCTGCTCGCCTCGATGCCCGGCCTCAAGGAGCGCGCCCGCACGCTGGTCAATCTCCTCGACAGCGCCGCCTTCCTCTACGAGGCGCGCCCGCTCGCCCTCGACGAGAAGGCGCGCAAGCTCCTCGACGAGGATGCGCGCGCCCGCATCGCGGGCCTCGTTCCCCGGCTCGAGGCGCTCGAGCCCTTCGACGCGCAGACCACCGAGGCCGCCGTGCGGGCCTATGCCGAGGAGGCCGGCGTCAAGCTGGGCCAGGTGGCGCAGCCGCTGCGTGCGGCGCTCACCGGCCGCGCGACATCGCCGCCGCTGTTCGACGTGATGGCCGTGCTCGGCCGCGCGGAGAGCCTTGCGCGCTTGAAAGATCAGGAAAACTCCTGATTCGGGGCGCAAACGGCCAAGCCGGGCCTCGGTTTGTGCCGAACCTGCGCCTTTGGGCGCGCTTGAACCCGGACAGGGGATCGGCTAACCCCTTCCCACCTTCGCGTCAGCGACAGCCGTCGGAGAGGGTCCGCAACGCGTCGGGCCTCTCGCGGCCCCGCTCGCCGGACGCTCCGTCGAGGCGCTCAGCATGAAAGGCCTTTTCGCATGAGCAGCACCACGAGCACCCTGCAGATGGACGGCAAGACCGTCGAGCTGCCGGTGAAAGCCGGCACCATCGGCCCGAGCGTCGTCGACATCTCGAAGCTCTACGCCCAGACCGGCGCGTTCACCTACGACCCCGGCTTCACATCGACCGCATCCTGCGAATCGCAGATCACCTATATCGACGGCGACGAGGGCACGCTGCTCTATCGCGGCTACCCGATCGACCAGCTCGCCGAGCACGGCGACTTCCTCGAGACCTGCTACCTGCTGCTCTACGGCGAGCTGCCGACGGCCGCCCAGAAGGCCGATTTCGACTATCGCGTGACGCGTCACACGATGGTCCACGAGCAGATGCAGCGCTTCTTCATGGGCTTTCGCCGCGACGCCCACCCGATGGCGATCATGGTCGGCTCGGTGGGCGCGCTCTCGGCCTTCTATCACGACTCGACCGACATCTCGGATGCGCAGCAGCGCATGATCGCGTCGATGCGCATGATCGCCAAGACGCCGACGCTGGCCGCGATGGCCTACAAGTACTCGATCGGCCAGCCGTTCGTGTATCCGAAGAACGAGCTCGACTACGCCTCGAACTTCCTGCGGATGTGCTTCGCGGTGCCCTGCGAGGAGTACGTGGTCAACCCGATCCTGGCCCGTGCGCTCGACCGGATCTTCATTCTCCACGCCGACCACGAGCAGAACGCCTCGACCTCGACGGTGCGCCTCGCCGGCTCGTCGGGCGCGAACCCGTTCGGCTGCATCGCGGCGGGCGTCGCCTGCCTGTGGGGCCCCGCACACGGCGGCGCCAACGAGGCGGCGCTGAAGATGCTGGAGGAGATCGGCACGCCCGACCGCATTCCCGAGTTCGTCGCCCGCGCCAAGGACAAGGACGACCCGTTCCGCCTCATGGGCTTCGGCCACCGGGTCTACAAGAACTACGACCCGCGCGCCAAGATCATGCAGAAGACCACCCACGAGGTGCTGAACGAGCTCGGGATCAAGGACGATCCGCTGCTCGAGGTGGCGGTGGAGCTCGAGCAGGTGGCGCTGCGCGACGAGTATTTCATCGAGAAGAAGCTCTACCCGAACATCGACTTCTACTCGGGCATCACCTTGAAGGCGATGGGCTTTCCCACGACGATGTTCACCGTCCTCTTCGCGGTGGCCCGCACGGTGGGCTGGATCGCGCAGTGGAAGGAGATGATCGAGGACCCCTCCCAGCGCATCGGCCGCCCCCGCCAGCTCTACGTCGGCGAGGCCGAGCGCGACTACACGCCGATCCAGCAGCGGGGGTGAGCGCGTCCGCGGCGCCCGGCGGGCGCCGCGCCTTCTCCTTCCCCTTCAGGGAAGGAGATTCGGCGGTTCACGCCCCGCCGTCCGCCCCCGCGGCACCCGCCCGCACGGCGCTCAGCTCCGCGTCGATCGTCACGTCGAAGCCGACCGTCTTCTCGTCCGGGTAGCTCTCGCCCATGCCGAAGTCGCGGCGGTCGACCACGACCTGCCCGACGGCCGTAGCCCGGTCGCCGTCGATGGCGAGCGTGAAGGGCAGCGCCACCGGGACCTCGGCGCCCGCCAGCGCGAGCGCGCCGCGGGCGACGAAGCCGTCGCCTTCGCCGGCGACGATCTCGCCCGAGAACCGCGCCGTCGGGTGGTTCTCCGCGTCGAAGAATTCCGGCCCGCGCGCCTGCTGCGTCACCGAGCCGAGCGCGAGCGAGTCGATGCCGATCATCACCGAGACGGACCCGTAACGCCCCTCCGCGTCCGGCGTCTCGTCGAAGACGATCTCGGCCGCCCAGTCCGCGAAGCTCCCGGTCACGGGCGCGCCCATCTGTGCGACGCTGAAGGACAGGCTGCCGGTCTCCACCACCCAGGACGAGGCCGCGCCCGCCGTCGCGGGCTGCGCGACCGCGAGCTGCACGCTGGTGCGCGCCCCCTCCGCCGGCGCCGCCGTCACTGCGAGCGCGCCCGCCACGCCGTAGAGCGCCAGGGCACCGAGCGCCGGCGCGAACGCATGGCGCCGCGCAGGCATCGGCGCGAGGGCCGGCAGGGCCGCGCGGCCGGGCAGCATCCGCCGCAGCGTCGCGTCGCGGTCGATCAGGTGGTGCTTCAGCGCCCCCGCGACGTGCAGCGCGAGCGCCGCCATCAAGAGCTTCGTGAACAGCACGTGCACGCTCCCCGCCGCCTGCGCCAGCGCGGGGGATTGCGGCACGAAGGGCAACGTCTGTCCGAGCGGCCACCAGATCGGCGCGAAGCCGGTCGCGGCGGCATGCTGGACCCAGCCGCTCGCCGGCACGGCCACCAGGGAGACGTAGAGCAACCAGTGCACGCCCTCGGCGAGCATCGTCTCGAGCCGGCGCTCGGGGTGCAGCGGCGCGGGCCGCGGCTGCGACAGAGCCCAGCCGATTCGCGCCAGCGCCAGGAAGAACACCGCGACGCCGAGCGTCTTGTGCACGGTGAACAGCCACGCCTTCGTCGCGAGCGCGTCCGACGTGTCGTAGGGCCATTCCACCGCAACGAGGCCGAGCGGCAGGAGCGTCAGCACCATCGCCGCCGTCGCCCAGTGCAGGGCCTTGCTCACGCCGCCATAGGCCGCCGCGCCGTTCCCGAACCGCATCGCGCTCTCCTCTCGGACGCCTGAAACGAAAACCGCGGGCACGCCGGAGCGCGCCCGCGGTCGCATGTTGCGCGCGGCCGATCACTCGGCCTTCATGGCCTCGACGGAGATCACCACCTCGACCTCGTCGCTGACGAAGGGCGCGAAGGCGCCCAGCTCGAAGTCGCTGCGCAGCAGCGTCGTCGTGGCGTCGAAGCCCGCCCAGGGCTTGCCCTCCATGGGGTGATCGCCCGCCGCGTTCAGCGTCGCGTCGAGCACGACCGAGCGCGTGACGCCGTTCACGGTGAGGTCGCCGGTGATCAGCGCGGTGGTCTCGCCCGTCACCTCGATGCCGGTCGAGACGAAGCTCACCATCTCGTCGTCGGCGGCGTCGAAGAAATCGGGCGACATGAAGTGCGCGAAGCGCTCCTCCCAGCCCGTCAGCATGGTGCGCACGGGGAACGACACCGAGACGGAAGAGGCCGCCGGATCGTCCTGGCGGAAGTCGATCTCGCCCTCGAAGCCCGAGAACATCGCCCAGGTGGTGGAGTAGCCGAGGTGATTCCAGGAGAACAGGATCTGGCTGTGGCTCGGGTCGAGCACGTAGTCCTCGGCGCTGGCCGCGGCGGGCGCGAGGGCGAGGGCGGCCGACAGGATCGCGCCGGACAGGAGGCGCTTGGACAGACGGGGAGTGGCGAGGCGGGGCATGGTCGAGATCTCCGAGGCAGGGTTGCGCACGCTGCGATGGCGCTTGTGATGATCAACCTAGCCCATGAAGCGCCTGGCAGAAAGGCACAGCCGAGTGCTTGGAGGCAACGCTTATCTTGCAGATTCGCAATGACGGCACACCATCGGGCCGCCGCTGGCGCCGCCGGCCGCCGCCGTCAGGCCGCGCGCTCGCCCCGCGCCGATCGCGCCCGCAACATCGCCAGCACGGCGGCCTCTTCCGGCTCGAGCCCCGCGGGCTCGCCGGCGCGCGCGCGCTCGGCCTCCCGCGTCACCGATTGCGCGAGCGCGCCCTCGAGATAGGCGGAGGGAATTTCCGGGTGCACGTAGCATCTGCGGCAGATGGTGGGGGTGTTGCCGAGCCGGGCGGCGACCTGCTCGATCGCGGCCTTGAGGTTCTTCTTCGCCTCGGCCTGCGAATCGAAGCCGTCGAGCTCCGCGAGCGCCAGCGCCGCCAGCACCGTGCCGCCCCAGGTGCGGAAGTCCTTCGCGGTGATGTCGCGCCCGGTGATCTCGCGCAGGTAGGCATTGACGTCCGCGCTCTCGACCGAGTGGCGGTGTCCGTCGTCGTCGACCCATTGGAAGAGCCGCTGGCCGGGAATATCCTCCAGCAGGCGCACGGTGCGCGCCACGCGCCGGTCGCGGACCGCGAGCTTCCACTCCTTGCCGCCCTTGCCGCGGAAGACGAAGCGCAGGCTGTCGCCGGTCACGTCGACGTGGTGCTCGCCGAGCGTGGTCAGGCCGTGGGTCTGGTTCTGGCGGGCGTAGTCGGGGTTGCCGACGCGGATCAGCGTCGTCTCGAGCAGGTGAACCACGGTCGCGAGCACCTTCTCGCGGGCGAGCGTGCGCTTGCGCATGTCGGCGTCGACCCGCTCGCGAATGGCCGGCAGGACCTCGGCGAAGGCGACGAGGTGCTCGAACTTCGTCGAGTCGCGGACCTTCCGGAACTCGGGGTGGTAGCGATACTGCTTGCGGCCGCGCGCATCGCGCCCCGTCGCCTGGATGTGCCCGTTCGGATCGGGCGAGATCCACACGTCGGTATAGGCCGGCGGGACGGCGAGCGCCGTCAGGCGCCGGATCTCCTCGGGGTCCGTGATGGTGCGCCCCTGCGGATCGCGGTAGGTGAAGCCCTTGCCGGACTTGCGGCGCCGAATGCCGGGCGCCTCGTCGGTGAGATGGGTGAGCCCGGCGCTCTGCGCCGCGTCGACCGGGTCGACCACGCCGCTCGCGGATATGTCCGCCTCGGAGGTCGCGCTCACGTGCGCGCCTCCGCCTGCCGCCGGCGGCGCTGGTTGCGCAGCTTCATCGCCAGCACGGAGCCGGACAAGGCGAGGCTGAGCGTGTTGAAGACGATGATCGGCACGCTCCAGATCATCAGCCCGTAGGCGATCCACAGCGTGAAGGCGCTCACCGTGACGATGTACATGCGCTTCGAGATCGCTCCGGTATCGCCCTCGCGCCAGGACTTCACGACCTGCGGGACGAAGCTCGCGGTCGAGCAGAGGCCGGCGATGGTCCCGACGATGACCGTGAGATACGCATCCAAGAACTCAGTCACCCGTCGCGCCTCGCGTCGATTGCTTTCGTGAGCGAGATGAACGGCGAGGGAGGATCGGCGTTCCGCGCCGCGACGTCGCGGGTGAGGGGGCACGGACGGCGCTCGGCCCGGTGGCGGTCAGCCGCCCGGGCGGCGGCGATGGAGCGCCTGCGGTGCGGTATCTCGCGCTGGATTCCATTCCCTTCTGCGCCTACGGCGCTCCGGCCGGGGACGACAGAGCAGCGGCCACGCCCGTCACCCCCGGCCGAATCGAGCGAAGCGAAAGGGGGGGAAGGAGACCAGGCGCGAGAACGCTTCGCGCCGCAGGCGCACCATCGGCGGCGACCAGCCGCCTGGACGGCCGCCGGGGCGCGCCCTCTGCATGCCGAAGGCGCTCCGACCGTCCGGGCGGCAGCGGGGCCGCTACTGGCCGCGGCGGGCGCGGCTGGCGAAGCGCACGGCGTCCTCGGCGGCGCGGAAGAGCGCTTTCGCCTTGTTGACGCACTCGATGCGCTCGGACGCGGGAACGCTGTCGTAGACCACCCCCGCGCCGGCCTGGACGTGCATGCGCCCGTCCTTCACCACGGCGGTGCGCAGCACGATGCAGGTGTCCATCTCGCCGTCGACGCCGAAATAGCCGATGCAGCCGGCATAAGGCCCGCGCTTGTCGCGCTCGAGCTCGTCGATGATCTCCATCGCGCGCACCTTCGGCGCGCCGGACACCGTGCCCGCGGGAAAGCCCGCCACCAGCGCATCGAGCGCGTCGTGGCGGCCCGCGAGACGGCCCACCACGTTCGAGACGATGTGCATCACCTGGGAATAGTATTCGAGGAAGAACGAGTCCGTCACCCGCACGGACCCGAACTCGGCGACGCGCCCGACGTCGTTGCGGCCGAGATCGAGCAGCATCAGGTGCTCGGCGCGCTCCTTCGGGTCGGCGAGCAGGTCGTCCGCATGCGCGCGATCCTCCGCCGGGGTCGCGCCGCGGGGGCGCGTGCCCGCGATCGGGCGCACCGTGACCTCGCCCTCGCGGACGCGCACCAGGATCTCCGGCGAGGAGCAGACGATCTGGTAGGCCTCGAAGTCGAGATAGCACAGGAACGGCGAAGGGTTGACGCGGCGCAGCGAGCGGTAGAGCGCGAAGGCCGGCAGCGGGAAGGCCGCCTCGAACCGCTGCGAGAGCACGACCTGGAAGGCGTCGCCGGCGCGGATGTATTCCTTCGCCCGCTCGACCATCGCCTCGTACGCGTCGGACGGGGTGTTCGAGACGACGTCGATCGCGAGCGCGTCCGCGCCCTCGAGCCGCGCCTCGGCGGGGAGCGGCGCCTCCAGCGCGTCGACGACGCCGTCGAGCCGGGCGAGCGCGCTCTCGTAGGCGGCCTTGGCCGAGACGCCGTCGCGCGGGCGCACCGGCGCGACGAGCGCGATCTCGTCCCGCACGGCGTCGAACACCACCATCACGGTGGGGCGCACCAGCACCGCGTCCGGCACGCCGAGCACGTCGGGGTTCGGCGGGCCGAGCCGCTCCATGGCGCGCACCATGTCGTAGCCGAGATAGCCGAACAGCCCCGCCGCCATCGGCGGCAGGTTCTCCTCGTGCTCGATCCGGCTCTCCGCGATGAGCGCGCGCAGGCTCTCGAGCGGCGCCCGATCGTCGGGCGCGAACCGGCCCTCGCCCGACAGCGCCGCGCGGTCGATCTCGCAGGTCCCGTCGCGGCAGCGCCAGACGAGATCGGGCTCGAGCCCGATCATCGAGTAGCGTCCGCGCTGTGCGCCGCCCTCCACCGACTCGAGCAGGAAGGCCGCCCCGGATTTCGCCCGGCGCAGCTTCAGGAACGCCGCGACCGGCGTCTCGAGATCGGCGACGAGCCGCGTCGAGACGAGGCTCGGGCGGCCCGCGTCGTAGGCCGCCGCGACGGTCTCGAAGGCGGGCGCGAGCTCCATCAGAACGCGCCGCCGCCGATCGCCGTGGCGAAGGCGGCCTCGTCGATCTGCGCCTCCAGCTCCACCTGGAGATAGGCGATGTACTGCTCCAGCACGTCCTGGGATATCATCTGGGAGAGCTGGCGATCGTAGGCCTCTGCCTGGGGCGTGGTCACGATGTACTCCGGCACGGTCGCCTCCGCGACGCGGAAGACGGCGCGTTCGGTCGCGCCGAGCGGCGCGGTGCCGGGCTCGCCGACGCGGGTCGCGAAGATGCGCGCCACCGCGGGTTCGGTCAGCGGACCCGACGCCTCGCCGCGCGCGAGGTTCTGCGCCTGCGAGACCGTGAGGCCCGCCTCGGCGGCGAGCGCCTCCAGCGTCTCGCCCTGCTCCAGTCGCTCGACGAAGCCGCGGGCGCGCTCGGTGAGCGCCTGGGCGATCTGCTCGTCCCTCCAGGCCGCGACCACCTCGTCGCGCACCTCGTCGAGCGCACGGTCGCGCGCCGGCGCGATGTCGGTGAGCGCATACCAGACGTATCCGCCGCCCTCGGTCCGGATGGCGAGGTCGTCGACGCCGACGTCGGTGGCGAACAGGGCCTCCACCAGCGTGTCCCCCGTCGGCAGGTCGAGGGGCTCGCCCGAGGGGTCGCGGCCCTGGCGGTCGACGGCCTCGATGCGGATCAGGTCGAGCCCGCGCTCGGCGGCGATGTCGGCGAGCGGGATCGCGGCGGCGCGCTGGTCCTCGACCTCGTCGTAGACGGCTCGGATGCGGTCGGTCGCACGCTCGAGCGCGATCTCCATGCGAATCGCGTCCGCGACCTCCTCGAGCGGCCGCACCGCGGCCGGCCGGATCTCGGTGACGCGCACGAGCGCCGAGCCGAAGCGGCCGGCGACGGGGTCGCTCACCACGTTCTCCGCGAGGCCGAAGGCCGCCTCGGCCACCGCGCTGTCGAGCACCTCCGAGCGCGCGAGGACGCCGAGGTTCAGCACGTCGGGCGCGACCGCGCGCTCCCGGGCCAGGTCCTCGAACGTGGTCTCGCCGCTCTCGATGCGCGCGGCCGCGGCCTGCGCCTCCTCGGCGCTCGGGAAGGGGATGCGCTGGACGGCGCGGCGCTCGGGGGCGCCGAAGCGCGTCTCCCCCACCTCCTGGTAGCGCGCCTGCACCGCCTCGTCGTTCACAGAGGCCGGATCGGCGAGCGCCTCCGCCGAGATCGCCAGCACGTCGGCGGTGCGGTACTCGGGCGCGCGCCACTGGCTGCGGCGCTCGGCGAAGAAGCTCTCCAGCGTCGCGGCGTCGGGCTCGCCGATTTCGTCGGCGAGGCTCTCGGGCAGCACGACGTAGTCCGCGACGCGCCGCTCGGCGTCGTAGCGGTGCAGCGCCTCCTCGGCGGCGATGGGCGCCTGGATGCCCGCGCCGACGGCCTCGACGATCATACGACGTTCGAGGTCCTGCGCCTGCTGCGCGACGAACATCTGCTCGGAGAGGCCCGCCAGCGACAGGTAGCGCCGGAAGGCGTCCGGCGAGAACGTGCCGCCCTCCTGGAAGGCCGGCTCCTCCACGATCGAGCGGGCGACCAGCGTCTCGCCGGCGCTGAGCCCGATCTGCCGGGCGCGCTCGTTCAGCACTGCCTCCGTGGCGATCTGGCCGAGCACCTGCCGGTCGACGCCGAACAGCCGGGCCTGATCCGGCGTCAGCGGCTGTCCCAGCCGGGCCGAGAGCTGGCGCACCTGGCGGGTGTAGATGTCTCGCACCGTCTGCGCGTCGATCTCCGTCTCCCCCACGCGCACCACCGTGGTGGTGGCCCCGCCGCGGAAGATGTCCCCGATGCCCCACACCGCGAAGGAGAGGATCAAGAGGGTGAACAGCACGCCCACGACGGCCTTGCCGACCCAGGTCTTCCCGACGTTGCGAAGGTTCTGCAGCATGAGATGTCTCGGTTATGTCCTCGAAACAGGCGCTTAGCGCATTCGGGCCGCCGACGAAAGCCCGGGAAGGCGCACGCTCCGTCACCCGCCGACAGCAGTCACCCTAATCCAGATACAAATCAAGAACAAGACCGATGTTGCGCCTTCCGTGATATTCTACTCTCAATAGCGGATCTCCTGGGTCCGAGCGCTCCCCGCGATTGCGCGCGCCCGCGCGCCCGGACGGCCTCCGTTCCCCAGGCTTCCCCCGCGCGCACGCCCTTGCTAAGGAGGGCCGACGCTCGAGCCACAGCGCAGGACGGACATGGACGCGTTCAAGCCCTATCTCGCCAAGGTCGCCACCGGCGCCGCCCTCTCGCAGGAGGAGGCGCGCGCGGCCTTCGACGCGCTCCTCTCGGGCGAGGTCACGCCCGCCCAGGCCGGCGCGTTCCTGATGGCGCTGCGGGTGCGCGGCGAGGGGCTCGACGAGATCGTCGGCGCGGCCTCGGCCATGCGCGCCAAGATGCTGCGGGTGAGAGCGCCGGCGCACGCCATCGACATCGTCGGCACGGGCGGGGATCATTCCGGCTCCTACAACATCTCGACGCTCGCCGCGTTCATCGTCGCCGGCTGCGGCGTGCCGGTGGCGAAGCACGGCAACCGCGCCGCCTCCTCGAAGTCCGGTGCGGCGGACGTGCTCTCCGCGCTCGACGTGACTCTCGGCCTCTCGCCCGAGCGGCTCGAGGCCTGCCTCGCCGATGCGGGGTTGTGCTTCATGTTCGCGCAGGCGCACCACGCCTCGATGCGCCACGTCGCGCCCTTCCGGGTCGAGCTCGGCACGCGCACGATCTTCAACCTGCTCGGCCCGCTGTCGAACCCGGCCGGGGTGAAGCGCCAGCTGCTCGGCGTGTTCTCCCGCGCCTGGATGATGCCGCTCGCCGAGACGCTGCGCGCGCTCGGCTCCGACCGGGTCTGGGTCGTGCACGGATCGGACGGGCTCGACGAGCTGACCACGACCGGGCACAGCGAGGTCGTGGCGCTGGAGGACGGCGAGATCCGCACGTTCCGGATCGATCCGCGCGACGTCGGCCTGGCGCTCGCCGAGCCGTCCCGGCTCAAGGGCGGCGATCCCGCGCACAACGCGGCGGCGCTGCGCGCCGTGCTCGAGGGCGAGAAGACGCCCTATCGCGACATCGCGGTGCTCAACGCCGCCGGATCGCTCGTCGTCGCCGGCGCGGCCGCGGATCTCGCGGAGGGCGTCGCCAAGGCGGCGGAGGCGGTCGACTCGGGCGCGGCCAAGCAGGCTCTCGCGCGCCTCGTGCGCGCCTCGAAGGGGTGAGGGCGCGGCGATGAGCGACATTCTCGCGAAGATCGAGGCCTACAAGCGCGAGGAGATCGCCGCCGCCAAGGCCGCGGTCCCCCCCGCCGAGATGGCGAGGCGCGCCGCGGCGCAGCCGGCGCCGCGCGGCTTCGCCGCCGCGCTCGAGGCGAAGATCGCCGCCGGGCGCCCGGCGCTGATCGCCGAGATCAAGAAGGCGAGCCCCTCCAAGGGCCTGATCCGCCCGGACTTCGATCCGCCGGCGCTGGCGCGCGCCTACGAGGAGGGCGGCGCGGCCTGCCTCTCGGTGCTCACCGACGCGCCTTCCTTCCAGGGCCGGCCCGAGTACGTCGCCGCCGCGAAGGCGGCCTGCGGGCTCCCCGCCCTGCGCAAGGACTTCCTGTTCGAGCCCTACCAGGTGGCCGAGGCCCGGGCGTGGGGGGCGGACTGCATCCTCGTCATCATGGCGAGCGTGGACGACGCCGCAGCAGCCGACCTCGTCCAGGCGGCGCACGATCTCGGCATGGACGCCCTCGTCGAGGTGCACGACGCCCCCGAGCTCGAGCGCGCGCTGCGGCTGCCGGCCCGCATGATCGGCGTCAACAACCGCAACCTGCGCACGTTCGAGGTCTCGCTCGCCGTCTCCGAGGCCCTCGTCCCGATGATCCCGGGCGACCGCATCGCGGTGGGTGAGAGCGGCATCTTCACCCCTGCCGACATCGCGCGGCTCGCCTCGGCGGGCGTGCGCGCCTATCTCGTGGGCGAGAGCCTGATGCGCCAGGACGACGTCGCCGGCGCGACGGCGGCGCTTCTGGGGGAGGCGGCCTGACGTGAGCGAGCTCAGCCACATCGACGCGTCGGGCGCGGCCGTCATGGTCGACGTGTCGGACAAGGACGTCACCTCCCGCACGGCGATCGCCGAGGGCGTCGTGATCACGAAGCCCGAGACGATCGCGGTGATCCGCGCGGGCGACGCCAAGAAGGGCGACGTGCTCGGCGTGGCGCGGGTGGCCGGCATCATGGCGGCCAAGCGCACGCACGAGCTGATCCCGCTGTGCCACCCGCTGATGATCACGAAGGTGCGGGTGGATTGCGTCGTCGACGACGCGCTGCCGGGCGTGCGCGTCACCGCCGAGGTGCGGGTCGCGGGGCAGACCGGTGTGGAGATGGAGGCGCTGACCGCCGTCTCGGTCGCGTGCCTCACGATCTACGACATGGTCAAGGCGGCGGACAAGGACATGCGCATCGAGGGCGTGCGCCTGCTCGAGAAGACCGGCGGGCGCTCCGGGACGTACCGGGCGCAGGGCTAGGGGAGGGCGCGCGCCGTGAGCCTGCTTCCCGTCTCCGAGGCCCGCGCCCGCGTCATCGCCGCCGCCGGCGCGGCCCTTCCCGCCGAGACCGTGCCGCTCGAGGCCTGCGCCGGGCGCACGCTGGCGGCCGATGTCGTCGCGAGCCGCACCCAGCCGCCCTTCGACGCCTCCGCTATGGACGGCTACGCCGCGCGCGCCGCCGACGTCGCGCATCCGCCCGCGGAGCTCGCGGTGATCGGCGAGGCCGCCGCCGGGCGCCGCTTCGCCGGCCGGGTCGAGCCGGGCCAGGCGGTGCGCATCTTCACCGGCGCGCCGGTGCCGGAGGGCGCTGACACGATCGTCATCCAGGAGAACGTCGAGCGGATCGGCGACGGCGCGCGCATCCGCGTGCTGGAGAGCGCCGCGCCGGGCCGCTGGGTGCGCCCGCGCGGGCTCGATTTCGCCGCCGGCGACGTGCTGATCTCGGCCGGGCGCGCCCTCGACGCGCGGGCGATCGCGCTCGCGGCGGCGATGAACCACGCCGCGCTGCCGGTGCGCCGGCGCCCGCGCGTCGCGCTGATCGCCACCGGCGACGAGCTGGTCATGCCCGGCGAGGAGCCGGGGCCGGACCAGATCGTCGCCTCGAACCTCGCCGCGCTCGGCGCGCTGGTCTCCCGCGCCGGCGGGGAGGCGCTTGCGCTGGGCATCGCCCGCGACACCAAGGGGTCGATCCGCGAACGCCTCGCCGCCGCCCGCGACGCCCGCGCCGACATCCTGGTCACGCTCGGCGGCGCGTCGGTGGGCGCCCACGACCTCGTGCAGGAGACCCTGCGCGAGGAGGGGATGGATCTCGGCTTCTGGAAGATCGCCATGCGCCCGGGCAAGCCGCTGATGCATGGCGACCTCGACGGCATGCTCTTCCTCGGGCTGCCGGGCAATCCGGTCTCCTCGCTGGTCTGCGGACTGCTGTTCCTGCGCCCGGCGATCCGCGCGCTGCTGGGAGACCCCTGGGCCGACCGCGTGGCGACGGAATGGGCCGTCCTCGGCGCGCCGATGGGCGAGAACGACAACCGCGAGGACTACGTCCGCGCCTCCCTCGCGCCCCGCCCCGGCGCGCTGCCCGAAGTCGTGCCCTTCCCCGTGCAGGATTCCTCGATGCTCGGCATTCTCGCCCGCGCCGACGCGCTGATCGTGCGCCCCGTGCGCGCGCCCGCGGCGGAGGCGGGACAGGCGGTGGAGATCGTGCGGCTCGACGGGGTGATGTAGGGGATCCCGGTCCTCACCGCCGTATCCGCCGAAGGGCGCCGACGCACACGGCCAGGATCGCGGCCGCGACGAGCATCGCCGCGAGCGGCTGCGCGGCGAGAGCCACGATGTCGCCGCGGGCGTGGGCGATCGCCCGGCGCAGGTGATCCTCGAAGATCGGCACGAGCACGAACCCGACGAGAAGGGGCAGCAGCGGGAAGCCGGTGCGCCTCAGCGCGTAGCCGAGGCCGCCGAAGACCGCGAGCAGCACGACGTCGAAGGCGAGCCCTCCGCTCGCGATCACGCCCACGCCCGACACGAGGACGATGCCGGGCACCAGCCAGAGCGGCGGCACCGTGACCAGCCGCGCCCAGAGCCCGACCAGCGGCAGGTTGAGCACGACGAGCATCAGGTTGGCCACGAGCATCGAGCCGACGAAGGTCCAGAACAGGGTCGGCTCCCTGTCCATCAGCGCCGGACCCGGCGGCAGGCCGTGGATCATCATGGCGCCGACGAGCACGGCCGTGACCGCGTTCGACGGGATGCCGAGCCCGAACAGGGCGACGAAGCCGGTCTGCGCGCTCGCATTGTTCGCCGCCTCGGGCGCCGCGACGCAGGCGATGTCGCGCCGATGGTCGGGCGCATCGCGGGAGACGCGCTTCTCGACGGACCACGCCGCGAAGGCCGAGACCAGGGTCGTCGCTCCCGGAACGAGGCCGAGCGCCGCCCCGACGAGCGAGCCCCGCGCCGCGGGCGCGAGCCAGCCGCGGATCGCCGCGGCGCCCGGCCACCAGCGTGTGATTCGGGCGACCGCTCCGGATCCGCTCCCTCGAGCAGCGAGCCCGAGCGCCTCCGACAGGCCGAACAGGCCGACGACGAGCGGCACGAAGCCGATGCCGTCGAAGAGAGCGCGTTGGCCGAAGGTGAAGCGCGGCAGCCCATCGGGCCCCGCTGTCCCGATCAGGCCGAGCATGCCGCCGAGCCCGAGCATCGCGAACCCGCGCGCGAGCGGGGCGGCCGACAGAACGACGGCGAGCACGCAGGCGAGTACCATCATCGCCGCGACGTCGGCGGGTCCGACGGCGAGCGAGGCCCGCGCCAGCGCCGGCGTCGCGACGGCGAGCACGAGCGCGGAGAGAAGGCCCGCCACCGCCGATGCCAGGGTCGCGACGGCGAGCGCCTCCACGGCGCGGCCCTCCCGCGCCATCTTGTGGCCGGAGACCGCCGTGACCGCGCCGGACGCCTCGCCGGGGACGTTGAGCAGGATCGCCGTCGTCGAGGAGCCGTACTGCGCGCCGTAATAGATGCCCGCCAGCATGATCAGCGAGCCCGTCGGCGGAAGCCAGAACGTCGTCGGCAGGAGCAGCGCGATGGTCGCCACCGGGCCGAGGCCCGGCAGCACGCCCACCAGCGTGCCGAGGAACGCGCCGGCGAAGGCGTAGCCGAGATGCTCGACGGTGAGTGCGGCCGCGAGCCCGGCCGCGATGTCGGCGCCCGTCATCGCAGGGCGCCCGGCAGGAGCGGCAGGGGCTGGCCGATCAGGCCGACGAAGACGCCTGCGACGAGCGCCGTCGTCGCGACCCCGGCCGCGAGCGCGCCGGGCAGGCGCGATCCCGTGACCGCCGACGCGGCCAGCGTGCCGCACAGCGTCCCGGAGACGAGGAGGCCGAGCGGCCCGATCGTCGTCGCCAGGAGGACGAGCGCCGTCAGCAGGCGCACCACCGTGCGCGTCGGCACGGGATCGAGCGCCGCGCACGGATCGACCTCGACCATCGCCTCGGGCTCGGCGGGTCTGCGGGTGACGACGCCGACGAGCGCCGCGAGTCCCGCCAGCGCCGCGAGGGCGAGGGGCACGTCGGCGGGACCGAGACGTCCAGGCCGTCCTTCGGGGAGCAGGCTCGCGGCGACGGCGAAGGCCAGCGCCAGGGCCGCTACGGAAATCTCCACAAAAATACTGTAGTCCAACTTAGAACGAAGTAAAACTAGAGTCTTCGAAAAAGTCGAATTTTGATCGTTACTCATATTGCCTCTCGCGGTGAAACGAGTATTTCTTCCTCACCACTCTCTAGACCGAGGAAAGACCATGTGGAAGAACATTTTCGCCGGCGGCCTCCTCGCCGGCGTGGCGGCGCTCGCGTCCTTGCCCGCGCAGGCGCAGACGGATGCCGAGGCGTGGCCCACCCAGCCGATCCGATTGATCACCGCCTCCGCGGCGAGCGGGAACGCCTACGTGTCCGCGCAGATCGTCGCGGCGGAGCTGGAGAAGCGGCTCGGCCAGCGCATCGTGCTCGAGGCCATGCCGCAGAGCTCGGGCATGGTGGCGACCGAGCTCGTCTCGAACGCAGAGCCCGACGGCCATACGCTGCTCGTCGGCACGTCCTCGCAGCTGGTCTTCAACATCGCGCTGTTCCCGGACATGCCGGTCGATCTCGCGCAGACCCTGCGGGGCGTCGCGATGATCAACACCGTTCCGCTCGTTCTCGTGGTGAACCCGGAGAACCCGGCGCAGACCATGGACGACTACGTGGCGGTCCTGAAGGCCGAGCCCGGCGCGTTCCAGTACGGCTCGGGTCCCGTCGGGACGACGACCCACGTCACCGGCCTGCGCTGGGCGAACGAGGTCGGCGTCGAGGTCGAGCACGTCCCCTACGAGGCGGGCTCGGACGCCCGGCGCGACGTCGTCGCGGGCCGCCTGTCGCACATGTTCGACGTGGCCGTGACCGCGATCCCGCAGATCGAGGCCGGCGCGGTGCGGGCGCTCGCGATCACCTCGCCGGAGCGTTCCGACGCGCTGCCGGAAGTGCCCACCGTGGCCGAGCTCGGCTATGCCGGCTTCGAGGCGGCGACCTGGAACACGGTCGCGGCGCCGGCGGGCACGCCGGATGCGATCGTCGAGAAGCTCGCCGCCGAGATCGCGGCGGTGATGGAGACGCCCGCGGTGCGCGAGCAGCTCCTCGCGCTGGGCGCGACTCTCGTCGCTCCGAAGGCGCCCGCGGAGATCGACGCCTTCTACGCCTCGCAGCGCGAGACCTGGATTCCGCTCGTGCGCGAGGCGATCGGCGCGGGTGGCTGAGCCGGCGCGCAGAGCGGCGAGCCACGGTGTCCGGGCCGGCCTCGCGCCGCGCCCGGCGCCCCCGTTCACCCTGGCGCGACGGAGCGTCGCTGCGGGGGTTGCGGAACGCATGGGGAACGGGTATAAGTTCCGCGTTTGTTTTCCGCGAGACCGCTGTCGCGATTCGGCCGGCGGCGCGGAAGGCCCAGAGACGGGAACGCCCATGCTCACGCGCAAACAGCACGAATTGCTTCGCTTCATCCACGAGCGGGTGCGGGAGAGCGGCGTGCCGCCCTCCTTCGACGAGATGAAGGACGCGCTCGACCTGAAGTCCAAGTCGGGCATCCACCGGCTGATCACCGCGCTCGAGGAGCGCGGGTTCATCCGCCGCCTGCCGAACCGGGCGCGCGCGCTCGAGGTGGTGCGCCTGCCCGAGGGGCTCGGCGTCGCCGCGCCGCGTGGGCGCTTCAGCCCGTCGGTGGTCGAGGGCGGGCTCGCCGCCCGGCCCAAGCCCGCGCCGGCCCCGGCGGTCCCCGACGAGGAGCGCGGGGTGCAGATCCCGGTGATGGGCCGGATCGCCGCCGGCGTGCCGATCTCGGCGATCCAGTCGCAGAGCCATTCGATCATGGTCTCGCAGGACATGATCGCGTCGGGCGAGCATTTCGCCCTCGAGGTGCGGGGCGATTCGATGATCGAGGCCGGCATCCTCGACGGCGACATCGTCGTCGTGCGCCGCCAGGACACGGCCAACACCGGCGACGTGATCGTGGCGCTGATCGACGACGAGGAGGCGACCCTCAAGCGCTTCCGCCGCCGCGGCTCGTCGATCGCGCTCGAGGCGGCGAACCCCGCCTACGAGACGCGAGTGCTCGGGCCCGACCGGGTCAAGATCCAGGGCAAGCTCGTGAGCCTGTTTCGGCGCTACTGAGCGATGTCCCGACGTCGGGGAGATGTCGCGCTGCGTCCGCTGCGGGACGGGGTCGACACAGCCCCGGCGAGCCCCTAGATTTCCCGGACAGGCTCGATCCGCCCGGGAGCCCACGACCATGGCGCGCACGCCCCGCACGCCGCAGGACATCGCCCGCCGCTTCGCCGCCCGCTCGGGCGAGGCCGGTGACGGCGCGCGGTCCGCCGACATCGGCGCCTTCAGCCGGCAGACGTACCGCCTGCCGCGCGAGCAGGCGCGCGAGACGGCGCAGGAATGGTTCTCGCGCTACCCGAAGGCCGCCTACATGACCCGCGTCGAGAGCTGGCGCGTCCTCGACGACGGCCTGATCGAGTTCACCATGCGCCGCCTGCCGACGGCGGACTGAGAGGACGTCAGGGAGTCGACCCTCGGCGCTTCGGCAGGGAGGCGCGATCAGCGATGTCGTCCCAGGCCGAAAAGCGGGTCCGGGACCTTCTGCCCCGCGGTGGACCGAGCACGTCTACGCGCTCGGACCACCGCGGCTGTCGCGCGAAACCGCCGGTGGACGCTGCTCGAACGCCGCGACGGCATCCCCGGGGGCATGGATCCCGGACCGGCTTCGCCGTCCGAGACGACATCGGTGCCCGATCGAAGATTGCGTCATCGCGTCTGATCGGCGGCGAGCGGCTCGCAGGCGCCCAGTTCGCCTGCGCCGAGGGCACGCTCCTGCGCTCAGCCTGCGGCCGGATCGGTTTCGCCCGTATCGTCGTCCGGGGAGGGGAGGATTCCGCTTCCCGGCGTGGCGTCCGGGTTGATCAGGTCCGGCCGATCGTGCGGACCGGCCGGGGGCGGTGGCGCGCGGCCTTTTTCATCCAGCACTTTCTCGTTCGACGCTTTCTCGTCCGGCGCCTTCCCGTGCCGCGCCTTCTCCGCCTGGGATTTCCCGTCCCGCGTTACCGCCTCGCGGGCCTTCTCGTCCCGCGCCTCGGCTTCGCGTGCTCGTTCGTCTTCGCCGCCCATGGAACCCTCCCGTTCGACTGCAATCCGCCGAGACAACGCGTCCGGCGTCGGCGACGTTCGGTCCCGTCGGGCGCGGATTGCCCCCGCGCACCGGCTCCTCTAGGCCGAGACGGAAGTCCGCCCACGAAGGAAACGTCAGCTTGCCCGCCTACTCCCTCCACGGCTACGTCGTCGCGAGCCGCGACGACCGCCTCGCCGACGCCGCGGGGCGCTTTCCCGACGCGTTGCGCAACGACGCCGACTGGGCCTACTTCCAGGCGGGCCTCGACCGCGCCCGCGCGACGCTGCTCGGCCGGCGCTCCCACGAGGCGAGCCCGAACCATCGCGGGCGGCTACGTATCGTCGTCTCCGGTTCCGGTCGCGGCATCGAGCGGCGCGCCGACGGGTTCTGGTGGAACCCCGCGCAGGCGGCGCTCGAGGCGGCGCTGGCGGCCGCCGTCCCCGAGGGCGGGGAGATCGCCGTGCCGGGCGGGCGCGCGGTCTTCGACCTGATCTCCCCGCTGCGCTTCTCGGCCTTCCACCTCGCCCGGGCGCACGACGTGGCCATTCCCGACGGGCGCGGCGTCTTCACGGCCTGCGAGGCGGGGGCGCGCATGGAGGATCTGCTCGCGGCGGGCGGGCTCGTGCCGGGCGGGGCGACCTGGCTCGACGAGCGGGCGCGGGTGTCGCTCACCGTCTTTACGCGGGCGACGATCGGGGCATAAGCTCCGCCTCCGCTGCGAGGTGCGAAACGCGAGCCCGCGATGACAGACGCCCAGCCGATCCGCCCGGATCTCGCGACCCGCATCGCCGCGCTCGGCGTTCCCGCCGATGCGGCGGGCGAGATCGCCCGGACCGCCAGGACGACGCGGCTGCGCCGGGGCGCCGCCGTGTTCCGGCCCGGCGACGCGCCGGCGAACTGGTTTCTCGTCCTCGCCGGGCGCGTGCGGGTTTCCCTCGTCGCCGAGACCGGCCGCGAGATCGTGCTCTATCGCGTCGGTCCCGGCGAGAGCTGCGTGCTGACGACCTCCAACCTGCTCGCCGGCACGCTGCAGACCGCGGAGGCGGTGGTCGAGGAGGACGCCGAGGCCGCGCTGCTCGAGGCGGCGACGTTCAGGCGCCTGCTGGGCGACTCCGCCGCCTTCCGCGAGGGCGCGCTCGCCGCCTATGCCGGTCGCATGGCCGAGCTCGTGCACGTGCTCGAGGATACGGTCTTCCACGCCCTGCCGCAGCGGCTCGCGCGCGCGGTCCTGGCGCGGTCGGCCGGCACGGAGGACGGCGTGGCCCGCGCCACGCACCAGGATCTCGCCGCGGAGCTCGGCACGGCTCGCGAGGTCGTCACCCGCACGCTCGCGGGCTTCTCCCGCGACGGCCTCGTCGCCCTGGCGCGGGGCGAGATCGCGGTGCGCGACCGCACGCGCCTGACGGCGATCGCGAGCTCCGGCTGAGCGCCCGGGCCAGACCCTAGGGAATGGCCCTGAGTGACGAGGTCACCGTGCCGCGCCGCCGGGCGGGCGTAGAAGACGAGTCGAGGCGCCGGCGGACATGCCGCGCGGCGCCGGATCCCGAGGAGACTTCTCATGACCCGCAACATCGGCGGCATCGACCGCGCCATCCGCATCGTCGCAGGCCTCCTGCTCATCGCCTTCGCGCTCGGCCTCGGCTTCCCGCAGACCGGCTGGAACGTCGTCGGCTGGATCGGCGTCGTCCCGCTCGCGACCGCGCTGATGGGCTGGTGCCCGGCCTACAGCCTGATCGGCGTGAACACCTGCACGGCCCGCGCGCGCGACGCGTGAGCGGGCGAGCGGACCCGCTTCGCCCTGTCGCCGGAAGGACACGCCACGCCCGCAACCACGCGCGCGGCGTCGACGCCGGCTTGATTTCCCCCGAACGCTTCCGCATCGTCGCCGTGGTACGACGTGGCACGCGGAGGATGACGGCGATGCGCAGGATGGTCCAGGCTCTGGCGGCGGCGGCATGCGCCGCTCTGCTCGCGGCTCCGGCGCTCGCGGCCGACGTCCGCGTAGGCGGCGGGGACCGTCTCGGCGGCCTGTACTACGGGGCGCCGCCGGCGGAGGAGCGGGTGATTCCGTTCACCGGCGTCGTTCCGTCCTGCGACGCGCCCGACGTGCTCTCCACCATCGCGGGCGAGTTCAACAGCCGCGAGGCGAGGTTCTGGAATTCCGGCCTGCGGATCGCGGGGATCGACCACGTCCGTGCGATGGCGTTCCGGCCCTGGAGCGCTTCGTTCTTTCCGCGGCGTTTCTGCAGCGCCGTCGCGCATGTCGCGCTGGGCGAGCACGTGCGCGAGCATCGGGTGGAGTATCTGATCCGCGAGGAGCTCGGTGTCTTCGGGCAGTCGTCTCACGATGTCGAGTGGTGCGTCGTCGGTGTCGAGCGGCATCTCCACGCCGCTCCCAATTGCGAGATGATGCGTCCCTGACCGAGACGAGCAGCCGATCCGTGGCCGCGGCGCGGGCATCGACGCACGGCCGCGCTGGCGTTCGGCCCGCTTGCGCGCCGTCCACGGGGCGTGAGACAAGCGCGGGCCAAGCAGGCCCGTCCCTGCACGCTCCCGGGAAGGAACCCCGCCGATGATCCTGCGCACCTCGCCCGCCTCGCCCTTCGGGCGAAAGGTCAAGCTCGCCGCCGCCGTGCTCGGCCTGTCAGATCGCATCGAGATCGTGGCGGCGGACACGATGGACCCGAGCGACGATCTGCGAACGCAGAACCCTCTCGGCAAGATCCCGATCCTGATCACCGACGCGGGCGAGCCGCTGTACGATTCGCGGGTGATCCTCGAGTATCTCGACCTGCTCGCCGGCGGCGGGAGCATCATCCCTGCGGGCGAGGCGCGCTTCCCCGCGTTGCGCCTGCAGGCGCTGGCGGACGGCCTCATGGACGCCGCCATCCTGCAGGTCTACGAGACGCGCTGGCGCGAGGAGGATCGTCGCGAGGCCAGGTGGCTCGGCTACCAGGCCGAGAAGGTCGCCCGCTCCCTCGCCACTCTGGAGGCCGAGGTCGACGCGATCGGCGAGAGGCTCGACGTCGGCACGATCACGCTCGCCTGCGCGCTCGGCTATCTCGACTTCCGTTTCGGCTCGTCCTGGCGCGAGAGCTGCCCGAAGCTCGTCGACTGGCTCGACGGCTTCGCCGCCCGCGTGCCGGCCTTCGACGCCACCCGTCCCGGCTGACGGCATCCAAGGCCGCGTCCGGCGCGTAATCCTCCCGCAGCGTAAGTGCGGAGGACGACGACATGGGCAAGACTGCTCTCGATACGGCTCTCAAGACGGCACTGGTGACCGGTGGGGCGAAGCGGATCGGGCGAGCGATGGTGGAGCGCCTCGCCCGCGAGGGCTATCGTGTCGCGATCCATTGCAACGCCTCGGTCGTCGACGCCGAGGCGCTGGCCCAGGCGATCGGAGCCGCCGGCGGGCGCGCGACGGTGGTCCAGGCCGATCTGTCGGACGCGGATGCGGTGGCGGGCATGGTCGCAGCGGCGGCGACGGCGCTCGGGCCGCTCGACCTCCTGATCAACAACGCGAGCGAGTTCGAGGACGACCGGCTGGAGACGCTGGACCTCGCTCGCTACCACCGCACCCTCGCCGTCGACCTCACTGCGCCGCTGATCCTCGCGCGCGACTTCGCGGCGCAGCTGCCGGCGGGCGAGGAGGGGCTGATCGTCAACGTGCTCGACCAGCGCGTGTGGAAGGAGACGCCCCTGTTCTTCTCCTATCAGCTCGCGAAGTCCGCGCTGTGGACGGCGACGAATACCATGGCGCAGGGGCTCGCGCCGCGCATCCGCGTCAACGCGATCGGCCCCGGCCCGACGCTCGCGAGCCCGCGCCAGGGCGACGCCGATTTCGCCAAGCAGGCGGCGGCGGTGCCGCTGCGGCGCTCCTCCTCCCCGGACGAGGTCTGCGCGGCGCTGATGTATCTCGTCGGCGCGCGCAGCCTGACGGGCCAGATGCTGGCGCTCGACGGCGGGCAGCACCTCGCCTGGGAGACGCCGGACGTGGTCGGCATTCGCGAGTGATCAGGCCACCCGGGCGGTCAGGCCACCCGGGCGGTCTTGCCCTCGATCCGGTCGAGCGCCTCGACCACCGCATCGAACGTTAGCAACGTCGAGGCGTGACGGGCCTTGAACGCGCGCACGGGCTCGAGCACCGCGCAGTCGGCCCAGGCGCCTTCCGGCGCCGGGCCCTCGTCCTTGAGCATCCGGCGCATCGTATCGCGCAGAGCGCGCAGCTCCTCGGGCGTCGCGCCGATCACGTGGCGCGCCATGATGGAGGACGCGGCCTGGCCGAGCGCGCAGGCCTTCACCTCGTGTCCGAAATCCGAGACCTTGCCGTCGGTCACCGCGAGATCGACGGTGACCATCGAGCCGCAGAGCTTCGAGCGCGCCGTGGCGCTCGCCTGCGGCGCGGGCAGGCGGCCGAGGCGGGGAATGTCCGCCGCCAGCTCGAGGATGCGCTTGTTGTAGATGTCGTCCAGCATGCGTCCGTCCGGCTCGCGTTCCCGCATTCGCCCCAGGTCGGGCCGACCTCTCCAATATAGGGGAGCCGGGACGCGAGCGGTAGCGCGCGCGTCGCTTGCGGCCACGCCTGTGCGGCTATGCGCCGCGACACGCGATCCGTCTTCCCGTGCGGCGCGTAAGCGTCGCGGTAACAGAGCGGGAGGCGCCACATGGATGCCGTGGTTAAGACCTTGCACGCGCGTGTGGATGAGCACGACAGCGGCGAGACGAAGACGATCGAACGCCCCAGCCGCGAACAGGCGGAGGCCGCAATCCGCGTCCTCCTCGCCTATGCGGGCGACGACCCGGCCCGCGAGGGGCTGCTGGAGACCCCCAAGCGGGTGGCCAAGGCCTACGACGAGCTGTTCGGCGGCTACCGCGAGGACCCCGCCGAGGTGCTCGCCAAGGTCTTCCAGGACGTGGAAGGCTACGGGGACATGGTCCTCGTGCGCGACATCCCGTTCCATTCGCATTGCGAGCACCACATGGTGCCCTTCTACGGGACGGCGCACATCGCGTACTTCCCCTCGAAGGGCGTGGTGGGCCTCTCGAAGCTCGCGCGGCTCGTCGACGTCTATGCGCGCCGGCTGCAGACGCAGGAGACCATGACCCAGCAGATCGCCGACGCGATCGAGGATCAGCTCCAGCCGCGCGGCATCGCCGTGCTCATCGAGGCCGAGCACATGTGCATGGCCATGCGCGGCGTGCGCAAGATGGGTTCCTCGACGGTGACGAGCGTCTTCACCGGCCTCTTCCGCGAGGAGCCCGCCGAGCAGGCGCGGTTCTTCACGCAGGTCCGCCTGGGGAAGTGAGCACGGCCCCACGGGCCCGCGTCGTGAAGCGCCGGGACCAAGCCTCCAGCCGGCGCTTCATTCCTCCGAGCGCCCCTGCCTGGGACCGAGCCGCTCCAGATAAGGCAGATCCGGCGGAGCGAAGGCCTCACGGATGCGTCCGATGCGGGCTGTGGCGCGCTCGCGCGAGACCATCAGGTGCCCGCGCAGGCTGTCCCGGGCGTCGGCGACGTGGCCGGCGCGCAGGCGGCGGACGATGTCGAGGTGCTCCGGCAGGAAAGGCTCGACATCGAACATGGTCAGCGTGCGCGGATACAGGAAGCGGTGAGCGATCAGGAGCGACTGATGCAGCCGGATCGCCTGCAGGAGGGCCTCGCTGCCGCAATAGCCGAGGAGCTGGCCGTGGAGCTCGTCCTCGAGCGCGTCCAGGTCTGCGCTCGTCAGGCTCTCGGGCGTTATGAGGCCGGCTTCGAGATTGACCTCCATCCGCGCCAGGAGCGCAGCCGGGGCGCGTGACGCCGCCTTGTCCAGCGCCTCCGGCTCCAGGAGCCACCGCACCTCGTAGAGCTCGCCGACGTAACTCGCGGTGAGCGCGGGAGCGATCCAGCGGGAACCGTCACCCTTCTTGACGATGCCGGCCTGCTGGAGGCGACCGACGACGTCGCGCGCTACGGTGCGGCTGACGCCGTAGTGACGGGCGAGCTCGGTCTCGACCACCCGCCAATCGGCGACGAGCGTACGCGCGACGATCTCGCTCTCGACCTCGTCGTAGATCCGCTCCCAGCTCGCCACCGCGCGAAGCGGCTTGCCGCTTTCCGCGTCCGCTGCTGCCGCGGCCGCGGCCGCGACCTCCGCCGGCAAGCCTGGTACGACGCGGTAGCCTCGCCCTTCCGCCTTGACGACGAGACCCGCCTCGGAGAGACGCGCCAAGGCCGCCCGTGCCGGGGGGCGGCTCACGCCGAAGCGCTGGGCGACCTGCGTTTCGGTGAGTCGATCGCCCGCGCCGTGACGGCCTCGGGCGATCTCGGCGGCCAGGATCGCGAAGACCCGCTCGTTCAGGCGCGGTACCGTGCCGGTAATGGAAGGCTCGATGATCCGGTCCGGCGCCGTCACGATACTATCCCGTCGGCCGCCGAGCAGCGACGCCGCCGGGGCTCAAATGCCTGACGCCAGATATCCGCCGTCCACGCGCAGGGTCGCGCCGTTGACGAAAGCGGAAGCGTCGCTCGCCAGGAAGATAGCCGCGCCGACGAGCTCCTGCAATTCGCCCATACGCCCCATCGCGCAGCGCCGGACCGCCTCCTCCTTGCGCGCCGGTGGCATGCGCTCGCGGTTGAGGTCGGTTAGGAAGAAGCCCGGCGCAATGGCGTTGACCCGCACGCCGGACGCTCCCCATTCGGCGGCGAATGTCTGCGTCAGGCCGACCACGCCCCACTTGCTCGCGCTGTAGGCCGCCGCCTGCGCCCAGCCGGTATGCGCCGCGAGAGAGGCGATGTTGATCATCGTCCCGCGCCCCGCCTCGATCATTGCCGGTGCGAAGGCGGCGCAGGCGAAGAACACCGATTTCAGGTTCGTGTCGAGGACGCGGTCGTATTCCTCCTCCGAGACCGCGAGCGCAGGCTTGATCTCGGTGGTGCCCTGGCAGTTCACCAGGACGTCGACCGGCCCGTGATCGGCCCGGACCCGCGCCGCGAACGTCGCGAGCGCCTCGGGCCGACGGGCGTCGACCGCGTACGCCGCGGCGACGCTCGCTCCGGCGCTCTCGGCCGACGCCCGCCGCCCGGCGACGACCACCCGCGCCCCCGCCTGCGCATAGGCGGCGGCGATCTCGCCGCCGATCCCCCCGGTCCCGCCGATGATCACGGCGAGCCTGTCCTTCAGCGAAAACAACTCCATCGCGCTCTCCCTCCCGTCGGGCTTCCGCAGCCCATCGTGGCACTTGCCAAGAACTCTGAAAAACGTATAATGCACACAATAGACGTTACAAGAGACGTCGGCGGTCACGCAACGACGCCGGTCCTGGGGAGGATCGACCATGTCAGGACGATTGGCGGGCAAGCGCGCGCTCGTCACGGGCGCCGGTCAGGGGATCGGCCGCGCCATCGTGCTCGCCCTCGCGGGGGAGGGGGCGGAGGTGCTGGCGGCGAGCCGCACGCTCGCGAAGATGCAGGATCTGCCGTCGGCCCATCCCGCCATCATGCCCGTCGCCCTCGACGTCACCGACGCACCGGACGTCGAGGACGTGCTCTGCGACCACACGGGCTTCGACATCGTCGTCAACGCGGCCGGCTGGGTGCACCAGGGCACGATCCTAGACTGCTCGCTGGCCGATTGGCGGGCGAGCATCGAGCAGAACGCCACCTCCGCCTTCCTCGTGATCCGCGCGACCTTGCCGGCCATGATCGCCCGCGGCGGCGGCTCCATCGTCAACGTCGCCTCCGTCGCCTCGAGCGTGACCGGCGTCGCCGAACGGGCGGCCTACGGCGCGAGCAAGGCCGCATTGATCGGGCTCACCAAGGCCGTCGCGCGCGATCACATCGGCGAAGGCGTGCGCTGCAACGCGCTCTGCCCGGGTACGACCGCTTCCCCGTCCCTGGAGGCGCGGATCGCGGATCACGGCGATCCGGCCGAGGCGCGCCGCCGATTCGTCGCACGCCAGCCCATGGGCCGGCTCGGCACCGTGGAGGAGATGGCCGCGGCGGCCGTTTATCTCGCGAGCGACGACGCGGCCTTCGTCACCGGCACGGTGATGCTCGTCGATGGAGGGCAGACGTTGTGAGCCCGATGTCGCAGGCCGCGGACGCGGCGCGCATCTTCGAGGCGGACCTCGATGCCTTCTGCCGCGCGATCCTCGCCTGCGCCGGTGCGGACCCCGAAAGCGCGGACGCCGCGACCCGCGCGATGCTGCACGCCTCGCGCTACGGCATCGATAGCCACGGCGTGCGCCTCCTCGGCCATTATGTTCGCGCCCTCGAAGGCGGGCGGGTCAACGGCAGGCCGAAGCTCGCCTTCGATCGCTCCGACACGCCCGTGGCCATGCTCGACGCCGATCACGCACACGGCGCGCGGGCGTCCTACGCGGCGATGGCGCGTGCCTGCGCCGCGGCGCGGCGATTCGGGATCGGCGCCGTCGGCATCCGCGACTCCTCGCATTTCGGCGCCGCCGGCGCCTATGCGCTGGCCGCGGCGGAGGAGGGGCTCATCGGCGTTGCGGTGTGCAATTCCGACGCCTTCGTGCGACTGCACGGGGGCGCCGAGCACTTCCACGGCACGAATCCGATCGCGGCGGCCGCGCCCGCCGACGAGGGGCGGCCGTGGCTCCTCGACATGGCGACGAGCGCCATTCCCTTCAACCGCATCGTGCTCCACCGCAGCCTGGAGCGGCCGCTCCCCGGCGGCGTCGCCTCGACCGAGGAGGGGGTCGACACCCGCGATCCGGACCTCGCCGCCATGCTCGCGCCGCTCGGCGGCGCGTTCGGCTACAAGGGCGCGGGGCTCGCGGGCCTCGTCGAGATCCTCTCTGCGCTCCTCACCGGCATGGGCACGAGCGCGGAGCTCCTTCCCATGACGGGGCCCGACTTCTCGACACCGCGCGGGCTCGGCGCCTTCGTGCTCGCGATCGACCCGGACGCCTTCGTCGGCCGTGCCGAGTTCGAGGCGGGCATGCGCCGCTACCTCGCCGCCCTGCGCGCATCGCTGCCCGCCGAGGGAGCCCGCGTGCTCGCGCCCGGCGACCGGGAATGGGCGCAAGCCGAGCTGCGCGCCCGAGCCGGCATTCCCGTCGACCCCCATTCGCTCGAGGCTTTCCGCCGGCTGGCGGCGGCCTACGACGTGCCCTTCCCGGCCATGGCGCCGGAGGAGGGCGACACCGGCTCCAACGCACGAGCCGTCTCGCACCAGAGGGAGGAACCAGAATGACCGAGAAGACGACCATCCGGCCGCTCGCCGCGGCTGTTTCCGCTGCCGCGATCGCGCTCTCGCTCGGGGCAGGCGCGGCGCAGGCGCAGGAGCACACCCTGCGCTTCAACCACGTGCTGGGGCCCAACGAGCCTTTCCATCGCGGCTTCACGGCCTGGGCCGAGCGCGTCGCCGAGCGCACCAACGGCGGGCTCGAGATCCAGGTCTTCCACTCCGCCCAGCTCGGCGTGGAGGAGGACATCATCGAGCAGATCCGCCAGGGCGCGAATATCGGCCAGAACACCGACGCGGCCCGATTGGGCAACTACGTCCCCGGCATCGCGGTGGTGAACGGGCCCTACTTCGTCTCGTCCGCCGAGCAGGCCTTCGGTCTCGCCGACGCCCCGACGATGAAGGGCTGGCTCGACGAGCTGGCGTCGGACCACGGCATCAGGGTCGTGTGCTTCGATTGGGTGCAGGGCTTCCGCAACTTCTTCACCAACGAGGAGATCCGCACCCCGGCCGATCTCGACGGCCTGCGCATCCGCACGCCGCCGGCGCCGATCTGGCAGGAATCGATCCGCGCCCTGGGCGCCCAGCCCACCGCGATGGCCTTCGGCGACGTCTATCCCGGTCTCCAGCAGCGCGCCATCGACGGTGCGGAGCTCACCTACCAGAACATCGTCGCGGGCAACCTGAACGAAGTGCTGGACGTCGGCAACGAGACGAAGCACATCCTGCTCGTCAACTTCCAGATCGTCTCGTCGCAATGGTTCGACGGGCTCCCCGCGGAGTTCCAGGCGGCGCTCACCGAGGAATGCCGCGCCGCCGGCCAAGCCACTTCGGCGGAGATCGCCGAAGCGACGGAAGCCGCCAAGCAGCGCCTGATCGACGCGGGCATGACCATCGTCGAGGACGTGGACATGGACGCCTTCCGCGCGGCGGGCGACAAGGCGTACGAAGCGCTCGGGATCTCCGAGGAGAAGGCCGCGCTGCAGGCCGAAATCGGCGGCTGAGCGGCACGCGGGAGGGGGCCGGCGGAGGCGTCATGACACGAATTGGGCCGGCAATCGCGAAGGCCGAGGCGATCCTCGCCGGCCTCCTCCTGATGGGCATGGTGGGGTTGATCTTCACGGGCGGGGTGGCGCGGATGATGCGCAACCCCCTCAACTGGACGATCGACCTCGCCACCTGCTTCTTCGCCTGGGCGGCGTTCCTGTGCGCGGACATCGCCTGGCGCAACGACAAGCTGATGGCGATGGATCTCCTGGGCCCGCGCCTGCCGCCGCGCGGGCGCCATCTCCTGCAGACCGTCAACTACGCGATCATCGGCGTCTTCCTCGGCTACGTCGTCTATGCCGGCGCCTGGCTGTCCTGGGTGAGCCGGGCCCGCTCGTTCCAGGGCATTCCCGGGGTGAGCTATTCCTGGGTGACGATGAGCCTCGTCGTCGGCGGGGTGCTGCTGCTCGCGACGACTCTCGTCAAGCTCGCCCGCCATCTGCGCACGCGGCCGGGCGCGCAGGCGAAGGCCGGGGAGGCGTGAGGCGATGCTCCTCGTCGTGATCGCCTTCTTCGTGCTGCTGGCCATGGGAATGCCCGTCGCTTTCGCGATCGGCATCTCGGGGGCGTTGTTCTTCGTCCAGAACCCCGATCTGCCTTTCACCATCCCGGTTCAGGTGACGGTGTCGCAGACGCAGAACTTCGCGCTCCTCGCGGTGCCGCTCTTCATCCTGGCGGGCAATTTCCTCAACCGTTCGGGGCTGACGCGCCGGCTCGTCGACCTCGCCTCCGTGCTGACCGGGCGCATGCGCGGCGGGCTCGCGCAGATTTCGGTGACGCTGTCGGCGCTGATGGGCGGCGTCTCGGGCTCGGCCATCGCGGACGCCGCGATGCAGGCGCGCATGCTCGGCCCCGAGATGATCGCTCGCGGCATGAGCCGGGGCTTCGCGTCGGGCGTGCTCTCCTTCAGCGCGATCCTCACCCCGATCGTGCCGCCGGGCATCGGCATGATCCTCTACGGCACGATCGGCAACGTCTCGATCGGGCGTCTCTTCGCGGCGGGCATCGTGCCGGCGATCCTGCTCTGGCTCGCGCTCGGCCTCGCCGTCTTTGTGACCGCGACGGCGCGGGGCTACCCGCCCGAGCGCGCCACGCGCCCGACGCTGCAGGAGGCCGGGATCGCCTTCAGGGCGGGCATCTGGGCGCTGCTCTTCCCCGTCTTCCTGTTGCTCGGCCTCAGGATGGGCGTGTTCACGCCCTCCGAGATCGGCGCCTTCGCCGTGCTCTACGCCATCGTGGTGGGCGTCGCGATCTATCGCGAATTGCGCCTGCGCAGCTTCGCCGAGGCGCTGGAGACGAGCCTCTCCGACGTCGGCGCCGTCATGCTGTTGATCGCGCTCTCGGCGATCTTCTCCTACGGCATCGTGCTCGAGCAGATCCCGGCCACCGTCTCGGCCATGGTGGTGGATGTCGCGGGGGATCTCGAGACGGCGATGGTCCTCATCGTCCTGTGCGTCGTCGCGATCGGGCTCTTCGTGGACGCGACGGTGCTGATCATCATCCTGACCCCGATCCTCCTCCCGACGATCCGGGCCTTGGGCGGCGACCCGGTCCATTTCGGCATCGTCTTCATCGTCGCGGCGACGATCGGCAATTTCACGCCGCCGGTGGGCGCGGCGATGTATGCGGTCTGCACGATCATGAAGTGCTCGATCAGCGCCTACACGCGCGAATCGATCGGCCTTCTCGCCGCGGTCGCTGCGGTCGCCCTCGCGCTGGTGTTCCTGCCGGAGGCGGTTCTCTTCCTGCCGAACCTGCTGTTCGACCGATGAATCCGCGATCGCGACGAGAGTGACCCGTCATCGGGGTCACGATCCGATTTCGTCGACGCGGCCGGGCGCTCGCGCGGGCGAGAGATCGCTTGACGCCAGCGCCGTCGCCGACGACTCCTGTCCCGGCCCCCGATCGCGGGAGCGGGGGGCGCGCGCATCCGGAACCCGAGCCGTCATGACCGAAACCACCTTCCCCACCCTCTCCGACAAGGCCGCCCTCGAGGAGGGCGACGTGCTCGCCCCGCGCTTCGGCGCGGACGGGCTCGTGACCGCGCTCGCGGTCGACGCCGACACGGGCGAGATCCTGATGCTGGCGCACATGAACGCCGACGCGCTGGCGAAGACGCTGGAGACCGGGGAGGCGTGGTACTGGTCGCGCTCGCGGGGCGCGCTCTGGCACAAGGGGGCGACGTCGGGGCAGATCCAGACGATCGTCGAGATCCGAATGGATTGCGACCAGGACGCGCTTCTCCTGCGGGTGCGGGTCGCCGGGGACGGCGGCTGCTGCCACACCGGCCGCCGCTCGTGCTTCTACCGGACGGTGGTGATGGGGGAGGGCGGGGCGCGGCTCGCGCCGGCGGAGCCTTCGCACGGGCATTGAGCCGGCTCTGCAACGCTTTTTTCGCGATAGGGCGCATCATTCCGCATCTTCGCCGCGTTGTTCAGGTCTCCTTCACCGAACGAGGGAGAAGATGCGGTTCGGCGGTCGGAGTTGTGCGCCATGCTGTGGGGGGATCTGGCGAGACGGGCCTTGGGCAGCGGAGCGACGGGCGCTGTGACGCTCGGGATCGACGGCGGGTTCGCTCCCGCGGTGCCCGACACCGCCCATGCCGACACGCCCTCGACGCCGGAGCCCGCAGATCGAGCGCAGGGTATGCTCGCCGCGGCAGCCGCTTCCAGGCCTTCCCGCTCCAAGAACCGCCTCAGGATCGGCCTCGCGCTCGGCGGCGGCGCGGCGCGCGGCTGGTCGCATATCGGCGTGTTGCGGGTGCTGGCCGAGGCGGGCATCGAGCCGGACGTGATCACCGGGTCCTCGATCGGGTCGGTGGTGGGTGGCTGCTATGCGGCGGGCAAGCTCGACGACCTCGAGCGCTTCGCCCGCGACCTGACCAAGCGGCGCGTGCTCGGCCTGCTCGATTTCCACATCGGAGCGTCGGGGCTGATCGCCGGCCAGCGGCTGAAGAAGCTGCTCGAGGTCGATCTCGGCGGCTTGCGCATCGAGGACCTGCCGAAGACCTTCGCCGCGATCGCCACCGAGCTCGGCACCGGCCACGAGGTCTGGCTGACCAAGGGGCCGCTGGTGCAGGCGGTGAACGCCTCCTACGCGCTTCCCGGCATCATCGACCCGGTGCGCATCCGCGGGCGGCTCTTGATGGACGGCGCGCTGATCAACCCCGTGCCGGTGACCACCGCCCGCGCGCTCGGCGCGGACATCGTCCTGTGCGTCAATCTCAACGGGGATCTGAAGCTGCGCGGCACCACGATCCAGTCGCTGGAGCCTCATCCGGAGGACGAGGAGGAGGACGAGGTGGTCGAGGCGGTGATCGAGGAGCCGCGGCGCTGGGGCCTGTTCGGGCCCGTGCGTGGCGCCGCCGACCGGGTTCGCGGTCGCCCGCCGCGCCCGCGCATCGGGCCCGGCGTCGCCAGCGTGATGATCGACGCCTTCAACATCACCCAGGACCGGATCTCGCGCTCGCGGCTCGCCGGCGATCCGCCGGACCTGATGATCTCGCCCAAGCTCGGGGCGATCGGCCTCTTCGAGTTCCACCGGGCGACGGAGGCGATCGAGCTCGGCGAGCAGGCGGCGCGGCGGGTGCTGCCGGACCTGAAGGAGCTGCTCGCGGAGGCCGAGCGGCAGCTGACTCCGTGATCAGCGCCGCGCGAGGCGCACGCGGGCGAGCTTCAGCCCGGCGAGCACGAGGACGCCGTAGACGAGCCCCCCCGCGAGCGCGAGGAGCGCGAGATGCGCCTCCGCCTCGAGCGCCGGCAGGCGGGCGGCGAGCGCCGCCGCCGGTTCGCGCAGGGCGAGGACCGCGCCCGCGAGGGCGAGCGAGGCGACGAGGCTCACCGCGAGCGCCTTGCCGAGCGTGGCGTTCGGCGCCGTCCAGCCGCGCCGCCAGGCGAGGAAGAACAGGAGCCCGACGTTCACCCACGCCCCGATCGCGGTGGCGAGGGCGAGGCCCGGTGCGCCGTAGGGTTCGGTGAGCACGATCTTGAAGGCGACGTTCACGGCGACCCCCGTCAACGAGGCGATGAGCGGCGTCGTCGTGTCCGAGCGGGAATGGAAGCTCGCGAGCCCTGCGCGGATCAGCACGACGGCGGGCAGCGCGGTGGCGTAGGCCGCGAGCACCGCCCCCGCCGCCGCGGCGTCCGCGCCGGTGAAGGCGCCGCGGCCGAAGAGCGCGAGCATGATCAGGTCGGGGACGACGACGAAGGCCGCCGCGCAGGGGAGCGCGAGCGCCAGGACGAGCCCGACCGCGCGGTTCTGCGCGGCGTGGGCGCCGGCCTCGTCGCCGCCCGCGATGCGCCGGCTCATCTCGGGGAGCAGCACGGTGCCCGCCGCGATGCCGATGACGCCCACGGGCAGCTGGTAGAGGCGGTCGGCATAGTAGAGCGAGGAGACGGCGCCCGCAGGCAGGAGCGAGGCGATGATCGTGTCGGCGAACATCGCGATCTGCACGCCGGCGGAGCCGATCAGCGCCGGGCCCAGCGTGCGGAAGAACTTCCTCACGTCAGGGTCGAGCCTGGGCCGGGCGAGCTTCGGCGCTAGGCCCTTGCGCGCGGCGTCCCACCACACGAGGAGGAGCTCGAGCACGCCCGCCGCGGCCACAGCCCAGGCGGCCGCGTGGCCGGCGGTGGGGAAGTAGGCGGCCAGAGCCAGTCCCGCGATCAGCGAGACGTTGAGCAGGATCGGCGCGCCCGCCGCCGCCGCGAAGCGGTCGTGGGCGTTCAGCACCGCCGAGAACAGCGTGACCAGGGTGACGAAGAGCAGGTAGGGGAAGGTGATGCGGGTGAGCGTCACCGTCAGGTCGTAGCGCAGCGGGTCGTCGACGAAGCCGGGCGCGAGCAGGCCCACGAGCTGCGGCATGAAGGCGAGCGCCAGCGCGAGCACCAGGAGCTGCACGCCGAGCACCAGCGCCGCGATGCGGCCGGAGAAGATTCGCGCGTCGTCGTCCCCCCGCGCCGCGCGAGCCTGGGCGTAGGTGGGGATGAAGGCGGCGTTGAAGGCGCCCTCGCCGAAGATGGCGCGGAAGTGATTCGGCAGGCGCAGGGCGACGACGAACGCGTCCGTGATCGGCCCCGCGCCGAGGATCGCCGCCATCGTGACGTCGCGCGCGAAGCCGGTGACCCGCGAGAGCATGGTCCAGCCGCCGACGGAGACGATCTTCTTGAACATGGGGCGCCGCTTCTCCTCGCGGGCATGGCTGTAGCGCGGCAACGGGCCGCTGTCATGCGGGGGCGTGCGTCAGGCGACGCGTCCGAGGCGCAGGGCGAGCGGCCAGCGCACGAGCCTCGGGGTCCGCGGGTCGCCCCAGGCCTGGGCGAGCTCGCGGCGGAAGGCGTCGAGCGGGGCCTCGCCCCGGGCCGCGCGCAGGCCCTTCAGCGCCGACCAGGTCTCGACGTAGCCGAGGAGCCCGGCGAGCGGCAGCCGCGCGTCGATGGCGAGGGCCGGGGGCGCGATCTCCGGGAAGGGGAAGGGCAGCGTCATGTATCCGGCCTCGACATGGGCACGCTCGGGCGGCCAATGGGGGCCGGCCTCGTCGTGGTAGAAGCGCGCGAAGACCCGCGCTGCCGCCTCGTCCTCGGGCAGCGTGAGAATGCCGTAGGCGACGAGCGCGATGCCGGCGCCCGGCCGCGCCACCCGCCGCGCCTCGGCGTAGAAGGCGGGGACGTCGAACCAGTGGGCCGCCTGCGCGGCGACGACGAGATCGACGCTGTCCGCCGCGACCCCGGTCGCCTCCGCGGGGGCGACCGCGTAGGTCACGCGGGGATGGGCCTGAGCCTCCTCGATCTGCCGCGCGCTGGCGTCCGTCGCGATCACGCGGTCGAACGCGCGCGCGAGCCGCGTCGCGAGCTGGCCCGAGCCGCAGCCGACGTCGAGCGCGAGCGTGCGCGCCGGCGCGATCTCGGCGAGCACGTCGACGAGCGCCTCCGGGTAGCTCGGCCGGAAGGCGGCGTAGGCGGTCGAGCCCGCCGAGAAGTGATCCTTGAACGCGCTCATGTCCGCATTCTCCGCACGCGCCGCAGCGGTCGGAGGATACAGCCGCGGCTCGCGGACGGAAGCCGCGCTTTTCCCGATTCCGCCGGCGCGATAAGCGTGGGGGCCGAGACATGGGAGCCTGGGTTGCCTGCGATCGTCGTGTGCGTGGAGGATTACGGGCTCGCCCACGGCGTCTGCGACGCCGCTCTCGATCTCGTCGCCATGGGCCGGGTCTCGGCCATCGCGGCACGGCCGGGCGGGATCGCCTTCGCGACGCGCGCGGCCGAGCTCGCGGCCCTGCCGCGGACGATCGGGGTGGGGCTGTCGCTCGACCTGGCGCGGGGACGGCCGGCGGCCTTCGCGGCGCGGGCGCTCGCCGGGCGGCTCGACCGCGATCGACTGGAGACGGCAATGCTGCGCGATCTCGACGCCTTCGCCGAGGCCGTCGGCCGCCCGCCGGACTTCGTCGGGTCCCCCGGCGAGGTCCACGTGCTCCCGGTCGTTCGGGAGGCGCTGTTTCGGGCGCTCGCGGCGCGGGGGCTCGCGGGAGGGCCGTGGCTGCGCGACCCGTCGGAGCGGCTCTCGACGCGCCTGCGGAGGCGCACCGGCTTGTTCGTTGCGAGCGCGGCGCACCGGCTCGCCCGCGGCTTCGCCCGCGCGGCGCGAGCGCGGGGCCACGCAACGAACCGCGGCTATGCGGGCTTCCCGCCGCGGGCGCGGGACGCGCCGGTGCCGGCGACCTACGAGCGGCTCGCGTAGGTGCCCGGTCCCGATCCGCTGATGGTCGTGCGCCCCGCCTATCCGGACGCGACGCTCGAGGCGGCGGACCCGCGCGTCGATTTCCGCCAGCGGGAATTGTTCTACCTGTCGTCGGAGCGCTTCGCCGACCTGATGGAGGTGCTCGCCTGGCGGCTCGCGCCCGCTCCAGCCGCTCAGACGCCGTAGAAGCGGTCGATGATGCGGTGGGGAAAGCGCATCTCGGCGAGCGTCCGGTGCAGCCGCGGCTCGATCTCGGCGAGGCTCTCGGTCACCGGCCCGACGGAGACGAGCTCCCGGCCCGACAGCGTGAGGTAGAAGCGGTCGCCGACGAAGGCGGCGCCGAGCGGCTGCGGCTCGCCGTCCGCGCCCGCGCCGATGGCCAGGAGCGCGTCGAGGAACGGGCCGGTGACGAACTCCCGCGCGGCCGCGGGGTCCTCGGCGCGGACCTCGAAAGCCTCCTCGAACCGGGCGTGCGGGATCTCGACCTTCTCCAGCCCCTTGAACTGGCGCTCGAAGAAGCCGAACACGGCGTTGAGCACCCGTCCCGAGTCGCGGCGGATGACGATCGTCCCCGGCGCCGCGCGCGGCACCGAGAAGCGCGCGATCACGCCCGAGAACACCGTGACCGTGCGGGTCTTGGACTTGCCGTCCGAGTCGCTCGTGCGCTCGGTCCTGGTCAGGCTCGCCTCGCAGGCCGAGAAGTCGACGCCTCTGTGAGTGCCGGCGAGGCCGTCGCAATAGCGCGCGCGCTCGTGCTCGGAAACGAGCCCGGTGTCGTGGAAGGGCGCGATGTCCGGCCGTTCGCCAGCCTGTGGGTCGAAGCGAACGCCGGCAAAGTCGGCGATCGGCGGCATGATCTCGGCCTTCACCCGCCCGGCGAAATCCTCTTGCCCGATGCTGCCCACCACGAGCACGCCGCAGACCCCGAAGATCGCGACGAAGGCGAAGGCGATGAGCCGCACCTCCCAACCCGGCGCGAAGGCGAAGACGAGGACGAGGATCACGGCGGCCGCGCCGGCGACGAGATACGAACGCCGCCTGCGCCGCGCCAGGATCGCCTTGCGCTCCTTCTCGAGCGGCCCGAGCCTGGGGACGATCTCGCGCTCGTAGACGGCGGCGAAGCCGTCTTCCCAGGGCTGAGTCTCGGTGAAGCTCACCCCAGCGTGCGCCCGACGATGTCCGAGACGTCTCGCGACAGGCCCGGCCGGTCGGCGATCGTCCTGAGCGCGGCCTCGGCCTCGGCGCGGCGGGCGGGCTCCATGGTGCGCCAGGTGTTGAAGGCGGTGAGCAGGCGCGAGGCCACCTGCGGGTTGGTCTTGTCGAGCGCGATCACCTTGTCGGCGACGAAGGCGTAGCCGGCGCCGTCGGCGCGGTGGAACTGGGTCGGGTTGGAGAGCGCGAAGGCGCCGATCAGCGCCCCGACGCGGTTGGGGTTCGTCAGCGAGAAGGCCGGATCGCCCATCAGCCTCTCGACCCGCGCCAGCGTGCCGGGCTCGGGCATCGTGGCCTGGAGGGCGAACCACTTGTCGACGACGAGCGGCTCGCCCGAAAAGCGCGTGCGGAAGTCGCCCAGCATCTCCTCGCGCGTGGGCGTGTGCGGCGTGAGAGCGGCGACAGCGAGGGCGGCCATGCGGTCGGTCATGTTGTCGGCGCCGTCGTATTGCGCGGCCGCGAGCGCGATGCCCGCCGCGGGGTCGGCGGCCGCGATGAGGTCGAGCGCGCCGTTGCGCAGCGCCCGGCGGCCGGCGCTCGCCGCGTCGGGGCTGTAGGGTCCCGTGATCGCCAGCCGGTCGCGCAGGCCGGACAGGCGTGCCGACAGGGTCGCCCCGATCACGGCCTTGAGGCGATCGCGCGCGGTGTGGATCGCGTCGGGGTCGACGTCGGCGCCGATGTCCTGCGCCACGTCGGCCTCGCCGGGGAGCGCCAGCACGAGGGCGGCGAAGGCCGGGTCGGCCTCGCCCTCGCTCTCGAGGAAGACCGAGAGCGCGTCGGCATAGGCCTGCGCGGAGGCCTCGTCGAGCGCGCTGGAGGAGGCGGCGCGGGTGAGGATGCGGATCGCGACCGTCTGGGCCGACTGCCAGCGGTTGAACGCGTCGGTGTCGTGGCGCAGCAGCGTGAGGAGATCGGCCTCCGTCAGGTCGCGCGACACGCGCACGGGCGCGGAGAAGCCGCGCAGCACGCTCGGCACCGGCCGAACCGGGACGTCCGTCAGGGTGAGGCTGTCGGACGTCGCGTCGAGGACGAAGACGCCGTTCGCGTCGAGGCGCGGCGACATGGCGGCGATCGCCGCGCCGTCCTCGCCGACCAGGCCGAGCCGCACCGGGATCACGGCCGGCTGCTTGATCGGCTGGCCCGGCGTCGCGGGGATCGACTGCGCGAAGTCGAGCCTGTAGGTCCGCGCGGCCGGATCGTAATGGCCGGCGACCGCGAGGCGCGGCGTGCCGGCCTGGGCGTACCACAGCGCGAACTGCGAGAGATCGCGGCCGCTCGTCTCCGCGAAGCAGGCGAGGAAGTCCTCGACGGTCGCCGCCGTCCCGTCGCAGCGCGCGAAATAGAGGTCCATGCCGGCGGCGAAGGCGTCTGCGCCGACGAGCGTCTGGAGCATGCGGATGACCTCCGCGCCCTTCTCGTAGACCGTCGCCGTGTAGAAGTTGTTGATCTCGCGGTACTCGCTCGGCCGCACCGGATGGGCGAGGGGACCGGAATCCTCGGCGAACTGGCGCAGGCGCAGGGCGCGCACCTCGGAGATGCGGTGCACCGGCCGCGAGCGCATGTCGGAGGAGAATTCCTGGTCGCGGAAGACCGTGAGGCCCTCCTTCAGGCAGAGCTGGAACCAGTCGCGGCAGGTGATGCGGTTGCCGGTCCAGTTGTGGAAGTACTCGTGCGCGACGATGGCCTCGATGTTGGCGTAGTCCGCGTCGGTCGCGGTCTCGGGGGAGGCGAGGATGTACTTGTCGTTGAAGATGTTCAGCCCCTTGTTTTCCATCGCCCCCATGTTGAAATCCGACACGGCGACGATGTTGAACACGTCGAGATCGTACTCCCGGCCGAAGGCCTCCTCGTCCCAGCGCATCGAGCGCTCGAGCGCGTCGAGCGCGTAGCCGGCGCGGCCCTGCTTGCCGGGCTCGACGTAGATCGCGAGCTCGACCGCCCGCCCGCTCGCCGTGACGAAGGGCTTGGCGATCTTGGCGAGGGCGCCGCCGACCACCGCGAAGAGGTAGGTCGGCTTGGGGTGCGGGTCGTGCCACAGGGCGTAGTGCCGCTCGCCGTCGCCGACGGGGCCGCTCTCGACGAGGTTGCCGTTGCCGAGCAGGATCGGCGCTTCCGAGACGCGCGCCTCGATGCGGGTGTCGTAGACCGACAGCACGTCGGGCCGATCGAGGAAGTAGGTGATGCGCCGGAAGCCCTCGGGCTCGCACTGGGTGCAGTAGACGCCGCTCGAGCGGTAGAGGCCCATGAGCTTGGTGTTGGCGGTGGGGTCGAGACGGGTCTCGATCGACAGCGTGAAGCGCCGGCGCGGGGGCGCATGGATCACGAGCCCGTCGGCATTCGCGGCGTAGGCGTCCGGCGCGAGCGGCGCCCCGTCGAGCGCCACCGAGACGAGGGCGAGGTCGTCGCCGTCGAGCGCGAGCGGCGCATCGGCGCGCCCCGCCGGGTTCGGCTCGACCGTGAGCGTGGCGGTGACGCGTGTGGCGTGCGGATCGAGCGCGATGTCGAGCGCGACCCGGGGAATCAGGAAGTCGCTCGGACGGTATTCGGAGAGCTTGATCGTCTGGGGTGTCTCGGTGCGCATGAACGGGGGCCTCGCATCTGGTCGCCCCGTTGTAGCCCCGGGGGGGGCATGGCCGCAATGCGGCGGCGGCTGCCGGCGTTCCGCAGGGGCAGGCCGAGGTCGCGGGGATTCAGAACCGCGGCGGGCAGATGTGAACTACTAAAAGTAGAAAGATAAATCGTAATGATCTTATAGATTGACAGATTGCGTCGCCATGGCTGAGATCGAGGCAGGTCGAACCTAACGCCAAGGCGGTGCTAGCGCCTCGCGTCGGGGATGGGCTCCGGCGCCCGCGGGCGGCGGCCCTGTTCGACCGAAGGAGGGCACATCCATGTCGTGGCTTCTGTCACGCATCAGCGTGTCCATCAGCTTCCGCGTGGTGCGGAAGACGAGCTACAACCTCGTCTTCCGCTTGGCCATCGGGCGTTGATGACAGAGGGGGGGAGGGGAAAACCCTTCCCCCTTCACTCCAGCGTTGTCTGTAGCATGTGTGCGTTCGACACGCTACGACCTTTTACGCACATTAGATAGATATGCAACTTATGCGTCTGTCCGAACGCCGCCCTCAGCCGCCTTCCGAATCCAGGAACCCCTCCAGCCGGCCCCAGGTCTCGTCCGGCGCCTCCTCCTGCACGTAGTGGCCGCAGGCGATCGGGCCGCCGCCGGTCTCGCCGGCGGCGTAGGGGCGCCAATGGGCGAGCACGTCGCCGTGGACGACGCCGGTGTGGCTCTTCGCGCCCCAGAGCACGAGGAGCGGGCAGGTCACGTGCCGGCCGGCGTCGAAATCGGCGTCATCCATGGCGAGGTCGCTCGTGGGGCTCGCGCGGTAGTCCTCGCAGGAGCCGCGGATCGTCTTCCACGTGAAGCAGCGCACGTATTCGGCGAAGGCGCGCGGGTGGAAGAAGGCGAGGCCGATGCCGGGCTTGCCGAGCTTCTTCTCCATGAACCATTGCGCCGGGACGGACGCCATCATCCGCTCGGGAATGTCGTAGGGCTGGGCCATGAAGGGCCAGTGCCACATCTTCAGCGCCCAATCCTTGGAGGTGTTGCGCCAGATGTGGCGGCTCGGCAGGATGTCGATCAGCGCCGCCCGCGCCACGCGCGCGGGATGGTCGAGCGCCATGCGATGGGCGGTGCGCGCGCCCCGGTCGTGGCCGACGACCTGGAAGCGCTGGAAGCCGAGCGCCTCCATCAGGTCGACCTGGTCCTGCGCCATGGCGCGGAAGGAGTAGTTGACATGCTCCGGCCCGCCGTCGTCGGGGCCGACGCTGTCGCCGTAGCCGCGCAGGTCCGACGCCACCACGGTGAAGCGGGCCGCGAGGCGCTGCGCGATCCGGTGCCATGTGACGTGCGTCATCGGGTTGCCGTGGAGAAGAAGCAGCGGCGGCCCGGCACCGCCGATGCGGAAGCGCAGGCGGGCCGCGCCGAAGCCGCGGTCCGAGACCTCGAGCTCGCGCAGGGCGAAGCCTTCGAACCCCGGGAAGTCCTCCGTCTCGTGCGACGACATGGCTCTCCTCCTCGCTCGCGGCGGCGCCGCGCGCCTGCCGGGCGGCCACATTAACGCGATCCGGAGCGTCCGCGGAACCTGAAGCGAAGCTGAACGCGCCGCTCAGGCTGGGTTCCGGATCGGCTCGCTAGAAGGGACCTCATCCACGGAGGTCCAGTCATGTTCAAGCGTCCCCTCGCCCTCGCCGCCGCCACCTTCTACGCCTCGGCCATGCTCGGCCTCGTCGGCGGCATCGGCGTGATGGCCTCCAGCCTGCCGACGCAGCCGCAGGGCTCGGGCCACGAGGTGGGCTTCGCGCTGATCATGCTGCTGAACAAGTGACCGTCGCGGAGGGGCCGCTACTCGCCGCCCTCGTCCCGAGCGGCCTTGGTCCGCGCCTCGCGCTCCGCCTCGCGCTTCTCGCGCCTGAGCTTCCAGACCTCCCAGCCGGCGAAGCCGAGGAGGGCGACGAGGAGGAGGAACTCCCCCATCACGATCAGGGCGCTCTGCATGGCGGGCCTTCCCCCTCTTGCGCGGTCGTTCCGAGAAGCTAGGGCGCGCGGGGCCTGGGTGAAGGGACCTGCGCCAGCGCCCGGGTCTCCGCATCGACGAGCGCCCGAAGCCGGGCCGTCACCGGATGGGCGTCGGTGCGGGCGCGGGCGTAGCCAAGATTGAAGGCGTGGTCGAAGTCCGGGCCGTTGGCGCCCTGGAGGTGCTGGAGGATGGTCTCGATCTTGTCGAGCGCCTTGGCGAGCACCGCCTCGCGGGTCGCGCCCGCCTCGTACTCGTCGTAGGCCGAAAGGAGGCGCGCGCGCACGGGCTCGGCCAGGGGGGCGCAGAGCGTGACGAGATCGGCGCGCTCGCGTGCGGCGCGGCCGTCGTCCGGGCGCTGATCCGTCGCGGGCGTGTCCCCCGACAACGCCTCGCCGAGATCGTGCACGATGCACAGTTCCAGTAGCCGCAGCCTGTCGTGGTCGCCCAGCGCGTCGCCGAGCACGATCGCGGCGAGCGCGAGCCGCCAGGAATGCGCCGCGACGCTCTCGGGCGCGCCGTCGGACGTGCGCCCGGAGCGATGCTGGACCTTCAGCGCCTCGGCCGAGCGCAGGAACGCGAGGAGGCCGGAGAGGGCGGCATCGTCCGCGGGAGCCCGGGACGGCTGGTCGGAGGGAGAGTGCGACACGAGAGGGCTCGTTGCGGTGGCGGACGCAGGCGCGGAAGCGACAGCCTAGACGAGGCCGGACGCCGCGCAAGCCTCCGACCGCGCCGGGCTGGAGTATCTCCTGGCCGCGACCGTGCTGGCCGGCCTCCTGCAGATCGCGGCCGGCTGGGCGGGTATCGCGCAGCTGATGCGCTTCGTCTCCCGCTCGGTGATGACGGGCTTCGTCAACGCGCTGGCGATCCTGATCTTCATGGCGCAGCTGCCGGAGCTGATCGGCGTGAGCTGGATCACCTACGCCCTCGTGGGCGCCGGGCTCGTCGTGCTGTACGGCCTGCCGCGCATCACGACGGCGATCCCGTCGCCGCTCGTGTGCATCGTCATCCTCACCCTCGTCGCCTGGGCGCTCGGCCTCGACGTGCGCACCGTGGGCGACATGGGCGAATTGCCCTCGACGCTGCCGATGTTCCTGATCCCCGACATCCCGCTCACGCTGGAGACGCTGCTGATCATCCTGCCATACTCCGCGGCCGTGGCGGCGGTGGGGCTGCTCGAATCGCTGATGACGGCGCAGATCGTCGACGAGCTGACCGATACGCCGAGCGACAAGCGCCAGGAATGCGTCGCCCAGGGCATCGCCAATACGGCGACGGGATTCATCGGCGGGATGGCGGGCTGCGCCATGATCGGGCAATCGGTGATCAACGTGAAGTCGGGCGGGCGCGGGCGGCTCTCGTCCTTCTCGGCGGGCGTGTTCCTGCTGGTGATGATCGTGGCTCTCGGTGGGCTCGTGGCCATCATCCCGATGCCGGCGCTCGTCGCGATCATGATCATGGTCTCGGTGGGCACGTTCTCCTGGTCCTCGCTGGCGAACCTGCGCACCCATCCGCGCTCGTCGAGCGTGGTGATGCTGGCGACCGTCGCGGGCGTCGTGCTGACCCACAACCTCGCGATCGGCGTGCTGCTCGGCGTGCTCCTGTCGGGCATCTTCTTCGCCTGGAAGATCGCGCAGCTCTTCCGGGTGACGGCGACGTTGTCCGACGACCGCACGACCCGCACCTACGTCGTCGAGGGCCAGCTGTTCTTCGCCTCCGCCGACACGTTCGCCGCCTCGTTCGACTTCAAGGAGGCGCTCGACCGCGTGGTGATCGACGTCTCGCGGGCGCATATCTGGGACATCTCGAGCGTCTCGGCGCTGGACACGGTGGTGCTCAAGTTCCGTCGCGAGGGCGCCGAGGTGGAGATCGTCGGGCTCAACGCGGCGAGCGAGACGATCGTCGACAGGCTCGCGATCCACGACAAGCCGGGGGCTCTCGACAAGCTCCTGGAGCATTGAGGGGAAGGACACGGCCATGCCTCATCTCGTCGCCTGCATCGACGGCTCGATCTATTCCCATTCGGTGGCCGATCACGCCGCCTGGGCCGCAAGCCGCCTGGCGGCCTCGGTCGAGCTCCTCCAGGTGCTCGGCCGCAGGGACGTGTCGAACACGGACCTCAGCGGCAGCCTGCCGGCGGACGCGCGCGTGCACGTGCTCGAGGAGCTCGCCGAGCTCGACGCGCAGCGCGCGCGGCTGCTCCTGCAGAAGGCGCGCATCGTGATGGACGAGGCGCGGGCGCGGGTGAAGGACGCCGGCGTGGCCGAGGTCGAGGTCACGCTGCGCCACGGCGATCTCCTCGACGAGGTTGCCGCGCGCGAGGCGGGCGCCGACATGATCGTGGTGGGCAAGCGCGGCGAGGCGGCGGATTTCGCGCGCATGCATCTGGGCTCCAATCTCGAGCGCCTGATCCGCGCCGCGCACAAGCCCGTGCTCGTCGCCTCCCGCGGCTTCCGGCCGATCGGGCGGGTGCTCGTCGCCTTCGACGGCGGGACGAGCGCGCTGAAGGCCGTGGACTACGTCTCCCGCTCGCCGCTCTTCGCCGGCGTCACCGTTCATCTCGTCACGGTCGGCGCCGAGCAGGCCGAGCCGCGGCGCCTGCTCGAGGCGGCGGCGGCGCAGATCGCGGCCGGCGGGATCGCCGTCGAGACGCATCTCGAGCCGGGCGCGCCCGACAAGGTCATCGCCTCGGTGGTGGAGCGGCTCGGGATCGATCTCCTGGTGATGGGCGCCTACGGCCACACGCGGTTCCGCAACCTGTTCATCGGCTCGACCACGGCCGAGATGATGCGCTCGAACCTCGTTCCCGTCCTGCTGTTCCGGTGACGCCGATGAGCGCGCTGTTCGAGGAGCTGGACTGGAGCCCGACGCCGATCGGCCCCGTGAGCCTCAGGCGCAGGCGGGATCTGCGCACGGGAGACGATGTCTACGAGGTCAAGCTCGGCGACGAGTTCCTGATGTCGAGCCTGTTCACCGCCTCCGAGATCGCGCTCGCGCGGCTGGGGCTTTCGGCTGCGAAGGGGGCGCGGCTCGACGTCGTCGTCGGCGGGCTCGGGCTCGGGTACACCGCCGCCGCGGCGCTGGACGAGGCGCGCGTGGCCTCCTTGACGATCGTGGAGTTCCTCGAGCCGGTGATCGGCTGGCACGCGCGCGGGCTCGTTCCGCTCGGCCCGCGGCTCGTCGGCGATCCGCGCTGCCGGATCGTCCAGGGCGATTTCTTCGCCCTGGCGGAGAAGGGCGGCTTCGATCCGGATATGCCCGATCGCCGCTTCGATGCGATCCTGCTCGACATCGACCACACGCCCGACGACCTCCTCGACGACGGGCGAAGCCGGGGCTTCTACACCCCGCAGGGTCTGGGACGGGTGCGCGAGCGGCTCGCTCCGGGAGGCGTCTTCGGCCTGTGGTCGAACGACCCTCCGGACGACGGCTTCCTCGCGCGGCTCGCGGGCGTGTTCGACGAGGCGCGCGCGGAGCCCGTGACCTTCCACAATCCGCTGCAGGATGCGCCGGCGGTCCAGAGCGTGTATCTCGGGCTGAGACGCGGCTGAGCGACGCCGAACGAGCGCACGAGCGAGAGCGCATGAGGACGGGCGAGCCTTGAACGGAATCATGCCGGGCGCAGACGACGCGGCGCCGGCCTGCCCGGTGTGCCGAAGCGGCCCGGCCGTGCGCTTCCTCGATGTCGCGCAGAGGCGCTACTGGCGCTGCGGGCGTTGCGCGGCGACCTTTCTCGACCCCGCCCAGCATCCCGATCGCGCCACAGAGCGCGCCCACTACCTGACCCACGAGAACGACCCCGACGACGCGCGCTACCGCCGCTTCCTCGGCAGGCTCGCGACGCCGCTCCTGGCGCGGCTCGCGCCCGGATCGTCGGGCCTCGACTACGGCTGCGGGCCGGGGCCCGCGCTCGCGGCGATGCTCCGAGAGGCCGGCCACGACATGACCCTCTACGATCCGATCTTCGCTCCGGACGAGGAGGCGCTGCGCCGGCGCTACGACTTCGTCGTGCTATCGGAGGTGGCGGAGCACTTCCACCGGCCGGTGGACGAGTTCGATCGCCTGGGCCGGCTGGTGCGGCCCGGGGGCTGGATCGGGGTGATGACCGCGTTCCAGACGGACGACGCGCGCTTCGCCGGCTGGCGCTACCGCCGCGATCCCACCCATGTCGTGTTCTATCGGCCGCAGACGCTGCTGCGCATCGCCCGGGACCGCGGCTGGACCTGCGCGATCCCGGGACCGGACGTCGCGCTCCTGCGCACCGCCGACGGCGATCAGCCGGCCGCCTCGCGCGCCGGCTCCAGCGAATAGCCGAGGCGCTCGGCCGCGCGCTCGGCCGCATCCGTGAACGGGCTCAGGACGAGATCGGCTCCGGCTTGCTCGAGCCGCCGTGCGTCATCCGCGTCGTGGCTGCGCACGGCGATCTTCCCGGAGAACCCCCGTGTGCGTATGGCCTCCATCAGGATCAGGCGACTGTCGTCGTGCAGCACGCTCGGGCCCGCGGGAGGCGGCATGGCGAGGATGATCCAGGAAACGTCCGTCAGCGGCAGGCTTTCCGGAAATTCCGGATCGAGCGCGTCACCATAGAGCCCGTCGTGACCGCGCTTGCGCCATCCTTCCAGAGCCTCCGGATCGAAGTCGACACCCAGCAGCCGGGCGTCGTTGGCGACGAGGACCCGGGCGATCTCGCGGCCGTAGCGGCCGACCCCGAAGAGGATCGCATCGTAGCGCCCCTTGGGGATCGTCTCCTCCTCCATCTCCCGGTAGGGCCGTCTCCGCTCGGCCCACCCGAGCCAAGGCTCGAGCCAGCCGTAGAGGGTCTGGGAATAGAGGATCATGTAGGTCGAAAGCGTGATCGTCACGAGCCCGACGAGGGTGACGAGGCCGATAGATCCCTCGCCGACGTGGCCGAGGGCGAGGCCCATGGCCATGAAGATGAGCGAGAATTCCGAGATCTGCGCCACGGTGAGGCCCGCGAAGAAGCCCGTTCGCTTGCGGTAGCCCATCGCCCCCATGATCGCCAGCACGATGAGCGGGTTGCCGATCAGGACGAAGGCGGAGAGCACGAGGGACGGGAAGACCTGCTCGCCCAGAGTCCCGAGGCGCAGGGACGAGCCCAGCGCGACGAAGAAGAACAGCAGCAGGAAGTCGCGCAGGGAGGCGAGACGGGAAGCGATCGCTTCCCGGAACGAGGTCGAGGCGAGGGATACGCCCGCGATGAGGCCGCCGAGCTCCTTGCCGAGCCCGATCACGTCGCAGAGTGCGGCGAAGAACACCGCCCAGGCCAGCGCGAAGGCGACGAGGAGCTCGGGCAGGCTCGCGATGCGGCGTACGAGCGGCTCGGCGCCCCAGCGAATGAAGACCGCGACCGCTGCGACGAGCAGCACGCCGGCGCCGAGCGTTCCCAGGATGCCGAGACCGGCGGGGCTGCCCTGCGCCCCGACGCCCAGCGTCGACAGCACGATCATCGCCAGCACGACCACGATGTCCTGCACGATCAGGAAGCCGATGGCGATGCGCCCGTGCAGGGCGTCGACCTCGCGCTTGTCCGACAGGAGCTTCACGATGATGATCGTCGACGAGAAGGTGAGGGCGATCGCGACGTAGAGGCTCGTCGTGACGTCGAGCCCGAGGGCGAGGCAGATCGCGAAGCCGACGCCCGCCGTGAAGCCGACCTGGCCGAGACCCGTCGCCAGCGAGACGGCGCCGAGGCTGCGGATGGCCTGGAAGTCGAGCTTCAGGCCGACGAGGAAGAGCAGCACCGCGATGCCGATCTCCGCGAGGAGATCGATGTACTCGGCGTCGTGCACGATACCGAGGATGTCCGGGCCCGCGACGATGCCCGTCGCGATGAAGGCGACGACGAGGGGCTGTCTCAGGAGGTGGCCGAGGAGCCCGATGCCGGCCGCCAGGGCCAGAAGCGTCGCGATGTCGTAGAAGGCGTAGCTCTCGTTCATGCGCGTCTGTCAGCCTTTCACGTGTCTTGCTGCGCCGAAGCGTCGGGCCGTCGCCACCTCGATCGCCGCGGTCTCACGACGCATACGCCGCGAGCGCGGGGACCGCCAGGACATCGATCTCCAGCGTCCGCAGAAGTGTCTCCGCCACGCTGCCCAGCAGAATGCGGGAGAGGCCGCCGGCGCCGCGCGTCCCGATGACGAGGAGATCCGCCTCCGCCTGCGCCACGCACGCCGCGACGACGCGGCCCGGATCGCCCTCCGGCGTCTGGGCGTCGACGAGCGTCGTCGGCGGCAGCGCGAGAGCGTCGCGGCGACTTCGGATCGCCGCGGCGGCCTCGACGCTGGTCCGCAGGACGTGGTCCTGGATCGCATCCTCCGAGCCGGCGACGTGGAGCATCATGCCCTTCGCGTGCGGAGCGCAGGCGTGGACGAGCGTCAGCCGCGGCGCGGCGAGCAGGCCGAGCGCGGCCGCGACGTCGAGGGCGCGGTCGGAATGCGACGAGAAATCGAGCGCCACCACGACCGATCGATAGGCCGCGGGGGCGGGCCCGTTCGCCATCAGGACCGGACGCCGGCTCGTGCGGATCACGCGCTCGATCGTCGTCCCCACGAAGACGTCCGCGAGGATCCGGCGGCGGTGGGCGCCCATCACGACGAGATCGTAGGCGCCGGCGGCGGCCTCGTGGGCGATCGTCTCCGCCGGGTGCCCGGCGCGGACCGTCACGACCGGCTCGGTTCCCAGCGTCTCGCGAAGCGCGTCCGCCTCGTCGGCGAGCATGCGCTGCGCGTCCCGGCTCTCGACCTCGACGACGGCGGCGGGCTGGTCGTCGTCGACGACGTGGAGCATCGTGAGCCCGGCGTGCATGGAGCCCGCGAGCCGCGCGGCGCGGCGGATCGCGCGCTCCGAGCGCATCGACAGGTCTGTCGCCGCCAGAATCGAACGGAGCATGTCGTGGCCTCCCGCGCGCGCACCCACGCCTTCAACTTAGCGGGAGAATCGGCGGATCGACCAGTCCGGAGCATTCCGCCGGGCGGGCCGGCGCGGCTCGCGCGCCGCTGTTCCGGAGGCTTGCACGACGGACGACGCCCGGGTTCCGGACGGCCCTCTCACCAGCGCAGCCAGCGGCCGCCGGCGAAGGCCCCGAGGCCGCCGACGGCGAGGATCGCGAGCGTGTACCAGGTGGCGACGAACAGCGCACTGTCGTCGGGGCAGTGAAAGGCGTAGAGGGACGCGCCGGCTGCGGCGCTGGCGAGCCCCGCGGCGGCCCCCGCGAGACGCGGCCGTGTGGGCGCCTCGCGCCGCAGGACCAGGATCCCTGCGGCGAGGAGCGGGGCGGCGAGCATCGGGATCGCGGTGAGGCAGACCAGCGCGTTCTCCCCGAGCCAAGCCGCGGCCCAGGTCGCGGCGGGTCGGTCGGTGAGCTCGACCGTCACGAGCGCGGCGGCGAGCAGCGGCGCGAAGAGCAGGTCCGTCGTCCAGCCGTCGAGACGCGCGCCCGGGCGCGCCAGACGCATCGCGGCCCTGGCCGCGGCGAGGCCGAGGGTGACGGTGAGCACCGGCTTGGCGGCGAACGCCGCGCTCTGCAGCGCGGCCCCGAGATCGGCGCGTGGGCCGAGGAGGAGCGCGAAGAGCAGGGCGGAGACGGCGGCCGACGCCGCGACGAGAGCGGCGCCGCGTCCGTGCCGGACGGGGCGCGCGCCGAGGTCTTTCGCCAGGGTCTCGATCAGGAGGTCGGTTCGCATGTCGGGTCTGTTCCGGGAGGCAGGCGGCGAGACGGCGCACCGCGAAACTCCTCTTCGGAGCATCGACGGTCTTCGTTACGCCGGCCGCGACCAGCGCCTTCGCGCAGGACCCGTGTTCATCGCCGTCGTCGGTGGCCTCGCCTCAAGGCCTGCGCAGGGCCTGCGTCTCGACGTCGACCCGCTCCGACAGGTCCAGCAGGCTGTCGTGCAGGATCTGCAGCAGGTAGTCCGGATTGTGCACCCAACCCCCGGGGTCCTTCTTGGCCACTTGATAATTGTAGGCCGCCTGGAGCAGGCGCGGTGTCCAGCTCTGGTAGCGGTTGGGCATGGTCGCGTCCTCCGGGGCGATCGCGCCGTCGCCGTCGGGGTCGGCGAAGAAGTAGGGGAAGGCGTCGGCGTAGACGATCGGCGCGCCCGCTACCTCCGTGGCGTAGCCCCGAATCGCCTCGTAGAGGCGCGCCCGGAGACCGAGGATCTCGGCGCGTACGCCGCCGGAGACGTCGCCGTCGCCGTCGTAGTCGGTTCGGCCGAGGCGGATCGCGCGGATGTCGTTCGCGCCCTGGTGACAGGTCGCGCAGGAGGCGGTGTCGACCCGCGTCGTGTGCGGCTCGTGGCATTCGACGCAGGTCCGCACGCCGCTCGCGTGCTCGAAGCGGCCGGCATACGAAAGGTCGGCGTACTGGAAGCCGGCACGCACCTCCGCGCCGCGCAGGACGGCGGCCGCGACGCCGTAGTGCACGTTGATGAAGCGCAGATCCGCCGACACCTCGTCCTTCGCGAGGCTCGCGGTCGCCGCCGCGACGGCGTCGCCGGACGCGCGCCCCTGATGGCAGACCGTGCAGGTGGCGGACGTGCCGAGACCGTCGACGGTCACCCCGGAGGGAAAGCTCACGGCGTCGAGGGCGTGCGCCTCGCTCACGTGGCAGACGGCGCACCCGACGGGCGCGTTGATCGCGGCGGGGCTCTCGACGGAGCCGGCTACGCTGCCGTCGGCCCCGAGGTAGTCGAGGAAGCCGGGCTGCGAATGGCAGGCGGCGCAGGTGGCCGGCACCTCGCCGTCGGCGTTCCAATACGTGAAGGATCGAGAATGATAGTCGGCGTGCGGCGAGGCGAGCCACGCCTCGACGATGGTCGCGAGCGCGTCGAGCTCGTTCTCGGCGGCCGGCGCCGATGGAGCGAGCAGCGTGGCGGAGAGCACCGCGGCGATCAACGTGCGACTTGTCCTGCGAAGCATGAGGGCCTCCCGGCTCGTCTCGATCGCCACCACCGGCGACGTGCGACACAGTGCCGTATCGGACCATGCGCCATCAACCCCCGCGAGAGCGTAGACGCGAGCTTCGTGCTCCGAAGACGGCCCGAGCGGGTTGCGCGATCGCCGGCGGCGCGGCGCTGCGAGCCGGTCTCGGCCCACGCGCGAGACGGACGCCGCGGTCCGGATGGTGCCCCTGGCCGGGATCGAACCAGCACTCCTTGCGGAACTCGATTTTGAGTCGAGCGCGTCTACCAATTCCGCCACAGGGGCGACGCGGGCCATGACGTAGCATCGCGGAAGGCGCAAATCAACGCGGGGCTCTTTCGTGCGCGGGCCGCGTCCGTTATCTCCAGGACGTCGTCGTTTCCCCGCCCAGGTGCCCTACGAAGCCGATGAACGCATTCCTCCCGTCGAAGTCCAGCCTGCTCGACCGCCGGCTCGTGGCGTTCGTGGTCACCGCCGTCGGCGTGGCGACGATCGCGGCGGCGCTCGTGTTCCAGTACGGGCTCGGCTACGTGCCCTGCGCGCTCTGCCTCCTGCAGCGCTGGCCCTACTACGTGGCGGCGCCGCTCGGCCTCGTGGCGATCGCGCTCGCGCCGCAGCCGCTCCTCGGCCGTGCGCTCCTCGGTGCGCTGGGCGTGGTGTTCGTGGTCTCGGCGGGGCTCGGCGTCCATCACGCGGGCGTCGAATGGAGCTGGTGGCTCGGCCCGGCGGATTGTGGCGGGGCGGCGGCCCCGGCGGCGGCGTCCATGGACCAGTTCCTCGCCCAGCTCGAGACGACCCGCGTCGTCAGCTGCACCGAGGCCGCGTTCCGGGTGCTCGGCCTGTCGATGGCGGGCTGGAACGCGGTGATCTCGGCGGGGCTCGCGGGGCTCGCCTTCGCGAGCGCCGCGCGGCGGTGAGCGGCCGTCAGCGCCTCACATCTGCTCCGTCTGGGCGCCGCTGTCCGGCCGCGCCTTGCCGAGGGAGGGCTCCTGGCCCATCGCCTTCGCCGGCGCCATCGTGAACTGGCCACGCCCGTCGAGGGAGGGGCCCGACGTCCAGCGGCCCTGCGGCGCTTCCTTGTCCAGCGAGGTGTTGAGGAAGACGTAGGAGTGCTCCGTCGCCTCGTGCTCGGGCGGCGTCGAGTTCGGGATCGGGAGCGTGGCCTCGAAGCCGCCGAGCTCCTCGATCACCGCGAGCCATTGCTGCTGGTGCATCGTGTCGCGGGCGATCAGGAAGGAGAGCATGTCCTTCATGCCGGGATCGTCGGTGAGCTCGTAGAGCCGCGAGGCGAGCACGCGCCCGCCGGCCTCGGCCGTGGCGTTGGCGAGCATGTCGGCGGCGAGATTGCCCGTGGCGTAGACGTGGCTCATGTCGAACGGCACGCCGTTCGCATTCACCGGCATCGCCGAGAGGCCCGACGAGAGCAGGTGGCGCGGGTTCATGCCGCCCAGCACCGCGGCGACGACGGGGTCCTTCGCCGCCTCGTCCTTCATGTGCGCGGGCGCCGTCTCGAGATTGAGCGCCACCGCGTGGCCGAGGAACTCGATGTGCGAGAGCTCCTCGGTCGCCGTGATCATCAGCATGTCGCGGTATTTCGGATTGCCGCGCGCGCCCATGGCCTGGAAGAAGTACTGCATCGCGACGCGGATCTCGCCCTCGACGCCGCCGATCGCCTGCTGCAGCATCTTGGCGAAGATCGGGTTCGGCTTCTCGCAGCGGACCTCGTACTGAAGCTTGCTCTGGTGGAAGAACATCGGAAAGGCTCCTCGCTCGCTCTGATGGGTGCGGGCGAGGGAAAGCGCGAGGCCGATTCGGGTTCCTGGGCGATCGCGAGTGGGTCCGACCGCCGGCGCGGCCTCACGGCTCCAGCTCGGTGTCCCAGTAGAGGTAGTCCATCCAGCTGTCGTGGAGATAGTTCGGCGGGAAGTGCCGGCCGTTCTGGTGGAGGTCGTTGAGCGAGGGCGCGTAGGGCGCCTGGCGGGGCAGCATCTCGGCCGCGTGGGGCAGGCGGTCGCCCTTGCGCAGATTGCAGGGCGAGCAGGCGGCGACGACGTTCTCCCAGGTGGTCTGGCCGCCCTTGGAGCGGGGGATGACGTGGTCGAAGGTGAGGTCCTCGCGGGCGCCGCAATATTGGCAGGTGAATCGGTCTCTCAGGAATACGTTGAAGCGGGTGAAGGCCGGGATGCGCGCCGGCTTGACGTAGGTCTTGAGCGAGACGACGGACGGCAGCCGCATCTCGAAGCCGGGACTTCGCACCGTCTTGTCGTAATGCGAGACGATGTTCACGCGGTCGAGGAAGACGGCCTTGATCGCGTCCTGCCAGCACCAGACCGACAGCGGGTAATAGCTCAGAGGCCGATAATCGGCGTTGAGCACGAGGGCCGGACAGGCGTCCGGCCGAACAGTCGGTTGAACGTGTACGCTCACGTCACCTCCTCCGGCGGGGAGGGGATCGCTCCACGCTCCCACGCCGGAAAATCTACTCCCATCGTGACAGGCTTGTGAAGGCTCGATCGCGCCGCAGGGGCGCCGCGGACGCGCATTTCGTCGATCCGCCCGCGCGCGCTGCGTCGCCGGCGAGGCGCTCCAACGGATTCAGGCGAGCTTGTCGACGGCGAGACCCTGGCCCGGCGGCGGCGGGGGAGGGCTCGAGGACGGCGACGGGGCGGGCTCTGCGGATTTCGCCGCGGGTCGGCCGTTGCTCTCGACCATCGAGGCGAGGCTGGCCTCGACGAGGCGATTCGCGCTCGTCGCCTCTCCGGCGCGTCGCAGCGCCTGCGCGTTGAAGTCGGTTCGGGCGGAGGACCACGCGGCCGACAGGCCGGCCAGGGGATCGACGCTCATCGTTGCACCTCAGTCTCTCGCGTACGGTCCCCGTGCTCCCTCGACGACAGGATAGGGGCCGGATATGAAGGGAACGTTGCCGCGCGCGCCGATGTTTCGGGCGCTCGGCGGGTGTCGCAGCGCGGGGGCGGGCGGCCGTTTGGTCCGGCTCGGGCGCGAAAGGCGCGGAATCCCTCGGATTTTCGGTTGACTCGGAGTCGCGACGGACTTATGTACGCCGAACTTCCGGTGGGCCGTAGGGCCGGCACGGGTCGATGCGCCGAGCAACGATCGATGCGCCCTAAACGCCACCGAAACTCATAACCGTCTGACAGACGTCAGTTTTTGGGGCACGACCGCGGGTCCTTTCGGATCTTCGGTCCTCTGCGTGGCGTCGCGCCTCAGGTCTCACCCGGACCCGACGGCGCGGTTTCGCTTTGCGTCGACGGCCGCCACGGGGCGGGCCGATTCGGCCTCGCTCCGGCGTTCCGGGCTCGAGGCGGCGCACGCCCGCAACGGTGACTGTGTGGAGGTCTCGGACCGCAGGGGAGCTACCCCGGTGGTTCGAGGCCGGTTCGATGATCGAGAGGCCGCTGTCGCGGCCAGGACAAGAGGGCAGAGGATGCCGACCATCTCTCAGCTGATCCGCAAGCCGCGGACGGCACAGAAGGCGCGCAACAAGGTCCCGGCGCTGGAAGCGTGCCCGCAGAAGCGCGGCGTGTGCACCCGCGTCTACACGACGACGCCGAAGAAGCCGAACTCCGCGCTGCGCAAGGTCGCGAAGGTGCGTCTGACGAACGGCTTCGAGGTCATCGGCTACATCCCCGGCGAGGGCCATAACCTGCAGGAGCACTCGGTGGTGATGATCCGCGGCGGTCGCGTCAAGGACCTGCCCGGCGTGCGCTACCACATCCTGCGCGGCGTCCTCGATACCCAGGGCGTCAAGAATCGTAAGCAGCGCCGTTCGAAGTACGGCGCCAAGCGCCCGAAGTAAGTCGGTCGCGCAGAAGTATCAGGACGGAGCTGTCGCATGTCCCGCCGCCATCGCGCCGAAAAGCGTGAAATCAATCCCGATCCGAAGTACGGCGATCTCGTGCTGTCGAAGTTCATGAATTCGATCATGTACGACGGCAAGAAGTCCGCCGCCGAGAGCATCGTCTACGGGGCCTTCGACCTGGTCGAGAGCCGCATGAAGGCGGACCCGCTCGAGGCCTTCAAGGCCGCCCTCGAGAACGTCGCCCCGGCGATCGAGGTCCGGTCCCGCCGCGTCGGCGGCGCGACCTATCAGGTTCCGGTCGAGGTGCGTCCCGAGCGCCGTCAGGCGCTGGCGATTCGCTGGCTGATCACCGCCGCCCGCGCCCGCAACGACCGTACGATGGTCGAGCGTCTCGCGGCCGAGCTCGCCGACGCGGCTCAGAACCGCGGCAGCGCGGTGAAGAAGCGCGAAGACACGCACCGCATGGCCGAGGCCAACCGCGCCTTCTCGCATTACCGCTGGTAATCGCGGCGCGGACACGAGTTCGAGACGGAGAGACGCGATGCCTCGCGAGCACGAAATCAAGGACTACCGCAACTTCGGGATCATGGCCCACATCGATGCGGGCAAGACCACGACGACGGAGCGGATCCTGTTCTACACCGGGCGGTCGCACAAGATCGGCGAAGTGCACGACGGCGCCGCGACGATGGACTGGATGACCCAGGAGCAGGAGCGCGGCATCACGATCACGTCGGCCGCGACGACGTGCTTCTGGCGCGACCATCGCCTGAACATCATCGACACGCCGGGCCACGTCGACTTCACCATCGAGGTGGAGCGTTCCCTGCGCGTGCTCGACGGCGCGGTGTGCGTGCTCGACGGCAACCAGGGCGTCGAGCCCCAGACCGAGACCGTGTGGCGCCAGGCCGACAAGTACGACGTGCCGCGCATCGTGTTCGTCAACAAGATGGACAAGATCGGCGCGGACTTCTTCAGCTGCGTCGCCGACATCGTCAAGCGCGTGGCCGGCAAGCCGGTCTGCCTGCAGCTGCCGATCGGCTCGGAGTCGAACTTCAAGGGCGTGATCGACCTGATCGCCATGAAGGCGATCATCTGGCTCGAGGAGTCGCTGGGCGCCAAGTTCGTCGAGGAGGAGATCCCCGCCGAGCTGCTGGAGCAGGCCAAGGAGTACCGCACGAAGCTGGTCGAGGCCTGCGTCGAGCTCGACGACGACGCGATGGCCGCGTATCTCGACGGCGAGGAGCCCTCGGCCGAGGCGCTCAAGGCGCTGGTCCGCAAGGCGGTCCAGGAGCGTGCGTTCCATCCGGTCCTGTGCGGCTCGGCCTTCAAGAACAAGGGCGTGCAGCCGCTCCTCGACGCGGTGGTGGACTATCTCCCGTCGCCGCTCGATCGCGGCGCGGTCAAGGGTCTCGTGCCCGACACCGAGGAGACGCTCACCCGCGAGCCGGACGACCGGGCGCCGTTCTCGCTGCTCGCCTTCAAGATCATGGACGACCCCTTCGTCGGCACGATCACCTTCTGCCGTATCTATTCCGGCACGATCCTGGCCGGCTCGACGGTGCTCAACGCCACGTCGGGCAAGAAGGAGCGCATCGGCCGCATGCTCCTGATGCACGCGAACAACCGCGAGGACATCAAGGAAGCGTCGGCGGGCGACATCGTGGCGATCGCGGGCCTCAAGGAGACGCGCACGGGCGATACGCTGTGCGATCCCCAGAAGCCCGCGCTGCTCGAGAAGATGGAGTTCCCCGAGCCGGTCATCGAGATCGCGATCGAGCCGAAGTCCAAGGCCGACCAGGAGAAGCTGGGCCTCGCCCTGGCGAAGCTCGCGGCCGAGGATCCGTCCTTCCGCGTGTCGACCGACTCCGAGTCCGGCCAGACCATCCTCAAGGGCATGGGCGAGCTGCACCTCGACATCAAGGTCGACATCCTGCGCCGCACCTACAAGGTCGACGCGAACGTCGGCGCCCCGCAGGTGGCCTATCGCGAGACGATCACGCGCAAGTCCGAGATCGACTACACGCACAAGAAGCAGACCGGCGGCACGGGCCAGTTCGCCCGCATCAAGCTGATCGTCGAGCCCAACGAAGTGGGCGCCGGCTACCAGTTCGAGTCGAAGATCGTGGGCGGCTCGGTGCCGAAGGAATACATCCCGGGCGTCGAGAAGGGCATCAACTCGGTCATGGGATCGGGCGTCGTCGCCGGCTTCCCGATCGTGGACTTCAAGGTGCAGCTGATCGACGGCGCCTACCACGAGGTCGACTCGTCGGTCCTCGCCTTCGAGATCGCCACCCGCGCCGCGATGCGCGAGGCGCTCCAGAAGAGCGGCTCGGTCCTGCTCGAGCCGGTGATGAAGGTCGAGGTCGTGACCCCGGAAGAGTACACCGGATCCGTCATCGGCGACCTGAACTCCCGGCGCGGGCAGATCCAGGGCCAGGACATGCGCGGCAACGCGGTGGTGATCAACGCCTTCGTGCCGCTCGCCAACATGTTCGGCTACGTCAACACCTTGCGCTCCATGAGCCAGGGCCGCGCGAACTACACCATGCTCTTCGATCACTACGAGCAGGTGCCGTCGAACGTGGCCGCCGAGGTCCAGGCGAAATTCGCCTGAGCCTCCTCCCCGCAGACACCAGAAGAACGAGCTAGGTGCCACCATGGCTAAGGCAAAATTCGAGCGTACGAAGCCGCACTGCAACATCGGGACGATCGGCCACGTCGATCACGGCAAGACGTCGCT